>Ga0207686_10000068_pt1 | contig 94208 bp, 87 predicted proteins | sample KBSM24metaG_FD_184396 | JGI IMG/M metagenome (GOLD analysis project Ga0207686, IMG submission 184396) | Miscanthus rhizosphere microbial communities from Kellogg Biological Station, Michigan, USA - KBS M2-4 metaG (SPAdes) (version 2) | ecosystem: Host-associated > Plants > Roots > Rhizosphere >... | reverse complement strand
CAGGCACGGCATCATGCTGGTCTTCGACGAGGTCCAGAGTGGTGTGGGCCGCACCGGGAAGATGTGGGCCTGCGACTGGGAAGGCGTCGAGCCCGACATCCTTGTGACTGCGAAAGGCCTCGCCTCCGGCATGCCGATCGGTGCCATGATCGCGAAGGAGTCGGTGATGACCTGGGAATCCGGCGCCCACGGCTCTACCTTCGGCGGCAATCCGGTCTGCTGCGCCGCCGCACTCGCGACACTCGACGTCGTGGAGCAGTCTTTGCCTCACGTGCTGAAGATGGGTGAGCGGATGCTTTCGGGAGTGCGCCAGCTGCAGGAGAAATTTGCCTGCATCGGCGATGTCCGGGGTCGCGGCCTCATGGTGGGTGTCGAGTTCGTGAAGGATCGCGCTACCCGTGAGCCGTATCCCGAGCTCATCGATCGCATCACCGAGCGAGCCTTCCGCAAGGGATTGCTTCTGCTGGGCTGCGGAAAGAGCACATTCCGCCTCGCACCACCCCTCGTTCTCGATGAGTACGATGTGGACACCGGGCTGGGCATTCTGGAGGAGTGCCTGCGCGAAGAAGACTAAGCCAACGTAGATTCACGCCCATGAGCCTCAGGTCTCCTTTCTGGCTCGTGGGCGTTTTTCTTTGGCTCACAGTCGCACCACTCGCAGCCCAGACCGCTTCAGACACCACCGCAGGGGACACGACTGTGGTGGCTGGGGCCGGTTATGGACTCTACGGTCCGTTGGGCTGGTTGCAGCGGTGGATCTTCGGATCCCGCCATCGGGAAATCTGGGCCGCTCCCGTTGAGGTCGAGCGGTTCGACCTCACCTCCGAAACAAGCGGCCTCACTCCCATCGGTGCCGACAGCGGGGTTCGGTCCGGGGAGCTCTACCTCCGGGGCGCCGACGGCTCGCTCTACACCTTCAATCAGATTGCCGCCGATCTGAGCCATCTGCTCCCCAGCGGCTTACACAACGATTTCGGTGCCGGGTTGGCTCAGGATCTGCAAAGCGGGCGGCATCCCGGGGCGCCCTTCGTGGTCCCTCCCCTGGCCGCTGCCGCTGGGCTGGGTCCTCTACCTACTCCGCGGCTTGGTGTGCTGCCGCAGGACACGAGCCTCGATCGCTTCGGTACCCGGTTCAGTGGCACCGTGGGGTTCCTGACTCCCGGCATCATCAGCCGCTTCCGTACCACAGCCGGTGTGGCGGACTCCGCCATCCCCTCGAGCGAACTGATAGAGCTTCTCCAGTCGGAAAGCCCGCCATCCGTGGATCGCCAGGCGTACCTGCGAGAGCGGTTGTTCGACGTGTTCCTCGGGAACTGGGATCCGCTCCCGCAAGATTGGCTCTGGCTCCGCGACTCCTCAGGAGTCTGGAAACCCCGTCCACGACCTCGGGAGCTTGCGTTCATCCGGCTCGACGGGCTGGTCGCGGGGCTCGCGGGACAGCAAGTGCCCAACTTCGCGACGTTCAGCAAGGACTACGACACCCGCCTTGCCGTCACGACTCGGGAGCGGACTCTCGACCGCCGGATTCTCCCAACCTTGGATCGCGCCGTCTACGTCGCGACTGCCACTGCGCTACAGGGCCAGCTGACCGATTCGGTGATCGAGAACGCGGTGAGCCAGATGCCTCATTCATACTACGAAAAAGCAGGTGAAAAGCTCGTTCAGGAGCTGAAGGCCAGGCGGGATCATTTGCCGGAGGCGGCAGAGCGATACTATCGCATCGTGATGGGTCAAGCCGACGTGTATGGCTCTCATGGTGACGACACGGTAACGGCGGTACGGGACTCCGATGGGACACTGGAGGTAGACGCTGGACCGCGATTCCAGGCGCGCTTCGATCCGAAGCAGACCGACGAGGTCCGGCTTTACCTCTTCGAGGGCGACGATCGCGTCCTCATCCGCGGCACTGGAGACAAGGGACCCAAGCTGGTGATCGGTGGGGGACCGGGCGATGTCGTAGTCGACTCAACCGGAACCGGTCGGCTGACCGTACACGACGCTGCAGACGTCAGCATCGAAACACCAGGCAAGGTCAAGCGGGAAAAGGATCCACTGCTTCCGCCGACGTTTACCGACACGGCAAGTCAGGATCCACCCCCGCTCAAGCGCAACAAGGTCTCCTTCGCACCCTGGTTCGACCTGAACTCCGATCTCGGCCTCTTCATCGGCGGCGGGCCGGTGCTGACCTCGTACGACTACGGCTACGATCCCTACAAGTCGAAGATCCGGATCCGCGCCGCTTACGCGACCGCTCCGCAGGCCTTCGATGTGGACTTCCGGGGGGAGTTTCGGCGCAAAGGCAAAGGCTCATACTTCCTCGTCGAAGCGGAGGCTTCGGCGGTCGAGGTGCTGAAGTTCTACGGTTACGGGAACGAAAGCACCAGAATCAGCGATGACGATTTCTACAACACGGGGCAGACGCTTTTCTCGCTGTATCCGTCGATCGTGTTCCCCATCGCACCCAGAAGCAATGTGAGGCTGGGGCCGACCCTCAAGTACGTCTCTACCGATCTCAGTGCGAATACTTTCATCGCGCAGGATCACCCCTACGGTACCGATGGGTTCGGCCAGGTGGGCCTTCAGGGCTCCGTGATACACGACACTCGCGACTCTCCGCGGTTCGCGACGCGCGGCGTACTGCTCACCGCTGGGAGCAGTTTCTATCCCGGGATTTGGGATGCTGAAGAAGCGTTCGGCGAGGTGGATGGATCGGCGGCGACGTATATCACCCCGACCCCGGATTTCACGGTCGGCCTCCGCCAGTCAGGCAAGTATGTCTGGGGGAAATATCCGGTACACGAGGCCGCGTTCCTGGGTGGCTCCAAGACGGTGCGGGGCTACTCCAAGCAGCGCTACGCCGGCGACGCCGCCATCTATACCAACCTCGACGCCAAACTCCGTGTCGGCACCATACCGTTCGTCATGGTGTGGAACATGGGTCTTCAGGGTATCGCGGACGTGGGCCGGGTGTTCCTTTCGGGAGAATCCTCCGACGTCTGGCATTACGGCATCGGTGGAGGCATGTGGGCCGCGCTGCCGGACAAGAGCTTCATGGGGCTCTTCACCGTCACCTGGAGCGATGAGCGGACGACATTCTGGGGTGGGATTGCGTTCATTTTCTAGGCGGCTCGGCAAGTGGACGGTTAGACGGCTGGACGGTCAAGGGTTCCGTGCCTACAAAGCCTCCGCATCACGGGGGCCTTTTCCTGTCAGATGAACTCTTGACCGTCTAACCGTCTGACCGTCACCCCTACAGATACGAAAGCCATGCTGCTCGAGAGCGCGCCTTGAGCCCCGCAAACCACCGACACGGGAAATACAGAATGCCCACTGCGATCGCGAACACCAGATAGAGCAGGCCCAGATTCCACATGTACCCGTCGGGCAGATCTCCGGGGCGCATTGGATGATTGGTGAAGAGCCAGGGGTTCACCTGGCCTTCGCGGATCAGGGATACACCGCAGGCCAGTGCGTGGATGAGTGGGATGTGAAGCAGGTAGTAGAACAATGGGACTCTTCCGAAGACCGCAAGAAAGTCGGCGACCCGGCCCCGGGCGTGCTCGAGCAGTGGAATCGCAGCGATCGTGGGGCCTAGCGTCATGAGCAGAAACTGGAGCGACGCCGGATACTTGGTCGTATTCAGGAAGGAGAGCGGCGCCGGCATCCTGGAGCCTTCCCAGTGTCGAGGATCTCCGTACAGGTTGAATCCCCGCAGGATCAGGAAGGCCGCGATCGCACTCAGGCCAATGGCGTAACACGCCCGCCGTCGTCGCTCGGGCTCCCAGCCAAGCACCGCTCCGAAGGCATAACCCAGCGCCATCACCGCGACCCACGGTATCAAGACATAGAGAATGACGAGGGGCGGGCCACCCGCACCCAGTGGGAACTCGCCACCCAGGTAGAGCACTTGCCAGAGCCAGAAGGGAGGCGGCCCTTCCGGATTCAGGTGGGCGACCACTGGATCGAGCAGGTTGTGCCCCGCCACGACCAGCGCTCCCAGCGCCGCGATTGCAGGGAGCGGCAGCCACACGAGCCCGGCAAGCACGATCATGGACCAGCCGATGGCCCAGATGACTCCCGCGAGCAGGTAGTGAGCGAAATCGAAATTGAAGGTCCAGAAGATCCGGATGACGGTCAGCTCGAGGAGGATGAGCCAGGCCCCGCGAATCAGGAGAAAGCGGGAGAGTGCAGGACGGTTGTCGAGCTTTTTCCCCAACAGAAACGCGCTCGTCCCAGCCAGGAAGACGAAGGCCGGAGCGCAAAAGTGGGTGACCCAGCGGGTGAAGAAGATTCCCGGTGTGGGTCCACCGGGTGGGAGCCCGGAGTAGACCCGCACATGGTCGATCGCCATCAGTACCATTACCACGCCGCGGATGATGTCGACCGAAGCGATCCGGGCAGAGTGGAGGGTGCTCGAGGGTCCAGCTAGACGGTTCGACGGTTCGGCCTGGCGGTTCGACGGTTCGACGGTTGGTCTACTCGACATGAACCCTCCGATCTCTCTCGCCCACGAACCGTCGACTCACAAACCGCCGAGGTTACTCCCCCCTCACCGGCCCCGCATCCAGATGCCAGCCGGGATGGATCCAGCGGCCGTTCTTCTTCACAAAGACCTCGGTCGCCCGGCCGGCGTCTTTCATGGTCTTGTCTCCCACTTGATACTCGACGATGTAGCGCGAGTAGAGGATCGCGACGTCGCCGTACAACTGGATGTCGGTGTGGGGAAACTCGACCTTGATCAGCTTCCCGCCACCCTGGACGAAGCCGGCCGCGTTCTGCATCGTGCCGGGCTTGGTTTGCCAGTTGTCGTCATCAGCACTGATCGCGATGAGCTCTGGCGCGATGATGTCATTCATGCGCTTCTGGTCGTTGTTGAACCACGCCACCCAGACGTCTTCCCGCACCTTCTCCAGCTCGGTACGTACGGAGGGCGGAACTTGCCCGGCCTGCGCATGAGCCGGGCTGGTATTCAGGAACAGGGCGGTGACCAGACCCGCCAACAGGAACCGCGGTCGCACTGGAACTCCAGGAATGGGTGTTGGATGTGAGGATGTTGGAATGTTTGGATGGACGGATGTTTGGATGTAGGGATGTTTGGATGATGTGGGAATGGATCCGGTCCGCTCCAAATCCAAACATCCAAACATCCTCACATCCCCTATCCCTCAATCACCGTGCGGCTCTGTTCCCGGGCAAACTGCTGCACATACCAGGGCCCGCAGCCTCCCTTTCCTGACGAACCGGAACCTTTCCAGCCACAGAACGCCTGAGCGCCGGGCCAGGCTCCCGTGGTGGCACCGGTTCGCTTGTTCACGTAGCAGACTCCGGCCTCGATTTCCTCAAAGAAGCGATCGATCTCTTCCTTCTTCTGGCTGAAGAACCCCGCGGTCAGACCATACTCTGCCTTGTTTGCCTCGGCCAACGCTTCATCGAGGCTCCCGACCTCACCAATGGCAAGGAAGGGCACGAACAGCTCCTCGAAGAAGAGCGAGCTCTTCAGCGGCAGTGCGGCGATGGTCGGCGCCACGAAGTGACCCTTGTCGAATACGCCGCCTTTGAGCCGCTCGCCACCGGTGAGGATTTTTCCTTCTCCCCTGGCCTGATCCACCGCGCCCTGCCACCGGTTGACCGCCTTTGCGTTGATCACCGGTCCGAAGTACACGTCCTTCTGGGATACGTCTCCCATGACCATCGCCTTGGTCCGCTCGAGCAGCTTGGCGACGAACGGCTGGGCCACCGCGCGATGCACATAGACCCGGCTCGTGGCGCTGCATTTCTGGTTCTGGAGACCGAACGCGGACTTCATCACACCTTCGGCTGCGGCGTCGAGATCGGCCGAATCCATCACGATTACCGCGTTCTTGCCGCCGAGCTCCATCAAACAGGGCTTGACCCACTTCTGGCTGATGCCGTGGTGGATCCGCATGCCGACTTCTTTGGAACCGGTGAAAACGACACCATCGGTCAGGGGATGCTGCCAGAGCGGATCGCCGATCTCCCGGCCGTGACCGCTGACGAAGTTGAACGCCCCAGCGGGCACGCCGGCGTCCCGATATACCTCGTACAGCTTGAGTCCGGTCCACGGGGTATCCTCGGCCGGCTTGTACACCACCGCGTTTCCTGCCAGGAGTGCCGCGGACGACATGCCGGTCGAGAGCGCGAGCGGGAAGTTGAACGGCGCGATGCACACGAAGACGCCGTAGGGCCGCAACATCTCGGTGTTCTTCTCGACCGGAGTCATCTTCGCCATGGCGCGAGTGAAGCCGCTGGTCTCTTCGACCTGAAGCGCGTAGTAGTCGATCAGGTCGGCCGACTCCTCGGCGTCTCCCATGGCCTCAAAGCGGGACTTGCCGACCTCAAGGCTCATCACCGCCGCGAGATCGAACTTCCGCTCCCTGATCAGCTCGGCTGCCTTCCGGAGGATCGCCACCCGTTCCTGCCACGGCCGTTTGGCCCAAGCCTTCTGCGCGGTGTGAGCAGCCTTCACCGCCTCATCGACGTGCTCAGCCGTGGCACACGCGAAGCGGCCCAGGACGAGACCGTTATCGATCGGCGAGACGTCCACGATCGGTTCCTGTCCCGGCGACTCCACCGGCTTGCCGTTGATGTAGAGCGGATAGCTCCGGCCGGCCGCGGCTCGAACCGCGGTCAACGCGTCATCATACGCCTTGTGAAAGGCGCCAAGATCGACGTTGGTGCTGGTGTAAGTGACTTTCTGCTGGGGTGCGGTGGCGGTCATGGTGTTCGTTCTCCAGATACGGTGATGCGGCTTCGGACAGCAGGTAGTAGGTGGTAGGGAGTAGGGTGTAGGGCCCAAACCTTTGTTTCCGGCACGATTCCCTACTCCCTACTCCCTACTACCTACTCCCTACCACCTGCCTTCCTTCTGACACACTCATCAGAGCCCGAGCAAACCGCCGCGCGAGCTCGTCAATTTCCTCTTCCGTAATCACAAACGGCGGCGCCAGCAGGGCCAGGTCTCCGTCGGTACCGTTGGCCTGTCCTACGTTGGGCCAGATCATCAGCCCTTCTTCCAAAGCGGCATCGGCAAATCGCTCGGCGAATTTTTGCTTCCGCGGGAAGGCGGTGCGGCTGCCCTTGTCCTCGACGAACTCGATGCCGGCGAGGAGGCCTTTGCCACGAACGTCTCCCACATGCGGCAGATCGCGCAGTTGCTCCAGCTTTCTATGAAAGCTGCGTCCCATCTCGGCACACCGCTCGACCAGGCCGTTCCTCTTCATGTAGCGCACCGCTGCGAGACCGGTCGCGCAGAGCACCGGGTGATGCGAGAAGGTCTGGGCGTGAAGCAGACTGCCTGAGCCTTTCGCGATCGGATCGAGCAGCCGAGTCGGAGCGAGAACCGCAGAGAGTGGCGTGTAGCCACCGGTGATCCCCTTCCCCAGCACCTGAATGTCCGGTATCACGCCATACGGCTCGATCGCGGACCAGGTTCCGGTACGACCGGCGCCCGACAGGACCTCATCGGCGATGAACAGCACATTGTATTTGTCGCAGATCTCGCGAACCCGCCGGAAATATCCCGGCGCAGGAACCGACGCTCCGGTCGAGCTTCCGCCCACTGGTTCGGCAATGAAGGCAGCCACGTTTTCCGCTCCGGCGCGGAGGATCGCATCTTCCAGGACCGAGCCACTGCATATCGGACATGCGGGAACCCCGGCTTTCGCCTCAGTCCTCAGTCCTCCACACTCGCACCTGTAGCTGTAGGGCGCCGGAATCCGGACGACGTCCACCAGCCATTCGCGGTAGTAGGTCTTGTAGTGCTCCCTCGCCGACGCCGAGAGCGCGAGGAGCGTGTTGCCGTGATAGGCGGGAAACAGCGCGATGATTTTGTGCTTGGACGGCTTGCCGGTTTCCACCCAGTATTGCCGAGCCAGCTTGAGCGCGGCTTCGACGGCTTCGGAGCCGCTGGAGAGGAAGTAGACCTTCTTCAGATCTCCAGGAGCCAGCGCAGCGAGTTCCGCCGCCAGCTCTTCGACCGGCTGGCTGGTGAACGCCGTTCCATTGAGGTAGGCGATCTTCGAGGCCTGCTCCGCCATGGCGGCGCCGATCTCCCGGACACCGTGGCCGATGTTGGCGACGAAGGCACCACCGGATCCATCGAGATAGCGCTTCCCATCTTCATCGGTCAGCCAGCAGCCTTCTCCCTTGGTGATGAGGGGAAAACGCCGGTTGAGCTTCCGGTAGAAGACGGGCGAATCGGGATACTGGTGGAGTGACATTGGGGGGAGAAATCTGGTCCGCTGCCGGTGGATTATCTAGGGGGACTAACGTCCGTTGCAGCTTGCACTTAGCGGTGGACCGTGACGTTTGAACTGCTTACCACGGAGAACGCGGGCACGCGGATGAACGCGGAAGTGGTCAATCATGGATTTGTGTTCTCGAGGGGCCGCGACCCAAGGGCTCCTCCCCGCAGCAGACTTCGCCCTGCATATTGAGGCAACCTGCACACCCGGCGCAGCGATGGTTCTCGCCGACTCCATACCTGCCTCTCCCTGCCCTCCGAGACATCTGGCTCGGCCAAATCGAGTGCTGTCGGCTCTGGGTCCGCCAATCCGATAGTAGGGCATGACGGGCCCGCCCACTCACGGCGGCTGTGGCGAATCACGGCAAAGAGCGAACAACATGGAGGCGCAACATGGGTACCAGGAAATCGGCAAAATCCGACGGGAAAAAGAGCAAGCGGCTGAGCGTCAGCAAGAAGACGTTGCGGGATCTCAGCCCCCGTAAGAGCGAGGCTGTGGCCGTGCGTGGCGGGCGGGCTACCGTGAGAAGGTGTTTATGAATTGAGGCCGCGATGCATCCAGTTAGAACGGCGCTGCGGCACCGCCGAGCCCCTTTGAGCTGGACCTATGAATCTCGCCGCTGGTAATTGCCGATTCTTCGTCCTGCGCACTCCGCTGCTCCCGGTCGAAACCCTTCTCGACTGGAGCAGCGGGCTCAGCGCGCGACTGAGCTACGACCGGGGCGAGACTCTGGCGGCCGCACTCGACACCGATCGGGCCCTCCTGCGCAGTCGTCTCACCAAACTCCTGGACAATCCCGAGATCCGGGAGGCGATCTTCGTTGCCTCGCCCAGTCTGGATGAAGCCCTCGAGCACTGGTTCCGGAACCCGGATGGTGAGAAGGGCCAGAGGGTCGAGTGGGGTCTGGTCCGCTACCTCTGCCGCATGGCCAGTCGGCCGACGCCCTTTGGCCTCTTCGCGGGAATCTCGGTTGGCCGGGTCGCGAAGCAGACCTGTCTGAAGATTGGGGGCCGTGAAGCGAACGAGCGGCACACCAGGCTAGACAACGACTACCTGTTCGCACTGGTTCAGGCTTTGGCGAGCGATTCAACGCTCCGCGACGCCCTTCGTTACCGTCCCAACGACAGCCTCTCTCCGGGCGCAGGACGCTTCCGCTACGTCGAGGCCCGGGTCGATGGCACTCTGCGGACCTATCACCTCGTCAGCGCAGACGACACTCCAGAACTCCGCTCGATCATCGCCAGGGCGCAGGCCGGTGCTACCCGTGCGGAGCTGAGCGAAGCCCTTGTCTCTCACGATGTCGATCGCCTGGAAGCCGATCAGTACGTCGACGAGCTGATCTCGGCTCAACTACTGGTGCCCGACCTGGAGCTGCCGGTCACCGGTCCTGAACCGCTCCCGACTCTGATCCGGGAGCTGGAAGCGCACCCTTCGCAGGAGGCCACTCTTCAAACCCTCCGGTCAGTCGACGCGACGCTAGCGGAATTCGATCGATCGGGAGGAACTCCCCCTGCCCGGTACCGCGAACTGGCCGGGTCGCTGGAGCCGCTTCCCGCAAAGGCCGAACTGGCGACCCTTTTTCAGGTGGATCTGGTCAAGCCGGCACCTCAGCTGACGATCGGAGACTCGGTACTCCGGGAAATCGACCGCGCCATCGAGATCCTCCATCGGCTGGGCGGCGTTCGGGAAAGCGACCCCCTGGCCCGTTTCCGGGAGGCGTTCCTCGAACGGTATGAAGAGCGCGAGGTCCCGCTACTCGAAGCCCTGGACGACGAGGTCGGGCTGGGCGGCATGATCGCTACCGGAGGTGATCCCTCTCCACTGCTCCGGGGTATTGGCTTTCCCGAATCGCCGGAGACGGACCACACCTGGGGCAACCGCGAGCACCATCAACTGATGCTCCTTGGAACCGCGTTGCAGGATGGCCGGGAAGAGATCCAGCTCGAGGCAAAGGACTTCGAACGGCTGGAGATCCCCGGCAAGCATCCCCTGCCGCAATCTCTGGAACTGATGGGAACCATCCTCGCCAAATCGGCCGCGGCGATCGACCGGGGCGAATTCCGGCTGTGGGTCGACAGTGCCACCGGCCCTCCTGGAGCGCGCTATCTGGGCAGGTTCTGCCACGTGGATGATGCCCTTGCGAGAGAAGTCGGCGGGTTGCTCCGCGCCGAAGAGGAACAGCACCCGGACGACCTGTATGCCGAGGTCGTGCATCTTCCCGAAGGCCGGATGGGGAACATCTTGTTGCGGCCCCAGCTGCGGAGCCATGAGATCACCTATCTGGGACGGTCAGGAGCGCCCAGAGAGCAGCAAATTCCTGCCAGCGATCTGCTGCTCTCCCACAACCACCGGCAATTCGTTCTGCGCTCCGCCCGGTTGGGTCGGCGGATAGTCCCTCGCCTAACTACAGCTCACGCCTACGCCCGCGGCCTCGGCGTCTATCGATTCCTCTGTCTTTTGCAGGTCGAACATGTGGCCGACACGCTGGTGTGGAGCTGGGGACCTCTGGCCACCGCGCCGTTTCTACCGCGGGTGCGATCTGGTCGTCTCATACTGTGCCCCCGACGCTGGAACCTGTCACGGGACGAGTGCAATCGGCTTGGCACGCTGACCGGACACGAACAGTTCCTGGCAGTACAGGAATGGCGCACCCGGAGGCGTCTGCCCCGGTGGATCGTCCTCGCCGATTACGACAATCGTCTGGCCGTAGACCTGGAAAACGTGCTTTCGGTGGAGGCCTTTACCCATGCCTTGAAGAAGCGGGACTCGGCAATGCTCGAGGAGACCTTCCTGGCTTCGGAGGACGAGCCGGTCGAGGGCCCCGATGGCCACTATGCGCATGAGATTGTGGTACCCATTGCGCGGCCGGTAACCAGCGCGGTCAGGGTTCCCGAAGCGCGGAGACAGGCGACCGCCCCGCAGGTACAGCGTTCGTTCTCACCCGGCTCTGCATGGCTCTCGATAAAGCTCTACTGCGGCGAGTCGATCGCCGACGAGATCCTCACCGAGGTCATCGGACCCCTCACCCATCAATTGCTGGAAGACGGCGCCGCCAAGGGCTGGTTCTTCATCCGCTATGGCGACCCGGCTCTCCATCTGCGCTGGCGTCTCGCTGGTGATCCGGCAGCCCTGTCCGCCACGGCCCGCCCCGCTGTCGAGGCGGCAGCGGCGCGCTTGCTCGACGAGGGGAAAATCTGGCGGGTGCAATTCGACACCTACCAGCGCGAGATCGAGCGATACGGCGGTCCCGAAGCGATTCTGCTGACGGAGCGGCTGTTTCAGGCCGATAGTGACGCGGTCTTTCGGATCATGGAGCTGGTGGATCCTGGAGACGCAGGGCTGGACGAGAGATGGCGGCTTGCCGTTCGCGGCATGGACCAGCTCCTGGCCGATCTTGGCTTCGATCATGCCGGCCGGAGCCAGTACGCCAAGCGGTGGGTTGAGGAAGCGTTTGAACACCCCGAAAGCAGCGCGGGATTGCGCCCCCAGCTCAGCGATCGCTTTCGGAAGGAGCGAGCGCGACTCGAATCGCTGCTCGATCGGACCAGGGACGCCGACAGCGATCTGGGTCCTGGACTCGCGATCCTCCATCAGCGCTCAGCGAGCCTCGCCCCCATAGGTGCGGAGCTGCGAAGGCTGGAACAGGAGGGGCATCTCCGGGTGCCGGTGGATGAACTGGCCCAAAGCTTTGTTCACATGCACGTCAATCGGCTGCTTCGGTCCGCTCAGCGCCAGCATGAAGTGGTACTGCACGATTTCCTGCATCGGCTCTACCAGGCCCAGGCCGCGCGGGCGGCCGCAAAGCGTCCAGCGCCGGAGCTGGCGCAATGAACCCGGGGGGTGAATGGCAACCGCTCCTCGATGGATCGCTTCGGGGCCAGGCGCTCGAGACGATCGGGGACATCGCGGAAGCTCTTCGACATCCGGTGGAGCCAACTCCATTCGAGGACCTCGCCGCCGAAACCACTCAGACAACCACGTTTGGGTTGATGACAGGCCGGGCCGGAATAGCCGTGTTCTTTGCCTATCTGGCGGAGGCCGGCCTGCACCAGGACGCCGAAGAGCTCGCCTGGGATTTTCTGGAGGAATCGGAAGCCGGCCTCGCGGAGCAGGGGATGGGCGCGTCACTGTGCGAGGGATTCACCGGTATCGCCTGGGCTCACGCTCATCTGCATCAGGCCCTCTCCCACGCGCGGGATCGGGGTGAGCTCAAGGATCTCGATGAAGCGCTGCTCGCCTTGCTGCGCGACTGGCCCAACCCGGATCAGTACGAGCTCTTGTATGGGTTGGTGGGCATCGGTGTCTACGCGCTCGAAAGGCTTCCCCGCCCTCGGGCTCGGACGATGGTGCGACTAATCCTCGAGCGGTTGAAAGAATCGGCCCAGCACTCGAGCGACGGTATCGCGTGGAAAACGCCACAGAGCTCAAGCAGCCCGATAGGCGAGTTTAACCTCGGCATGGCGCACGGGATCCCTGGTGTCGTTGCCTTTCTGGCTCGCGCAGCAGCTGCGCCGGTACAGCGCCAGAAGGCTCTCTCCCTCCTCGGGGGCGCAGTCAACTGGCTCCGCAGCCAGCGTCTCACTCCTGAGAAGGGTGGTGGATTTCCCGCCTCCATCACGCCCGGGGAGCTCCCCATTCCTACCCGGCTCGCCTGGTGTTACGGCGACCCCGGCGTCACAACTGCGCTGCTGCCCGCAGCCAGGATGCTGGAGCTCCCCGAGCTTGAAAAGGAGGCGATCCAAGTCGCAATCAGCGCGGGCGAGCGCAGGACAGAGGAGAGCGGGGTGGTGGATGCCGGGTTGTGTCACGGGGCCGCCGGCGTGGGACACCTCTACCACCGCCTCTACCGGGCCACCGGCGACGTGCGACTGAGAGCGATCGCTCGCCGATGGTTTGCTCATACTCTCGAACTCCGCCGACCGGGGACGGGGGTCGCCGGGTTTGCCCCGGCAGACTCGCCGGAGAATCAGAAAGTGAACGCCGGAGAACGAATCGACGCCGGCGTCCTCTCGGGGACTGCGGGAATAGGGTTAGCCCTTCTTGCGGCCACTACGCCGGTGCCGCCACTCTGGGACCGCCTGCTCCTGGCGGATCTCCCTTCGATGGCGGTGCGCGCGGGACGGAATCACTTGGCGGCCTTAGCGCCGGAACGGCGATAGAAGAGTACAGGCCGAGTTGCCGTGCTGCCGGCCTGGACGCGCAGTCGAAACTCGAACCCAACTGGAGGAACCGATGACCAGGAAGACCACGAAGGGCTCCAAGGCCGCGGGTAGGAAGTCCAAGCGACTCAGTCTCAGCAAGCGGACCCTTAAGGATTTGAGCGCCCCCGGCACCGGCCCCGAAGGCGGGATGGGGATAAGGATACCGCTGACCCATTGCACCACCTGTCCTGCCAGCTGTCGCAAGCGCTGAGGTTGTCAGGGTTCGAGCGTTCGAGCCCCTGACCTGTCGCCGAGTTCCACGGTCCTTCAGGGCGGGCAAAGATCGGTGGGACCCTGCAATCGATCGCGAGTTTGGGCGTTGGGACACCCGCCACTGTGCTCAACGAGATGGCGGAAGGCTGGAGGGGGAAACCGCAAGGCCTAAGCCAATTTGGCCGTGCCCCGAGCGGCAACCTGTAGAGGGCGAGCAACAGCCAAAACTGTCGCTTCCTCACTCCACCTTGCGGCCCGCGTTTCACACCGCATACTACTACCCCCTGCGGGATCCCCACTCGGAAAGTTCGGCGCCACCACGATGCAGGCTCTGTATGGGCGCCCGGTCTTCGTGGTCGAAGGCGACACGTTCTTCTGGGAAGACGTGGTGCTCGACGCGATCCGGCGCGGCAAATGGACTGCCTTGGAGCAGGAGGCTCGTGAAGGATTCGCGGCCCTGGAGGAGATCGAATCCTCCGACGGGGACGAATTCGAGACGGCCGTGGAAGAGGCTGCGCAGGAGTTCCGCTACGCGCGCGACCTGGTGAGCGCCCAGGAGATGGAGGACTGGCTCGCGGTCCACGAGGTGAGTCTCCGGGAGTGGATGGAACACATCCGCCGCCAAACGGCCCGGGCCAGGACGCCGCTCGGATTGAGCGCCCTCGTGGCGCGCCACCCGATCGACGCTGAGCAACTCGATGCCGCGTTGCGGGTGGATCTGATCTGCACCGGGACGGGAGAAGACCTGGCCGCGGAGCTCGCTGGACGCGCGGCCGCCGCCGCCGGGAATCCGGCACCGGCCTCTCTGGAAACCGACGAACCGCTGCCGTCCAGAATACCTCTCGGAATCTCTCCGGAGCGGGCTCAGGAAAGGATCAACCATCTGGCTCGGATCGACGAGGGCGCCGAGCTGTTCCGGCGGAACGCAGTGACTCCGGAGGCGATCCGGCGCGAGATCGGGCATCACCACACCGAGTGGATCCGGATCGATTCCCGAGCCATCGCCTTCCACGATGAGGCCGGTGCGCGAGAAGCGGCGATGTGCATGCGGGAAGACGGGCTGGCGCTCGATGACGTCGCGGCAGCCGCCCATGCAACCGTCGCCGAGTCGCGCTTCTATCTCGACGATCTGGACCCTGAAGTCCGCCCGATATTCATGGCAGCCCGGCCGGTCGAAGTGTTGGGCCCAATCCTCTTCGAAGGAGCTCATACGCTCTTCCGCGTGGTGGACAAGGTGATGCCTTCAGAGAAGGACCCCGAGATCCTGCGCCGCGCCGAGACGGGAGTAGCAACGCGCATCATGGCGGCTCAGGCCCAACAGCGGGTGCAGTGGCAATTGCCCTGGTGACCGGGATGGATACCGAATCTCTCGACGCGGTACTCCAGAGTCTTCCAGTACTCACCGGCCTCCCGCACGACGTGCGGGAACTGGTCATCGCGAGCTTCGTCCCCACCAGCTACACCTTTGGCCAGGCGATCGTCCACGAGGGCGATGCGTCCGACGCGCTTTACGTGCTGGTCTCCGGCCGGGTGCGGATGGTCAAGCGGGGAGAGAACGGAGACGAGATCTCCCTCGGCGCGCTCCGGCCGGGGGAGACCTTCGGGGAGGGTGGCTTCAGCGACCACACCGTCCACCCCGCCACCGTACGAGCGAGCGGGGACGTGGAGGTGGTCCGCCTCGACCGATCGGTCTTCGAAGCGCTTCTCCGGCGTCGGCCGGAGGTGCGCAAGTTCTTCGAGCTACAGTCTCGCCATCGCAACCTGCAGTTCTTCTTCCGGCAGTTCACCGTCTTCGCGAAACTCCCGCCAGAGACCTTGAACGATCTCCTGGCCAACCTCGAGCCGATCGACTTTCGCCAGGGCGACGTGGTGATCCGCGAAGGCGAGCCGCCGGGTCCGATGTACATCATCGAAGAGGGGCGCTGCCGGATCCACATCGGGGTAGACGGCCGCCGCCGCAACGTCGCGTTCCTCCGCCGCGGAGAGTTCTTCGGTGAGCTGTCGGTGCTGCGCGATCAGCCGCGCGATTCGACCGTCGAGGCGGTGACCAACTGCCGACTGCTGCGCCTCACCCGGGAGACCTACCAGGAATTGCTGGCCCACCATCAGGCCTTCAGGGATGAGATCGAAGAGCGGATCGCCCAGTACGACTTCGCCCACACGGCGCAGATCCCGATCGACCTCTACCGGGAGATCCTGCCGGCCGACGCCTCGGTGCTCAGCAAGGTGGGAGACGACCAGGTCGACCAGGACCTGACCCGCATGTGGGCGATCCCCCCTCGTCCCGAGGCGGCTCAGCCGTCCAGCGCGGAACAAGCTCCGGCCCCCGAGCCCGACGCAGCGGCCCCCTTCGCCGACGAAGAGGGTCGTTTCGTCAAGCGGAAACGGCGGACTCGCAAGTTCCCCCACGTCTGGCAGATAGATGAGATGGACTGCGGTGCCGCGAGCCTCGCGATCATCTGCCGGTACTACGGGAAGGCGGTGAGTCTCGCGCGGATTCGCCAGCTGAGCCACACCAGCCTGGACGGCACCAGTCTCCGGGCCATCTGTCAGGCCGCCAGCGAGCTGGGGCTCGCGGCCCGGGCAGTGAAAGCCTCGCCCGTCAATCTGGACCAGATGCCACTCCCTGCCGTCGTGCACTGGGATGGCAACCATTGGGTGGTGCTCTACGACGTAGACAAGACCTCGGTCCGGGTCTCCGATCCTGCCACCGGCCGGCGCCGGCTCACCCGCGCCGAGTTCGACGAGAAGTGGAGTGGCTACGCCGCGCTGTTCGATTACACCACCGAGTTCGAGAAGAACAAGGAGACCAAGCTCGGCATCGCCTGGCTCCTGCCCTTCTTCAAGCCGCACCGGACCCTGATCCTCCAGGCCACGGCGCTCGCCGTGATCGTGAGCGCGCTGCAGATGGTGATTCCGGTCTTTACCCAGGTCATCGTGGACCGGGTGCTGGTGGAGCGCGACCTGAACCTGCTCAACATTCTGATCGCCGGCATGGCGGGAGTCGTGGTGTTCACGCTGATGGCCACCGTCATCCAGCGCTATCTGCTCAGCTTTACCGCCGTGCGCATCGACTCGGCGACGCTCGATTACCTCACCCGGCGGCTCTTGAGTCTGCCGATGAACTACTTCAACACCCGGCGCACGGGAGACATCCAACGTCGGCTGCAGGGTATCTGGCTGGTCCGGGAATTCCTGGTGGAGCACGGTGTCGCGGGACTCACGGCAATCGCGCAGCTCATGGTTTCACTGGCGCTGATGACGGTGTACAGTCCGCTGCTCACGCTGACTTTCCTGTCCACGGTGCCGCTGTTCGTGCTGCTGATGCGCTATTCCTCCAGCTGGCTCTTCCCGCTTTACGCGGAGCTGGAGGAATCGCACGGCAAATACCAGTCATTCCAGATCGACGCCATCAAAGGCATCGAAACCGTCAAGTCGCTTGGGGCGGAGTCCGCCTTCCGGGATCTGATGCTGGGACAATTCAACAGTGTCGCCCGCAAGCGGTTCAAGGCCGATTTCACCCTGATGAGCTACAACGGCGCGATCTACACGGTGACGCTGCTGTCGGTGGTTTTATTCCTCCTGGTGGGAGCCCACCAGGTAATGAACGGGCAGATGTCGATCGGCGGGCTGGTGGCTTTCAACTCGCTGGTCGCACTGGCCAACGCACCACTCCTCACCCTGCTCAGCTTGTGGGACAATCTGCAGCAAGCCACAGTCTACCTGAACCGGCTGGACGACATCTTCCAGCAGGAGCCGGAGCAGGGCGAGGATCGCTCGCGGCTCATGCCGGTCAAGTCTCTCGAGGGCAGAATCAGCCTCCGCCACCTCGGCTTCCGGTACGGGGGCCCTGAGTCTCCCCCGATTCTGGACGACATCAATTTCGATATTCCGCCCAACACCATGGTGGCGATCGTCGGCCGCAGCGGCTCGGGGAAGACCACCCTGATCAAATGTCTGGCCGGACTGCTCGAGCCGACCGATGGGACCATCCTCTACGACGGCGTTGACCTCAAGATGCTTAACTACCGCGATCTTCGCCGCAAGATCGGATTCGTGCTGCAGGAGAACCACCTCTTCGACGACACCATCGCCCGCAACATCGGGTTTGGCGAGGAAGAGCCCGAGTTCGAGGACGTCTCGTGGGCGGCCCAGGTCGCCAACGCCCGGGAGTTCATCGAGCGCTTGCCGATGGGCTACGACACCCGAATCGGCGAATCTGGAATCGGGCTCTCAGGCGGCCAGCGCCAGCGTGTCGCGATCGCGCGGGCGATCTACCACCGCCCTCCGGTGCTCATTTTCGACGAGGCCACCAGCGCCCTCGACGCCGAATCGGAACGGGCGGTGAAAGAGAACATCGATCAGCTGCTCGAGGGCCGCACCTCGTTCGTGATCGCCCACCGGCTTAGCACCGTGCGGGACGCGGACGTCATTCTGGTGCTGGAAAAAGGCCGACTGGTAGAGACGGGAACCCACGACGACCTGATGAATCGCCAGGGGCTCTACTATTTCCTGGTGAGCCAGCAGCTGGGACTATGAGAATTGAAGATTGCAGATTGAAGATTGCAGACTGGGCGGACTCGACAGCTCACATTCCACAATCCACGATCGTCGGTCTGCAAGTCTTCAATCTGAAATCTTCAATCTGAAATCGGACTCCATGCCTGACGAGAGCCAAACCTTCCTCGACACCACGCCCCCCCACTGGGTGGCGCGGGGAATGGCGTATGTCATCATCGCCGCCTTTGCGCTGGCGCTCCTGGGCGCGGTGTTGGTGAAAGTTCCGGAGACGGTATCGGGGCCATTCACTCTCGTCCCTGTCCGCGGCACCGATCCGGTCCGGGCGGTGAAGAGCGGGGTGCTGGTCGAGGTGCGCGTCGCGGAAGGCGACAACGTGACGCGCGGCTCGACCCTTTTTCTCCTCCGCTCTGCCAGCATGAGCGATCGGGCGGCGGACCGGCTCACCTTGGAAAGTCAGCTTCGGGCTAACGAGCAGCGGCTCACTATCCTCAAGAGCCAGTATGACACCCGCAAGCGCTCGGATGAGGCAGAGGGGCGGCGGCTGGCGAACCGGATCCAGTTTCTCGAGGGCCTGATCACTTCCAAGGGCAAGCGCCTCACGCTGACCAAGGAAATGGCCGACAGCTCCGCGTCGGGAGCCGAGCGCGGCGCCATCGGCAAGCTGGAGGCGAGCCGGCTGGAGTTGGAATACAGTACCCTAAAGGAGGAAGTGGATGGGGCACGAAACGATCTGGCCGAGGCGAGATCCGACATTACCAGACTGGAGGAGGACGGCAAAGCGAGGGACCTGGAGTACGAGGAGACCCGGCGCGGCCTGACCGAGACGATCGAAACCGGCCGGATCCGGGCCTCCTCACTTCAGCGGGACCTGATCAACGCCACAGACGTCGGATTCTCGGTGGCTGCTCCCTGCGACGGCGCGGTGCTGCGCCTGCACGTCAATGCGCCAGGAGCCGTGGTCCAGGAGGGCGACATCCTGAGCGAGATGGGCTGTGCCGGAGACCGCCTCCAGGGCGAGCTGCTCGTTCCGGAAGCCGGAGTCGCCCAGATTCGGGCGGGTCAGGGGGTCAAGCTCCGCTACGACGCTTTCCCCTATCAGCGCTATGGCGTTCGGTTTGCCACGGTTCGCTGGCTGGGACCCGCCGGCTCGACCGCCCGGGACAGCGGTGAGTTCCGCGCCCTGGTCGATCTGGCCGACGATTCCATCCGGGTGCACGGGCAGTTGCGCGCCCTCTTGCCCGGGATGGGTGGACGCGCCGACATCGTGGTCGGCAGGCGATCGCTGGTGAGCTACGCCTTCGAGCCGATTCGCGCCTTGCGGGAAAACTTCGCGGAGCCACCTGCTCGATGAATGAACCAGGGATGAACGGAGACCGACAGCGGGAGTGGCACCACACGCTCGAGGATTTCCAGAGCGATGACGAGCCCATGGCCACCTGCCTCGGACTCGCCCGGATCGCGGCCCGTACCGAGCTACCCATTTTGATCCTGGGAGAGACTGGCACCGGGAAGACTCTGCTCGCCCGGGCCATTCACAACTCTTCCCGCCGCTCAGGCCATCCCTTCATTGCCTTCAACTCGGCCGCCCTTAGCGACACCCTCCTCGACAGCCAGCTCTTCGGCCACGAGAAAGGCGCCTTTACCGGCGCGATTCGAAGGGTCAAAGGGAAGTTCGAGCTGGCGGATCACGGTACGCTCTTTCTCGACGAAATCGCGGACATGAGTCCGGCGGCGCAGGCCAAGATCCTCCGGGCGGTCGAGTACGGCGAGTTCGAGCGGCTCGGCAGCGAGCAATTGCTCCAAGCCGACGTCCGGCTCATTTCGGCCACCCATCTGCCCATAGCGCGCTATCTGGAGACCGATCACTTCCGCAAGGATCTGTTCTACCGGATCAGCGGGATCACCCTCAGGCTGCCGTCGTTGCGGCAGCGGCCCAACGATCTCCGCACGATCATGGTGGCGGCGATCGCCACGGCCAGCGCGGCGCTCGACAAGTCGATCGTAGGGCTGAGCCGGCCGGCCGCAGACCGGCTCCTGAGCTATGACTGGCCGGGGAACCTTCGGGAGCTCCAGCGGGTGATTCACACCGCGGTCGCGATCACCGAGGGCGAGGTGATCCCGCCCGAGGCGATCCTGCTTGAGACCTCGGTGGAGGCGGTCCAGGCCGGAGAAAGCAACGGGGCCGATCACCCGGAGCCAACCTCCGGAGCCGCCTCAGCCTCTCTCTCCGACCTCTCGCTTCGGGCCGCCGAGCTCCGGCACATCCACGCAGTGCTCGACTCCTACCATGGCAATAAGCGCCGGGCGGCACGGGCCCTCGGCCTTTCCCGCTCCACCCTCGATCGCAAACTTCACGGGGAATAACCGGCGCGAAGCCCGGAGGCTTTCAGTCTCGTCCTGAGACTACAGGCCCGAAGTTGGGACCAGCGCTGGTTTCAGATTAGAACCGTCAGCTTCAAACGACGTATGGCACTCAAGAGGGAAGTGAAGATCAATGCGTGACTTGCGAGTTCCTACACGGTGCGGCACGCGGTCTGCTTTAGAAGCGGTCGCAAGGCCGGAGCCGCCGGCCGAGAGCAACTCTCCCGCTCCAACCCGCAGTTCAAAATTTCAGGAGGATGTATGGCCGCCAAGAAGACCCCCAAGGTTAAGGATCTGCCCCGGAAAGCGATTGACTCGAAGAAAGCGGCCAACGTCAAGGGTGGCGGGACCACGACCGCGAAGCCGAAGTTCCCGAAGTAAGCAGCGACTGAAGTAGCCACTGACTGTAAGCGAAGGACCAATCGTATTTCCACCTCGAGGAGGAAGTATGACGAGCAAGGACAAGGAAGTTCGCGATCTGCCCGAGCGTAAGATCCCCAACACGAAGGCGGATCAGGTCAAGGGCGGCGCGCTTTCGAAGCCGTCGAAGCCGAGCCGGTAAGGCAACCTATCCCGCGATCCCCGTTCGGCCACCACCGACGGGGATCGCTGGCCCTCCGATCAAGTAGGATCTGGCGTATGACACCCCAGAACCGTAAACCCCAGAAGGAAGAGAAAGCCGCCGAAGATGTCATTCGGCTGGAGGATCTCGCGCCTCGCGGGGACATAAAAGGCGGAGCGAAGCTTCGCTTCGGTGAATCGACAGCGAAAAAGCCGCGCGGTCGCTCCCTGGGAGGCTGATTTCCAGGGAGGGAAACCCAGCCGATCAGCGACTCGCAGTGAGTCGCGTGAGCGCCCGCGCGGCACCCGCTCTCCGCGGTATCAATAGCGAATCAGCCTTCTCCCACGCCCGTACGACTTCACGGTAGTGCACTGCCGCGCTGTCCTTTCTACCGGCAGCCTCCCAGGCTTCAGCCAGCCGCTCGTGCAGCTCGGTTCGCGTCACATAGAGATTCCCGCCTTCGAAACTTCCGCGAATCGCCGCCTGCAGTATCGGAATTGCATCCTTAGGCCGTTTGAGCCGCAGCCAGATTGCGGCCAGCTCATAGTTGGTCCGGCTGAACCCGTCGCTCAGCGAGGTCAGCGCCTTTTCGAACGCCTGAGCCGCCTCATACGAAAATCCGCGAGACGCGAGCAACAGCCCGCGGATGTGATAATGCAGCCGCGCATCCCGGGCAAACCCGCTTGCCTCGGCCAGAGTACGGACGGAATCGGCGAGGGCGCTGAGCCGGATGGTATCACCCATCGCAGCAAGGGCGTCGGCCATGTGGGTCCACGCCCAGACCCGGTTCCGGGCCAGCGCCGAAGGATCCTCAAACCCGGAAGTGGATTTCGCGATCGAATCGAAGAGGGCAGCGGAGGCCTGATATTGCCCGCGGTCGAACAGCACCTGAGCCTCGAGGTAGGCACTCGTCGGCGCGCTGCCGGGTGGTGTGGGCTCGGCAAGGTCTCGCCGGTAACGGCCCGCTAAATCCAGCGCTTCGGTGTAACGGCCTTCCTGCCGCAGGACGTTGGCCAGCTGCCAACCCGCTTCCATCCGGGTCTTGGGCGGCCCGCTCTGCAGCTCCACCCGCATGATCTGCTCCGCCTCGCCATAGGCGCCCGTGAACAAGTGGATGGCCATGAGAGTATGGGCAGACTGGAAGCCGTCCGACCCAAGGGAATCGGCAACATGGAGGACCGCGAGCGAACTGTCGGCCCAACCGCGCTGGGCCAGGACGTTGGCATAGTATCGCCAGGCCTGTGCAGAGCCAGGTTGGAGCCGGGTCCAGAGTCGCGCGACGTCAAGCGCTCCGGCGATCGAATCGGCCATCAGGTACGACTCGCTGAGCGCCACCAGTCCCTCGCAGGCCATACAGCGCGGGCTGCGCCCCACCAGGCCCAGAGAGTCGCGCGCGATCACTTCATGCAACGGCTCCCGGGCACCGGCCCAATCGAGCGCCAGCAGCGCACCCTGCCCCGTGTACAGATAGCCTTCAAGTTCCGAGGGATAGCGGACGGTAAGGGTCTCCGCGATGGCACGCAGCGTCGGCGACGAGTTGGCCAGGGCCCAGCTCGCCCCGATGAGAAGGCGCTCCCGGTCGCTGGCGCCCGCAGACAGGCTCACGGCCCGGCGGAGCCTGCGGAAGTATTCCGTGCGAGTCCCACCTGAATTGCTATTGGCGTAGTAGAACTGCGCCATCGCAAAGCCCGAATCCTCTTTCAGGGCTTGGGCGAAGAGCTGCTCTGCTTGAGGCAGATTGCTCGCGAAATAGGTTCGGAGCCCTTCCTCGTAATAGCGATACGCCGCCACCGAACGGGTGGAGACACTGGCGAGCGAGCCCTCGGGCGCGCTGGCTCCGAGATCCTGCGCCAGCCGGCGAGTGCCGGTATCCGCCAGCGCAAAGAGGTCGTTCCCCTGAACGGTGTACGCCTGCAGCACGGCACCGCTTCCCAGGTCCACTCGGCGGAGATCGAGCCTTAGCTTGTCCGGACCCACCTGATAGAGAGCGCCGTCCACCAGCTCATTCGCGCCGGCCTTTCGAGCCGCCTCGACGACCACCGCGGCCGTGTCTCCTCCGGTCGCGAGCTGACGGAGCAGCTCATACATCCGGGCGCTGCTTACCACCTGCACACCGCTGGCGCGCGCCAGGTTGGTCGCCAGCATGTCGGAGAGCGGCAATCCCGCGACCGGCTTTCCGCCGGGTTTCGTGTAGTCGGTTATCCGGCCGACCGCGACCAGAGTCGGAGAGACTGACGCAACGAGTGAGCTCGCCTGCTCGGTCCTCCCGCGCGACCCGATAAGGCGGCGGCCCGCCACCCACCCTACGCCGAGCAGCACGGCAGCCGCGCCGGCGGCCAGTGCCACGGGATACCACTTTCTGAAATTGATCGTCCACCGCGGCGTGACCGGAACTTCGGAACCAGCCGATGAGCTGATCGTCGCCCACCCGCTGGTATGGCGGACGCCGGCAAGCGGATCCTTGGGAGCCTCGATCGGCGGCGATGGTGCGGACGGAGCTGGCTCGACTGGAGCGGCGGGCGGAGCCACGGGCCTTAGTCCGGGATCGCTCCGGGCGACGCGGCGGAGTTCCTCGGCAAAGGCGATCACTTCCCGGTCTGGCGGGAGATCTAGCTCCTGTTGCAGCAGGGCTTCGTAGACCTTCGCGTGCTGGAGTGCTGCGGCCTGGTCGCCCTGCGCCACGTGGGCGCGCATCAGAGCGATAGCGACCTTGGCATTGAGTGGGTCCATCCCCGCGAGCTTTTTGAACCAGCCTACTGCGGCACGATGGTCTCCCGCCACAGTGGCGCGCTGGCCTAGCTGTTCGAGCAGGTCACCGTACTCCCTGGCCAGAGTCTGCCGCTCCTGCTCGCTCCAACGCTCGAACTCCTCGGCGCCGGGGAGATGGAACCCGTCGAGGAAAGGGCCACGGTACAACTCGACCGCGCGCTCAAGTGCCCCGGCGACCATTGCCGCCCGGAATTCCACCACATCAGCAGAAATGATTTCTGGATTCAGCCGGAGGTCTTTGACCCCGAGAAAGGCCTCCTCGGAGCCGAGGTCCTGACGCAAGGCGTAGAGGGCCTGCGTCAGGGCGCGCCGGGCCCGCTCTTCGTCGGCGTCGGGCCAGAGAAAACCGATGATCTTGTCCCGCGTCAGTCCCCTCTCCCCCGCCACACCCAGCATCGCCAGCAGGGCAAGACGCCGCGGCTGGGCCGCCGCGCCAGCTACCGGGCGTCCAGCCTGCGTGACGTAAAGTGCACCTAAGACATTGATGTGAAGCAAGTTATGTCAGGTGACTTTGAAGTGACTTTTCCGCGTCCTAGGTGGGACTTCGAGGTGAGGACGCGCTTTATACTAGGCCCCGTTGAAGCTGTCGGCAATGAACGGCCAACGCGCAACCCAGCGAAGGAGAGGTTCCAATGAAGTCCATGATTCTGCCGCCCCTGACGGTCCTGACGATGGCAACGGTCGCACGAATCGAAGGTCCGTCCTTCACCGCAGCGGTGAGCGGATCGGTCCAGACCGTTCTGTCCGGTAATGCGGTCTTCGGCCCGGTTCGGGGCCCGAGCAGCGTTCCGGGATCCTTTTCGCTGACGCTTGGCGCCTATAGCGATAACGGCGCGGTGGTATTCAGCCGGGTCGCCACGGGGCAGCCGAAGCCCGGAACCTATCAGGTGACAGCGTTTACCGGCGGGCCGGAGTCGGATGACGAGTTCCACGCCCTGGTATCGCTGGGCTCGGCCGGCAATCCGCTGGGAGCGTTCCGCGGAATAAGCGGTACGGTGACGATTACTCAGTCATCCCCCGATCGGATCGTGGGACGCTATGAGCTGCACGCCATCGGGTTCATGGCAGCAGATATGAACGACGAAGAGCGGGAGATCACGGTGCGCGGCTCCTTTGCGGCAAGAGCAAGCTCGATTCCCTCGAGCTTCCGCGCAGCGATCCGTGGAGCAGTAGGGATTGCGGTCAACGGCGAGTCGGAATTCGGGACGGCCTGGTCGAGTGAAGGGAACCGGTTCTCGCTGACGATGGGAGCCAATGCCGAGGCGGCGGTCGTGCTCACGCGTAACATCGTGGCTCGTCCCGGCACCGGGGTCTACAAGATCACTCCGGAAACCATCGAGGATGTCGGAGCATTTCACGGAGTCGTGGTTACCGGTGAAACCAGCCATCCAACCGGAGTGTTCCGGATCAAGAGCGGTACGATCACGATCACTTCATCATCGGTGGAGCGGATCTCCGGGAGCTTTGAGATGCAGGCGGAAGGTTTTCTGGCGGAAGACATGGATGACGAAGCGCGCACGGTGACGGTGTCTGGCACCTTCAGCGCCACCCCAAGCGCGCCAACGGTACCTCTAACCCTGAGGCAGTAGGAGTTGACGATGCAGGCATTCAACCGAGTCCGGTCGCTGTTCGCCTGGTGGCGGGCGCTGCGGACCATGAACCAGATCCTGGGATCGAGCACTTTGGGACGGTAGGAGCATCATGCAGAACAATGAACGCGTTTCGCACCTGGGCAACGAGCGGACCACGAGGCCGGTAGAAGGGACCAGCGGCAGGCTGGCACCCACGGTCTACTTGAAGAGGGAGAAGTAGGACGATGCGCCTCGAGTACCTCGCGGACCGGCCGGAGTTCATCATGCCGGTGGCCACCTGGATTTATCAGGAGTGGCCGGAAGAGTTCGCGACCGTCGGCTTGGATACGTGGCTGGCCGAGTTCAGGGGCACGCTCATGAGGGATGGAATCCCTACGACCTTCGTGGCGAGCGAGGGCCCTGGACTGCTGGGGACCGCGAGCCTGATTCCCTCGGATCTCCCGGAACGCCCCGATTTGTCGCCGTGGCTGGCCTCGGTGTACGTGTTGCCCAGATACCGCCGAGCCGGAATCGCCACAGCGCTGATCGGAAGAGTCCTCGCTCAGGCGAGCTGGCTGGGGATGGAGCAGGTCTATCTCCAGACCGCGAGCCGGGTCGAATTCTACCAGCGGCTCGGCTGGGTCGAGTGCGAGCAGCTGAAACTCAATGGCCGTGTGGTCACAGTGATGTCGAAGAATCTCGGCCTTGCCAGGAGAACAGCGTGACTCCCGAATCGGTACGACTCATCCGCGTCTCCTGGCACCAGATCTCCACCCGGCGCGAGCTGACTGCGGTGATGTTCTATGGCCGGCTCTTCGAGCTGGATCCGGATCTGCGGGAAATGTTCCACGATACCGATTTCCACCGGCTGCGGACCAAGTTAATCGCAATGCTCGACCTCCTGGTCCGGTTTGCGGACCAGCCCGATGATCTGATCCGCGAAGCGGCGCAGTTAGGGCGCCGGCATGCCACTCTGAACCTGAGCAGCCGGAATTACGAAGTGGCGGGAGAGGCTTTGCTGTGGACTCTCGAGCGTTCGCTGGGGCTCGATTTCACTCCCGCGACGCGCGCCGCGTGGACCGAGCTGTATGCGCTGGTCGGCTCCGTGATGCGCCGGGTCTCCGGCCGGATTTCGGGCGCTGCGGTGACGGTGCCCCATCTTCCGCCGACTGAGGGCTCGGGTAGCTTTCGGGGATGCACATAATCGAACGCCTCTGCCCCGCGCTCTTCCTTCTCGTTCCACAATTCGCCACTCCACTCGCCGGTCAACAGACTGGCGGTCGGCCCGTCACGATCGAGGACCAGTTCGCGCTAAAAGACGTAAGCGACCCCCAGATTTCTCCGGACGGCAAGTGGGTAGCCTACGTGGTCAGCCAGAAAGACTTTGAGAAGGATCTCAACCAGAGCGATGTCTGGATGACCAGCTGGGACGGCGTTACCACCATCCAGCTGACTCACACCGAGAAGGAGAGTGAGAGCGATCCCGGCTGGAGTCCCGACGGGAAGTACCTGGCATTCCTTTCCGACAGAGAAGACGAGAACGACGCCTCACAACTCTGGCTGCTCAACACGGCAGGGGGAGAGGCGGAGCGGCTCACCGACGGCAAGAACGGCATCGAGAGCTTTGCCTGGGCCCCGGACGGCAAGCGGATGGTGTTTACGATCGAAGACGGTGACTCGGTCGAAGTCGGAGGAACCGACACCACGCACAAGGGAACTCCAAAGCCGATCGTCGTCGACCGGTACTATTTCAAGGAGGACTACACCGGTTATCTGGGCCGCAAGCGGACTCACCTGTACCTCTTTGATGTCGCCACGAAGATCACTACCCAGCTCACCTCGGGCGATCACAATGAATCGCTGCCATCGTGGGCTCCCGACGGAAAGTCGATCGCTTTCGTCAGCAAAGGAGCGGAAGACTGGGACCGGAACGACAACTACGATGTTTACGTGGTGGACGCGACTCCCGGCGCCAAGCCGCGGCAGCTGACCACCTTCGAAGGGCCCGACGCGGAACCTGACTGGGAGAGCCCGCCGGCCTGGAGTCCGGACGGGAAGCAGATCGCCTACCTGCAGGGCGGGCCACTCAAGCTGATTTACTACGCGGGACACAAGGTGGCGGTCATCCCGGCGGCGGGTGGAATTCCGAAGATTCCCAGCCCCAATCTCGATCGGAACACCGATCTCCTCAGGTGGTCGCCGGACGGAAATTCCCTGCTCTTCCTGATAGAGGACGACAGGACCCAGTACCTGGCCAGCATGCCAGCGGCGGGCGGGTCCATCAAGAAGCTCCTGAGCAGCCGGAGCGAGGTGAGCGGGTATTCCGCCTCCAGCAACGGGCGGATCGCGGTCCTCTGGGAAGATCCCTCCAGGCCCGCCGAGGTCTACGCCCTGGAAGACGGCAAGACCCGGCAGCTGTCGCATCAGAACGATTCACTCCTGGCCACGCTCAAGATGGGCAAGACCGAGGAGATCTCGGTCAAGAGCAAGGATGGAACGACCATCAATGGCTTCATGGTGCTGCCGCCGGACTACGAGCCGGGCAAGAAGTACCCGACGATTCTGCGCTTGCACGGCGGCCCCGTATCGCAGTTCCCGCTCGACTTCAATTTCATGTTCCAGGTTTTCGCGGCGAATGGCTATGTGGTGGTCGCGACCAATCCCCGCGGCAGCTCCGGTCGCGGCGAGAAGTTCAGCTTGGTGATCTACGCCGACTGGGGCAACAAGGACGTGGAGGACGTTCTGGCGGGAGTGAACTACACCGTGGCCAAGGGGATTTCCGATCCCGACCACCTCGGCGTCGGCGGCTGGAGCTATGGTGGCATCCTGACCAACTACGTGATCGCCTCGGACACCCGGTTCAAGGCGGCGGTTAGCGGCGCCGGTAGCTCGGACATATTCGCCGGTTACGGGACAGACATGTACGTGCGGGAGTATGACGCCGAGCTGGGCCCCCCATGGAAGAGCACCGAGGTGTATCTCAAGCTTTCCTATCCGTTCCTGCACGCCGACCGGATCAAGACGCCGACACTCTTCATGGCCGGGCAAAAGGACTTCAACGTCCCGCTGCTCAACTCAGAGCAGATGTACCAGGCACTGCGTACCCTGGGAATTCCCACCCAGCTGATCATCTACCCCAACCAGTACCACGGCATCTCCAAGCCGAGCTACGTGAAGGATCGGTTGGAGCGGTATGTGGCGTGGTATGACAAGTATCTGAAATAGTCGTGGGTCGTGAGTCGTGGGTCATGGGTCTTGAGACCCTTGTGAATCCATACGGGCGAGACCCGCGACCGACGACTCATGACCCACCTCCCAAGACCCATGACCCACGACTCATGACCCAAAGCGCCACATCCGTCCTCGGCAAGATTGGCCTTCCCGCTCCGCTCCAGGACCTCGCTTCACGTCGATGGGACGTTATCATCGTGGGCGGCGGGCACAACGGGCTCACCTGTGCCTTCTATCTCGCCCGGGCGGGCAAGAAGGTGCTGGTGCTCGAGGCGCGGGAGCGGATCGGAGGCGCCTGTACCCTGGAAGAGACCTGGCCCGGTTTCCGAGTCTCTCCCTGCGCCTATGTCGTGGGCTTGTTGCATCCTCTGGTCATCGAAGAATTGGAGCTGCCCCGACGAGGATACCGCTGGACCCCGGCGATGGGCGGCTATTTCGTCCCGTTCGACGACGGCACCAGCCTCCAGCTATGGGACGATGAGGCGAAGGCGGACGAGGAGCTGAAGCGCTTCAGTCCCAGAGATGTTGACGGCCGGCATGCGATGCACGCCCTCATGCACCGGGTGTGTGATGCGATTCGTCCGCTGGGAGATCGGGACGTGTGGATCGGCCGGGCTCCGACTCGCGAACAGCTCGAAGACCGGCTGGGACACGACCCCGACGCCATCGGCCTCCTGTTTGACTGGTCCATGGCCGAGCTGATGGAGCGCTACCTGACCGATGAGCGGATGCAGATCGCGTATATGGGTCAGGGCGTGGTGGGGACCTTTGCGAGTCCCTACGACCCGGGCACTGCATCCATCTACTTCCATCACTACTGCGGCAGGCTCGATGGTGGGGAGCCCGGTGGCTGGGGTTACGTCACCGGTGGAATGGGAACGGTCTCGTTCCTGATCCACGACGCCGCGATCGAGGCAGGGGCGGTGGTAGCGGCGGGAGTACCGGTGAGCCGGATACTCCCCGGCGAAGGAGTTGAGCTGGCTGGCGGCGATCGGATTCAGGCGCCGGTGGTGGTTTCCAACGCGGATCCCATCGTGACGTCCCGCCTGCTGGGAGACTCCGCCGATGCCGGCTGGCGGCGGCGGGTCGAAGCGGTGCCGATGCGGAGCTGTACGGTGAAGGTGAATGCGGCACTCGCCGAGCTGCCCAACTTCAAGGCAAGACCGGGCACACGGATGCCGCACCACCTGGCGACGATCAATACGCCGCTCAGCAAAGCCGAATGGAGGGAGTGCTATGCGGACGCGGTTGCCGGACTGCTGCCGAAACGGTTGTGGACCGAGATCTATCTGCAAACCGCGTATGATCCGAGTGTGGCGCCCGCGGGACGCCACATCATGAGCGTCTTCTCGCAGTACGTGCCGCACACTTTCGCGCAGGGCACTTGGGAAACCCATCGTGCGGCGGCGGGCAAGCTCGTGGTTGATTCGATCGGCCGCTTCTGCAGCAACATCCCCGACGCGATCCTCGACATGGAAACCCTGGGCCCACCAGACGTCGAGGCCAAGGTAGGGCTGACTGGAGGACACATCTTCCAGGGCGAGTGCCTGCCGCCCTACATGTGGAGCAATCGTCTCGAGTACCGCACGCCGATGAAGGGGGTATACCTCTGCGGCGCCTGCACCCATCCCGGCGGGAGTGTCATCGGGATCAACGGGCGGAACGCGGCGATGGAGGTGTTGGGGAAGTTGTAGACAGGAGACGGGAGACGGGAGACGGGAGACCACAATGGTAAGTCCTCAACACAGAGACACAGAGAACACAGAGGGCTCAGGCCGACTCATTGTTATCTAGTGTTCAACACGAAGGCACGAAGGACACAAAGACACACAAAGAATGTTTTTTTTGATGTGATTTCGGAAACTTGAGTGCACAACTTTGTGTCCTTCGCGCTCTTTGTGTCTTCGTGGTGAACAGAAAGATGCCAAGCTGAGCTAGCCGCCTCGGCGACAGCCGCCATGACAACACCCGCCTTATGACATCAAACTGGACCTGGGCCCTCTGTGCCCTCTGTGTCTCTGTGTTTCAATCCCAGCCTGCCGTGGCCCAGCAGGCTGCTCGGGACTCGACCTTTGTCGTGCTCCTCGGTACCGGGAACCCCTACCCCGATCCCAACGCGCAAGGCCCAGCGACCGCCGTAGTGCTGGGGACTCGCGTCTTCCTCATCGATGCGGGACCCGGCGTCATGCGACAGATGCGGGCGGCGAACCTCGCGATTCGCGGACCCGAGGCCGTCTTCTTCACCCATCTGCACAGCGATCACACCCTGGGCTATCCCGACCTGATCTTCACCTCCTGGGTAATGGGCCGGACCGCACCGCTCGAGTCGTACGGCCCTCCCGGCCTCCAGGCGATGACCGATCACCTCACCGCGGCCTATGCCGAAGACATCCAGGTCCGCGAACAGGGCCTCGAACATCAGACCCCGGGTGGCTGGAAGGTCAACGTCCACGAGATCAAACCCGGCGTGATCTACAAGAAAGACGGCGTCACCGTCACCGCCGTCACGGTTCCGCATGGGAGCTGGAAGACCGCTTTCGGTTATCGGATCGACACGCCGGACCGCTCGGTGGTGATCTCAGGGGACACTCGGCCGAGTAAAGAGCTGGAAAAGGCCGCGAAGGGAGTTGATGTCCTGGTGCACGAGGTCTACCCCGAAGCGAAGATCAAGCCCGAGGAACGACTCGGCGGCAGCGACTGGCCCAAGTACATGCGCTCCTTCCACACCTCCGACAAGGAACTTGGCGCCCTCGCCGCTCGTAGTGGACCTCGCCTTCTCATTCTCTATCACATCGTGCGCATGGGCGGTACCGACGACGAAGTCCTCGCCGGGGTGCGGGCTGGTGGGTTCAAGGGGCGGGTGGTGGTAGGGAAGGACTTGCAGAGGTATTAAGGGCGGGAAGGCGGGAAGGCGGTCGGGGCACCTAACTCGGAACCCGGAACCCGAAACATGAACTCAATCCGTCGTCAGCTCCGACACTCTCTGCTCATCGCCATCCTGCCCGCCCTTCAACTGCACGCTCAGGGCACCAGACTGCTTCGTCACCCGACGGCCAGCGCTACCTCGATCGCCTTTGCCTATGCCGGCGATATCTGGGTTACCTCGCGCGAAGGCGGCGATGCGCGACGGCTGACCAGCTTCCCTGGTGAGGAGTACTACCCGGAGCTCTCCCCCGACGGAAAAACGGTCGCGTTTACAGGCCAATACGGCGGCAACGTCGATGTCTATGTGGTGCCCATCGAAGGGGGAGAGCCAAGGCGTCTCACCTGGCATCCCGGGCCCGACGTGACTCGTGGCTGGACGCCCGACGGGAAGCGCATCGTTTTCGCTTCGGGTCGCAACAGCGCCCCACGCACCTACAACGTGAAGCTGTGGACCGTGCCGGTTGAGGGCGGATGGCCCGAGCCGTTGCCGATGCCGCGCGCCTCAACCGGGCAATTCTCCCCCGACAGTAAGTCATTCACTTACCGGGTGGTGAGCCCCTGGGATGTAGAGTGGCGGAACTACCGCGGTGGCCAGGCCCAGCCGATCCGGGTGGTGAACCTGACGGACCTTTCCATGACCAAGCTGCCGTGGGAGGGGAGCAATGACACCGATCCGGTCTGGCTCGGCAACACGATCTATTTCCTCTCCGATCGGGACTACGCCGCCAACCTCTACTCGTATGATCCCGGCGCTAAGCAGGTCACCCAGCTCACCCACTACAAGGATTTCGACGCCAAGCATCTGAACGCGGGCGGCGGTGTCCTGGTCTACGAACAGGGCGGATACATCCACCTGTTCGATCCCGTGACCAAGTCCGACAAGCAGCTGGTAATCAATGTGCGGGGCGACTTGCCCTGGGCTCTCCCTCACTGGGAGGACGTGAGCCAGAGTCTCACCAACCCCTCGCTCTCCCCTACTGGTGCCCGCGCCCTGTTCGAAGCCCGCGGCGAGGTATTCACCATTCCGGTCGAGAAAGGCGACTGGCGTAATCTGACCCGGTCTCCCGGAGTGGCTGATCGGAACCCGGTGTGGTCTCCCGACGGGAAATCGATCGCGTGGTTCTCCGACCAGAGCGGCGAGTACAAGCTCATGCTCGGAACCCAGGATGGACTCGGCAAACCGCGGGAGATCACGATCGCCAACCCGACCTTCTTCTTCACCCCCACCTGGTCGCCCGACGGGAAGTATCTCGCCTTCACCGACGAAGGGCTCAACCTGAGCATGGTGGAGCTGGCAACCGGGAAGCTGACGCGGATCGACACCGATCGCTTCGCCCACCCCGACCGGACCGTAAATCCCGTCTGGTCTCCCGACAGCAAGTGGGTGGCTTATGCCAAGCGTCTCACCAGCCAGTTCCATGTCATCATGGTGTATTCGCTGAAGGACGGGAAAACCCGGCAGCTCACCGACGGGCTCTCGGATGCGGTATACCCCGCCTGGGATCCTGAGGGAAAGTTCCTCTACTTCCTCGCCAGCACCGATTTCGCGCTCAACAGCGGTTGGCTGGACTTGAGCTCCTACGACCGGCCGATCAACCGTGGCGTCTATTTCGCGGTGTTACGGGCCGATCAGCCCTCGCCGTTGTTGCCCCAGAGCGACGAGGAGACTGCAAAGGACACGACCGCCAAGCCTGACTCTGCCTCGAAGAAACTGGAGAAGAAGTCGAAGAAGGAAACCAAGCCCAAGGCTGCTCCTGATTCGGCCAAGGCGGATTCTGCAGCCAACGTGCGGATCGACTTCGACGGGATCTCCCAGCGCATCCTTTCGCTCGGCGTGCCGATCCGGCAATACAAGAGCATCGTGGCCGCGGCCGATAGCGCGGTGTTCTACGCCGAGTCGCTCGCCAACGAGCCGGGCGTGACGCTGAATCGCTACGACTTCAAGAAGCGCGAGGCGGCTCTCTGGCAGAAAGGCGTCCTGGCCTATTCACTCTCCGCCAACGGGAAGAAGCTGCTCTTTCAGACCGGCGAAGGCTGGACCGTCGCGGGCACCGAAGGACTACCAGCCGAGACCAAGGCGAAGAAGCTGAATACGGCGGTGCGGATGCGGCTCGATCCGCCGGCGGAATGGCAGCAGATCTTCCATGAGGCGTGGCGCTACGAGCGGGATTTCTTCTACGTGAAGAATCACCACGGCGCCGACATGGATTCGCTCTACAAGATGTATGAACCCTGGGTGGCCGACGTCGGCCACCGGTCGGACCTCACCCATCTGCTCGACATTCTGGGTGGCGAGATGTCGGTGGGCCACTCGTTCACCGGTGGTGGCGATACGCCCGAAGTACCGCGGGTCTCGATCGGCCTGCTCGGCGCGGATCTCATCCCCGACAACGGCCGGTATCGGATCGCGCACATCTACACTGGGGAAAACTGGAATCCTGACCTTCGGGCCCCGCTCAGCGAACCGGGAGTAAAAGTCTCGGAGGGTGACTACCTGCTCGAGGTCAACGGCGTAGAGCTGAAAGTGCCAACCGAGCCGTACAGCCTCTTCGAAGGCACGGCGGGCCGGCAGACGGTGATACGGGTGAACAGCAAGCCGGTGATGGAGGGCTCACGCCTGGTCACCGTGGTCCCGGTTGAAAACGAAATCGCCTTGAGGTCCCGCGCCTGGGTCGAGAGGAATCGCCGGCTGGTGGATTCCCTCTCAGGCGGCAAGCTCGCCTACGTCTGGATCCCCAATACCGCCGACGACGGCTTCATCTATTTCAACCGCTACTATTTCGCCCAGCAGGACCGGCTCGGCGCAGTAGTAGATGAGCGGTTCAACGAAGGCGGCTATGTCGCGGACTACGTGGTAGACCTGCTGGCCCGCAAGCTTCGCGGGTACTTCAACAATCCGGTTGCGGACCACTACCCCTTCCTGACGCCTGCGGCTGGAATTCCGGGTCCCAAGGTGATGCTGGTCAACGAAATGTCGGGGTCAGGCGGGGACATGCTCCCCTACATGTTCCGCCAGATGAAACTTGGTCCCCTGGTCGGTATGAAGACCTGGGGCGGCCTGGTCGGTATCTGGGATACGCCGCCTCTGGTGGACGGCGGGTTCATCACGTCGCCACGCGGCGGGTTCTACAATCTCGAAGGCCAATGGGACGTCGAGAACAAGGGCGTTGCGCCTGACATCGAAGTCGAGGAGACTCCGCTCACCGCCAAGGATGGGCGGGATCCCCAGCTCGAGCGAGCAGTGGCCGAGGCGATGAGCCGCCTTGCGGCTGAGGCGCCGAAGATTCTTCCCGAGCCACCGCCGCCGGTGAGAGTGCGGAGGCCAAATTAAACTGGTAGTGGGTGGTGGGTGGTGGGGGTGGGGCCATCTCCCCATCACCTACTCCACCCCACACCCCACACCCACCACCTACCACCTACCACCTACTACCCATGTCCCATTTCGCACTTGCTGACGGGCTAGCACGCATGCCCGGCCCGGATCGGGATCAGTACGACATCCTCTTCCGACATGGCACAATGACGGTGGGGCTCTATGCGCCCCGCGGTATCGATGACCAGACTCCGCATACCAGGGACGAGATTTACGTGGTGATGGCGGGAGAGGGCTGGTTCGTGAATGGTCCGAAACGCCACCGTTTCGCTACCGGTGACGTGTTGTTCGTACCGGCGGGAGTCGAACATCGCTTTGAGGAATTCAGCGACGACCTCGCCCTTTGGGTGGTGTTCTATGGACCGGAGGGCGGGGAGAAATAGAGCACCAAGATACGAACCGACGAACCGACGAACCGACCATCCAACTAACCGACCGCCGGGAGTTTGACCCCGCAATTACCCAACCGCAGATTAGCTGCATGTCCGCACCCAACTCCCCGCTCGAACCCACCCTGCTACGCGAGTACTACTTCTCCCCGGAGATCTTCGGGCAGGAGAAGGAAAGAATCTTCTTCGGACAATGGATGTGCGTGGGCCGGGAGGAGGAAGTCCCCAATCCCGGAGACTATCTCCTGCTCGACGTCGTGGGAGAGAGCGTCCTCCTGGTGCGCACCCGGGAAGGACAGCTGGCGGCGCACTACAACGTCTGCCGTCACCGCGGATCACAGCTGGTGCTGGGAGTGGATCCCAAGCCGAAAGGTTGGGACGCCTGCCCCTCCGGCACCTTCACCAGCGGCATCAAGTGTCCCTACCACTCGTGGACCTACGAGCTGTCCGGGGCGCTTCGGACCGCACCGTACCTCGATGAGGGATCCGGATTTCGCAAAGACCAGCTCCCGCTCTACCCGGTTGAAGTGGATGTGTGGGGTGGCTTCGTGTTCCTGAGACTGGGTACCGCGGGTCCGGGCGTGAAGAGCCCCGAGTCGCTGGCGTCGCAACTAGGCGGGGCGATCGATCGGATCAGGCGCTACCCGTTGGCCGAGCTGCGGATCGCCCGGCGGATCGGATACGAGGTGGAGGCGAACTGGAAGGTCATTCTCGAGAACTACAACGAATGTTATCACTGCGGCGGAGTGCACCCCGAGCTGTGCAAAGTGGTACCAGCATTCAAGCAGAAAGGCGGGATGGATCTCGATTGGGAACGCGGGGTTCCCCACCGGGAGGGAGCCTGGACCTTCACGATGAGCGGGACGACAAATCGCAAGCCATTCGCAGGCCTGAACGAAGACGAGCAGACGCGGCACAAGGGGGAGTTGCTGTATCCCAACTTCATGCTGAGCCTCTCAGCTGAGCACGCGGCGGCCTTCACGCTGTGGCCGACCTCGCCCAGCCACACCACCATTCTTTGTGACTTTCTGTTTCATCCCTCGGAAATCGCACAGTCGGATTTCAATCCCAACGATGCGGTGGAGTTCTGGGACATCACCAACCGGCAGGACTGGGTGATCTGTGAATCGGTGCAGCGAGGTATGGCTTCCCGGGTCTTCCGCCAGGGATTTTACGCTCCCATGGAGAGCATGAGCCTGGATATTCGGAGGTACATAAGAGAAAGGCTGGAATAGTTCCCTTGCTCCGGTTTTCTGACGGCGATTGGCATCACGGTGCGACTCTTCCTGCACCGGGGCACGCTATTCGCCAACCCGGCCCTACCGCAAAAGGCCTAAGCACTTAGGACCATCTCGCGCATCGCGGCTCGGCTGCTACATTCTCAAGTACATACCTCAGGCCGTCTTCCATCAGGATAGTCCATGGCCACGTTTGCTCGATTTCGGCCACCGCTACCCGCGGTGCTTTTTGTCGGTTCCATTCTGCTCTCCTGCGCCTCCACGGCCAAACAGCCGGCGATCACCCCCACGCCGACCAATACCCAGTTGCCGGGAAAGTTCGTCTGGCGTGACTTGATCACCACCAACCCCGATGCGGCCACCAAGTTCTACGGTGCCTTGCTGGGTTGGGAATTCAAGGACGCCGGCGAAGAGGCGAAGCACTACATCGTGATTTCGCAGAACGGGCGGCCGATTGGAGGGATCCTCGACAGCCGGGGCAAGAAGGCTGAAAAGGTTCAGTCCATGTGGGTCTCGTCGCTCTCGGTGAAGGACGTGAGCGCGGCCATCGCCGCGGTCAATGCGGCTGGCGGCAAGGTTCTCTGGGGACCCAAGACGCTGGGGGCCCGCGGTCCCGTCGTCCTGGTGGCCGACCCCGAAAAGGCGCCGCTCGCACTGATGCGGGCACCGGGAGGAGATCCTGCGGACGATGAGCCGGTGATCAACGGCTGGCTCTGGACCGAGCTCTGGAGCCGCCAGCCGGACAGCGCGGTGCAGTTCTACTCCCGCCTCGCCCCATACCAATCCCGGCCCAGTGAGAATCTCGACCGGCCGTATTTCGTGCTGGATACCGACGGGCAGCCGCGCGCCGGAATCATGAAGCTGTTCGCGCAGGACGTACGGCCGCTGTGGGTGCCGTATGTCCGTGTCGCCGATGTCGCGGCGGCATTGAAACAAGTCGAAGCCCTCGGCGGCCACGTCATCGTGTCGCCCTCGGCGAATCTCCGCAATGGAACGGTGGCCTTGATCCAGGATCCGACCGGCGCAGTGATCGCGCTGCAATACTGGGAGCCCAAGTCATGAAACGGTCTCGAGCAATGATTCTGGCCGCAATGCTGGCGCTGCTTGCTGTCTCAGCCTGCGCCAGTGGCAATGTCGGCACCAGTTGGGGGGTATCGGTGGGGTACGGTGGCGGGTACCCAGGCGGCTACGGGTACCCGGTAGGGGGTGTGTCCGTAGGGATGTATGGCCGGCCATAAGCCGTTGCTGCTTCTCCTGCTCGCCGCCTGCACCGGGGGCGGGGACAACGCTCAGACTGCGAAGGCCGCGGATTCAGCGGCCGACACGGCTTCGGAAACCGTGACCATCACACCACCTGCCACGACGGTGGATTCGACGGTGGACTGGTCCCGGCTTCAGGACCTGCTGCGGTATGAGACGAGCAAGGTCACGATGGTGATGGAAGGCCCCGGCACCAAGGCGTCGGTGCGCATGAAAGACGGCAGGCTCTATCACGCGACCGAGCCCAGTTCCGGTGCCATCATTCGCCTGGTCCACGAGATCGACAAGACAGGGACAATCATGGTGGTCGCCGAATGAAAGGTGCCAGCGTACGCGCGGTTCTCGCGGGCGCCGCCGTGGCCGCTCTCCTCGGTCTGGCCGCTGGATTTCTGCTCTGGCCGAGGCTCATCGCGAGCGGCGTGTTGAATCTCGAGCAGTTCAATCATCGCGTGCTCTATACTCTGGTTGGCGCCGTGCCAGTTCTTCTGGGTGGGTACATCGCTGGACGCATGGCGCCCAATCGGCCGGTTGCGCACGGAATAGCGGTCGGGATTCTGCTCCTGGTTCCCCTGCTGGTAGCACTGCCCGCGGTGCTCAGGGCCTACCACCAGGTTCCCCAATCGCCTTTGCCCATCCTGCTGACCTGGGTCATGCGGCCGGTCGCAGGGGCGGCCGGAGCCTACCTGACCGGACGGGTCGAGACAGCTCCACCTTCATGAAGCGCGATTACGAGTACATCGTGCTCGGCCTCGGCGGCCTGGGCTCCGGCGCGGCCTATTGGCTCTCGCGTACCGCGGGGGCCGATGTGCTCGGCATCGAACAGTTCGACCTGGGTCATTCCAGAGGCGAGTCGCAGGACCACTCGCGCATCATCCGCCTCTCCTATCATACGCCGGGTTATGTCGAGCTTGCCAAACGGGCCTACGCCTGCTGGGCTCAAGTCGAGGAGGACGGAAAAGAGCGCTGTGTGCTGAAGACCGGTGGGCTCGACCTTGGCCCCGCCGGTGCCGTGATCTCGCTCGACACCTATCGCTCGAGCATGCGGTCGGCCGGAGTGCCGTTCGAAGATCTGGATGCGGCCGAGATACGGTATCGCTGGCCGCAGTGGAGTATCCCCGAGTCCGTCGAGGGAATCTTTCAGCAGGACGGCGGCATCGCGATGGCCGCGCGGGCCAACGCGCAGCATCAACGACTGGCGCGGGAACATGGCGCGGTCCTCTTGGAACGGAGTGCCGTCACCGAAGTCCGCTCGGTCAGTGGCGAGGTGGAAGTCGTCGCAGCTGGAACCGCGTATCGCTGCCGCAGACTCGTGGTCGCAGCGGGGCCCTGGTCCAACGCGGTGCTCGAATGGCTGGGCAGCCCACTCCCGCTCGAGATCACGCAGGAGCAGGTCATCTACTACTCGACTCCGCACCTGAAGGAGTTCGATCCCGCGCGATTCCCGGTCTGGATCTGGATGGACGATCCCTGCTACTATGGGTTCCCGGTCATGGGTGAAGCTGCGACCAAGGTCGCCCAGGATGCGGGAGGCCGGCCGGTGACGGCGGAGACGAGATCCTTCGACCCCGATCCCGACAACTTTGCGAGAGTAGATGCCTTCACCAGGAAGTACCTGCCGAAGGCGCACGGGCCGGTGCTGTACGTGAAGACCTGTCTCTACACGCTCACGCCCGATCGCGATTTCGTGATTGACGAGGTGCCGGGCCATGAGGGCATCTTCGTGGCGATTGGTGCCGGTCACGCTTTCAAGTTCGCATCCGTGATCGGAAGAATCCTGAGCGAGCTCGCCACCTCGGGGCGGTCCGAGAGCGACATCGGGCCGTTCTCGATCGACCGGCCGATTCTGCGGGAGAAGGAACCGGCCAGGAGCTACATGGTGTGAGCGAGTCAACCGCGAAGCCCACCAACTCGTTCAGGCCCGGGGTCATCGCCCTGGCCGTGGCGCTGGGGTACGTCCTGCTCTGCGGGTTGTACATCGAGTGGTCCACCCACCTAGCCGCTCGGTGGGCCGGCTCGGTACATGAATTGGCGACCTACGAAATCGCGAAGGGGCTCACATTCGTCGCGGTGACCGGGGTCCTTTTTTACCTGGTGACCTTCCTGCTGCTCAAGCGTATCGCGGCGCAGGAGGACCGGCTGCGGCACAACGAGTCCACCCTGGTGGCCGCCGACCGCAAGGCGATGGCGGGAGTTTTCGCGGGGGCGGTGGCGCACGACATCGGGAATACACTGACAGTCGCGAACTCCGCGATTGGCTGGCTGGAGGATGCCTCGATGACCGCGGAGGAGCACGCGGCAGCCGTGTCGGATCTCAAGCGGGCGTCGCAGGAGCTGGCCCAGCTTTCCCGACGCCTCGTGTTGCTCCAGGGCGGGACCCGGACCCCCTTCCCGCCCCAGGTGGGCCCTCTGGCGCCGGTGATTAAGGAATCGGTCCGCTTTGCTCAAGCTCATTCCAAGGTGCGCAGTTGCAAGTTCACCTACGCGCTGGACGAAACGGCCAGAGCCACCTTCGCACCCCTCACCGTGGGACGCATCATGTTGAACCTGATTCTCAACGGTGCCGACGCCACGAATGGCAATGGAAAGCTCCACATCCGGCTCTGGCAGAGCGACGGGAAGGTCCACCTGGAGGTGCATGACAATGGGCCCGGTATCCCTCCCGACATGCGCGACAGAGTCTTCGAGCCGCTTTATACCTCCAAGCCCGATGGAACCGGCCTCGGCCTCGTTTCGGTAAAGACGGCAGTCACGGATGAACTTCGGGGAGAGATCTCCGTCATCGACTCGCCCTTCGGCGGGGCCTGTTTCCGCATCAGCCTTCCACGCTGAGATACCATTCCCTCATGATGAGACGCCGCGATTTCTGCCGCTCCACTCTGGCAGCCGCCGGAGCCTTGGCATTGCCTGGCCTGATACCGCGCATGCGGACCGGCGCCGGCGAACTGGACAGAATCGGGATTCAGCTCTATTCGCTGCGCGACCTTTTCCAGGTCGATATGGTCAAGACTCTGCGACAGCTCAACGAGATGGGCTACGATGAAGTGGAGCTCGCTAGCTTCGGCCAGCGCACCGCCACCGAAGTCCGGGCGGCGCTCGACAAGACCCACCTGAGCGCCCCCTCGGCCCACGTGTCGCTCCAGGCCCTCCGGGAAAACCTGAGCCTGGTGCTGGGGAACGCCAAGATCCTGGAAGTGAAGTACATCGTGTGTCCGTGGATCGACGAGGAGTTCCGCAACCCCGCCGGGTATCGCCAGGTGGCCGCGATGCTGAACCAGGCCGGCAACGTAGCCCGGCGCTCAGGACGTCTGATCGCCTACCACAACCAGGACTACGAGTTCACCGAGGTGAATGGAGAGCGGGGTTACGACATCCTGCTGGAAGAGCTCGATCCCGAGGTGGTGAAGATGGAGATGGATATCTACTGGATCACCAAAGGCGGCGGCGACCCGCTGGCCTACTTCAAGAAATACCCGGGCCGGTTCCACATGCTGCATTTGAAGGACATGGCAACCGACGGGAGCATGACCGGCGTCGGCACTGGGAAGATCGACTGGAAGCCCATCCTCGCGGCGTCGGGCAAGGCGGGAGTGCGTCACTACTTCGCCGAGCTGGATGATCCGGTCAACCCGATCAGCTTCGCCCGGGCGAGCTACGATTTTCTGCGGGAGATCAAGTGGTGAGGTCTCACTCCCGGAGCCTGAACGCCACCACGTAATCCCCAAACGTCGTTCCCAGGTTGCCGTGACCGCCAGCGGCGATCACCACGTACTGCCTGCCTTTGGCGGCGAAAGTCATGGGCGTCGCTTGACCTCCAGCGGGTAGCGTCCCCTTCCACAGCTCGGATCCGGTTTCCAGATCGTACGCGCGCAGGTAGTTGTCCATCGCGGCGCCGATGAAGACCAACCCGCCGGCCGTCACCATCGAGCCTCCCATATTGGGCGAGCCCCAGCGTCCGGCCCAGGGGAACCACTTGAACTCGGGTATCCTGCCCAGCGGTACCTGCCAGCGTTGCTCTCCGGTGGCCAGATCGATCGCTACCAGACTCCCCCATGGTGGCCGGTTGCATGGCAATCCCTTGGGTGAAGCCAGCATGCCTCGACTCATCCGGAACGGAGTCCCGATCTGGTTGCCGCTGCTGTCGCCGGGGGCGCGCTGCTCGAGCTTAACCCAGAGCGGGATGCGAATCAGGTTGGTAACCAGCAAATGCTGCTGGGGAGACCAGCTCATTCCTCCCCAGGTCGTACCGCCCGAATAGCCGGGATACATCACGGTGCCTTGCACGCTGGGTGGGGTGAAGAGCGGTCCGCTGCGCATCTGGTCGAACTCCGCGAGACAAGCCTTTTTCTCACCCGGAGTCACTCCCCACACATCGCTCCGGGCGAGAGGAGCAGGAAACAGCGGCTTGGGCAGCACCGGGAATGGCTGTGTCGGCGAAGCCTGCTCGCCGGGTACATCGCTGGCGGGAACCGGACGCTCTTCGACCGGAAAGAGCGGAGCGCCGGTGGCTCGGTCGAGAATGAAGATGTGCCCCATTTTTGTCGCGACCGCGACGGCGGGCACCTCGCGTCCTGCTCGCGGAACCGTGATGAGCGAAGGCTGCGAGCCGACGTCGAAGTCCCACAGGTCGTGATGCACCACCTGGAAACTCCAGCGAACCTTGCCGGTCTTCGCGTCGAGGGCGACGACCGAATTGGTGTACCGGTTGTCGCCCGGCCTGAGGCCGGCGAAGAAGTCGGGCGCGGCTGAGCCGGTGGGGACGAACACCAGACCCATGCTGGTGTCGGCCGAGATCGGAGCCCATGCATTGCCGGCACCGGTCTTCGCGGCGGCTTCCTTCGACCAATGCTGATATTCGGGATCCTCCGGGCTCCGGGGAATCGGGTCGAAGCTCCACAGTTCGCGGCCGGTGCGCGTGTCGAAGCCACGCACCGCGCCGTGCTCCATGTCTACGCGCCGGTTGTCGCCGATAGCGGAGCCGACGACGACGACGTCTCCCACGACCGCGGGTGGCGAGGTGACACCATACTGCCCCTCCTGCACTCGGCCGACCCCGACATCGAGTCGAACCGTCCCCTGATCACCGAAGTCATCACAGGGCTGGCCGGTCCCGGCGTCGAGCGCAATGAGGCGGGCGTCCACGGTGCCGAAGAAGATTCGGCTGTGGCAGGATTGCTGATTGTCGCCAATCCAGTATGCCACTCCCCGCGAGACGAACCCCTCATTCCGCTCCAGGTCGAGTTTGATCCTGGGATCGTAGCGCCACAACTCGCGCCCGCTACTCGGCTCCAGCGCAATGACCCGGTTCAACGGGGTGCTGAGGTAGAGCCGGTCCTCCGCGAGAATGGGAGTTGCCTCGAACTTGCTGGCTCCGGTGTGACAGCGGCCGCAGCCACTCTTGGGTCCCTCACTGTGATCGTCGTGGCTCGCATCCCCGGTGCGATAGGTCCACGCGACCTCTAGCCGCCCAATGTTGCTTCTGGTGATCTGACCGAGAGAGGAGTAACGCGAGCCGCCCGGATCACCGCCATAGCTGCTCCACTGCGTGCCGCCGCCTAGGGCGCCGTCGGGGCCGCGGCGCCCGCTGCGCAAGGCTAGAAGCGCCACCGCCGTGGCGGCGAGGGCCACCAACGCGAGTGACCGCCATGGATGATCGAATCGAATCCGCATCAGCCTGCTCGTGCGAAGGAGACGATCACACGGTGCAAGGATTTGGTGTCGGAATCCATCGTTTGGTGATGGGCGGGTTCGGCGTTGTGACAAGCGGGAGCTTCAGGGTTGTTCACCCAGCGTGCCGGGCATTCGGTCGCGGAAGCGGCGGCTCAAGGTCAGGCGTGCCCCGCTCTCCAGTACCACGAGTTGATCGCCGTGGGACCAGGGTTCGAGATACCGGATGCGGTCCAGATTGACGATCACGGTGCGGTGAATCCGGGCGAAACGGGCCGGGTCGAGTCGGGTCTCCACCAGTTTCAGCGTGCCGCGGACCAGGTGGACCGCATCTTTGCCGTGCAGCTTGAGATAATTGCCCGCCGCCTCGATCCACTCGATCTCCTGAAGAGGCACCAGCCGGGAGCGCTCTCCTTCCTTGACGAGAAAGCGCTCCAGCCGCGGGCGGGACCCGGCCTGCTCCAACGCCCGGTCGAGCCGCTCGGCCAGGTCCTGCGCACGTCCGCTACTGAGCTGATGCCGAGCCCGCTCGATCGCCAGGTCGAACCGGTCCGGCGCAACGGGTTTGAGCAGGTAGTCGAGGGCGCCTCGTTCAAAGGCCTGGACCGCATAGTGATCGAAGGCGGTCACGAAGATGACGTAGGGCAGCGGTTCCTGACTGACAGCGGCCAGCACCTCGAACCCATCCAGCTCCGGCATCTGGATATCGAGCAACAGGAGGTCGGGGTTCGCGGTGTCGATGACCCGGACGGCCTCACTCCCGTCTCCGGCTTCCCCTACCAGCTCCAGGGTTGGATGTCGGGCGAGAAAGCCGCGGAGCTTCTCGCGGGCGAGCGGTTCGTCATCCACGATCACGGTTCGAATCGTCGTCATCGTCCGTTGCTTGCTCCGATCTGCCGGGCAGGCAATTCAATCGTCGCCGCGAGCCCACCCTCCGGGCGGTTGCTGAGCGAGAAACTCCCTGCCTCGCCGTAAAGCACGCGCAGCCGCTCCGCGGTATTCGCGAGTCCTACTCCATTCTGTCCCGCCCCGGCTGGATCGCTCAGGCCCGGGCCGTCATCCACGACACAGAGCCGGAGCCGGTCACCCGAGCGGGAGGCGGTGATCATCACTTCGGCCGGACCCGCTCGTTTCGCGGCGCCATGACGGAGCGCATTCTCCACCAGAGGCTGCAGAATGAGCCGGGGCACCGCGAGGTCGAGCGCCTCCGTCTGAAACTCCTGCCGGATGGTGAGCCGCCCTCCGAAACGGAGCTGCATCAGCTCGAGGTACCAGCCCAGCCATTCGAGCTCGCTGTGCAAGGGCGCCTCGGGGTCCGGTGTGCGGGCAAAGGTGAGGCGCAACAGGTCCGAAAGCCGCCCCAGCATGCGATCGGCCGCCTCCGGGTCGCGATACATCAGCGAGGAGATGGCGTTCAGGGTATTGAACAGGAAGTGGGGCTGGAGCTGCGCTTCGAGCCGCTCCAGGCGGGCCCGGTTGAGTTCGGCAGCGAGCTGGGCGGATTCGAGTTCGCGTCGCCGGGACCTCTGATAGTACCGCCAGGCGTGGAGCACACCGATCAGGAAGGCCACATTGGGGCCGTTGATCGCAAACTCCATCGGATACCGGTAATGCATGATGCCGTAGTCGTAGGGACCCAGGCCGGCGAGGGGGAAGAGCACCAGGCGGCTGCCCCACATGAGCGTCGTGTGTACCAGGTCGGCAACGATCACCAGCAAGGCATAGGCTGGAAGCCGACGGTACCAGTTCTGCCGCTCCAGGGGCCCGCGGTTCACCACCCAAACCAGCACGAGGAAGACCAGCGCCATCGCATAGGCACCGGTCAGCTCCTCGATCAGCCTGGCCTGGTAGGGGTGGTCGTGACCACGCGCCAGATCGTCGAGGTGGACATAGGCGAACTTCGACAGGCCGGCGAAGGTAAAGACTCCGAAGACCGCGAGAAGGAACAACCAGCGGCGTCTGTTCATGCCGCGAATGTGGGGAGTGGCCGCCTGATGCGCCATGGCCAGTGGGCCGAGTGGGATCGGGGTGGTGACGAGCGGGATCGGAAGGAATTCAGAGTGAAGATTTCAGATTGAAGATTGACCGAAAGGGCGCAGCAGTGGACATTCCGATCGGCCCAGAGAATTCACGGATCCTCAGCCTAAATCTTCAATCTGAAATCTTCACTCTTCAATCACCGGACACCCCGGGACGACACCTACGACGTGTGCATCGTCGGCTCGGGTGCCGGCGGCGGCATGGCTGCCCACATGCTGACCCGGGCCGGCGCCAAGGTCATCATGCTGGAAGCCGGCCCCATGTGGGACAACACCAAAGACTCGGCGATGCTCAAGTGGGCCTACGAGTCGCCCCGCCGGGGCATGAGCACCAGGCAGCGCTCCTTCGGCGAATTCGACGCGGGATTGGGCGGCTGGGAATTGCCGGGCGAGCCCTTTACGAAGGCGGAGGGGACAGACTTCAAGTGGTTCCGCCTCCGGATGCTGGGCGGCCGCACCAATCATTGGGGGCGCATCTCGCTCCGCTTCGGGCCCGATGACTTTCGCCGCCGGAGCATCGACGGCCTGGGTGACGACTGGCCGATCACTTACGACGACCTCAAGCCGTGGTACGACGAGGTAGATCGCCTCATCGGCCTCTTCGGCAGCGCCGAGGGCCTTCCCAACCATCCCGATGGCATCTTCCTCCCACCGCCGCGTCCCCGCTGTTATGAGCTCCTGGTCAAGCGCGCGTCCGATAAGCTGAAGATCCCCTGCATTCCCGCGCGGCTTTCTATCCTGACCCGCCCCCTCAACGGGCGGCCGGGTTGCCACTACTGCGGCCAGTGCAGCCGCGGGTGTGCGGTGAATGCGAATTTCACCTCGCCGAACGTGCTGATCCTTCCTGCCCTCGCGACCGGGCGACTGAAGCTGGTGACGGGCGCCATGGCGCGAGAGGTAACGCTCGATCGGAACGGGCGGGCGGACAGTGTGCTCTATATCGACAAGGCGGACGGAAGCGAGCAGCGAGTCCGCGCCAGAGTGATCGTCCTCGCCGCCAGCGCCTGCGAGTCTGCGCGCATCCTGCTCAACTCGAAATCGTCCAGCTTTCCCCAGGGGCTGGCTAACAAAAGCGGGGTGGTAGGGAAATATCTCACCGACACCACGGGGACCGACGTCTCGGGCTTCATTCCGGCCATGGTGGACCATGTCCCTCACAACGAGGACGGGGTCGGAGGGGCTCACCTTTACATGCCGTGGTGGCTCAATAACAAAGGCCTCGGTTTTCCCCGCGGATACCACATCGAGATCTGGGGCGGTCTGGGTGCCCCCGCCTACGGATTCATGGATGGGATCCAGGACTATCCCTCGGGCGGGGGTTACGGAAAGCAGCTCAAGGCGGACTACAGGAAATACTACGGTGCCACGATCGGCTTCTCGGGCCGGGGAGAACAGATCCCCAATGAACATTGCTACTGCGAGCTGGACCCTGAGGTAGTGGACCGCTGGGGCATCCCGGTACTCCGCTTTCACTGGCGGTGGTCCGATTACGAGCTGAACCAGGTGAAGCACATGCAGGAGACTTTCCGCGCCCTCATCGACCAGATGGGCGGTAAGGTCCAGTCAACGGTGCCCACGAAGGAAAAAGGTTACGGAATCGCCACCGGCGGATCGATCATCCACGAGCTCGGAACGGTGCGGATGGGGAAAGACCCCGCCAAGTCGGCGCTCAACTCCTACTGCCAGGCGCACGAGGTGAAAAACCTCTTCGTCACTGACGGTGGGTCGTTCGTCTCTCAAGCGGACAAGAACCCGACCTGGACCATCCTGGCGCTCTCCATGCGGGCCAGCGACTACATCGTGCGGGAGAGGAAAGCGGGGAGCCTGTAGAGATGCGAAGATGTTTGGATGTTAGGATGTGCGGATGTGCGGATGTGCCTTCTGAAAGTTGCTGATTCTGGAACGGAACCTATGGATGACCTGAGTCGTCGCGAAGCGTTGCAGCTGATGGCAGGGATTCCTCTCCTGGCAGCGGGACTCTCCCCGGAGACGGTCCGACGCGCAACCGTGTTCGCGCGAACCACAATGACACGGCCCAGGGCAGCGGTCCCTGTCTTCTTCACTGCCCATGAGTGGGAAACCGTCCGCATCCTTGTGGACCTGATCATCCCGCGCGACGATCGCTCGGGAAGTGCCACCGATGCCGGCGTTCCCGAGTTCATGGACTTCATCTTGAACGATCAGGCCGACATGCAGGACCCGATGCGCGGAGGCCTGGCCTGGCTCGACAACGAGTGCCGGGACCGGTTTGGAAAGACCTTCGTGGACTGCGGCGATGCCCAGCGCGCTGCCGTCCTGGATGACATCGCCTGGCCGGCGAAAGCCCGGCCAGAGATGAGTAACGGCGTCGAGTTCTTCACTCGAATGCGAGACCTGACTGCCTCCGGGTTCTTCTCCAGCAAGATGGGCGTCGAGGACCTGAAATACCTCGGGAACACGGTCGTGGCCGAGTGGAACGGCTGTCCACCGGAGGCGCTGGCCCGGCTCGGAGTGCAATACTAGGCCCTCACCGCCACCGCAGTCCGCACGCCCCTACCGAGAGCTGCGGAGCCACGAGAGATTCAAGCGATGCCTCCACTCGGAATCGGCTTCATCGGGAGCGGGTTCAACGCTCGCTTTCACATGCTCGCCTTCCAAGGCGTGCGCGACGCAAACGTGCTTGGTGTCTGGAGCCCCAACGCGAAGCATGCCGCCGAAGGGGCTGCGACCGCACGGCGCCTCGACATCGGCCAGGCTCGGCCCTACGCGTCCATTGGCGAAATGGTCGCCGATCCAGCAATCGACGCGATCTGGCTTTGCGGCGCCAACCACGCCCGGATCGAGAACATCGAGGAGACGGTTGACCCCATCATGCGGGGGCACGCCGAATTGCGCGGTGTCGCATGCGAGAAACCGCTGGCTCGCAACGTCGCCGAGGCCAAGCGGGTGACCGAACTGGTGAAGCGGGCAGGCCTCCCACACGGCTACCTCGAAAACCAGGTCTTCGCCCCTCCGGTGGAACAGGGCAAGGCACTGCTTTGGGGACGAGGCGCCTCGACCACTGGGAGACCCTACCTCGCTCGAGCGACCGAAGAGCATAGCGGCCCCCACACTCCCTGGTTCTGGCAGGGCAAGCTGCAGGGCGGCGGGGTCCTGAACGACATGATGTGTCACTCGGCGCTGGTGGTGCACTTCCTATTGACCAAGCCGGGCTCCCCTTTGAGTACGGTCAAGCCGGTGCGCATCACCGGTCACATCGCGAGCCTCAAGTGGACCCGGCCGGAATACGCCAAGCGGCTGCGGAAGGCGATGGGCAAGGAGGTAGACTACACCAAGCAGCCCGCGGAAGACTTCGCCAGCGTCACCATTGCGTTCGAAGCAGAGGATGGGAAGCAAATCCTCGGTGAAGCCACTACCTCGTGGAGCTTCGTCGGTCCTGGCCTCAGACTCTCCGCCGAGCTGCTCGGACCCGAGTACTCAATGTCGTGGAACAGCCTCGATGCCGGCCTCAAGGTTTTCTTCAGTCGCGAGGTGAAGGGCAAGGCCGGCGAAGACCTGGTTGAAAAGCAGAACGCCGAGACCGGCCAGATGCCGGTAGTGGCGAATGAAGCCTCACTCTACGGCTACGAGGCGGAGAACCGCCATTTCGTCCGGGTCTTTCAGGGGAAGGAGTCTCCCCGTCTCACCTTCGATGATGGTCTTCAGGTTGCCCGCCTGCTGATGGCCGCATACATGAGCGCCGAACAGGGACGCACGGTGAACTTCCCTCCCCGGGGGCTGGACTCCTTCGTGCCTGCAGTCGCGCGAGGAACCTGGCGCCCATGAAGAGCCTCTGGAACGACAAGGAAGCCAGTGGATCGGAAGGAGATCCGCTCGGGCTCCGGGTCTACACTTCGCGGCTGCTGGGACAGGAGCCATCGCTCGTCCTTCACGGCGGCGGCAACACCTCGGTAAAGACGACCGCCACGAACCTCTTCGGCGATGGCGAGGAGCTGCTCTACATCAAGGGAAGTGGGTGGGATCTCGCGACAATCGAGTCAGCGGGATTTGCGCCGGTGCGGCTTCCGGTGCTGACCCGGATGGCGGAGCTTTCTCGGCTCACCGACACCGAGATGGTGCGAGCCCAGCGGGCGGCCATGACCGACCCCGGTGCTCCGACGCCCTCGGTCGAGGCGATCCTTCACGCCATCATCCCGTTCACCTTCGTGGATCACACCCACGCCGACGCCGTTGTCGCGATAAGCAATACACCGGGAGGAGAAGCCCGAATCCGCGAAGTGTACCAGGATCGCGTACTGGTGGTGCCCTATGTCATGCCCGGATTCGTGTTGGCCCGAAAGGTCTTCGAGCTGAGTCGGGGACTGGACTGGTCGCGCTACGAAGGGATGGTCCTGCTGCATCACGGGATTTTCAGCTGGGGCAACGATGCCCGTACCAGCTATGAACGGATGATCGAGCTGGTGACGACGGCGGAAGACTATCTCCAGAAGAAGAAGGCGTGGACCGCGGTTCGTCGAGTCACGTCCTCCACCGCTCATGGCCCGAACGGCGTGGAGCTGGAACTCGCCCGGCTTCGTCGGGAGGCGTCACTGTTGCGCGGCGCTCCGATGATAGCGACCCTCGACGACAGCGCCGAGGCAGCGGGATTTGCCGGACAGCCGGAGGTGTCTTCGATCGCATCGCGTGGCCCTCTCACTCCCGATCACGTCATCCGGACCAAGCCTACACCCCTGGTGTTGAACGGGAGCAAGTCAGGTTCGGTCGAGGCCTTCGCCGCGAGATACCGCGAGTATTTCGCCCGCCACGCGACACCGGGAGTGAAGCCGCTCGACCCGGCACCGCGCTGGGTAGTGTGGCCCGGGGTGGGCACCGTGACACTCGGTCCAAGCGCCAGGGATGCCGCGATTGCCGCTGACATCGTACGCCATACCGGGCGCGCGATCCAATGGGCCGAGGCCCTGGGAGGTTGGAGGGCGCTGCCGGAGGAGGCCTTGTTCGAGGTGGAGTACTGGGAGCTGGAACAGGCCAAGCTCAAGGCGGCCAGTTCTTCTCCACCGTTCCAGGGGAAGATTGCGCTGGTGACCGGTGCCGCGAGCGGTATCGGGCTCGCCACCGTCGAGATGCTTCACCGCCAGGGCGCGGCTGTGACGGGGCTCGACATCAACCCGGCGGTCACCGGAGTACTCAAGAAGCCCGGGCTGCTGGGGCTGACCTGCGACGTCACCGACGGCGCCGCGCTCAAGGAAGCGGTCGAGGCCGCGATCCGCCAATTCGGTGGTCTCGACATCGTGGTCAGCAACGCGGGCATTTTCTCTCCCAGCGAGCGGCTGGAGGAGTTGAGCGACGCGAATTGGGAGCAAAGCCTCACACTCAATCTCACGAGCCACCGGATGCTTCTCGAGCTGGTGATTCCCTATCTCCGGCTGGGCTTCGATCCGACCATCATTGTGAACGCATCGAAGAACGTTCCCGCTCCGGGGCCGGGTGCCGGCGCCTACTCAGTGGCCAAGGCCGGTCTGACCCAGCTGGCGCGCGTCGCGGCCCTCGAGCTCGCGAAGGATGGAATCCGGGTCAACATCCTGCATCCTCACGCCGTCTTCGACACCGCGGCCTGGACCCAGGAGGTCCTCGAGAGCCGCGCGAAGAACTACGGGATGACGGTCGATCAGTACAAGCGCAACAACCTGCTCGGCGTCGAGGTGACCTCGCAGGATGTCGCCGCACTTATCTGCGCCATGGCCGGCCCCGCCTTCGCGAAGACGACCGGGGCACAGGTGCCGGTGGACGGGGGGAGCGATCGGGTGATTTAGGAGGATTGAAGATTGAAGATTGCAGTTTGACAATTGGGCAGACAGGATGGCATGTCGGAGTTTCACCCGCATTTCGAATTGTCATCCCAATTTGCAATTTTCAATCTTCAATCTTCAATTCCTCACGCTACCGCCAGCGCCCGCTCCACCAACTCCCGCGCCTCCTCCACCATCCGTCCAAGGTGGCGCTCGTCCTTGAAGCTTTCCGCGTAAATCTTGTAGATGTCCTCGGTTCCCGAGGGCCGCACCGCGAACCAGCCTTGTCGCGTCGTGACCTTGAGCCCGTCTATCGGGGCGCCATTGCCCGGTGCAGTCGTGAGGCGAGATTCAATCGGGTCGCCCGCGATGAACGAGGCGCTCACTGAGGTCGACGTGAGTTTCTTGAAGCCGGCCTTCTGCGCCGGAGTGCACGGCGTGTCGATCCTCGTGTAGGCCGGTTCGCCGTACATCGCCGTAAGATCCCGATAGTGCTCGGCTGGATCCTTCCCTGTGGTCGCGGTGATCTCGGCGGCGAGAAGCCCCAGCAACAGTCCGTCCTTGTCGGTGGTCCAGACCAACCCCGATTTCTTCAGGAAGCTTGCCCCCGCGCTCTCTTCACCACCGAAACAGCAGCTCCCATCGAAGAGTCCCGGGGTAAACCATTTGAACCCGACCGGCACCTCGTAGAGTCGTCTTCCGGCACCATTCACCACCCGGTCCACCAGAGCGCTGGTCACCACCGTCTTCCCTACGACGGCCTGAGTCCCCCATCCCGGACGGGACCCGAGGAGATAACGAATCGCGACTGCGAGATAGTGGTTCGGGTTGAGCAGCCCCGCCGAGCGGGTCACGATCCCGTGGCGGTCCGCGTCCGGATCGGTGGCAAAGGCGACATCGAATCGGTCCTTGAGCCGCACCAGGCCGGCCATGGCCCAGGGACTCGAGCAGTCCATCCGGATTTTCCCGTCGTGATCCACGGTCATGAACTTGAATGTGGGATCGATCTGGGTATTGGTGACGGTCAGATCGAGTCCATACTGCTCGGCAATCGGTCCCCAGTAGCCGAGCGACGATCCGCCCAGCGGATCGACTCCGATTCTGATGCCGGCGGCACCGATCGCCTCGAGATCGATCGCGTTGGCGAGATCGGCGACGTAGGTCGCGACCAGATCGCCATGCCGGGTTGTCCGGGCCGTTCGTGCCTTCTCGTACGGCACTCGTTTCACCCCGCGGTTTTCGTCGCGCAGCAGAGCATTCGCCCGCTCCTGGATCCACTTGGTGATCGTGGTGTCCGCCGGACCTCCGTTGGGCGGATTGTATTTGATGCCGCCATCGGCTGGTGGATTGTGGGACGGGGTGATCACGATGCCGTCCGCGAGACGCACCGCCTCACTGCTCGTGTGTCCCCCGGCCCGGGAGGCGTTCCATGCCAGGATCGCGCGGGAGATCACCGGGGTGGGAGTGAACCCGTCGCGCCGCTGCATGACTACTTCAATGTGGTTTGCGGCGAGAACCTCGAGCGCGGTGCGCTCGGTGGGAGTCGAAATCGCATGGGTATCCTTGCCGAGAAAGAGCGGCCCGGCGATACCCCGCCCGGTGCGATACTCGCAAATGGCCTGGGTGATCGCGAGGACGTGTGCTTCGGTAAAGGTGCCCTCGAACGGGGATCCGCGGTGACCGCTCGTCCCGAAGCTGACCCGCTGGGCCGGATCTTCGGGATTGGGCTGCCGCTCGTAGTAGTCACGCTCCAGCCGCGCCACGTCGATCAGCAGTTGTGGTGGAGCGGGCTGGCCGGCGAGTGGATGCATGGTCTCCGTAACCGATCGGGAACTGGCGCTGCGCGCTTGCGGTGCTCCCTACCTCATGATAACATGCTCACTCGGGACTCAAGCCGGGTCGCTGGCCCAGGTGGAGCCTGGGTCGCCTTGTCGAGGGAGGCAGTAGCCTCCGAGTCGAAGGCACGAATGAGCTGTCCGCTGCCGCGGAGAGTTTCGTTCGGGCCTTTTTTCTTTTCCGCCGGTTCCGACGCACAAGTCAGGGGGTCGAATGGACGATGCACTGAAGCCACGTTCCCACGGCTTTGATGCTGATGTCTGGGTACCCGACAGCCGTGCCCGGTGGGCCGGTCGAGTTGTGGGGTGGCTGCTCCTCCTCCTGGGCGCGACCGGAGCTCTCGGTCTTGTTCCGGGGCTGCAATTCCTCAAGCAACCGGTCACCGGCTTCTCCCCGCTCTCGCTAGTCGCCGGACTGAGCCTTTGCGCCCTTGGCGCCGGTTTGGTGGCGCTGGTCAGCGGCAAACGGACCGCCGGCGCTGTCGGCGCTGCCGGGGCCGTGCTCGTCGGCGCACTGGCAGTCACTCAATATCTCGTCGGCGTCGATCTCGGGATCAATCCGATCGCAGGCGGAGGCGCTGCGGCGAGCGGCTTGAGCTCGTCGGTTCGGGTGTCGATCGCCAGCGCGATGCTTCTTGGACTGGCAGGCGCCGGCCTTCTCACTCTCGCCTCACCTATCTCCCCGCATCGAGGGAGACTCTTTGCCGGCGGATTCGGCTGTGTCGTGGTGGCCTTCGCCCTTGGCATTCTGCTTACCACGGGCATCTGGAATCTCGAGCAACAGGCGGGACTTCTGGCCGGCTCCTCCCTTCAGACGCTGATCGGATCGCTGATCGGGGGCTCCTGCCTGGTGTTCATCGCCTGGAGCGCCGATCCCGCCGCGGCACGCTCGGCGTACTGGCTGCCGGTATCGGTGGGGGCGGGATGCCTCGTCACCGCGATCTTCCTCTGGCGAGCGCTCATCATTTACGAAGACGATCGGGTCCGGGGCCAGGCAACGATCGCGGCGCGGACCGCGAGGCGGGAGATCTACGGCCAGGTCCAGACCGGCACCCGGCTCCTGGGCCGCATTGCACGGTTCAGCTCGCCTCCCAGGCCCCAGTCGTTCAACTGGTTGAACAGCATGGTGGCGATTACTCGCGATATCGACGGGCTCCTCGCAATCGCCTGGACCGATTCGACCGCGAAGGTCACCTACGTAGCACCTCCCACCGCCGATGCCGACACGCTGCGCTCCCAATTGCAGCGGGGACTGGAGGCGGCACTCGGTGGAGCTCCACCGTCATCGTGGCATTCGGCCACGATGTATTTCGGCATCGGGACCGAGGGACAGACCTTTGCGGCTGCCGTACCTGTCTGCGCACCCGCGGGGTGCAGCGGCTATGTGCTTGGCGTCTTCGACGCCGCGGGCCTGCTGGAGCCGGTGTTGGACAACCCCGGCGAGGGCTACGCCTTTACCATCCTGACTTCGAGGGGCGCGAGTCTCCTGACTTCGCGGGAGCCCCCGGCCGGCAACCGAAATCTCATGGACCGGTCCTCATTCAAGCTGGGCGATCTCAACTGGCAGCTTCAGGTCGGCGCCACAAGAGAGACACTCCAGCGGCTGCGGTCGAAGCTTCCCGATCTGCTTCTGCTGGCGGGCCTGCTGGTCACCGCTCTCTTGCCGCTGACCGTGCGGCTGGCCCAGATGACCTGGTCGCGCGCCCGCCTGGTGGAAAGAGTTCGCCTCAATCTCGCGCTGGAGACAGCGACCGACGGGATCTGGGAGTGGGATGTGCCGAGCGGTGCGGCGATCCGGAGTGCGACACTCTGGCGCCACCTGGGTTATGGCCCGACTGAGTTTCCGGCCAAGATCGACAGTTGGATGTCTCTCGTTTATCCCGACGATCGTGCCGCGGTGCAGGCGGCAATGGCGGCGCACCTCGGGGGCAAGACTGAAAGTTTCGAGGCAGAATACCGGATCCGGGACCACCTCGGCGGCTGGCATTGGGTCATCGATCGAGGCAGGGTCGTGGAACGAGCGCCCAGTGGGGTGCCGCTCCGGGTCCTCGGTATCAGCGCCGACGTCACCGAGCGGAAAAGGACCGACGAGGCGCTCGAGGCCAGCGAGCGGAGGTTCAGGGCTTGCTTCGACAGCGCCTACCAGCTGCAGAAGCTACTCGACCTCGAAGGGCGAGTGCTCGAGGCGAATCGTACCGCGCTCGACTTCTCCCGTACTACGATCGAGCAGCTGCGTGGTGTGCCACTCTGGGATACTGAAATCTGGCTGAACAGTCCCGCCAGCCGCGAAGCCTTGCGCGCCGCATTCGCCGAGGCGTGCAAAAGGAAGACAGTGAGGCAGGAGATGGAGCTGGATGCCGGCCAGGGATACCACGCCATCATCGATTTTTCGCTGACCCCGATCATGGATACCGAAGGCAGAGTGGTACAGCTCCTCGCCGAGGGGAGAGACGTTACGGCCAGCAGGCAGGCCGAAGACCAGCTGCGCGAGGTCGAGTCGCTGTCGACCATGGGCCGGCTGGCGGCGCGGGTCGCGCACGAGATCAACAATCCGCTGGCCGGCATTCAGAACTCCTTCCTGCTTATCAAGGACGCGGTCCCCGAGAGTCACCCGCATCACAGTTACGTCGGCGCCATCGAACGGGAGATCAGCCGTATCGCCGGCGTGACCCGGCAGCTGTACGAGACGTACCGCCCTGACACCGACGGCGCTCGGGAAACATCCATACCTAACGTGGTTGGTGACGCCGTGGCTCTCCTTGGGCAGGTAAACCGCGACTCGAAGGTGACCATCAAGGTAGACTTGCAGCGGGCACCTCAGGTCGTACAGCTTCCCGATGCCCTGCTCCGCCAGGCGCTTTACAATCTGGTGCAGAACGCGGTAGAGGCATCCCCAAAAGGGGGAACGGTTTGGGTCAGCGCGGCAAGCGAGGATGGCATGTTCGAGCTGCGGGTCAAAGACAACGGACCAGGCATCCCGCAGGAGATTCGAGAGCGAATTTTCGAGCCGTTCTTTACCACCAAGCCATCCAGTACCAGAACCGGTGGCATGGGACTCGGTCTCTCACTGGTCCGCCGCTCGGTGCACGCACTGGGCGGTCAGGTAGAGATCATTGACGTTCCTGAAGGCGGCACCGAGTTTGTGGTCCGGTTGCCCCTCGGGACCCGACATGCAGGAGCAATCTCATGACAATGCGCGGCAGGATCCTCCTTGCCGACGATGAAGAGACGTTCCTCAGTTCTACTGCGGATCTCCTTCGAAAAGAAGGCTTCGAGTGCGATACGGTCCAGGATGGCGCGAGCGCACTGGCTCGGGCCTCGGAGCAGGATTACGACCTGCTGGTCACCGATCTGGAGATGCCCGGGAACGCCGACCTCTCCCTGATCCGCCAAATCACGGCCGCGAGAGGGGGCCTGCCCGTGATGGTTATTACCGGAGTCCCGTCGCTCCGGTCGGCTATGGCCTGTGTGGAATTGCCGGTCGCAGCCTACCTGGTCAAGCCGGTGGTTTTTTCCGACCTGCTGCCACGGATCCAAACCGCGGTCACCCGGTTCCGCTCCTACCAGGCCATGCAGAGCGCGGAGCAGCGGTTGCAGGAATGGCGCAAGGAGCTGAAGACCCTGTCCGGGCCGGAAGGCAACTCGGCATCGCCTACAGCGGGCATCGATGTGTTCCTCTCGCTTACGCTCCGTAACGTGATGGGATCGCTTACCGACCTGGAGCAGTTGGGACGTGCCTTGGCGGGTCAGCCGGTGGGACAGCACCCCTGCCAGCTGCTGAATTGTCCCCGGGGAGCCCAGCTCCAAGAGGCAGTCCGGGAGACGATCCGGGTTCTCGAGGAGACCAAGAATGCCTTCAAGTCCAAGGCACTCGGGGAGTTGCGTCAGAGGCTGGAGCTGCTCCTGGAGCACAATTGAGATTTAGATCCCGGTGTCTAAAGGTTCTAGACCCATCTGTGACAATGCTCACTTGCGCGATTAAGCACTTTTTCTTAACATAGCCGCGCAGCCAAAATCGGCGGGACTTGAATCCCGCCACCTTGTCGGATGAGGCTCCGGCCTCATCAGTCGAAGGCGCGAACGATCCTCCTCGAGAGGTCGCCGCGCCTTTTGTGTTGATGGCTGCTGCAGTCATAGATCGTATTACCGGTCACCACGCTCGGCCGGGCCTGACCCCGGCCGAGTGCGGTAACCATCAGCGGAAGCCTTGTCGAGCGGAGCGAAAGAGGCTTTGCGAGTCGAAGGCGCGGGATGACCGCTCTCCTCGGAGATGCGCGAATCCGCGCCTTCGTTCGTTCCGGTACCCGCGAGGACGAAGCAGTAAGGGTTGGGGTTCGATGAATCTGGACACGGTTGAAGGGCAGTGGACACGCCTGAGAGGAAAGATCCTTGAGCAATGGGGTCGGCTGACCGCGGACGAGGTGTCGATTGTCGCGGGCCGGCGTGACCAGCTCATCGGCATGCTCCAGCGGCGCTACGGAGTGGCGCGGGCGGAGCTGGAGCGCCAAGTGGAGGATTTCGAGCGCAGGGTGCTGGCCGGCCGCTGAGTACGGGGGCCGCAAAAGGAGGGACTATGCTGCGCTGGGCGATGGGTCTTCTCGTGGTCGCGCTGGTGACGACGATGTTCGGTGCAGGCGGGATCTTTTTTGCGACCGAGGCTTTGCGGACGCTGTTCTACCTCTTTGTCGTCGTTCTCCTGGCAACCATTCTGCCAGTGCTCGTTTCCGATCGCCGAAACAACATGGATCAATACCGCAGAGACCGCCGCCCCCGTGCGAGTCGCGCCTGAGCGGTGGGATGCTCTGAGATCTCATAGGAGAGAGAAATGCCGCTCGTTTCGATGAAAGACCTGCTCCTGTTTGCCTTGAAGGATCTGCACAGCGCGGAGACGCAGCTGGCGAGGACTCTGCCAGCCATGATCAAAGGCTCGGGCGCTCCGAGCCTGCGGCGCGCGCTCAATCATCACCTTCGGCGGACCGAGGAGCACGTGGATCGTTTGCAGGTCATCTGCGAGGCCCTCGAAACCTTCCCCGGCGGCCAGCGCTGCCGCGGCATGGAAGGGATGATCGAGGAAGTACGCACTGTCCTTCGCTCCATCGGAACCCAAAGCGTGGTTGATGCCGCCATCATCGCCGTGGCCCAGCGCATTTCCCATTACGAGATTGCCGCGTACGCTGCCGCCGGGAACTATGCCACCATGCTCGGACTGGACGACATCTCCGATCTGTTGGCGATGAGTCTCCAGGAAGAGGAAGCGGTGGAGACTGAGCTCACAGATATCGCGAACGAAGAAGTCAATGATCGGGCCCTCGTTGGGATGACAGAGTCAGAGCAGTTGAGCCCGCTCCAAGAAAACTTTCTGGACCCCGCAGGACGCCTGCCACATCGAAGGGAATCGGCACCGAAACCGGTGCCGGTTTCCCTCCCACCTCGACCGGGAGAGATGAGCAGGAATGGTGTGACAGTTGCCACATCCGGCCCAGGGACATGCTGATAGGTTGGACTTTGCGGATCGATAGGACGGGCTGACGGTTTCCGTCCTCCTTGTCGGATGGGGTTGAGCCCCATCAGGTGAAGGCGCGCTGAGCTGAAGTTCGGGCTCTCGCGCCTTCGCTGCTTCCGGTCTCGATGGCGCACTCTGGCATCGCGAGTGGAGGATTTGAATGTCGATCAAACGTCTACTTCGCGTCCTCGCCTTCGGCCTCGTGCTCGCCGGACTCGCGACGATTATTCCGTCCCGGATCCACGCTCAGAACAGTCATGAAAGCAGCACCAGTCTGGGCGTCTGGGCCGCGATGTCCGCGCCGCTGAACTCGGATCGCAGTGCCAGCTTGATCGCTACCAGCATCAACCGGCGCAACAGTTTTGCCGGCGGTGCTCGGCTCACGTTCTGGGGCACCAATATCCTGGGTGTTGAAGCGGTCGCCGGACTGACGCCGGCCAAGGTGGTGGCGGGAGCCAACATTAACGAGACCCGCAGCCTCGACGTCTTCGCTGGTGGGGTCAAGCTGATGGTTGGGTTGAGTCCCAGCATGTCGCCGGTCGGATTTCACGTGGGCGCGGGCCCCGCGATCGTACGGCGCGGTCACTACGGCCTCGACCAATCGACTAGTAAGACGAACCTGGGCGGTCTCTTTGGAGCAGGCTTCAGGTTTCCGATTAACCAGACCCTTGGGTTCCGGCTGGACGTGGAAGACTACGTATACAACGCTTCCATCGAAGGCAAGGGGAAAACCCAAAATGATCTTATCACTTCGGCCGGCCTGACAATCAAATTCTGATCAGCCCACCGTCCGAAGTGAAAGGGTCCAGCGCCTCCCCGGTGCTGGGCCCTTACTACAACGTCAGACCATGTACGTGGAGAAGTGGAAAGTGAGAAGCGACCCTAAGAAGCCGCAGATAGACGCAGAAGTGTTCTTCTTAGGTTGAAACAAAAGTCAGCATATGACCACAGCGGGAAGTTCTGCGTTCAAATGCGTTCTTCTGCGGCTGTTCCACTTCCCAGATCTCAGGTCTCACGTTTGACCGCCGGCCTGAACAACACAGCAAACACCACCAGCACCACCACCGCCATCGTGGCCGGCACCAGCCAGATATGGCGCCAGTCGTGCCCGCCAGCCGGGATGGTGTAGCTCTTCACAATGGCCCCTGAGACGTACGCCCCGATGAGATACCCGACGCCCTGCGTCAGGAAAGCGAGGAATCCCTGCGCCGCCGCGCGAATGCGGGGACCGGCCTGCTCGTCGGTATAGATCTGGCCGGTCACGAAGAAGAAGTCGTAGCAGACTCCATGCAACAGGATGCCGAGGTAAAGCATCCAGATCAGGTCGTGCGTGTCGCCGTAGGCGAACAAGGCGTAGCGTCCTGCCCAGGCCGCCATCCCGATCAGGAGGATCCGCTTGACCCCGAGGCGGAAGAGGAACCATGGCAGCAACACCATGAAGCCGATCTCCGACATCTGGCCCAGCGTCATCTTGCTCGCCGGCTCACCCATGCCGCTTTCGTTCAGGAAGAGATTGGTGAAGGCGTAGTAGAACTGGAGCGGGATGCAGAGCAGAAAGGACCCGACGACGAACGTGGTGAACGATCGGTCGCGCAACAGGCTCAACGCATCGAGTCCCAGCACGTCACGGGCACTGAGCGGCTTCCCCGCGGCGTGCGGTGGAGTATGGGGCAACGACAGCGAGAAAAGGCCGAGCACGAGCGAGGCTCCGGCGGCAATCCGTAAGGGGACGGCGGTAACCTCGAGACCCAGCCGGCCTACGATGAGGCCCGCCACGATCCACCCGATGGTGCCCAGCACCCGGATCTGGGGAAACTCCCGGGACGGATCCTTCATGTGATCGAACGAGATGGAATTGGTCAGCGCCAAAGTCGGCATGTAGCAGAGCCCGTAGCCGATCAGCACCGGATAAAACGTGGCGAACGTCGTGAGGGTCGAGACCCAGTAGAGCAGTCCCGCACCGAGGAGATGCAGTAAGGCGAGGATCTTCTCGGTGGCGAAGAACCGGTCCGCCACCATCCCGACAAAGAACGGGGAGATGATGGCCGCAATCGCGGTGGCACCGTACGCCAGCCCGATCTGCCGCCCATCGAAGCCCAGTGTCGTCCCCAGATAGGTGCCCATGGTGACGAACCAGGCGCCCCAGATGAAGTACTGGGCGAACATCATGGCCGACAGCTTGGTTTTGTGCATTGGGTGATGGGGAGTAGGTGGTGGAATGAATCACTTCAACACCCGCACCTTGATCCCCCGATACGCCACCCGATCTCCGTGGTCCTGGATCGCCACATGACCGCGAGTGGCGAGACCGTAACCTGGCCACTGCGCGAACTTGCTCGCCTTGACCTTGGCCTGCCAATCGGGACTCCCCAGCTCGTACTCCACTGCCTTGGTCCCGTTGAGCCAGTGCTCCACGTGGTTTCCGTTCACGATTATCCGGACGGAGTTCCATTGGCCGACTGGCTTGAGGAGACCAGCGGGTGAGGGGTAGAGCCCGAAACAGGAGCCGGCCGCGGTCAAGCGTGACTTGCCATCGGGGTGGCCGGCGTCGTCCAGCACCTGCATCTCGGGACCGGTTTCGTAGGTGGCGTCGGCCTCCTCGGTGACCCGGTACATGATCCCGCTGTTGCCGCCCGGGGCGATCTTCCACTGCAGCGCGAGCTCGAAGTTGCCGAACTCGTCGTTGGTGATAAGGTCACCGGCTTCCCCGACTCGAGCGATCGCGCCATCGACGACCTTCCAGCCGTCTGGTACGCTGTTCTTCTTGAACCCCCGCCACCCATTCGTAGTCGAGCCATCGAACAGGAGTCGCCAGCCATCCTGTTTCTCCTTCTCGGTCAGCATGTTGGGATTCTCCTGCGCACCGGCGAGCGTAGAAGGGAGCGACAAAGCAACCACAAGCAGCAATGAAGAGGCGGTGCGCATGGCGGAATCAGAGCTGGAGGGGAGTACGTCAGGAGGAGACAATTTGAACACCAAGCCATAGATGATCCCACTTGCTATCCAGGCAAAAGGAAAGGCCAGCAAGAGCTGCCCTCCGAAGGGACCAAGAACCAGACCTCCGATCCACACGAGGATCGGTGCGAGCACAGCGGCGAGCAATCTGCCGCGACGGGAGTCCTTGCCCCGGCCGAGAAGGCGAACCGCCCAGCCGAGGAGCAAGACCGTCGGCACGGCGATGAGAAGTAGTCCCGGTGCTTCGAATACCGCCCAGGCGCCTGCCTGATACCGCAACTCGGCAGGATTGAGCCCCCACATGCCCCTGACGGCACCCTCTATCAGGCCGAGCAAGCAGGTGAGCGGCAGGAAGATGGCCAGGTAGCGGCCGAGGTTTTTCAGAAAGAGCACGGGAGGCCCAAGGAGTCGGAAGTCAGGTGGAAAGGATACGTTTCAGTCGCACACTCCGAAAGGCAGACTCGCTGGACGCCAAAGGTCGTCAGAGCTAGGTTCGCGGTCGTCGTATCTCATTGTCGTTTCGCAACTCCCGTTCACCGATCGCGGTTTACCCTTTACCGCACTCCCCTCCAGGCCCGATTCATGCCCCGCCCAATTCACTTCGAGATCCACGCTGACAATCCGTCACGCGCCGTCCAATTCTACGAAAGCCTTCTCGGCTGGCAGTTCACCAAGTGGGAAGGGCCAATGGAATACTGGCTCATCAAGACCGGCAGCGAAGGGACTCCGGGCATTGATGGCGGCCTCGTGAAGCGCATGGGATCGCCGCCGGCGGAAGCCGCCGCCGTGAACGCCTACGTCTGCACCGTAGACACCGATTCGGTGGACCAGACAATCGATAAGCTGACAACCCTGGGCGGCAAGTTGGCGGTCCCCAAGATGGCCGTGCCCGGGGTGGGCTGGCTCGCATACGGAAAAGACACGGAGGGCAATATCCTCGGATTCATGCAGGCCGACCCACTCGCGAAATAGGAGGGTATGAGCCGAGCTCTGCTGGCCCTCCTGCTTCTCGTTCCGACAGTCCTTGCCGCTCAGACAAGGAAGAGCGCTTTCTTCTTCGAGTTTGGAGGCGCCGCCGGCTACGGCTCAGCCAATCTCGAGCTGGGCCTGAGCCGCCGGTTGCGGGTCCGGGGAGGAGCCGGCCTGATGTGGATCTGGCCGACCTTCCCCGTCACCGCCTCGGTGCTGGTGGGACATGGCTCGCATCTGCTCGAAGTGGGGGGCGGGGCAACTTTTATCGTCACTCCGGACGAAGGCTCCGGCGACGAGACGCCTCCCAATGACTTCATCGAACACGTCTTCTTCGGCGAAGGGCAAGGTACGCTCACTATGGCAACCGGGGTCGTCGGCTATCGCTGGCAGCCGGCGCATGGAGCAATGCTGCGCGCCACAGTGACTCCGCTCTATTTCGACGGGACCGTCCAGTTCTGGGGAGGCCTGTCTCTCGGCTTCTCCTTCTAAGACTTCGGTTTGTCACTCGGCCCCTCGTCCCCTACCTTACCAGCGGTTCCAACCGATCCCTCAAACGCTGCTCCATGATTCGCATCCGCCGCTGGACCGCTGCGCCGTGGCTCGCCTGTCTCCTGATTCCAGTCTCGGCTCCCGCGCAATCGAGCCCCTTCGACTACACCGCCCTGCGGGACGAAGCAGTTCAGCTGCTTTCACAATACCTGGCGATCAACACCACCAACCCGCCCGGTAACGAGCTGGCCACCGCGCGCTGGTTGAAGGACGTGCTGGCGAAGGAAGGCATCGAAGGGCAGATCCTCGACACCGCCGAGCTGGGACCGGGTCGGGCCAATTTCTACGCCCGCCTCAAGGGTAACGGAAAGAAGAAGGCGATCGCCCTGGCGCATCACATGGATGTGGTCCCGGTTACCGACAGTCAGTGGACAGTGCCCGCCTTTCAAGGCCTCGTGAAAGACGGGTACGTGTACGGCCGCGGGGCGATCGACATGAAGGGGCACGGCATTATCCAGCTCATGGCCCTGATTGGGATCAAACGCTCCGGTATGCAGCTGGATCGGGACCTGGTGTACATCGGCAACGCGGATGAGGAGGTGAACGGCGACGGCGCCATCATCTTCGTCAAGCGGCACCCCGACCTGCTGCAGGATGTCGAGTACCTCCTCACCGAGGGTGCAGACACCAGAGTAGAAAGTGGCAAGGTTCGCTGGTTCGGCATCGACGTGGGGGAGAAGCGTCCCCTCTGGACTCGGCTCGTCGTAGAAGGAAAGACCTCCCACGGCTCGGTTCCGATCGGCGATCAGAATCCGGTGCCAAGACTGGCAAGAGCCATCGAGCGAGTGTCGGCCTGGCAGACACCGCTCCGACTCACTCCGGCGGTCGAGCGGTTCTTCAAGGCGCTCGCCACGATCGAGACCAGTCCCGAAGGCCGGAAGTATCTGGCCGACCCTCGCACCGCGCTCAAGTCTCAGGCGGGTCGGGCCTGGTTGTTAAGCGAGCCAGAGCGCAACGCCCTCCTGCGAAATACTATTTCGCCAACGGTTCTGGTCGGGAGCAACAAGACCAATATCATTCCCCAGCGGGCCACGGCCGAGCTCGATATCCGGTTGCTTCCCGATGAGGATCCCGCTGCCTTTATGAAGGAATTGCGCCGGATCATCGCGGACACGAGCGTCAAGCTGGAGGAGATCGCACCGATTCCTCCCCGCTATGACGCGCCGCTCGACACCGAGCTGTTCAAGGCGATCGAGCACGTCGCCGGAGAGATGCTGCCGGGGATCCCGATCGCGACCCCGGTGAGTCCCGGCGCCAGCGACCGGCCGAGTTACGCCCAGGCCGGCATCATTACCTATGGGCTCGATCCGTATCTGATTCCTATTGAAGAGAACCGCTACGAGGTGCACGGCAACGACGAGCGGTTGTCGATAGACAACGTGGGTTGGGGAGTGAAGTTCTACCTGTTGCTCTTATCCGGGATGCGATAACCATGGCGGAAGGACTGCACTTTCACACGCTCGACGTCTTCACCGATCGTCCCTTCGGCGGGAATCAGCTCGCGGTGTTCCCCGAGGCTCCCGAACTGGCCAAGGACGAAATGCAGCGGATCGCGGCCGAGTTCAACCTCTCCGAGACGGTCTTCGTACAACCGGCGCGGGATCCACGAAATACCCGCCACCTCCGCATCTTTACTCCCGCGGAGGAGCTGCCCTTTGCCGGGCACCCGACGATCGGCACCGCGCACCTGCTCGCCGCGCTTCGGGCCTTCCCGCTCAAAGGCGATCGAACGAACATCGTCCTGGAAGAGGAAGCGGGACCGGTTCAGGTCAGCATCACGCAGCGAAAGGGGAAGCTGCCCTTCGTGGAGCTGGCGGCACCGGCACTTCCCACTTTCGGCCCGCCACCACCGCACGCGTCGGAGCTGGCGGCAGTGCTCAATCTCGAGCCCGGAGACCTCCTGGATGGCACCGACGCGCCCCAAGCCTGCTCGTGCGGCGTTCCCTACCTTTTCGTTCCGGTGCGGGATCGGTCGGTTCTCGCCCGGGTCCAGGTCGATGGGGGCGCCTGGCGGGCGGTCCTGGCTCATTACTGGGCGCCGGCAGTCTACGTCTTCTGCCGGGACCCGGAGCTGAAAGGATCTGCTCTGCGTGCTCGGATGTTCGGCCCCGGCCTCGGAATTGTAGAAGATCCGGCCACCGGTTCCGCGGCGGCTGCGATAGCTGGCTACCTCGCGTCGCGCGATTCCACACGGGAGGGCACCCTGCGCTGGCGGATCGAGCAGGGCTTCGAAATGGGCAGGCCCAGCCTGCTCGACGTCGAGGCCGATATTCGACAGGGCAAGGTGAAGCAGGTGAGGGTGGGAGGCACCGCGGTGCGGATCAGCGACGGAGAGCTTCGGCCGCTTCCGAAGGAGAAGGGCTGACGGGACCGCTGACGCCATGGAACTGCTTCCTCTTGAAATCTCGCGCTATCTCGATTCGCTGGTCCCAGAACGCGACCCTGAGCTTCGCGCGATGGAAGCCGCAGCGGCCAAGACCGCCTTCCCGATCATCGGCCCGGCGGCAGGCTATTTCTGCTATCTGGTGACCCGTCTCACCGGCGCTCGCCGCGTCTTCGAATTGGGCAGTGGCTTCGGGTACTCCACTGCGTGGTTCACCCGAGCAGTAAAGGAAAACGGCGGCGGCGTGGTGCATCACACGGTGTGGGACGCCGAGCTCTCTGATCGGGCCCGGGGGCATCTCACCGCACTCGGCCTCGACGACCTGGTCCAATACCACACGGCCGAGGCCGTCGCCACCCTGCGGGAAACGGCGGGACCGTTCGATCTCATCTTCAACGACATCGACAAGGCCGGGTACCCCGCCTCACTTCCCGTCATCTACTCCAAGCTCCGTCCCGGCGGAGTCCTGATCGTGGACAACCTGCTCTGGAGCGCAAAGGTGCTCGATCAGGGTGACCGCTCCGCTGACACCGAGGGTGTCCGGGAGTTTACCCGTCTGGTCATGAACGACCCGCGCTGGACGGCCAGTATCGTCCCGATCCGGGACGGGTTGCTCTTCGCGACAAGGAAGTAGAGCCCTGAACCCGGCGGCCGCCGGACCACGTACGGGTGCCGGTCCCTCCTCCCAGGTCTCGCTTCTCCAGGTGTTCCCCATGCGCGTCTCACTCGCTTGTGCGCTCCTGCTCCTCGCCGGCCACACCGCCCTCGCTCAGATGGCAAGTCGGGCAGCCACCTCTACCGACATAACCGCGAAGGATCTGCGAGTAAGACTCTTCCTCCTGGCCGACGACTCGATGGGAGGGCGGGAGCCGGGATCCATCGGGAACTTCAAGGCCGCCGAATACATCGCGAGCGAGTTCAAGCGGCTGGGCTTGAAACCGGGTGGTGAAGGCGGCACCTACTTCCAGCAGGTGCCCTTCGTGCGCGAGCAACTCGACGACCAGGCGACACTCGAAGGAGACGGAGTCAGGATGTTGGCAGGACGGGACTTCCTCCCCGCTCTGTGGATTCCTTCGCGCACCGGGCCACTGGCCGGCGCGGGCACGATCTATGGCGGTGACGCGGCTGATTCGACGACCTGGATCGACAGCTCTGCCGCTGCCGGCCACCTGGTGGTGCTTGACTCGAGGCCGGGCCCAAATGGCCGCCAATACGTGAGAACCGGGATTGCCGCGCGCAGCGCTCGTTGGCAGGGAGCCGCAGCACTCGCCTTTGCGGAGCTGGACCTGCTCGACCCCGGGGTCCGCCAGATGGTGACTGACGGTCGGGTGAGTGTCGATGCGCAAGGCGAGACGTCCGGGCCTCCGGTCCTGATAATCACCCCCGAAGCCGCGCAGACCCTCTTCAGTTCTCCGATGGAGGGCTTGTCGCCCGGCGCGGCCGGTAAGGCGGTACAGGGGAAAGTCACGGCCAGGCGGGCGCCCACCGCGTATCTCGCCCGCAACGTGATCGCGATCATTCCCGGGAGCGACCCCAAGCTGCGTGCGGAGTACGTCTCCCTTACGGCGCACAACGATCACGTCGGCTTCGGACATGATCCGGTAGACCACGATTCGATCCGCGCCTTCAACCGGGTCGTGCGGCCCTTGGGGGCCGACAGTCCGGTTCGTGACGCGACCCCACAGGAGACGAGCAGGATCCGCATCATCCTCGACAGCCTGCGCGCGATTCACAAGCCCCGCGCCGATTCGATCCGCAATGGCGCCGACGACGACGGCACCGGCACCGTCTCCATCCTGGAGCTCGCCGAGTCGTTCGCGAAAGGAAAGGATCGGCCGAAGCGCTCCCTGATCTTCATCTCCCACACGGGAGAGGAGTACGGCCTGGTAGGCTCGGCATGGTTCACCGATCATCCTACCATTCCACGCGATTCAATCGTCGCCGAGATCGATCAGGACATGATCGGCCGGGGTGATAGCAGTGATCTACCCGCGGGCGGTCCCTCTTACCTCGAGGTTGTCGGCGCTCGCCGCCTTTCCACCGAGTTTGGGGATATGCTCGAGGCGGCTAATGCAGCTCAGCGACCGCCTTTCGTGTTCAGCTACACCTACGACGCGCCCGGGCATCCCTCGCAGTATTACTGCCGGGCCGATCACTACAACTACGCGCGTTACGGAATCCCCAGCGTGGTCTTCTCCCGGGGAGAGCATCTCGACTATCATCAGGTCACCGACGAACCCCAGTACATCGACTACGACAACCTCGCCCGGGTGACCCGGATGGTACACGACGCGGCCCTTCGGGTTGCCAACGCGGACCATCGCCCCACTCTCGACAAGCCCAAGGGAGATCCCAAGGCACCCTGCGTACAATGAAAGCGTCTGATTCCCCGAGTCCGCTGCACCCCTGATTTTGATACACCGACTCGTGGCTTGACGCCCGATGTACTCACCGGTATCTAGTGGCACCTTTTCAGACATACATCGACCTGTCCTCCTGAGCTCGTCCCGAGCCACTCGAGGGGGCTAGTCTCTACCACGGAGCCTGCGCGCCGTATGACGCCTCGCCAGTCGTTCGCGATGCTCGCTGGTCTGACGACTCTTGCACTCGGCGCTTCCGCACCGACTCCTGCGCATCGGGAAGCCGAGTCCATCGCGTCGAACGACAATCGCAAGGCGGCGGGTACTCTCGCCGGCAGCGTGCTCACGGTGCAGCTCGAGGCGAGAGCAGGGACGTTCTCTCCCGAAGGGCCGACCGGAGTCGGTGTACCGGCCTTCGCCTGGAGCGAGGCGGGAGGGCCGCTCCAGACCCCCGGACCGCTGATTCGGGTGAAGGTCGGCACCACCGTGAAGGCGAGCATCCATAACGCACTCGCAAAGCCGCTCACGGTCTACGGCCTCGCGAAGGAACGGGGCTTCAAAGACAGTCTGGTCATCGCGCCGGATTCGACGGCCGAGGCAGAGTTCGTCGCCACCACGCCCGGCACCTATTGGTACGCCGGTCAGACCGTGCCCGGTCCCATCCAGGCCCGGTTCGAAGAGGACGAACAGCTCAACGGGGCGATCGTGGTGGATCCGACCGACGCGCCGCCCAACGATCGCATCTTCCTGATCTCCTGGTGGTTCACCCTCGACTCGACCAGCCGCAGCGGCCTGGGCCGCGGCACCATGGCGATCAACGGACTCTCCTGGCCCCATACCGAGCGGCTGGATGCGACTCAGAACGATTCGCTCCACTGGCGGGTGATCAACACCACCCCGATCGACCACCCGATGCATCTGCACGGCTTCTACTTCCGGGTCGATGGGATGGGAGACGGGGTGGTCGATACGCTGCTGGCGCCGGCCGATCGGCGGATGGCCGTGACCGAGATCGTCGGGCCCGGCCAGACCATGGACATGAGCTGGTCGCCCAACCGGCCGGGGAACTGGATCTTCCACTGCCATTTCGCGGGACACCTGTCGTATCACGTGGCGATGGACACCTACGAGGGCGTGCCGCACCCGGAGAACGAGCACAGCCACATGACCGACGCGCCGCACCAGATGTACGGCCTGGTGATGGGCATTCGGGTGGCGCCGAGCGGGCCGCTGGCGAAGGCGCCCGCCAATCCGCGGAAGATCCGGCTGGTGGTCCGCGAGAAGGACAACGTCTACGGCAACCATCCGGGCTACGCCTTCGTGCTCGGCGGCACCCCGGCCGAAACGAATCCGGAGATTCTGCCGGTACCGGGTTCTCCGATCGTGCTGGTCCGGGGCCAGCCCGTGGCGGTCAACATCGTCAATCAGTCGCAGGACCACGCAGCGGTGCATTGGCACGGCATCGAGCTGCAGAGCTATCCCGACGGGGTTCCCGGCTGGAGCGGTTCGGGGAACGACATCCTTCCGGCCATAGCGCCGGGCGAGTCACTCACAGTGCAGTTCACGCCGCCCCGGGCCGGGACCTTCATGTATCACTCGCACTTCAACGAGTTCCAGCAGATCACTTCGGGCATGTACGGCCCGCTGATCGTGCTGGAGCCGGGCCAGAAGTACGATCCGAAAACCGACCGGGTCCTGCTCTTCAGCGATGGGGGACCGACCACCAACGTGATCGCGGGGCCGTTTCCGCCGATGCTGATGAACGGCCAGGCGCAGCCCGACCCGATCGACCTCAAGGCCGGGGTGACCTATCGGTTCCGGGTCATCGGCATTACGGGGGACATTTCCACCCAGTTCAAGTTCCTCGACGGCGATAAGCCGATCGAGTGGCGGGCCGTGGCCCGGGACGGGATGACGCTTCCCGCGTCGCAGGCGACAGTGCGGCCGGCGTCGATGATCTTCGATCCGGGGCAGATCTTCGACTTTGAATACACGCCGAGGGCCAAGGGCGAGCTCGCGATGGTGTTTGGCGAGCCGGCGTTAGGCGCTCCGCCGGACAAGGCGCCGAAGCAGACGAGGGTACTGGTGCGAGTGAATTAGGACTGGCGACTGGCAGCGAACCCCCAAAAAAGCGGACCCGCGTCACGGGTCCGCTGGGTGAGCCGGGACTATCGATTGGGCCGTGCCCATCCCATTGTTCTTCGTCCCACAGCTCAAACCTCTCACCCCAGTCCGATGACCGGCTACTTGCTCAGGCGCATCCCGCTATTCCGTATGCTCCTCTGGTCCATGACCACCACGTATCTGTCCGCCCAGGACACCACCTCCACCCCCGTCGACCAAGCTGTCCACCACGAATTCAACCTCGGCACCTTCAGCATCGGCGGCACCGACGTCCCCAACGTCAAAGTGGTCTACGGCACCTACGGCCACCTGAACCCGAAGAAAGACAACGCGATCCTGCTCCCGTCCCACTACATGGCGGACCATCACGGCTACGAGTGGCTCATCGGGCCCGGCCTGGCGCTCGACACGACGCGCTATTTCCTGGTCGCGACCGAGCTGTTCGGCAACGGGCACTCCTCTTCCCCCAGCAACACGCCCAGGCCGTTCGACGGACCCCGGTTTCCGGTCGCGACCATTCGGGACAACGTGGAGGCGGTGCACCGGCTATTGCTCGAGGATGTCGGAGTCACCCATCTGAAGGCCATCATCGGGTTCTCGATGGGAGCCGAGCAGGCCTTTCAGTGGGTGGTCTCGTATCCCGACTTCGCGGACTGCATCGTGGCCACGGCCGGCACCGCGCGTGCCTGGCCGCATGGGATCGTCCGGCTCGAGGCCGAGATCGGGGCCATCACGCAGGACCCGGGATTCCATGACGGGGATTACGCCGAACAGCCGGCGAACGGGATCAACCAGTTCGCCCTGGTGTGGGCCGGCTGGTTGTTTTCGCAGGAATGGTGGCGTAAGGAGTTGTGGAAGGAAGGCGCACCGGCCTCATGGACCATGGACTCGATGGTGGTCTCGCTTGAGAAGGAGTTCAGCGCGGGCGCTGACGCCAACAACCTGATCCTCCAGGCCCGCACCTGGATGGCGCACGACGTTGGGAAGACTCCGGGATTCGACGGCAACACCGAGAAGGCGCTCCGCTCGATCAAGGTCCCCGTCCTCTACATGCCGTCGGAGACCGATCTCTACTTCCCGGTAGGAGACGCGCGCTACGAGGCGGGCTTCATTCCCCATGTGACGTTGACGCCGATTCCCTCCCTCTGGGGCCACCCGGCAGGGGCGGCGGCCAGTCCAGCAGACAAGAAGTTTCTCAATCAGAAGATTGCGGCGTTTCTGAAGGCGAATACAAAGCGGTAAGGAATGAAGACTGTCCGCCCCACGAAGCTCGACCTGATTGCCGCCACCACCCGCCGAGTACCCGATGTCATCGTACCCGACCTCGCCGTCCTCTTCTCCGGCATCAACCCCGGTCTTTACTCGGCGGCTACGGGACACCATTTCGCTCGGCCCGGCAATCGCTTCTGGCCCGCGCTCCACGCAGGGGGCTTCACTCCCCGGATCCTCGCTCCTCGGGAGAATCGCCTGTTGCTCGATTTGGGATACGGTCTGACCAACATCGTAAGTCGCGCCAGCGCCCGGGCCGACGAGCTGAGTGCCGAGGAACTGATGGCCGGACGACGCCGGCTTGAAAAGAAAATCCGCCGCTTCACCCCACGGTGGGTCGCCATCCTTGGTATCACCGCCTATCGGATCGCCTTCGAGCGGCCCCGTGCCGTCCTCGGACGGCAGCCGGAAACCGTCGGCGCAACCGGAATCTGGGTATTGCCGAACCCCAGCGGAATAAATGCCAACCACCAACCGGCCGATCTGGCGCGCGAATTCGGGATGCTTCGAGCAGCAGCGCATCCGCAGCGTTGATGTGAGAGTAGCGGGGGCAAGCTTGCCTGCCCGAAGCCCAGCCGCCACCTTTGGCGAACGACAATCCGGGTGCACGGATCCAAATGCCAGTCGTGACGTCAGTTCGGCCCGCCCTGTCCGCCTCGCCCGCCTTGCCCTCATGAGCGATGTCATCCCTTTCACACTGAAGGTTTCGGGGAAGGACCAGTTCCGTGGCGTGAACGCCATCAGCACCTCCTACCGCTTTCATGGCCGGTTGAGGTTCGATGGCGTGTCGCTCTGGATCGAATGGAACGGTACCTACCGGATCCAGGAAGTCGGCGCCCTCACCGTACGAGACGAGGAGGCCTCGCTGCCGAACGAGTCGTTGATGGTTCCCCTCGCGCGGGTACTGAACGTCAGATTCCGCGGCAGTTGGCTGCGGCCCCGGCTCGAGCTCTCCGGGCGGGACCTGGCGGTCTTTGAAACGGTGCCCGGGGAAGACGGCGGAATCGCTCGGCTCTGGATTTCGCGTCGGGACAGGGAGACCGCGGAGGCCCTGGCAAAACGGATCAATCAAGCGATCGGCGAACTGGAATAATTGGAAATTGAACAGCCAACAGCTAACGGCTAATAGCTGACGGCTGATTGAAGGGAAGGAAACGATGGAGTCTGCCGAGGCGCGGCTCGCGTTTGCACTCTCGGCTTTGACAACCTCGTGGCTTCTGGGACGACTGCCGGGACTCGTGTCACTCCTCGCCGAGACCGGAGCTGAATCACAAAAATCCACCAGAATCAAAGAGTTGCAGCGAATCGCCCTACTAGCCCACGTACTTTTCATTGCGGGGATCGTGATCGCGATCAATTTCGTACTAGCGCGAGTGGCAGCTGCATGATTGAAGATTTCAGATTGCGGATTGGACACGATCAATTACAAATTGGCAATTGCCCATTTCCAATGTGAATCGCCTTCTCCTTGTCGCTGGGGTGACCGGCCTGCTCTCCTGCGGGGGCAGCGCTCCTACCATGTCGCGGCCGGTTGACTACATACCGCCGACGGTAACTCTGACGTCGCCCGTGTCCGGTACCGCGACCGGCAATGTGACGATCACTGCCAATGCGCACGACGACCAGGGCATTGGAAGCGTCAAGTTTTTCGTGAATGGGCAGGCTTACGGCCCGCTGGATCAGGAGACACCGTTTACGACTCAGTGGAGCTCCAGTGCCGGAGGCACATATACCTTCGGCGCCACGGCCTACGACAAGGCCGGCAACGCCACCGCCGCCACCCCGGTATCGGTGACCTACATTCCTTGACGCCGTTCGGGATCGACCTGTCCGCTGGAGGTACCGTGGGACCAAGAGTGCTGCGGCTCAACGTCAAGCCGAAAACACCCGGAGAGTACGGCCTGCCCAAGCAGCCGGTTCCCGAGCTGCGGATCACCACCACCGGAGCCGAGGGGGACTACAATCACTATCGTGCCACCAAGCTGAAAGGCGATCCGGATCAGGCTATCCTGCTCGTCACTCAGGAAATCCTGTCTCAGCTTCGGGCCGAAGGATGGCCGGTGGAGCCCGGGCACCTCGGCGAGAACATTACCCTCGAGCAGGTACCCGAATCGGATTTGAGACCGGGAACCCGGGTGAGAGTGGAGGAAGTCCTTCTCGAGATCACCAAGCCCTGCGATCCCTGCACCGAGCTGCATTCCCTGCCCTACGTTGGCGACCAACGCGGTCCGGAATTTGTGCGAACCATGGTCAATCGGCGCGGATGGTATGCCCGGGTCCTCATCCCGGGTGTGGTGAGGGTAGATGCCCCGGTTCAGATCGTTTCAAGCCTGCAGCGCACCCAACAGTGAGAGGACGTAGATTGAGGGGACCACCCGCTCGTCCGCGCCCACTAGCTCCCGGAGGACCCAATGAAAGGGCCCAGCTCTCACCTGCACGTGCTCATCCTGGGACTCGCGCTCGCCGCGTTCATCTCGTGTAAAGGGGGAGAAAAGGTTGGGCAGACCGGCGCCCCGGCATCGAAGCCCGCTCCGGCTCCGGCTCCAACAGCCGCTGCCACCGCAACCACGACCGCCGAGGCGACCACCGCGGAGCCCAAGAACAAGGTCGCACCCGCCGAGGTAGTGGATGCGACCGTGAGGCCTGCCGTCGACACGACGAAAAAGGGACCCAGCGGGGAAGCAGCGCTGTTAGGCAAGCCTGCGCCCACAGCAAAAGGTCCGGTCTTACCCATGGGTGCAACAGCCGAATGCAACGACAGCTCCTATTCCATGAGTCATGACAAGGCCCTCACGTGCAAGGGACATGGCGGGGTCAGACACTGGCTCAAGCCGTGAGCCGTCTCAACCGGGAGTGACCCCGGAGAGGCTGACGCGATGAGTCCGCTGTTGATCTCCTGGCTCCTCGCGGCGGCTCCGGCGGTAGGCCAGCCCGACAGCCTCAAGTTCCCCCTCGGTCTCGCCACAGGCCCCGATCAGGCTCTCTAGGTTTCCGAGCGAGAGGGCCACCGGGTGGTCCGAATCGATCCGACCAGCGGCGGTATGCGGGCCGTCGCCCGTACCGGGGTTCCCGGCTTTTCGGGAGACGGCGGTCCCGCCGCCAGCGCCCAGCTTCGCTGTCCCGATTCCATTGATTTCGACGACGCTGGGAATCTTTACATCGCGGACCGCTGCAACGAGCGGTTGAGGGTGGTCGAAGCGGGCACGGGCATCATCCGCACTGTCGCTGGGAATGGCGCTCGAGGCCAATCGCCCGATGGTCCGGCCCTATCGCTCTCGCTAATGGGCCCGTTCTTCCTCGAGAGCGCATCCCGCGACACCCTGCTCTTCACCGACACCGACGCGAACCTGGTACGACAAGTCGATCTCCGCTCCGGTCGGGTTTCCACCCTGGCCGGAACTGGTGAGCGCGGCTTCAGCGGCGACGGCGGCCCCGCATACTCCGCCCGGCTCACTCGCCCGCACATCGCGTTCAGGGCCCGCAACGGCGATCTCATCATCGGAGACAGCTTCAATCAGCGCATTCGCCGGGTGGACCATACCACCGGGGTTATTCGTACGATTGCCGGTAATGGCACCGAAGATTTTGTGGCCGATGGAACACCGGCTCTCCAAGCCCCGTTCAAGTATTTCGGCGCGATGATCGAGCTGGAGAACGGAGACCTGGTCTTCGATGAATGGGCCGGACACATGTTGCTGCCACTCGATCAGCGGGAGCAGCGTATTCGAGTGCTCGCGGGCACCCAGGACAGCACGGCGACAGATGCCGAAGGATCCGACCCCTGAAGACCAGGTTCGGACTACCCGGCGGGATGGTCAGGGATTCGCAGGGACGCTACTACGTAGTGGAACCCGAGGCCGGTCGCGTCACTCGCATCGATCTGGAGAAGGGGCGGGTCGAGACTGTGTTCGGTCCGAAGCGTGACCGCGACTGAGCTCGCGGCTCAGCAGACACTGGCCATGCCAGCGGAGGGTCAGGTCCCCACGTCGCGGTGCGACGTCCTGCCGAGTCGCGATTTCAATCGCCACGGTTACGGCGTGGCCCAGGTAGCCGCGTGATCCACGTGGTTGTTCGAGTTGGGTTTCTGCCGGTTGCTGGTTCCTGCGATAAAGCCGTTGCGGTTGATAGACCTTGCCGAGCTCACATTCCCAGTCGGCAGGAAACCGAGGTCGGTGTACGACCCCGCGTTCCACACAAAGGCCTGACCGAGTCCGGTAAAGCTTACTCCCGAGCCGACGATCTGCCCCGCATCGTTAATTCCGAACGCTTCCGCAAAGCTGGTAGAGAACCCGCCGCTCGGTGTGCCGAGGTCTTGCATGACTCCAGCGATCCAGCGAAACACGTGGCGACCTCCTCCGGTCACGTCGCTCGACCCCACGATCTGCCCCAGGTTGTTGACCCCATAGGCCACGCTGAACCGGTTCACCGTGCTGCCTCCAGGCAGGACGCCGAGGTCTCGGATGGTATGAGTGCCCTTGCGCCAGAGCACGGCATGAATAGCTCCGACTGAGGTGGAAGCCTGCCCGACGATCAGACCGCTGTCGTTGATCGCCTGCGCGACGCTCCAGTCGCCGCCCGGCAGTAGACCCAGATCGGTAAAGCTGCCGTTCTGCCAAAGGAACGCGTGGAATCTTCCAGGACTCGGCACATCGCTCTGACCTACGATCTGGTTCTTCTTGTTAATCCCCCAGGCGATGCTGGTCGGGCCACCCATGGTCCCGAGATCCTGCGCGGCGCTGCCCGGCTTCCAGAGTGCCGCGTGCGAGGCGTTGACCGTCGTATGGGCCCAGCCCACGATCCAGCCATTGTTGTTGATCGCCTTTGCGGCGCTCGACTTGCCGCCCAGCGTGCCAAGATCGGTGAGCTGGCCGGACTGAAAACGAAAGGCGTGAGACGGGGTCTGCTTAGGAGTACAGGTTGGACAGGAAACCAGGCTCGCGCCTACGACAGTTCCTTGATCATTCACGCCGGTCGCCCCGCTGGTCAGACCGCCGAGAGTACCCAGGTCGGTCACTGTCGTCGCAGCGACGACGTAGCCCGAACTGTCTCCGGCAGGTCTCGCAGAGCTTGGTGCCATCGAGTCGCTACCACAGGCGACGACGATCAGCGAAGTGAATGCCAGAGTGACCTGACGGGTGTGGAGCTTCCGTAATAGGTGTGACATTTTCTCCTCCTGCGGCGGGGCCTGCTCGACAGAACACAATCAGGGAGCAGTCCACTCCCTAGCTGGAGAATTCTGCTGCCGCCGAGCGAGAGACGATGCAGGCCGCGGGGGATGCTGCGTGTAGGACCGTGGCTGACGACCACCGACCACCGACCACCCACTACCTACTGCCTACTCCCTATCACCTCCTCCGCCGCCCTACGCCCCGACTGCAGTGCACCCTCCATCGTGGCGTTCAGTCCGCCCCCGCAGGTTGCTTCGCCCGCAAAGAACAGCGTGTGTTCGACCGGTTGGGCCAGCACGCGATGGGCCTCGACCCCACCAACCGCGACGTAGGTGTAGGCCCCGAGCGAAAAGGGATCGCGATTCCAGTCATGGGTCAAACAGGTGACGGCCTTCTTCTCGATCGCCTCGCGCGGCGTGGCGAGAGCGGCGCTCAGTGACGTAAGGGCCAGGTCAGCGAGTGCGTCGTCATTCCTATCGCCGAGTTGGGCTGCTTTGGGTCCACCGGCCCAACCGATCAGTACCGGATCGTCTGCTAGAGATGGCATCCACCAGGTGGGGATCGGCTGATCGGGAGCCTGCACGAACAGCATGCCGCGCAGCGGCTTGATCTCCCGCCAGAATGGTTCACTGAAACGGAAGGCCAGCTTCATCACCGGGCCCATTTCGATCTGGCCTAGAGCCTCCCTCTTGTCGAGAATTTCAGGAATGATCCGCAGCCCGGCTGCGGAGTCCGGCAGCTTCAGAATCGGAAGCGGCACAGTTACGATCACCGATGTCGCTCTCAGGGTGCCGGCGGAAGTGGCAATTTCTACTTTACCGCGCCGCCATCGCAGCTCTCGCGCCACCGTCTCCAGGCGTATGGGACAGCGCCCCTCGAGCTCTCTCGCGATCGCCTCCACCGACCGATCCAGTCCCTCCGGCACCCGCGCATCAGACTGCGTCACCTCGTCGTTCGCCTCCGCCTCGAGCAGCCAGCGGATGCTGAGCCGCGCGGGATCGGCCGCGTGGAAGCCCTGCACGTAGGAGATCAACGAAGCCCGAGCATCGTCCCACGCAGGCTCGCTGCAACACTCGGCGAGCGCCGCAGCCAGGGAACGGTCGGCGCCTTTGAGAGATCGCAGCTGCTGGAACAGCCGGCCGGCACCCCGTGAAGGATCCCCGAGGCCCTCCCAGCGCCCGTCGCGACGAATCATGAAGAGGCCTTCGGAGCGCACGGGCTCGCTGCCACTCCGGAGGACGAGGTCATGCATGGCTCCATGATCTGCCAGCCACTCGGGGCCCAGTTCGATCGCGCTGGAAGCACCAGGATCCCTCCGGGTCCACACTCGTCCCCCGATGCGATTCCGCGCCTCGATCACGCCGACCGAACGGCCGGCTTCCACCAGTCGCGCGGCGGCGGCGAGCCCCGCAAGTCCGGCACCGATTACCACGGTCTCCATAGGTGGGAGAATAATGCGTATCCTGAATTCGGCCCTGCCCATGCTTGCGCAGTTCGGCAGGCCGGTGCAACGTGGCGGGCGAGCAGCCTTACCCCACCCTCACCATCCGGAGGTCCCATGCCTCGAGTCACCGGCCTGGGCGGCATTTTTTTCAAAGCGAAGAATCCCGACAGTCTACGCGACTGGTACAGCAAGCACCTCGAGCTTCCGCTTGAGGATTGGGGAGGCATGACCTTTCGCTGGCGCGATGCCGACCAGCCGGAGCGGGAAGGTGCCACGGCATGGAGTGTCTTCCCGGCGAGCTCGAAATACTTCGATCCCAGTTCCTCGCCTTTCATGATCAACTACCGTGTCGCGAACCTGGCCCAGGTAATCGAGCAACTACGGAGCGAAGGCTGTCAGGTAGACGAGAAGGTCGACGAGTCCGAGTTCGGCAAGTTTGGCTGGGTGATGGATCCTGAGGGAAACCGGATCGAGCTCTGGGAGCCACCACCAGGGAAGTGAAGCCGGATAGGTGTGAGGTGCGAATGAACGAGCTGCCTTCGATCCGAACGGCCCGCCTTCAGCTGCGTCCCCTGACCGTCGCCGACGCACCGCGGGTTGAAGAGCTGGTGAGTGATCCCGAGGTCGCATTGACGACCGCAACCATCCCGCACCCCTATCCCGAGGGAGCGGCGGTGGATTGGATCGAGCGGCATAGCCAAGGCCCGGATTTTGGAGGCGAAGCCGTCTGGGCCATCATCCATCCACAGCTTGGCCTGGTCGGTGCCATGGGGCTGCGGGTGGACTCGCAGCAGTCCCGTGCCGAGATGGGTTACTGGATTGGGAAGCCGTATTGGGGACAGGGATTCGCCACCGAAGCCGGCGCCGCGTTGTTGCGCTACGGCTTCGAGACGCTGGGCCTGAATCGAATCTTCGCCCACCACATGCGGAGAAATCCGGCTTCCGGGCGGGTCATGCAGAAGCTGCGCATGCGTTACGAAGGCTCGCTCCGCCAGCATTTCCGCCGGAACGAACGCTTCGAGGATCTCGAGTGTTACGGCATTCTGAAAGAGGAGTATTCACCGGAGGCGGCAAAGTGACGCGAAGACTCCTTTCGATCCTGAGCCTGGCGGCGGTCGGGTACCTCGCGACCTCCTGTCAGAGCAGGACCACCGCAGGTACCGGCCGCACGGAGCACGAACGGGACAGCGTGATCGGGCAGTCGAAGCTGCCGGGCGCTCCTGTGGTGCAGAAGGCCCTGGACGTTGCCGACTCTTCGCGAAATCGGGTAGCGCAGGAGGATTCGGCGGCCGCGGCGCCCTGAATTCTGATTCAGGTGCCGCTGAGAGCCGTGAGCAGCACGGCCCACGCGGTAACTGCACCTGTGACCAGACCGATGATCATCCCAGTGCCGAAGTTGTTGTTGCTGTCCGTCGGTTTGAGGCGGAAGGAGTCAATCTCGGCCTGCGCGATCGAGACCCGGCAACTGTCACAGATCGGATAGTGGTCGATCCGCACGCCGGAAACCGAGTCAGCACCCACGACTACGTGGCGCAGCGTGATCGGAGTCGGGCCGGTCCAGACCTGCACCACCTTCCTGGCATCGAGCGCCGCCGGAGCGGGGCGCGGAATGAGACTCCACCCGGCACAACCGGGCACGGCCAGACAGGCGAAGCCCAGAACGAGCCAGACGGGAAGCGGCCGGGCACGGGAGAGCAGCTGCATGGGGCCTCGAGTTGAGGAGTTCCCAATGGGGAGGAAGCGTTCGCTTGGTTTCTTATTGGACTCCGGTCGAGTGGACCGAAACACAAAATCTGCCATCGAGGAATTTCAATGCCGCTCGAGATGAGGGACCACTGCGAGAAGTGCCAGGCCGCACTGTCTCACGAAGACCTGGCCTTCATCTGCAGCTACGAGTGTACGTTTTGCGCCGGCTGTGCTATTGGGATGGCCCAGCGCTGCCCCAACTGCGCGGGGGAGTTGGTAAGGAGACCGAGGCGCTCCGCGAGGGGTGAGTGAATGGACTGAGGACTGAGTTGGGGGTGGTTTCTGCAGGCACTGCTCAGTCCTCAGTCCTTCTCACTCCTCGGATCCGCTCAATCTGTCTCCGGTGCACCAGGTCGTGAGCCGCGGTCAGCGCGCGGAGTCGGCGGCCACTTTCGCGGCCCCGCTCGGTGTGAATGCCCACCCGATCGAGTTCTCCCTCGCTAAGCTGACGGTAAAGCCTGAGATTTCGCCCGCGGAGTGCCTCGAGTTCCCGGAGCAGGTCCTCGATCTCGGTCTCCCGATAACGGAGACGCGCGGCCCAGCGGTCCTGGTCGTAGCCCTGAATGACCGGCTCATCTTCCGCGACAATGGCCCGCAACCGATAGCTGTTGACCAGCTCCTGGTCTACGAGATGGCTTAGCACCTCGAGGATGGACCATTTTCCCGGCGCCTCAGGCCGCAGCAACTCTTCACGCGACAACCCTCCGACGAGCCGCCGCACCTCTCCGAGTAATTCACCCTGAACGGCGATCGGGTTCTGGTCTCCCAGCAATTGCAGCAACGCGGCGATATATGCAGCGGCATCGGCACCCGCCGTGCCCACTGGGTTAGAGAAGACGGACATCGAGCCTCCGGAAGTCAGTGACGAGGGATAGGACTGAGGACTGAGTTGTACCAGCAGCGCTCGCCTGGCTGTAGGCCTCTACTCCGAACTCCGAACTCCGAACGCGGAACTCGGAACTCGGAACTCGGAACTCGGAACTACTCAGTCCTTTCACTCGCCACTCGCGTACACCTCTTTGCCTTCAAAGAACGTCCTCAACACCTTCACCGTGTGAATCTGATTAGATGGCACCTCAAACAGGTTGCGGTCCAGCACGATGAAGTCCGCCGATTTTCCGACCTCGAGCGAGCCACGCTCCCGCTCCTGATGGTTGGCGAACGCCCCGTTGATCGTGTAGGCCGCCAGCATGCGCTCCAGGTCTACCCGCTCTTCCGGAATCCAGGGCGGGCCTCCCGTTGAGTCCGTGGTATGGCGCGTGATCGCCACCTCGATCGCGTCGAGGGGATTAAGGGAGCTCACGCTCCAGTCGCTGCCGCCCACCACCACGGCACCGCTGTTCATGACACTGCCGATGGGATAGAGCCAGCGGGATCGCGCCTTGCCCAAGGCCGGCTCGGTCAGCTCGGTGATGTACTCGTCGGGCTGGGCCCAGAAGGCCTGGAAACTTGCCACCACGCCGAGCTGGCGGAATCGCGGAATGTCGGTCGAGTCGATCAGCTCGAGGTGCGCGATGATGTGCCGCGCATCGTGAAACCCGTTTTGCTTGGCGGCGTTCTCGAACGCATCGAGGGTTTCCCGGATCGCGCCATCGCCGATGGCGTGTACATGGACCTGGAACCCGGCACGATCCAGGGCCGCGACGAGCGCGTTCAGCGAATCGGGCTGGTAGTTGAGCGAGCCGCGATCGCCCGGCCGGTCGAGATAAGGAACGAGTAGTGCTGCGGTCTTCGCCTCGATTACCCCGTCCGCGAAGATCTTCATCGTCCCGATCTGCAGATGCGGGCTCTCCAATTGCTCCTTCAGCGTCTGGAGCCGGCGGACTTCGGCATCGGGAGACTCCGCATGGCTCGACACCGCCGCCACGATCTCCGCGGTCAGCTCGCCTCGCCGGTCCAGCTCGGCGTACGCCTGCAGGTAATCCGGATCGGCGTTGGCTTCGGACAGTGCCACGATCCCGAACTTGTTGGCCTCGGCAATCGCCCGCTTCGCGGCCTCCACCTCCTGCCCCATGGTGTAGCCGGGAAGCGCCACGGTCGCGAGGTCCACTGCGCTCTCCCGCAGCGTACCGCTCGGCTCGCCGTTGACGTCCCGTTCGATCCGGCCCCCAGGTGGATCTTTGGTGTCTCGCTTGATCCCAGCGACTGCGAGCGCCTTCGAGTTGAGCCAGGCCGAGTGCCCGTCAGCGGCCCAGAAGAAGGCGGGCCGGTCCGACACGATCCGGTCGAGCATCGCCTTGTTGGGATTGGCGTCGGGGAAGACGGGCAGTTGCCATCCATTGCCCCGAACCCAGCCAGTGTCGGGGTGAGCGGCGACATATTCCCGAATGATCCGCTCGGCCTCTTCCGGAGTCGTTACGTCATAGAGGTTGCACTGGCCCAGCTCGAGGCCCGCCTCGAGAGGATGAACATGGTTGTCGTGAAAGCCCGGCAACACCATTCGGCCCGGCAGGTCGAGCACCTTGGTGCGGGGCCCGATAAAAGTCGCGACGCCGCTATCGGTCCCAACGTAGATCAGTCTCCCCTCTCGCACCGCAAGCGCCTCGGCCCAGCTTCGGACAGGGGCGACTCGGTAGATTTGCGCCCCCCTCACCACCAGATCAGCAACATTGTGCGGAGGCCAGCGCCGAACCGAACAGGAGATGCCCGTGAGGAGGAGAAAGCAGAAGACCGCACAGAGCGTGTGGCGGGAGGCAGAACGCATTAGTGGTAGCTGTTGTTTTAGGTGACCCAATCCCTGAATCTGCAGCCACGTCCCACGTACTCCTCACTCCTTACTCCTTACTCCTCACTCCTCACTCCTCACTCCTTACTCCTCACTCTCCACCCCCGCACCCCGCTCACCCACGAATAGGGATCGATCATCACTCCGTCTAGCCGGTGGGAGACGGCAGCCACATTGGTCGGTGCGTAGAGGAAGAGTGCGGGCGCATCATCGTTGATCCGGTCCATCGCCGCTCGCCAGGCGGTACGTGCCTCGGGAAGTGAGCGAATCGCGAGCGCCCGGGTAAATAGCGAATCGAACCCGGGGCTCCGGTAACCACCGTAGTTCAGGACGCCGATCCCGGCAGCCGTCCATTGGTCGGCCAGGCCACGGGGACTCGGCTCGTCGAGATAGGCCCCGATATACGCATCGAACTTTCCCTCGGCCAATCGCTTCTGGAACACCGGAAACTCGACGGCTGCCACCGAAACCTGGGCGCCCACTTTTCTCCATGCTTCCTGCAGGGCGACCGCGGCGTTCTTGCGGGTGACGCTCGTGGCCGGTACCAGGATTTCGAAGCCCAAAGGCCGGCCCGCCTTGTGGCGACTCCCTCCGGCTCCACGCACCCAGCCTGCCGAGTCGAACTCCCGTCCCGCGGCCGCGGTGTCGAACGGAAGCGCACGGATTCCGTCGTCCCAGATCCAGAGCAGTTGGGACATCGGCCCTGGCGGCGCCTTGCTGTCCGGACCGAAGATCGCCTTGGCGATGGCATTCCGATCCACCGCCATGTTGAGCGCGCGCCGCACGGCCCGGTCTTCAAGAACCTCCGCACCTGTTGCCGAGCCACCGAGCCGCCGAGCCGCTGAGACGCGATACCCCACAAACCCGTATGCCGCCGATGGATAGCGCACCGCCGAGAGCGACGTGTCTCCCTCGACCCGCGCAACCCGGTCGGGAGAGCCCACCGTCTCCATCAAGTCGGCTTCGTGACTCAACACGGCGTTCAGCGCGGCATCGGGGTCAGGGGCGAAGCGCCAAACCAAACGCCGGATAGCAGGAAGCGGGGTCTGAGTAGAATCAGCCTCGAGCGTGAGCGACTGCCCGTGCTCCCAGTGGATGATACGATACGGTCCGCTCCCGACCAGGTGAACAAGACTACTGTCGTTGATCCACTCAGAGCGTTGAATCTCGGCCCAGATATGCGCCGGAATAATGCGAACGTGCCAGGTCGCGTCCAGCAGCTGCTCCGGATAGCTCCGGCTGAACCGGACCAGAACCGTGGAGCTGTCGGGCGCTTCGGCGTGGAGCGACCCGCGAATCTGCTCACCGGCAGCGGTTTCCAGCGTCGAATCGGCGTATGCGTCGAATGAAAACACCACGTCGTTCGCGGTCACCGGCCGGCCGTCATGCCAGCGCGCCCCTGGGCGGAGATGAAACCGCAGGGTCAGCGAGTCTACCCGCTCCCAGCTTTTCGCCAACCGGGGCTCGTATCCCGTCGAGTCGAGCGGCGCCTTGCCCGGCTTGAGGTCCGCCAGCCGCTCGAAAACCTGATCGCTGATGTCCCGCCCCACGGTTTCACCGACCAGTGGAGGCAGTAGAGCGGAAGGCTCTCCGGTCGCCGCAATGACGACGGTATCGCAATTGACGCATGGTGCCTTCTCCCGGCACGCGCCAAGCAGAACCCCCACGACTCCCAGCCGCCGAGCCAGCCTCACTTCGCCTCGCTCAGATACTTGGCTTTGATGACGTTGAGGTGATGGCGCTCGTGTCCCAGGATGATGAAGGCCAAGGCGCGAACCGAGATCGGCTTCCCGCTAGCCGTTCCAGTCAGTGCCAAGGTCTCGGCATCCATACTCCGAAACAGCGTGATGGTTCCCGCCCGCACAGAAGCCAGCTCGGCGCCCACGTCGGCCAACGTCCGGCGGTCGAATCCGGCCACAGCGGCATAGTCATTCTCGTCGAAGGACGCCAGCGGCGTCTTGTCATGTCGGGCGATCCGCAGCGCGCGATAGGCGAAGATCCGCTCGCTGTCGGCGATGTGTCCGATGACGTCACGGATGCTCCACTTTCCCGGCGCATATCGAAACCCGGCGCGGGACTCTGGAATCGTGGCGAGGAGCGCCGAGGTTGACTTGGCCTGCGCCTCCAGCTGGCGCAGCACATCCTCCCGCGCCACGGGGTCGATGTAGGTGGCGTAATGCGGGTCGTACTCGGTCAGCGCGGGGGATTGGATAATCGCAGAGGTGGGCATCGGTTCGCTCCAGGAAAAGTGCAGCACGCAAGCTAGCTGAGGCTATCGGTTCTGGCACGTCCCGACAGCCGGCGCTATAGCCGGGCGAGAAGGCGCCAGTACATTTCCCGCCCATGTCCCGCAGCTTTGCCCGCGGCATTCAGTCCGCCCAGCTCGGCCTACTGGTCAACACTGTCCTCGCGGTGACCAAGCTGGTCGCCGGCATCGTGGGCAATGCCTACGTCCTGATCGCCGATGCGGTCGAGTCCACCGCCGACATTTTCTCCTCGTTGATCGTCGTGAAAGGACTCAGAATCGCCGGGCGGGAGGCCGACCAGGACTACCCCTTCGGTTACGGTAAGGCGGAATCTCTGGCCGCGGCGGTCGTTTCCATGCTGCTGATTGGTGCCGCCATCGGGATCGCGGTGGAGGCCGTCCGGGAGATTCTGACCCCCCATCACACCCCGGCGCCATTTACCCTCGTAGTTCTTGTCGGAGTCATCATCATCAAGGAGATCCTCTTTCGCCGGGTCAGCCGGGTGGGGGAGGAAGTCCCCAGTACCGCTGTCGCCGCCGATGCGTGGCACCACCGGAGCGATGCCCTCACCTCGCTGGCAGCGTTTGTTGGTATCAGTGTAGCTCTGATCGGTGGGCCCGGTTGGGAGGCCGCCGACGACTGGGCCGCTCTCGCGGCCTCAGCGGTCATTCTCTTCAATGGCATCCGGCTGCTCCGTCCCGCCGTGGACGATCTCATGGATCGCAGCCCGGGCGGAGAACTGCTCGAGCGGATCAGCGCCGCTGCAACCGGCACCTCGGATGTCCGCGCCATTGAAAAACTGAAGGTGCGCAAAGCAGGCCTGGGGTACTACGTAGACCTTCACGTGCAAACCGACCCTGCGATGCCGCTACACGATGCTCACATCCTGAGCGGCCGGGTTAAGAGCGCGATTCGAGAAGCGGTGCCGGAGGTGCTTGGTGTATTGATTCATATGGAACCCCACGAAGGGTAGTCGCCGCTGTTGTCTTGGTAGTCCCGCCCTGTAACATTTCATTGCAGCCAGATCGTTTCGATTAAGCACAAATGCTTGACAGTGCTTGGTAAGACATTGCCATATAAGAAGTTATAAACAACGTCTTGGGGGCACCTCGATTGCCATCCATGCAGGCGACCACCCGCTCGATCGACCTGTAATGGGAGCCATCCATGTCCAACCGATCCATCTCTGCCCTTGCCGTCCTTACCGCCGCAGGGCTGCTCGCCTGTAGTGAAGGGACGGGCCCTGGCAACAAGCCGCAGATCAGCTTCAACGTCGCCACCTCATCGGGGGCGGCCGCGAATCTCCAATCCGTTTCCGATACTGTAGTTGGAGGCGCCAATACTCTCGTCCTTGATCAGGTCGAGCTGGTGCTCCGCGACATTCGCTTCAAGCGCGTCAACGACGATGTGTGCGAAGGTGACGGTGATCAGGGCGAGGATATCGCGGTCCGTCCCCTGTCCCACGACGATGGGGAAAACGGCGACGATGGCAACGAGGACGCCTGCGAGACGGTCAACGCGGGACCCTTCCTGCTCGATCTTCCCCTCGGCTCGAGCGTCGAGAAAGTCTTCAGCGTCGCGGTGGACACCGGCACCTTCGATGAGCTGCGGATCCAATTGCACAAGCCCGAAGACAATGGGCTCGATCCAGCCGACGCCGCCTTCCTGGCCGCGCATCCCGATTTCGCCGCCATCAGCATTCGCGCGACCGGCACCTGGAACGGCAGCCCCTTCACCTTCACCAGCGACCTGAATGCCGACCAGGAAATGCAGCTGGATCCCCCGCTCGTCGTGACCGCCGCAGGGGCAAACGTTGATGTCACTCTGAAGGTGGATGTGGCGACCTGGTTCGCGGATGGCAGCGGCGGTCTGGTCGATCCCGCGACCGCCGGCAAGGGTGGCCAGAACGAGAACCTGGTGCGCGACAACATTGAGCGCTCCTTCGATGCCTTCCAGGATGAGAATCACGACGGTCATGACGATGGGGGGAGCGACAACTGACCCAGCCTGACTGGTGGATAGCTGCGGTACGGCTTTCCGACAGCTTTCGCACCACGATTGGTGATCTGGCCGGTGACCTTGGTGCCGAGCTCCTCGAGTGGGGCCGGGACGGAGACACCGGCCTGCCGCCGCAGGCGTCGGCAGGGCTGGTCCTGGCTGGAGGAGTGGAAAACGACGCGTTGGATTATTTGGCCACGTTGAGCCCCTTGTCGATCCCGTTCTACGTAATCGGTGCATCGGGGGACCATCGGCTCGCGGTCGCGGCCCTGCAGCGCGGGGCCCGGGATTACTTCGCACTGCCGGACGATCTGGGCCTGCTGCGGCGTTCGCTGGAACGGCAACGAACCGAATCGAGAGGACGACGCGCCGCCGAGCGTTTCGCGGAGGACGAACGGGAGTCGTCAGGATTCGGGGCCATCATCGGACGCAGTGTCGCACTCCGGCAGGTCATCGAGCAGGCTCGGCGGGTGGCGCAGCATCGAGACGTTACGGTGTTGATCGGGGGAGAAACCGGCACCGGAAAGGAGCTGCTGGCCCGGGCGTTGCACTATCACAGCCCGCGCGCCGCGGCTCCCTTTGTAGAGATCAATTGCGCGGCGATTCCCGCAAACCTGCTGGAGAGCGAGCTCTTCGGCCACGAGCGGGGCGCCTTCACCGGAGCAGTTGCAGCCAAGCCTGGCCTGCTCGAGCTGGCCCACGGGGGCACGGTCTTCCTGGACGAGATAGGAAACCTGCCACTCGAGCTGCAGCCCAAATTGCTGAGGGCGCTCGAGACCCGGGAGATTCGCCGGGTGGGAGGCCAAAGCTCGCGTAAAGTCGACGTTCGGATCATCGGGGCGAGCCACGTGGATCTCCCCGCGGCGATCGCTCGCGGCGAGTTTCGCGAGGATCTGTTCTACCGGCTGAACGTGGTGGCGCTGCTGCTTCCGCCGCTGCGAGCGAGAGAAGGTGACGTCGAGCTGCTCGCCGAGACGTTCATTACCCGGCTCGCGGCCCAATACGGGCTCCCGCCGGCACTGCTCGACCTGGAGACCCGGAGCCGGCTCCGGGCGCACCCCTGGCCCGGCAACGTAAGAGAGCTGCGCAACGTCATCGAACGGGCGCTGGTACTCTCGACTCCGGGTCACCTGGAGCTGGAGGACCTGGGAGCGAGCCGGGTAATTCCCGAGTCCGGAGGTGAGCTGCCGTTTCCTGCTCCGCTCCGCACGATTACCCAAGCGGCGGTCGAGCGGATGTTGCGGCTGGCGCATGGAAACAAAAGCGAAGCGGCGCGACGGCTGGGGATTTCCCGGCCCCGTCTGCAACGCATCATCGATGGCCTGGGCGAGGACGAATGAGTCAGCTCAGTCCGAACCCATAAGGGGGATCGAAGCATGAAACCGATAGCATATCTGAGACCGGCAATAGCCGCTGCACTCCTGATCGGGTGCAGCAGCTCCACGGACAATGAGGGCAGCACCACCAAGCCACCCTCGGAGCTGAACATTCTCCAGCTCGCGCCAACCGCGCCCGCGCTGTGCAGCAACAGCGTGACCTTCGACGCGACCAAGGGCATCGACGTGGAGGCCGCGCTCCAGTTTCCGGAGCCCGGCGAACCCGCGGATTGCTCCGGGGGAACCGAAGACTTTGTCCGCCTCCGCATCGACAAAGAGAGCTTGCTCGAGCTGCCTGATGGCACGCCGCTCAATGACGGTGATGTAGTCACCATCACCATGACCTGGGTCGGCGCAGACAGCATCATGGTCCAGCTCGAACCGACGGGGCTCAAGTTCAATCCGGCCAAGCCGGCCGAGCTCAAGATCGAGTACGGCGAAGCCAGTGACGATCTGGATCACAACGGGACGGTGGACGCCGAGGACGAGATGATCGAGCAGGAGCTCGGTCTCTGGCGGCAGGCCACCCTGGCCGATCCGTTCGTCCTCATCGGCTCCATCAAGCTGGAAGATACGAACGAGTTCGAGGCCGAATTGAACGGCTTCAGTCGGTACGCCATCGCGTACTGATGAACCGAAACCAGGATCACTGATGCCCGGCCCGGCCGAAACCCCCGATCCTACCCGCCAGCTCCGCGAACTGGTGGAAACGGGACGTTTCCGCGAAGCCCTGCGGGAACACCAGGCCACGCGGGATCCGGCCATCCGCCATCGTCCCGACGCTGAGTTGCTGGCGGCGACAGCCGCGACCAGGCTCGGCGAATTCGCCGACGGCGTGGCATTGGCTGAATCTGCCTTCCAGAGGTTCCGCTCCAAGGCTGACACCGATGGCCGGATGCGCGCGATGAATCTGCTGGGCGCCATCGCCTTCGAGCAGGGCCGCCTGGAAGAGGCTACCCGGGCGTTCAGCGAAGTGCTCGAACTGGCCCGGCAGCTCGACGATACGTTGATGGCCGCCCACGCCTCCAACAATCTCGCTTCCGTCGCGCACCTGCGGGGGGAGCCGGAGACCTCTCTTAGTCTGTACCGTGTGGCCCTACTCGCCTACCAGCGCCTGGGCGACCGGCGCGGCACCGCGCAGACCTACCACAATCTCGGTCTCTCCTTCAGGCAGAGCGCCGATTGGCTCGACGCGGAGAGCGCGGCTTTGCAGGCTGTCCGGCACGCGACTCAAGTGGGGGAAGGCTCCCTGATCGCGCTCGCAGTCTCGGGCCGCGCCGAGACTCATCTGGAGCGCGGCGAGCTCGAGCTGGCGGCCCGCGAGCTGGAGCGCGCGACGGCACTCGCGAATCAGGCCGGAGACGAAATCGGGCTGCTCGAGATCAGCCGCCTCAACGCCATGGTCGCGCTCGCATCAGGCGATGCTTCCTCCGCATTCGAGCTGGCCGAGGCAGCCCGGAGGAAGGCCGAGTCGCTTCAGAGCCTGCAGCTCGAGGGTGAATGCACCGCCGTGGCGGCGCTGGCTTGCCGGCAACTGGGGAGGGAGAGCGACGCGGTCGTGCGGCGAGAATACGCCCTGGCCATCTTCGGCCGTCTGGGGGCCAAGTGGCACGCGCAGGAATTGGAGCGCCGCTGGTAGCAGAAGGCGGGAATCAGTCCTTCCAGATGTACATCATCAGATAACCCACCGTCGCCACCCCGATCGAAGCCATCGCGAATTTCTTGTGATCGGTCCAGCCGCCCCGCTGTCCCTCGGCGATGCGCTGGTCGATGTCTTCGATGCTGGGTGCGATCGCCGCCGAGTACGCGAAACCCGCATCGGCGAGCAGCATCAGGGCGCCGTGCACCGTGCGCCGGGTCTTGCCTGCAGGATCTCCCTTCGACTCCGCGAGGTTCCACACTCCCGTCACGGTGTTCACCAGAAACACCCCACCCAGCATCATCGAAACAGGCCGGTGGATGTCCTGGGCCCATGAAGGGGCCTCGCTGCCCTTGTGAAGGATGGATTCGCCGCTCAGGTACTGGGCCAGCAGGAGCGGGCCCGTCGCGTAACTGGTGAACTTGTGGATGTCGGCCCGCACCTCGTAGCCGTGACTGTACTCGATTGATTTCGGGCGTTTTTTCGCCGAATCGGGAAGGACGATCAGAATCGACTGCCCGGCGCTGGCGGCCTGAGTCGCCCAGACGTGTGGAGGAGGCAGCTTCACGGTCGAGTCGGTTGCCGGAGCAGAGTCCGGCGCCGGTACCAGCGCGACCAGCGCCTGGGCGAGCAGGCCGAGCGCCAGGCTCATTTGGGGAGAGTGAGTCGGGCCGCAGCCCAGCGCTCGGGCTCCTTATCACTCCGGATCAGGATACCCAGGTCCACCACGATGAGCTTGCCTTTCTTGCTCACAGCGTAGCGGTCCATGTTGCGGGTCGCCTTCCCGCTCATGAAGGTCCCGTCAGGCTGATACTTCGATTTGTGCTTGGGGCACTGGAACCGGGAATCGTCACCCAGCCAGCGCAGCGCGGTATTCTGGTGCGGGCAGGAGAGCGCGAAGGCATACGCCGCTCCGGCGTAGCGGACCAGGATGACCTCGTTCTCCTTGTCGATAACCGCGCCGTCGGCGGCAGGAACCGGGTAGCTGCGTTCGTTGCCCCAGATGCGAATGGCCGCGCCGGCCCGGATTGGAATCGCCAGCGCGTCGAGCGGCGCCGCCGCGATCGTCATCAGGGCGGCTGCCACCGTTGCCAGCGAATCCTTGAGGAAATCCCGCCGCCCTTCGGGGGGGCAGCCGTCGCACCACGAAGAAGCGAAGTCGCTCATGCGATGCTGAGCAGGGTGCCCGCAAGTAACACGGCAAACCACAGGACGAGACTCGCCGTTGCCGAGAGCCGGAGACTGCTCCAGAGCTTCGGCGAAACGCCAGCGTCGCGCCGCAGGTGCTGCGAGATCCGAGTCATGAACCACCCATTGATGATCAGGAGAAGCAGCAAACTCATCTTGAGCCAGAACCAGGGAGATCGGACCAGGTTTTCCAGATCGGCCGCCAGCATCAGGACACCGCTGATGCTGGTGACGGCCAGTGCCACGATCACCGCGCGATGTGCCCCGGAGATGTCATCGACCCGGCGTAGTCGGCCAGAACCTGCCTGCCGACAGGCCTGAAGAGCACCCCGATCGGCTGTCACGGCCGACCCTCCTGCGACCATCATGCCGCCGAAGTGTCCAAAAGCTATAAGGGCTTGGGTAGCGGTACTATCGTTATAGAATGATGCCCAAGGTGCTGCAATAGCAGCGAGATACCCCATGATGGACATGAGCTCCTCTCCCTCGGATAAGCCTAGGAATGGACAGGATTTCGACAGAAGCTACTGGCGGGATAGACGCGTTTAATGTGATCTAGATCACATAACTCTGCCAAGGCAAAATTGTGACCTGGATCACAGATTGCGGGGAGGGATCAACCCGGCTCCACCAGGACGGCGGTGCCGTAACACAGGACTTCAGTGGTCCCCTGCATGACCTCAGCCGCATCATACCGGACCCCGATAACCGCATTGGCGCCCAGTTCCTCGGCGTGGAGGACCATGATCTGGAATGCCTCTTCGCGAGCGTGTTCGCACAGCTCGGTAAAGAGTGAGATGTTCCCGCCCACCAGCGTCTGCAGCGTTGCCCCGATGGTCCCGAAGACCGACCGGGAACGCACGGTGATGCCCCGGACCACCCCGAAATTCTGGATGATCCGGTAGCCGTCGAGGGTAAAGGCGGTGGTCGTTAAGGTCGAGCTCAACGCCACCTGACCACCCCGGGTCCTGATTGCCTTCGGATTTTCACCTCCCACTTGTCACCTCCCAAGTTTCACGGACCGGCGGAGCGGCGGACTTGTTCCCCCCGTCTCCCGTCTCACTCGTCCCCATTTTCCTTCCCATCCCGCTTGTTGTCCGCCGCAACCTTGGCCGACACCTCGGGTGGGGCCTCCGCATAACCGTGATGCTCGAGATGGAAGGTGCCGCGGCCATGGGTAATCGAGTGCAGCGTCGTCGCGTACTTGTAAAGCTCCGCTTCGGGCACGATTGCCTTGATCCGGGTGAGCCGACCCTCGGTATCCGTGCCCAGAATCTGGCCGCGCCGTGAGCTGAGGTCGCCCATCACATCACCCAGGATTTCTCCGGGGGTCCAGACCGTGACCTCCACCAGCGGCTCCAGCAGCACTGGCCGGCACTTCGGTGCGATGTTCCTGAAGGCGAGGATGCCCGCCATCTTGAAGGACATTTCGTTGGAATCGACGTCGTGGTACGACCCGTCGTAGCATTCGGCCTGGAAATCCACCATCGGATAACCGGCGACGACGCCACGCACCGCCGATTCCTGAATCCCGCGATCCACCGCCGGGATGTAGCGGTTGGGAATAACTCCACCCACTATGCTGTCGACGAACTTGTAGCCGCTGCCGCGGGGCAGCGGGGAGAAACGCACCCAGCAGTCACCGTATTGTCCGCGCCCGCCGCTCTGTTTCTTGTGCTTGCCCTGCCCCTCGCCTTTTCCCTTGAGCGTTTCCCGATACGCCACCCGGGGACGGGCGAGTTCGGCATGAACGCCGAACTTCCGTTGCAGCCGGCCCAGGAGAATCTCGAAGTGACGCTCTCCCATCCCGTGAACCAGGGTCTGCCCCAGCTCCGAGCTGTACTCGAAGTGGAAGGTCGGATCTTCCTCGTGGAGCTTGTGAAGTCCCGCGGCGAGCTTGTCCTCCTCGCCCCGCATCTTCACCACCACGGCGGAGGTGGCCAGGGCCTCCGGAAACGGGATTGGAGGCAACCGCAGGGCGGACTCCCGGCGACAGAAGGTGTCGTTGGTGTGAGTGTCCCGGAGCTTCGCCACCGATCCGATGTCTCCCGCCGCAAGCTCGGGAACCTCGAACCGTTCCTTGCCCTGTTGCACCGAGAGGTGATTGAGCTTCTCGGAGACGCTGTGCTCCGCATTCCAGACCTCCTCGCCGTTCTTGATCGTGCCGGTGTAAATCCGAAAGAGGGAGACATCGCCGACGTGAGGCTCGGAAATGGTCTTGAAGACGTGTCCGATCAGCGGCCCGTCGGCCGGGGCTGGAATCTCGGTTGGCGCCGGCAGCAGCTCGACCATCTTGTTCAGCAGCGCGCGTGTACCGTAGGTGAGCTCCGCACTTCCGCAGAAGAGCGGCACGATCTCCCCCCGCAGCATCGCCTGCTTCATGGCGCCGAGCACTTCCTCCCGGGGGATTTCCTCTCCGCCGAGATAGCGCTCGAGCAGGTTGTCGTCGCTCGAGGCGACAGCCTCGGTCAGCTGCTGGTCGTAGCGGGAGAACTGTTCCTTGTATTCCTCGGGGAGCGGCGATTCATCGTACTCGCCGGTCTTGGTGCCCTTCTTGTAAATGTGGGTCTTTCCCGAAAACAGGTTCACCACTCCCCGGAACTGTGGACCTTCACCCAACGGGATCTCGACCGGAACTACCTTGGGGGAGAGATGGTCTTTGATGTCCTGGAAGACCCGCTCGAAATTGGCGTGCTCCTTGTCCATCTGGGACACGAAGATGATCCGGGGCAGGTGCAGCCGGTCGCAGACTTCCCAGACCTTCTCGGTTCCCACCTCGACACCGCCGGTGGCGCTGATCACCACCACGGCGGAATCCGCGGTATGCAGCCCGGTGACCGCCTCGCCGAAGAAATCCAGGTATCCGGGAGTATCAATGAGGTTCAGCTTCACATCCATCCACTCGGCATAGGCTACGCTGAGGCCGATGGAGTGCTTGCGTTCGATTTCGTCGGGGGTGTAGTCGGTGAGCGTGGTACCGTCTTTGACCGAACCGTGGCGCCGGCTGGTGCCGGAGACGAAGGCGAGAGCATCAACCAGGGTGGTTTTGCCGCTCGCCCCGTGGCCCACGAAGGCCACGTTTCGGATGGCGTTCGAGCCATAGACCTTCATAGGTCTGGGCCTCCTTCTGCTAGTGGAAAGGGGATACTGCGGACGCGGGAGGGAGTTGTCAAATGGGTGGGTCGTGGGTCTTGGGTCGTGAGTCTTGGACTGATGCCGCGCTTCCAACCGTTTGGGAATGCACTTCGACTCATGACCCACGACCCATGACCCACGACCAAGACGCGTCGAATTGGTACCATCCCGTCAACAAATGGTGGTACGCCATTCCCAGCTTCGTCCTATGCTGGCCACCATGCAGTTCGTCGCTGAGAGAATCCTC
>Ga0207686_10000067_pt1 | contig 94339 bp, 89 predicted proteins | sample KBSM24metaG_FD_184396 | JGI IMG/M metagenome (GOLD analysis project Ga0207686, IMG submission 184396) | Miscanthus rhizosphere microbial communities from Kellogg Biological Station, Michigan, USA - KBS M2-4 metaG (SPAdes) (version 2) | ecosystem: Host-associated > Plants > Roots > Rhizosphere >... | reverse complement strand
GATCCGAAATGTGACCGTGCTGGTCGGAGACGGGACGCTGGGCTGGCGTCCCTACGCGCCGTTCGACGGGATCCTGGTCGCCGCCGCGTCACCCGAAGTTCCCGAGCCCCTGTTGCAGCAGCTCGCTCCCAGCGGCCGTTTGATCATTCCTCTGGGCGACCGGCAGGCCCAGGTGATCACGCTGGTCACCCGCAACGGCGATGAATTTCAGGTTGAGCGTCTCAGCGATGTCAGGTTCGTACCCCTGCTCGGTGAGCATGGATTTGCCGAGCAGCCGACCCACCCCCGAGAGTCCGGATGGAATTACTAAAAGACTTCATAGATCTGTTTCTGCACCTCGACAAACACTTGAGCGAGGTGATTCAACACTATGGAACCGGCACCTATCTCATCCTGTTTCTGATCGTTTTCTGTGAAACCGGCCTCGTGGTGACGCCATTCCTGCCCGGCGATTCGCTTCTGTTCGCCGCCGGCACGTTCGCGGGCCTGGGAGATCTGGACGTCGGCCTAGTCTTCGCCATCCTTTGCGCCGCGTCAATCCTGGGCGACTCTTCCAATTACTGGGTCGGGCGGTTAGTCGGCCGGAAGGCATTTGAGTCCCGATTTATCAAACAGGAGCACTTGGTCAAAACCCAGGCCTTTTACGACCGTCACGGCCGCAAGACCATCATTCTGGCCAGATTCCTTCCCATTCTCCGGACATTCGCGCCATTCGTGGCCGGGGTGGGGGTGATGCCATACCCTCGGTTCCTGACGGTAAGCGTCCTAGGCAGCATCGCGTGGGTCGGCCTCTTCGTCTGGGCGGGATACCTGTTTGGGAATCTCAGGGTGGTCCGAGAGAATTTCACCCTGGTCGTCATGGCAATCATCGTCCTCTCGGTGATGCCCATGGTCATCGAGATCATCAAGACCCGCAGGAGTCGTCCTGCGTGACCGTCAGGCTGTTCGTCAGTGGGAGGGTGCAGGGGGTCGGCTTCCGATTCTTCGTTCTGCGCCGGGCACAAGACCTGGGACTCACCGGTTACGCGACCAATTTGGCAGACGGGCGGGTCGAGATCGTGGCAAGAGGCTCCGATATCCAGATCCAAGGTCTAGAGCAGGCGGTGCGAGCCGGACCTAGGCACGCCAAGGTGGCACAAGTGGAAAAGGCCGAGATTTCGGATGAAGTGCACTTAGGTAACACTTTTGAAATACGCTAGTTAGGATATCCACAAGAAGCGGGTTGATAAATGACGTCTGGATCATTGGATACGCAGGTCCGGCAGGCCATTCGCCCGATCCCGAATCATCCCAAGCCCGGAATCGTTTTCCAGGACATCACACCGGTGCTCAAGGATTCTGCGCTATTCCGGCAGGTAATTCAGGGCCTTATCGAGCCATTTCGAGGTCAGGGTATCACCCATATCCTGGGGATAGAGGCTCGAGGCTTCATATTAGGTGCCCCAGTCGCTGTGGAACTGGGGGCAGGCTTCATCCCGGCGCGAAAGCCAGGCAAGCTTCCGTGGAAAACCCGCCGCCACGATTACGCCTTGGAATACGGCACCGACGCGCTCGAGGCCCACGAGGACGCTTTCGCCAATGGGGCCCGCGTCCTGGTGGTAGACGACGTTCTGGCCACCGGAGGAACCGCTCAAGCCGCCGCATCGTTAGTGCGGCTTCTGGGGGCCGAGTTGATTGGCTGGAGCTTCTTGCTCGAGCTGGACTTTCTCCACGGTCGTGAACGGTTGACCGGGGCACCTGTCGAGGCGATTTCCCGGCTTTAGCGTTGACGCCGCCTAATGCAACTGTCTACTTTTAAAGGCTTTGCCCCCGTAGCTCAGCTGGATAGAGCAGCGGTTTCCTAAACCGTTGGTCGGACGTTCGAATCGTCTCGGGGGCACCTGCTGCGCCGGATCTCCCAGCACCGGCCTAACCCTTTGGTTTTCGAGCGATCGAGCGACATGGCAACCACAATGGAAGCACCGAGCGTCAAGTCCAAGAAAACTGCTGTGGCGGCCCCTCCGGCCAGCAAGTTCTCCGTACCCAAGAACCTGCGCCTGGCGGGCGGAATCGCGCTCGGAGCCGTGCTAGTCATCACCTGGTTCGTGATCGTCAGCGGAAGGCGAAAGGCCGAGTTTGCCAACAGGGCTCTGGAGCAGGCGAGAAGCGCTGCGGAATCGGGGAATCTGCCGCTGGCCGCGAGCGAGCTGCAGAAGGTGGTCACCACCTATTCCGGCACGGACGCGGCACAGGAGGCGGTCATCACGCTCAACCAAGTGAGGCTGCTGAACGGGCAGCAGGAGCTTGCCTCGGTCAGCCTGCAGGACTTTATCAAGTCGAAGCCGGACAAGAAATACCTGACCCCGGGATTCGCGCTGCTCGGCCGAGCCCTCGAGAACGCGAATCGTCCCGAGGAGGCTGCCCAAGCGTTCCGGTCCGCCTCGGACAATGCGGACGTGGACTACCTTCGCGCCGAGTACCTGAACGACGCCGGCCGGGCGTATGTAGCCGCAGGGAAGAAGGACGAAGCCATTGCCGCGTACCGGAAGATCATTCAGGATTTTCCTGAATCGAACTCCAAGGTCGAGGCCCAGGTTCGGCTGGCCGAGCTGACTCAAGGGAAGATGTAATAAAGGAGACCGCCCGCATGGGGCGGTCTTTTCTTGGGCCCAGTAAAATGTCGTATAATGTGTATTATGTTAAGTAGCAAAGTGGAGAAATGGGGATAACTGAGTCCCTGCTGTGGCAAGAAGTTGTAAGTGATTGATCTAAAGTGGCTTAGGCTGGATTCTCACCGCAGAATTCTACAACACTCCAGTAAACACCATCCGCCCCTCTCCGGCCAGCCAGACGGCTCGGACAGAGCCATTTTCCAAGTTCGCCGCTATCCTGAGGCACCGGCCGCTCCGAGTCCGGATTTCAAGCGGCAGACTGGCTCGCCCGGCCTGGGCAAGCGCAGCGGCGACCGCGACCGCCCCAGTCCCGCACGCGAGCGTCTCCCCTTCTACCCCCCGCTCATAGGTCCGAACCGGCCAGATCCCAGCCTTACCGGCCGGGCTCGCGACGAAGTTGACGTTGGCACCGGCTGGGGCGATGGCAGAGTGGTTTCTCAGCTCCCGGCCCCGGGCCATGAGGTCGGCCCGTTCGATGTCCTCCACCGGCACGACCAAATGAGGCACTCCGACGGTGGCAAAGCTGCTGGGGCCCTCACCCGCCGCCGCGCGGATGCTCCCGACCAGCTCCGGGGCCGGAAAGTCAGGCAGGTTGAGCTCAGCCAAATCCGGTTCCGTCCGACAGCGGGTCGGGAAGATTCCTGCCCCTGTCACCAGCCGCATCCCCGAGGCCGGTGCCATCTCGAGGTAAGCGGAGAGCCGGGTGCTGCAGAGGGCGGCATTGCCGCACATGGCAGCTCGTGAGCCGTCGCAGTTGAAGAAATCCATCCGGACGGCACCTGCGGCCTCAGGGGTCAGGATCACAAGGCCGTCCGCCCCGACGCCGAGACGCCGGTCGCAGACGTCCACGATCCTGGCCGCAGGCCAGTCCGCGAGCGTGGTGGTGCGGCCGTCGAGCAGAACGAAGTCGTTGCCCGAGCCGGTCATCTTGTAGAAGACGATTCCTTTCACTGGCCTCCTAGATCCTCCCTAGAATTCCCTGGAGCCGCAGCCACCAGACCATCCAGATCGCTTCCCGCACGATCCGCTTGCTCATCTTGCTGTGCCCCTCGACCCGGTCGTGAAAGATGATCGGGAGCTCGGTCAGGCGGAAACCCTTTTTCCAGGCGCGGAAGCTCATTTCGATCTGGAAGGCATACCCGTTGGACTTCACCTTCTCCAGCGGGATCGCTTCCAGCACCTCACGTCGAAAGCACTTGAACCCGCCGGTCGAGTCCGTGAGCGGAAGCCCGGTGATCCATCGGGCGTAGAGGTTGGCACCCAGGGACAGCAGCAGCCGGCTGATGGGCCAATTGATGACGTTGACCCCGGTCGCATAGCGCGATCCCAGCACCAAGTCCGCCTCTTCGATCGCCTTCAGGAACTCCGGTAGGAAGCCCGGGTCATGCGAGAAGTCGGCATCCATTTCGAAAATCGCCTGGAAGCCGCGGTCGAGTCCCCACCGGAAGCCCGCCAGATAGGCCCGGCCCAGCCCTTCCTTCGCCAGCCGATGCAGGACGTGTACCCGCGGCTTGGCCTGGCTCATCCGGTCGGCCATGTCCCCGGTACCATCGGGCGAATTATCGTCGACGACCAGTACTTCGATGCGCGGGTCCTGCCGCAGAATGGCCGGGACGATCTGGGGGAGGTTGGTAGCCTCGTTGTAGGTCGGCACGATGACCAGTACTCGTTCAATCACGCGCCGGCTTCCTCCCAGTGAATGCAGGAACGCCCGCCATTGCCAAGGCGGCAAGCAGGGCGACGAGACTCACCAGCTTCCCCTTCCGGTAGGTCGGGGAATCGAAGGTCAGATCGACTTGGCGTGCTCCGGACGGGAGGAGAATACTCAACAGGGTATTGTCTCCCCGCAGCACCGGAGCGGGCTTTCCATCCACGATCGCGTGCCAGTCAGGATACCAGTTCTCGGCAACAAGCAGGTAACCCTGCTTGGAGTCGGATCCTGTCAGGTTGATGGTCATCTTCCCAGGTGCCCATCTCGTCACTTCAGCCTTTACCTGAGAGGCTGGGAGCGGCTGAACGAGCGGGTCGGTCGTCAAGGACGCAGTGTCCGGGTACAGCACCACGGATGCACCGGGGAAGCGAGGATCTACTACGGTCGGAACCAGTTGTGGTTCCGGTACCTTGGCAGCGGACGCCACGACTCTCGCGTACGGGGGCACAGTATCCCGTTCGTAAAGCGTTGCAGGTGTCCCGAAGGCGGTTGAGACCGGGCCCACTACCTGGTGGAATCCGGGAACCTGCTGAGGTTGCCGCAGGATCACATACCGGAGCGCCAGAAGTTCGGCCACGTTGGGGGTAAAGAGGTTTCTCCACCCCTGCTCTTTCCCACCCAGCTCATCGTAAGCGCGCAACTCGTTGCCGTGATAGCCCAGCGCATCGGGGATCCGGTACGCCATGAGAATCGAATGTCCGTAGCTCTCCTGGGCGTCCAGCACACGAAATGGCGGCGGTTGCTTCTGGAGATATGTGGTGACCTCGTCCGATCCGAAGAGTTGCGCCGCTCGGGGCGAGAACTGGTAGAACAACCGGTCGATAGTCCAGAGATCGATGGCGGTCACGGCGACCAAGAGCGTCGCTGCCGCTCCGCCCCTCAGCTTCCCCGCGGCGACTCCCCACAGCACGGCTCCGCAGGCGACCACCCCGACCAGCAGACGCAGCGAGCCCAGCCGGAGGGCGCCTGCGTTCGCCTGGACCTGGCCCATCCGCTCTGCGACTGCCATTCCTTCTGCAACAGCCTGCAACACTCCGGTCAGGCCGAGTAGTGCGAGAACTCCGAAGCCGCCCGCGACCAGAAGGACCGATCGCCGAGCAACCTGTCCGCTGAGCAAGCGATCGAGCCCTATTCCGGCCAGAATCGCCACGGGGAAAGCGACGAGGAAGAACACCATGCCCATGGCCCGCAGCTTCTTCAGCATGGGCAATAATTCATAGAAGGGGCGGTAGAACGGGGTGTGGCCGGCAAACGCAAAGAGGAGGAATAACGCCGCGAGACTGAGCAGCGCGATTACCAACCGGCGGCGAAGCTGATCACCCCAGGAAAAGCCGACCAGGAGAAGCGGGACGATCCCGAGATACTCGGTGTGGAACTTGATCGGATTGCGGCCCCAGTAATTGTCGAGCACACCGTTGAACTGCGGCAGGATGACCGTGAAGATCTCCTCGGGAGGCATGGAGTACAGGTTGACGTAATCCCACCCCGTGTTGGGTCCGCCAGTCGCCCGAGGCGAATACTTCACGTACTCGAGGAATGGAAGCACCTGAAGCGCTGTAATGCCTATTCCTACCACCACGGCAAGAGCAGTAAGGCCAAGCGGTATCCAGGGATTCCGACCTTGTGGCCGATCGGGATCCAGGAATGCCAGGTACAGGCACCAAAGGCCGAGTGCGATCAACAGGAAGTAGCACATCTGGTAGTGGCCGAGCACCATCAGAGCCACTACGATGGCGAAGGCACCGAAGGCCCAGGACTGACGATCGCGGAAGGCACGCAGCAGGACCCAGAAGGCGAGTGGAGTAAGGGCCGACACGAAAAGTTTGCCGTCGTGCCCCGGGCTCATCTGGGAAGCAACGATTCCGCTCAACTCGTAGCACACGCCGGCGACAACCGCCGAAGTCCAGCTCAACCGCAAGGCTCTGGCAAATCCGTAGGTGAGCCAGCCGGCGAGCACGAAGTGGACAGCCATCCCCCAGGTGATCGCGAGATCAACCGGGAAGACGAGGCGAAGCCACGCAGTGGGATAGAAAATGTCCCCATGCATCGCCGCGATGAACGGCAGCCCGCCGAACAGGAAGGGATTCCATTGCGGGATGGAGCCAGTCGCCTTGAACTCCTCCGCGCCGAAGAGGCGGAAGGAATATCCCGCGATGAACATGTCGGACCGGGTGCCGCCGAAGAGGATCTGACCCGTAAGGAGGGGCCAGAGCAGAGTCAGCGCGGCGAGGGTACAGGCCAGCGCGGCCATGGCTCGAGGCCAGCTGGGCTCCCACGGATTCGGTTCAGGCGACACTGGGACGTCCTCGACGCATAAGAAGGAACGGAACGGCGCTTCCCAGCTCCGTGATGGTGAGCAGAACACGTGAGGCCACAGCAAGGGCGGTTGCGGGGCCGAGGCCGATACTGCCCTGCAGCAGCGCGATCAAAAGCCCCTCACGCACGACCAGGCCTCCCGGCGCAAATAGCGCGATGAGACCGGCCACATAAGAGGCGGCGAAGGCGGCGATCGCAAGGCTTGGGGCCAGGTTCGACTCGGGGAGAACCGCTTGAGCAAGCAGCCACAGGGCGAATCCATAACCCACCCAGGCCACCGCATTCGCGACGGCTCCGAAGATCACTGGTCCGATACTGGGGGAGCCGGATCCGGCTCCCGCCAGGTCGAGCAGACGCCGCATCGCCGGCCGCCAAAACAGAAGGCCCACCCCGATCGCACCGGCGGCCCCGGTGGCCCAGAATAGCGGTAGAAGCCTCGGGTCGGTGCTCTGAAGCGCCCGAGTGCCCGCTAGCGCCGCCACGCCGGCACCGGTCACCACCGCCAGAGCCTGAAGAATGATCGCCGACGCGGTAGCGGCCCAGGCAGCTACGCCGGCGTCCCGAGCCATGAGTGCCATGCTCGCAATCGCCCAGACCTTTCCCGGGACGTATTTGCCGAGGCTCGAGACGAACCAGATCCGGGCCGAATCGAGCAGAGGAAGCGATTGGCCCCAGCCCGACAGCATGCGTCTCCAGGCCTCGATCAGCATACCGTACATCAACTCGATCACGATCACTGCCGCAAGCGCCGGAGCGGGGCGAAAGGTCCAGCTGATAGGCTGGGCCTGAAGATCACTCCAGTTGCGCCGAAAGGTGCGGACTATGAAAAGCAGAATCAGGATCGACAGGATCCAGCGTCCGATGCGAAGCAGGCGCTCAGGCACGGAGCGCCTCCCTGTACCAACCTTCGAACGCTGCGGCGACGGCTTCGGGTGCCAGGCGCTGCCGCCAGGTCTCACCCAGCCGCCATGCCTCGGTTCGGGCGCTCTTGTCGGCCATCAATTGCTGTACTCCGGTCGCGATGGCCTCCGCCGAGGCGGCGGTCCTACGTCCGGCCCCCCGCTCTTGAACAATGTCGAGAACCCCTCCCCCGTCGTTACACGCCACGACAGGGACGCCGGCAGCCAGCGCCTCAACTGCGGTCAACCCGAACCCCTCTGCCCGAGAGGGAAACAACATTACGTCCATCTCTGCCAATTGCCGGCCGACTTCAGAGGGCGGTACCATGCCGGTGAAATGAACGCTGGCGCCGAGGCCCAGGGTTCGTGCGCGAGCTTCGAGGGTCAATCGCTCTGGACCATCTCCTACGATCGTCAATGGCAGCCGAAGGTCGCGGCGCCAAAGCTCCGCGAGCGCCTCGAGCGCCAGGTGCACCCGTTTCTGCTGAATCAGGCGGCCTACGACGATGAGTCCTGCCCCGCCCTGACTCGGCCGGCTATCTGGAACCGTGACCGGCATGGGCTGTATGTGATCTACCGCTCGGCCGGTCGCCTCCTTTATTCTGGCCGCGTGGGAGGTGGAGACGGCGGTGATTACGCGGGCGCGCCGGATGACCGGACGCGCGACGGCACGGGCAAGCGGCGAGCGCTCAAGAATGGCGGCGTCGGTCCCATGGATGGTGAGCAACATGGGACTCCTCACGGGTGCCGCGAGACCGGCGGGCACCCACCAGTGAGCATGAATCAGCTCGGCGCCGGAGGCAAGCTCTTCCTTGGCGGCGGAGCGGAGTGCCCGATGGAGACCCCACAGGGTCCGCCAGCCGGCGATCGAACCGACGGCGTCCGCCATCGTACCCCGATACGCGATATTCTCCCGCCCCGCCGCCGCGTAACGCACTCGGCGTACCGGGATCCCGTCGAGTTGCGGCTCGCCCACATCGCCGCCATCGCTCGGGGCAACGACGCGAACCGAGACATCGCGATTCATCAGAGCCCTCGCCAAGGTGGCGAGGAACGCACCGGAAATGTCGCCGGAATAGCGGGGATAGTTGTGGGTGAGGAAAACGACCCTGGTCACTCGAAGGACGTCAGTCGCGATCGCGCAGGGTGAGCCGGTGGGCCTGCTCCCGCATTTCCTCGCGCAGGCCGGCAATCATCTCGCCAAGGAAACCAAAGCCGAACAGGGCGATGCCGCTGATCACCATGGTCTCGACCAGGTTGAGCAACGGCCGGAAGCCGATGCCGAATCCGAACCGCAGCACCAAGGCGAAGATCCCCGCAAAGAAGCCGATGCCGAAGAGCGCGGCACCGGCGACGCCGAAGAAAAGCATCGGCTTTCGGCCGAAGCGGAGTTGAAACCAGACCGAGACCAGGTCCAGCACTCCGATCGGGATCCGCTTCCAGTTGAACTTGGAGACGCCCGCCCGCCTGGGATGGAGGGGGATCGGGCGTGAGGTGAGCCGGAAGCCATCGGCGGCGGCGATGACGACCATGTAGCGGTGCCAGTCGGGGCGCAGCGGCACCCCTCTCATGATCTCCCGCCGGTAGGCCTTCACCGAGTTCAGGTCGGCGACGCCCACTCCAAAGAGCGTCCGGCAGAGCCAGTTGTAGATCGAGGAGACGAAGGCCTTTTCGTACTTCCCCACCTTGGTGCCGGTCACGATATCGGCCTCGCCGGCCAGAATCGGAGCCACGAGGGCTGGGATATCCGCCGGCAGGTACTGGAGGTCGGCCGGGTAGAAGACAAAAACGTCCCCCATCGCGATGTCGCCGGCGGAGTGCAGCGCGTCGGCAATCCCGCGCTGGCGGCGGTGGGTCACGATGCGCAAGAACGGATAGCGGGCCTGCAGCTCGGTGAGCACGGCCGCGGTGCGGTCCCGCGATCCGTCGTTGACGACGATCACCTCGAAAGAGAACCCCGCCGAGCTGAGCGACTCGTCACACAATCGAACGAATTCAGGGAGATTCTCCGCCTCGTCTTTGGCGGGGACGAGGAGGCTCACATCCAGCACCGGTCCGCTCATACCCTCTTGCGCATCCGTGCGGGGAGAATGCCGAGCTGGTCCCGGTATTTGGCGACGGTGCGACGGGCGATCTGAATGCCCTGTTCCTGGAACAGGTGGACGATCTGCTGGTCGGTGAGGGGATTCGAGGTGTCTTCCTCGGCCACCATCTTCTGAAGCTTGGCGCGAATGGAGCGGGCGCTGGCATCCTCGCCGGAAGTGGTGGCTAGCGCGCTGGAAAAGAAAAACTTGAGCGGGAGGACGCCGCGAGGCGTCTGGACATACTTCTCGTTGGTCACCCGGCTCACGGTGGACTCGTGCATGTTGATTACTTCCGCCACTTCGCGCAGGGTGAGCGGCTTCAGGTGCTCGATGCCCTTCTCGAAGAACTCCCGCTGGCGGTCCACGATGAAGTTCATGACCTTGAGCATGGTCTGACGGCGCTGCTCGATGGCCTGAATGAGCCAGTTGGCGCTGTTCATCCGTGAGGCGATGAACTCGCGGTGCTCCTGGGTCATCTTCTTCTTGTCCCGCGCCAGCTCCTGGTAGGTGCGGCTCAGGCGGAGCCTCGGCACGCCGGTATCGTTCAGGAAGACGTGGTAGCGGCCGTCGATTTTGTCTACAATGAGATCGGGAATGACGTAGCCGTCACCGCCGGCGGAGTATTTGAGTCCCGGCTTGGGATCGAGCCGGGCCAGGAGGTCGGCGGCTGCCTGCACTGCGGCTGGCTCCACTCCGAAGCGGCGACCAAGATCGTTCCAGCGGTGGGCGATCAGGTCGGGAAAGGCCTCCGCCACGAGGCGGTAGGTGAGAGTGCTGGTCTCCTTGAGCTCGCGGAGCTGGAGGAGGAGGCATTCGCGCAGGTCCCGCGCGGCGACGCCGGCGGGATCGAGTCGTTGCACGATGCCCAGCATTTCCTCCACTTCCGCCGCCGTGAAATACGGCATGGGCGGACCAGGCTTCGCCTCCGGCTCCGCCTCGGGCTCGGCGTCCATGTCCCCCGCCTCGGCGAGGTCTTCCGCGCTGTCGGGACGGTTCCGCTCGGCAAAGCTGTCGAGCATCTCGTTCGCCATGCGCTGGATCTCTTCGACCGAGGCAGCGAGGTACCCGTCTTCCTTGATGTTGCCCAGGAATTCTTCGGAGAGCAGGGCCTGCCGCGGAGTCAGAACCATCATCTGCAACTGTTCGCGGAGATGATCGATCAGGTCGGTGGTCTCGACCGAGACCGGCTCGGTGTACTCCTTGTGCTCGTACTCTTCGCGCACGCCACCCGGCACCTCGAACCCGTTGAGCAGGATCTCTTCCCAATCGGTTTCGTTTTCGTTGGCGGCCTTCTCCTTCTCCTCTTCCTTTGTAGGGGTCTCGGTCGTGGCTTCTTCCTCTTCGGGTTCCACCAGCTCGAGGAAGGGATTGATCAGCAGTTCCTGCTTCAGGTGGAGTTGGAGGTCCATCATGGGCATGTACAACATGTCCATGGCCTGGTAGAGCCGCGGATTAATCCGCAGGTCTTGACGCAGTGTGGCGGTCTGGGAGAGTCCCGTCTTCACGCTGCGTCCTCCAGGCGGGCGCGGAGTCGCGCCGTGAGAGTCGGACCGAGGTAGAGCTCGGCGACCCGGTCATCGAATACCAGGTCGCGTACCGGTCCTGAGACCTGCACCTTCCCCTCGAACATGATGTAGGCGCGATCCACGATGTCGAGCGTCTGCTCGACGTTGTGGTCGGTAATCAGCACCCCAATGCCCCGATGCCGGAGGCCGGCGACGATGGTCTGAATGTCGTGCACCGCGATGGGATCGACTCCCGCAAACGGCTCGTCGAGCAGCATGAACTTGGGGTTGGTCACCAATGCACGAGTGATCTCGAGCCGACGGCGTTCACCGCCGGAGAGCGCGTAAGCCTTGCTCTTCCGCAGGTGCTTGATGGAGAGCTCGTCCAGCAGCATTTCCAGCCGCGCCCGCCGTTCGGCGCGCGAGAGATCCATCGTCTCGAGGATCGCGATGATGTTCTCTTCGACGGTCATCTTCCGGAAGACGCTCGGCTCCTGGGCCAGGTACCCGATTCCCTGTCTTGCCCGCTTGTACATGGGGGCACTGGTGAGATTGGCCCCGTCGAACAGCACCTTGCCTTCGTCGGGGCGGATCAACCCGGTAATCAGGTAAAACGTGGTGGTCTTCCCCGCGCCATTGGGGCCCAGCAATCCGACGATCTCGCCCTGCTGCAGGCGGACGCTCACGTCGTCTACGACTTTCCGGCGCTTGAAGGTCTTGCTGAGATTCAAGCCTTCCAGAGTGCTCCCGCCCGGAAGCGGTCCACCTTCACGTACCGAGGCCACATGGGCGCGCATGCCCTGCACTGCGGCCTGGAGCAACTGGAGACGCACGGCGTCCCGGTCTCTCAGGGTCTCACCCCACCATTCGCCCTGCGCCCGAACCACCGACCAGCTCCCGGCTGCGAGGCTCGCGATCCAGCCCTCATCCGCCAGACGCGGAAGAACCGAACGAACCAGGTTCTCGTGGACCTCGTCCTCGGACAGCTCGGGGCCGCTGGGTACCCCGGCATCGGCCAGGGTCTGCAGGAAGGTCTGGCGATAGGACACCGAGAGTGCCTTGAAGTCCAGAGCGCCCGACAGGTCCGCGTCGCGGGCGAGGGCCGCGAGCGCCAGAGGCAGCGAAGGATCGCGCCCCACGAACCGATCGATCCAGCCGCTCACGTCTGGTTCCCCGTCGCTGAGGAGTCCGCCTTCGTCGTATCGGCTTTGGTCGCCGCCGGCTCGAGCTGAATCCCGTCCACATTGCCTCTGATGTCCACCCGTTCCACGCCCCGATTCCCGGTGGACTTCATCTGCACGGCGATCCTGTCGCCCCTCGAGTAGTTGATCGAAGGACGCATTTCACCCTTTTTCGTGCTGGCGATCCGGTAGTAGGACTTCGCCGTGCCGCTCGCCTCAAGTGAGGCCAATGCGGTCTTCACGGCTCCCGCCGAGTCATACTGGGCAAACCGGGCGGTCACCGTGTCGCCGCTCATCCAATCGCGTTCGTTGGTTTCCACGTCGATCTTGCCACCGACCCACGCTTTGCCGAACGACCGAGTCTCTTTCAAGCGCTGTCCCGGAGTATCGATCGCGAGTGAGTCGGCCCGGATTTCATAGTCGGTCGCCATGGCCAGGGGGCGAATGCTGTCGCCCCAGGCGACGGTTTGCACCAGTTGCCGGGCAGTGATACCGAGCCCGATCGTGTCGGCCGTCAGGTCCATGTCCTTGGTCACGGCATGTCCGGAGTCCACCGCCGTGACATAGCTCAATTCCTGGTGATCCAGCTTGAGGTCGATCCGCCTGCCGGTCAGCGTGAAGGAATCCTGGCCGGTTCCTTCCACGCTGGGCGTGCCGATGAGGGCGCCATCGTTCCCGGCACCGGTGTCGAGCCGCAGCGAGTCGCCGCGGGCCTTGAAGTCACTGCGATCGATCGTGACCTGCCCTCCGCCCCAGATCCGGTCATTCCCTTTCATCCGCACCCGGTCGGCCACGATCACGTAGGGTTCGCCGCGGGTACCGGAGGAATCGACCGTCTGGTAGGTGATGGTTGGCCGGCCTACCGAGAACATCTCGACCGTGTCGCGAGTGCCTTTGATCGCGCGGTAATAGTCGAGCGACGGACCGACCATCCTGGATCCATTCTGGATGTTCTCGGTCACCACGTTGCCGCGAGCCTCCCACCGCTCGCCCGACCGGTAGTAGGTGCCGCGGTTGGCATCCATGGTGACCAGCGAATCCCGGTATTTCACCTGGCCGATGAACTCCACGATCGTGCCGCTGCGCCGGCCATAGAACGCGGCGCTGTCGCTCTCCATCGAGACCGAGGTACCCTGACAGGTGATCCGGACGCCGCCACCGGCGTAGTAATTGGTGTCGCCCCCGACGATGACCTGCTGGCCCAGTCCCCCCACCCGGTCGAGGTGGAACCGGCAGGTGCCGCCCTGGGCTGCGAGCGGCGCCGTCCAGAGGAGCGCGAGGAGTGCCGGTGCGATCCGCATCATTGCCCCGGAAGCAGGAACCCGGTGCTGTCGCCGGGCTTGGCGTTGGGACGCTGGCCGCCGCGGGGCTGCTTGGTGACGACGTTCCGGAAGTCGGGATCGGAGGTAAACCCGTTGCCCTCAAGGTGCTGATCCGCCCGATCGTAGACAAAGGGCTTGTCGGAAGAAATCTTCTGGCTGCGACTGTCGTACTTGAGCTCCTCGCTCCGCAAAGTGCGGCCGTCGGGCGTTACCGCTACCACATTGCCCCGGGCGCTCATCGATCCGTCCCGAGTCAGGTATGTCCCGGAATCGCCGGTAACGGTCGAGGTGATTTCTCCACTCGGGCTGTAGAAAGTCACTTTCACGCCCCGCATCTCGACCATCTGCGTGTTCTGATAGACGTAGGCGGTGTCGGCTTCGACCAGCGAGCGCCGTAATCCCTGGTCGGTGACATAGTGCTCCATGCCGTACAACACCTGGTCCGCGGTATCCGCGGCCTCCAGCGTTACCGAAGGACGGACGACCTCTTCCTGGCAGCCGAGGAGGGCGAAACAGGCACAGAGCGCGGCGAGGGCGGACCGCCGAAGCGCGTTCCCCCTTCCCTGCTCATTCCGATTCCAGCGTGTGCCGGTCACTGCATCGATCTCCTCTCAACCGACTCGTCTATCGCTCTCCCCGATCGCCGAGATAGGTGCGCACCGCCTCTTCCCAGCGCCCCTGCGCCCGAAGCAACGTCTCGATGGCCTCTCGTACCGCCCCGCTGCCGCCGCGAGCCGTCGTGGTGTAGCTGGCGAGTTCCTTTACTTCAGTCACCGCGTTGGCGACGGCGATCGGCAACCCGACTCGGCGTAGCACTGGGAGATCGGCGAGATCATCACCCACAAAGGCTACCTCATCCCACCCGATGCCCCGCCGCATCAACATCTCAGTCATCGCGGGAACCTTGCGCGCTTCTTTGTCCTGAATCACCTCATCGATCTTGAGTTCGGTGGCGCGCAAGGTCGTGGCATCCGAGTAACGACCACTTACCAGGGCCACGACCATTCCGAGACGCCGAGCCAGACCAATCCCGAGTCCGTCCTGAATGTCGAATCTCTTGAACTCCACCCGCTGTCCGGCCACCAATCCGAGGTACACCGCATTGTCGGTGAGCACCCCGTCCACATCGAGTCCGAGCAGCCGGATTCGACCTGCGGCCGCCGGGTCAATCATGGAGCGCGGTCGCCAACTCCCAGACTTCGAGTGCTCGCGTCACGAGGTCGCTCAGGCGGTCGAGCGGCCACTGAGTGGCGGGGTCACTCGCAGCACGCGCCGGATCAGGATGGGTCTCAAGGAAGAACCCGTCGGCACCTGCCGCAGCGGCTGCAAGTAAAAGCGCGGGGACCGACTCTCGATCGCCACCGCTGGCGCCTTTGGCTCCCTGGCCCGCGCGCTGCACGGCATGAGTCGCGTCGAACAGAACGGTGGCTCCCGTAGCGCGCCGCAGGCGTCCAAAGCTCCGCATATCCACGATCAGATCTCCGTACCCGAACGCCGTGCCCCGTTCCGTCACAGCGAGATCCTGGCTCCCACCCTTCCGCACTTTCTCCACTGCGCCCGCCATCTCCTCCGGAGCCATCCACTGGCCCTTCTTCACATTGACGGGAAGTCCGGTTGCCCCGGCGGCGAGGAGCAGGTCGGTCTGACGGCAGAGGAACGCGGGAACCTGCAGGGCGTCCACCACGTCGGCCGCGGCACGAGCCTGCTCCGGCCCGTGCACGTCGGTGAGAAGCGGGAGTCCAGTCGCGTCGCGCACCCGCTCGAGGGCCCGTAGTCCCGTTTCCAGTCCCGGACCCCGGGCCGCGATTGGGCTGGCGCGGTTCGCCTTGTCGAAACTCGCCTTGAAACACACCGGCAGGCTCAATCTGGTCTGAATCCGGACCAGTTCCTCCGCCACCCGAACCATCACGTCGTCCGATTCGACGACGCAGGGCCCGGCGATGAGAAGGGGCGCCTTGCCGAAGGTCCAGCTCATGAGCGAAGGCTGGCAGCCAGAGCGTGGTCGGGTTGATCGGTCAGCTTCAAGCGACGCTGCAATGCCGCCCCCACGAACGCGGCAAAGAGGGGATGAGGCCGGTTGGGACGAGACTTGAGTTCGGGATGGAATTGGCAACCGAGGAACCAGGGATGGTCGGGCAGCTCGATAATCTCGACGAGGCTGCCGTCAGGCGACTGGCCTGAAAGTCGGAGCCCATGCTCGGCCAACACGTCGCGGTAGGCGTTGTTTACTTCCCACCGGTGACGATGCCGCTCGCTGATCTGGAGCGTTCCATAAGCCTGCGCCACGCGGGAGCCGGGACGCAGCCGCGCCGCGTAGGCGCCGAGGCGCATGGTTCCACCCATGTCCTTCACTTCACGCTGTGTCGCCATGAGCGCGATCACAGGCGACTCGCACTCGGGATCGAACTCCGTGCTGGACGTGCTCCCCATCCCGCAGACGTTCCGGGCGAACTCGATCACCGCAACCTGAAGCCCCAGGCAAATACCCAGGAACGGCAGGTTGTTGGTCCGGGCCCACTGAATCGCCTGGATCATTCCATCAATACCCCTGATCCCAAACCCGCCGGGCACCAGCAACCCGTCGATACCGTTCAGCAGTCGTCCCGCCGCCTCCTGATCGGTAAATTGGTCGCTGCCCATCCAGAGGATCTCCACTCCCGAGTCGTTCCCGATGCCGCCGTGAATCAGCGCCTCCTGAACCGACTTGTAGGCATCGTGCAGGTCGGTGTACTTGCCCACTACCGCTATCCGTACCTGATGCTTGGGATGCACGATTCGTTCGACGATCGCCTTCCAGGCCGTAAGATCGGGGTCTTTGGTCTCCAGCCGGAGCCGCTCGCAGACCACCCTGTCAAAGCCCTGATCGCGGAATCGCAGCGGGATCTCGTAGATGGTCACCACGTCGGGGCTTTCGATCACGCATTCGAAATCGACGTTGCAGAACCCGGCGATCTTGCGCTTGATCTCGGGACTGATCGGCTGTTCGCTGCGGCAGATCAGGATGTCGGGCTGGATTCCGATCTGCATCAGGTCCCGCACCGAGTGCTGGGTCGGTTTGGTCTTGAGCTCTCCCGCTGCCGCGATGTACGGCACCAGCGTCAGGTGGATGAACAGCGCGTTGTCGCGGCCCACTTCCTGGCGGAACTGACGGATCGCTTCGAGGAACGGCAGCGATTCGATGTCTCCGACCGTGCCCCCGATTTCGGTGATCACGACATCATGCCCCGGCGCGCTGCGCCTGATGGCATTCTTGATTTCGTCGGTGATGTGGGGGATGACCTGAACCGTGGATCCGAGGTACTCGCCGCGCCGTTCCTTGCTGATGACTGTCTGGTAGATTCGGCCGGTGGTGATGTTGTTTTGCTGGGAGAGGGAGTGATCGATGTAGCGTTCGTAGTGGCCAAGGTCGAGGTCGGTCTCGGCGCCGTCGTCGGTGACGAAGACCTCGCCATGCTGGAACGGTGACATCGTTCCCGGGTCCACGTTGATGTACGGATCGAACTTCTGCATCGTCACTTTGAGGCCGCGTTCGACCAGGAGCCTGCCGAGGGAGGCCGCCGCGATGCCCTTCCCCAGCGAGGAGACCACGCCGCCGGTAACGAAGATGTACTTCGTGGTGCTGGTGGCGCTCGTCATCTGTTCACCTTTGCTGTGCGACCCAGTGCGCTTCGGCGCGCCGCAGGTCTTCTGGGGTGTCGACGCCGGGGTGTGCGGGACGCTCCAGCCGCGCCACCCCAATGACCATTCCGTAGTGTAACGCCCGCAACTGCTCGAGCCGTTCGGCCAACTCCGCCGGTGGCGGTTTCAAGCGAACCCAACGCTCCAATGCAGGACGGCGACAGGCATATACGCCCAGGTGCTGCCAATACAGGCCGGGGGAAGCCGCACTCCCGGCCTCCCGGGCAAAGGGAATCGGCGCCCGGGAGAAGTACAGCGCACGACCGTTCTCGTCCGTCACGACCTTCACTCTGTTCGGATCACCGACCAAGGCCGCCTCCAGGGGAGAGGCCGCGGTGCCGATATCGTCTCCGCTGCGGACCCGTTCGATCGCACCGGATAAAGCCTCGACGGGGAGGAACGGTTCATCCGCCTGGATGTTCACTACGATGTCGAACCCGGCGTACTCGGGCCGGGAAGCCACCTCGGCAACGCGGTCGGTGCCCGATCCATGGTTCGCGTCGGTGAGTACCGTGGCGACGCCAGCGCGCTCGGCAACTCGGGCCACCATCGATGCGTCAGTGGCAACCACCAGCGTATCAACCAGCCCGTACTCCCGAACCCGCTGCACTACACGAGTAACCAGTGGCTCGCCGGCCAGGAGTTGAAGCGGTTTGTGAGGGAGACGGGTGGAGCCTAGCCGGGCCGGAATGACGCCAAGTACGGGCATTTCCGAACGTAATAGAAGCGCGCGGCCCTGTCAAAAGTCGTGCCGAGCCGGGGAGGGGGGCTTGCGCTCGGTGCTATCAGCCCAAGGCTAAAGGAGTTACGAGCCGTTGCCGGATGAAGCTGTGGCGAATCCGGCGGTCACGCGCAGAAAGTTGGTGAGTAAGGTACGGCCCCCCTCGGTCGCCACGGATTCGGGATGGAATTGCACCCCGAAAATCGGCAGAGTCCGGTGCCGAAGCCCCATGATCTCGTGGCCACGAGGCCGGTCCATGGACCACGCCGTCATCTCGAGTTCTGGCGGGAAGGCGCTCGCCGAGACAACGAGCGAGTGGTACCGCATGGCGGTGACGGGATTGGGAAGCCCGTGAAAGACGTCGGACCCGACGTGGGTGACGCTGGTTGTCTTGCCGTGCATCAGGCGGTCCGCGCGCTCGATCCTCCCGGAGAACGCCGCACCGATCGCCTGATGGCCGAGACAGACACCCAGGAGAGGCACTCCTGCGGCCGCGGCGGCTCGCACGAGAGGAATGGAGATCCCGGCCTGAGCCGGAGTGCCGGGACCGGGAGAAATGATGATCCCCGCCGGAGCGAGCTGCATTACCTCCTCGGGGGTCAGCACATCGTTTCGGTAGACGACCGGGTTTCCGCCCAGCTCTCCTACGTACTGCACCAGGTTGTACGTGAAGCTGTCGTAGTTGTCGAGAACCAGGATCATGCTAGTTGGGCGGCGTCGGCGGACTCGGTGACGACGTCGGATTCGGAGAGACCGTGGTTTTGACGCGCTGTCGCTTCAGCTCCCGATCAACCTCTCGCTTGATCGAGTCGGCCATCCGCCGACCGTAGGCCGCAGCGGAGTCCGGATCGGAGAGATTGGTAACGTTGTGATTGCGAAGGGCGTCAAGCTGAGCCTCATCCGCTTTCATCCGATCCACCATGGCGCGCATGACGATCCGGACCGAATCAGCCTTGCGCTGCAGCTTGGGCCGCTGAGCTTGGGGGGCCTGGGCCGCGGAATCCTCAAACTGATCCGCCAGATCCCTCAGTTCGTCTACCGAGTCCGACCGGGCATCCATCCTGCTCTCGACTTCATCCGCCAGAGAATCATCGGCCGAGGTGACGGAGAAGCCGTGGTGATTGAGATTGAAACGAAGACTCTTCAGCTCCTCCACCGAGTGCGCCGGAAGCAGTAGCGGGACGCTGTCGCCGCTGTTCTTGAAATGCACGTATCCGAACTGCGCAAGATGGGAACCGGCGGTGTCGCCTTTCTCGCACCGGAAGCTGCTCTTCTCATTGTAGTGCTCGACATCGTCCACGACGAGGAGACAGTTCTGAAACTTGTCGGGATGAACGCTGTCGGCCAGCGCCACAATGACCCGCACACCGGATACCTGATTGGGCTGGTCTCGAACCAGGACCACCTTGTTGAGCGTGCCGAGCTTGGTGCCTTCGAGCCGGAACGGGACAAACGCGATGGGCAATGAAATGGGGTCCGTGCTCTCGAACGTGTCGGTCAGCTTGGCGCGAGTCTTCCTGATGCCCGTGACGATCACCATCCCGACGGCGAAGACCGCCAGGGCACCGAGAGCAATCTTGATCCAGTAGTTTCTCATACGATCTATCCGGGATAATAGCCGGCGCGAATGCGTTGCAAAAGGAGACGAATGGAACGGCCGCCAGGTTTCATCCAGGAAGAGCGACTCGTTGAGACCACTGATCTAACCAAGCTGTACGGCGATCTTCCCGCCGTGCAAGCCCTGACGTTTGGGCTTGGTCCCGGTGAGATCCTGGGATTGGTCGGTCCCAACGGCGCCGGGAAGACTACCACATTGCGATGTCTCTCGGGGGTGATTCCTCCAACCCGGGGCCGGGTCAGGCTGGCTGGGTTCGACCTGGCAACCGAGCCGATTCGAGCCAAGGCCCAACTGGCATTCATCCCGGATGAGCCACAGCTCTTCGACTACTTGACGGTCGAGGAGCACCTCGTCTTCACCGCCCGGCTTTATGGCGCCTCGGATGCGCTGGAGCGGACCGACACGCTGCTGGAGGAGCTGGAGCTGGTCGGCAAGCGGCGAACTCTGGCCAATGCCCTGTCCCGCGGGATGAAGCAGAAGCTTGCGATCGCCTGCGGATTGCTCCATGACCCGCGGGTCATCCTGCTCGACGAGCCGCTCACCGGCCTCGACCCGATGGGGATCCGTCGAATGAAGGCGACGATTGCCGCTCGAGCGCAACGGGGAGCCGCCGTCATTCTGAGCTCGCACCTGCTCCCGTTGGTGGAAGAGCTTTGCAGCAAGGTCCTGATCATCCAGCATGGACGGATCGTCGCGCTGGGATCGATGGCGGAGATTGCGGCCGAGCGGCCCGAACTGGCAGGACGTGGACTCGAGGATCTCTTCCTCGCGCTGACCGACTCCCCACACTCCGAGCGTTGATGGTTAACGCCGCGGTGTACCTGGTTTCCCGTAGCCTCAAGAACTGGCTCCTGGTCCGGCTCCGGAAGCTCACGAGTCCCAGGTACGTCGTCGCACTTCTGTTGGGGGTAGGGTATCTCTGGTTCTTTCTGGGTCTGCGGCACCTGGGTCCTACCCAATCGCCGGGAGGCACCGAGACTGCCAGCCGGGTCGGGGCGATCCTTCTGCTTCTCGCGATCCTCCGCTGGTGGGTTTTCGGAGCCGACCGAACCGCCCTCGCGTTCAGCCCGGCAGAAATTCAGTTCCTGTTCCCCGCCCCGGTAACCCGAAGACAGCTCATTCTTTTCAAGCTGCTTCGGGCCCAGGTTCTCCTCCTGGTAAACGTGGTGGTGTGGACGGTACTCATCCGCCGGAGCAGCACGGCCTCTGCAACCGTGCTGCACGCGCTGGCACTGTGGGTGCTGTTCTCGACCTTGTTCCTGCATCGTCTTGGAGCGGCCCTGGTGCGCTCCGAAGCCAGTGAGCGAGTTCGCAGCCGGCCTAGAGCCTTGGGCGCCGCCGCCATGGGCCTCGTGATCGTTCTCATCGCAGCTCTCCTCGGCGTTCAACTGTCGGGTGTTGCTCTTTCTCTTCCCGCCGGATCGTCACTCGAATTACTCCGTCGAGCCTGGCACTGGCTCGGCACTCCGGCGGGACACGCCTTGCTCTACCCCTTCCGGCTCCTGCTCGTGCCGGTCATGGCGACGACGCTCTCGCCCTGGGCCCACGCGATGGTCCCCGCCCTGGCGCTGCTCGGACTCCATCTGATCTGGGTGATACGGGCGGATCGCGCATTTGAGGAAGCGGCGCTCGAAGCCAGCCAGCGCAGGGCCGAGCTGATGGAGCGTTGGAGACGGGAAGGGCGTCCGGCGATTCCTCAGGAAGGGCGGGTCAGGTTGAGTCTTCCGTTGAGCCCTTCGGGTCACCCGATACCCGCGCTGGTCTGGAAGAATCTGAGCAAGACCATCCGCGAAGACCGGCCCTCCATGCTCTTTGCCGCTGTGGTGGTACTGGTGGTTGGTGCAGCGATCGGTCTGGTAGGTGACGGTCGAGAAGGGGCGGCCTCGATTCTCTTTGCGCTGGGAGCCTCGTGGGTTGTACTACTCGTCTTCTTCGGACCCCAATGGATCCGGAACGACCTAAGAGCCGATCTGGCCCGGCTGTCGGTACTCCGGACATTCCCAGTGTCGGGGGCGACGCTCATGACCGGCGAGGTGATCTCCTCGGCGGCGGTCCTCTCGCTGTATCAGCTGATGTTGCTTTCAGTCACCGCGGGCGGAGCGCTGGGGGCGACTCGGCTAGGGCTAACTCCGGGTCACGTGGTCCAGGCGCTGACCGTGGCCGTGTTTGTCGTCCCGGCGCTCAACGTCGTCGCGATGGGAATCCAGAATGCGGGAGCCCTGCTATTCCCCTCCTGGGTGCGCAGTGACATGCGGCCGGGAGGGGTCGAGGCTCTGGGACAACATCTGATCTCCGGTACACTCTGCCTTCTGTTGCTCGTCGTGGCTGCATTGCCGCCCGCCGTGATCGGCTACGTCATTGCCCTTCTGATCTATCCATCGTGGGGTGCGGCGGCACTCGTCCCGGCGACTCTGCTGGCGGTCGCGGGTCTCCTTCTCGAAGCATTTCTGCTGCTCGATTGGCTGGGCGGCAGATTCGATTCCCTGGATCTCTCCGAGCTTGCCTGAGCACCGGGATAGCGGCACGGGAACCAGTCTGGCGACTGCCTGGCTTGGTTACCTCACTCTAGTAACGCTCCTAGTCACCCTCGCGCCCTACGAATTTCGGGAACCCCATCGGGTCGTCATCTCGCTTGGCATCAATCCGGAGGATGTTCTCGCCAATGTTCTCCTGTTCGTGCCGCTGGGCTTCCTCACGCGTCTCACTCTCGGCCCGAGGCTCGGCAATCCGGCGATAGTCTTTGGTCTCGGATTTGTGCTGAGTGGAATGATCGAAGCGGGCCAGATCTTCCTGCCCGGACGGTTTCCCTCTCCAATAGACGTGACGACCAACTCATTCGGGGCTTTTCTCGGCGCCGGACTGCTGGAGGCCATCGAGCCCAGAATTCAACTGACTCCGGGCGTCGTTGACCGGCTGGCTCTCGAACTCCCGATGATGGGGCTGTTATACCTTCTGGTGCCGCTCCTCTGGGTAAGCAGTTTCGCGGGCAGAAGCCAACCGGGCCGCTGGTCGTTGACCGTCTTCATCGGTCTCATCGGTGCCGCGGTGCTTTCAGCTCTCTATCGCCACCGCTTCGGGCCGGCCGGGGCGATCAGCGCTCTGGGTACGGCCCTGGTCGCGGCACTGGGGTTCCTGGTCGGGGCCCTTCCGGGATTCGTGGTGAATCCCATCCTCCTCGGGCTAAGTACGACCGCCGTTGCGTTCGCAACCTTCCTGTTCGCTCTGATTCCGGGCCGAGATACGGGCGCCGACCGCCGGTTTGAGGGTGCGTTACTCAAGCGAATCATCCCTGCGTTCCTTGTCTACCTCCTGTTCCTGACGGTGTGGCCACCGGCGTTGCACACGTGGCGGTGGCCTCCGGAATGGGGGTTGGTCCCGGAGTTGGAACACGTTTCGACCGAAGAGGTCATGAGTCTCCTCGAGTACATCGCAGGCTTCACCCTGCTGGGCTATGCCCTGGCGGAACAACGGGGCCGTCGTGAGGAGCCGATGCGGCTGCTGATGTCTCGGACTGCACTCCGGGGTGCTGCATGTGCCGCCGTGCTGGAACTGGCCTCCGCCTTTCATGAAGGAAGCAGAGCAAGCGGACTGAGGCTGCTGATGTCGGTGGTTGCTGCAGGATATGGGGCGGCTCTCTACGCGGCCCAGCGCGCTCACATCAGGAGTGTTCTTAAGCGATCCAAATGAGATCAGATCGGCGCGGCTCGGTCAGTTGCCGCCGGTCGACTTGAAATCGACGTAGCGGAAGGCGAGAGTCGGCAAGACAAACAGGGTGAGCAAGGTGGAAGTAGCGAGGCCCCCCAGGATCACGATCGCCATCGGACCTTCGATCTCGCGGCCGGGATCGCCGCTGCCGATGGCGAGGGGCAGCAATCCAAGCCCGGTCACGGCAGCGGTCATGAGAATGGGCCCCAGCCGTTCGCCGGCGCCGCGCAATGCCGTCGCTGTGTCCCAGGGAGCCCCTTCCCGCCGGACCAGGTGCTCGTAGTGCGACACCAGCATCACCGCGTTGCGGGTCGCGATCCCGAACAGGGTGACGAAGCCCACCATCGAGCCCAGAGACAGCTCTCCTCCGGTCGCGAAGACGGCCAGCACACCGCCGACCAGAGCGAACGGCAGGTTAGCGAGCACAAGGAGCAGTCTGCGTGATTCGCCGAACGCCAGCCAGAGGAGCATGAGAATACCGCCGCCGGCCAGCAGGCTGTGAAGCAGCAGTTCCTGATTCGCGGTGCGCTGCGCGGTCGCGGTGCCCCCCACCTCGGCATAGATCCCACCAGGCAAGCGAATCGCGTGGAGCCGGGACATCAACTCCCCCGTGAAACCGCTGACATCACGACCCGCGACGTTGGTGGTCACAGTTTGCACCCGCCTGGCCCCTTGATGTGAGACCTGATAACGCCCCGAGGTCCGGGCGATAGTTGCGACCTCGCTCAGGCTCACCATCCGTCCGCCGACACCGACCACGGGCAAGGTCCGCAGATCCTCGGGCCGCGACCGTGCCGCCGAATCCAAGAGCACCACGACATCGGTCGAGCGGTTCCCTTCGAAGGTTTGAGCAACCCGGGTACCGCGAGTCGCGGTTTCGATGGTCGCGAGGACGTTATCGGCAGCCAGGCCGGCATTGGCCAATGCCTCAGGATTCAGCCGAACCGTCACGCCAGGAACTACGGGAGGCGGATCGTATTGCACGTCGGACGCCCCGGGTACCGCGCGAATGACTCGGGCGACCTGCTGTGCCGCGTGGTCCAGGCTGTCCAGATCCTCTCCGTAAAGCTTCACCACGACTTCCGCGGTCGACCCGGTAAGGGTTTCCTCGATCCGTTCGGTGAGGAACCCACGGATCGCGAAGCTTACCCCTGGAAAGGGAGCGAGGATGCGCCGCATGTCTTCCTGGATGACCTCGGCTTGTTTGCCGTTGAGCGGTTGGAGATCGACTTCGAGCTCGCTGTAGTGCGGTCCCCAGGTGTCTTCCGAAAGCTCCGCCCGGCCGGCGCGCTGCGCCACCGAGCGCACGCGAGGGTCCGCCAGGAGCGCTGCTGTCACCGTCTGGCCCAGCCGGACCGACTCGTCGAGCGAGCTGCCCGGCACGGTGGACATGTGGACCACGTAGTGCCCCTCGTGGAACTCCGGCAGGAACCGACTGGCGAAGAACGGAAGGGTGAGGCCCGCCGCAGCGCAGAGGGCAATCGTCGCGAACATGACGGAGGCGGGCCGGTGCAGCAGGTCGGCGAGGGCTCGTTCGAAGCGGAGCCGCAGCCACGCCAGAAAGCGTGATTGATGATCGCGATGACCGCCTCGCGCGAGGAGGAGGAGCGATAGCGCGGGAGTCACGGTGAGCGCCACTACCAGTGAAGCCAGCGTCGCCAGGATGTACGCCAGACCGAGCGGACGGAACAAAGCCCCCTGGACGCCAGACAGCATCAATACCGGCAGGAAGACCAGCGCGACGATGAACGTCGCGTAGACGACACTTCCTCGGACCTCGAGGGAGGCGGCGATGACGACCTCACCCAGGGGTCGAGCCGCAACCGCATCCCGGTTGAGTCGGAGGCGACGGGCGATGTTTTCGACATCGATGATGGCGTCGTCCACCACCTCGCCGAGCGCGATGGCCAACCCGCCGAGCGTGAGAGTGTTGACTCCGATGCCGAAGGACTGGAGGACGACGATCGCGGCCAGCAGCGAGAGCGGGATGGCGCCCAGGGAGATCGCGGCTGCTCCGACATCAGCGAGGAAGACGAACAGGACCACCGCCACCAGGAGCGCACCCAAGAGGAGCGCCTCGGTAATGTTCCGCAGGGCGAGGTCGATGAAGGTCGCCGGCCGGAACAGATCGGGATGCAACGTCAGTCCGGCCTGTTCAATTGCAGGTGCTAGATCGGAAAGCGCCCGCTCTACAGCACCGGCCACTTCCTTGGTGTTGGCGCCGAATTGTGCCGACACGACGATGACTGACCCCAGCTCCCCGTTGATGGTGCCTTCGCCGAACCGGGGCGCCGCCCCTTCAACCACCCGACCGAGATCGCCGAGCCGGAGAATCGCGCCGCCCTGCTCTCTGACCACGCTTCGAGCGAGCGCCGCCGGGTCGAGCAACTGGCCCTCGGTCCGGACGATGATCCGCTGGTTCGCGTCGTCCATGACGCCGGCTCCACGGACGCCGGTCGCCGCGCGCGCCGCCTCCAGCACCTCCTGCATGCCGATACCGTAGGCCCGCAGCCGTTCGGGGTTGACCTGGATCTGGAGCTGGCGCACATCCCCGCCAAACACTGCCACCTTCGCAACTCCGGGCGTGGCCAGGAGTCTCGGGCGCAGAGTCCAGTCCACGAAGGTTCGCTGGTCCATTCGCGAGCGGGTCTTCGAGGTGATCCCGATCATCAAGACGGTGCTCGACGAGGATGTGAGCGGAGCCAGGATGGGTGGTTCGATCGCTGCCGGCAGCCGGCTCGACACCTCCGCCAATCGCTCGGCCAGCATCTGCCGCGCCCGATAGAGATCAACCCCGTCGGCGAGGATCGCAGTGATCACCGACAATCCCTGGATCGACTGTGACCGAACCAGGGCAATGCCCGCCACGCCGTTGATCGCGTCTTCGAGTGGCTTGGTAACGAGTATCTCCACCTGCTCGGGGGAGAAGCCCGGTGCTTCGGTTTGAATGGAGACTTGGGGAGGCGCGAATTCGGGGAAAACGTCGAGTGTCGCCCGGCTCAGCGTGTGGAGGCCATATATCAGGAGGGCCAGGGCCACGCCGAGGACGATCCCCGGCCGGCGGACCGAGAAGCGGACCAGGGCCGCGAGCATCAGGCTTTCACTCCCCTACTTCTTCCCCGACCGTTATGCCGGCCCGGAATTCCTCGGAGAGAAGTTGCCCGGCGCCTTGGGTAACAATGCGATCACCCGGTTTGAGGCTGGAGACAATCCAACCGCCGGGAACCGGCCGGTCGGTAGAGACGGCGGTGCGGAGGTACTTGCCCGGCTCCTGTTCGAGGTAGACCCATGCTAGTCCTTCCCACTGCACCACACATGACGCAGGCACCTGGACTCCCGGACTCGATGCCCCGCCACTCGGCACGAAGCCCACAACAGCCGTTCCCGGCCGGGTGTTGGGCCAGGCCGAGTGTACTCGGTAAAGGTAGGCCGGCCGCCTGGTAACAGGGTCGGCATCGACGGCGGCGCCGATCAGGTCGGCGGTGACTCGCTGGCGCTCCTGACCGAGCCGGGCCAGCGGGATCGTACGCGGAGGAGACGCAGGGGCCTCATCCCGCCAAGCCAGGCGGGCCAAGGGATGCTCGAAATCCGCGATCACGAGAATCTCCTGCCCCGCCGCGACCTGCTCTCCGGGCTGGGCGGCGACTCGAATCACTTCACCGCTTCGCGGGATGGTCAGAGGCTTGGCATCGGAGACCTGTGCCACCTCCTCCCCTGCGTGAACCTGCTGGCCGAAGGCAGGCCAGGGGCGTCCTGTTGCGGACAATCGTCCCGCGAGCGGAGCGCGCAGGGTCGAGGTTCCCTGGGGGTCCGAGACGATCTCGCCGGTCAGGGTCAATTCACTGACGGCGCGGCCAGAGGCGAGAACTGTCGTCTTGAGTCCAATCCGGCCGATACTAGCGCTGTCGAGGGCGACGAACCCCGGGCCGTGACCTTCTGTCGCCTGACCAACCTGCCCGGTGTACTCCGAGCTGTTTTCCTGCGCCGTGCGATGTCGGAGGTAGCCGATCACGAGCACTATTGCGAGTGCCAGCAGGCCCAACATGAAGATCGCGCGCCCTCGCATCAGCGATCCCTTTCCCCAACGGGTTGTCCCCGCGGATAATCGGTTGGATCGGGCCAGCGGGATGGGGAGTCGTCGTCGAGCCAGACACCAAGCGCCGATTCGAGCGCCAGGCCAGTCTCGGCCTGACCGACTCCCGCGATGAGCTGTGAACGCTGAGCGGTCGTGACCAAGACTCCGGCCGAGGCCACATCGAGGCGGGAGGTTTCTCCTCGCTCAAAGGACTCGGAAACCAGTTTGAACTGCTCGGCAGCGACCGCGGCGAGCGAATCGGCTGCCGCCAGCCGGCCCAGGCCACCGCTACATGCAACGAGGGCGGCATCGAGCTCACTCAGCACCAGCTCCTGCTGTTCCGTGAACCTGGCTCCCGCCACGGTGCGATTTGCCTCGGCTTCGGTGATGGGACCGTGGTTCCTGTTGAGCAACAGGCTGGGCAGGCCGAACAGCAGGGTCCACTTGTTCTCACCGTGATCGAAGAACATGCCGGGTCCCAGCTGCAGGTCGGGGTACTGCCTCGCGACTTCGAGCCGAACTCTCGCCTCCGCCGCGGCATATCCCGCCTGCGCCTCACGAAGCTCCCAACGGGAAGCGAGGGCCAACCGCTGCAGGCTGTCTCTGGGAATCCGGTTCACGACGTCACAGCCGACGGGGCTTTCATCCGCAACGGGCGGCACCTGTCCCGCGGGGAGAAAGGTTGCGCGCCCTACTCTCGCTCTCGCGGCGTAGAGATCTGCCGTAAGCGAGCTGGCGTCGAAGCTTCCCTGCTGCACGTCGGCGTCGATCCGAGCAAGCTCGGTACGGGAGACGGCACCTTCAGCGTAACGCGCCATCGCCAGCGGCCGGAGTTGTCGCAGGGCTGAATCAAGCGTTGTCCCGGCCTGGGCGCGATGCTGCGCGGCTAGAAGTTCGAACGAAGCCCGTCGCGAGTTGTCTACCGTCTGCCATGCGCGAGCCCTGAGAGCCGCCTCTGATTCCAGAGTCCGGGCGCCGGCCTCCGCGATTCGTGCTCCCCGCTTGCCGCCAAGCTCGAGTGTCAGCACGACGTTGAAACCGACGCCCCAGGGATCTCCGGTGCGATCTCCCGAGTAGGTGTGCTCCAGATTTCCCTGGACGCTGGGCTGGGGCCTGGCACCCGCGGTGATCTCCGCAGCTTCGACTGCCTTCCATTCGGCCCGGGCCCGGTCGAGTGCCGGATCGTAGTAGAGTGCGGCGAGCGCCAACTGCCGCGCGGTCCACGATGAATCTTTCGGCGACTCTCCCGCTACAAGGAGGTAGGTCCGGAGCCCGGAATCGCTCAGCGTTCGAAGGGCGTACTGCGCCGGCAGCGCCTCCGGGTCGAGAGGCGCGGCGTGATAGTGGGCGCATCCGAAGATGAACAGGCACAACCCCAAGCCAAACGGTGGGGCTCGGCCAGGTTCCAGGCGTTCTGGGGGTCCGCTCAAAGGTCTCCGGAAGGGGCTTCTGCTCAACCCCTGGGATGGAACTGGCGATGCACTGATCTCAAGTACTCCCGATCGACATGAGTGTAGATCTGCGTGGTGGACAAGTCCGCGTGTCCCAGCATCTCCTGGACCGCGCGCAGATCCGCCCCGCCCTCCAGCAAATGGGTCGCAAAAGTATGGCGCAACGTGTGGGTTGTCACGCGCTTTCGGATCCCCGCGTCGCGTGCCCGGGCCTTCACGATACTCCACGCTCCCACCCGAGAAAGCGGCTGGCCTCGCGCGTTGAGAAGCACTCGATCCTTGCTCTTCCCGCGGTCGAGGCCGGGCCGCACCTGGTGCAGGTAGACTGAAACCGCTCCGATCACCTTTCGGCCGACCGGGACCAGCCGCTCCTTGGACCCCTTACCGAGAACGCGGACCAGGCCTTCGTTGAGCCAGAGGTTGTTCAGCGTCAGGCCGCACAGCTCGGAGACCCGCAGCCCGGCGCCATACCCAAGTTCCAGGAGGGCGCGGTCCCTCCACGCCAGGGGCTCCTCAACCCGAGGGGCTGAAAGAATGGCCTCCATGTCCGGCACGCTGAGGGTATCGGGAAGTTTCCGCCCTCGTTGCGGCGTCTCGAGCCGGTCGGAGGGATCGCCAGACACGAGCCCTTCACCAACGAGGAAACCGAAGTAGGTCCGCACGGCAGAAACCTGGCGCCGAATCGTAGCCGCGCTGAGGCCGAGGTCTTTCAGGGCGAAAACGAAGTCGCGCAGCAGCGCCCGGGAGATTTCCGGCGGCCCCGTCACCTTACGTCCCACCGCGAACTGGGCCAGCCGGCGGAGGTCTCGCAGGTAGTTCTCGACTGTATTGCCGCTGCTGCCGGCTTCGAAGCTCAGATAGTCCCGAAACCGGTCGAGGCGGAACTGGCGGTCCAAGTCGAGTGGCCGTTTCAGGGTACGCCCCAAAATGAATCGTGTGTCAGCGAAATGCGACTAGACTGTGTCAGCGAAATTCGACTAGACGCTGATTGGGGGAGACCCATATTCGATTCACTATGACAATTTGGCGCCAAACCTACCTCAAGTAATTTCAGGATTGTGACTTAATAGATAGCCGAGGTAGAATCACTCTGCAGGAGGGTCAAGTGAACCGTCGTACCATCGTTTTTGTTGCTGTGGTTGCCGTACTTGGCGGATGTATGAGCGAGAACGAACCTACCGCCCCCGCGTCTCAGGCGTCCGACGCACCCCTTTTCGTTGGCGCCGTCCCGAACCGCTACATCATCACTCTCCGGCAAGGCAGCCGGGACATTCAGTCGGAGGCAATCCGGCTGAGCAAGGATCATCGCGGGAGGGTGACGGCCGTCTACGAAAGCGCCCTGCGGGGTTTCGCGGTGGAGATGCAACCGTCCGACATCGCGGAACTGCGAAAAGACCCGGACGTGGCCGCCATTGAGCCCGATCAGATCGTGAGGATTTCGGGGACCCAATCCCCTGCACCATCCTGGGGTCTGGACCGGATAGACCAGCGTAATCTGCCGCTCAGCCACAGCTACACTGTCGGACCCAATGGCAGCGGCGTCCACGTCTACATCATCGACACCGGAATCCTGCGCACCCACGTGGACTTCGGAGGACGCGCGGTATTCGGTTTCGATGCGATCCAGGATGGCAACGGCATGACCGACTGCCACGGCCATGGCACCCACGTCGCCGGAACAGTAGGAGGGGCAACCTACGGGGTTGCCAAGGCGGTAAGTCTTCACGCGGTCCGGGTGCTCGATTGCACCGGGTCTGGTCTGATTTCTCAAGTCATCGCCGGGGTCAACTGGGTCACGTCGCACCGGATCAAACCAGCGGTCGCCAACATGAGCCTCGGTGGTGGTTTCTCGCAGGCCTTGAACACCGCGGTTGCGAATTCGGTCAAAGCGGGCGTCAGCTACACCATCGCCGCGGGCAACAGTAACCTCGACGCCTGCACGGTGTCCCCGGCAAGCACTCCGGCGGCAATCACCGTGGCAGCCTCCGACAGCAACGACGTGCGGGCCAGCTTCTCCAACCTCGGCACCTGTGTGGATCTGTTTGGACCCGGTGTCGCGATCACGTCGGACTGGAATGCCAGCAATACTGCCACGATGGTGTTGAGTGGTACCTCGATGGCTGCCCCGCATGCTGCCGGGGTGGTGGCGCTCTATCTCCAGACTCACCCGACGGCCACGCCGGCCAACGTCCGGTATGCTCTTGCCAGCACCGCGACCGGGGGCCTCATCGGCAGCCCCGGAATCGGGACGCCGAACCTGCTGCTCTTCACCGGGCTGTTCGGCACCACTCCAGGCAATTTGCCTCCGCTCGCCAAGTTCGACTTCACCTGCACGGCTCTGGGATGCGACTTCGACGCCCGGTCATCCCAGGACGATCAGGGAGTGGTTTCACAAAGCTGGGCCTTCGGCGACGGGACCAACGGCTCGGGCATCCAGCCGCATCACAATTACGCCGCCGGGGGAACCATCACCGCTCGGCTGACAGTTCAGGACGCGAGCGGCCTGACCAGCTCGCTGACCAAGAGGTTTACGCTCCCCGCTGCCGGTGGGCGCGCCGGGAATCCTCCGGTTGCGAACTTTATCGCGTTTCCGAGTGGTGGAACCGTGGAGTATGACGCTTCATCCTCGACCGACGATGTCGGGATCGGGAGCTACAAATGGGACTTTGGAGACGGCAAGTCTGGTAGCGGAAAGCTGGTGACTCACGTCTACTCGGCACCAAACCAGTTCTATACCGTCACGTTGACGGTGTTTGACCTGGCGGGGCAGAGTTCGCAGAAGTCGTTTCAGGTGTTCCCGAACTCGCACTGACGCGGCGGCGGGCCTCCGCGAGGTCATCAGGGGTCATGCCGAGCAGGTCGGCGGCGCGGTGCATCAGCCGGTTCTCATGCCGGCTGATGACGCCGTCGGACGATACGATACGCAACAGGAGATCGGCCAGCTCCAGGCGCGCCGCCAGGTCGTAACGCTCCGTGAGCAATGTGCGAAGCTCGGCCGTGTCTTTGAGCGTGGCGGTATCGGCGCCGTCGGCAGGTTCGTAGGACGGCTCGGCGAGGCTCCACTCAGAGCGTAGCCGCGTCTCGATCGCCAGCAGGTCTTCTCGCGGAATCTGCCTGTCCCCCTGAGCCAACTCGAACAGGACGGTCGCGGCCCCGGCAGAGGCAGTTGGGTCCTTACCGCCGGCGCCGGCCCGCGCCAGAGCTTCCTGAAACCGGCTGCGCAGTCGGTCATGCCGAGTGCGCCGTCGGCGGAGCAGCATCCAGAGAACCAGTCCCACCAGCAGCAAGCCACCGATGATCGCCAGAGTGCGATTGAGACTGGAGACGAGGCGGTTGATCGCCTCCCATTCCTCACCCAGTTGAACTCCGACGTAGACCAGGAATCCGTACCAGAGTGTGGCGGCCGCCGAGATCGGGATCAGCGCCTTGGCAGGCGAGAGATTCGCCAGTCCGGCAAAGGGGGCAACAAACGAGCGAAATCCCGGCAGGAGCCGGCTGATGAAAATCCCGGCGATCCCGAACCGCATGTACTCCCGCTCCATCCACACAATCGCGGCCGGAGGCAGCAACCGGCGCCCCGTGCGGCTCGCGAGAAATGCGGGGCCAAACCTCCGGGCCAGACCGTAGACCGCGATCGTCCCCAGCAGGTTCACCCCGATGGTGATTCCGAAGACTGCCCACGGATCAATGACGCCGTTATGGCTCAGGAAAGCGCCCAGCGCCACGATCACGTCGCAGGGGGCAGGCGGAAAGAAATTCTCCACGAACGCCGCAAGGGCGATGATGGAATAGACCGCTAGCGGGGACAGCTCGGTCAGACTCTGCAGGAACTGCTCGATCAGAACGCCTCCACCGTCGCCACCGCAATGACGGCGACGCCCTCGCCACGCCCGATGAATCCCATCCCCTCGTTGGTCTTACCCTTGATCGACAGGGCCGAAGGGTCTATGCCGGTGGCCGCGCTCAAAGTGGCGATCATGGCGGGCGCGTGCGGTCCGATCCTGGGTTGTTCCGCGATCACCGTGACATCGGCCTGGACCGGGCGGAAGCCGCGACCACGGACAATTTCACAGGCGGTGCGTAGTAAGCCGATGGAATCGGCATCTTTCCACTGAGGATGGCTGTCGGGGAAGAGTTTCCCAATGTCACCGGAACCCGCGGCACCCAGGATGGCATCGGTAAGCGCATGGGCCACCGCGTCGGCGTCGGAATGACCCTCCAGCCCCAAATCGGAGGGAATCCGTTGTCCGCCGAGGATGAGGAGCCTGCCCGGCACCAGGCGGTGCGAGTCATACCCGATTCCCACCCGGATCGCAGGGCGATTCGCGGGTGGCCCACCTTCCTCCCCGGTCACGCCGCCACCATCTCCTCGATGATGGAATAGTCCTGCCGCCGGCGGCGGGCTGTGAACCCGGCATCCCGGATGATCCGCTCCATTTCCTGCACTGTTGTGCGGTAGGTCGTCCCGGCGGAAGAGACGACGTTTTCCTCCATCATCAGGCTGCCGTAGTCGTTGGCGCCGAAGCGAAGCGCTACCTGTCCCACCTTGTGCCCCATGGTTACCCAGGAGGACTGCAGATTCGGAACGTTGTCACAGATGATCCGAGCCATCGCCAGGGTGCGCAGGTAAGTGACCGCATCGGTCTTGGGCTGATCGGCCATCTCGGTGCCATCAGGCTGCAGCGGCCAGCAGATGAAGGCAGTGAAGCCTCCGGTACGCGCTTGAAGTTCCCGGACGCGGAACAGGTGCTCGATACGGTCGGCATTGCTCTCGCCGAGGCCGTACATCATGGTGACCGAGGTCTTCATCCCCTGCTTGTGGGCCTCCTCCTGGACTCCGAGCCATTCCTCGGTCTGGGCCTTTTTCCTGGCGACCCGTTCGCGGACAGCGTCTACCAGGATCTCGCCCCCGCCGCCCGGAATCGAGTCGAGGCCCGCCTCGCGGAGCTGGCGGACCACCTCCGACACCGGCATCCGGAACCGCTCGCTGAAGAACACCACCTCGCTGGGTGAGAACCCGTGGATATGAATGGGGTGGTGCTGCTTGATGTATCGCATGAGGTCCAGATACCACTCGAACGGAATGTAGGGATTGTGCCCGCCCTGAAGCAGGATCTGAACTCCACCAATAGCCTTGCACTCATCCACCTTAGCCCCGATCTGCTCGAAGCTCAGTACATAGCCTTCGTTGTGCTTGGGCCGCCGGTAGAACGCGCAGAACTTGCAGTCGGCGACGCAGACGTTGGTGTAATTGATATTGCGGTCGATGATGTAGGTGACCGTGTTCTCCGGATGGCGGCGCCACCGCTCTGCGTCGGCCAGACGACCCAGCTCGAGCAGATCGGCTTTTTCATAGAGCTCGAGATAGTCTCTGAATTCGCTGGAGTCGCGGTCAACGGTCGTCATGGGATCCGCCTCAGGCGGCCGTGATGAAGGAGAGGGAACCATCGGGCACCAGCCCATCCTGGGCCAATCGGCGGAAGAAATCGGTGAGCCCCGCCAGGTGCCGGTAAGAAAGTGCGTAATCGAGGTCGCCGAGATATTCCCGGCACACCCGTTCCGCAACCCCGCTTGCTCGCGCCGCATCGCGGGCCAGCTCGTCGAGGTGTTCCAGTCCCCACGCACGGGAACGGATCAGTCCGGCGTGAACCTGCTGAACCCGGTCAAGTGGCGCATCACGACGCGCGGCCCACACCGCGAACACGAACGGAAGCCCGGTCCAGGCTTTCCATTCGGATCCGAGATCCACCCGCTCCTGATAACCGTGCCCGGCGCCCAGCATCAGGGCGGCGTCGCCGATGACCAGCACTGCGTCATGGGGCAGTCCCTGCAGGGACTCGAGGTCTCCGGCCTCGGCTCGCGCGGTGGCGAAGTGGGGTCTGATCCCCCAGCGGTGACGGCAGAACAGCTCCAGTAAGAGCACGCTGGTCCGGGACGAGGCCGAGAGGAGAATAGTCCTCCCATCCAGCTCCTTGATTGGGCGGCGGGAGAACAATGCCACGCTGTGCACCGGGCCATCGCAGGAAATGGCGAGGTCGGGGAGCAGTTGGTACGCCGCGGCGTTGCGGGCGTATTCGACCGCAGACACAACACTCACGTCCAGCGCGCCAGCCGCCAGCAGATCGTTCAGCTCGGAGGCTGTTCCAGTGATGCAGGCAGCGGGAACCCGCTCCAAGCCGCGGTCGATCGCGCCGTAGATCGGATAGCAGTTGATCCAGGGGATCCTGCCGAGCCGCAGCGAAGAAGCAGTCGTCATGCGGCGTGCACCACTGGCGCGCTTGCGCCGAGGCCGAGAGGGCGGTCAGGCGGCGGGTCGTCGAAAGTCTCCCGCACCGGCTGATAGAGGCTGTCCCGCTCCACCGGTCGCTTGCCTGCACCGCGGATCAGTCGCACCAGCTCGAAGTACGGCATGTGCATTTCGGTGCGGGCGCCCGCCTCGTGATAGATCCGCTCGTAGACCACGGTTCCTTCCACGTCGTCACAGCCGAAGCTGAGCGCGATCTGGGACAGGAAGGGTGTCACCATGGGCCAGTGGGTCTTCACGTGCGGGACGTTATCCAGGAACAGACGCGCGACCGCGATGTTCTTGAGGTCCTGGTAACCAGTCGTTGCGGTTCCCACCCGGCCCAGCTCCTCCCCCAGCTCGTTGTGATCGGGGTGGTAGGCGAGGGGGATGAAGGTGAGGAACCCGCCGGTGTCGTCCTGCAGCCCGCGCAAGGCTTCAAGATGCTCCACCCGGTCCGCCGCCGTCTCGACGTGGCCATAGAGCATGGTGCAGTTGGTGGGGATGCCGAGCTCGTGGGCAACGCGATGCACTCGAAGCCACTCCTGCCCTGTCAGTTTCCGCTCGGCGATCGTGGCGCGAACCGCGGTGCTAAATACCTCTGCCCCGCCGCCAGGAAGACTGGTCAATCCCGCCTCCAGCATCGCGCTGAGGACCTCGCGCTCGGAGATTTTTTCGATCCTCGCCAAGTGAGCGATCTCGACGGCCGTGAGCGCCTTGATATGAACCGACGGATGCCGCTCCTTGAGTCCCCGGATCATGTCGGTGTAGTAGCTCAGCTTGAGCTTCGGGTGCAGCCCGCCGACTATGTGAAACTCCCGAGTCGGCGTGCCGTGCGCCTGATCGGCCTCGGCGTACACCTCTTCCAGCGAGCGGGTATAGGCTCCGTCCTCCCGCGGCATCCGCGCGAAGGAGCAGAAAGTGCAGGTATTCCGCAGGACGCAGACGTTGGTGGGATTGATGTGCTGATTAGCGGAGAAGAAGACCCGGTCGCCGTTCTTCATTTCGTTGGCGTAGGCGGCCAAGCTGCCGAGCCCGAGAAGATCTCCTGTTTCGTAGAGCGCCAGAGCATCGGCGCGGTCGAGCCGCCGGCCGCTGAGGACTTTCTCTCCCACCGGAACCAGAGCGGGATCCCGAAATTGAGCGAGCTGGACCGAGGCCGGCATCGTATGTCCTTGAAGTAAAGCCACTTAAACACGGTGCTTCAATTTACCTACCGGGACGGGCCGGGGGCCACCCCCTAAAACGCTTCCCCTACGCCGAGGCTCAGCCCTTGCCCCCCGAAACTGGTGAAAGTGTAATCCATCCTGAGGTTGAGAGCATCGCGCTTGTTGATGTTGAATCGGAGCCCTCCGCCATAGGTGTACTTCATCTCATCCCCCAGCGAGGCGCCGTTGGAGCCGAATACATTGCCCGCCGCACCAAATACCACGGCGCCGAATCGTTTCCACACGTGCACCCGATAGTCGGCCTGGGCGATCAACTCATGCCGGTCGCGAAAGCGTCCGAGGTAGACACCGCGCATCACGACTTGGCTGGTGACGTTACTGATCTGCGCCATGCTCTGAATCGGAACGTCGGCTCCATTGAACTGGCCATACAGGTTCAAAGCGAGCACGTGATTGTGTCTGGTATCGAGGGGGAAGTACTGTCGGGCGTCGAACAGCAGGTATGGGTAGTCGTACTCGCTGCCCAGGACCTGAAGGTTCGCCAGGACATCCACGACTACGAAATGTCCCCTGGTGGGCGTGAAGAATGAATTGCGAGAGTCGGTTAGCGCGGAAAACCCGAGACCGGAGCTGGTAGAGCCATCTCCCCCGTGGAGTGAAGAGGGAATCAGCGCTGGAAAGTGGAAGTGAACTCCCCACGCAGCATGCAGCCGATAATACGGCCCCAGGTACAGGGTCGATCCGATCTTCCGGAGCGCCTTGGCCTCGAAGTGAACAACCTTCTGCTCCATCCGATTAGTGTCGCTAGGATCGGTGAACGGCCCGACACCGTAGTAGTCGGTTGGAGCGTAGCCCGTCAGGATTCTACTATTGAACCACCAACGGTTGTGCAGCGTGAAGAAATCGTTGGAGAAACTGACGCCCCACTGCCCCGCCGTGGTGATGGAAAATCCGGCCGCGATGTTCGACGCTCTGGTCGTCGAATCGTAGGCGCTTTCGCCGGTCTTGAACTGAATCTGCCCGCCAGCCCCGAAGATGAACTTGGTCGTCGGGCTGTAACCAACGAATGGCAGCCCGAAGATCTTGTTCTTGTATCGCTGCGGGGTCATCAGGGAATCCGCAGTGCTGTCCCCAGGAGTCTCGGCGGTGCTGTCAACCGAAGCTCTCGGGAGTGTGTCGGCGGGCTCCTGCGCTGCGAGTGCCACCGCTCTGACGGTTCCGTTGGCTGCCAACGCCAGCCAGGCCGCAAAACGACGACTCACCCGGGAACTCCCGCGCTCATGTCCACCGAGGGGAGGAAGGCCGGAGCGCGCCGCTGTTTTGTAGCCTGCTCGTAGGCATACGCCATTTTGATCAGGGTTCCTTCCTGCCAGGGCTTGCCGATCAGCGAAAGGCCGACCGGAAGCCCGAAGACGTATCCGGCCGGGAGACTGATGCTGGGGTAGCCGGAGACCGCGGCTGGCGTCGAGCTGGCGCCGAGGAAATGGTCGCCGTTGACGAGATCAGTAGGCCACGCGGGATGGCCCGTCGGTGCGGCAAGGGCATCCAGGCTGTGTTTGGCGAAGATCGCGTCCAGGCCAGAATTACGAGAGAGCTTCCTGCACTTGGCGAGCGCGTCTTTGTAGGCCTTCTCAGTGAGCGGACCTTTCGCCTCAGCCTGGATCATCGTCTCCTGCCCAAAGAACGGGAGAACCCGGGCTTTTTCCTTGTCGTTGTAGGCAATCACTTCGGCGAGGGTATGCACGGGCGCAGCCGGACCCAGCCTGGCGAGATAGGCGTTGAGGCCGGCCTTGAATTCGTAGAGCAGCACCTCGAACTCGGCCGCATCGTACTCCCCGGCGTGCGGCAGGTCGCAGGGATCGACGATCGTTGCCCCCTGACGAGCCATCTCGCGAATCGCCTCCTCGATCACAGCATCGGTTGCGACGTGATACCCGAAGAACAGCTTGCGCGGTACGCCGATCCGCCTCCCTTTGAGACCATCGGGCTTTAGGAACTGGGTGTAGTCGGTCCCTGCCTGGCTGGAACTGGCGCCAGTTGCGGCGTCGCCCGGATCAACGCCGGTCAGGGCGCCCAGAAGCACGGCAGCGTCCGAGACCAATCTCGCCAAGGGTCCGGCGGTGTCCTGGCTCGCCGAAATCGGGATGATGCCACTCCGGCTTACCAGCCCAACAGTCGGCTTGATCCCAACCAGGCCGTTGGCCGAAGCCGGACACACAATGGAGCCGTCCGTCTCGGTTCCCACTGCCACCGCGCCAAGGTTCCCCGAGATTGCCGCACCGGAGCCCGAGCTTGAGCCGCAGGGATTACGGTCCAGCACATAAGGGTTACGGCACTGCCCTCCCCTGCTGCTCCATCCGCTGGTCGAGTGATTGGACCGGAAGTTTGCCCACTCGCTCATGTTGGTTTTCCCCAGGATTACTGCACCTGCCGCCCGAAGGCGCTCCACGAGAAACGCGTCCTTTGGTGCGTGGGATCCTTCGAGAGCCAGCGAGCCGGCCGTGGTCTGCTGGCTGTCTCCGGTATCGATGTTGTCCTTGAGTAGGACCGGGATACCGTGCATCGGTCCGCGTGGCCCGCGCGCCTTCCGTTCCCGGTCCAGCGCATCCGCGATCTCGAGCGCCTCTTTGTTCGTTTCCATGATCGAGCCGAGATTCGGGCCCTTGCGGTCCACCGCTTCAATCCGCCCGAGATAGGCCTCCGTAATGCTCCGGGCGGTCCATTTCCCGCTCTCCATCCCTTCTTGCAGTTGTTTAACTGAGACCTCCTCAAGCTCGAATCCATCATGACTTAGCCGAGGCCTGTCCTCCTGAGGTGACGCATGAAGGGGGGCGGGCACGGAATTGGCTAGCGACGTAATGCTGACCCCGATTGCGGCCCGCACGAAAGTGCGTCTGGACAACGGATTTCCGACGGCCGACTCGGCGATGGGCAGAGCAGTCATGTGATCCCCGGGTAGTGATGCGTTCCGATGTGGGCGGTGGATGGGACGGCAGGGAAAGTGGAACGTGTTCAGGGTTCAAACCCACGAAACCGGCGGAGAAATGTACCGAATACGGTTACCCTCAGGCGAACAAGCCGTCTTCCGGAGCGTTGAGGAACTGACGCTCGCGGTGCAGTCAGGCGTCGTTGGGCCCACGGCCGAAGTCTACCTTCCAGACGCCAATCGCTGGATGCAGATGGAATCGCACCCGGACTTTCAGGCCGCCCGGGTCAAGCCGGCGTCCGCCGAGAGCCCGGCTGCTCCACCGCAGCCTGTTACTCAACCGCCAGTAAGCCTGGCCCCGATTCCGCTCGGGGAGACGACCGCCCCGCCGAGTCCAGCGCCAGCACCGACTCAACTTTCCGCGCCGAGCACTCCAACTATTCCGGTGGAGCAGCCCAAGCGAGCCTCCACAGAGGCCCCCGAGACTGGGTCGACGGCGACGCCGCAGGCCGCGCCAGCTCTGCCCACAAACGTGTTCATGACCCGCGCGCGAAAACTTCGGGAGATGCTCTCGATGCATCTGGGACTGCTTCTCGTGATCGGCGTCAGCGTTCTGCTCACGATTTACATCGCAGGGAACGGCAAGCGGTTGCTCGCAGCGGCGCATGAGGGGATGACACCTCCCGCGAGTGCTGCACCTGCGCCAGCGCCAGCTCCTGGGCCCGTTGCTGCGGTCGAAAAGGCATCTGCGGATAGCGCAGCCGCCGAACTCGAAAGAGCCGGGATCCCCAAACGTGATACGCCAAGGCGGGAGCGGGAAACGCTTGCGGCCGCGCCCACGCTCGATTCCTACGAGACTGGTTACGCCGAAGCCCAGGACGAGCTGGAAGACGCTTTGGACTACATCCGCTTCGACCACGTCTTCGCCCCAGTCCGCCTGAAAAGCGCGGAAGCGGTTCGGATTACCCGCCGGTCAATCGCGGCGGCTGGCAACATCGTCAGCACCTACCGGGCGCGAGAGGTCATGCTGGAACAAACAGTTGGGGCGACTCGTTCCCCAACCCGGTCCCAGCGGGAGAGTTATGAGGCGGGAGCAGCCGTGCGGGACATGCTGGAAGACAGTGACAGCCTTTACGCGCTGCTGACGTCTCAGCAGGGCCGGTATTCGCTGCAAGAGGGCTCGATCTCCTTTACCAACCCCACCGCGGCCACGATATGGAACCGGGTTCGGGGCCGCCTCCTCGGTACTGCTCAGGCGTGGCGCGACTCGACCGGCTCCGCCGCCGCGGTGACCGTGCCTCACATGGTCCACGCCCTTACCAACCCTCCTCCCCCACTCGCTAAATAGCGACATTTCCAGCGCCTCGACCCCCACGGGCCATGGCGCTATACTCAAGGGCAGAGAGAGGTTACCGGCTATTGCCCTTGGGACCGCATGTATCGTATCCGCCTCGCTACTGGCGAAGAAGCCGTCTTCCGCTCCATTGAGGAGCTTTCAGTCGGTATTGCGAGTGGCGTCATCGCCCCGGATGCCGAGATCTACCACAAGCAATCCCGTAGCTGGTTACCCATCCGGAGCCATCCGGACTATCAGGCCGCGCTCGAGCAACCCCCCGTAGCGCTGGAGGAGCCGGATGCGACGCCGGAGAGCTCCACCACACCACTCGAAGAGTCATCGGAACTAGAGCTGGTAACCTCCTCGGAAGGAAGTCTCTCCGGGACTCCTGAGCTGGACAGCCCATCGGAAGAGACTTCTTTGGAAGAAGTTCCTCTCGAACTCGGCCTGCTGCCGGCTCCCGTACTACAGATGGAATCTCGGAGCGGGCGGGAGCTTCTGCTTAAGCGGAAGAACCCCACTCCCCTCATGATCGGAATCGGGGGAGCCGCCGCGGCGGCGATAGTGGTCGTCCTGTTCGTCCTCCCCAGGCCTACCCCTCCTATTCCCGAGGCGACCAAGCCACCGAACATCGGGGCCACGCACCCCGATCCGCTTCCCCTGACGCCGAGCCCCGCCCCGACGACTGTCGAATCCCTGGCGGCGTCGCCCGCCGAATCGGACCACAGGGCCGGACCCCAGATTCCAACACCGGAGGATTTGGCCGTCCGGAGAGACCTGGCCCGTGATCATCAGATTAACGCCCTGGATCAGGGAATCGCCAAGCTCGCGTTCACCCGGCTCTTCACGCCGTCCAGACTCGCCACGGCCGACAGCGTTCGCCTTACCAGGCGAGCGATCGGGCCGCTGCGAACGATGCTGACCCAGTACCGAACCTCCGTCGCGGAGATCGACATCGTCTATCAGGATTCGGCGGAGCGGCTGGGCGCGAGCGGGGTCTGGCCGGTTGGGGCACTGACCAGCTGGAAGGCGGCGGGACCCGCGGGTGAGGACAAGGAGGAAGTGGCGCAAAGCGACAGCCTGCTTGGTGCGATCGATCGGCTCTTCGCGCTCCTCGCAGAGGAAGATGGGAAATACCAGAGCAACGAGGAGTCCATTTCCTTCAGTGACGCTTCCGCCGCGGCGGACTACGATGGGATTCGGAATCTGATCGAACATCTGACTGCGTTCGACTCAACCGCAACCCCCTCTCACGCGCCGTTGGCGAGACTGGCCGCCGCGGCAACCCCCCCGCCGCCCTTGGTGATTTTGCACGGTCTAGGATCTCCTCCCCGTTCTCCTGCCGATACGACGCAACCGCAATGATTCTCAAGCGTCGAGCGGCTGAGCCTTGCGGCCTCCTCGCTGCATCGGACGCTCCAACTCGTCCCGATGCCGATCCAGAATCTTCCAGAACTCCACTGCACGCCCTACCAATTCCCTCGCCGCGTCTCGCAAAACCTCACTCTTCTTCACCTGGACCACGTTCTGCTCCATATCCTCGGCGTCCCACCCGCGCGAGTGGGCGATGAAGGGAAATGGCGGGAAGACGTAGCCCAGTTCGCTCCAGAACGTCATCAGTCCTCCTGCGACCGACTGAATATTGTCCTGTCCACCGGTGATGATGAACGCCGCGACCTTGTTCCGGATGAGTACTCGATTGTGGATGGTGACCTGGTTCTGGACGCAGTTGAGTCTTTCGGCCATGCGGTGATAGAGCGACGAGGCCTGGCCCCAACGGATCGGGGTACTCAGGATGATCACGTCTCCCCAATTGACGAGGCCCTCGTACACCGCGGTGAGCTGGTCGGAGGGATCCCTTTCGGTGATGGCACAGGGCCAGGTGCAGGCGTTTGCCGCCTTCGAGTAGTTCCCCTCACAAGGGCGGAAGTTCAGGTCGGTGAGACGGAGAAATCGGGTTTCCGCTCCAAGGCTCTCCCTGGCATAGTCGGTCGCGGCCTCGAGCAGCGCGTCTGAGGTGGAGTAGCGCGGATTGACCTCGTCCATCGCCGTCGTGGAAAGTGCAAAGACCCGAGGTGGTGACCCGGCCGGTTTCGGCGTCGGATGGAGCAGAGGATGCGGCTCGTGCTTCACGACAAGGCGCGGAGTGGCCGGGTTGGTGTTGAGGTAGATGCCGTCCTCACGTTCCTCGACCGTGAAGGTCGGGACCGTCTCTTCCTCGTAGCCCGCGGGGCCACGACCGGTCAGCACGCTGTACTCCCACCCGTGCCAGGGGCACATCACGAACTCACCGTTCAGGTGGCCATTACACAGCGGTCCGCCCTTGTGATTGCAGTTGTTGCCGATGGCACAGAAGCGGTCCTTGTAATAGAACAGAGCGATCTGATGCCGATCGAGCTTCACGGAAAACGGGACCCGCGCCAGCACCTCGGCGCGGGTGCCAAGCCGGTGCCATGTAGCCATGTTTACCCTCGAGCTGGTTCGGTGGAATGCCTCGTCTGCAGAGATGGCGCAACCGGGAAGAAAGAACAAGACCCCCTGGAACGAGGGGGGTCTGGAAAAACCGGGCGCTAAAAGGCCGCTGCTACTCTTCGAATCGCCGGACCGCGAGGGTCACGTTGTGGCCGCCGAAGCCGAAGGAGTTGGAGAGCGCCACCCGGATCGGACGCTCGATCGTCTTGTTGGGCGCCGAGAACAGATCGCATTCGGGATCCGGCGTGACCTGATTGATGGTGGGTGGAATCTTGCAAGTCGAGGCGACCAGAATGGAGACACAGAACTCGAGGCCGCCCGCGGCACCAAGCAAATGACCGGTCATCGACTTCGTCGAGTTGAACACGAGCTTGCGCGCGTGATCACCGAAGACCGCCTTCACCGCGCGGGTTTCGGCGACATCTCCTTGCGGAGTCGAGGTCCCGTGGGCGTTGATGTAGTCAACTTCCGCCGGGTCGATGAGGCCGTCCTTGAGGCACATTCTCATCGCCAGCTGGGCACCGTCGCCGTTGTCCGGCGGTGAGGTGATGTGGTGGGCATCTCCGCTCAGGCCGTAGCCGATGACTTCGCCCAGAATGGTGGCGCCTCGCGCCTCCGCGTGCTCGAGGGCCTCGAGGACGACCATTCCAGAACCATCTCCCAGAACAAACCCGTCCCGGTCCCCGTCGAAGGGACGGCTCGCCCTCTCCGGATCGTCATTCCGGGTAGACAAGGCCTTCATGTTGTTGAAGGCGGCGACCGTCAGGCCGGTGATTGCGGCTTCGGCCCCGCCGCACACCATGGCGTCGGCGATACCGTCCCGGATGTAGCGGTAGGATTCACCTATCGCATGAGCCGACGATGCGCAGGCCGAGACAGTGGCGTAGTTGGGGCCCTTCAGGCCGTAGCGTATGGAGACGAGGCCCGCAGCGATATCGGGGATGAACATCGGGACGAAGAAGGGGGAGACCCGATCCGGTCCCTTCTCGACGAAGGCGCGACAATTGTCCTCGAAGGTCTGCATCCCTCCGATGCCGCTACCAATCACAACTCCGGTGCGTTCCGGCGCGGGGAACTTGCCCTCGAGCCCCGACTGGGCGACCGCCTGCTGCGCGGCGCCGAGGCCGTATTGCACGAACAGGTCGTAGCGGCGGGCTTCCTTGCGATCCATGTACTGAATCGGATCGAATCCCTTGACCTCACAGGCAAACCGGACACCCTGGCGCGCGGCGTCGAACTTGGTGATCGGGGCCGCACCAGACCGGCCGGCCAGAAGGCCGGCCCAGGATTCCGCGACAGTATTGCCAACCGGAGTCACCAGCCCGAGGCCGGTGACGACGACACGACGCACGCGACTATTTCCCGATTTTCTCGTGGAGATACTTGAGAGCGTCGCCTACGGTGCGCAGCTTCTCCGCTTCTTCGTCCGGGATGTCGATGTCGAATTCCTTCTCGAAAGCCATGACCAGCTCGACGGTGTCGAGGCTGTCCGCGCCGAGATCCTCCATGAAACTGGCCTCGGTAGTCAGCTTCTCCCGTTCGACGCCCAGCTCCTCGACGATGATGTCCTTGACCCTATCTTCCACGTTGCTCATGGCGTCCTCTGAAGGGGGGTGGTGTAATTCAGACCGTCATACCGCCGTCAACTGCCAGGACCTGCCCGGTAATGTACCCGGCGAGATCGGATGCGAGAAAGAGCACCGCTCCCGCAATGTCCTCAGGGCGTCCGGGCCTGCCAAGGGAGACGCCGCCTAACATCGCGGCCTTGGCCTCGTCGGGCAAGGCGCTGGTCATGTCGGTTTCGATGAATCCTGGCGCAACCGCATTGACCAGGACGTTGCGGCTAGCGTACTCCCTGGCTACCGATTTGGTGAGCCCGATGAGCCCCGCCTTGCTGGCCGCGTAGTTGGCCTGTCCCTTGTTGCCCGTGATACCCACAACGCTCGTGATGTTGATGATCCGCCCGCTGCGCCGCTTCATCATCCCTTTAGTGACCGCCTTGATCGTGAAGTAGGCGCCCTTGAGATTGGCGGCCAGCACCGCATCCCACTCTTCCTCGCTCATGCGGAGGATCAGATTATCCCGCGTGAGCCCCGCATTGTTGACCAGAATATCGATCGGTCCCAGGGTCTTTTCAGTCTCGGCAATGGCGGCGTCGACCTGCGAGCCAACTGCCACATCGCAGGCGAATCCCGCGGCGCCCTTCCCCAGCTGAGTTGCCACCGCTTCCGCCTTCGCGCGATCCCGCCCTACGATCGCCACCTTGGCGCCCGCCTTATGTAGCGCGTGAGCGATGGCGAACCCAATTCCCCGGGTCGAGCCGGTAACAAATGCGGTCTTTCCTGTCAGGTCGATCGTCAAACTCAGGCCTCCTGCAGGAATTTCTCGACCTCAGCCGCCGTACCTAGAGCCGTCGAACTGGCACCCGGCACGATTCGCTTGAGCAGACCAGACAGCACATTCCCCGGCCCGATTTCGATGAAGCGGGCACCGGGCACGGCTGCTCCTGCAGCCTGCATGCACTCTACCCATCGAACCGGCGCGGTCAGCTGCTCGGCGAGGAGTCGTCTGGCATCGGTACCAGTCGTCACCGGTCCCGCCGTAGCGTTGGCGAAGATTGGAATCCGCGGCTCCGCGAACGTCACCTGTTCCAAGGCCTGCTGCAGTCCCGGAACCGCCGGCTTCATCAGCGGGGAGTGAAACGCCCCGCTCACCTTGAGCGGCAGGACCCGCTTGGCTCCCCGGGTCTTGCAAGCCTCTCCAGCCTTCTCGACCGCCGCCGGATCGCCCGAGATGACGGTCTGATCCGGAGCATTCAGGTTCGCGGGTACCGCAATCGCCTCTGCGCTCGACGCCTCGCGACAGGCGGCATCAACTTCACTTGTAGCGAGGCCGAGCACCGCGCTCATCGCTCCCGGACGCTGGGTGCCGGCCTGGTACATCAGCTCACCCCGGCGGCGCACCAGCCGGGCTCCATTTTCCGCGCTGAGCGACCCAGCGGCCACGTAGGCGCTGTACTCGCCCAGGCTGTGGCCCGCGGCGGCCTTCAGCGCCGGAGCCAGACGATCGCCGACGACTGCCCACACTGCCGCGGAGTGGGCAAGGATCGCGGGCTGCGCGTTGTGGGTGAGGGTAAGCTCTTCCTCGGGTCCTTCCCACATCAGGCGCGACAGCGGCGCCCCCAGCGTGTCGTCAACCCGCTGGAAGACGTCGCGCGCGGCCGGGAAGCGCTCTGCCAGATCCTTCCCCATCCCAACCTTCTGCGCGCCCTGCCCGGGGCAGAGCAGAACGATCACCACCGGATGACCGCGCTGCCCCAGGTAAACCCCGCCCCGAAAGCCACCAGCATCACCAGCATACCGGGCTTCAACCGACCTTCCTCCTCGGCCTGCGCCAAGGCCAGCGGGATCGAGGCGGAGGAGGTATTGCCGTAGCGGTCGACGTTGACCATCACCTTGCTCATCGGCAGTCCTGCGTGCTTCGCCGTCGCCTCGATGATCCGGATATTGGCCTGGTGGGGAACCAGCAGGTCGAGCTGCTCACCGGTGATTCCGGCGCGGGTGAGGGCTACATCACAGGCCTCGGCCATCTCGGTCACGGCATGCTTGAAGACCTCGCGTCCCGCCATCTTCATGTAGTGGGACCGTTCCCGCACGACCTTCTCGCTGATCGGGTCAACCGTGCCGCCGCCGGGAATATGGAGCAGCAGTTTGAGCCGGCCGTCGGAGCGGATGAAGGCCGAGAGAATGCCGCGATCGCCGCCGGAGGCCCGCTGCACTACCGCGGCGCCTGCCCCGTCGCCAAACAGGATCGCGGTTGAGCGATCGAGCGAATCGGTGATACTCGTGAGCTTCTCGCCGCCCACCACCAGAATCCGTTCTCCCTGGCCCGTCGCTATCAGTCCCTCCGCGATGGTCAGACCGTAGACGAACCCCGAACACGCGGCGGCAATGTCGAAGGTGGCGGCACGCTCGGCTCCCAACAGAGCCTGAATCTGGCACGCAGTGGAGGGCAACGGACTGTCCGGCGTCGCGGTTGCGACGATGATGCCGTCCAACTCGGATGCCGTGGTCCCGGCTCGGCAAAGCGCCTTCACTGCGGCGTCCTTGCCCATGGTGGATACGGTCTCGTCCGGCCGCGCGAAGCGACGCTCGCGGATGCCGGTGCGCTCAACGATCCACTGGTCGGACGTGTCCAGCGTCTTCTCGAAGTCGGCGTTGGTCACGATCCGCTCGGGGATAGAGACGCCGAGTCCGGCGATATAGGCAATGGGACGCTGGATCATGCAGTATTGGCCGCTTCCCGCCGAGCGAACTCGGCGCCGATTCGGCCACTCAGATCGTGTTCCACGGCCGTGGTGGCTACCCGCACGGCGTTCTTGAACGCATTGGGACTCGAACTGCCGTGGCAGATGATGGAGACACCCTTTACTCCGAGGAGCGGTGCGCCACCGTACTCCGAGTAGTCGAGGTGGCGGAAGACTTCTCGAATATCCTTCCGTTCCAGCACGTCGGGAGCCTTCTTCCGCACCAGGCTCAGGATCAGCCGGGCGACCGATTCATAGAACTTGAGGACGATATTCCCGACAAATCCATCGCAGACGACTACGTCGAGCTGGCCGAGCTTGCTGTGTCCGGCGATGATGTCTCGGCCCTCGATATTCCCGATGTAGTTCAGGTTCGGCGCGGTCTTGAGGAGCTGGTGGGCTTCCTTGGCGGTCGCGTTGCCCTTCTCCTCTTCCTCTCCGATGTTAAGCAATCCAACCTTGGGAGACGGTCGGCCCAGCACGTCCCGCGTGTAGACCGTCCCAAGATAGGCGAAGCCGAGAAGCTCCCGAGATGTGCAGTCGACATTCGCCCCACCATCCACGACGAGACACGGGACATCTGAAGTCGGGAAGAGCGTGCCGACGGTAGCGCGTTCGACGCCGTCGTGAAGCCCGAGGAGGATGGTGGACGCGGCGAGAACAGCGCCGGTGTTACCGGCGGAGACGAACGCCTCGGCCTCACCGGCCTTTACCAGGCCGAGGCCGATCGAGATGCTGGACTGGGGCTTCTTGCGAACCGCCGAGAGAGGTTTCTCGTCCATCGCAATGACGTCGGGGGCGTGACAGACGCCGAGACGGCTCCGATCTATTTCCGGATGTCGGGCGAGCTCGGCCTCAATGACGTCCGCCTTGCCAACCAGCACGATCCGGAAGGTCGCCGGCAACGTCGTCAGGGCCAGGATCGACCCTTCGATCTCGGCCTGCGGGGCGTGATCGCCCCCCATGGCGTCGAGAGCGATGCGAATCACCCTCAGGCGTCCTCGACCTCGACCATCTTCTTGCCGCGGTAATACCCGCAGGTGCCGCAGACGCGGTGCGGGATCTTGGGCGAGCCGCAGCGGGGGCAGGCCTGGTGGGCTCGCACGGCGGCCTTATGATGGCCGCGCCGAAGCCGCTTGCGGGACTTGGAGAGTTTTCGCTTGGGAACAGCCATCCGATCCTCAGTTCGTTTCGGCCGAAGCCGTGCATGAGCACGGTCCGGCGTTCAGGTCAGCTCCGCAGCGGCTGCAGAGCCCGGCGCAGTCCTCCCGGCACAGAGGGAATCCGGTGGACGAGAGCGCCAACTCCTCGCGCACCGCGTGGCGAACGTCCACTCGGGACACTGGCTGGTCCAAGGGATAAACGCTGGGGTCGTCCGCCGTGTCCGGGTTGGCGCTGAAGAGCGCATCCACGTCCGTGGCGAACGGATAGGTGAACTCCGTGAGACAACGCCGGCAGGCCCCGCGAAAGCGGCCGGTCAGCGTGGCGTGCCAGAAAAACTCGGCCTGCCCAGTCTCCTGGAGACGGCCCCGCACTTCGACCGGCCCATCCAGCTCAAGCCCTAACCCTTCAAAGGCCGGGTCGGCGGGTTCAAGCCGCCCCACGGTCTCCACCGGCCCGTTATGAAGGTCCCTCAGGTCGATCACCAACATAGCCGCGAATGTTAGTCAGGACAACGACTTGGGTCAAGTTGGTCGACCACGGTTTGGCCTATCTCCAGAGGCCGGCGAGCTCCCCTTCCGGGAAGAAGAAACCCACCTCCCGCGCCGCATTCTCGTCGCTGTCCGACCCGTGCACCGCGTTCCGGCCCTTGGACTCGGCGTACAGCTTCCGGATGGTTCCGGCTGCCGCCTCGGCGGGATCCGTGGCTCCAATGACCTTCCGGAAATGGGCCACAGCATCGGCTCTTTCCAGGGCCATCGGAAGACAGGGCCCGCTGGTCATGAAGGCGACCAGATCGTCGTAGAATGGCCGGCCTTTATGTACCTCGTAGAAGGCTCCCGCCTGGGCAGCGGTCAGCCGAACCAGCCGAGCGGCGCGAAGGACGAAGCCCTCCTTCTGGAGGTGAGCGATGATGAGGCCGGTCTTCCCGGTCTCCACCGCGTCGGGTTTCACGATGCCAAGGGTGATGTTGCCTGCCACTCTGCCTCCGCTGTTGTAGTTGCCGATTGCTATGACTCACGTTTGACACTGCCAATCACCTTCCGAACCAGGTCGCTGCGGGCGAGGATGCCGACTAGTGCTCCTTCTTTCACCACGGGGATCTGGTCGAGATCCTTGTGGGCCATCAGGGCGGCGGCTTCGGCGACGGTCTGATGCTCGTCTACGCAGATGACATTGCGTCGCATGGCCTCGCGAACCGGCAGCTCCCGTGGATCTGCGATCACTCGACCTGCCAGCTTTCGGACGGCCATCGCCTTGCCGGTGGTTAACTGCTGGACGTAGGACGGCACCAGGTAATCGAGCAGCTCCGCCTGGGAGACGATTCCCGGACCTCATTGCGTTGGCCCACCACCGGCAGCGCCTCAAGACTCCGCCGAACCATCAACGCGGCGGCATCACCCAGAGAGGTCTCGGGCGCGATGCTGATCACCGGCGCCATGATGTCTCCCACCCGAAGCGGACCTTCGATGATCAGGTCGCGCAGCGCGGGGACGGCAAGCACCTCTTCCGGGCTGGTCGCGCTGAAGATGGCCTTTCTCGAATCGGCATCGGCCAGCACCCGGGCAAACGCCGCGACCGTTTGCAGGTACGCGGCGGCCTCCTTTACCGGTGCGATTACCAGCAGTACGCCCCGCGCCCTGCGTCTCGCCTTGGGCGAACGGAGTATCGGCTTCGGCGCGATTCCCAGCGCAACCACCACACTCGAGACCGCGGTGGTCCTGAAGTGCGGAAGAAAGAAATCCGCTCCCACCGTGAGCGTGTCTTCGGGGGAGGCTTCCGCAATTTCACTCTCCAGCCGGGTAGCGTCCCCGACCATCCCGTCGGCGGCGCAGGCGGCCACCAGCTTCATGACCGCCTCAGGAAGGCTGCGCGCCTCGAGGGGAACGAGGACGCGGCGGGGACTCAGCAACCCGGCCGCAGTCACATCTTTTGTCGGAGGAGCGCGATCACGTCCGCGGGGCGGCGCATGACCCCGATTCCCGCCGCCTCGAATGCCGCCATCTTCTCTTCCGCCGTACCCGAGGAACCGGAGATGATTGCCCCGGCATGGCCCATGCGACGTCCCTTCGGCGCAGTCTGGCCCGCGATAAATCCGACTACCGGCTTCGTGACATACTCCTTCACGAACGCGGCGGCGTTCTGCTCGTCGGTTCCACCGATCTCGCCCAGCATGACGATGGCATCGGTTGCCGAGTCGTCCTGAAAGCCCCTCAGACAGTCGATGAAATTAGTGCCGATCAGCGGATCGCCACCGATTCCGACGCAGGTACTCTGGCCCATCCCATTGCGGGTGAGTTGGTGCACCACCTCGTAGGTGAGGGTCCCGCTTCGGGAGACCAGTCCCACCCGGCCCGGAATACAGATGTTCCCGGGGATGATTCCGATCTTGCATGCCCCTGGGGTAATCAGCCCGGGGCAGTTGGGACCAATCAGACGGGCACCCCGCTCCCTCACGTAGGGCATAACCTTGGTGAGATCCAGGACGGGCATGCCTTCGGTGATGCACACGATGAGGGAGATGCCAGCGTCGGCGGCCTCGAAGATCGCTCCGGCCGCGCCCATTGGAGGCACGTAGATCACCGAGGCATTCGCTTCGGTTGCCCGAACCGCCTCGGCGACGGTATTGAAGATCGGAACCCCGGGGGCGAAGGTCTGCCCTCCCTTCCCCGGAGTGACCCCGGCGACGAGCCGGGTGCCATACTCGAGCATTTGTTTGGCATGGAAGGAGCCATCACGGCCGGTGATACCCTGGACGATGAGGCGGGTGTTCCCGTCGGCGAAGATGCTCATGCCGCCCCCTTTGCCACTTCAACCACTTTCTGAACCGCCTCATCCATGTCGTTAAGGGCCTGCATTCCTGCGGCCTTCAGGATCCGAACAGCCTCTTCTTCATTGGTACCGGTGAGCCTGATTACGAGAGGCACGTTCACCTTGAACTGCTTCATCGCCGTGAGGATTCCGTTCGCGACATCATCGGTGCGGGTAATCCCGCCGAAGATATTAAAGAGAATTGCCTTCACCTCGGGATCGCCGGTGATGATCTTGAGCGCGTTGACCACCTTCTCCGGATTCGAGCTGCCGCCGATGTCGAGGAAATTGGCCGGCTGGCCGCCGTAGTATTTGACCAGGTCCATGGTGGCCATCGCGAGCCCGGCCCCGTTCACGACACAGCCCACGTTCCCGCTCAGCTTGATAAAGGTCAGGTTCGCTTTGCGCGCCGCGACCTCGCTCGGCTCCTCGGCACTCTCATCCCGCAGTTGGGCCAGGTCCGGCCGGCGGTCGAGCTCGTTGTCGTCGATAGTTACCTTGGCGTCGAGGGCGAGCACCTTCCCGTCAGGAGTACTCACCAGAGGATTGATCTCCGTCAGGGTGCATCCATTGGAGATGAAAATCTGGTAGAGCTGCTCGAGGATCTTCGCCGTGGCGCGTACTTGAGTGATGTCGCTGAAGAGCGTGAAGGCGAGAGTCAGGGCCTGGTGCGGGAGGAGACCGTAACGCGGATCCACTGCCAGACGGGTGATCTTCTCGGGAGTAGTCGCAGCGACTTCCTCGATGTCGATGCCGCCGGCGGCGCTCACCATGAAGACGGGCCGTTGAGTTGCGCGGTCGAGGATTAGTCCGGCGTAGGCTTCGGTGGCTATGTCGGCGGCCGGGACCACCAGGACCTTCTGAACGGTGAGTCCCTTGATCTGCATCCCAAGAATCTTTTGGGCCGCTTCGGATGCTTCTTTCGGCGTCGAGGCCAGCTTTACGCCGCCGGCCTTGCCCCGGCCGCCGACGTGGACCTGCGCTTTGACTACGACCTGTCCGTTCAGCCGTCGCGCAATCGCCTCCGCCTCGGCGGGCGTCGTAGCGACATCGCCGTCGGGCATCGGTATGCCACCGGCACGAAATATTGCCCGGCCCTGGTACTCATGGAGGTTCACAGAGGCCTCGTCAAAGGAAGCGAGCTTAGCCCGGTCGGGTGAACTGGAAGGGCCGGCGCGGGCGGGAAACTAGCCTTCGGCTAGTGCGGTAACAAGTTCAGAACTGCTGACGATCTTCCTTGGCGTTGAGCACCCGGCGAAGCGCGTCGAAGGCGCGGCCGAACGCGGCCAGATCGCCGCGTTTCAGGGCGGAATCAGCCGCCGCCATGAGACGACGGGCTTCCTCGAGACGGTTGGCATGTCCCGCAGCGGCTACGAGCGGTGCGGTGATGCCGAACATGTTTTGCCAGGCCTCGAACAGGTCGTGGCCTGCCCCGCCCCGCCCCTGGCTCGCGATGCTCACCCAGACCAGTGCGGGCGTCTCACCGGAAGTCCAGGCCACGTGCGGCTGATAGGCCCCGAGTCCCGCGGGACCCAGCCAATATCGCACCGGTGCCGCCTGCAACTGGCCGCCGGCGCCGAGTACCGAGTCGCGGATCTGTTCGTAGGTGGGGAAGCGGCCCCAGCGGCTTTCCAGCATTTGAGGAGACGGCAGGGTACTGGAGCTGTCAAACCGAACCAGTTTGAGGGATTCCCACCCATCCACCATCCGCGCCTGAAGCAGGGATGCGACCGCGCGTTCGCCCTCGTTCTCAAAGACGACCAAAGACTGAAGACCCGAGGTATCCGCTTCCCACACCGACTCGGGGACCGGGTTCCCGCCGCCCAGCGAATCGGGACGTGCGACCATTCTTCCGATCCCCCAGTCCTGCCCCTCCATCACTCTTCCCTGTACCTGAAGCAGCTCGGCTGGATAGGGGACGACCCTGCCGATCTCGAGCGGAATCGAGTTGGCCGGCAACACCACGCCGCCGGCGATGTCGAGCCAGGCTTCCGCGACCTTGTCGGCGGTATGCCGCAGATAGATCCGGGTCTCTCCTGATTCCGCCTCGATGACCCCGACGAAGTCGGCGCGAAGGGTGCCGATTCGCTGACCCCGCCACCGCACCCGGGTCGCGATCGGGAAGGTCTGTGAAGCGATGTACCCGTCGGAGATCCAGACCAGATTGCCATTCACTATACGAGGGACCGGAACGCTCCATGAGGCGAACGGCGCGAGCCGGTCGAGCCGCGCCGCGGGCGTCAGATACCAACGAGCCCGCGCCTCACTCTCGACTCTCCCGAGCAGGCTGCTGGATTGCAGCGCCCACGCGAGCACAACCCGGCGAAGCGCGCCTCCGACCCGAACACCTCCGGAGGCGGTATCCAGGACGACATTCGGAGCGCCGGGCCATACGGCGCTACGGCTCAGGCGAAGCCTGGTGGCCGGCTGGGTCGAGGGAATGCTGTCGCCGCCCGGATAGTAGAGCGGCTTTCCATCATCGCTGGTCTGGTCGTCGGCGATCGCGGTAACACTCGAGCCCTGGTCGCCAGCTCCCCGAACGATGAGCCATACCGGGCGGGGGCGTCGCAGAACGGGGAGCACGGCGCGGTCGGCACCCAGAACTTCTCCTGAGTCGGATGCAGGAAGCCGGGCGACGATCGAAGCCGACCAGAGCGTCGGCGGATTCGGCATGCGAGGAGCCGCATCCGGACGGTCGCTGGTCGAGTCCCGCAAGCCGGTGAGACCGTAGGCCAGCGCCTCGAGCCGGCGCCGATCCATCTGGTCAACCGGTGAGGGGCGAGCGCCGGCCAGCAAGGCCGGGAATACATGGTGCCCGACCAGCGACACCGTGATGAGGACACCCCAGCCGGCGGCCATCAGTACGTGATTGGCGCGCCAGGCCCAGACCAACGAGAGTGCCGCGGTCATGAGCGCCACACCGGCCAGGATCTGGGTAGTTATCCGCTGATAATTGAAGAGACCGAGCTGAGTGCCGCCCCCGATTCCGGAGACCAGCTCGTACGGCTCAAGCAGATATCCCCAGACAAGGCACAGCGCCAGCGCCGCCAGCAGCATGCCGAGGTGCACTCGGGCATGACTATTCAGGGCGAGGTGGTTGTCGGTCCACCGCACGGCTCCGATCACGATATAGAGGGTGAGCACTCCTGCCAGGCCCAGGAGCACCAGGAGTAACGCGTGCCCGTGCAACGATCGCCAGAGTGGAAGCTGGGCGAGGTACAGTCCGAGATCGTGACCGAGCAGCGGCTCCGTTTCTCCGTATCGCACGCCTGTCCAGGCCAGCGCAAGCGTCGGGGTCCAATCACCCAGTCCTCTCCCGACTATGAAACCCAGCACGGCTCCGCTCGCGACACCGCCGAATATCAGGACCCGGGTATTGAGCGCCTCACGAATCTCGAGATTGGCAAGCTGGCGGGGGACCTGAACCGATCCGATGGCACGGAAGACGACCAGCAGGTGGCCGATGAACCAGGCACAGGCGACCAAGACGCCGCCCACCTCGAGGGTAAAGCGAAGAAGATTCCAGTCCATCACGAAGCGGGAAGCCTCGGGCGAGACCAGCTCTGCCCACCAGCGATCGGAGAGGAGTGCGGCTCCCCAGCGTCCCACGAAGAGCAGGATGACGAGCGCCGAGAGGCTTAGCGCGATCGTGACCCCGCGACGGCTCATACCCTTCCTGCCAGCCAGCCCAGGACCTCGGCCTGGTATTGGTCGCGGGAGGCGGCGTCGCTGGCTTCGAACCGGAGCACCAGGACGGGTTGGGTATTGGAGGCGCGGATGAGTCCCCAGCCCTTGGGGAAAGTCATGCGGACTCCATCGATGTTGTTGACCGGATAGCGGGCCCCGAACCATTCGACCGCGGCCTTCACCACCTCGAACTTGGTTTCATCCGGGCAGTCCACCCGGATCTCGGGAGTCGCAAAGGTCTTGGGAATATCCGCCAGCAATCGGCTGAGCCCACCCGGTTCGGCAGATACGATTTCGAGCAGCCGCGCCGCAGCGAAGAGCGCATCGTCAAACCCGAAGTAGTCTCCGCCGAAGAACATGTGGCCGCTCATCTCGCCGGCGAGCGGAGCATCAAGCTCCTTCATCCGTGCCTTGATGAGCGAATGACCGGTCTTCCAGAGCTCGGGCCGGGCCCCTGCTTTCTTCAGCATCTGAGGAAGCACCTCGGAGCACTTTACATCGAAGATGACCGGTACGCCCACCCCAAACCTGCGCACCGCGTCCCGGCCATAGAGCACCAGGAGCTGATCCCCATAGATGATCTGGCCCGAGTCATCCACGGCGCCAATGCGGTCGGCATCACCATCGAAGGCAATTCCCAGCTCGGCGCCGGTCCGGCGAACCGCGGCTTGAAGATCGGCGAGATTCTCCGGAACGGTGGGGTCCGGGTGGTGATTGGGAAAGGTTCCGTCGGATTCGCAAAAGAGCGGCGTCACTTCGGCGCCGAGGGTCCTCAGGGTCGAAACTGCGATCAGGCTGCCGGCTCCGTTGCCACAATCCACCACGACGTGCACCGGCCGTTGGAGCCGGTTGCGCTCGACGATGGCCTCTCGATAGGAGGAGAGGACAGAGGTGTCGTGTCGCTCGCTGCCCCGCCCTGTCCGCCAGGTCTCGCTAGAAATGATATCGTAAAGCGCGCCGATACCGTCGCCGTGCAGCGACTCGCCGGCGAGCACCATCTTGAAGCCGTTGAACTCGGGAGGATTGTGGGACCCGGTGACCTGGAGGCCGCCGTCGGTCTTCAGGGCTTGAACCGCGAAGTAGAGTGCCGGCGTCGGCAATATTCCCACATCGACGGCAATCGCCCCGGTCTGGGCGATTCCGGAACGCACTGCGGCAGCGAGACTCTCACCTGAAGGGCGATTGTCCCGGCCCACCGCGAGAACAGGGGAACGTCCCAGGCGATCCCAGGCGGCGGTAGCGTACGCGCGCCCGAGGGCGAGGGCAAAGTCGGAGGTCAGCTCCTTATCGACCAGACCCCTGATGTCGTATTGGCGGAAAATGGAGCGTGGGGCCTGCACGCCCGCTCCTAGCGTCCGGCTACCGCGGAGGCAGCGCCATTCAACAGCGACGCCGCGCTGGCTCCCGCGGCATTGAGGAGTTCGGTGGGCCAGAATCCGAACACGAGCGTCGCGATGATCGCGATCGCGACCGTGGCAGCGGCGGCGGGTGCAAGCTTCACCGAGTAGTAGACCAGCGGTGCGCGGGCGGGACGCATATACATCGCCATGATCACCGGAAGGTAGTATCCCGCCGATACCACAGTGGTCAGGACCAGCACGACCGCGAGCGGGGCGTTCTTCTCTGCTATGACCGCGGAGAGGATGTACCACTTGCCGATGAACCCGAGAGTTCCGGGGAACCCCAGCAAGGAGAGCATGCAGACCGCGAGGCCGAAGGAAAGCCAGGGCCGACTCTGCGCCAACCCGGAGATCTCCGCCAGCGTGATGTCCCGCTCGCCGCCGGTGCCCAGGGCACTGAGGATCCCGAACGCTGCGAAGGTGGTGACGCCGTAGGCGACGAGATACAGCAACAATGCCGCGGTGCCGAGCGGGCTCCCGGGCCAGAGTGCGACCAGGAGATACCCCGCGTGGGCGACCGAGCTGTACGCCAGCAGCCGCTTGAGCGATGTCTGGTTGAGCGCCACGAGATTGCCCAAAATCATCGTCACCACGGCGAGCACCCAGATCACCGGCCGCCATTGAGGCGCGGCCTGAGGGAAGCAGGACAGCAGCACGCGGGCGAACGCGACGAACGCAGCCGCTTTGACTCCCGTCGCCATGAAACCGGTGACCGGGGTCGGCGCTCCTTCGTAGACGTCCGGAGTCCACATGTGGAATGGAACCGCCGCCACCTTGAAACCAAACCCGATCAGGAGCAGGCCCATCCCGATCAGACCCATCCCCGGGATCGGGCGATCGGCGAACTGAGCCCCGATCAGCGCCAGGTTGGTGCTGCCGGTCGAGCCATACAGCAATGCGATCCCGTAGAGCAGAAATCCGGAGGCGAAGGCGCCGATGAGGAAGTATTTGAGGCCGGCCTCTGATGAGGCGGGGCTCCTCCGGTCATAGCCGGCGAGCACGTAGACCGCCATGGACATCGTCTCCAGCGCGAGGAAAAAGACGATGAGATCCTGCGAGGCGGTCATGAACATCAAACCGACGGTCCCGAGCAGCAGCAGCACATAGTACTCGGGGGCGGTGATTCCCTCCCGCTCCAGGTAACCGATCGAGAGCAGCGTGCTGGCGAGAGCGAGTACCAGCACCAGGGCCGAGGACAGATATCGGAATCCGTCCAGGGCGACCATGAACGGCAGGCCTTCGCTCTCGAACTGCTGCAGGGAGAGCCACGCGAGCGCCCCCCCGGTCACGATCAGCGAGACGACGCTGAGCCAGCCGGCGAGACGGCTGTCCGCCGGGGTCTTGTGGCGCCAGCTCACGACCAGCAGCACCAGCATCGCGCAGATCGAGAGTACGATCTCCGGGGTCAGGGAGATCGTTATCCCGAGCGGTGAGGTGAGATCGAGCACCGGGTTCATCGATCCCGCTCCGCGTGGATTCCTTCACTCGGCGCGGAGTAGCGGTCCCTGCCCGGCTGCGTCAGCTCGACGTAGTGCTTCGAGGCAGCCTCCATGCGGCTCAACACCGGTTTGGGATAGAGCCCGAGCCACACCATGCCGAAGACGAGCGGGAGCATCACCCACAGCTCGCGCGGAGTCAGGTCGGAGAGGTGCTCGTTGGCGGGATTATCCAGTTTGTTGAAGAAGATCCGCTGCACCGCGGGCAGCAGATACATCGCGGCGAAGATCACTCCGGTCGTGGCAAGTCCGGTCGCTATCGGATGGCGGGCGAAGCTGCCGAGCAGCACCAGGAACTCGCCCACGAAGCCGTTCAGGCCGGGAAGTCCGATCGAGGCCAGCGAGGTCACGACGAAGATGAGGCTCAGCATCGGCACCACACGGGCCAGACCGCCGTAGGCGGCGATCTCCCTCGTGTGGCGCCGCTCGTACAGCATGCCGATCAGGAAGAACAAGGCACCGGTGGAGAGCCCGTGACCGATCATGATCATGAGCGCGCCCTGCACGCTCTGGAGCGAACCGGCCCAGATGCCGAGCATCACGAATCCCAGGTGGCTCACCGAGGAATAGGCCACGAGCTTCTTCACATCCGGCTGAACCATGGCGACGAGGGCGCCATAGATGATGCCGACCACGGCTGAGACCAGCACGATCGTCGTGACGACGGGGCTCAGCGCCACCTCGGGGAAGAACGGCACGGCAAACCGAAGGAAGCCGTAGGTGCCCATCTTGAGGAGGATGCTGGCCAGGATCACGCTGCCAGCGGTGGGCGCCTCAACGTGAGCGTCGGGTAGCCAGGTGTGGAACGGGAACATCGGCACTTTGATCGCGAACGCCAGGAAGAAGGCTGCGAAGAGCCAGGGAGCCAGGGTCCCCAGCTGTGGCGAATGCTCCAGCAGGTCGGCGTAGGCGAACGAAACCGTTCCGGTGCTCTCGGCGACCTTCCAGACCATGACCAGGATCGCCACCAGCATGAGGAGCGAGCCGAGGAAGGTGTAGATGAAGAACTTTATGGCCGCGTAGAGCCGGTTCTTCCCACCCCAGACCCCGATGATGAAGTACATCGGGATCAGCATCACTTCCCAGAACACGTAGAAAACGAAGAGATCGAGCGCGAGAAACACCCCGAGCATCCCCGTCGTCAGGGTGAGCATGAGCGCGTAGTATCCCCGCTCCCGCTCGGTGATGTATTTCCAGCTCCCGAGGACGGCCAGCGGCATCAGCCCGGTAGATAGCAGGACCATGAAGAGCGAAATGCCGTCGAGACCGACCCGGTAATTGATGCCCCACTGCGGCAGCCAGGGCGCCACGACTCCGAACTGGATCCCGCCTGAGGTCGGATCGAAGGCCCACCAGAGCCCGGCCGAGAGCAGGAACTCAAGAATGGTGACCACGAGAGCGATGTGCTTGGCGCTTGCGGAAGGCGCCAACAGCACCGGCAGCACGCCAACCAGCGGCAGTACCAGCAGCGCGGTCAGGATCCAGGTGTTGTAGTTCAGTCCGAACAGAAAGTCTTGCATGGCGCTCGGGTTAATGTGCACAGGACTGAGGACTGAGGACTGAGTGTGCGGTGTTCACCAGACCAGCCGGCCCAGCACGTACAGTGCTCCGACCACGAACACGGCCAGGTAAACGCCCACCTGGCCCGTCTGCAGCTGGCCGCCGACCCAGCCCAGTGCCCGCATCAGGCCGGCGGATCCATTCACCGCGGCCCCATCGATCAGGCCCTGGTCCACCTTCCGCCACAGGGCGACTCGAGAAATCGTCATCAGCGGGCGAACGATGATCGCATCGTAGAGCTCGTCGATGTAGTACTTGTGGTAGAGCACCTTCCAGAATCCCGTGTCTGGTGCCGCGTCGTGGGCCGGGACGATGGCGCGGCCGACGGTGCTCCGATAACCCCAGACCAATCCGATAACGGCAATGGCTATGGCGATCCCGATGAGGGTCGTCTCGGTCGAGCCATGCGGCAACGCCGGCTCGCCCACGAGCTGGGTTGCCTTGCTGGTGACCGGTTCGAGCCAGTGGTGCAGCAGCTCGGTTGGACCCAGCGCGCTGGCGAACTCGGGGAGATTGAGCCAGCCGCCGGCCAGGCTGAGCAGTCCCAGGATCACCAGCGGCCCGGTCATGATCCAGGGCGCCTCGTGCAGGTGTTCCTTCTCTTTGGTACCGGTCCGATTCTCACCGTGGAAGGTCATCGCCATGAGGCGCGCCATGTAGAACGCGGTGATCAAGGCGGCCGTCGCTCCCATCGCCCAGAAGACCCGGAAAATCGGCTCGTGCTCGCCCCGGCCAAAGGCGAACGCCAGGATTTCATCCTTGGAGAAGAAACCGGCGAAGGGGGGAATCCCGGCGATGGCGAGGGTGGCGATCCACATCAGCACCCAGGTCACCGGGAGGTGGTGGCGCAGCCCGCCCATGTTGCGCATGTCCTGCGCGTCCTCGTGTGAATGGGTGGCGTGATACGCGTGGTGCATGGCGTGGATCACGCTTCCCGAACCGAGGAAGAGCAGCGCCTTGAAGAAGGCGTGGGTGGCGAGGTGGAAGATGCCGGCGGTGATGGCGCCGGTCCCCACGCCCAGGAACATGTAACCCAGCTGGGAGACGGTTGAGTAAGCCAGGACGCGCTTGATGTCGTACTGGCGGAGCCCGATTGTGGCGGCGAAGAGCGCCGTGAGAGCGCCGACGCCGGCGACCACGGTCTGGCTCACCGGCGCCAGCGCGAAGAGCACATTGGCCCGCGCGACGAGATACACGCCGGCGGTCACCATGGTGGCCGCGTGGATCAGGGCGGAGACCGGCGTGGGACCGGCCATCGCGTCGGGCAACCAGGTATAGAGCGGGATCTGCGCCGACTTGCCGGTGCAGCCCAGAAAGAGGAAGAGAGTGATCGCGGTGACCAGCGCACCGCCGGGGGGCAAGACCTCGCCCGCACGGCTGAACACGTCGGTGAAGTTCAGGCTCCCGAACGCCTGCCACATCAGGAACATGGCGATCAGGAAGCCGAAGTCCCCGATCCGGTTCACGATGAAGGCCTTCTTGCCCGCGTCCGCATTGGCCTTTTCGGAGAACCAGAACCCGATCAGGAGGTAGGAGCAGAGGCCGACACCTTCCCACCCGATGAACATCATCGGGAAGCTGGCGCCCAGCACCAGCACCAGCATGAATGCGACAAACAGGTTGAGGTACGCGAAGTATCTCGGGTACCCGTCGTCCGCCTTCATGTAGCCGATGCTGAAGAGGTGGATCAGGCTTCCTACACCTGTCACCACGAGCAGCATCACCATCGACAGATGATCGAGCAGGAACGAGAAGTCGACCTTCAAGTCACCGACCGGCAGCCAGTTCCAGAAGGTGATGATCGGTGCGGCCTCGGGGTCAGCCTGCCATGCCGGTGCCAGTTGCCGGAAGGCGACGAGCGCGGCGGCAAATGCGCCAAGGAGTACTCCGGCGCCAATGACGGAAACCGCCGCCTTGGCGCGCGGCTGCCAGAGGGAGAGCGCTCCGTTGAGCAGGAATCCCAGGAGCGGCAGCCCCAGGATCAAGCCGACCAGGAGATTCAGGTTTTCCGGCAGCGCCGTCTCCCGGCCCTGCCCAAGAACGGCAAGAAGATCCAGGTGCATCAGCCCCTGAGCAGGTTGACGTTTCCGAGATCCACCGAGCGGTGGTGCCGGAACATGGCGATGATGATCGCGAGCCCCACCGCGGCCTCCGCGGCGGCGACCGTCATGACGAAGAAGACAATGACCTGGCCACCCAGACCGTGGGCCTGCGCCAAGGCGATGAAACTCAGGTTCACGGCATTGAGCATGAGTTCGATGCACATGAACAACACGATCGCGTTACGCCGAAGCAGCACCCCGGCGACACCGATGGTGAAGAGAATGGCCGAAAGGCCCAGCGCCTGACCGAGCAGCATCAGACCCTCCGTTTCGCCAGCACCACGGCGCCGACGATCGCGGTGAGCAGGAGTACCGAGGTGAGCTCGAACGGGATCAGATAAGTCTGGAACAGGGGAGCCGCGATTGCTCCGGTGACACCCTGCGTCTGAACGGCGGCGGCAGCGGTCTTCCCCGCGTCGAATACCATCGAGGGATCCGCCAGCCGGCTCGAACCGGTGTATTCCAGCGCCAGTCGTTCCGCACTGTAGTGGGGCAACGCGGCCAGCTCGGCCAGCAGCAGGACGACGACTCCCGCGGCCAGGGTCCAGACCGGCCAGCGCTTGAGGTCGGATTCCCCGCGGCCGAGGTTCAGCAGCATGATGACGAACAGGAAGAGCACCATGACCGCGCCGGCGTACACCAGGACCTGGATGATCCCGATGAACTGGGCGTTGAGCAGCACGTAGATGCCCGCCAGGCAAAGCATGGTGGAGATCAGCCAGAAGGCGGAAGCGATCGGATTGCGCTGGGTAACACAGAGGAGCGCCGACAGCACCGCTATCGTAGCAAACAGGTAGAAGACCGCCTCGGTCATCTATTCACCCTTGGGATCGGTGGGATCCCACAACGTCGAGACGCTGTGTGTCTGGGAAGAGAGCCGTTCGAGGTCGTACACGAAACGATCCCGGCTGTACTCGGAATTCTCGAAGTGCACCCCGACGTGAATGGCCTCCTCGGGGCAGACTTCCTGGCAATAGCCGCAAAAGACGCAGCGGAACTCGTCAATTTCGTAGATCAGCGGGTAGCGGTTCCCCTCCTCGTCTTCACCGGGCACCAGCTTGATGCAGTTGGCCGGGCAAATCTGGGGACAGAGTCCGCAGGCGACGCACTTCGACCGGCCTTGCTCATCGGTGAGCATCCGGTGAGTGCCGCGCCAGCGCGGGGAGATCGTGTAGTCCGCGGTGCTCTTCGCCTCCGGGTACTCCATCGTCACCTTGGGCTCGAAGAGCTTCTTGAACGTGAGCCCCATGCCCTTGAGCGCGGCCCGGACGTAACTAACCTGGGCCTCCGGACGCTTCATCACCTTCACCCCGATCGTCATGCTGCCTCCTCCACACCCGCGGGCACTGGAGCCGCCGGGGCCCGACGGGCTGCCGAGCCGCTGACCAGGCGCCCGCGGTCGAGCACCAGGAAGACCAGGAACATGAGGGGAAGATTGAGCAGGAAGAGCGCACCCATCTTGATAGTCTCCGAGCTCCCGCTCAACAGGGTATCCACGCCGTAGATCCCGAGACCCACGAGCATCACGTAAGCGAGGCCGATCGGCATCAGCACCTTCCAGCCCAGCGACATCAGCTGGTCATAGCGGAACCGGGGCAGCGTCCACCGGACCCAGATGAAGACGAAGAGGAAGAAGAAGGTCTTGAGGAACATCACCAGACCCGTCACCAGCGTTTGGAGCAGCCCGCCGGCTTCATCCCAGTGTCCTGGGAGGTCCCAGCCGCCGAAGAAGAGCACCACCATCATCGCGGAGGCGGTGATCATGTTGGCATACTCGGCGATGAAGAAGAGCGAGAACTTCATCGCACTGTATTCCGTGTGATAACCCGCGATCAGCTCGGACTCGGCCTCGGGCAGATCGAACGGGACCCGGTTGGTCTCCGCGAAGGCCGACACCATGAACATGAAGAAGGAAAGGAAGAGCGGGAGCACGAACCAGAGTCCCGCCTGCTGCCGGGCGATGATTTCGTGGAACGAGACATTCCCGGTGATCAACACCACGGGGATCAGGCTCAGGCTCATCGCGACTTCGTAGGAGACCATCTGGGCGCTGGCCCTCAGGCCGCCGAGCAGGCTGTACTTGTTATTGGAGGACCATCCGGCCAGAGCGATGCCATATACCCCCATCGATCCGAAGGCGATGACGAAAAGGAATCCGATGGGAAGATCCGCTACCGCAATCGGCATGAGTCCGTGATGGACAAACCGGCCGATCAGGGGAAGCGAGAAGTCGAAGTCCACCGGCAGCGGCGCGGCCCACGGCAGGACCAGCGACATCATTGTGGCGGGAATCAGGGACAACGCCGGTGCCAGGACGAAGAGGATTTTGTTGGAGTCGCGGGGGAACGTCTCTTCCTTGAGGATGTTCTTGAGCCCGTCGGCGAGCGGCTGGAACCATCCGTTGGGTCCCACCCGGTTGGGACCCAGGCGGTACTGCATCCACGCGCAGACCTTGCGTTCCACCAGGGTCAGGTATGCCACGCCGATCAGGGTGATAGTGAAGATGGCGAGCAGCTTCACGACCGTGAGGAGCAGGAAGCCCTTCATTTCGGGAGTCATGATGCGGCTCCCGCTGTTACCGGCTTCTCGGCGACCCGGCCGGTGAAGCCGAGCCCGGTGAAGGTGAGCCCATTAAGGGCAGGCACGCTTGCCGCGATCAGGTCGAACGCAGCGGACACACCAGCGGGAGCCGGCTTTCCCGTGATCAACGCGAGAGCCGATGCCGCAACCCACCAGGCGGGTTGCGCCATTCCGGGGCTCGGCTTGGCCTGGTCATAGCGCTGAACCCGGCGGTCGCGGTTCACGAAGGTGCCCATCTCCTCGGCCACATTGGTGACCGGGAGGACGACGGAGGCGCCGGCCAGTTCCTGCGACTGCACCGTTCCGAAGACCACGACCGTGTTCGCCTTGCTCACCTGGGCCGCTTCGGCCTCGGTAAGCTCCACATCGAGCAGGACGACCAGCGACGCGCTCGAAGCGGCCTTGAGCGCTGCATTCCATTCCGTGGTGTAACCCAGAATCCGCGCGCCTTCCCCATTGGGCGCCCGCTCCTTTCGCAGCGCCAGATTGGGCACGCCCTTGAGCGGTGCTTCGTCTCCCTGGGGCAGCTGTACCGCGGCAACGAGCTTGGTTCCCTCGAGCAAACGCTTGACCATGCCCAGGGATTCGGTCGAGGCGCGGCCCGAGGCGAGCAATGCTGCCGACCCGCCCTGACGGACCGCCTTCACGACCCGCGCCAGAGCCTGATCCCAGTCGGTCGCCACCAACCGCTGGCTTTCGCGAACCAGCGGCGCCTCGATCCGGTCGCCCCGGTTCATCCAGCGGTAGTTCATCCGGCCGTGATCACAGATGAAGTGGCGATTCACCTCGAGGTTCGGCCGCGGCCGGAGACGCACGACCGCCGCATCACGGGTATCGATCAGGATGTTGCACCCCTGGCTGCATCCGGTGCAGACGCTGGCCGTCTTGTCCAGATCCCAGGCCCGAGCTTTGTGGAGGAAGTCCTTCGAGATGAGCGATCCGACCGGACACAGATCCACCACGTTACCGGCCCAGGGATGGTCCAGCTCGTGCTCGGGATCGATGCCGATGAAGGCCCGGTCTCCCCGCTCCGACACGTTGAGCACCGCCTCGCCCGCCACGTCGTCCATGAACCGCACGCAACGGGTGCAGAGGATGCACCGGTTGGCGACGTAGAGCACATCGGGGCCGAATTCTTCGACCGGATTGTAGCGCTTGGCGTATTCGCTGTACCGGGTGCCGGATCGGCCTTCCTGAAAGACGTAGTTCTGCAGCTCGCACTCCCCGGCCTGATCGCAGATCGGACAGTCGAGCGGATGGTTGATCAGCAGCAGCTCCAGCACTCCCTCGCGCGCCTTCTTGGCCTGCTCGCTGTCAACGTGGACGACCTGGCCCTCGGCTACAGTGGTTACGCAGGCCGGCATGAGCTTGGGTGCCTTTTCCACTTCGACCAGGCACATGCGGCACACCGCCGGGGATGGCAACGACGGGTGGTAGCAGTAATGGGGGATCAGCACCCCAGCCTGCTTGGCAGCCTCGATGATGGTCGTCCCCTTGGGGACGGCCAGGGTGAGACCGTTTATGGTGACGTTTACGTTTTCGGTCATGGTTCCAGGCTAGAGCTTTGAGCTGTAGCCATTAGCTGTTAGCGATTGGGGCTAATAGCTAACAGCTAATGGCTGCTTCTACACCGCCACAGCCGTCTTTCGATTCCCATTCAGGTACGCTTCAAACTCGCCGCGGAACTTCTTGATCCCGCTCACCACAGGCGCGGCGCAGGAATCGCTCAGCACGCAGATTGTCTTGCCGGTCATGTTGTCGGATAGGTCAAGCAACAAGTCCAGATCTTCGATTCGTCCCTTCCCCGCCAGCATGCGCTCCAGGATCCTGGTCGTCCACGCGGTGCCTTCTCGGCACTGGGTGCACTGGGCGCAGGATTCGTGGGCGTAAAAGCGGGCGAGCCGCATGATCTGGTAGACCAGGTCGGTCGAATCGTCCATGACGATCATGCCACCCGATCCGAGCATCGAGCCCTTGGCTGCAACGCCTTCGTAGTCGAGCTGGCAGTCTTCGACCTCGGCCGCGGTCATGATCGGGACTGAGGAGCCGCCGGGAATCACCGCTTTGAGGGTACGACCCGGACGCATCCCCCCCGCCATATCGTAGATCAGCTCCTTCATGGAGCTGCCCATCACCACCTCATAATTGCCCGGCCGCTGCACGTGCCCGCAAACCGAGATCAACTTGGTGCCGGTACTCTTGGGGTTGCCCCGGCACAGGCTCTTGTACCACTCGGCACCCCGCACGATGATGTGCGGAGTTGCGACCAGCGTCTCCACGTTGTTGATCGTGGTCGGCATCCCGAAGACACCCGCGGCGGCCGGGAACGGCGGCTTGATGCGGGGATTGCCGCGGCGCCCCTCGATCGAGTTCATCAGCGCGGTTTCTTCACCGCAGATGTAGGCGCCGGCACCCCGGAACAGCACCAGGTCGATCCGTTTGCCACTGCCGAAGGCATTGGCCCCGAGCGCGCCCTTGTCGTACGCCTCCTTGATCGCGCCCTCGAGAATCTTGTACTCGACGGTGAACTCGCCCCGCACGTAGATGTATCCCCGCTCGGCGCCGATCGCGTGACAGGCTAACGCGCAGCCTTCCAGCAGCGCGTGGGGCGTCCAGCGCATGATCTCGCGATCTTTGAACGTGCCGGGTTCCGATTCGTCGGCGTTGCAGCAGAGGTAGTGTGGTTTGCCGCTGTCCTTCGGCATGAACGACCACTTGAGGCCGGTCGGGAATCCGGCGCCCCCACGCCCGCGCAGGCCGGAGTTCTTGATCTCCTCGATCACCGCCTCGCGGGTCATGCCCAATGCCTTCTTGAACCCTTCGTAGCCGCCGCGCTTCACCCAGCCGTCGAAGGTGCGTGCGCCCGCGTCTCCGAAGTATCGGGAGAGAACCGGCTCTTCTTTTGGATGACTGGGATGGGGAAATCCCATTACTTGTACCCCTGGAGAATGCCCGGCACCCGTTCCGGAGTTACGCCTTCGATAAAATCGTCATCAATCAGCACCGGGGTAGCAAAGCCGCAGGCCCCGAGACATTCGACCTCGATCATGGTGAACCGGCCATCGGAACTGGTCGCACCCAACTCGCCGCATCCGGTGTGCTTGAGGAAGGCTTTCACCACGTCTTCCGCGCCGCAGATGTTGCAGGGCGATGTGGTGCAGACCTGGATGAAGTGGCGGCCGACCGGGTGCGTGTGGTACATGGTGTAGAACGTCACCACGCCTTTCACGTACGCCGGCGTGAGACCGAGCACCTCGGCCACCTCGGCGATCGCGCCCTCGGAGATCCAGCCCCGCCGCCGCTGGACGATCCACAACGCCGGCAGCAGGCACGCCATCTTCGTCGGGAAATTGGGGAACACCGCCTCAAGCTCCTGGAGCGCTTCCCCGACGAAGACCGGCTGCTGTTCCTCCTCGACGTGAGCCGAGCTCATCGGTCGATCTCTCCCATGACGATGTCCACGCTGGCGTTGATCGCGATTACGTCGGACAGCAGCACGCCCTCGCAGAGCTTGGGCAGGCAGGCCAGGTTGATGAAAGATGGGGGACGGATACGCCAGCGTACCGGTTTGGCGGTCCCGTCGGACACGAAGTAGTAGCCCAGCTCACCCTTGGGGTTCTCGATCCCCATGTAGGCCTCACCCGTGGGCGCCTTCACACCTTCCATCACCTGCTTAAAGTGGAAGATCATGGCTTCCATATCGCTCATGGCGCGCGACTTGGGAGGCAGGATCAGCCGCGGGTCCGACACGTTGATCGGAGCACCCTTTAGCCGCTCCAGCCGGACAAGGGCCTGCTCCAGGATGCGGACCGACTGTCGCATCTCCTCCATGCGGACGATGTAGCGATCGTAACAGTCGCCGTGCTCACCCACCGGTACGTCGAAGTCGTAATTCTCGTAGCCGAGATACGGGCGATCCTTGCGCACATCGTACGCGACCCCGGAAGCCCGGAGCATCGGCCCGGACAGCGAGTAGTTGATCGCGTCCTCGGGGCCGATCGATCCCACATTCTGAGTCCGGCCAATCCAGATGGCGTTCCGGGTGAACATCCGGTCGACGTCATCGAGGGTCTTGGGGAAGGTGCGGCAGAACTCGGCGAGTCCCGCTTCCCACCCGTCGGGAATGTCGGCCATGAGGCCGCCTACCCGGGTGAGGCTGGTCGTGAGCCGGGCGCCGGTCCACGATTCCTGCAGGTTGTAGATCCGCTCCCGCTGCTGGAAGGTCCAGAGGAACGGAGTGTAGGCTCCGATATCGATGCCGGTGGTTCCCAGCCAGACCAGGTGGGAAATGATCCGGCTCATTTCGCAGGCCATCACCCGGAGCACCGTGCACCGCTCGGTGATTTCGATCCCCATGAGCTTCTCGGCCGCCAACGCCAGACAGACGTTGTTGGCCATGGGCGAGAGGTAGTCGGTCCGGTCGGTGAGCGGGATGATCTGGTTGTAGTGCCGGTACTCGCCGAGCTTCTCGAATCCGCTGTGCAGGTAGCCGATGTGCGGCACCACACGGATCACGGTCTCCCCATCCAGCTCAACGACCAGCCGAAGCACGCCGTGGGTAGCCGGATGCTGGGGGCCCAGGTTGATCAGCATGTGCTCGGAGTTCATCTCGTCGGATGGCTCCGGCACCTTGGGCAGTTGGATGCCGAGGGGGACTTTCCGCACGTTCCCCTGCGCGTCGAGACCCGGGGTGCTGAGCGCCATCTCCACGCTGCGCAGGCTCATCGCAGGGTCCCCCGCTCGCCCCGGCTCAGCCGCTCGCGGACGTCGGCCGGCAGCTCATGATAGGACTCGACGATGCTCAATTCTTCCAGGGAGTAATGCGCTTCAGGGTTCGCGGCGAGGGCCTGCCGAGTCTGCTCCGCACGGCTGAAGTGGCCGCGGAGCGGAAAATCCTTCCGCAGGGGGAAGCCCTCCGAATAGGTCTCCCACATGAGGATCCGGCGCAGGTCGGGATGACCGCGGAAAGCGACGCCGAACATGTCAAAAACCTCACGCTCCAGCCAATCCGCGCCCTTCCACAGGTCGTAGACCGAGTCCACCTCGAGGGGCGCCCGCTTGTCGAGCTCGATCTTGCACCGCAAGTCCGCCTTCCGGTCCAGGGAGCGGAGCTGGTAGACGATTTCGAGCGGCCGCTCCATGTCCCGATACTCAACCGCGGTCACGTCGGTGAGATAGTTGAACCGCTGAGCGGGATCGTCCTTGAGCCAGGCCAGGATTTCGTGGGCCCGGTCACGCGCGAGGTAGGCGATCGTGTCTCCGCAGGAGACTTCGTGTCGCAGCACCGCGGCCCCGAAGCGGGACGTGAGCGCCGGAATCGAGGGCGACGGCTCGGGGCGGCTGGGGCTCACGCCGACCTCGTCTGGTGTACCGAATTACCGAACGGCTCGGACAGCTCGTCGATCCGGTTTGCGGGAAGGAACAATCCCTCCGGCCCTACCGTGTGCTCCTGGCGCAGATCGTCATCGGTGATGCTCTCGCCCGAGATCTTCTTTTGCAGCAGCAGGATGCCGTAGAGCAGTCCCTCGGGACGGGGCGGGCAGCCCGGCACGTAGACGTCCACCGGCACGATCGTGTCGATGCCCTGCACCATCGTGTAGGTATCGAAGATGCCGCCGGTCGAGGCGCAGGCGCCCATCGAGATGCACCACTTAGGCTGGGGCATCTGGTCCCAGATCCGGCGGATGACCGGAGCCAGCTTGAAGGGCAGCCGGCCGGCGCATATCAGCACGTCCGACTGGCGTGGCGAGAAGGCTTGCCGCTCCATTCCGAACCGCGCGATGTCATAGCGGCTGGCGGCGGTGGCCATGAACTCGATTGCACAACAGGCCGTCCCAAACGGCATCGGCCAGAGCGAATTCTTCCGGGCCCAGTTGGTGAGATCGCTCAGTTTGGCGGTCACCCAGTTGGGGGAGACCCCCGACACTTCGGTAGTGAGCGGTTCACCCGGTTGGGTCAATTCCATTCCAACGCTCCCCGCTTCCAGACGTAGACGTATCCGACCGCAAGGATCACGACGAATACGAACATTTCCACCAGCAAAAGGCCCCGGATCTCCTTCAGCTGCTGGAAGGCCGCAGCCCATGGGAGCATGAAGACCGTTTCGATATCAAACACGATAAACAGCATCGCGACGAGGTAGAACTTGACCGAGAAGCGCTCGCGGGCCTGGCCCAGGACGGGCATGCCCGACTCATAGGGAGCAATCTTCCCGGGGGTGCGGCGGTAGGTCGAGAAAATGTGGGAAACTGCCAGCATGAGGATCGCGTTCGCGATGACGAGCGCGATGACCAGCAACAACGGGATGTATGGTTGGAGCATCGCTGAAGCCCCGATTCGTGAAAAGATTCACGTGCAGGCGGGTAACTTAATGTTCGCCAAGGACGAACGGTAGCCTTGGGTTCGGAGTGCCACCGGCCCTCAACACCCTCTATATTGTCGCCCGTCCACGGGGACGGAACCCACTCCGTCCGCCAATTTCGCCTCACTGCCTGTCTGCCCACACTATGTCCATCAAGTCCGACCGCTGGATCCGCCGGATGGCCCAGGAACACACGATGATCGACCCTTTTGTGCAGGGCCAGGTCCGATCGGTGGACGCCCACGGGCGTAAGGTGATCTCCTACGGGGTGTCATCCTACGGCTATGACATGCGGGTGGCGCCCGAATTCAAGATCTTCACCAACGTACTTTCGGCAATAGTCGACCCCAAGGAGTTCGACAGCCGGAGTTTCGTGGAATTCGAGGGTGAGGTCTGCATCGTTCCGCCGAACAGCTTCGCCCTGGCCCGGTCGGTGGAGTACTTCCGGATCCCGCGTAACGTCCTGACCATCTGCGTGGGCAAGAGCACCTACGCGCGGTGTGGCATCATCACTAACGTGACGCCCTTCGAGCCCGAGTGGGAGGGACATGTCACGCTTGAAATCTCCAATACCACCCCGTTGCCCGCCCGCATTTACGCCAACGAGGGGATCTGCCAGGTGCTGTTCTTCGAGGCCGACGCGGACGACGTGTGCGAGGTGAGTTACAAGGACAAGAAGGGCAAGTACCAGAAGCAGACGGGGGTTACTCTGCCGAAATTGTAGAAAGGCGGACGGTCCGGCTTCCTCTATCCCGCCTTCCCGCCATCCCGCCTTCCCGCCCAAAACGGTGAGTTTTCTCACAGGCAAACGGGCATCGCCGTCATAATATGTTGAGGTTCGTCCTCTGCGTGTCCCCAGCTCAAGCGCGGTACCCATGCGTTCCCTGCTCCGCATCGCCCTGGCCGGCGTCGCACTGATCGCTTGTAACTCAGACCAGCCGCCGGGCCCCAACTCAACCGAGGACCAGGTCACTGCCAACGCCTTCGGGCCGGGCCCCACACAGTACGTCACAGTACCGGTCCAGGTGGCTCCCGCCTTCGCCACGGCACCGTTCAACGTGACCCGTTCCCTCACGATTCCGAGCGGCTTCTCGATCAAGGTCTTTGCGCGGGTCTCCGGGGCCCGGTTCCTGGCCGTAACTCCCGATGGACGGACCCTGGTGTCGAATCCGGGTACGGGGATCATCACCCTCCTTACGCCCAATGGGACCGGCCTGCCGTTGTCGTCCACCTTCGTGAGCGGCCTGGCAAAGCCTCAGGACATGGTGTTCTACCAGTCCGGGAGCACCATGTACCTGTATGTCTCCGAGAAGAATCGAGTCAGCCGGGCGGTATACGTGAACGGTGACCTGACGATGCGGAGCCGACAGGTCGTGGTCTCCGGCCTCCCCGATGCCTCCTCCCCCGGACTCGGGGGGCAGTACGGCCACGAGCTCAAGAACATCGCGATCGATCCTTTGACCGCGAAACTCTACGTCTCCATCGGATCCACCTGCAACCTCTGCGTGGAGGATACCCAGAGCAACCCGAAGCGGGCTTCGATCTACGTGTACAACGTGGACGGGAGCGGGGGCAGGCTCTTCGCGCAGGGACTGCGGAACGCCGAGGGCCTCGCCTTCGTGCCGACCCTCAGCATCCTCTGGGTGGTGGTGAACAACCGGGACAATATCCCCTACCCCTTCAATGATGCCAGTGGGAATTACGGGAAGGTCCTCCCCAGCTACGTGGATGATCACCCGCCGGAATTGTTCACCAGTGTCAAGGACGGCGGGAACTACGGCTGGCCCTTCTGCAATTCCAACCCGAACACTCCGGCCGGTGTCGACTTCATGCCGCTGGACAATGACTTCGACAGCAACAAGAACGGGACGGTTAACTGCGCGACGATGACCAAGGCGACCAAAGGAATACCGGCCCATTCGGCGCCTCTCGGCCTCACCTTCGTGCAGCGGACCAAGTTCCCGACCTACTACCGGCGCGGGGCGATGGTTGCCCTTCACGGTTCCTGGAACCGGACCACTTTCCAGGGTGGGAAGATCGCCTACTTCCCGTGGGACCCGAGCCAGCGCCCCGGGCCGCAGTACAACTTCGTTTCGGGCTGGCTCAATGGAAACAACTATTGGGGGAGACCGGTCGACACGGCGGTTGATTCAACCGGCGCGCTGCTTATCTCGGATGACTATAGCGGGACCATCTATCGGCTGTGGCAGACGGGGACGATTCCCTGAGCGGAAATTGAGGATTTCAGATTGCAGATTGCACACAATTCGGATTGGCTCGGATTGGCAGTTCAAATCTTCAATCTCAAATCTTCAATCTTCAATGACCTGACGCCCACCGGCTGTCGTGCGCCGGCTCCGCTCGGCCCGTTCGTCGAGCCGGTTCCTCGCCAGCCGCCACTCGTAGACCGAGAGCACCGGACCATAGAAGGCCAGGTCCGCGCCCAGCTTGCCCACTAACGCCCCAAGGCTCCCACCAAGCAACCCAATCCCGGCGCCGATGCAGAACGGCCGGATCAGCGCACTATCGAGCGCTTCGGCCGCACCAAATTCGAGGACCAGGTTGCGCAGCACCCGGAGAACATCCTTGTGACCGAATGACTTTCCGGATGCTCCGGCCTGATGCGCGTCGGTAACCGTCTCCCTCAGCGCCATGGTGCCGTAGAACACCACGGCCTCGGCGATGGTACCAGCATACCCTGCCGCTATCGTGCTTTCCGTCGCCTGGGAGACTGCACTGGCTGCTCCAACCGCGGCTACGGTTCCGATCACCTCAGATGGGCCGTACCTGCGGATCCAGCTCTTCAGTTTGCCCCGCTTCGACTGATATCCCTCGACCACGCGATTATCGATCTCCCGCGTCGTTGCCGGCAGTACCTGAAGTGTCCACGCCCCGACCTTGACTTCGTCCCCTTCGGCCAGGAGCCAGGGCGCCTGTATCTGTTCACCGTTGATGAGGGTGCCGTGCCTGCTGCTGTCGACCAAGAGGGGCCCATTGGGCGTGGATACCACGCACGCGTGGCGGCGGGACACTTTGTCGCCCGGCAGAATGATGTCGCACTCGGTCAGCCGACCGATCGAAATCGGCCGCCCACCCAGTGCCCATCGACGATCACCGTGCGCGAGCACCAGGGGTGAAGGTGACTGCATGGGATCCCAACATGAGGTCGGTTAGATTTCTCGCCATTCATCCGGGCGGATTACGCCGCCCTTTGTTTTCTCGGACTGGACGGTTCATGCGATACCTGTTGCTCGCCTTCACGTTGGCCGCGCCGCTCGCCGCGCAGCAACCCACAGCACCCCCTACGCCACAAGCACCCAAGGCTCCGAAACCCAGCACTCAGGTAACCCTGCGTCCCGCGGTCGCCGACACCGGCATCTTCGCGCCGATCGACCTTCCACCGGGAAACGAGATTCGGCGAGCCAATGGCGCCCCAGGTTCCAAATACTGGCAGCAACGAGTCGACTACTCGATCAAGGCCATTCTGGATACCGCGGCGAAGCGGCTGACCGGCACCATGGCGATCCGGTACACCAACAATTCTTCCGACACGCTGACTCGAGTGTGGATGCAGCTGGACCAGAACCTGTTCAAGCCGGGAAGCGTCGGATCTCTCCTCAATGCCGGGGAAAGTCGGTTCGGTGGAGGCGGGTTTCAGGGCGGGTTCGAGATCCCGTGGATCGTGCAGTCGCAGACCGGGATGCGAGCGGCCAAGCCTCTCAAGGCTTCAACCGCAGTCGGCCTGCAGCAGAAGCTTCGGACCCGGGTGGACGACACCATGATGGAGGTCTACCTCACGACGCCGCTGGCGCCGGGCGCGACGACCCAGTTCGACCTAGCTTACTCGTTCAACATTCCGGAGCATGGCGCCGACCGCATGGGACGAGACGGGACTCTCTACGAGCTGGCGCAGTGGTATCCCCGCATGGCCGTTTATGACGATGTCCATGGCTGGAATACCCTCCAGTACCTGGGCCAGGGGGAGTTCTATCTGGAGTATGGTGACATCGACTACGAAGTCACAGTGCCGGCTGGTTACATCGTCGCGGGAACCGGCACGCTTCAGAATCCCGTGGAGGTCCTGACGGCCTCGCAGCGAACCCGCCTTGCTGCGGCGGCGCGTTCGGACAGTATCACCCACATCGTTACCGCTGACGAGCTCACGAGCGGCGCAGCGCGCCCTGCCAGCTCCGGCACTCTGACCTGGAAGTTCAAGGCCACCAAGGTGCGGGATGCGGCCTGGGCTGCAAGCCCGGAATATCTCTGGGACGTCTCCTCGTGGAAGGGAGTCGCCGCCAACGCCTACTACCGGCCCAGCGCCATCGAGACCTGGAAGGACGCGGCGGACATGAGCCGCTACTCCATCATGGAGTACAGTACCCGCTGGTTCAACTACCCCTACCCGCAGATCTCGGCGGTTGAAGGTCCGGTCTCAGGGATGGAGTATCCGATGGTCGCCATGGAGGCCAGAGGCGAGAGCAAGGAAGACCTGTACAGCGTCGTCACCCACGAGATCGGCCACATGTGGTATCCGATGACCGTCGGGTCGGACGAACGGCGCTACGCCTGGATGGATGAAGGATTCAATACCTTTATCAATACCTTCAGCGAAGAGGGGTACTTCAAGCGCGATGACATGACCCGCCGGCGGGGAGAGGCTGCCTTCGTGCTGCAGAACGACCAGGGGCTCACCTCGCAGCCGATCATGACCTACGCCAACCGCTACCGCACCGGGTCCAACCTCGGCTCACTGGCGTACGTGAAGCCGTCCATCGGGCTTCTCACCCTCCGCAACAAGATCCTTGGGCCGGAGGTCTTCGATTCGGCGTTTCGGGAGTACACCAGGCGCTGGGCCTTCAAGCATCCCCAGCCCGCGGATTTCTTCCGCACCATCGAGGATGTGAGCGGCCGGGATCTCGACTGGTTCTGGCGGGGCTGGTTCTTCACGACCGCCGCGTTGGATCAGTCGGTCGAGTCCGTGACCCAATCGTCCGGTGGCATCGCGAGGGTTGTCATTCGTAATCTCGGGCAGCAAGTGATGCCGGTCGAGCTTAAGGTGACGCTCGGGGACGGGACAACCCAGCTGCTCAAATTCCCGGTCGAGATCTGGTATGCCGGCGACAAGTACGTGGCCGAAATCCCGACCGATCAGACGATCACGGAGGCCACGGTGAACCCTGACGGTCAATTCCCCGATATCAATCCGGCGAACGACGGATGGAAGCCTCCACCCACGCCGTAGGCGGGGATTTGATCCGGCGGGCGTCTATTGGATGACGCTGCGCCGGGCGCCGGCCCTGAAATTAGAAGGGGGGGCCCCCTGGTGGGGCCGTTCAGCGGCTGGATCTGATCGTATCCGCGGGTTTCTGATGACGGTCGGCCAGGAGTCCGGGCAGATATTCAATAACGGGGGGGCCCCCTACTGGAGGCCCCCCTGAGTGCGCCAAGCCTCGAGTTACCTCCTCTCGAGGCACTTCCTTGTCTGCCTCTGCCCTACTGCGGAATCGACACCTGCCAGAACCCGCTCAGCATGTCGCTGGCATACACCGATCCGTTGTACAGCATTACTCCCCAGGTGAGGGTGTTCCCCGGCCCACCAGGCTGGATTCGGGCTAGCTCACGGCCGGCCATGCTCCCGCTGATGATCCCGGAGATGTCCAGCGCCACCACGCCCGCATTATAGAAGGCCGCGTACAGAATCTGATTGGGTTCATCCACCCAGAAGTTGTGGGTCCCAGCATTCGGAATATGAAAGAATCCGACCTCCACCGGAGCCGTCAGGTCGGAGACATCCACGACGTGAATGTCGCCTGAGGCGTTGGACCCGTTGAAGGGTCCCTCCTCCCCGATAAATAGGTATCGCTTCTCTCCGTTGGGATTCCAGAACCACCAGCCATTGTGGGTTTCTCCGCCGAAACCGAGCGTGTGACTGAGCTGAACCGGGTGGCTTGGGGAGCCTCCATGGGAGCCATTCCCGACATCGAAAATGTACAGGCCTTCGTCCCAGGCGAACACGAAGGCGTAGCCGTCGCGCACGAAGGTATCGTGAATGCAGTAGTGGTCGGGTATCGGCGTGCTGCTGGCAGTCGTGATGGTCCCCGCTCCCGCCTGGGAAAGATCAAAAATCATCAGCGCGCAGTTGGCAGGGTCCTTGGCCGTAAACGCGTAGAGTTTTCCGCCGATGTCTGCCAGCGTACCGGTGTGAAGTCCCGCAGACACGATGGTCTTGGCCCGGAACACCGGCGTTCCGGGACTGGTTAGCTCATAAGCATAGATCCCGGAGCCAGGGCCACCCTCGGCGGTGTACACCAGCCATGCCCCATCCTCCGACACTTGAATGTCACTCACCGTCCCAATGCTCGGCGTGATGATCGAGTCGTATAACACCGGGGCGCCGGAACCATCCAACTGCCAGATGAAGACGGCGTTACCGTTCCCGCCCCAGGTACCGGTGTAGCCGAACCCATCCTTGACCCAGAGATCCGAGGTAGTGCGGCCGGGAACATTGTTCCCGCCACTCAAGACCGAGAAGGTGAGCGGTACGATTGCCTTCGAGTCGAAGGTGAGGGTACCGAGCCCGGTTACCGTCGCGGTGACCGTCGTGGCGCCCGCGGCCGCGCCCATTGCGTGAACCACCGAAGCCGTGCCGTCGAGTCCTGTCGCGTTGTTGGCCGCGGAGATGCTGCCGCCACCCGAGGTGAGCGCCCAACTCACGCTTTGACCGGACACGGGGTTGTTATACTGGTCGGTAACCTTGACCTGAAGGTTTTGCGGCAGAGGCTGGCTGACTTTCCCCACCTGACCATCCCCGCCCGACTTCACGAACAGCGTCGCCGGCCCCGCCTCGCCTGTCGCGGTGAAGACCACGGTGCCGTATCCCGACGCCGAAGCGCGAACCGTCTGAGAGCCGAGCTGGGTGCCGAGGGTGGCAACGGCCTCCGCGATTCCCTGTGCATCGGTCAGCGAACTGGCCGGCGTCACGCTGCCGCCACCAGAGGCCACCTGCCAGGAGACCGTGAGTCCGTCTACCGGCCCGCTCCCGTTGCTGACCTTCACCGAGTAGGGCTGAAGGGCGCTACCCACCTCGGCGGTTTGGTTGGCGCCGCCCTCGATCGTGATCGCACCGTTGCCGCCGGTCGACCCGTCAGAGCCGCAGCCCGCCGCCAATACGCCGATGACTGCTATGGCAACCTGTCGCATCCGCTAACCTTGCTGTCAGTGGGGTTCCGACAACTGATAGAAGCCGCTCGACATGTCGGACGCATAGACCGAGCCGTTATAAAGCATGACTCCCCAGGTGAACGTATGGCTGTTGCCGCCCGGCCGGATCCGCGCAAGCTCGCGGGACGCCATGCTACCGGTGATGGTTCCCGAGATGTCGAGCGCCACGACACCGCCGTTGTAGTACGCGGCGTACAGGATCTGATTGGTCTCGTCCACCCAGAAATTGTGGGTTCCGGCATTGGCCATGTGATAAAACCCCACCTCTACGGGCGCCGCGAAGTTGGAAACATCGACGACATGGATGTCGCCCGAGGCGTTTCCGCCGTTGGAGGGACCCTCTTGCCCGATAAAGAGGTACTTCTTCTCTCCGTTCGGATTCCAGAACCACCAGCCGTTATGGGTCTCACCCCCGAACGCCTTGGTGTGACTGATCTGCACCGGATGAGTCGGAGACCCGCCATGCGAGCCGTTGCCGACGTCGAAGATGTAGAGACCCTCGTCCCACGCGAAGACGAATACGTATCCATCGCGCACAAAGGTGTCGTGGATGCAGTAGTTCTCTGGTATCGGCGTCGCGCTGGCTTCGGTGATAATGCCGGACCCCGCCTGCGAGAGATCATAGATCTCCAGGGCGCAGCCCGAGGGATCTCTCGCGGCGAAATCGTACAGCGTGCCGCCGATCGTTGCCAAGGTACCGGTGTGCAGCCCGATAGTGCTGCCCGAGACCACTGTCTTGGCGCGAAACACCGGCACGCCTGGGCTGGTCAGCTGGTAGACATATAGACCCGAACCGGTACCCCCTTCGGTGGTGAATGCCAGCCAGCCACCGTCGTCGGAGACTTGGATGTCGCTGATCGCGCCGACATTAGGCGTGATGATCGAATCATAGAGTACCGGGGCGCCCGAGCCAACCAGTTGCCAGATCAGGACCACGTTCCCGAACACTCCGGGCACCGATCCGGGGTAGGTCCCGGTGTAGGCGTAGCCGTCCTTCACCCACAGGTCAACGCTGCTCCGGTTGTGAACGTTGTTGCCGCCGGCCAGGATCGTGAAGAAGCGTTGTACGATGCCTTTTGCCGCAAAGGTCACGGTGCCGGCGCCGGCGACCGACGCGGTAATGCTGACGTCGCCGGGAGTGGTTCCGAAGGCGTAGGTTGTCGAACTGCGGCCATCCACGTTGGTCGTGGTAGTTGTTGGCGAGAGGTTCCCTCCGCCAGCTGCCACCGCCCAGCTCACTGAGGCATTGGGCACTGGGTTGTCATACTGGTCCTGCACCCGGACCTGGAGCTGTTCGGGTAGCGCAGAGCCGGTGAAGCCGAACTGATCATCGCCGGCGTCTTTGGCGATCGTGGCAGCCGGACCCGCCGTCGCAAGGGTGGTGAATATTGCTGGAGAGTACCCCGAGGCGGTTGCCTTCACGACCTGAGAGCCGACGACCGTCCCCAGCGTGGCGGTCGCCCCGGCGATTCCCCCCGCGTCCGTCACCGAGGTCGCGGGCGCCACGCCACCGCCGCCGACGACTACACTCCACGACACGGTCACCCCCGCAACCGGACCAGCGCCGTCGGTGACTTTCACCGAGAACGGTTGCAGCGCCGTTCCCACGGCCGCCGTTTGATTCATCCCGGATTCCGGGGTCACGCTACCGTTGGCTCCACTGGGGTTGTCGGAGCCGCAGGCGAGCCCGACGGCAATCACCAGGCCTGCACCGAGGCGTCGAATCATCGGTCCGTGCACCTCACATCTCATGATGTTCATGCGTCATGGCCGGGCCATCGTCCAGCAGCGCTCCATACCGTCCCATCCGGTGCCCGTGCAGCTGCCAGGCGGCGCGGACCCCCACACTGAGCGAGCGAACCGATTCCTTGCCGTAGAAGAGCTCGGGATCGAACAGTCCCGGCTGGACCAGCCCCACTTTGCCGAAGGTGCCTTCCACGAAGGGCTGAAGGTCGAGCCGTCCCTGGGACAGCGAAAACCCGAAACCATACCCAATGGTGTGCAGCGTCCACCGGGTGATGCCAAGAATGGAGTTTTCCAGATGGGGCCGGAGCGAGCGGAACGGGTCCAGAGTACGGGTCTCTTCCGGCCGCTCGGTCCGCTCGAACCTGTAGTAAGGACGATGGTGCCCAACGGTCCATGCACCTTCGGCCAGGATGCTGTGAAACACGAAAAACCCCTCGGCCTCCTCGGTCTTGGCCCACTCTGCCAACCCGTAGACCCGGCTGTGGCCCACCGGTCCCTCATACCGTGCGGAGACGTCCCACTTCCAGGCGTCGGTGCCCGCCCCTGGGCGATGCTCGGGAGAATGAACCTTGGCCCTGGAGCCCTGCAGCTCGACGTGCCGTACTGGGAGCAGCGTCAGGCGAAGCGACCAGGAATCGCCGAAGCGCCATTCGTCATCGTTCTTGATGAGCGGCCATTGGTCGGGCCGCTCCGGCTCGTCGCCGTCAAAGAAAGAGCCCTCCGCGATCACCGGTCCCACCCGCACCCCTGCCATGGCGACCGCACGCTCCAGAATCTGGGCGAAATGGTGGTTCACCGGATAGCGCACGGGAGGGCGGCTCATCGGGTCGTCGGTCCCGAACGGTACAAAGCCCTTCCCCACACTCAGGGAAACCCGCGCGGCCCCATCCAGGTCGCCCAGCAGGTCCACCCCCGACAGCATCAGCTCATGGACATAGGTGTGAGGATGGCGCCGATCGACATACCCCTCACCCCAATCCCCGGGGGCGAGTTCACCGTCCGGGATGGTTTTCCCCTCGAGGTCGAGCGTGGTGGTGAGCCGCAGGTGATCGTCCACCGCACCGAGATGGAGCATCAGCAGTGGCTGCACCACGCGCAGCTCGCCCAGGGTTTCCCCGCCCGGAATCGGATCTACGGATGTGTAGAGCGGAATGAGTTGGGCTGCCAGGTGGGCCGTGACGGGGGACTGGGCCTCGGCCTGCTGAGTAAGAACCAGCGCCAGCACGACACCAGTGGCGACCGGTCGGATCAAATGCCCGCCTCAGCCGCGATCTCGTCTCGGGCGGTGGCGTTGGCCACTATGTAGTCGTGGTACAGCCGGGTAATCCAATCGATACGGATTTCCTTAGGGCAGGCCTCCTGACATTCGCCGTGCCAGGTACACCCGCCGAATCCCTCCACGTCCATCTGCTTGACCATGGAAAGCGCCCGCCTGGACCGCTCGGGCTGGCCCTGGGGCAGCATGGCGAGATGACCAGCCTTGGCGGCGGTGAACAGCATGGCCGAAGCATTGGGGCACGCTGCCACACAGGCTCCGCAGCCGATGCACTGGGCAGCGTCCATCGCGGCGTCCGCGTCGCCCTTCGCTATGGGTAAGGCATTGGCGTCGGGAGCGCTTCCGGTAGAGACCCCGACGAACCCGCCGGCGGCAATAATGCGGTCGAAAGCACTCCGGTCCACTACCAGGTCCTTCAGCACGGGGAAGGCCCGGGCGCGCCAGGGTTCAATGTAGATCGTGTCCCCATCCCTGAAGCTGCGCATGTGCAGCTGGCAGGTGGCCGTACCACGCGGCGGTCCGTGTGCCACTCCATTGATCATCATGCCGCAGGAGCCACAAATCCCCTCCCGGCAGTCATGGTCGAAAGCGATCGGCAGCTCACCCCGCTCGATCAGACCCTCATTCACCACATCGAGCATTTCCAGGAACGACATATCGGGACTGATGGCCGTGGCCTGATAGGTCACCAGCTTCCCGGCCGCAGTCGAAGAGGTTTGGCGCCAGACGTGGAGGGTGAGGTTCATGGATCTACTTATAGCTCCGCGTCGTCAGGTGCACGTTCTCGAATTCGAGCGGTTCCTTGTGGAGCAGGGGCGGCTTCTCCGTGCCCTGATATTCCCAAGCCGCCGCATAGCAGAACCGGTCGTCGTCGCGGAGGGCTTCTCCATCTTCCGTCTGGTACTCGACCCGAAAATGGCCGCCGCAAGACTCCTCGCGGTGCAGCGCGTCCGCGCACATCACCTCGGCGAACTCCAGAAAATCCGCTACGCGACCGGCCTTCTCGAGGGCTTGGTTCAGCTCCTCTCCCCCACCGGGCACACTCACGTTCTCCCAGAACTCCCGGCGCAAGGCAGGAATCGCCCTGAGCGCCGCCTGCAATCCCTCGGCAGTCCGGGCCATACCGCAGTGTTCCCACATGATCTTGCCCAGCTCCCGGTGGAACGAATCGACGGTTCGTTTGCCCCGTATCGCGATCAGACGCTTGGTTCGTCCCGCCACCTCAGCCTCCACTGCGCGGACGGCGTCATGATCCGCCTCCACCTTCTCCAATTTCGAGGTCGCGAGGTAGTCTCCGATCGTGTATGGCAGGATGAAGTAGCCATCGGCCAAACCCTGCATCAGCGCACTGGCGCCCAGACGGTTGGCGCCATGATCGGAGAAATTGGCCTCCCCGATTACGAACAGGCCCGGGATCGTGCTCATCAGGTCGTAATCCACCCACAGGCCACCCATCGTGTAATGGACGGCGGGGTAGATGCGCATCGGTAGACGATACGGATTTTCGTCGGTGATCCGCTGATACATCTGGAACAGGTTCCCGTAGCGCTCGCGGATCTTGTCTTCACCGAGGCGACGGATGGCATCGGCGAAGTCCAGGTACACGCCCCGACCGCCAGGACCGACGCCGCGTCCCTCGTCGCATACTTCCTTGGCGGCGCGGGAGGCGATGTCTCGCGGAGAAAGATTCCCGTAACTCGGATATTTCCGCTCGAGGTAGTAGTCGCGCTCGCCCTCCGCGATGTCACCCGGCGCCCGGTGGTCCCCCTTCCGTTTCGGAACCCAGACTCGGCCGTCGTTCCGGAGCGACTCGCTCATGAGGGTCAGCTTGGACTGGTGGTCACCGGCGACCGGGATGCAGGTCGGATGGATCTGGGTAAAGCAGGGATTGCCGAAGGCGGCCCCCCGTTTGTAGGCCCGGTAGGTGGAGGTGACGTTGCAGCCTTTGGCGTTGGTCGAGAGATAGAAAACGTTTCCGTATCCCCCGGTCGCCAGGACCACCGCATCGGCCAACCAGGTCTCGACTGCTCCGTTCAACAAATCGCGGGTGACTATCCCTCGCGCCACGCCATCCACGGTGACCAGGTCGAGCATTTCGTGACGCGCGAACATGGTGACCGTTCCCGCGGCCACCTGTCGCTCCAGCGCCTGATAACAGCCCAGCAACAGCTGCTGCCCGGTCTGGCCCCGGGCGTAGAAGGTCCTGGAAACCTGAGCGCCGCCGAACGACCGGTTGGCGAGCAGGCCGCCGTATTCCCGCGCAAATGGAACACCCTGCGCCACACACTGGTCGATGATGTTGACACTGATCTGGGCGAGGCGATACACGTTGGCCTCTCGGGCCCGGAAATCGCCTCCCTTTACCGTGTCGTAGAAAAGGCGCCAAATCGAATCGCCATCGTTCTGGTAGTTCTTGGCCGCGTTGATGCCACCCTGGGCGGCGATGGAGTGCGCACGACGGGGGCTGTCCTGGAAGCAGAAGCACTGCACCTTATAGCCCAGCTCGCCCAGCGTAGCCGCGGCCGAGCCGCCGGCGAGACCGGAACCGACCACGATGACGGTGTACCGCCGCTTGTTGGCGGGGTTCACCAGCTTCATCTCGAACTTTCGCCGATCCCACTTTTCAGCGAGGGGGCCGGCGGGGATGCGTGCGTTCAGTTCCATGTGCACTCGTCGAGCGTCGTTGGTCGATGGTCGATGGTCGATGGTTCACGATCACGTCGAACGCCCATGACCGTTGACCATTGACTATCGACCACTGATATCATTTCAGCCACCCAAACCACACCGCCACCGGAATCACCGACATGCCCAGCCACACGATCAGCGCGACTACCAACGCGATGGGACGATGCCTGGGATTGGGCGATGGGCGAGCCACGCCAAGCGACCGGAGGCTGGCCCAGGTGCCGTGATAGACGTGGAGGCCAACCGCGATCAGCGCAATCAGGTAGAAAACGACTATCAGCGGGTCGCGGAATCCCGCCACCAGGTTGTGGTAGACGTTCCCCTCGACGAAATCGGGATGGGCCGTGCCCCAGGTGAAGTGACTGAGGTGATAGACCAGGAAGACCAGGATCAACACTCCGCCCCATCGCAGCGTCTGCGACGCGACGGTCGAGGCCTGCGGGACCATCTTGGCGTAGGGTACCGGTCTGGCCTTGCGGCTCATCACGGTAAGCTGAGTCGCGGCGACGACGTGCATTATGAGAGCGACCAACAGGATGACCCGGCTGAGCAGCAGGAGTTCATGCGCCGGACCGTGCAGCAGAGCGGCGTACCCGTTGAGCTTCTCCGCCCCCGCGAAAGCCTGGAGATTTCCCGCCATGTGGAGCACCAGCCAGACGATCATGATGAGACCGGTAACTCCCATCACGACCTTCTTGCCCAGCGTGGAGCGCCAGAAGGCGAGCAGGCGGCTCACCCCAGCGCCTTCATGGTGTCAATGACCGCCGCGGCGGACTTATGCAGATCCGTCTGCTCCTGATCCGACAGCTTGACTGTGACGATCTGCTCCAGTCCCTTCCGGCCCAGCTTGCAGGGCACGCCGCAGAAGACGTCGCGTAAGCCGTACTCGCCCTGAAGCCACGCGGCGCAGGGGAGAATCCGCTTCTTGTCGAGGGCGATGGACTCCGCCATCTGGACCGCCGCGGCGCTCGGCGCGTAGTAGGCCGATCCGGTCTTGAGCAGCGCCACGATTTCTGCACCGCCATTCCGGGTCCGGGCGACGATCGCGTCCAGCTTGGCCTGGTCAATGAGCTGAGTGACGGGAATGCCGGAAACCGTCGTGTAGGAGATGAGTGGCACCATGGTGTCCCCGTGCCCGCCCAGCACCATCGCCTGAATGTCTTCAACCGATACGTCGAGCGCCTCGGCCAGAAACGAACGGTAGCGGGCGGTGTCGAGCACCCCCGCCATGCCGAGGACGCGTTCCCGCGGGAAGCCCGTCGCCTTCATGGCCACATAGCACATCACGTCCAGCGGGTTGGAGACCACGATCAGAATCGACTGCGGCGCGACGCGCTTGATCTCCCGGCTCACCGCCTCGACGATTCCCGCGTTGGTCTTCACCAGGTCGTCCCGGCTCATGCCGGGCTTCCGGGCGATGCCCGCGGTCACGATGAAGAGCTCGGATCCGGCCGCTTCGTCATAGCCGTTGCTGCCGATGACGCGGGTGTCGAAACCTTCGATTGGCGCCGACTCCCACTGGTCGAGAGCCTTGCCCTGAGGGACGCCTTCGATCACGTCCACCATGACGACGGAGCGGGCCAGCTGCTTTTCGGCAACGCGCTGGGCCGCGGTTGCACCCACGTTGCCAGCGCCGACGACGGTGATCTTGTTGAGCATTGGGATTGTAGAGTCGAGGTGAAGCTTGAAATTAGCGTTCAGAGGAAAAGGCGGGTAGGCCGCGGCGGTCACCCCGATTTCTTGCGGCGAGGTCTGCGACTCCGGCCCCGCCGCGGCGCGCTTTTCTCAGGCTCACCGGGAATTCCCAGCTTCCGCAGGCCCTCGTAGAGCACCACGCTCACCGCATTCGCCAGATTGAGGCTTCGCACGTCGCCCGGCATCGGAATCCGGAAGCACCGCTCCGGATGCTTCTCCAGGATCTTGGCCGGCATGCCATCGGTCTCATTCCCGAAGACCAGGACGCTGTTCGTACTGAAGGGCGCCTCGCGGTAATCCCGCTCGGCATTGGCGGAGAAATAGAGGCAACGATCCCGGCTGATCGCATCGCGAAAACGGAACCAGTTGGGATGCACCCAGAGATCGACCTTCTCCCAGTGGTCGATCCCGGCCCGCTTTACCGCGGTTTGGTCCAGACGGAAGCCCAGCGGTTCGATCAGGTGCAGGGGCACATCGGCCCCCACACACAGCCGGGCGATGTTCCCCGTGTTGGGCGGGATCTGCGGGCAGATCAGGGCGACGTGAAGCGTCATGCGCGGGACCCGGTCGCGGCTAGCCGCCCCGAGTGTGCATCTCCCGCAATGGATCAGACCGCAGGCTCGTCAACGAATACAGTGCTCCGCGATGCGGGTCAGCGCCCCGGGCCTCGGCACCACGGTCGTCGCGTTCCTTCCAGGCCTGCACGATCTGCTCCCGGATTTCCTCGTCTGTGGCACCGCTCCTCAGCGGTTCCCTCAGGTCCACTCCCTCGTCGGCGTAGAGGCAGAGGAGGAAGTGCCCGTCGGCGGTGAGCCGGGAGCGATCACAGGTGCGGCAGAATGGCTGAGTCGTCGAAGCGATGATCCCGAAGGTCGTCCCGTCACCGAGGCGGAATCGTTCAGCTGGGGCTACAGGATCAATCCCGTTCACCAACGGTTCGATCCGCCCGAAGCGTCTGGTGAGGCGATCCAGGATCTCGCGGCGTGAAACGACCTTCTCCATGCTCCATCCGGTGGCGCCACCGACATCCATGTATTCGATGAATCGCACTTCCCCGCCGCATGACACCCCGAAATCGATCAGGTCTTCCAGCTCGTCGTCGTTGTAACCGCGCACAATCACGCTGTTGAGTTTGACCGGCGGGAAGCCCGCATCGCGGGCCGCGCTGATTCCGGCGAGGACATCGCCGTGCTTGGCGCTGCGAGCGAAGGACTGCATCCTTTCGGGTCGCAGTGTGTCGAGGCTGACTGTCAACCTTCGCAGTCCGGCTGCCCCCAACGGGGCCGCCTGGGTCGCGAGCAGAATTCCGTTCGTCGTCAGAGCGAGATCGGTCAGTTCAGGACGCAAGGCCAACCGATGCACCAGATCGGGAAGACCGTGACGGAGCAGCGGCTCGCCACCGGTAAGCCGGATCTTGCGGACTCCGACGCTGGCGAAGATTCCGGCGAGCCGGTCGACCTCTTCGAAGGAAAGGATGGAGCTGCGGGGAAGCCATGCGTACTCGGCTTCGGGCATGCAGTACCCGCAGCGCATGTTGCACCGATCGGTGACCGAGATCCGGAGGCTGGTGAGCGGCCGGCTGAACCGGTCAACCACTACTGTTCGCTGGTTCAAGGGCCTGGTCGGCCCGAGAGAGCTAGCCATGCCGTCCCCCTGCGGAGCCGATCGCGACCTCTTCCGGCGGGTTGCCAGTGCCCGCGGCCGCCGGGTTTACCCAGTCCGCGCTGCCATCCGCGTACCATTCACGCTTCCAGATCGGCACCCGGCGTTTCAACTCTTCAATCACGTAACGGCACGCCTCGAAGGCCTCGCCGCGGTGCGGCGCCGCCACAGCGACCGCGACAGCTGCCTCTCCGACTTCGAGCGTTCCGATCCGATGGGAGAGCGCAACTCGTACCGGCCACTTGGTCTCCGCCTCGGTTACGATCGCCGCGCATTCCGCTTCGGCCATTGGGGCATAGGCCGAGTATTCCAGGCGTTTCACTTCCCTGCCTGCGTGATGATCACGGACCAGTCCCACAAAAGATGCGATCCCGCCACGATCCGCGGCGCCGACACTTGCCAGCAATGACGCGAGGTCGAGGGGGTGCTCGGTGAGACGAGCTGAAATCATCTCAACCTCCGGCCAGAGGCGGGAGGAGAGCCACCTCGTCTCCCTCACGAAGCGGCGAATCGGCTGTCGCATGAACCGCGTTGATGGCGGTGAGAGGACGGGCGGGAAGGCGATCGGCCTGGGGTAATTCGTCGCGCAGCTGTCGAATCAGGTCGGCGACGGTCGCTGGAGCCGGCAACGAGAGTTCTACGGTATCCCGCCCAATCCAGTCGGCGTAGCTGGCGAACAGGAGCACCTTGACCGTTACAGTCTCAACCGAAGCAGTCATTCTGAGCAGTATAATCGCTTATCGGATACGGGGCCCAGCCGGTCCCCTGAAACGAAGGGAGCCGGGCTGACCCGGCTCCCATTACTCCACGAAGGCTCTGATCCTCAGATCACTCGGAATGGGGCTGAGAATCAGCCGATTCCGGAGTCTCGTCCGCCACCAAAGCCCGCAACTCCTTGCTGGGCTTGAACACAGGCACCGGACGCGCGGCAACTTCGACTGGATCGCCGGTGCGTGGATTCCTCGCCATGCGAGTCTTCCGGCGGCGAATCTTGAAGGTGCCGAAGCCGCGTACCTCTATGTTGTGTTGATTCTTAAGTGCTTCCTTGACCGCGTCCAAGAATGCGTCCACTACTCTCGCGCAATCTTTCTTGGAAATCATGGGGCCCGCCGTGCGCGCGATGGAGGCGGTGACCTGTTCTACGAGATCGGCCTTCGTCATGCGTTCCCCCCTGGAGGGTCTCATGCCCGGCTCGGTCCCTAGCAGCAAGGCTGCATGAGAGACTACGAGCTTACACGTTGACTGTCAAGGGGTTGGCCCATCCGAGCGGGGTGAACCGCCAATCATTCGTACGAATTCGGCAAAGTGAGGGTAGGCGTCGTGGGGTCCCGGCGAGGCTTCCGGGTGGTATTGGACGGCAAAGACCGGAAGTGCTTTGTGCCGAATGCCTTCCACCGTTCCGTCATTCAGATTGACGTGAGTGACCTCCAAATCGCTCGCGCCGGGGACGGCGCCCTGCTCGCCCTGAACCGCGAATCCGTGGTTCTGTGAAGTTATAAGTACTTGTCCTGTACGGAGATCCCGAACCGGATGGTTGCCGCCCCGGTGGCCATAAGGCAGTTTGACCGTCTGGCCACCGAACGCGAGCCCCAGGAGCTGGTGGCCGAGGCAAATGCCGAACGTGGGGAGCCCTGAGTCGGCCAGTTCCTTGATGTTCTGGATGGCGTAACCTACCGCGGCCGGGTCCCCAGGCCCGTTTGACAGGAAAAGCCCGGCCGGCTTCATCTTTTGTACTTCCTTCGCGGTCACGGTCGCGGGAACCACCGAGACCCGACAGCCTGAGGCGGCGAGCATTCGCGCAATGTTCCGCTTCATGCCGTAGTCGTAGGCCACAATCAGCGGCCCATCCCCCTCCTGATAGGCCTTCGGCGTCGTCGCCCGTGATGCCAGGTCGAGCCCGTTCATCGAAGGAGAGTCCATCAGCTGCAGCGTCAACTGCGGCGTTGGTTCCCTACCCTCCGCGATCACGCCGCGCATGGCTCCGCGTTCGCGGATGTGCCGGGTGAGTCGCCGAGTGTCCACGTTCTCGATGACCGGGATGCGTGACTCGGCCAGCCACTCGTCCAGCGGACGCGTGGACCTCCAGTTGGAGGTGTGGCGCGACATCTCCCTCACCACAACTCCGGTGATCTGAGGTTTCCCCGACTCCATGTCGTCGGGATTGACCCCATAGTTGCCGATCATGGGAGCGGTCATGACCACGATCTGTCCCAGATAACTCGGGTCAGTAAAGACCTCTTGATACCCGCTCAGGTTCGTGGTGAAGACCACCTCCCCGAACGCCGAGTCCACCGGGCGCGGAGTGGTACCGGGATACCAGGTCCCGTCCTCCAGTAATACGAAAGCGGGGCGATCGGTCATCCGGTCACCCCGCGCGAAGTCTTCTTCATAGTGCCTCGAGTTACGGTGCCGGCTTGGAGGGCTGCGGTGCCGGAGCCTGTGACCCCTGGCCCGCGGCGTCGCTGCTGGGCGTAGTGGGTGTGGCACCTTCCAACGGAATCGGTGCGGGCGCCGCCGGGGCCGGCTGGTTCTGCAACTGCTCGAGCACCTCGCTGGATGCACCGCTACGGGTCGGCGAGACGATCGACAGCAGCAGCGACAGGAACAGGAAAGTGCCCCCGCAGATCCAGCTCATCTTGGTAAGCAGATTGGCCGCCTGACGGCCACCAACCACGAGATCAGTGGTGCCTCCGCCGAGAGAGGCGAGACCCCCTCCCTGCCCGGCCTGAAGCAGCACGACGGCCGCGAGCAGCAGCCCGTCCATGATCAGCAAGACTAGCAAGAGATAGTACATGGCGGCCGCAAAACTAATCAGGGGGCCATCTTGCCGGTAGGGGCGGTTTTCTTACAGCTGCACCAGTTCGGACCAGCCTTCCGGATCGAGACTCGCACCGCCGACTAGCACTCCATCGATCTCGACTTGCGCCACCAGGGCCTGGACATTGCCCTTGTTGACACTGCCGCCGTAGAGCACGGTTGCCCGACCGGCAAGGCCGAGGTTCGCCAGGACGCCGCGAACCGCTCGATGAACCTCGGCCGCGTCCTCCGGTGTGGCGTTCTTGCCGGTGCCGATAGCCCAGACCGGTTCGTAGGCGATCAGAACGCGGGCGAGATCCGCGGGCGAAAGGTTGTGCAGCCCTTCTTTCAGCTGCCTGGTCACGACCGACTCGGTCTGCTGCGCTACACGTTCTGCCAGCGTCTCCCCGACGCACAACATCGGAGTCAGTCCTGCCTCGAGAAGCGCCCGCACCTTTCGGCGGGTCTCCGCGTCGGTCTCCCCGAAGACATGCCGCCGTTCGGAGTGACCCACCAACGCTCCGGTTGCCCCGGCACCCTTGGCCAGCTGGATCGACGTTTCCCCAGTGAAGGCACCTTTCGGTTCCCAGTGCACATCCTGAGCGCCGACGCTGATATCGGGACGGCCTTTCAGTGCATTGCTGGTTGCCTCGATGGAAACGGCAGAGGGGAAAAACCAGTACGAGCGGCCTTCCGCAGGCCGAGTCCGTGCGAGAAACGTTGCCGCGAAAGCTCGAGCGTCTCCCGGAGGGAGATGCATCTTCCAGTTAGCGGCGTAGACGAGAGTGCGCATCACGCGTCGTCCAGAGCGGCAACACCCGGGAGTGTCTTCCCTTCGAGGAATTCGAGGGAGGCCCCGCCGCCAGTGGACACGTGGGTCATCTTGCTCTCGAGTCCGGCTTGGGCGACGGCCGCCGCAGAGTCGCCACCGCCGACGACAGTGATCGCTCCCCGATCGGTAGCGTCGGCGAGCGCATGAGCCACCGCAAGCGTTCCATGATCGAAGGGGGGAGTTTCGAATACTCCCATCGGGCCGTTCCACACCACCGTGCCGGCGGCAGCGATGCGCGACGCGAAGTCCTTCTCGGTCCCAGGATCGATGTCGAACATGGCCCAGCCGGCGGGAATCTTGTCTCTCGCCACCACCTTCGTCTCCACGTCACTCTTGAGTTCCCGGGCGATGACTGCGCCGACCGGCAGGACCAGCCGGTTCCCGCCCTTCTTGATCAACTCCTTCGCCAGCTCCACTCGGTCTTCCTCGACCAGCGATTTCCCGGTCTCGACGCCCATCGCCCGGAAGAAGGTGCAGGCCATCGCACCGCCGATCAGGATCGCGTCCACCCGGGGTAACAGGTTCTCGATGAGGTCAATCTTGCCGGAGACCTTGGCTCCGCCAAGCACCGCGACGAAGGGGCGTTTCGGTTGATGGAGTGATTCACCCAGGTACTTGAGCTCGCGCTCCATGAGAAATCCGGCCACCGCGGGCTTCAGCAGCTTGGCGACGGCCTCGGTGCTCGAGTGAGCGCGGTGGGCCGAACCGAACGCGTCGTTCACGTAGAAGTCGCCGAGGCCAGCGAAGGTCTTCGCGAGTTCGGGGTCGTTCTTTTCCTCGCCCGGGTAGAACCGGGTGTTCTCCACGATGGCGACCCCGCCGCGGGGAAGCCGCTTGGTCACCGTCACCGCGTCCGGTGCGGCGGGATCCGCGATGAAGCTCACGGGAGCGCCGAGCAGTCGCTCCAGCTCCTGAGCGCAGGGTGCCAGGGAATACTTGGGATCAGGTCCGCCCTTGGGTCTTCCCAGGTGGGATAACAGCACCACCCGGGCGCCCTTCTCCCTCAGGTAGGTAATGGTAGGGAGCGACGCGCGGATCCTGGTGTTGTCGGTGACCGCACCGTCCTTGATGGGACAGTTGAAGTCCACCCGCACGAGAGCCCGTCGTCCGTCCAGGGCCGCGGCGGGGAGGTCATGAAGAGAGCGTTTCATCCGGGACGGGATGGTGGTCAGGGTTGGAGGGGCGCCCCTGGTGGTCGCCCTTCTATAACCGCTGGCCGATGTACCGAATCAGATCCACACACCGCGCCGAATAGCCCATCTCGTTGTCGTACCACGACGAGACATGGACCAGGGTGCCTTCCAGCACGTTGGTAAGGGCGAGGTCTACCGTGCTCGAGCTCAGGTTGCCGATATAGTCGGCTGACACGAGCGGTTCGTCGCTCACCGCGAGAATTCCCTTGAGCGACCCGTTGGCGGCTTCCTTGAAAGCGGCGTTCACCTCTTCGATGCTGGTGCTCTTCTTCACCGTACAGGTGAGATCCACGAGCGAGACATCCGCGGTCGGCACCCGCAGGGCCACACCGTCGATTTTGCCCTTCACCTCCGGAATCACGAGGCTGGTAGCCTTCGCGGCCCCGGTCGTGGTCGGAATGATGGACAGGGCCGCAGCACGGGCGCGCCGCAGGTCCTTGTGAGGCAGGTCGAGAATGTTCTGGTCGTTGGTATAGGAATGGACCGTGGTCATGAAGCCGTTCACGAAGCCGAACTTGTCGATCACCACCTTCACCACCGGGACGAGGCAGTTCGTGGTGCAGCTGGCATTCGAGATGACGTGATGCTTCGCGGGGTCGTACTTGTCGTGGTTGACCCCCATCACGATCGTGATGTCTTCCTTCTTGGCCGGGGCCGAGATTACGACCTTCCTGGCTCCCCCCTCGAGGTGCTTCGCCGCCTGATCGCGATCGGTGAAGCGCCCGGTGGATTCGAGTACCAGATCGACGCCCAGATCTTTCCACGGGAGTTTGGCGGGATCCTTCTCCGCGAGGACTTTAATGGAGTCGCCGTTGACCACGATGGCGTCTCCTTTGGCCGAGACATCGCCGTCGTACCGGCCATGGACCGAGTCGTACTTGAGAAGATGGGCCAGCGTCGCGGTATCGGTGATGTCGTTCACCGCCACGAAGTCGATGTCCTTGGCGCCCATCTTCTGAGCCGCCCGCACCACGTTACGCCCGATCCGGCCGAAGCCGTTGATCCCGACCTTGATACTCATTCCTCCTCACTCCCCACCAATGGTTGATCCCTGGTCAATTCCGCTGGTTCACGTCACGCGATCGGTACTGTCGCGCGAGCAAAGGTAACCGCTTCCACGCGCGCCGCTCCAGCCTCGGCCAAGGCGAGCGCCGCGGCGGCGAGAGTTGCCCCGGTGGTGAATACATCGTCCACCAGGACCAGGCGCCCCGACCGGATCGGGGCCGCTCGAAAGGCCCCCTCGACGTTCGCCTTTCTGGCCTCTGGAGTGAGGGCGGTCTGAGTCGCCGTCTCCTGCACCCGGCTGAGCAGATCGCCCCTCACCGGCAGTCCGCGCAGGGCTCCCAGCGCCCGGGCAATGCGCTCGCTCTGGTTGTAGCCGCGGCGCCGGAGCCTCTGCGGCGCGAGAGGAACCGGGACGAGTACGACTCCCGGTTCCAGCGGCTCCAGGCGTCGCATGCTGCGCGCCGCCACATCCGCGACCCGCCACCAGCCCTCGTACTTGAGCTGATGGATAGCTCCTCTGACCGAGCCGTCGAACCAAACCGCACTCCGGACCCGTTGCAGCGCGCCGGGCCAGGCCTCGCAGATCCTGCAGCTGATTCCTGGGTCGAGCGGCTGGCCACAACGGGAGCAAACCGGCTCCGGGAGTTTGCGCCACCGGCTCTGGCACAGCTCGCATACCAGCGAGTCTCCGGCGCTCTCCTCAACCGCCTCGTGACACAGGAGACACTCCGGTGGTAATAGCAACCGCTCGGCCGCCAGGAGAGTTCGGGTGACATCAGCGAAGCGCATCGTTCACCGCCGCCTTCATGACTTCAATCGGCGGCTCCTCGTCGGGGAACCACCGGCGGAAGGACTGCGCTCCCTGCGCTACCAGCATGGCCCGGCCATCGGCCGCGCGCAAACCGCCCTGTCGCATGAGACGAACCCAGGCGGTCTCCCCCGGCGCATAGATCAGGTCCAAAGCGATCTGCGCTTCCGGAGCATCGTCCACGGCGAGGGGGAGGTGATCTCCCGGATGGATGCCGAGAGGAGTGGCGTTGATCATCACCTCACACTCGGCGGAACGGGCGAGTGTCACGCCTTGATCCTTCACCCACTGTTCGAACGCCTGCCGCCTGGAGGGATCGCGCGATCGAACGGCAACGGCAGCCCTCGCCTCCCGCGCCGCGGCAACAACCGCCCGTGCGGCACCACCAGTTCCCGCTACCAGCCACGCGTTGGTGGGCGCCTCGAGCAGGCGCAGCGCCTCCTTCAGGCCGTCCACGTCGGTATTGTCGCCGACCACCGCCGTATCATCGCCCCAGAAGGTGTTGCACGCCCCTAACCGTTGGACTCGTTCGCTCGGCCGGGTAATCGCCTTGGCGGCAGTCTCTTTATGGGGGATGGTAACGTTCCCTCCGCCTCCCGCTTTCGCGAGAGCGGTAACCAGTCCCGGGACGTCGGCGGCATTGCAGCGGAGCGGGACGTAGGTGGCATCGAGCCCCAACGCTCGGAACGCCGCGTTGTGCATCGCCGGGGATAGCGTGTGCTTAAGGGGATCGCCGAGGATGGCGAAGACCCGGGTGCTACCGCCGGTCACCGGATCGCTCCCGCACCAGGCGATCCGCCGCGGCGTCAGTCAGTTCGGCGAGGTCGTCATAGGTCTGACGGTATCCTTC
>Ga0207686_10000066_pt1 | contig 95095 bp, 112 predicted proteins | sample KBSM24metaG_FD_184396 | JGI IMG/M metagenome (GOLD analysis project Ga0207686, IMG submission 184396) | Miscanthus rhizosphere microbial communities from Kellogg Biological Station, Michigan, USA - KBS M2-4 metaG (SPAdes) (version 2) | ecosystem: Host-associated > Plants > Roots > Rhizosphere... | reverse complement strand
CCTCAAGGCCGGCAAGGGCGAGGGTCGCAACGGCACGACCCCGGCGGTCAAGGTGTTCCGCTCCGCCCAGGAGGCCGAGCTCCTCTACGAGAACGGCGGCTGCAAACTGCACGACCAGGCCGAGTACCGGCGGGCCGGCAAGGAACACTTCCTGACCACTGTCGGGCGGATCATCTTCAACGAAGCGATCGAGCGTGCCCTCGCCGATGCGCTGGAAGACGATTTCGATCCGGATCAGTACGAGTTCCTCAATCACTCGCTGAAGAAGAAGGACGTCAACGAGATGGTCTCCAGCCTGGTCAAGGCCTACGGTGCGCCGCCGGTCTCCCAGGTCCTGGATGCCTTCAAGGATCTCGGCTTCCGCTACGCCAGTCAGGCCGGCATCACGGTCTCCAAGAACAACGTCATCTCACCGCCCGAGAAGAGTGAAATCCTCGAGCGCTACGAGAAGGAGACGGAAGCGATCGTCGGCCAGTACGACGACGGCTACATCACGGCCGAGGAGCGCCACGAGGCGGTCACCGCCCATTGGAACCGGGCCACCGACGAGGTCGCCCAGGCGATGGAGGACAACCTCGACGAGTTGAACCCCATCTTCATGATGGCCAACTCAGGCGCGCGTGGATCGTTCAAACAGATCCGCCAGCTGGCCGGGATGCGCGGTCTCATGGCAAACCCGAAAGGCGAGATCATCGAGCGGCCGATCAAGGCCAACTTCATGGAGGGCCTCTCGGTGCTGGAGTACTTCATCTCGACCCACGGTGCCCGAAAGGGGCTCGCCGACACGGCGCTGCGTACGGCCGACTCCGGCTACCTGACCCGGCGTCTGGTCGACGTCGCCCAGGACGTCATCGTGCGCCAGGAGGACTGCAAAACCAAAGACCACATCGAGATGGTCCTGCACAAGGACGACGGCTCGATCAACGACAACCTGTTCGGGCGCCTGGCGGCGAAAAAGCTCGAGACCAAACGCGGTCGCGAGCTGCTCAAGCGCAACCAGGAGATCACCCCACCCGATGTCGAGGCGATCGCCGAGGCGTTTGCCGACGAAGAGATCAAGATTCCGGTGCGCTCGACCCTCAAGTGCGAGGCCGAGTCCGGGGTTTGCCGCTCCTGTTACGGCGTCGCTCCGGCGACCGGTTTCACGGTCAACATCGGCGACGCGGTGGGCATCATCGCCGCCCAGTCGATCGGCGAGCCGGGCACCCAGCTGACCATGCGCACCTTCCACACCGGTGGTGTCGCGGGTCAGGACATCACCCAGGGTCTGCCGCGCATCGTCGAGCTCTTCGAGGCGCGTAAACCGAAGGGTCTGGCCCAGATGGCCGAGGCCGACGGCAAGGTCTCGATCGACGAAACCGACAAAGCGCTGAAAGTCAACGTCACCGAGCCCAGCGGCGAGGAGCACTCCTACAGCTTCCCGCTGCGGACCCGCCTGCACGTTGCCGACGGCGACAAGGTCGAGGCCGGGCAGCCCCTGAACGAGGGCTCGCTCTACCCCGCCGACCTGCTGGCGATCCGCGGCCGCACGGCGACGGAGCTCTACCTGGTCGACGAGGTGCAGAAGGTCTACCGGGCCCAGGGCGTCGACATCAACGACAAGCACATCGAGCTGATCGCCCGCCAGATGCTGAAGAAGGTCAGGATCGAGTCGAAGGGCTCGAGCAGCCTGCTCCCGGGTCAGCTCGAGGACCGCGGCAGCCTCAAACGGCTCAACAAGAAGACCAAGGAAGAAGGCGGCACTCCGGCCAAAGGCGAGGAGGTCATCCTCGGGATCACCAAGGCCTCGCTGGCGACCGAGTCCTTCCTCTCCGCGGCCTCCTTCCAGGAGACGACCAAGGTGCTCACGGACGCTGCCCTCGAGGGCAAACGCGACCGCCTGGTCGGCCTCAAGGAGAACGTGATCATCGGCAAGCTGATCCCGGCCGCGACCGGCCTCAAGCACTACCGCACGGTCGCGATCGAGCCCGCCGTCGCGATCGCCCCTCCCGGCGACGAGGAGCTGCTGGACGAGGGCGAGCTCGCGGCCGAGCTCGGCGTCGACGGCGTCGAGGCTCCGGTCGAGGGCTTCGGCCCTTCGTTCGCGGAGGAGCTCGAGGAGCTCGCGAACGAGATCGAGTCGACCTCCGACGAGGCCAAATAGCGCTCCGCCGCGAGTTCCAAATTCGGCGGAAATCGCTCTGCCGCTCATTTAAGTCGTGCTATAGAACGCCGGTCCGTTACATCTCGGGCCGGCGTTCTCGTTCGTCAGCCAACCTAAATCCGGGGGATCTTCGTGGGCTTCTCAGCCATCAAACGCTTCGCTGTCCTATCCGTTCTCGCGCTCGGCCTCGTCGCTCCAGCGGCCGCTCAGGCGGCGCCGGTGCATACCGATGTCCTCTTCGTCTTCGACACCACGGGGTCCATGGGCTCGACGCTGACGAGTGCGAAGGCCGAAATTCAGGAAGCGATGACGCAGATCGCTACCGCGGTTCCCGATCCCCAGTTCGGTCTGGCAACGGTAGCCGACTACGGTCATGCCACCGTCAACTACAACGGCCAGCCCGAAGTTTCTCCATACGACAACGAATACCCGTCGGAAGCGCCATGGACTCTGCGCCAGGCGATCACTCCAAACCAGCCGCTCGTTTCCTCGGCGCTGCAGAGCTTGATCGCCAAAGGGGGCGGCGATCTCCCCGAGGCTTACGGTCGCGGCCTTTTCGAATCGGCCAATAACCCGGCGGTCGCCTGGCGACCGGACGCGCGCGGCGTGATCGTGCTCGTGGCCGACGATGTGCCCCACGACAACAACGTCAACGAGGGAATTCCTCCAGAGCTGCAGCTCAACGGGTCGGTTTGGAACACCGGGGTCGATCCAGGCCCGGATGCCACCCTTGCCACTGGCGACGACATCGACTGGCAAGCGCTCCTTCAGCAGCTGATCATCGGTGGCAAACCACTCGAGTTCGTTGCCTACCAGGGCACGACTTACCTCCCTTACTGGGAACACTGGACGGCGATCACCGGCGGCTCGGCGATCTCGGCCGGGGGCGTCGGCTTCGGCAGCAAACTCGCCGCTGCCGTCAAAGCAGGTGCCAGCGCCGCTCTGCCTGCCTGTCCAGTCGGACAGCTTCGCGATCCCGGCGATCGCTGTGTGTCGCCGCCGTCGAACAACTTCAAAATCGAACCGCGGATCAGCTGTGCCAAAGGCTGCTACGTGGTCAACGTGAAAATCGTCTTCGATAGTGCCGGCAACGTGATTTCCGAAAGCGTGCTCGATGAGGAGCCGGCAGCGCGGAGCAGTAATGCCGCGATGGCGAGCGTCAAGAAGAAGAGCAGCTGCGGCAAGGGCAAAAAGGCCATGGGGGCAAAGCCCTCCAAGAAGGCCAAGTGCAAGAAGCCCGCCCTGATCAAGACGGCCACTCAATCGGTGGTTGCCGGCGTCAACACGATTTCGCTGAAACTGACCGCCCCGGCGATCAAGGCCCTCAACGAAAAAGGCAAGTTGCCGCTGAAGCTGCGTTTCACCTATACCCCGACCGGGACGGGGGGTACCGCGCATAGTCTGATCAAGACCTTGACGGTGAAGAAACCGGTGAAAAAAACGGTCAAAAAACCGGCCAAAGGACACTCGAAGTAGGCCGAGTTTCCGCCGGTCTGCTCGGCGAGCTCTCTACCGCGTCGCAAAAACGGCCGGGACGTGATGTCCCGGCCGTTTTGCTTCCTGGATGTGGTGGTGATTACTGGACCAGGCAGAGGGCGAACGCGGTGATGGTCTGGTCGCTGCCGGTGGTGTTCTTGGCCTGGTAGAGCCAGCCGTTGCCCTGGGGGCGGGTCGTGGTCATCTCGACCCCGAACACGGAGGGCTGGCCGCCGCCGCTGATGATCTGTTCGCCGGGCTCGCAGTTGGCGCTGACGCTGCCGTTTGCGCCGGCTTTGACCGTGGCGCTGATGTTCCGCTGGGTGATCGTGCCGAGCTGGGTCGCCCGGACAGAGTCGGGGGCGATCTCGGATCCACCGACCGAGTTGGGTCCGAGGTCATCGGCGGTCAGCGACTGATCGGCGACCTCCGAGGAGGTGACCGAGGCGGCGCCGAGGTCTCCCGCGGTCAGCGAGTCGGGGGCCACCTCGGGGGAGGAGACGGCGTTTTCGGCGATCTCGCTGTTGCCGACCGAGTTGGGAGCGAGGTCGTTGGCCGCCAGGGAGTCGTCAGCGACTTTGGCCGAGTTGACCGCGTTGTCGCGGAGGTCCACGGTGCGGACGGTGCCGTCGGCGATCTGCGCCGAGCGGACGCTGTTCTTGGCGACGCCGGCGGCGATGGCGCTACCGGTCAGGGCCAGGAGCAGCGCCAGGCAGGCGATGATCATGGCGGGGGAGGGACGGAATGAGCGGGTCTTGCTGGTCATCGGAGAGTCCTTTCGTTGGGTTGTAAATCCGATGGGCACAGCTTCCGTTCGAATGGGCTTGGCTACTACGGACCCAAGGGGTGGAACTCTTCACCCCTGTGCGTGGGGAGGGTGCGGGTGTCCCTTCCGCTTGCTGGGCTTTTCGCCGGGCGCTCTCAGCGAGAGACGCGAAGTCAGCGGCGAAAAACCCAGCAAGCAGGTGGGACCCCCACCTCCCGCTCCTTGGGCTGGCTACGCAGCCAGTCGTATAGATTTCCCGGATGGCTACTGCTGACAAGGTCTGCATCATCGGGGCGGGTTCGTCCGGGATCGTCGCCTGTCAGGTGCTGAACGCGCGCGGTATCGCGTTCGACTGCTTCGAGAAGGGCTCCCAGGTCGGGGGCAACTGGCGCTACGAGAACGACAACGGGATGTCGTCGGCCTACCGCTCCCTGCACATCAACACCTCGCGCAAGGTGATGGCCTTCAAGACCCTGCCGATGCCGGATCACTATCCGGACTACCCGAACCACTTTCAGATGGCCGCCTACTTCGACGAATACGTCGATCACTTCGGGCTGCGCGAGAAGATCCGCTTCCGCACCGAGGTGCTCAGCGTCGAGCCGGTGGAGGGGGAGTGGGAGGTGACGGTCGCGGGCGCCGACGGCGCCCGCGAGACCAACCGCTACCGCGCGGTCCTGGTCGCCAACGGTCATCACTGGGATCCGCGCTGGCCGGAACCCGCCTTCCCGGGAGCCGACGAGTACAGCGGCGAGCAGATCCACGTCCACCACTACCGCGAGCCGGACATCCTGCCGGGCAAGCGGGTCCTGGTGCTGGGGATCGGCAACTCCGCCACCGACGTCGCCGTCGAGTCCTCGCGGATCGCCGACGCGACCTTCATCGCGATGCGCCGCGGCGCTTACGTGCTGCCGAAGTACATCAATGGCAAGCCGATCGACGAGGTGTCGAATCCGATCGTCTCGGCGCTGCCGCTGCCGATCCAGCGCTTCTTCGTCTCGCGCGCTCTCGACATCGCCGCCGCCGGCGACCCGACCGTCTACGGGCTGCCCAAGCCCGACCACAAGCTGTTCGAGGCGCACCCCACCGTCTCCTCGGAGCTGCTGCCGCGGCTCGGCCACGGCGACATCTCGGTCAAGCCCAACATCGACCGCTTCAGCGGTGGCCGCACCGTTCGCTTCGTCGACGGCAGCGAGGAGGAGATCGACCTCGTCGTCTACTGCACCGGCTACAAGATGACCTTCCCCTTCTTCGCGCCGGAGGTTCTCTCCGCGCCAGACAACCGCTTGCCGCTCTACCGGCGGGTCGCCTCGGTCGAGCGCCCGGGGCTCCACTTCATCGGCTTCATCCAGCCGCTCGGGCCGATCATGCCCCTGGCCGAGGCACAGGCCGAATGGGTCGCCGATCTGCTCGGTGGGCGCAGCTCGCTACCGCCGGCGGCGGAGATGCGGAAAGAGATCGAGGCCGAGGAAGCGAAGATGCGGAAGCGCTTCGTCGCCTCTAAGCGTCATACGGTCGAGGTCGACTTCTATCCCTACCTGCGCGAGATCCGGCGCGAGCGAAAGCGGGCTGCGCAGCCGGTTTGACGCCGCGGGTGCGCCCGCCCGGCGGACAGGGCGGCAGGGGCATCGCGGCGCCACCCCCATGCGGCCCCCGGCGCGGGCCGCGCGGCAGCTTCGGCCGCGGGCGGCGCTTGAAGCCGCCGTCGGAATCCTCGGCCGCCCCCTCCGGTTCCGGTGTCGCCTGGCTTGCCCACCAGACGAGCCAGATCGATCCCAGCACGGGGATCTTCAGAACGACGAGCAGGAAGAAAATCGGCCAGAACCCGGTCACCGCAGTCAGTCTAGAGATCCCGCCCACGCGTTCAATGCGTCCACATGCGCCTCCTCGAGGCCGAGCTGCGGCTCGGTCAGGACCAGCAGGGTCGGCTCCGGCCGCGCCTCCGCCCACTCGTAACAGCTGCGGTCGAAGTTGTCGTCGATCCAGGCCATCGCCCTGCCCCGCCCGTAGGCCTCGAGAGGGCCCAGCTTCCAGTGCGCGGCGCCGCGGCGCGCGGCTCCGTCGAAGCTGACGTGGGGGAGCTCCGGCAAGCCCAGCAGCTGGGGGAGGTAGAAGTTCGCTTTGTCCTCCCAGCCGCTCGCCCAGACCAGCTCGAAGCGCTCTGCCAGCCGCAATAGCCGATTGCCGGCCGTCAGCGAGAGCCGGTGGGGGACGCCGTCGACCAGCTGCAACCGGGTCGAGGCGACAGCGGGTGGATCGTCGGAGCCGAACAGGGAGATGACCCCATCGATGTCGACAGCGAGAATCGGCCGACTCATGGCCGGATGGCTAGCTACCAGCGGTAATGCGCGAAGGCCTTGTTGGCCTGGGCCATGCGGTAGATGTCGTCCTTGCGCTTCCAGGCGCTGCCCTGCTGCTGGTTCGCGTCGAGGATCTCGCTGGCGAGGCGCTCGGCCATCGAGTACTCGCGACGGGCGCGGGCGAACTGGACCAGCCAGCGGACCGCGAGCGTGCGGGCGCGCCGGGCCGGGACCTCGACCGGGACCTGGTAGGTCGCCCCGCCGACACGGCGGGAACGGACCTCGAGGACCGGGGTGAGGGATTTGATCGCTGACTCCAGGGTCTCGACCGGATCCTCGCCGCTGCGCTCGCCGACGATCGCCAGGGCGTCGTAGACGATCCGCTCGGCAAGGGACTTCTTGCCGTCGCTCATCACTTTGTTGATGATCTGCTGGACGAGGCGGTTGCGGTGCCTGGCGTCCGGTTCGACCGGACGGATCGTGGCTGCGGAGCGGCGCGGCATTAGGAGGCCTTGACCCCGTAACGGGAGCGCGCCTGCTTGCGGTCGGAGACGCCGGCGGCGTCGAGGGTGCCGCGAACGACCTTGTAACGGACGCCCGGCAGGTCCTTGACGCGACCACCGCGGATCAGCACGACCGAGTGCTCCTGAAGATTGTGTCCCTCGCCGGGAATGTAGGTGGTGACCTCCATGCCGTTGGTCAGCCGCACACGGGCGATCTTGCGCAGGGCCGAGTTCGGCTTCTTCGGCGTGACCGTGGCGACACGGGTGCAGACGCCACGGCGCTGTGGGGCGGCTACGCCCTTCTTGCGACCCTGGCCGGACTTGAGGCCCGGCGTCGTGGTCTTCTTCTTCGGGCGCTTGCGGCCCTTCCTGACGAGTTGGTTCGTATTCGGCACGGCCGCGCATAGTAGAGCAGTCCGGCAAGAACCAGCCCGCTCGCCGCTGCGAGCTCGGCGTAGAACCCCTCCTCGAGCACTGCGGTCGCCCCCGCGAAGCGCGAGGTCTGGGCTCCCGTGTCGAGCCCCGCGGGGAGGTCGACGAGCAGGATCGTGGCGATCGCCAGCAGCCCCAGGCCGGCGACGCCGAGCCCGAGTCGGCGGCGCTCGCGACCGATGCCGAGCAGGCCGAGGGCGATCGCCAGGGCGCCGACCGGGACCAGCAGGTAGGCATGGACATCGCCGGCGCTCTTCGGATCCACGGTCGGCGGACTGGCGATGCTGCCCAGGCCCGCGTATCCCGGCTGGCCGATCTCGACCGCGCGATAGTCGAGGAACTGAGAGACGACGAGGCAGGCGCCGGCGACGGCGATCGCGACGGCGACCCCTCGCCGCGGGGTGAGCACCGCGCTGAGCCGGGTAGCCCACCGGACCAGCACGGTGGCGGCGGCGCGGATCCGGCGCTCGCCGCCGGCGACGATCCGGAAGAAGCGCGCCGCCCCCGGGCGGGCACGCGGACCGATCCAGGCGCCCGCCCGCTTCGAGTGCGTTCGCACGAAGTGACGGGTCCGGAGCAACGCCGGGTGGGCCCGTTCGAGCCCGCGATTGGCTGCTCTGTCCAGGCTGCGGCTCCACCTGGCAGGCTTCTTCGCGAGCTTCGCCAGGATGGTGCCGATGCGTCGTCGCGGCGCTGCTATCATCGCCCGTCGCTCAGGCAGTTCTTTCGCAGCACGCTTCGCCGGGCCCCCTGGGGCCTTTTTTTTGCGCTGATGTCGAGTGCGCCGATCCTGCTCAGTGCCGGGTCGTTTCCGTTTCACCCAATTCCCAACTTCGAGAGATAAGAACCACTTAAGACCATGCCACGCAGCTTTCCCCTAGAGAAGACCCGCAATATCGGGATCATGGCGCACATCGACGCCGGTAAGACGACGACGACGGAGCGCATCCTCTACTACACGGGCCGTACCCACAAAATGGGCGAGGTCCATGAGGGCGCCGCGGTGATGGACTGGATGGAGCAGGAGCAGGAGCGCGGAATCACGATCACCTCCGCCGCCACCGCCTGCGAGTGGAAGGGCCACCGGATCAACATCATCGACACGCCCGGCCACGTCGACTTCACGGTCGAGGTCGAGCGCAGCCTGCGCGTGCTCGACGGCGCGATCGCCGTCTTCGACGCCGTCGCCGGCGTCGAGCCCCAGTCGGAGACCGTCTGGCGCCAGGCGGACAAGTACGGGGTGCCGCGCTTCGCCTACATCAACAAGATGGACCGCACCGGCGCCGACTTCTTCTACTGCGTGCAGACGATGAAGGACCGGCTCGGCGCCAAAGCGCTGCCGATCCAGCTGCCGATCGGCGCCGAGGAAGACTTCAAAGGCGTCGTCGACCTGCTCGAGATGAAGGGCCTTATCTGGACCGACGAGCTCGGCGCCGCCTACGAGACGATCGAGATCCCCGAGGATCTGCAGGACCAGGCCGAGGAATACCGGTCGCAGCTGATCGAAGCCTGCGCCGACTACGACGACGAGCTGATGGAAGCCTTCCTCGGCGAAGAGGAGATCCCCGCCGAGCGCCTGCTCGCCTCCTTGCACCGTGCCTGCCTCGATACCGAGTTGACCCCGGTTCTCTGTGGCACCTCGTTCAAGAACAAGGGTGTGCAGCCGCTGCTGGACTCGATCATCTCGCTGCTGCCCTCGCCGCTGGAGGTGCCGCCGGTGACCGGCGTCATCGCCGCCGGTAAGGGCCAGACCGAGGATTCCGAGGGAGAGCGCCCCGCCGACGACAGCGGCCCCTTCGCCGCGCTTGCCTTCAAGGTCATGACCGACCCCTACGTCGGCAAGCTCACCTACTTCCGCGTCTACTCGGGCAAGCTCGAGAAAGGCGGCCGGGTGCTGAACGTGAAATCCGGCAAGACCGAGCGCATCGGCCGCCTGCTGATGATGCATGCCAACAGTCGCGAGGAGATCGAGGAGGTCTACTCGGGCGACATCTGTGCCGGCGTCGGCCTCAAGGACACCGGCACCGGCGACACCCTCGCCGCCCCCGACGCCCCGATCGCGCTCGAGAGCATCGAATTCCCCGAGACCGTGATCGCGGTCGCGATCGAGCCGAAAACCAAAGCCGACCAGGAGAAGATGGGCAACGCCCTGCAGCGGCTCGGCGAGGAGGACCCGACCTTCCGGATCGAATCCGACGAGGAAACCGGCCAGACCCTGATCCACGGCATGGGCGAGCTCCACCTCGAGGTGATCGTCGACCGCATGCTGCGCGAGTTCAAAGTCGACGCCAACGTCGGCAAGCCGCAGGTCGCCTACCGCGAGACGGTTCGCAAGCGGGTCGAGAAGGTAGTCGCCCGCTTCGTCCGCCAGACCGGCGGTCGCGGTCAGTTCGGCCACGTCGTCATCAACCTGGAGCCGTCGCCCGGCGAGGGCTTCGAGTTCGTCAACAAAATCAAGGGCGGGGTGATCCCCGGCGAATTCATCGGCCCGGCAGAACAGGGCATGCGCGAGGCGCTGCTCAACGGCGTCAAGGCCGGCTACCCGATGGTCGACGTCAAAGTCGAACTCGTCGACGGCTCCTACCACGACGTCGACTCCTCGGAGATGGCCTTCAAAATCGCCGGCTCGATGGCGGTACAGGAGGGTGCTCGCAAGGCCAACCCGGTCCTGCTCGAGCCGGTGATGGCGGTCGAGGTAGTCACCCCGGAGGACTTCCTCGGCGACGTGATCGGCGACCTCTCCCGTCGCCGCGGCAAAGTCCAGGGGCAGGAGCAGCGCGGCAACGCGCTGGCGGTCCAGGCTTACGTGCCGCTGGGCGAAATGTTCGGCTACGCGACCGACCTTCGTTCCTCGACCCAGGGACGCGCCAGCTACACGATGCAGTTCGAGCGCTACGAGGAGGTCCCCGGGAACATCGCCGAGGAGATCGTCGCGCACCGCTCTGGAGAGCCAGTCGGAGCGAGCTCTTAGGCCCAACCGCGAGAGCGGGCGCCATCTGGCTATATTTCCCAGGTTCGCCCGCAGGCCGAACAAACAACCTTACCGAGCAGTGTCAGACAGAACAACGACTTTCGAAAGGTAGAACGGAGAGAGATGTCAAAGGAGAAGTTCGAGCGCGATAAGCCGCATGTGAACGTCGGGACCATTGGTCACATCGACCACGGAAAGACGACGCTGACGGCCGCGATCACCCAGACGCTCTCAACCGTCGGTGGTGCCGAGGCCCAGAGCTTCGCCGAGATCGACAACGCTCCGGAGGAGAAGGAGCGTGGGATCACGATCGCGACCTCGCACGTCGAGTACGAGACCGACAACCGGCACTACGCCCACGTCGACTGTCCGGGCCACGCCGACTACGTGAAGAACATGATCACCGGCGCCGCCCAGATGGACGGGGCGATCCTGGTCGTCTCGGCCGCCGACGGCGTCATGCCCCAGACCCGCGAGCACATCCTGCTCGCCCGTCAGGTCAACGTCCCGCACGTCGTCGTCTTCCTCAACAAGATCGACCAGGTCGACGATGACGAACTGGTCGAGCTGGTCGAGGAGGAGGTCAAGGAACTTCTCGACGAGTACGACTTCCCGGGTGAGGAGACCCCGATCATCAAGGGCTCGGCCCTGAAGGCGCTGGAAGGCGACGAGGAGGCCCAGAAAGCCGTCTTCGAGCTGGCCGCCGCTCTCGACTCCTACATCCCGGAGCCGGTGCGCGAGTTGGACAAGCCCTTCCTGATGCCGATCGAGGACATCTTCTCGATCACCGGCCGCGGCACCGTCGCCACCGGCCGGGTCGAGCAGGGGATCGTCAACACCGGCGACGAGGTCGAGATCGTCGGTATCCACGACACCACCAAAACCGTCGTCACCGGCGTCGAGATGTTCCGCAAGCTGCTCGACGAGGGTCAGGCCGGCGACAACATCGGCGCCCTCCTGCGCGGCACCAAGCGCGAGGAGATCGAGCGCGGCCAGGTTCTCTGCAAGCCCGGCTCGATCACGCCGCACACCAAGTTCAAAGCCGAGGTCTACTGCCTGAAGAAGGAGGAGGGTGGCCGTCACACGCCGTTCTTCTCCGGCTACCGGCCTCAGTTCTACTTCCGCACCACCGACGTGACCGGGATCGCCAACCTCCCCGAGGGGACGGAGATGGTGATGCCGGGAGACAACGTCGAGATGACGATCGAGCTGATCCAGCCGATCGCCATGGATCCAGGCCTGCGGTTCGCCATCCGCGAGGGTGGCCGCACCGTCGGCTCGGGGGTCGTCGCCGACGTAATCGAGTAGGCGACCTCAAATGGGGCGGGCATCTGTCCGCCCCTCCGCCGCCCGCCGGGCGGCGAGACAACTGCAAGGACATACGACCGGGGCGGCGCCCCACCAAAAGGGGCCCCGCCCTTATTGCGCGATAAGAGCGCGAGCCAAGACAAGCAACAGGATCAAGAGAGACAGCAGACAGACAAGTGGCAGCGATAGCGGCACAGAAAATTCGAATCCGACTCAAGGCGTACGACCATGACGCCATAGATCGGGCTGCCCGTGAGATCGTCGAGACGGCGGAGCGCACCGGCGCCAGCGTCTCCGGTCCGGTGCCGTTGCCGACCGAGAAAAACGTCTACTGCGTGATCCGCTCGCCGTTCAAGGACAAGGACTCGCGCGAGCATTTCGAGATCCGCACCCACAAGCGCTTGATCGACATTCTCCAGCCGTCGCCCAAAACCGTCGACTCGCTGCAGCGCCTCGACTCGCTGCCCGCCGGCGTCGACATCGAGATCCGCCTCTAGTCATGGCCGCGATCCTCGGCAAGAAGTTGGGCATGACCCAGGTCTTCCGCGAGGACGGCAGTGTGGTTCCGGTCACGGTGATCGAGGCCGGCCCCTGCAAGGTGACCGCCGTCCGCGAGAGCGAGCGCGACGGCTACGCCGCCGTGCAGCTCGCCTTCGGCGAGGTCAAGCAAGGCAAGCTGAGCAAGGCCGAGGAAGGGCATCTGAAGAAGGCCAGCGCGCCGCCGATGCGCCACCTGGTCGAGTTCCGCGACGAGGATCTCGGCGCCGAGGACGGCCCCAAGATCGGCGACGACGTCACCGTCGCCGGCTTCGAGGCCGGCCAGAAGGTGAAGGTCTCCGGGATCTCGATCGGCAAGGGCTTCCAGGGTGGGATCAAGCGCCACAACTTCAGCCGCGGGCCGGTCAGCCACGGTTCCCACAACGTCCGCGCGCCGGGCTCGATCGGCGCCAGCACCTTCCCGGCCCGGGTCTTCAAAGGCATGCGCATGCCCGGCCAGATGGGCAACAAGCGGATCACCCAGAAGGGCCTGGAGATCGCCGACATCGACGCCGATCGCAACCTGCTGCTGATCAAAGGCTCGGTTCCCGGCTCGCGCAACGGAATCGTCGAGGTGAGGACCGATGTCTAAAGCAACCGTCCTCGGCAAGTCGACCAAAGCCGACCTGCCCAAAGAGCTGTTCGCCGAGCCCTTCCACCAGTCGCTGGTGCACGAGGCCGCCCGCGCCGACATGGCCTCGCGTCGTCGCGGCACCGCCTCGACCCTGACCCGCGGCGAGGTCTCCTTCACGACCGCCAAGGCCTGGCGCCAGAAGGGCACCGGCCGCGCTCGCGTCGGCGCCCTCGGCGTCTCCAGCCGCTACGGCGGCGGTGTCACCTTCGGGCCGAAGCCGCGTCACTACACCGTCAAGGTCAACCGCAAAGCCCGCCGCCGGGCGATGCGCTCCGCCCTCTCGGTTCACGCCGAGCGCGACTCCGTCGCCGTCCTCGACGCCTCCGCCTTCGAGACGCCGTCGACCAAGCAGGCCGCCGCGGCCCTGACCAAATGGGGCGCCAAGAGCCCGACCCTGGTCGTGCTCACCGCCGAGGAGACCGGCGCCATGAAGAGCTTCCGCAACATCCCCCGCACCCACGTGATCGAGGTCGGCGCCACCGGCGTCGCCGACGTGATCGGTGCCGCGGCGCTGGTCGTCTCCGAAGCCGCTCTCGCGACCCTGCAGGAGAGGCTGGGCTGATGGACGCGCGCAACATCCTCATTCGCCCGGTGATCTCGGAGAAGAGCTACGCGCTGATCGCCGAAGGCAAGTACACGTTCCGGGTCGACGACCGCGCCCACAAGACCCAGATCGCCCAGGCGGTCCACGAGGTCTTCGGCGTCAAAGTCGCGAAGGTGCGGACCTCCAAGGTCCGGTCGAAGCCGAAGCGCCGCGGCGTCTCGATGGGTCGCACGCGGGCCTGGAAAAAGGCGATCGTCCAGCTCGCCCCCGGCGAACGGATCGAGCTGTTCGAGGGCGCGGAGACCGCGTAGGGAACCTGAAAGATGCCGAACCGTAAAACGAAACCCACCAGCCCCGGCCGCCGCTTCGCGACCTACCCGCTGCGCGAGCAGCTCACCGCGACCGAGCCGGAAAAGAAGCTGACCGAGGGCCTGCGCAAGTCCGGCGGCCGCAACGCCAACGGCCGCGTCACCGCGCGCCATCGCGGCGGTGGCGCCAAGCGGCGCTACCGCAAGATCGACTTCAAGCGCCTCAAGGACGGCGTGCCCGCGAAGGTCGCGACGATCGAGTACGACCCCAATCGCACCTGCTACATCGCCCTCCTGCACTATGTCGACGGGCACAAGGACTACATCCTCGCCCCGGCTCAGCTGTCGGCAGGCGACGAGGTCAAGTCCGGCCCCGAGGCCGACGTCAAACCGGGTCACTGCATGGCACTGGGCGAAATGCCGACCGGGACCATCGTCCATAACGTCGAGCTGATCCCCGGCCAGGGTGGCAAGCTCGGCCGCTCCGCCGGCACCGCGATCCAGCTGGTCGCGAAGGAGGGTGAGATGGTCACCCTGCGGTTGCCGTCCTCGGAGATGCGACTGGTCCGCGCCGATTGCCGGGCGACCGTGGGCACCCTCTCCAACGCCGAGCATCAGAACATGAAGATCGGCAAGGCCGGCCGCAACCGTCACAAGGGCAAGCGCCCGCAGAGCCGTGGCGTCGCGATGAACCCCGTCGACCACCCGCACGGCGGTGGCGAGGCGCATCACACCCCCGGTGGCCATCCGGTGACCCCCTGGGGCAAGCCGACGCTCGGCTACCGGACCCGTAAGAAGGGCAAGCAGTCCGATCGTTACATCGTGCGCGGCAGGCGCCGCGGCAAGAAGAAGGGTGGCCGCTGATGGGACGTTCGACGAAAAAGGGACCGTGGGTCGAAGAGCGGCTGATGGCCCGGATCGGCGCCATGAACGAGGCCGGCAAAAAACAGATGGTCAAAACCTGGTCGCGCACCTCGACCGTGTTCCCGGAGATGGTCGGGCACACGATCGCCGTCCACGACGGCAAGAAACACGTTCCCGTCTTCATCTCCGAGTCGATGGTCGGGCACAAGCTCGGCGAGTTCGCGCCGACCCGCACCTTCCGCTCTCACACCGGCACCGGCAGGGGTGACTAGCGATGGCCGACGAGAAAAAAGACACCAAAGCCAAAACGGCAAAGAAAGAGCCGAAAGCGGCGAAAAAACCGGCTGCCAAAAAAGAAGCCGCGGCCAAAAAACCGGCCGCGAAAAAAGCCGAGGCCAAAAAACCGGCGAAAAAAGAGACTTCGAAAAAAGCTTCCAAAGCCAAAAAAGAGCCGGCGAAAAAAGCCGCTCCGAAAGCGCCGGTCGCGCCGCCTGTCGTCCGCGCCAGCGCCCGCTACGTGCGTATCGCCCCGCGCAAGGCGCGCCTGATCGCCGATCAGGTCCGCGGCCTGCACATCGAAAAGGCGCGGGCGCTGCTGCAGTTCTCGCCCCGCGGCGCGGCCGAGGACATCCACAAGCTGATCGACTCCGCCGCCGCCAACGCGGAGAACAACCACGACCTGATCGGCGACGAGATGAAGGTCTCCTCGATAACGGTCGACGAGGGCCCGACGCTGAAGCGGTTCCGGCCGCGAGCGATGGGCCGTGCGACTCCGATCCACAAGCGAACCAGCCACATCGCCGTGGCTCTAACCCCGGTAGAGGACTGAGGACATGGGCCAGAAGATCCACCCCGAGGGTTTCCGCGTCGGCTACATCCACGACTGGAAGTCGACCTGGTTCGAGGAGAAGAACTTCGCCGACGTGCTCCAGGAAGACCTGCAGATCCGCGATCACATCGTCGGCAAGCTCTCCCATGCCGGGCTCTCGAACATCACGATCGAGCGCCGCGGCGAGGTCGCCGTCGACATTCACACCGCTCGCCCCGGCATCGTCATCGGCAAGTCGGGCAGCGAAGTCGACGCCCTCCGCAAGGAGCTGCACAAGTTGACCGGCAGCCCGGTGAAAGTGAATATCCGCGAGGTCAAGCGCCCCGAGCTCGACGCCAAGCTGGTCGCCCAGTCGATCGCCGAGCAGCTGCAGAACCGGGTCGCCTTCCGCCGCGCGATGAAACGCGCCCTGACCTCGGCGATGCGCTCCGGCGCCAAGGGCGTCAAGGTCCAGGTCTCCGGCCGTCTCGGCGGCGCTGAGATGGCGCGGACCGAAAGCTACTCCGACGGCCGCGTGCCGCTGCACACCCTGCGCGCCGACATCGACTACGGCTTCTTCGAGGCGCGGACGACGACCGGCAGGATCGGCGTCAAATGCTGGATCAACAAGGGCGAAGTGATGCCCGAGGGATTCCGCTCCGACCTCGCCTCGACCGACGACGAGCCCCAGGGCAACCAGCGCGGCGGCGGTCGCGATCGCGGTGGCCGTGGTCCGGGTGGCGATCGCGGTCCCGGAGGCGGTCGCTCCGGCGGCGGTCGTGGGCCCGGCGGTGGCCGCGGCGGCGATCGCGGCGGGCGTGGGGGAGGCGGTCGCTGATGCTGAGCCCGAAACGCGTCAAGCATCGCAAACAGTTCCGCGGCCGCATGCGCGGCAACACCAAGGGCGGCAGCACCGTCGCCTTCGGCGAGTACGGCCTGAAGTCGATGGAGCGCGGCTGGATCACCAACCGCCAGATCGAGGCCGCTCGTGTCGCCATGACCCGCAAGATCAAACGTGGCGGCAAGGTCTGGATCAACGTCTTCCCGGACAAGCCCTACACGAAGAAGCCGGCGGAGACGCGGATGGGCTCCGGTAAGGGCAACCCCGAGGGCTGGGTCGCCGTGGTCAAGCCCGGCAAGGTGATGTTCGAGCTGGCCGGCGTTCCCGAGGATCTCGCCCGCGACGCGCTGCGCCTGGCCGGACACAAGCTTCCCGTCAAAGTGAAATTCGTCAAGCGCGAGGGGGTCGAGGACTGATGAAGGCGTCCGAGGTCCATAACCTGAAAGACGACGAGCTGGTGGCGAAGCTGATCGACGCCAAGCAGGAGGCGTTCAACCTGCGCTTCCGGCACGCGACCGGCGAGCTCGAGAACACCTCGCGGCTCGGTACGGCGAAGCGCGACATCGCGCGCCTGTTGACGGTGGCGCGCAACCGAGGCATTGACGTTGAGAAAGAGACGAAGCGGATATGAGCGACGACGAGACCAAAAAAGACGAGACGACCGAGGAGACCCCGGTGGAGGAGCCTGCCGCCGAGGAGACCCCTGCGGTCGAGGAGACGACCGAGGAGACCCCTGCCGCCGAGGCTGAGCCCGCTGCCGAGGAGGACGCCCCGGCGCCCGCCGCCGAGGCTGCTCCTGCCGCAGAGCCCGATCCCGAGGACGATCTTCCCTGGAAGGAGCGGCGTCGCCTGCAGCGCTCGCGCCGTCCGAGCTCGGCGAAGCCGGCGCTCAGCCCCGAGGATCGCGCCGCCTCCCGCCTTGCCGCGCGCAAGAAGAAGGCAGCCGAACGGCGCAAGGAACGCGCTGCCGCCAAGGCCAGGAAGGGCGCGCCGGGGACCGGCACGCCGCCGGCCGAGCGCGACTCCAACGCGGCCAAGGTCCGCCAGGGCATCGTCGTCTCCAACAAAGGCGACAAATCGATCACGGTCAGGATCGACTTCGCCCGCCGGCACCCGACTTACGAGAAGATCGTCCGCCGCTCGCGCACGTTGCACGCGCACGACGAGAGCAACGCGGCCGGCGAGGGCGACGTGGTCCGCATCGTGGAGACCCGCCCGCTGTCCAAGACCAAGCGCTGGCGCCTGGTCGACGTGGTCGAGAAGGCGAGGTAGAGGGCAGTGATCCAGCAAGAGTCGAGACTGAAGGTCGCCGACAACTCGGGTGCTCGCGAGATCCTCTGCATCAGGGTCAAGGGCGGCTCCCACCGTCGTTACGCCAGCGTCGGCGACGTCATCACCGCCACCGTCAAACAGGCGAGCCCGCAGGGCAGCGTCCGCAAGGGCGAGGTCGTCCAGGCCGTCGTCGTGCGTACCCGCAAGCCGCTCGGCCGCCCCGACGGCACCTACATCTCCTTCGACGAGAACGCTGCGGTGCTGATCGACCCGGCCAACAACAACCCGCGCGGGACCCGCATCTTCGGCCCCGTCGCCCGCGAACTCCGCGACCGCAACTTCATGAAAATCATCTCGCTCGCGCCCGAGGTCCTCTGATGGCGAAGTCGATGCGGGTCAAAACCGACGATCAGGTGGTCGTGATCAGTGGCAAGGACGCCGGCAAGACCGGCCGCGTCTCGCGGACCGATCCGCAGAAGCGCCGCGTCTATGTCGAGGGCCTGAACATGATCAAGCGGGCCGAACGGGCGCGCTCCCAGGGCGATCTCAAAAACGCCCAGGCCGGAGGCATCGTCGAAAAGGAGGGGCCGATCCACGTCTCCAACGTGATGCTCCTCGATCCCAAAGGCAACAAAGCGACCCGGGTCGGGGTCCGCCGCGACGACGGCGGCAAGCGCGTCCGCTACGCCAAGCGCAGTGGGACGGCGATCGACTGATGGAGGCCACCGCGACCCAGCAAGCAGCCCCGCCGCCGCGCCTGCGCGAGCGCTACGAGCAGGAGATCCTGCCCGAGCTGACCAAGAAATTCGGCTACACCACGCCGATGCAGGCGCCGCAGTTGATCAAGATCACCCTCAACATGGGGCTCGGCACCGAGAAACAGGACAAAAAGTCCTTCGAATCGGCGCAGGAACAGCTGGCGCTGATCGCCGGCCAGCACCCGAACGTGCGCCGCGCCCGCAAGTCGATCGCTTCCTTCAAGCTGCGCGAGGGGATGCCGGTCGGCGTCTCGGCGACGCTGCGGCGGGCGAAGATGTGGGAGTTCCTCGACCGCCTCACCTCGATCGCGGTTCCCCGCATCCGTGACTTCCGCGGCCTCAACCCGCGTTCCTTCGACGGCCGCGGCAACTACTCGATGGGCGTCAAAGAGCAGCTGATCTTCCCCGAAATCGACTACGACTCGGTCGACGTGGTGCGCGGTCTCGACATCACGATCACGACTTCGGCGGCGACCGATCTCGAGGCCTTCGAGTTGCTGCTCGCCCTGGGCATGCCGTTCTCCCAGGAGGGCCGTCCCGGCCAGGAGGCTCGCGAAGCCGCCAAAGCCGAGGAAGAAGAGGAGCAGCGCAAAGAGGAGGCGCGTCTCAAGGCCGAGGTCGAGCAGGCCGCGCTCGAGCAGCTCAAAGAGGAGAACCCGGAGGCCTACGCCAAGCCCGAGAGCGACGAGGGCGAGGGCGAGGATGCCGCCGAGGGCGGAAACGACGAGGCCGAGGGCTCGGCTGACCAGGAGAAGGATTCAGATGGCTAAGACTTCACAGAAGGTCCGCCAGGGCCGCAAAGCAAAGTTCAAATCGCGCAGCTACAACCGCTGCCGGCGCTGCGGGCGTCCGCGCGCCTACTATCGGAAGTTCGGCCTCTGCCGGATCTGCCTGCGCGAGGCCGCGCACGAGGGGTACATCCCCGGAATGACCAAGTCGAGCTGGTAGGCCCATGCAGACCGATCCCATAGCCGATTACCTGACCCGCCTGCGCAACGCGATCCGCGCTGGGCACGACGAGGTGGAGATCCCCCTCTCGGGCCTGAAGATGGAGATGTCGCGGATCCTCAAGGAGCAGGGCTACATCAAGGACTTCCACCGCAAGCCGGCTGCCGTCGGCGAGGCGATCGAGGTGACCCTCAAGTACACGGAGGACCGCCGACCCGTCATCATCGGGATCGAGCGCGTCTCGCGCCCCGGTCGCCGCCGCTACGTCAACCACAAGACGGTGCCGCGGGTCCAGGGCGGGACCGGGACCGCCATCGTCAGCACCTCCGTCGGCGTGATGACCGGCCACGAAGCCCGGGCCAAGGGCGTCGGCGGCGAGGTAGTCGCGTACGTCTGGTGAGCTCATGAGCCGAATCGGAAGAAAACCCGTCCCAGTGCCCGAGGCCGTAACGGTCGAGATCGCCCCTGGCAACATCGCGGTCAAGGGACCCAAGGGCGAGCTGACCCAGGTCTACTCGCAGGACATGTCGGTCGAGCAGGGGGACGGCGTCGTCACCGTCGCCCGTCCGACCGATCGCGGCGAGCACCGGGCCCTGCACGGCCTCACCCGCAGCCTGATCGCGAACATGGTCGAGGGCGTCACCGACGGCTTCGAGAAGCGCCTGGAGATCCAGGGCGTCGGTTATCGCGCGGCGCTCAAAGGCAAGAACCTCGAGCTGGCGCTGGGCTATTCGCACCCGATCTCGATCGAGGCCCCCGAGGGGATCGAGTTCGAGGTCCCGCAGCCGACCGAAGTGGTCGTGCGGGGCATCGACAAGCAGCTGGTCGGACAGGTCGCCGCGGACATCCGCAAGCGCCGCAAGCCCGAGCCCTACAAGGGCAAGGGCGTCCGCTACAAAGGCGAGCAGGTTCTTCGAAAGGTTGGTAAGCGCGCATGACCGTCGTCACCAAAGGGCAGCGCCGCCTGCGCCGTCGCCGCCGGGTTCGCGCCCGTGTGAGCGGCACCGCGGAGCGTCCCCGCCTCTCCGTCTTCCGCTCCAACCGGGGCATCTTCGCGCAGCTGATCGACGACACCAAGGGTCACACCTTGGCCGCGGTCAACTGGATCGAGCCCGACCTGCGCAAGCTCACGGCCTCCGAGCAGGCGAAGAAGGCCGGCGAACTGCTGGGCGAGCGCGGCAAGGCCGCGGGCGTGGAGACCTGCGTCTTCGATCGCGGCGGCTACCAGTACCACGGCCGCGTCCAGGCACTCGCCGAGGGCGCCCGTGAGAGTGGGCTGAAATTCTGATGGCCGTTCGTTCGCTACCTTCCCTGACCTCATGAAGGGAATGGAAACCAAAGACGTGGAGACGGTGAGCCCGCGCGGCCTCGACCTCCAGGAGCGCGTGATCGAGATCAACCGCGTCGCCAAGGTCGTCAAGGGCGGTCGCCGCTTCTCCTTCACCGCCCTGGTCGCGGTGGGCGACGAAGAGGGCGTCGTCGGGATCGGCTACGGCAAGGCTCGCGAGGTCCCGCTGGCGATCCAGAAGGGCGTCGAGGACGCTCGCAAGAACTTGATCCGCGTCCCCAAATACGGGCAGACGCTGACCCACCGCATCATCGGCCGCTTCGGCGCCGGCCACGTGGTCCTGCGCCCGGCCAGCCCCGGTACCGGGGTCATCGCCGGCGGCGGCGTCCGCGCGGTGCTCGAGCTTGGCGGCGTTCGCGACGTCCTCACCAAGAGCATCGGCACCCAGAACCCGATCAACCTGGTCAAGGCGACGATGGACGGGCTGATCCGTCTGCGCCGGCCGGAGGAGGTGGCGGAGCTCCGCGGGTTGACCGTGAAGCAGGTGCTGGGCCTCGATCTGAACGGAACTGCGAATGACGGGGAGCATCTGGCAGCGGACGCCCCGGCATCGGAGGCGCCTGCGGGCGGGGGCGAGGCCTCCGTTCTCGGCACCTCCGATCCCGCGCCGTCCGCTGAGGAGGCTGCGCCGGTAGACGCCGAGGCTCCGGCCGCGGAGGCCGTGGAGGCTGCTGGTCAGCCCGAGGTGTCTGATGCTGAGGATGCTGCACCTTCGGCCGAGGCAGTACCCGCCGAGGATGCGCCCGCCGAGGAGCCGAAGGCCGAGGAGGCCACGTCGTGAGCGCGGTGCAGATCAAGCAGGTGCGCTCCGCGAACGGGACCAACCCGGACCAGAAAGCGACTCTGAAGGCGCTGGGCCTGGGCCGGATCGGCAAGGCCGTCGAGCGCAAGGACTCGCCGCAGCTGCAGGGTCAGCTGCGGGTCGTCTCGCACCTGGTTGAGGTGGCGTGATGGCCGCCGAGACCCCCCGCTCCGAGGAGATCGGGCTGCACAACCTGAAGCCGAAGCCGGGCTCGAAACGGCCGCGCAAGCGGATCGGCCGTGGCGAGGGCAGCGGCCTGGGCAAGACCTCCGGGCGCGGCCACAAGGGCGCCGGCTCCCGCGCGGGAGCCAAGCGCAAGGCCGGCTACGAGGGCGGCCAGAACCCGATCCACATGCGGATGCGAAAGCTGCGCGGCCCGCACATGAAGAAGTCGATGCCGTTTGAGAATTTCCGCACGAAGACGCAGCCGGTCAATCTCGGCGATCTCGAGGAGCGTTTCGACGCCGGTGCCGAAGTGACCCCGGCCACGCTCAAGGAGAAGGGTCTGGCCAAGCGCTCGGACCCGGTCAAGATCCTCGCCAGGGGCGAGATCAAGACGAAGCTGGACGTTCACGCGCATGCCTTCAGTGCCGCGGCCAAAGAGCAGATCGAGGCCGCCGGCGGTTCCTGTCACACTCTGGAGCCGTAATGCTCAAAACCATTCTCAACGCGTTCAGCGTTGCCGACATCCGCAAGAAGCTCGCCTTCACCGCGGCGATGCTGGCGCTGTACCGCCTCGGCGCCTACATCCCGGCGCCGGGAGTCGACGTGCAGGCCGTCAAGGAAATCCAGGACAACTTCGGCGGCTCCAACATCCTCGGCTTCCTCAACCTCTTCTCGGGCGGCAGCCTCTCGCGCCTCAGTCTCTTCGCGCTGGGGATCATGCCCTACATCACCGCCTCGATCATCCTGCAGCTCCTGACCGTGGTGCTGCCCTCGCTGGAGCGCCTGCAGAAAGAGGGGGAGGTGGGCCAGCAGAAGATCACCCAGTACACCCGCTACCTCACGGTCGGGCTCGCCTTCGCCCAGTCGCTGGGCTACGTCTTCCTCTTCCGCTCCTTCGGCAACGAAGCCGGCACCAGCGTCGTCGGCAACCTCACCTTCGGCAAGACCTTCCTGATCGTGATCTGCCTGACGGCCGGCTGCACCCTGCTGATGTGGTTGGGCGAGTTGATAACCCAGCGCGGGATCGGCAACGGGATCTCGTTGATGATCTTCGCCTCGATCGCGTCATCGATCCCGAGCGGGATCACCAAGTGGTGGGAAAGCCCGGACCAGGTGTTCGTGGTGATGATGCCGTTCATCGCCCTGGCCGTGATCGTCGCGATCGTCTTCGTCCAGGAGGGCCAGCGCCGGATCCCCGTCCAGTACGCGAAACGGGTGGTCGGGCGCAAAATGACCTCTGGCGGCTCCACCTACCTGCCTCTGCGGGTCAACATGGCCGGCGTCATCCCGGTCATCTTCGCCGCCTCGATCATGGCCTTCCCGCCGACCATCGGCCAGCTCCTCAACACCCCGGCCGCACTCGACTTCGCAGCTTTCTTCAGTCCCAACAGCTGGGCCTACGTGGTCGGCGAGATCTTCTTCATCATCGTCTTCACCTACTTCTACACCGCGGTCACCTTCAACCCCGTCGACCAGGCAGACAACCTGAAGAAATACGGCGGCTTCATCCCCGGCGTCCGGCCCGGCCGGCCCACCGCCGAATACCTGGACCGCATCCTCTCGCGCCTGACCTTCCCCGGCGCGCTCTACCTGGGCGCCGTAGCGGCGCTGCCGACGATCCTGATCAGCCAGACCTCGGCCAACTTCTACTTCGGCGGAACCTCGATCTTGATCGTGATCGGCGTCGCTCTGGATACGGTCAAGCAGCTGGAGGCACAGCTGATGATGCGCAACTACGAGGGTTTCCTCAAATAATTTGAGACCGGCGCGGTTTGGGGGCCCCGTCTGGTCTCCCGGGCCACGCACTAGAGTGCGCTCCCCATGGCCGAGCTAAATCTCGTACTTCTAGGCCCACCCGGGTCGGGCAAGGGCACGCAGGGGGAGCGGCTGCAGGAAGACCTGCGGCTGCCGTACTACGCCACCGGCGACATTCTTCGTGCGGCCGTGCGAGACGAGACATCCTTGGGTCGGACCGCCAAGGAGTACATGGACCGCGGCGACCTGGTTCCGGACGAGGTGATCGTCGGCGTGATCGCCGAGCGGATCGACTCGGCCGAGGCTCGCGACGGCTTCATCCTCGACGGCTTCCCGCGGACGATCCCGCAGGCGCAGGCGCTCGACGCCAAGCTCGAGGAGCTGGGGCGGGGCGTCACCGCGGTGGTCCTGATCGACGTCTCCGACGAGGAGGTCGTGCGCCGGCTGGGCGGGCGCCGCACCTGCGAGGAGAACGGCCACGTCTTCCATGTCGAGTTCAACCCTTCCACGCAAGACGGAATCTGCGACCTCGACGGCAGCGAGCTGATCGTCCGCGACGACGACAAGCCTGAGGTGATCCGCAATCGGCTGGAGACCTACCACGCCAAGACCGAGCCGCTGGTCGAGTACTACGACCAGCGCAGCGTGTTGCGGAGGATCGACGGCACCGTCGCTCCCGACGAGGTCGCCGACGAGGTTCGCAGGACCCTGGCGACGATGCGCCTGGAGCAGGACGAGGCGGTCTAGCGACTTGCCCGAGTGGCTAGCGTGTACCGGATGATCGTCCGCAAGACTCCCGAGCAGATCGACCAGATGGCCCTGGCGGGCGACATCCTGGTCCGTTGCCTGAAGATGCTGGAGGCCAAGACCCGGGCAGGCGTGACCACGGGGGAGCTCGACGAGGCGGCCGAGAAGTTCATCCGCTCGCAGGGGGCGACACCGGCGTTCAAGGGCTACCGGGGCTTCCCCGGCTCGATCTGCGCCTCGCCGAACTCGATGGTGGTTCACGGCATCCCCGGGCCCTACGAGCTGCAGCGGGGCGACATCCTCTCGATCGACGTCGGTGTGATCAAGGACGGCTGGGTCGCCGATGCGGCGATGACGGTTCCGGTCGGGACGGTCGGGCCCGAGGCGACCAAGCTTCTCGACGTGACCAAGGCCTCGCTCTTCGCCGGGATCGAGCAGATGCGGCCCGGCAATCACCTCGGCGACGTCTCGGCGGCGGTCCAGCGCGCGGTCGAGGGCGAGGGCCTCTCGGTCATCCGCACCCTGGTCGGCCACGGCATCGGGCGCGAGATGCACGAGGAACCGCAGGTCCCCAACTTCGGCGAGCCCGGCAAGGGACCGGAGCTCGAGGAGGGGATGGTGCTGGCGATCGAGCCGATGGTCAACGTCGGCGGGCCGCTGGTGCGGATGGACGACGACGGCTGGTCGGTCTTCTCCGAGGATGGCTCGCTGGCCGCGCATTTCGAGTTCACCGTTGCCGTCACCGCCGACGGGCCGCGCGTGCTCACCCCCTGGCACGAGGCCGAGTAGCGGCAGGGTGGGCGCGGACCAGGAGACCTTCGCGGCGGTCGACGCCTTCGTCGAGGAGACGCTGGTCGGTCACGACGAGGTGCTGCTGGCGGCCCTGGCGGCGGCCGAGGCCGCCGGCCTGCCGCCGATCCAGGTTTCACCGCCACAGGGAAAGCTGCTGCAGATGCTGGCGCGACTGCAGGGCGCGCGGACGGTGCTGGAGTTCGGAACGCTCGGTGGCTACAGCACGATCCTGCTGGCCCGTGCCCTGCCGAAGGGCGGCCGGCTGATCAGCCTCGAGGCGAACGCCGAGTACGCCGCGGTGGCCCGTGACAGCATCGAGCGGGCCGGGCTGGCCGCGGTCGTCGAGCTGCGGGTGGGCCCGGCGCTGGAGACGTTGCCGGCGCTTGAGGATGAGGGGGTTGGGCCGTTCGACCTCGTCTTCATCGACGCCGACAAGGTCAACACCCCGAACTACTTCGCCTGGTCACTCGACCACTGCCGGCCCGGCAGCCTGATCGTCGCCGACAACGTGGTCCGCGGCGGGACCCTGGCCGAGGCGGCCAGCGACGACGAGGCGACGCTGGCCCAGCGCCGGCTCCATGAGACACTTGCTGCCGAGTCACGGGTCACGGCGACGACGATCCAGACTGTCGGCGGCAAGGGCTACGACGGCTTCACCATCGCCCTCGTCTGCTAGCCGACGCCTGCCAGGTCACCCCTGCTATCTTTCCCGGTCGGCCCAATGGGCCGGTATTTGCCCTGCCGTCCGACTCATGGGGCGAGTGGGAATCCTGTTTTCGATACGAGACCGGAGCAATGAAGGTTCGAGCTTCCGTTAAGCCGATGTGCGAGAAGTGCAAGGTCATCCGCCGCAATGGCGCTGTTTTGGTGATCTGTCAAAACCCCCGCCACAAGCAGAGGCAGGGTTAGACACGCATGGCGCGCATCGCAGGGGTCAACATCCCCGTCAACAAACGGATCGAGATCGGTCTCACCTACATCTTCGGCATCGGTCACTCGACCGCGCTGAAAATCCTCGACGAGACGAAGATCGATGCCGGCACCCAGGGCAAGGATCTCACCGAGGAAGAGATCATCAAACTGCGCGAGGCGGTCGAGAACCGCGAGGTCGAGGGCGACCTCCGGCGCGAACGCTCCCAGAACGTCAAACGCCTGATGGAGATCGGCTCCTACCGCGGCCTGCGTCACCGCCGCGGCCTGCCGGTCCGCGGTCAGCGCACGAAGACCAATGCCCGCGGCCGCAAGGGGCCGCGCCGGTTGAGCATCGCCGGTAAGCGCAAGGTCAAGTAGAGAGAGATATGGCCGAGAAAAAACCCTCAAAGGGGCGTACGCGCCGCCGCGTCAAAAAGAACGTCACCTACGGGCAGGCGCACATCAAGACCTCCTTCAACAACACGATCGTCACCCTGACCGACACCGACGGCAACGTCATCGCCTGGGAGTCGGCCGGCTCGGCCGGTTTCAAAGGCTCGCGCAAGTCGACGCCGTTCGCCGCTCAGGTGACCGCCGACGCCGCCGCCAAGAAGGGCATGGAACACGGCCTCGAGCGGGTCGAGGTCTTCGCCAAGGGCGCCGGCTCGGGCCGCGAGACGGCGATCCGCTCGCTGCAGGCAGCCGGCCTCGACGTGACCACGGTCAAGGACGTCTCCCCGCAGGCCCACAACGGCTGCCGGCCGAAGAAGCGGAGGCGCGTCTAGTGGCTCGCGACACCTCCCCCCAGTGCAAGCAGTGCCGGCGCGAGGGTCAGAAGCTCTTCCTCAAGGGCGAGCGCTGCTTCACCGACAAGTGCGGCGTCGAGCGGCGTTCCTACCCGCCGGGCGAGCACGGCCGCGGCCGCATGCGGCAGTCCGAGTACCGGGTGCAGCTGCGCGAGAAGCAGAAGACGCGCCGCTACTACCAGGTGCTGGAGAAACAGTTCCGCGCCTACTACGACAAGGCCTCGCGGCAGGACGGCGTCACCGGTGAGAACCTCCTGCGCCTGCTCGAGTCGCGCTTCGACAACGTCATCGTCCGCCTCGGCTTCGCCGCCTCGCGCCGCCAGGCGCGGCAGCTGATCAGCCACGGGCACTGGATGATCAACGGCCGCCGCGTCGACATCCCCTCCTACCAAGTCCGTCCCGAGGACATCATCTCGATCAAGGCCGGATCGTCCGCCACCGACACGATCCAGCGGGCGACCGAACTCGTCTCCACCGTCCCGGCCTGGCTTCAGGCCGATCACGATGCCCTCACCGCCAAGATCCTGCGCTACCCCGAGCGCTCCGAGATCTCGGCGCCGGTACAGGAGCAGCTGATCGTCGAGCTGTACTCCAAGTAGCCCGGATCCCGAAATTTCTGAACACGCATACGCAAGGAACTCATGACCACTGATTTCCAGGTACCCCGCATCACCTCCGAGAAGGTCGACGACCGCCGCGGCACCTTCACCATCGAGCCGCTGGACAAGGGCTTCGGCTACACCTTCGGCAACAGTCTTCGACGCGTCCTGCTGTCCTCGCTGGGCGGCGCCGCGATCACCAGCGTCCGCATCGAGGGCGTCGCGCACGAGTTCTCGACCGTGCCCGGCGTCAAGGAGGACGTCACCGACATCATCCTCAACCTCAAGGACCTCGTCGTCCGCATGCACACCGACGCCGACGAGATCGAGGCGCCGCTGGTCGCCACCGGCCCTGGCGAGGTCAAGGCCAAGGACATCGACCTGCCCTCCGGCGTCGAGATCCTCAACCCCGAGGCCCCGATCGCGACGCTCGAGAAGAAAACCAAGCTCGAGGTCTACCTGACCATCGGCCGCGGCCGCGGCTACTCGCCGGCGGAAGAGAACAAGTCCGACGAGCAGCCGATCGGCGTGATCCCGATCGACTCGATCTTCTCGCCGATCCGCCGCACCTCCTACGACGTCGCCGCCGCCCGCGTCGGGCAGCGGACCGATTTCGACAAACTCACGCTCGACCTCGAAACCGACGGCTCGATCGAGCCCGCCGCGGCGCTGCGCGAGGCCTCCGAGATCCTGATCAAGAGCCTGGCGATCTTCACCGACGCCGAGCGGGTCGAGGAGCTGACCGCGCGTGAACCGGTTCAGGCGCTGCCTGCCGATTCGCTTTCCTCCGCGGGCGGCGACGGAGTCGCCAGCAGCAACGGCCTCGACGAGATCCTGATCGAGGAGCTCGAACTGGGCGTGCGCTCCTACAACTGCCTCAAGCGCGCCGGCGTGCAGACCGTCGGCGACCTCGTCCGCAAGTCGCGCGGCGAACTGAACGCGATCCCCAACTTCGGATCGAAGTCGATCGAGGAAGTGATCGAGACCCTGCACGCCCGCGGCCTCGATCTCCAACAGGACTGAGCGACGGCGAGAGCTGAGCGGAGAACCCTGTGCGCCACCGTAAGAAACGCAACAAGCTCAGCCGCGACTCCGCGCACCGTGAGGCGCTGCTCTCGAACCTCTCGAAGCAGCTGATCGAGCACGAGCGGATCCAGACCAGCCAGGCCAAGGCCAAGGCGGTCAAGCCGGAAGTCGAGAAACTGATCACCCTGGCCAAACGCGGCGATCTCCACGCCCGCCGCCAGGCGCTCTCGACGTTGCACAACGACAAGTTCATCGTCCACAAGCTGTTCGACGAGGTGGCGCCGCGCTACGCGACCCGCCCCGGTGGATACACCCGCATCGTCAAGCTCGGCCCGCGCCGCTCGGACTCCACCGAGATGGTGTACCTCGAGCTGGTTTGAGCCCCGGCTCCTTCCGTCTCGATATCGAATACGACGGCTCCGGCTTCTCCGGCTGGGCGCGGCAGGTCGGAAAGCGCACGGTCCAGGCCGAGCTCGAGACGGCGCTGGAAATGGTCTTGCGCGAGCCGGTCGCGCTCACCGTGGCGGGCCGCACCGATGCCGGCGTCCACGCCTGGGGGCAGGTCGCCAGCTTCGCGACCGCGGTTGAGGTCCCGGGCGACCTGAAGCGACGGCTCAACGGGATCACTCCGCATGACATCGCCGTGACCGCGGCCGCGCCGGCGCCCTCCGGCTTCGACGCGCGGGGCGACGCCACCTCGCGCAGCTACCGCTACCGGCTCTTCACCCGCCGCCCGTCCAGCCCCTTTGAGCGCGGTGGCGCTCTCTGGTGGCCGCACCGGATCGATCGCGAGGGGCTCGACGCCTGCGCCGCCGCCCTGCTCGGCCGTCATGACTTCACCGCCTTCACGCCGACCCAGACCGAGCACACCTACTTCCGGCGGGAGATCTTCGCCGCCGCCTGGGAGTCGCAGCCGGGCGACATCCTCAGCTTTCGGGTCAGCGCCGACGCCTTCATGCGCAACATGGTCAGGATCCTGGTCGGGACGATGCTGGAGGTCGCCTCCAGTCGCCGCACGGTGGAGAGCTTCACGGCGCTTCTGGACGGCGCTTCGCGCCCTGAGGCGGGGGAAACGGCGCCCCCGCACGGGCTCTATCTGGAGTCCGTCTCCTACGCCTAGAATCAGATCCGTGCGCATCCTCCTCACCAACGACGACGGCATCTCCGCGCCCGGCCTGCAGGCGGCACGGCGGGCGCTGCGTGAGCTCGACGGCGTCGAGGTCGATGTGATCGCGCCCGACTCCAACCGCAGCGCCACCGCGCGCAGCATCACCACCCGCTCGCCGCTCAGCATCGAGGAGGTCGAGTTCGGCGACGGCCACCGCGGCTACGCCACCGACGGCACTCCGGTCGACTGCGTCCGCTTCGCCGAGCTGGGGCTGGTCGGCGGCCGCCCGGACCTGATCGTCTCCGGGATCAACCACGGCGCCAACCTCGGCGACGACATCACCTACTCGGGCACGGTTGCAGCGGCGCTGGAGGGGATCGTCCTCGGCATCCCCGCGGTGGCGCTCTCGCAGCAGTCCTCGGGGGGCGGCATGGGCTACGTCAGCGGCCGCTTCGACTTCGAGGTCGCCGCCGCCTTCACCGCGCAGATGGTCGCCCGGCTGGCGACCGAGTCGATGCCGGAGGCGACCCTGATCAACGTCAACTGCCCGGCCGGCGAGCCGAGCGGGATCGAGGTGACCAAGCTCGGCAAACGGATCTACAACGACGAGCTGAAGCTGGTCGGCGAGGACGCCGAGGGCGGGCGCAAGCGCTACGAGATCTACGGCTGGCAGCCCGGCTACGAGGAGATCGAGGGGACCGACCTCAACGCCGTCGCCGAGGGACGGATCTCGGTCACGCCGATCCATTTCGACCTCACTGACCACGGCGGTCTCGAGCGGCTGCGCGGCTGGGGCTTCGAGGAGATGCTGGCGGCGAGCGCACCGGCGGCGTGAGCGACTCCGCCCGGCAGCGGGCCGCTGAGCTGCGCGAGCAGCTGGCGCGCCACAACAAGCTCTACTACGTCCACGACGACCCCGAGATCGGCGACGACGAGTACGACGCCCTGCTGCACGAGCTGCGCGAGCTCGAGACGGAGAACCCGGAGCTGCGCACGCCGGACTCGCCGACGCAGCGGGTCGGGGCGCCGCCGCTGGACCGCTTCGAGCAGGTAGAGCACGTCGAGCAGATGCTCTCGCTCGGCAACGCGCGCAACGAGGAGGAGCTGCGGGCCTGGGAGAACCGGCTCGCCAACTACCTGAAGCGGCTCGACATCACCGCCTCCGAGTTCAGCTATACGACGGAGCCGAAGATCGACGGCCTGGCGATCTCGCTCACCTACGAGGATGGGGTGCTGGTCCGCGGCGCCACCCGCGGCGACGGCCGGGTCGGCGAGGACGTGACCCAGAACCTGCGCACGATCGGATCGATCCCGCTGCGGATCGACAACGCTCCCGAGCTGATCGAAGTCCGCGGGGAGATCTACCTGCCGATCGCTGCCTTCAAAGCCCTCAACGAGCGCCGGGCCGCGGCCGAGGAACCGACCTTCGCCAACCCGCGCAACTCGGCCGCCGGCTCGATCCGCCAGCTCGACCCGGCCCTCGCGGCCGAACGGCCGCTCTCGAACTGGATCTACGGCATCGGCGCCGTCCGCGGGCTCGACCTCGCCACCCACATGGACGAGGTCGAGTGGCTCAGCGAGCGCGGGTTCAAGGTCAACCCGGACACCGAGCACCACCGGGGCGTCGAGGGCGTCGTCAAGCGCTGCCACTGGTGGGAGCAGCGGCGCGAGACGCTCGACTATGAGATCGACGGCGTCGTCGTCAAGGTCGACGAGCGCGCCCTGTGGCGGGAGCTCGGCGTGGTCGGGCGCGAGCCGCGCTGGGCGATCGCCTGGAAGTTTCCGCCGACGACGGCGACGACGAAGATGACCGAGGTCGTCTGGAACGTCGGCCGCACCGGCCACCTGGTCCCGTTCGCGATGCTGGAGCCGGTTCACGTCGGCGGCGTCACGGTCAGCACCGCCACCCTCCACAACGAGGAGGACCTGGCCCGCAAGGACGTGCGCAACGGCGACGAGGTCGTGGTGATGCGGGCGGGGGACGTGATCCCCCAGGTCGTCTCCCCGAAGTTGCCGCGCAAGAACAAGAGCGCCCGCAAGCCGAAGCCGCCGAAGAAATGTCCTGCCTGCGGCACCGAGACGGTCAAGCCCGAGGACGCCGTCTTCACGATCTGCCCCAACCGCGCCGGCTGCCCCGGCCAGTCGTTCCAGCATGTCAAGCACTTCGTCAGCAAGGGGGCGATGGACATCGACGGGTTGGGGGAGAAGCAGGCGCAGCGCTTCCTCGAAGAGGGCTTGATCGCCGACGTCGCCGACATCTACGAGCTGAGCGAGGAGCAGCTGCTGGCGATGGATCGTTTCGGCGAGACCTCTGCCCAGAACCTGCTGGCGGCGATCGACGCCTCGCGCGGGCGACCGTTCAAGCGTGTGCTCTACGCGCTCGGCCTGCCCGGGGTCGGTTACGTCACCGCGGAGGCGCTGGCCGACCACTTCGGCACCATCGACGCCCTGCACGAGGCCGACCCGGAGCAGATCGAGGAGGTCGAGGGGGTGGGTCCGATCATGGCCGTGCAGATCGCCGAGTCGCTGGCCGACGAGCTGACCTGGGGCCTGGTCGAGAAGCTGAAGGAGAAGGGGCTGCGGCTGGAGGCGGACGAGTCCGAACGGCGAGTCAGCGGCGGCCCGCTGGAAGGCAGGACCGTCGTCCTCACCGGCACCCTCCCGGAGCTGACCCGCGAGGAGGCGGCGGCCCTGGTCAAGGGCGCCGGGGGCAAGGTGGTCAACTCGGTCTCGAAGAAAACGGACTACGTCGTGGCTGGGGAGAGCCCGGGGTCGAAGCTGGCCAAAGCGGAGAAACTCGGTACCACCGTGCTCGACGAAACGGGGCTTTTGGCGCTGCTTCGGGACTGAGCGACGCGTGGAAGGGCAGGGTGCCCTGCCTCAGAGACCGTCGCGCAGCTGGGATGGCCGCAAGCGCTCAAGCCTTGGCACATAGCCTCTGCGACAGGGGCACCCTGCCCTTCCCAACGAGGAGCAGGTTCCGGCTTTCCCCGACCGTTGCTCTCGACACCCGCGTCGCTGCGGCGGCCTCTCACTCAAACCCCTAGAAGGAAGCGACGAGGCTGGCGATGCGGTCTTGCTCGAGATGGGCATAGCCGGTGTCAGCGACGCCGTTCATCAGGATCGAGAAGGCCATGATCCGGCCGCTCTTGTTGAAGCAGTAGCCGGAGAGGTTGCTGACCCCGGTGATGGTGCCGGTCTTGGTCCGGCAGCGGCCGTAGGCGGCGGTGCCGTGCATGCGGTCGGCGACCGTGCCCTCCTTGCCGGTCAGCGCCAGGTCCTGAATGAATTCGTCGCCGGCCGGGTCCTCGCGCATGGCCAGGAGCAGATCGACGACCTGGCGGGGGGAGGCGCGGTTGGAGCGGGTCAGGCCGGAGCCGTCGACGGCGTGGACGCCTGACCCGAGGGCCCGCGCGAAGGCCTCGACCACCGCGGCGCCGGCGGCGGTGGTGCCGGCACCACCGAAGCGGGCCCCGAGCAGCTTCAGCAGCGTCTCGGCGAAGAAGTTGTCGGAGTAGACATCGGTGGTATTGACGATCTGGGAGAGGGTGGGGGAGCGGACGACGGCGATCTGGTCGGCGTCGCCGGGGGTCCTCGCCAGCGCCACCTGCGGTGGCACGGCGACGCCGGCGGCGCCGAGCGAGCGGGCCAGCTTCGAGGCGGCGAGCTTGGCCGGGTCGGCGGAGAAGCCGCTGGAGCTGGTCGAGCCGCTGAAGCCGGAGTTGAAGGCGAGGCCGGAGAGCGGGCCGATATAGGAGCTGGTCGCGTAGCCGGAGTCGGCGACGCCGCGCAGGCGGTCGAAGATCGTGTCGTCGGCGTAGACGCGCCCGGTGATCGAGCGGATCCCGGCGGCGCGGATCTGCGGCACCAGCGAGAAGAGGTTGGTGCCCAGTCCGGCCAGGTAGCCGTTGTAGAAGGTCGGGGTGCCGAGCGCCGGGTCGCCGCCGCCCTGCAGGTAGAGGCTGCCGTGGAGGATGCCGCCGGAGTCGAGCCGGCCGTCGCTGAGCACCTTGGTCGGGATCCGGCTGCTCGGCCCGAGCCGCGAGAGCGCCGTCGAGGTCGTGAACAGCTTCATGTTCGAGGCCAGCGATCGTGGGCTCCCGGCCGCCTTGGCGCAAACCACGTCCCCGCTTTCGGCCTCGACCACCATCAACCCGCTCGGCGCCCCTCCACCGCGCGTCAAGAGCCCCTTCATCTCGTCGCAAACCGCACTGGCATGCGCATTGCTCGCAAGCAGCAGGACGGCCGCACACGCAGCCGCCAGCAGAATCGCCCCTCGTCTCATCCCCGCTATCAACACCAGAACCAGCCAAGGTAGCGGCTTCCTCACGCCTGCCACCCGATCCTCCTGGGATACTCCGTGTTCCTCATGGGCAAAGTCGTCGACATCGAGTCCAAGCCCCGCCGCAAAGCCCGGGGCCGCAAAAAGCCGTCGAAGACCGCGCTGGTTCTCGGCGGCGGCGGCTTCACCGGCGGCGTCTACGAGATCGGTGCCCTGCGCGCGCTCGACCTGCTCGCCGTCAACAGCACCGTCAACAACTTCGACGTCTACGTCGGCACCAGCGCCGGTTCCTTCGTCGCCGGGATGCTGGCCAACGGCGTCAGCCCCGATGAGATGATGCAGGTGCTCAACTCGCGGGTGCCGTCCGACCTCGAAGACCTCGACCTCAACCGCGTGCTCAAGCCCAACTACCTCGGCTTCCTCAGCAAAGCGGCGGCGCTGCCGCTGCGCACGGTGGAGCTGCTGCGCTCGCTGGCGCGGATCGGCGAGCTCTCGGCGATCGACATCGGCGTCGGCCTGGCCGAGGCGCTGCCGACCGGGCTCTACTCGGGCTCGGGGCTTGCCGACTACGTCGAGGAGGCCCTCTCCGAAGCCGGTCGCGTCAACGACTTCCGCCTGCTCGAGCGCGAGCTCTACCTGACCGCGACCGATCTCGACACCTGCGAGCGCATCGTCTTCGGCGAGGAGGGCTGGCGCGACGTGCCGATCTCGAAAGCCGTCCAGTGCTCGACCTGCCTGCCGATCGTCTACAAGCCGGTCGATCTCAAGGGCCGGCAGCTGATCGACGGCGGTATCCGCTCGACCACCAACGTCGACATCGCGGTCGAGAAGGGCGCCAAGTTCATCGTCGTCGTCAACCCGCTGGTGCCCTACGTCAACGATTTCGAGAAGACAATCCCCACCGTCTTCGGCGATCGCGCCCGTCGCGTCTCCGACATGGGCCTGCCGGCGATCGCCAACCAGACCTTCCGCCTGATCGCCCACCAGCGCCTGCACCAGGCGGTCGGGATGTGGAAGGAGAAATACCCGGGTGTCGACATCGTCCTGGTCGAGCCCGAGCCGACCGACGAGCTGATGTTCGGCACGCCGATCATGGACTACTCGCGACGGCTCAGGATCGCCCGCCACGGCTTCGAATCGGTCACCGCGACCCTCGCCAAGGACTACGACCGCTTTGAGGAGATCGCCGGTCGTCACGGCCTCGAAATCTCCGCCCGCCGCGTCCGCCGTGTGGTCGAGCGCGCCGGCGAGGAGGAGCCGGAGCAGACCTCAGCCTGGCGGCGGGTGCTGGAGCAGACGACGTCGGTGCTGCTGCGGCAGAGCGGCGAGGCTTCCTGAGGGCTTGAAGGTGGAGGGTGGCCGGTAGGGCCTCCCCTCTACGCCACGCTAGCCAGCGTAGAGCGCGTCGATCTCCGACTCATGCTTGCTGGTGACGACCGCCCGCTTCACCTTCAGCGTCGGCGTCAGCTCGCCGGTCTCCTGCGAGAGGTCCTGCTTGAGGATCGCGATCTTCTTCACCTGCTCGACCCGGGCGTAGTTCTTGTTGATCTCCTCGACATGGGCCTCGATCGAGGCCTTGACGTCGGGGTTGGAGGCCAGCTGCTCCGGCGTGTCCTGGAGGTCGTGCTCCTTCGCGTAGGCGGCGGCCTCTTCGGGGTCGAGGGTGACCAGGGCGACCAGGTAGGGCTGGCGGTCGCCGACGACCACGCACTGGGAGACCAGCGGATGCTGCTTGATGTCGGCCTCGAGGTTGGCGGGGGTGATGTTCTTGCCGCCGGCGGTGATGATGATGTCCTTTTTGCGGCCGGTGATCGTGATGAAGCCCTCGGAGTCGATCTCGCCGATGTCGCCGGTGTGAAGCCAGCCGTCGACGATCGTCTCCTTCGTCGCCTCCTCGTTCTTGTGGTACCCCTGGAAGACGTTGGGGCCCTTGACGAGGATCTCGCCGTCGTCGGCGATTTTCACCTCGCAGCCGGGGAAGGGTTTGCCGATCGTGCCGACCTTGAAGTCGTCGGGGGAGGAGATCGTCGCCGCGGTCGAGGTCTCGGTCATGCCCCAGCCCTCGAGCACGAGCACTCCCGCCGCGTCGAAGAAGCGCAGGATCTCCGGGTTGATCGGGGCCGCTCCGGAGACGGCGAGGCGCAGCTTGCCGCCGAAGAGGTTGCGGATTTTCGAAAGGACTTTCTCGTCGGCGAACTTGTACTGGCGGGCGAGCAGGAAGCCAGGCTTGCGGCCGCTGCGCTCGGTCGCCCGCATCTTCGCGCCGACGCCGATCGCCCAGTGGAAGATCGCCTTTTTGAGCCCACCCTCTTTTTCCATGCCGCTGTTGGCGGCGGTGTAGATCTTCTCGAAGATGCGCGGCACCGAGGGGAAGTAGGTCGGCTTCAGTTCGGCCAGGTTGGGGAGGATCTTCAGCGGGTCCCGCTCCCAGTAGGCGATGGTGGCGCCGAGGTCGAAGCTGCCGAGCTGGATCAGCAGGGCGAAGGAGTGGGCCAGCGGCAGGTAGAGGTAGGTGAGGTCTTCGCCCTCGATGACGCTGGTCTCGTTGACCATGTCCAGCATCGCGCGGTAGTTCCCGTGGCTGATTACGCAGCCCTTTGGCGGGCCGGTGGTACCCGAGGTGTAGATGAAGGTGCAGATGTCGGCCGGCGTGACGGCCGAGTAGAGCGACTCCCAGCGCGCCTGGTCGCCACCAGCGCCTTTGGCCGTCAGATCCTCCAGCGAGAGCGCATCGTCGCTGCTGCCGGTCATCCGCACGATCTGCTCCAGCTGCGGCAGCCGGTCGCGGACCTCGCGGATCTTCTCCAGCTGTTCGTCGTCCTCGACGACGACGACCTTGGCATCGGAGTTCTCGAGGACGTAGCGACACTCCTCGGGCGAGTTCGTCTGGTAGATCGGGACCACGGTGGCGCCGATCGAGAGCGCCGCGAAGTCGAAGTAGGTCCACTCCGGCCGGGTGTTGCCGAGGATCGAGACCCGATCCCCTTTGACGACCCCGAGCTCGGCCAGTCCGAGGGCCAGGGGGCGGACGATCTCCAGCACCTCGGCGAAGCTGCGGTCGACCCACTGCTCGCCGTCCTTGTAACGGACCGCGGGCATGTCGCCGTACGCCTGCGCCGCCAGCGGCAGCAGGTCAGCGAGCGTTTTCGACTTGGTTCCCCGCCCCATTGCGGGGAAGTCTAGTTCAGCCTCAATTGACGGCGGCGCGACGCGGTTCGCGGCGGGGGGAGCGGCTGCGCAGCGAGGTCTCGAAGAGGGTCCTGTCGATCCGGCCGTGGAAGATCGGAACGCCCATCTCAACGCACTTTCCGATCACCTCCTGCCGCTTCATCTGCAGCTGGTCGGCGAGCTCGCTCGGCGTCAGGTGATGGGCCATTGAGACCTCCCATGTAGTTGAAAGTGGGTAGGCACAAAGTTATCGCCCGCGGCGGCCATGTCAACCGCGGCGCCCGCACGTTGCGGCTTCCCCGGTTGGCCGGTCGCGATAATGGTGCGCGTGACCGAAGTCGCCGCCAAAGCGATGCCCCGTCGCGGCCGGCTCTGGGTCGCCGCCGGGCTGGCGCTCTTCCTCTTCGCGCTGGGCTACCTGGTGGTCCAGATCTCGACCCAGAAGGAGGGGGCCGCCGTTGTCCACGTCGCCGGCATCGCCGATGCCCAGCGGATCTTCGGCGGCATCCCCCAGGAAGGCGACCGGCTCGGCTCCTCGGATGCCCCGGTGACGATCCAGATCTTCAACGACATGCAGTGCTCCGACTGCCGCGAAGACTTCCTCGGCACGATCCCGACGCTGGCCGAAGACTTCGCCCGCCCCGGCGACGTCCAGCTCCTCTACCGCCACTACTCCAATGCCGAAAGCCCGGAGGAGCTGAGCTTCTACGGGGCGGAGGCGGCGGCCGACCAGGGCTACGGCTGGCAGTACATCTACCTCTTCTTCCGCAACCAGGACGAAGCCGAGCGCTTCGGCGTCGACCAGGACTTCCTCGACTCGATCGCCGGCGGCGTCGAGGAACTCAACGCGCCGGAATGGGAAGAAGACCTGGAGGACAACGGCGGCCCCGGCGGCGAGATCGACCAGCGCCTCGAAGGCTACGAGGAAACCGGCCGCGACCTTGGCATCCGCGTCCGCCAGGCCGCGATCGTCACCGGCCCCACCGGGACCGAAACGCTCCAGGACGGCCCGTCGCTGGGTCAGATCGAAGCGGCGATCGAAGCGGTGCAGTAGCCCCCTGGGCGTCTATCGACAAGGCTTCGACCCGGGTCTACACTTGGCAGCGGGCAGGGCTCACAAGCAAAGGAGTCCAAAATGGCCATCGAAGTCAAGAATTTCGACGCCCCCGACGAGACTCGTCCCTTCCAAGGCAACGGTCACGCGAAGGCTGTTGAGCTTGGCGGTCACACTGTCCTTGAAGGCACGTTCGAGCCCGGTTGGAAGTGGTCGCGGAACGTGAAGCCGATCGCTGGCACCGATAGCTGTCAGGCGGCTCATTTCGGCTACGTGCTTTCGGGGGCGATGACGGTCCACATGGACGACGGCAGCGAGGCTGAGGTCAGCGCGGGCGATGTGTTCGCCATCCCGCCCGGCCACGATGCCGAGGTGACCGGTTCAGAGGCCTGCGTGATGATCGATTTCGGCGAGATCGGAGCCTATGCCAAGCCTCACTGACATCACGGGTCGAAACGACTGACCATCGCGATCTCGGGGTCGCTCTTGCCCTTCAGCGTCAGCTCGCGCCTCTCGGTGCCCGTCGGGTTCTCGCCGGCGCGCCGATGCACCCGGCGGGACATGACGATCTCCCCGCTGGCCGCGGCGGCTTGGAGGCGGGCCGCCGTATTGACCACGTCGCCGATCGCGGTGAAGTCCTTGACGTCGCCCGAACCGACGTTGCCGACAAAGGCGGAACCGAGGTCCAGTCCGATGCCGATCTGAACCCACGGCCGGTTCTCCGGGTAGCCCGAAGCGTTCAGCAGCGCCCGCGCGTCGGCGACCATGTGCTGTGCGGGCTCACCCGGGAAGACGCCCGGGAGGTACAGGGCCATCACCTGGTCGCCGACGAGCTTGTCGATGATCGCGTGCTCGCAGAGGATGTCGATGGCCGTCGCGTAGAAGCGATTCAGCAAGGCCGTGACCGCGTCAGGTGCCTGCCGCTCGGCCAGCGAGGTGAAGCCGCGCACGTCGGCGAAGAGGATGCCGACGTCCATCTCGACGCCGCCCATCGGCGCCTTCTCGAAGCAGCGACTGCACAAGCGCGGGTTCTTGCGCGACGGAGCGAAGCCGAAGCGACCCATGACGCGTCCACCGAAACCGCCATACGGGGCTCGGCAGATGGCGCAACGGGGGTCGTGCGGAAGCTTGCGCATCAGACGGACGAACCCACGCGCCCTGTGCGTCTCGAGGGATCGGAGAAACATCCGATCGCCAGCTTCGCTCATAGGCGAAGTATGGCCGGAATGACGTCGACGTCAACGGATCGGAATCTGCCTCTATCGGGGCGCCCGGATTTGAACCGGGGACCTCACCGACCCGAACGGTGCGCGCTACCAGGCTGCGCCACGCCCCGAGAGCGGCGATTATCTCAGAGCGGCGGCCGAACGCACTTCCGGTCTCTTCAGGCGGCGGCGCTACTTTGCCCCGTGAGGCTGTTCCACTAATGCGATGACCCGCAAGATCCCCCTGATCCTGGCCCTGCTGCTGGCGGCGATCGCGCCGGCGCCGGCGCGTGCCTATCTGCCGCAGGGCTTCATCGGGCTCTCGCCGCAGAGCCCGGCCAACAGCGCCGACTTCGAGCTGATGCGGAAGGCGGACGTGGAAAGCGTGCGGCTGCCGCTGAACTGGAGCTCGATCCAGCCGCAGAGCCCGCTCTTCGCCGAGCCGGACTGGAGCGGCTTCGACCACGAGGTCAGCCTCGCCGCCGAAGCGGGCATCCGGATCATGCCCTTCGTCACCGCCTCGCCCGAATGGGTGGCGCCGCGGCCGCTGCTGCTGCCGGTCAACAGCGCTCTCCAGCGCGCCGCCTGGGGGTCGTTCCTGCGCGAAGCGGCCGAACGCTACGGGCCGGACGGCTCGCTTTGGGAAGAAAACCCCGACCTGCCTTTCCTGCCTATCCATCGCTGGGAGATCTGGAACGAGGAGAACATCGTCAGCTTCGCCGAACGGCCGGACCCGGTCGGCTTCGCCACCCTGATCCGGATCTCGGGGCGCGTCCTGCACCGCGCCGACCCGGATTCCCAGGTGATCCTCGGCGGGCTCTTCGGGCGGCCACTGCAGATCCCGCCGAACGTGGCCTCCGGCGACTACCTCTCCCGCATCTACCGGGCGCGCGACGTGAAGCGGTACTTCGACGGCGTGGCCCTGCACCCGTACGTCGCCCGGGCGAAGGCGATGGGGGCGCAGATCGAGAACCTGCGGCGGATCATGCGCGCCCACCACGACGCCGCCACGCCGATCTACGTGACCGAGCTCGGCTGGGGATCCGACAGCGGCCCGACCCGCTGGGAGCGCGGGCTTTACGGGCAGGCCCAGCAGCTCTCCAAGTCCTTCGCGATGCTCTCCGCACACCGGCTCGACTGGCGGATCGGCGGCGCCTGGTGGTTCACCTGGACCGACGAAGGCGGCAGCTGCCAGTTCTGTCGCTCGGCCGGGCTGCTGACCGCGAAGCGGCGGGCAAAGCCCGCCTGGTACCGCTTCAACGCCTGGACCGGTGGCGACGCCGACTCGGTCCCCCGGGCGTTCTTCGGCGCCGCCGGGCAAGAACTGGAACCGAGCGAAGAACTCGAGCCGAGCGAAGCGCCCGTCTCGACCGGCGACTAGCTCCGGGGCGACGCCCGACGGATCGGCGCCGCTAGGCTCCGTGGCTCACTTCGAACTCGACCGAGGAGTCACCAGATGCCTTTCTCCGTTCCCGATCTTCCCTACGCCTACGACGCGCTGGAGCCGCACATCGACGAGGCGACGATGAAGGTCCACCACGACAAGCACCATCAGGCCTACGTCGACAAAGCCAACGCTGCCCTCGAGGGCACCGAGTGGGCCGACAGCGACGTCGAGGACGTGCTCAAGAGCCTCGACAGCCTGCCCGCCGACAAGCAGGGCCCGGTCCGCAACAACGCCGGCGGCCACTACAACCACTCGCTGTTCTGGCAGATGCTCAGCCCCGACGGCGGTGGCGCCCCCGGCGGCGAGCTCGGCGCCGCGATCGACGCCAAGTTCGGCTCCTTCGACGCCTTCAAGGACGAGTTCAAAGCGGCCGGGATCGGCCAGTTCGGCTCCGGCTGGGCCTGGCTGATCCACGACGGCTCCGGTCTCGCGGTCGCCAAAACCCCGAACCAGGACTCGCCGATCTCCGACGGCAACACGGCCCTGCTCGGCTGCGACGTCTGGGAGCACGCCTACTACCTCAAGTACCAGAACAAACGGCCCGACTACATCGACGCCTTCTGGAACGTCGTCAACTGGGACTACGTCGCCCAGCGCTTCGCCGACGCCAGCTAGGACGCGTCGCTAGCGAGCGACGGGAGCAGCCGGCCGCGCCGCCTCCGGCAGGTGGCGCGGCTCCTCTCCCGCTTTCGGCGGGATCAGGCTCATCGCGTGCTCGGCCTTGGCGGTGATCGTCAGACTCGGGTTGACGCCGGGGTTGGCCGGAATCGAGGCACCGTCGGTGACCAGCAGATTCTCGTAGCCGAAGACGCGGTTGGCGGCGTCGACGACGCCGCTCTCCGGGCCGGCGCCGATCACCGCGCCGCCGAGGATGTGGGCGGTGGTCGGGCTGTTACGCAGCGACTCGGTGAAGGCGCTCTGGGCCATGCCGCCCATGCGCTTGGCGAACCAGCGGGTCGCCTGCTCGGCGGCGGGGATGAAGGTCGGGTTGGGCCGGTCCGGGTCCTGTTGGGTCTGCAGGCGGACGCCGCGACCGAACAGCTTGCGCTTCGGCTGCAGGTGCATCGCCGCGTCGACGGTCTGCATCACCAGCAGGATCACCGTCCGCCGCGACCACTTGAAGGGGATCATCCCGCGCACCGCCTGCAGGGGATGGCGCAGAATCGCCGCCACCCACTTCAGCGGTCGGGTCAGTTTCGTCCCGGCCCCGGTCATCATCGTGAAGGTGCCGTTCATCGCGTCGCCGGCCTGGCCGTAGGTGACGACCTCGATGTGGGTGTCGGGATCGGGGTAGATGCTGGAGGTGATCGCGACCGAGCGGCTGAAGTCACGCTCGTCGTCGGTCGCGGTGACCGCCTGGATCGACTCCGAGTTGGTGCGGACGACGGCGCCGACCTGGTCTGAGAGTCGCGGCAGCGAGCCGCTGTGCTTGCAGTTGGCCAGCAGCTGGTTGGTGCCGAGGGCGCCGGCGGCGACGACGACGGAGCGCGCGCTCAGCGTCCTGCGGCCGCGGCCGACCCAGGAGCCCGAGCGCTCGACCGTCACCTTGTAGCCGTCGGACCCGTCCGCCGCTCCCAGTGGCCGGATCTCGGTCACCTGCCTTTCCGGCTGGATCTCGACGCCGAGCTTCTCGGCGAACCAGAGGTAGTTCTTGACCAGCGTGTTCTTGGCGCCGTGGCGGCAGCCGACCATGCAGCTGCCGCAGCGCATGCAACCGGTCCGGTCCGGGCCCTCACCTTCGAAGTACGGGTCGGGCACCTCCTTGCCGGGCTGGTCGAAGAAGACGCCGACGCGGGTGTTGGTGAAGGTCTCGCCGACCCCGATCTCCTCGCCGTATTCCTGCAGCAGCTTGTCGGCCGGGCCCATGCCTTCGTACTCGGTGACCCCGAGCATCCGCTCGGCGGTGTCGTAGTGGGGGGCCAGCTCCAGCTCCCAGTTCCCCAGCGCGGCCCACTGCGGATCCTCGAAGAAGGCCGGGCGGGCGCGATAGAGGGTGTTGGCGTAGCCGAGGCTGCCGCCGCCGACGCCGCTGCCGGAGACGACGAGGACGTCCTTGAAGAAGCTGATCCGCAGGACGCCGCGCATGCCCAGCTTCGGCAGCCAGAAGTAGCGGCGCGGTTCGCGCAGGGTCGACTCGGCGAAGTCCTCGTCGCGGAAGCGACTGCCGCACTCCAGCACGGCCACCGAGTAGCCCTTTTCGGCCAGGCGCAGGGCCGAGACCGAGCCACCGAAGCCGGAGCCGACGACGATCCAGTCGTAGTCGTAGGTCACGGCAGAGGTCCGTTGGGGCGAGGCCTAGGCCTCGCCCGGCTCAAGCGGGCGGAAGTCCGAGGTGCGAGCCCCGCAGACCGGGCAGAACCAGTCCTTGGGGATGTCCTCGAAGGCGGTGCCGGGGGGGATGCCGCCGTCGGGATCGCCGATTGCCGGGTCGTAGATGAACCCGCAGCTGTCGCAGATCCAGAGGGTGACTTCTTGGGTCGCGGTCATGGCCGAATTCTAGGGGGCGCTATTTGGTGCCGAAGTCGACCGCGACCGGTTCGCGGTCGGCTTTGTCCTCGATCTCGAAGAACTCGCGTTTGGTGAAGTTGCCCTGGTTGGCGACGATCGAGCCCGGGAACTGTTCGATGTCGGTGTTGTAGGACTGGACGTTGGAGTTGTAGATCCGGCGCGAGGCCTGGATCTCGTCCTCGAGCTCGGAGAGGTTGCGGCTGAGCTGCTGGAAGTTCTCGGTCGCTCGCAGGGTCGGGTAGTTCTCGGCGACCGCTTTGACCTCGGCCAGCGCCTGGGTCAGCTGCTGCTCGGCTTTGGCCGTTTCCTCGACGCTCTGCGCCTGCATCGCCGCGGCGCGGGCCTGGGTGGTTTTCTCGAAGGTCTGGCTCTCGTGCTCGGCGTAGCCCTTGACCGTCTCGACCAGGTTGGGGACGAGGTCGTGGCGCCGTTTGAGCTGGACGTCGATGCCGCTCCAGGACTCGTCGACCCGGTTGCGCGACGCGATGATCGAGTTGCGCTTCGCGATGAAGTAGAGGACCGCGATGACGATGATCGCGACGATGACGATGAGGACGATGGTCATAAGGCTCCTGTGGTCGACCGGGGCAGGTCCCCATCCTAACGCCGATCGGCGGCGCTCCCGCTTAGGATCGGGCGATGGGAGCCAAGCAGGAAGCGCAGGAATGGACCGAGGCGGTGCGCCGCTACGGCGAGCGCAACGGGATCGCCTATGAGGCGGTCGGCGGGATCAATCCCAAAGACGGCCCGGTTGCGCTCTGCGTCGGCGGCGTCAACCGCCTCACCGGGCAGCTCAGCGAGGGCTTCTGGGGCGCCTGCTGCGACGCCGACGAAAAGGAAGTCGGCAGCCTCTTCAACAAGGCGGTGCTGCCGACGGCGCTGCTGGCGAAGGCGCACATGCCCGACCTGGCCCAGGTCGTTCCGGCCTTCAACGTCGAGTCGATCGAGGGGCATGAGGTCGTCACCCAGCGCTTCTCGCGCAAGGTCGAGTTCGAGTCGATCGACTTCAACAAGCGCTTCTGGGCGACGGTCCCGAAGGAGTACGACCCGATTGCCCTGCGTGAGCTGTTCAGCCCCGGATTCCTCGGCTGGGTGACGACAATGACCGGTGAGATCGACTTTGGCGTCAACGACCGCCAGCTCTGGTTTCTCTGGCGACTGGGGGAGCGGACCGAAGCCGAACTGAAGACGGCGCTGAAGAACGCCGGCGAGCTGTTCAAGCGGCTGCAGGGCGAGATGGACGAGAGCGGCATCCACACCTACCCGCCCGGGCCCTGGCACGCTGGTCTGGAGCCGTTCCCGGCGAGCTAGGCGGGGTAGTCGGGATCGCCGGGCATGACGACCCGGTGGTTCTCGCGGTCGCCGAGGACGACCGGCAGGATCGGCTCGACCGGGCGGTCGCGGTGGGCGGCGATCGCCTCGTCGGAGGTGCGGAAGGAGAGCAGGGACTGCAGCTGGCTGATCGTCGGGAAGGCGAGGACGATCTCGCCGGCCTCCGCCGCTTTCAGGGCGGTGCTCGGCCTGAACCAGGTCGCCTCGGTGGTCTCGACGCCGTCCGGCTGCGGCGGCGTGTGGGCCGGCGCCAGCGCCAGGAAGAACCAGGCGTCGAAGCGGGTCGAGATCACCGCCGGGGTGATCCAGCGCGAGAACAGCACCAGCTCCTCGTCGGCGGGAAGCTCGATCGTCGCCTCCTCGGCCAGCTCGCGGATCGCGCAGGCGCGGTAGCCGGCCTCCGCCTCGCCATCCTCGGGGTCGACGGCGCCGCCCGGGAAGACCCAGACGTTGGGCATGAACTTGGCCTCGGCGCTGCGCTTCAGCAGCAGCACCTCGAGCTCGCGGTCGCCGTGCTTGCCGCCGCGCCGGAGAAGGACGACCGAGGCGGCGGGGCGGGGCTCGGAGGGCGTTCCCAGGTTGGGTGCCTCGGCCGGTCCACGCTCTCGCTCGCCCATCGACCCACCATATATGCGGTTTCCTCAGCCGAGTGCGCGCTCGCGGCCGCGGCGGAGGCGGGCGCGGTTGGCGAGCCAGGCGAGGAAGGCGATCAGGGCGAGGGGCCCGAGGATCGCCAGGCCGACGATCGTGACGGCGGCGGCGATCGCGAGGATGTGGCCGGCGTCGTGGAGCGCGTCGCCGATTCCCCAGCCGCCGCCGGCGCCACCCGCGGCGGCGGCATCGCCGGTCTCGATCCGCAACGAGACCCGTGAGAGGTTGGCGCGGCGGCCCAGCTTCGCGGCCTGCGAGCGCAGCGCGGCGGCATGGCGGCGCTCGGTCCGCAGCTCGGCTTCGATTTCGGCTCGCTCTTCGTCGCTGTCGGCGCCTGCGAGCTGGACCAGAAGGCCATCGATCGTCGCTCGCGAGTCGCGCAGGTGTTCGCCGACCCGGACCGTCGGCGCCGTGATGTCGTCCGTCGCCTCGTGCCGCGAGACCACGGTGTCGATCGCGGAGAAGGCGGCCAGCGCGTCGCCGAGCTTGGCGGCGGGGATCAGCAGCTCGAACCTGGCGCCGGCGTCGCCCGCGGCGCCACCGGCGACCGAGGAGCTGAGGACGATCCCGTCGGCGGCATGGACGGCGTCGAAGACGTCCGCCGCGTCGTCCGCGACCCGGTCGGGATCGGCGCCGAGGACCATCTCGGCCGAGCGTTCGACGTCGCGATGGCCGGCCTTGGAAGCGAAGGGGCCGGTTGCCGCGCTGGAGTTGGAGCTTGCGGCCCCGGCTGAGCCGCTGGCCGGAATTTCGATGCCGGAGGTTTCCTCACCCCGCGCTGCCGCGCTTGGCGCCGCTTCGTACTCGATGCCGGAGCTGCCTTCGCGCGTGTTCGGCTCTGGCGTCAGCGAGGAAAGGGTTTCCCCACCGGGACCCTGCCGGTGGGGTCGTCCTGCTGGCGTGGAGTCCGATCCATGTAGAGGGGCAAGCCGGGTTCCGAGGGTCGAGTCGCCCTCCGGCTCGCTGACGGCGACGATCACGGTTGCCGCTGCCACCGCTGCGAGCGCGGTCGCGCCCGCGGAGAACGCCAGCCGTTGCGGCGGCAGCGCCCGCAGCCGGGCGACGAGTCCGCTCAGGGGTGAGTCGGAGCGCCTCGGCCGCCGCGGGAAGCCCGCGGCGGCGCGCTCGTCGAGCGCGGCGGCGAACTCGGGGGCCGGGGCGGGGCGCAGGGCGCGCAGCTCGGCGATCAGGTCGTTGTCGTCCCTAAAGGGCTCCATCGCATGCCTCCCTCAGCTTGGTCACGGCTCGGTGCAGCCTGGTGCCGGCGTTCGACTCGGAGACGCCGACCACGGCGGCGATCTCGCTGTTGCTCAGTCCGGCGAAGAACTTGAGCGCGATCAGCTCGCGCTCGCGCGGCTCGAGGCCTGACAGCGCGGCGGCGAGGGCGAGGCGGCGCTCGCTCGCCTCGGCGCTCTCCTGCGTGGGCACCGACACCAGGTCGGCCGGCTCCGCCGCCAGCTCGGCCTGGCGACCGCGGCGGCGCAGCTCGTCGAGGGCGGCGTTGCGGGCGATCCCGAACAGCCAGGCCCGCGGCTCGCCGCGGCCGGGGTCGAAGCGGGAGCGCTTGCGGTAGGCGCGCTCGAAGGCGGTCGCGGTCACTTCCTCGGCCGCCGCGGGGTCGCGGACCAGGCTGGCGACGTAGGCGTAGACGTCGTCGCGGCTCGACCGGTAGAGGCGGTCGAAGCCGAGCTCGGCCTCGCGCGGCGCCTCCGCGGCGGTGGCGGTCAGAGTTCCGTTCACGCCCGTACTACGGCCAGCCGTGGGATCCATCACAGCCGAGTATCCGCGAGCCGGGGCTCAGGCGGCGTAGGGCACGCGGGCCCCGTCGCCCAGCGGGATCGCCGCGCCCGAGGACACGGCGCAGGCGGCCGCGATCGACTCGGCAGTGATCGACAGCAGGCGACCGAGGTCCTCGGCGGAGATCGAGAGCGGCGGGACGAGGACGACGGTGTCGCCGAGCGGCCGCACCAGGGCGCCGCGGCGGCGTGCCTCCAGGGTCACCCGGTGGCCCATCCGCAGGGCCGGGTCGTGGGCGCCGAGGTCGATCCCGACCATGAAGCCGCGCCAGCGGATCTCGGCGACCTCGGGCATCGCCCCGATCTCCTCCAGGCGCTCGCCCAGCAGCTCGATCTTCGGCTGCAGGCGCTCGATCGTGCGCTCGGACTCGAAGACGTCGAGGCTGGCCAGCGCCGCCGCCACCGCCAGTGGGTTGCCGGTGTAGGTGTGGCCGTGGAAGAAGGTCCGCTGCTGCGCCGGCGTACCGAGGAAGCCTTCGTAGATCGCCTCGGTGGCCAGCGTCGCCGCCAGCGGCAGGTAGCCGCCGGTGAGGCCCTTGGCGAGGCAGAGGAGATCTGGCGCGACGCCCTCCTGCTCGCAGGCGAACATCGTCCCGGTGCGGCCGAAGCCGGTCGCGACCTCGTCGCAGATCAGCAATACGCCGTGCTGATCGCAGAGCTCGCGGACCGCGCGCAAGTAGCCGGGGGGCTGGACGAGGATCCCCGCCGCGCCCTGGACCAGCGGCTCGACGATCACCGCCGCGACCTCCTCGCCGTGGGCGGCGAGGACGCGCTCGAGGTCGGCGGCGTCGCCCGGCTCGGCGGCGTGGGTCTCGAACAGCAGCGGCCCGTAGGCGGCGTGGAAGAGGTCGATGCCGCCGACCGAGACGGAGCCGATCGTGTCGCCGTGGTAGGCCTCGCGGAGCTTGACGAAAGCGGTGCGGCGGGCGTGCTCGCCGCCGCGCTGGGCCTGGTACTGGAAGGCCATCTTCAGCGCGATCTCCGCCGCGGTCGAGCCGGAGTCCGAGTAGAAGACGCGGGAGAGCCCGGGTGGGGCGATCCCGACCAGACGGCCGGCCAGTTCGGCGGCGCCGGGGTGGGAGAGGCCGAGCATGGTCGAGTGGGCGACCCGGCCGAGCTGCTCGCTGACCGCGGCGTCGATCACCGGGTGGCGATGGCCGTGGACGTTGCACCAGAGCGAGGCGGTGCCGTCGATGTAGCGGCGCCCCTCGACGTCGATCAGGTGCGAGCCCTCGCCGCGCTCGATCAGCAGCGGCTCTTCCTCCGACCAGCCCTGCTGCTGGGTGAACGGGTGCCAGAGGTGGTCGCGATCGAGCTGCGCGGGGTCCGCGGACGTCACCCCGACGACGTTAGTTGCGAGTTCGGCCGGAACGGGTAGAGGTTCTCTGTGATTACACCCACAGATGTTACATAGATTGATGTCATGATCTGTACCAATGGCTGAGCGAGGAGCGACACCGAAGGTCTCGAAAACGCGCCGGCGAACGCTGCGCGCGGTCCGTTCGCTGTTCAGCCCGCTGCTCCCGGACGACTACCTGGAGATGATCGACCCGCTCTGGTCGACCCGCGAACTGCGTGGGCGAATCGAGCGAATCGACCAGGAGACCCCGGAAGCGGCGACGGTGCTGATCCGTCCGGGCTACGAGTGGGGAGGGCACAAGCCGGGCCAGTATCTGCGGATCGGCGTCGTCGTCGACGGGATCCACCACTGGCGCGCCTACTCGCTGACCTCGGACCCGGGCCGCGCTGACGGCTGCATCGGGATCACCCCGAAGCTGGTCGAGGCCGGCAAGGTCTCGCCCTACCTGGTGCGCGACGCCAGGCCCGGCGACCTGGTGCGGTTGGGCGGTGTCGAAGGCACCTTCGTGCTCCCCGATCCCCTGCCCGAGAAGCTGCTCTTCATCAGCGCCGGCAGCGGCATCACCCCGATTGCCAGCATGCTGCGCAGCCTCGTCCGCAACGACAGCGTCGGCGACATCGTCCTCGTCCACTCCGCCCGGACCCGCGAGAGCGTGATCTTCGGCGAGCGGATGGAGCGCTTCCACGCCGCCGGGGTCGGCTTCGACCTGAAGCTGCGGATCACCTCCGAGCAGGGCCGCGTCGCCCCGGCCGACCTCGACCAGCTCTGCCCCGACTGGCGCCAGCGCCACGCCTTCGCCTCCGGGCCGGGGGAGATGCTCGACGACCTGACCCGGCACTGGGAGCTGGAGGGCGATCCGGCTCTGCTGGCGATGGAGCGCTTCCAGCCGCTGATCGGCGGCGCCGCGGGCGGCGGTGAGGGCGGGGAGATCAGCTTCGCCAAGAGCCGGGTCAGGACCTCCTGCGACGGCGCCACCCCGATCCTCGCCGCCGGCGAGGAGGCCGGCGCGACCCTGCCCTACGGCTGCCGGATGGGCATCTGCCACACCTGTGTCGGCGAGCTGCGCTCGGGCCGGATCCGCGACCTGCGCACCGGCGAGGTCCACGGCAGCGAGGGAGAGATGGTCAGAACTTGCGTCAACGCCCCCGAGGGGCCGATCGAGATCGCACTTTGAGCCAACCGAGAGGAATTCAATGAGCACCGCAACCATCGAGATCGAGAGCCCGCTGAGCCGGCTCTCCCCCGAGCAGATCGACGAGCTGGGCCAGGAGTTCGACGCGATCCGCGATCACGTCCGCGCCGACCTCGGCGAACGCGACCGCCGCTACATCGAGAGCATGATCGCGATGCACCGCCGCCTGGCAACGGTCTCGCGGCTGCTGCTGCTTGCCTCCAACAACCTGCCGGCCCGTGCCGCCGGCACCGTCGCTCTGGGCGCCTCGAAGATCCTCGAGAACATGGAGATCGGCCACAACGTCCTGCACGGGCAGTGGGACTGGATGAACGACCCGCGGATCAACTCCTCGACCTGGGACTGGGACACCGCCTCGACCGCCGAGGCCTGGAAGCACTCCCACAACTACGTCCACCACACCTTCACCAACATCCGCGGCAAAGACAAGGACCTCGGCTACGAGATCATGCGGATCGATCCCGAGCAGCCCTGGCACCCGGTCTACCTGCTGCAGCCCTTCTACAACCTGCTGCTGATGGCGTTCTTCGAGTGGGGCGTCGCCCTGCACGACATGGACTACGAGGCGATTCGCAAGGGCGAGAAGTCCAAGGCCGAGGTGCACCGCCAGATCAAGGGGATCGTCGGCAAGGCGAAGAGCCAGGTGGTCAAGGACTACATCGCCTGGCCGCTGCTCAGCGGCCTGGCGACGACCGCGGTCGAGCTGGCCCTGGAGACGGCGGCCGACCGCCGCGAGCCGGGCCGCCGGCGCCGGCGCGGCGGCCTCGCGGGCAACCTGCGGCGCTCGCTCGACAAAGGCGCCCGCGCGGCGCGGAAGACGGCGAAGGCGAACGCCGCCGCCAACGTCGCCCGCAACGTCTGGGCCTACGCGATCATCTTCTGCGGCCACTTCCCCGACCAGACCTACACCTTCAGCCAGGCCGAGGTCGAGGACGAGAGCCCCGGCGGCTGGTACGTGCGGCAGCTCTCGGGCTCGGCGAACATCGAGGGCGGCCCGTTCTTCCACGTCGCCAGCGGCAACCTCGGCTTCCAGGTCGAGCACCACCTCTTCCCGGACCTGCCCAGCACCCGCTACGCCGAGATCGCGCCACAGGTGAAAGACATCTGCGAGCGCTACGAGCTGCCGTACAACAGCGGTCCCTTCATGCAGCAGCTGGGGATGGTCCAGCGGACGATCCTGCGGCTGGCGTTCCCGGGCGGGCAGCACCGGCCGAAGCCGGGCCCGTACCGGGGCTGAATTTGGCGCAAAGTCGTTGCTATCTGCGGTGCAACGGCCCGTAGCATCGCTGTCGGGATGGCAGAGCAAGGGGCGATACCGCAGCTGCTCCGACCGCGCTCGCGAGCTCTTCTCTCGGCCCGTTCGCTGCTCGGCCGCCTGCTCCCCGATTACCTCGACCTGATCGACCCGCTCTGGTCGAGCCCGGAAGTGAGGGGGAGGATCGAGCGCATCGTGCCGGAGGCCGACGACGCGGCGACCGTGGTGATCCGTCCCGCCCTGGGCTGGACCGGGCACCAGCCCGGCCAGTACCTGCGAACCGGGGTGGTGGTCGACGGGATCTATCACTGGCGCGCCTACTCGCTCACCTCTGAGCCCGGCCAGGCCGACGACTGCATCGCGATCACCCCGAAGCTGGTCGAGGCCGGCAAGGTCTCGCGCTATCTGGTGCGCGAGGCGCGACCGGGTGAGGCCGTTCGTCTCGGCGGCGTCGAAGGCACCTTCGTGCTCCCCGAGCCCGTGCCCGAGAAGCTCCTCTTCATCAGTGCCGGCAGTGGCATCACCCCGGTCGCCGGCATGCTGAACAGCCTCGATCGTCGCGGCGCGATCGGCGACGTCGTCCACGTTCACTCCGCGCGCAGCGCCGAGCGGGTGATCTTCGGCGATCGCCTGCGTGCGATCGAGAGCGCCCGTGAGGGGTTCGATCTGAAGCTGCGCCTGACCGGGGAGCAGGGCCGACTGGCGCCCGCTGACCTCGACCAGCTCTGCCCCGACTGGCGCCAGCGCCACGCCTTCGCCTCCGGGCCGGGCGAGATGCTCGACGAGCTGACCAGGCACTGGGAGCGCGAGGGCGATCCGGCGCTGCTGGCGATGGAGCGCTTCCAGCCGACGATCGGCGGCGCGGTCGCAGCGGGGGAGGGCGGTGTCATCGACTTCACCGACAGCGCAGTCGAGGTCGTCTGCGACGGCGCCACCCCGATCCTCGCCGCCGGCGAGGAGGCCGGCGCGACCCTGCCCTACGGCTGCCGGATGGGCATCTGCCACACCTGCGTCGGCGAGCTGCGCTCGGGCCGGATCCGCGACCTGCGCACCGGCGAGGTCCACGGCAGCGAGGGAGAGATGGTCAGAACCTGCGTCAACACCCCCGAGGGGCCGATCGAGATCGCACTTTGAGTCAACCGAGAGGAATGCAATGAGCACCGCCACCATCGAGATCGAGAGCCCGCTGAGTGGGCTCACGGACGTGCAGCTGGGAGAGCTCGCCGCCGAGTTCGACGCGATCCGCGACCGCGTCCGCGCCGACCTCGGCGAACGCGACCGCGACTACATCGAGAGGTTGATCGCGGTGCATCGTGGCCTCGGGGTCGTCTCGCGGCTGCTGCTGCTCGCCTCCGGCTACGCGCCGGCCCGGTGGGCCGGAACCGCGGCGCTTGCGGTGGGGAAGAACCTCGAGAACCTGGAGATCGGCCACAACGTCCTGCACGGGCAGTGGGACTGGATGAACGACCCCCAGATCAACTCCTCGAACTGGGAGTGGGACAACGTCTCCAGCGCCGAGGGGTGGAAGTACTCGCACAACTACCTCCACCACACCTTCGCCAACATCCGCGGCAAAGACAGGGACCTCGGCTACGAGATCATGCGGATAGATCCCTCGCAAAGGTGGAATCCGCTGTACCTCCTGCAGCCGCTCTACAACCTGTTCCTGGCCGCTTCTTTCGAGTGGGGAATCGCCACCCACGACATCGACTTCGGGGCGTTCCTGCGCGGTGAGAAGACGACCGAGGAACTGAAATACGAGCTCGCCAGGATGAACGACAAGATCGGTAGGCAGACGACCAAGGACTACCTGATCTGGCCGCTGCTCAGCGGCCTGGCGACGACCGGGGTCGAGCTGGCCCTGGGGTCGGTGGCCGACCGGCGCCAGCCGCGCCGCCGGCGCCGCGGCTTCGCGGACAACCTGCGTCGAGCGCTGAGACAGGGGGGAAGAGCCTCGCTCGTGACGGCGAAGGCGAACGCCGCCGCCAACGCCGCTCGCAACGTCTGGGCCTACGCGATCATCTTCTGCGGCCACTTCCCCGACCAGACCTACTCCTTCGAGCAGGAGGAGGTGGAGGACGAGACTCCCGGGGCCTGGTACGTGCGGCAGATGCTGGGGGCCGCCAACGTCGAGGGCAGCGACCTCTTCCACATCAGCACCGGCCATCTCGGCTATCAGGTCGAGCACCACCTCTTCCCCGACGTGCCCTGCAACCGCTATCCGGAATTGGCTCCGCAGGTGAAAGACGTCTGCGAACGCTACGAGCTCCCCTACAACAGCGGGCCCTATCTTCGGCAGTTGGCCATGGTGCAGCGGACGATCCTGCGGCTGGCGCTGCCGGGCGGCAAGCCGCGGCCGAAGCCGGGTCCCTATCGCGGAGAGATGCCCGCGTCTGTGTGACATAGGTCACGGGAACAACTATTGTGGTTGAGGAATAGTTGCTGATTTGCAACTATTCTCCACATGCAAGCAAGCGATGTGAAGGAGATCGTCGGGAAGGCCCCCGCCGAAGTCGCCCCCGAGGCGCAGGAGACGGCGGCGCGACTGACGGCGCTGTTCCGCCACCTCTTCCTCTACGACCGCGGCAATCAGCTGCGGGTGATCGAGGAATCGGGACTCTCGATGACCCAGTCCAAGGCCCTGCTGGAGCTCGGTGGCCTGGGGCAGACCGAGGAGGCCTGGCAGGTCGGCGACCTGGCCGAGGTCTTCGGAGTCTCCGTGCCCTCGATGAGCAGGGCGGTCGACGGCCTGGTCAAGAAGGGCCTGGCGACGCGGGTCGAGGACCCCGACGACAGGCGCGTGCGCCAGGTGCGGATCACCCCGCGGGGCAAGGATCTGGTCGAGACCCTGGTCGCTGTGCGGCAGACCGGGTTCGAGGCCTTCACCTCGACCCTCAGCGCCGCCCAGCGCCGCAAGCTCGACGCCGCCGTCGACTCGCTGATGGACCGCGAGGACATCGCCCAGACCTATGAGCACCTGAAGGGAAGTGACGCATGACCCGTTACAACCACCTGATCACCGACGAGAACCGCAAGTGGTGGACGCTCGGAGCGATGTGCTTCGCGCTGTTCATGATCATGCTCGACAACACGGTGGTGAACGTCGCCCTGCCGTCGATCCAGAAAGACCTCGGCGCCTCGATCTCCGGCCTCGAGTGGACGATCAACGGCTACACGCTCTCCTTCGCGGTGCTGCTGGCGACCGGCGGCCGGCTCGGCGACATCTTCGGCCGGCGGCGCATGTTCCTCTTCGGCGTCGTCATCTTCACCCTCTCCTCGGCGACCGCGGGCTTCGCCGGTGACGCCACCTCGCTGGTCGTCAGCCGCATCGTCCAGGGCGTCGGCGCGGCGCTGATGATGCCGGCGACGCTCTCGATAATCACCAATGCATTCCCGGCTTCCGAGCGCGGTAAGGCGATGGGCATGTGGGCCGGCGTCTCCGCTCTGGCTCTCGCCGTCGGCCCGGTGCTGGGCGGCTTCCTCACCGAGCACGTCAGCTGGCGGGCGATCTTCTACCTCAACATCCCGGTCGCGATCGGGGCCGTCACCGCCGCCCTGTTCGCCGTGCGCGAGTCGCGTGACACCACGGTCGGCCGCCAGGTCGACTTCGCCGGCGTCGCCGCCCTCACCGTCGGCCTCACGGCGCTGATCCTGGCCCTGGTCGAGGGCAACAGCTGGGGTTGGGGCTCGACCAAAATCCTCGCCCTGATCGCCGGGGCAGTGCTCGGGCTCACCGCCTTCGTGCTGATCGAGCGGCGGGTCAAGGTGCCGATGGTCGACTTCAGCCTGCTCTCGGATCGCAACTTCCTCGGCGCCGTCGTCGTCGCCCTGATCGTCTCCTTCTCGATGCTGGGCGTCTTCTTCTTCCTCGCCCTCTACATGCAGGACATCCTCGGCTACTCACCGCTGGAGGCAGGGGTGAGGTTCCTGCCCTCGACCCTGATGATCGTCGGGGTGGCGCCGTTCGCGGGCCGGCTCTCGGACCGCTACGGGCCGCGCTGGCTGATCGCCGGCGGGCTGACGATCGTCGCCGCCTCGCTCTACAGCTTCAGCGGCATCGCCGTCAACTCCGGTTACCTCGATCTGCTGCCCGGGTTCATGCTGCTCGGCATCGGCATCGCGATGACGATGTCGCCGATGACCAGCGCCGCGATGAACGCGGTGCCGGTGCAGAAAGCGGGGATCGCCTCCGGCGTGCTCTCGATGTTCCGCATGGTCGGCGGCAGCCTCGGGGTCGCCGTCACCGGCGCGATCTTCCAGGCCCGGGTCGGGACCAGCTTCGAGACCGCCTCGCCGCAGCAGTTCGTCGACGCGCTCGGATTCGCGATGACGGTCTGCGCTGGGGTGGCGCTGGTCGGCGCTGCGGTGGGGGCGGTCGCGATCCGCGCCAAGAAGAACAACGGTGACCATCTGCTGACCGTGGAGGCGGCCGAGGCGAACGTCAACCCCGGCGGTTCCGCCGTCGCCGCCCGCGAGGCGGAGCTGGAGACGGTCTAGATCGGCGAGAATCGGCCGCGTGCTGATTCTGCTGCCGCCCTCCGAGGGCAAGTTCGCGCCGTCGGAGGGCGCCCCGGTCGATCTCGACTCGCTCGCCTTCGCGGCTGAGCTGGGCGAGCGCCGGGGACGGCTGCTCGACGCGCTGGAGCGGCTGGGGACGATCTCAGCGGCGCGGGCGCTGAAGCAGCTCGACATCTCCAAGGGGCAGGCGGGGGAGATCGCGGTCGACGCGGCGCTGCGGACGGCCCCGGCCGCGCCTGCCGCGGAGATCTACACGGGCGTGCTCTACGACCATCTTCGGCTGCCCGAGCTGCCGGCGCGGGCTCGCCGCCAGGTCCTGATCGCCAGCGCCCTCTGGGGCATGCTGCGCCCTGAGGACCGCATTCCCTATTACCGCTTCTCGGCGAAAGCGAGGTTGGCCCGGATCGGGGCGCTCTCGACCTACTGGCGGGCGGCGCTGGCGACGGCGATGCCGGACGAGCCCGGCGACCTCGTCGTCGACATGCGCTCGGCCGCCTACGCGGCGGCCTGGAAGCCGCGGCGGGCGAGTCTGCTGTCCGTGCGCGCGTTCAGCGAGAGCGGCGGCAAGCGCAAGCCCGTCTCCCACATGGCGAAGGCGGTGCGGGGCGAAGTCGCGCAGGCGCTGCTGCTGGCAAAGCAGGCGCCGGCCAGTGCCGAGGCGGCCGCGGCGGTCGCCGCCGGGGCCGGGTTCGAGGTCGAGCTCGACGGCTTCAACCTCGACGTCATCGTTCCCAGCTGAGCCGCGGCCAGGTCACGGGGTCGGTGAGATCGAGTGCCGGCAGGGTCCGGACCTCGACCCGGCCGAGCGCGGAGATCGTCTCCAGGTTGGACAGCTCGATCGCGGTCGGTCGCTCGAGCCAGGGCGTGAGGACCACGAAGGCGACTTCGAGCCCGGCGCCGCGGGCGGCCTCGATCGTCAACAGCGTGTGGTTGATCGTCCCGAGTCCCGGCGAGGCGGCGATCACCAGCGGGTAGCCGAGATCGACCGCGAGGTCGCGGACGAGGTAGGGCCTTGCGAGCGGGACCAGGAGGCCACCGACGCCCTCGCAGACCAGTACGTCGGCGTCGCGGGCCGCGGTGCGCGCCGCCGCGAGCAGGCGCGACGGCACGATCTCCTCACCGGCTTGCGCCGCCGCCAGATGCGGCGAGGCGGGGGGGCCGTAGCGGTAGGGCGCGATCTGCTCGTCGCTCTGGCCGGACCCGGAGGCGCGGCGCAGGAGCTCGTGGTCGGTCTCGCCCTCTTCGTCGAGGCCGGTGATGGCGGGCTTGAAGACGGCGACGCGCCTGCCCTCGGCGGCGAGCGTATGGGCGATCACCGCGGCGACGACGGTCTTGCCGACCTCGGTCCCGGTCCCGGTCACGAAGACTCCGCTGGTCGGCTCGGTCACACGGGCCCCGTCAAGCGGCGACGGATTGCGGCGCGACCAGACCGAGCTCGCGGGCGGCGGCACCGACCAGCTTCGCGGCCCGCTCCAGCTCGGCGGCGCGGTGGGTCGCCATCACCGTGAACCGCAGCCGCGAGGAGCCGGCGGGCACGGTCGGCGGGCGGATCCCCTGGGCGAAGACCTCACGCTCGAGCAGGCGCTCGCAGAGCGCCATCGTCGGCTCTGCTGCGCCGACCTCGATCGGCACGATCTGGGTCTGGGAGGAGCCGACGTCCAGGCCCGCGGCGGTGAGCGCGGCCCGGAAGCACTCGGCGTTCGCCTGCAGGCGCTCGACCCGCTGCGGGGAGACGAGCTCGAGCGCGGCGCCGGCGGCGGCGACGGAGGGGGGTGGCGGCGCCGTCGAGAAGACAAAGGGGCGGGCGGTATTGAGCAGCAGGTCGATCGTCTCGGCATTGGCGCAGACGTAGGCGCCATAGGAGCCGAGCGCCTTCCCGAGCGTGCCGACGACGACGTCGACCTCGCCGCTGAGGCCCGACGCCGCGACCGAGCCGCGGCCGTCGCGCCCGAGCGTCCCGGTCGCGTGGGCCTCGTCGATCATCAGCCGGGCGCCGTGCCGCCGGGCCAGCTCCAGCAGCCCGGGCAGCGGCGCCACGTCGCCGTCCATCGAGAAGACGCCGTCGCTGACGATCAGCGAGCCGCGCCCGCCGGCCCGCCCCAGGCCCCAGGCGAGGTGGTCGAGGTCGCCGTGGCGGTAGACGAAGGTCTCGGCCCGCGAGAGGCGGCAGCCGTCGACGATGCTGGCGTGGTTGAGCTCGTCGGAGAAGACGACCTCGCCGGCGCCGGCGAGAGCGGCGATGACGCCGTTGTTGGCGAGGTAGCCGGAGCCGAACAGGAGCGCCGCGTCGTAGCCCTTGAACTCCGCCAGCCGCGACTCGAGTCGCCGGTGCGGCTCCATGTTGCCCGAGACCAGGCGCGAGGCGCCGGCGCCGGCGCCCCAGCGCATCGCCGCCTCGGCCGCCGCTCCCCGCACCTTCGGGTGATCGGCGAGGCCGAGGTAGTTGTTGGAGCAAAGCAGCAGTACCGGGCGGCCGTTGAGCAGGACCCGCGGCCCCTGCGGCCCGCTGACCAGGCGCAGCTGCCGGTAGAGCCCGCGGTCGCGGAGCTCCTCGAGCCGCTCCGCGACGTCGCTCACGCCGCCGCGCGCGGGTAAGGCGGTGGCTTCTTCGCCTTCTTGACCACCCGCAGCTGCGTCGAGGGGTCCCAGAAGTTGGCTTCCTCCTGGCGATCGACGAGCTCCTCCATCGGCGTCGCCGGCGTCTCGCCGTCGAGCCAGCCGGAGCGGTTGTCGGGCCGCGGGTTGGCGCCGTTGTCGGGCTGGCGGGCGACGTTCAGGCCCAGCTCCTCGAACATCGCCCGGTCGTCCTCGGGCTCGGCCCCGAGGGTGGTCAGGAAGTTGCCCATCATCACGCCGTTCAGACCCGCCTTGACCGCCAGCGGCTGCAGCTCGCCGAGGTTCTCGACGCGGCCGCCGCAGAGGCGGAAGAGGGCGCCGGGGATGATCAGGCGGAAGATCGCCACCCACTTCACGACCTCCCAGGGGTCCATCGGGTCGCGGTCGCCGAACTTGGTGCCCTCGCGCGGGTTGAGCAGGTTGATCGGGACCGAGGTCGGATTGATCTCGGTCAGCTCGAAGGCCATCTCGACCCGCTGCTCGTCGCTCTCGCCGAGGTTGAGGATGCCGCCGACGCAGGTCTCCAGGCCGGCCTCCTTGACCGCCTGGATCGTCCGCAGGCGGCCCTCGTAGCGGACCGTCGAGGAGACCTCGGGGTAATAGGAGCGCGCCGACTCGACGTTGTGGTGGACCCGCTGCACGCCTGCCTCCTTCAGCGACTTCGCCCGTTCGGCCGACATGTGGCCGATCGAGGCGCAGCGCTTGAGGTTGGTCTGCTCGGCGACCAGCCGGGTCCCTTCGAGGATCTTCTGGAAGTCGCGTTTGGAGAGGCCCTGACCCTGGGTGACCATGCAGAAGCGGTGGGCGCCGGCCGCTTCGGCCGCCTTCGCGTGTTCGAGGATTTGCTCCGGCTCCAGCATCGCGTGCATCGGCGTGTCGGCCTCGGCGTAGCGCGACTGGGCGCAGAAGCCACAATCCTCGGCGCAGCCGCCGGACTTGGCGTTGACCAGGGAGCACATGTCGGTCGAGTCGCCGAAGTTCTCGCGCCGGACCTCCCAGGCGCGTTCGACCAGGGCCCCGATCTCGTCGTGGCCGGTCTGCCGCCCGTACTCGAGGGCTTCTTCGGTGCTGATCAGAGAGGGCATTCCTGGCTCGCTTCCAAGTCTCGGTCCGGGGGGTGGATTGACCGCAAGGCTAGGAATCGGCCCGGACGCCTGACACCCCGGGCAAAACCCGGTGCTAGCGTCGATCGCGTGGAGCGGCCGCAGGCACGCAGGCGTCGTCTGGCACTGGGGGCGCTCGCGATCCTCGCCGCCGGGGCCTTCGCGCTCGGCGTCGCGTTCGGCGTTGCGCCGGCACCGGCGCCGGAGCCCGAGGTCGCGAGCACCCTCTCGATTCCGCGCCTGGCGGGCGAGCGGATCGTGGTCGGGCTCGACGGCACCGCTATCGCGCCGGTCCTGGAAGAGGCGATCGGCGATGGCCGGGTCGCCGGGGTGGTCCTCTTCGCCGACAACCTGCCGAGCCGCGCCGCCGGCCGCCGCCTGATCGCCCGCCTGCAGGCGATCCGCCGCCCGCTCCCTCTGCGCGACCCGCTGCTGGCGATGGTCGACCAGGAGGGAGGCCTGGTCAAGCGCCTCGGCGGCGCGCCCACCGCCTCGGCCGAGAAGATGGGCGAACGCGGCACCGTCTTCAGCCGCCGCCAGGGCCGCCGCACGGCCGCCAGCCTGCGCCGGCTCGGGGTCAACGTCGACCTGGCGCCGGTGCTCGACGTCGCCCGCGAGGGCGGGACCATCGCCGCGGCCGAACGCGGTTTCGGCGCCACCGCCCGGCAGGTCGCGGCGACCGCCGTGCCCTTCGCCACCGGCCTGCGCCGAGGTGGGGTGGCGGCCACCGCCAAGCACTTCCCGGGATTGGGGGCGGCGCCCGAGAACACCGACTTCGCGGTGCAGCGGATCGGTCTCCCGAAGCGGACCCTGCGAGCGGTAGACGAGGCTCCCTACGCCGCTTTCGCGGCCGCCGACGGCGATCTGGTGATGCTCAGCACCGCGATCTACCCGGCCCTGGCGCCCGACCCCGCCGCCTTCTCCCGGGCGATCGCGACCGGGGAGCTGCGGGACCGGCTCGGCTTCGAGGGCGTCACGATCACGGACGCGCTGGACACCGTCGCGGTTCGTGCCTTCGGCGGTCCGGCCAGGGCGGGAGCGGCGGCGGCGAAGGCGGGCTCCGACCTCCTGCTCTTCACCGATCTGCCGGCCGCCGAACGGGCATGGCGGGCGCTGGGGGTGAAGCTCCGCCGGGGCACGCTCGACCGCGCCGAATTCGAAGCCTCGGCCCAGCGGGTACTCGATCTGCGCCGCGAGCTGGCGCCGCGCTGACCTTCCTAGAAGCCGAGATCGTCCCAGGAGTGCTCGTCGCGGACCGCGAGCGGGTCGAAGAAGCGGACGCCGTCGCGGCCGCCGTCCTTGGCCGCGTACATCGCCGTGTCGGCCTCGGAGACCACCGAGGCGATGCTGGTCCGGGGGTGGTCGCCGAACATCGCCACGCCGACGCTGGCCGTGAGTGGCTCGACGCCGTCGCCGGCCGGCTTGTGGTCGCGGATCGCGTCGGCGATCGCTTCGGCGGCGAGGCGCGCCTCGCCGGGGCTGCAGCGGGGCAGCACGACCGCGAACTCGTCGCCACCGAGCCGCGCCAGCACGTCGCTCTTGCGGCTGCGCCGGCGCAGGACGTCGGCGGTCTCCCGGATCAACTGGTCTCCGGCCGGGTGTCCGTGGGTGTCGTTGACCTGCTTGAAGTGGTCGAGGTCGAGCATCAGCAGCGCTCCGGTCGTGCCCTCGCGGCGCCCGCGGGCCATCGCCATCTGCAGGTCCTCCTCGAAGCGCCGGCGATTCTTCAGCCCGGTCAGCGGGTCCTGGCCGGCCTCGCGCTCGAGCTCCTGCATCCGTTCGTTGCGGCTCCAGACCAGGATCAGCGCTCCCAGCAGGGCCGCCAGGGCGATGCCGACGACGGCGAGCAGCAGCGGCAGGCTGACGTCGGGCCGGTTGGGGTCGCGGACGACCAGCAGCCAGGTGCGGTCGGCGATGTGGATCTGGGCTTCGGCGGCGTCGTCGAGCTCGCCCTGCTGGCCGACCACGGTGTTGCGATTGACCCGCAGCTGCACGGCGACCGCCTTCGGCACCGTCGAGATCGCTGCCGTGGCGAGGTCGCTGACGCGGAAGGCGCCGGCGGCGAAGCCGATCAGCGCCGCCCGCCGCTGCGCCACCGTCGCGATCGGAGCGCCATCGCGGTAGACCGGCCGGTAGACGTTGATGCCGATGCCGCCGACCAGCAGCTTCACCGGCGGCGTCGCCACCGGCTTGCCGAGGTCGCGGGCGTGGCGCAGAAACGGGGCTCGCTTGGGATCGGCGCCGAGGTCGTAGCCGAGTGGAGCCGCGGAGCCGAGCTTGCTGACCGCGTAGACGATCGGGTAGTAGACGGCGCGGGTCCTGGCGTGGCGCGGCCCGGTCGGGCTCGGTTCGAAGATCGGCGCGCTGTGCTCGCGTTCGAACTCGGCCCGTTCTGAGTTGGGCACGCCCTGAATGAAGGCGGTCCCGCTCAGGACCCCCGTTCCCAGCAGCGGCTTGGCAACGATGTCGAACTCATGCTGGGTGAAGGTGCCCTCGGCCTGGAAGAAGGCGGCGGCGCTGGCCAGCTGCCCGATCGAGAGGCTCGCCACCGACTCCGCCTGGTGCGCAGCCCGGATCGCCTCGTCGCGCTGGGCGGCGTGGAAGTCGGCGCTGTCGTCGGAACTGACGATCAACGCCGCGGTCACCGAGCCGGCGGCGATCAGCAGTACGGCGGCGAGGCCGATCCAGAAGCGAAGTCGCATGCCCGCATTGTCGGCCAATCGGGCCGGCTCGTGAGCGTCGGGAGGCGTCCTGCGCCGGGGGCCGACGCTCAGACGCCGGGGACGGCGGCCAGCGACTCCCAGAGGTAGAGCGAGGCGAGGCTGCGGCGCGGGCGCCAGGCCTCGCCGATCTCCAGCACCTGCTGCGGGCTCGGCATCTCCGGCAGCCCGTACTCGATCTGCACCGCTTTGCGGATGCCGAGATCGCCGCCGGAGAGGACGTCGGGCCGTTCGAGGTGGAAGAGCAGGAACATCTCCGCGGTCCACTGGCCGAGCCCGCGCACCGCGACCAGCTCGGCGATCACCTCCTCATCGCCGAGCTCGTCGAGCCGGTCGACCTCCAGTTCGCCGGCGACGATGTGGGCGGCGAGGTCGCGCACGTACTCGACCTTGCGCCCGGAAAGGCCGGCGCCGCGCAGGTCGGCTTCGCTCGCCTCCAGCAGCTGCTCCGGCGACGGCGTGCGGCCGCCGAAGATGTCGATCACCCGCAGGTAGATCGTCCGCGCCGCTTTGGTCGAGAGCTGCTGGCCGACGATCGCCCGCAGCAGGGCGCCGTAGGCGTCGTCGGGGCGCTCCTCGCTGCGCCGCTTCAGCCGCGTCGCCAGGTCGATCTTGCCGACGCGCTCGATCAGCGCCGCCATCGTCGGGTCGGACTTCGCCAGGGCCGCGCGCGCCTTGGCGCTCAACGCCCTGTCCACTTGGGCGGGCGCTTCTCGCCGAAGGCGGTGATCCCCTCGAGCAGGTCCTGGGAGGAGAAGCTGGACTCGCGCAGGGTGATCAGGCCGGCCTCCTGCTGGTCGGTGAGCACCGGGCAGGCGTTGAGCAGGTCGATCGCCTGCTTGTTGCCGCGGACCGAGAGCGGGGCGTTGGCGGCGATCCTGGCGGCGAGGTCGACCGACTCGGCCTCGAGCCGGTCCCCGTCGACCACTTCATTGACGAGGCCGAGGGCTTCGGCGCGCGGCGCCCTGTAGTTGCGGCCGGTGAGGAACATCTCTTTGGTTCGGGCCAGGCCGATCGTGTCGAGGAAGCGGCGCAGGCCGGTGTGGCCGTAGATGAGGCCCAGCTTGGCGGGCGGCATCCCCAGTTTCGCCTCGGCCGCGCAGATCCGCAGGTCGCAGGTGATCGCCAGCTCCAGACCGCCGCCGAGGCAATGGCCGTTGATCGCCGCCACCGTCGGCCAAGGATGGTGGGCGATCGCCTCCATCGCGGCGTGGAAGGGGTGGGCGACGAGAGCCTCGGCGTCGCGTTCGAAGGTCGGCTCCGGGATCGCGGCGATGTCGTAGCCGGCGGAGAAGACAGGCGCCGCGCCGGTGATCAGGACGCAGCGGGTCTCGATCCCGCGGTCGAGCTGCGGCAGCGTCTCGGCGATCGCGTCGAGGATCTCGTGGTCGAGCGCGTTGCGGCGCTCGGGGTTGTCGATGGTGAGCCGGGCGACCGCGTCGGCGGGCCGGTCGAGGACGAGCTTGCCGCTCGCCAGGCGTTCGGCCACGAGGCTACTCCAGCACCACGAGGACGTCGCCTTCGCTCACGGACTGGCCCTCCTCGCAGCGGATCTCCTTCACGGTGCCGTCGTCCTCGGACTCGACTGGGATCTCCATCTTCATCGACTCGAGGATCGCGACGGTGTCGCCGTCCTCGACGGTGTCGCCGATCGCGACCTCGATTTTCCAGACGTTGCCGGTGATGTGCGCCTCGATGTTTGGCATCGCCGGGACAATAGCCGCCGTGAAGGACTCGCTCGCCGCGATAATCGCCGCCCGCAACGAGGCCGACCGCATCGCGGATACGGTCGCGGCGCTGCGGGGCGCCTTCCCAGAAGCGGCGATCTGGGTCGCCGACGATGCCTCCACCGACGGCACCGCCGAGCTGGCGCTGACGGCCGGAGCCCAGGTGGTCAGCCGCGGCCGTCCGCACGGCAAGGGCGCCAACGTCACCGCCGCCGCCGAGGCGGCGCTCAGCGCCGAGCCGGCGCCGGACGTCGTCCTCCTCTGCGACGGCGACCTCGGCGCCTCGGCGGCGCGCCTGGCGCCGCTGGTGGCGGCGGTCGAAGGCGGCGAGTGCGACCTCGCCGTCGCCGCCTTCGCGAGCCGGGTCGGTGGCGGCTTCGGGCTGGCGCTCGGCTTCGCCCGGCGGGCGATCCTGCGTCTCTGCGGCGCCGAGACCGCGGCGCCGATCTCCGGCCAGCGGGCCCTGCGCACCGAGGCCCTGCGCGCCACCCTTCCCTTCGCCGCCGGCTTCGGGATGGAGATCGGCATGACCGTCGACGCGGTCCGCGCTGGTTACCGCCTCCGCGAGTACGAGCTCGAGCTCGAGCACCGGGCGACCGGGCGCAGCTTTTCCGGCTTCATTCACCGCGGGGCGCAGCTCTGGGACTTCCTGCGCGTATATCGGTCGCGCCGTAAAGGCGCTCGGTAGGCTGAAGGAGATGGTGGGGAAGAGGAGGGGACGGTTCGCAGCGTTGGTCGTCGCAGTCGCGGTCCTCGCGACCGGCGCCTCGATCGCCCACGCCGAGCTGAGCGCGCACGGCGATCTCTTCGTCACCTTCAAGGGCGGCATCTTCCCCAACGCGTTGCCGCGAAAGGAACGGGCCCCGATCACGGTCGAGTTCGGGGGCACGGTCAAGACCCTCACCGGCGAACGCCCGCCGGCGCTGCGGGGGATCGTCCTCTCGCTCAACCGCGGCGGTCACATCGACACGCACGGGCTGCCGACCTGCCGTCGCGGGCAGATCGAACCGGCGTCGACCCGCCAGGCCATGCGGGCCTGTGGCCCGGCCCTGGTCGGCGACGGCTACTTCACCGCCAAAGTCGCCTTTCCCGAACAGGAATCGTTCCCCTCGGAAGGGCGCGTGCTCGCCTTCAACTCGGTCGTGGACGGGCAGCGCGCAATCCTCGCCCACATCTACGGCACCAGCCCGGCTCCGGCTTCGCGCGTGATCGTCTTCCTGATCTCCAGCCAGGGCGGCACCTTCGGCACGACCCTGAGCGGCTCGCTGCCGGTGGCGCTCAACCAGAACGGGTTCCTGAAGAGCATCAGCCTCTACCTGCATCGCGAATTCGTCTACCGAGGCAAGCGTCGGAGCTACCTCAGCGCCAACTGCAGCGCTCCGGCGGGCTTCCCCGGTGCCGTCTTCCCCTTCGCGCGGGCGTCGATGGTCTTCGAAGACGGCCGCACCCTGTCGACGGTCCTGACCCGCAGTTGCAAGGTGAAGGAATAAGGCCCAGCCGGTGATCCTGGCGATCGACCAGGGGACCACCGGCACGACCTGCCTCGTCTTCGACGCGGCGGGGCGGATCGCCGGCCGCGCCTACTCGGAGTTCGAGCAGCACTTCCCGCGGCCCGGCTGGGTCGAGCATGACGCGGCGGAGATCTGGGAGGTGACGCGGCGGGTCGGCGCCGCGGCGATCGCCGACGCCGGCATCGCGGGCGGCGAGCTCGAGGGGATCGGGATCACCAACCAGCGCGAGACCGTGGTCGCCTGGGACCCGGTGACGGGCGAGCCGGTCCACCGCGCCCTGGTCTGGCAGGACCGGCGCACGGCCGAGCGCTGCGACGAGCTGCGGGCGGCGGGGCAGGAGGCGCTGGTGCGGGAGCGGACCGGCCTCACGATCGATCCCTACTTCTCCGGGACCAAGATCGAGTGGCTGCTGCGCAACGTCGAGGGGGCGGAGCGGGCGGTCTTCGGCACGATCGACTCCTGGCTCCTCTTCAAGCTGACCGGGCGCCACGTCACCGATTACTCCAACGCCTCGCGGACGATGCTGTTCGACATCCGCCGGCTCGAGTGGGACGGGGAGCTGTGCGAGCTGCTCGGGGTCGACCCGGCACAGCTGCCCGAGCCGCTGCCCTCGGCTCACGTCTACGGGACCACGAGCGAGTTCGGCGGCGAGGTGCCGGTGGCGGGGATCGCCGGCGACCAGCAGGCGGCGCTCTTCGGCCAGGCCTGCCAGCGGCCGGGGATGGCGAAGAACACCTACGGCACCGGCAGCTTCGTCCTCCTCAACACCGGCGCCGCGGCGCCGCGGCCGCCCGACGGCCTGATCGGCACCGTCGCCTGGGGCGTCGGGGACGAGGTCGCCTACGCGCTGGAGGCCTCGATCTTCGTCACCGGCGCCGCCGTGCAGTGGCTGCGCGACGGGCTCGGAGTGATTCGGGAGGCGGGGGAGACGGAGGTGCTGGCCGCCTCGCTCGACTCCAACGACGGCGTCTACTTCGTTCCTGCCCTGACCGGGCTCGGCGCGCCGCACTGGGACCCCTACGCGCGCGGCACGATCCTCGGCCTCACCCGCGGCAGCGGCCGCGCCCACCTGGCGCGGGCGGCGCTGGAGGCGATCGCCTACCAGACGGTCGATGCGGTGCGCGCCCAGGAGGCCGCGGCCGCGGCGCCACTGGAGGTGTTGAAGGCCGACGGTGGCGCCGTCGCCAACGCCTGGCTGATGCAGTTCCAGGCCGACGTGCTCGGGGTCCCGGTGGTGGTGCCGGAGATCGCCGAGACGACCGCGCTCGGGGCCGCCTACCTGGCCGGGATTGCGATCGGGCGCTGGAGCCGCGAGCAGGTGGGGGAGATGTGGCGCGAGTCGGCCCGGTACGAGCCCCGCATGGGCGCCGGGGAGCGCGAGTCGCTGCTGGCCGATTGGCGCCGGGCTCTGGATCGCTCGCGTAACTGGGAGCGGCCGCCGGCGTAGCACCACTGCATGGCTGAGATGAGGCCCCAGACGTATAAGGATCCGCGCCCGGCGGAGTACTTCACCCAGTTCCACGAGGCGGCCCGCAAGGGCGTCGGCTGGACCTACACCTTCGCCCGCATTGTCCTCACCCTGCCGACCCTGCTGATCTACCGGGTCCGGGCGATCGGCGTCGAGAACGTGCCGCGCCAAGGCGCGCTGGTCCTCGCCCCCAACCACTTCAGCCAGATGGACCACTTCTTCGCCGGCCTCTACCTGCGGCGGAAGATCCGCTTCATGGCCAAATCGCAGATGTTCGGCCCGCCCGTCCTCACCTACATCTACAAGCACGGCGGCGTCTTCCCGGTGCGCCGCGGCCGCCACGACGAGGAGGCCTTCAAGACCGCCTACGAGCTGATCGACCAGGGGGAGATGCTGCTGGTCTACGCCGAGGGAGGGCGCTCGCGCTCGCGGGAGCTGGGCGAGCCGAAACCGGGCATCGGCCGGATCGCGCTCCAGTCCGGGGCCCCGATCGTCCCGGTCGCGATCCACGGCTCGGCCCGCGTGCGCGGCTGGAAGCGCCTGCAGTTCCCCAAGGTCACGGTCGAGTTCGGCAGGCCGATCAGCTTCGCGGTCGAGCCCGAGCCCAGCCGCGAGCGCCAGCTGGAGGCGGCCGGCGAGGTCTTCGCCGAGGTGCGGGAGATGTACGAGGGGATCGCTACTCGTAGCGAGCGGCGAGCCGGGCGTAGAAGTCCGGATCGTGCCCCGGCGTGATCACGGCGCCGGGGAACTGCTTGTGGAAGAGCCGCAGCTCCTGCAGCGAGCGGCGGAAGTTGTGGGCGTCGAAGGGCCGCGGCGGCATCGCCGCCTCGCCGTCGAGCTGCGCCGCCATGTACATCGCGTCGCCGCCGATCACGAAGTCGTCCTGCTCGAGCCGGCAGACCACCGACATGTGGCCGGCGCTGTGGCCGGGGGTGAAGGCGAGGTGGATCGAGCCGTCGGCGAAGAGGTCGAAGGTGCGGCCGAAGCTGGCGTAGGAGTCGATCCCGGCACGGTCGAAGTCGACCGTGCGGTAGTCGAAGGCGTAGTCGAAGTGCGGGCGGCGGTAGCCGTTGAGGGTCGGCTGCGAGCCGGTCGCCGCGGCCTCCCACTCGGTGGCGCTGACGATGAAGGCCGACTTCGAGAACTCGGAGATCGCCGAGGTGTGGTCGCTGTGCAGGTGGGTCATCACCACGACCGGGATCTCGCCCGGGTCGAGGCCGCGCTTGCGCAGCTGCGCCGGGGCGTCTTCGCCCGGCTTCAACGTCGGCTTGCCGATGCGGTTGCCGAGCCCGCCGAAGTTCTCCTTGCCGTCGGTCGCGACCGACGGGTGCAGGCCGGTGTCGACGAGGATCGCGCCGGCGCTGGGGTGGCGGATCAGGAAGGCCGGGACCGGGATCACGTTGGGCTCGCGCGGCCCGAACAGCGCCCGCATCAGCTTCAGGGTGAGGAAGTGGCCGCCCGGGCTGACCATCATCGCCTGCGGGAAGTCGACGTGGCCGGCGATCAGCGGTTCGACGACGACCGTCGCCCCCGGCGTACCTCCGGCGAGCGGCTCCTGCAGGGGCTTTGCCTCCACTTGGACCTTCATCGCGGCTGACATTACGCAGAACCGCTCGCCTATAGGCTGCGCGCCGATGGCTGAAAGCTCGCATTCGCAGGTGTTTCGGGACGGGCTGCTCGATGGCCAGGTCTGCCTCGTCTCCGGCGCCGGCAGCGGCCTTGGGCGCGAGACGGCGCTGGAGCTGGTGCGCTTGGGGGCGACCGTGGTCGCCTGTGGGCGCCGCGAGGACCCGCTGGCCGAGACCGCCGCGCTGGCTGTCGGTCTGGCCGGGAGCTTCGAGCACGAGATCCTCGACATCCGCGAGGAGGAGCCGGTCGACCGCTTCTTCGACGCCCTGCTGGAGCGCCACTCACGTCTCGACGTCCTCGTCAACAACGCCGGCGGCCAGTTCCTCAGCCCGGCCGAGGCGATCACGCCGAAAGGATTCCGCACCGTGATCGACCTCAACGTCCAGGGCACCTGGCTGATGACCCACGCCGCCGCGACCAAGGCCTTCATCCCGCAGGGCGGCGGCAAGGTGCTGAGCGTCACCCTCTCTCCCCACAACGGGATGCCGGGCATGGTCCACTCCGGCGCCGCCCGGGCCGCGGTCGAGAACATGATGCGGACGCTGGCGGTCGAGTGGGCGCGCTTCGGGATCAAGACCGTCGCCCTCGCCGCCGGCCAGTTCGCGACCGAGACGCTGCTGACCAAGTATCCGCAGGTGGTCGTCGACAACCTCGAGCGCTCGATCCCGATCGGCCGCGCCGGCCGCCCCGAGGAGATGGCCTGGCTGGTCGCCTACCTCGCCTCGCCGGCCGGCGACTTCTACTCCGGCACGACGATCACGATCGACGGCGCCCGCGACAACTGGGCCGGGCCGTGGCCGCCGCAGGCGATCGCCACCGACGAGGGCACCCCGGTCGCCGAGGAGCGCCGCCCGAAGAGCTAGCGGGGCTCGAGGACGACGAGCGGGATCTCGCGGCCTTTGCTGCGGACCGCGTAGTCCTCATAGCCGTGGTAGGCCGCGACCGCCATCTCCCAGAGGCGCTGGCGCTCCTCCGGCGTGGCGACGCGGGCGTGCACCGGCAGCAGGTGGGAGCCGACCTGGACGGTGGTGTCGGGATTGGCCTTGAGGTTGTGGAACCAGGCCGGGTTCTTCGGGAAGCCGCCTTTGGAGGCGACGATGACGATGTCCTCGCCGTCCCTGACGTAGAGCAGCGGCGAGGTGCGCTTGACGCCGCTCTTCGCCCCGACGTGGTCGAGCAGCAGCATCTTGCCGGGCACGCCGGGAATCGTGTGGCCGAGGCGCCCACCCGTCCGTTGGTAGAGGAACGTGTGGACGCCCATGAAGCGACGCGTCGCCGGCCAGACCTTGTCCCCGATATCGAGATAGCGGGGGGTCGACCGGCTCTGCGTCGTGTCGCTCATCTCAGGTGTACATCCCGCCGAACATGCCGCCGGTGACGTTGAGCACCTGGCCGTGCACGTAGTTGGCGAGTGGCGAGGCGAGGAAGAGGACCGGTCCGGAGGCCTCCTCGGGGGTGGCGGGACGGCCGACCGGGATGATCGCCGAGGCCATCGCCCGCATCTGCTCGGGGATGCCGAGCTCGATCTTCTCGCCACCGGGAGCGGTCATCTCGCCGCCCTCCTCTTTGGCGGCGGTGAGGCGGGTGTCGACGAAGCCGAAGGCGACCGCGTTGACGTTGATCTTGAACTGGCCCCACTCCTTGGCGAGGGTTTTGGTGACGCCGACGACGCCCATCTTCGCGGCCGAGTAGTTGACCTGACCGGCGTTGCCCATCGTCCCCGAGGTCGAGGAGACGTTGATCAGCTTGCGGAACACCTCGGTGCCCTCACCGCGCTCGGCCTTGGCCGCCTCGCGCCAGTGCGGGGCGAGCGCCCGGGCGACCCGGAAGGGGACGACCGTGTGGATGTCCAGCATCGCCTGGAACTGCTCGTCGGTCATCTTGTGGGCGACGCCGTCCCAGGTGTAGCCGGCGTTGTTGACGCAGATGTCGACCGCGCCGAAGGCGTCGACAGCGGCGGCGACGAGCTTGTCGGCGGCGCCGGTCTCGGTCAGGTCGCCGGCGAAGACGGCGGTCTCGCCGTCGATTTCACCCGACGTCTGCTCGGCGACGTCGGCGTCGAGGTCGTTGATCAGAACCTTCGCGCCCTCGGCCGCGAAGAGCTCGGCGGTCGCCCGTCCGATGCCTCGGGCCGACCCGGTGACGATCGCTGCTTTCCCGTCCAGAAGTCCCATCAGTACGTCTCTCCTTTGGTTCGTGAAGTCGGCGCCGGAGGCTACAGGGAACGCGGTGGACTGGTTGGCTGGCCAGTTTCGGGGAAGCGGCTCAGTTGAGCCTGGTGCCGCCGCCCTCGGTGACCTGCCAGTGGGGATTGTGGGCGACCTCCCAGGGGTGGCCGTCGGGGTCGATGAAGACGCCGCTGTAGCCGCCCCAGAAGGTCTCGGCCGGCTCGCGGCCGATCTCGGCGCCGGCGGCGCGGGCCTCTTCGATCACCGCGTCGACCTCCGCCGGCGAGCCGAAGTTGAGCGCCAGGGTGACGCCGCCCCAGCCGGGGGAGTCCTCGACGCAGCTGTCCTCGGCCAGGCGGGCCCGGTCCCAGAGGGTGAGCACCATCTCGCCGGCCTGGAAGAAGACGATGTCGTCGGCGGGCTCGGCGCTCGTGGTCCAGCCCAGCGCTTCATAGAAGGCGCGGGCGCGCTTCACGTCGGAGACGCCGAGGGTGATCACGTTTACCCGTTGCTTCATATCTCGATTCTTCCAGTAAGAATGGCGCCGTGGGCGATCTCACCAGCATCTTCTTCCTCTCCTTGCTGGCGATGTTCACGCCGACGCTGCTGGCTGCGGTGACGGTGATGATGTTGATGCCGAACCCGAAGCGGCTGATGCTCGGCTACCTGCTCGGTGCCTTCACGACCAGCATCACCGCCGGCCTGCTGATCGTCTTTTCCCTGCATGGGTCGGCGAGCGAGAGCACCGCTCACACGATGGGGCCGGTCGAGGACATCGTCGTCGGCCTGCTGGCGCTGCTGATCGCTTACGTGCTGGGAAGCGATCGCGACGCGCGACTGCGGGAGCGCCGGCGGCGCCACAAGGAGGCGAAGGAGACGGATGAGAAGAAGGAATCGTTCCCCGAAAGGATGCTGGGGCGGGGGTCGCCGCGGATCACCTTCGTCGTCGGCGTCCTCCTCACCTTTCCCGGCGTCTCCTACCTGACCGCGCTCGACCGCATGGCGAAGCTCGACGCGACCTCGGCCGAGCTGGTGCTGCTGGTCGTCGTCTTCTGCGTGATCCAGCAGCTCCTGCTCGAGGTGCCGCTGCTCGGCTACGTCTTCGCCCCGGACTGGACCAAGGACGCGGTGGCGCGCTTCCGCGCCTGGCTCAGCCACAATGGCCGCCGCCTGGGCGTGAGACTGGCGGCCGTGATCGGCGTGCTGCTCGTCCTCCGCGGCGCGATCACGCTGATCGCTTAGGCCAGATCCGCGGGGCGCAGCAACGCCACCAGGGTCGAGCCGTCGACGATCGCGAGGCCGCCCTTGCGCATCTTCACCCTGGCGCCGGTGAGGCGGGCGACCTCGGCGGAGAAGTCGGGCTCGTGACCGACGAGGAGTACCTCACCGCGCCCGGCGGCCAGGGTGAGCGCGTCGAAGCGGCCGTCCCGCAGCTCGGTCGCGGTCTCGGGCTCGATCCCGAGGGCCTCGCAGGCGAGACGCGCCGTCTCCGCGGCCCGCACCCGGGGGCTGGCGAGGCAGGCGTCGATCTTGGCACCGCGAGCAGCCAGAGCGCGTCCTGCCGCCCGCCCCTGTTCCTCTCCCTTGGCGGTCAGCCGGCGGGCCGCGTCATTACCGTCGCCGTCCTCGGCGTCCCCGTGTCGGAGCAGGTAGATCACCGCTCGATCCTACGCCCGCAATTTCCGTCTTTTTAGATGAGATTCTTTTTTGAATGGTGCTTGCCGAGGTGGTCTGGTCTCTACCATCCGCCGCTGATGTTTTCCAACGCTCACAAAACTCACAGATTGCTCATTGCTTTTCTGACTGCGGTCGCGCTGTTGTCGCTGCCCGCAATCGCCTCGACGGCGGGCCGGATCGTGGTCGAAGGCTCCGCCTCCGGCTCTCACCTGCGCTTGAGCACGGACGGCTCCGAATTGCTTGTCAACGGGGCGATGTCCGAATCGCCGCCGCATGGCTGCCGCTTCACCCACAGCCACGACGCGGCCGCCTGCCCGCTCGACGGGGTGGAGGCGATCGAACTGAACATGGGCGACCGGGGCGACTTCGTCGAAGTGCGGGATCGCCTGCCGGTTTCCTTGACCGTCCATCTCGGCTCCGGCCAGGACAAGTTCATCGGCAACGGCGAGCGGGACTTCTGCTTCCCGGAAGGATCGCGACGCAACCGCTGCATCGGCGAAGGCGGCAACGACGTCTGCGTCACCGGTTCCGAGAACAGCGACTGCGTCGGCGGTCCCGGCAACGACTACTGCCGCACCAGCACCGGCAGCGATGGCTGCTGGGGAGGCCCCGGCGACGACGTCTGTTACATGGGCCCCGGCCAGGACGGTTGCCACGGCGAAGCCGGCGACGACCGCCTCTACGGCGAACTCGACCCCGACCAGCTCTACGGCGGCGAAGGCTTCGACTTCTGCGACGGCGGCCTTGGCAAAGGCAGCTCACATGCCTGCGAGGCGGGCCCCGGGCGCTAGGTCCGGGCGGCCACCCTGGCGGGCCGAGAGCGGATCGCGAACGTCATCGCCTGAACCGCCAGGGCCGCTGCCAGCGCAATCGAAAACGCGCTGGCAACCCCCATCGAGTCCAAGGTGACCGCCAGCGTGAAGCAGAAGGCGGCGAACCCGTAGAAGCCGACCAGGAAGTTCCGCAGCAGGACCCGGACCTGATCGCTGCCGCCGTGGGCGTGCGTGAAGACGGCGAGAACGCTGGTGACGATCGGGAAGGGAGCGAGCAGCCCGCTCAGGTGCGGCCCGAGTGCCCCCGAGGCTCCCGTCACGGCGACGACCAGCACTAGCGCCGCTCCGCCGCGCGCGGGCAGATCCCACCAGGGCAGTGGTCCCGCGGGCGCGAGCGGCCATTGCGGGGCGGCGAGCAGCCCGAGCCCGACCGCGAATCCGGCGCCGACCAGGATCAAGGCACCCAGGGGCGGGGGATGGATCAGGGTCAGCAGAGCGACGCCAAGCAGAAACGCCGCCCAGCCGGCGACCACGGTCGCTGCCGGCGGCGATGACGGTGCGACGCGCCCGTAGACGACCACGAAGGCGGTCAGCGCGGCCAGGCCGAGGAGGGTCCCGGCGGCGGCGTCGGCCCCGAAGGAACGGCCGTGGAGCAGGGTGATGACGAGCAGGATCGGTCCGGCGACCACGGGAAGCCCACCGAGGACGCCCGCCACCGCCACCCCCCAGCGCCGGCCCACGAGCGAGACGCCGATCACGCAGAGGGGGGCCAGGAACAGTTTGGTTGCCAGCAGGGCCATGCCGGCAGGAGTTCTACAGCCCCATCGTCTTCCCCAGGATCTCCTTCATCACCTCGTCGGTGCCGCCGCCGATCGGGCCGAGGCGGGCGTCGCGGACGGCGCGCTCGATGCCGTACTCGCGCATGTAGCCGTAGCCGCCGTGGATCTGCAGGGCCTGGTCGGCCACCTCCAGCAGCGAGCGCTGGGTGACGAGCTTGGCCATGCTGACGTCGCGGATGCAGTCCTGACCCGTGTGGAATAGGCGCAGGGCGTTGTAGGTGAGGGCGCGGGAGGTCTCGGCTTTGAGGGCCATCTCGGCGACGTGGTGGCGGATCGCCTGGAACCTGCCGATCGGGCGGCCGAAGGCTTCGCGCTCCTTGGCGTAGGCGACGGTGGTCTCGATCAGGCGCTGCATGCCGCCGACGGCGCCGATCGCCATCAGCAGCCGCTCCCAGGCGAAGTTGGCCATGATCAGCTTGAAGCCGCCGTTCTCCTCGCCGAGCAGGTTCTCCGCCGGCACCTCGACGTCGGTGAAGGCGAGCTCGCCGGTGTCGGAGGAGTGCCAGCCCATCTTCTCCAGCTTCGCCGCCACCTCGTAGCCGGCCATCTCGCGCTCGAGCACGAGGAAGGAGATGCCGCCGTGGCCGCCCTGCTCGCTCGTCTTGCAGGCGCAGACGAGGAAGTCGGCGCGGACGCCATTGGTGATGAAGGTCTTGGCGCCATTGACGATGAAGCGGTCGCCGTCGCGCCGGGCGCTGGTGGTGATGCCGGCGACGTCGGAGCCGGCACCGGGCTCGGTGATCCCCAGGGCGCCGATCTTCTCGCCGGCGATTCCCGGCACCAGCCAGCGCTGCTTCTGCTCCGCGGTGCCGAAGTTGAAGATCGGCGGCATCGCGATCGAGGCGTGGGCGTTGAGCCCGGCGGCGACGCCGCCGGAGCCGCCGGAGCGGGCCAGCTCTTCGACCCAGATCGCGTCGTGCAGGTGGGTGCCGCCCTGACCGCCGAGCTCCTCCGGGAACTTCAGCCCGAGGAAGCCGAGCTCGGCGCAGCGGCCGTAGAGCTCACGGGGGAATTCGCGCGCCGCCTCCCACTCGTCGACGTGCGGGGCGATCTCCTTGGTGACGAAGCGGCTGACGGTCTCCCGCAGCTCCTCGTGCTCCTCGCCAAAGGGCGGCAGTGCACGTCGCTGTCCCGTATCTTTGATGACCGTCATTTGTTGGAAACGAGGTGTATTGTCTGCGCTCTAGTCAACTAGCGTGGCCGGGATGGAGCGGACGATGTGGACTGATGAGCGGCTGGACGACATGTCCCACCGGATGGATGCCGGCTTCGAGCGGGTGGACAGCGACATCCGCGAATTGCGCAGCGACATCGGCTCTCTGCGATCGGTGATCATGCAGGTCGGCGTTGGACTGATGATCGGGATGGCGGGCGTGATCGCCTCGATCCTGGCCAGCAGCCACTAGCTCCCGGACGCTTTACAGCCCGTAGCTCTTGCCGATCACGTCGAGCATGACCTCGTCGGTGCCGGCGCCGATGCGGTTGAGGCGGACGTCGCGGTAGGCGCGCTCGATCTCGTACTCCTTCATGTAGCCGTAGCCGCCGAGGATCTGGATGCACTCGTCGGCGACCTCGCAGCCGACCCGGGAGGCGAAGAGCTTGGCCATCGTGATCTCGCGCACCGGGTACTCGCCGTTGCCGAAGCGCCAGGCGGTCGCGTAGGTGAACTGCTTCGCCGCCTCGGTCTTGGTCGCCATCTCGGCGAACTTGTGGCGGATCGCCTGGAACTTGCCGATCGGGCGGCCGAAGGCTTCGCGCTCTTTGGCGTACTCGAGGGTCTTCTCGATCATCCGTTCGCAGCCCGCGTGGGAGCCGGCGGCGGCGACCAGGCGCTCGCCCTGGAGCTCCCAGGCGATGTGGTAGAAGCCTTTGCCGACCTCGCCGAGCACGGCGCTGGCCGGGACGCGGACGTCGTCGAAGGCGAGTTCGCCGGTGTCGGAGGCGTGCATCCCCATCTTCTCCAGCTCAGCGGAGACGGTGAAGCCGGGGACCTTCTCGCCGTTCTCGTCGCGCAGGTCGATGACGAAGAGGGTGATGCCGGCGTGGCGCTCGTCCGGGTCGGTCTTGCAGACGAGGACGATGAAGTCGGCCCGCGGGCCGTTGGTGATGAAGGTCTTGGAGCCGTTGATGACGTATTCGTCGCCGTCGCGGATCGCCGTGGTGCGGATGCCGGCGACATCGGAGCCGGCGCCGGGCTCGGTGATCCCGAGGCTGCCGACCTTTTCGCCTTTCAGCCCCGGTTTGAGGTACTTCTCCTTCTGTTCCTCGGTGCCGAGCAGGTGGATCGGGGGCAGGACCATGTCGGTCTGGACCGCGAAGCCCATGTTGGTGCCGCCGGAGCCGGAGTAGCTCATGCACTCGGCACGGACCAGCGAGTAGAAGTAGTCGCCGCCCTGGCCGCCGTACTCCTCCGGGAAGCAGAGGCCGAGGAAGCCGAGCTCGCCGGCACGCTGCATCGCCGAGGTGGGCCAGTAGGTGTCCTCCCACTCGTTGCGGTGCGGCCACAGCTCCTTCTTCACCCACGACTCCATCGACTCGCGCAGGTCTTCGTGCTCCTGGCTGAAGATGAAGTGCTTGCGCCCGGCTGCGTGGTCGGGCTTGATGACGCTGGAGCCGTTGGTCGCGGTCGCCACTGGTGTATCTCCTCGTTCGCGGGTTCGGGAGGCGGCAGCGGCCGCCAAGGCGAGTAGACAGTAGCACTTCCCACTTTCAGTGAAAACGGCTATGGTGCCGCTCGATGAGCGAGGGGAACTACGAGCTGGTCGCCTACGAGGTCGCCGACGGCGTCGCCACGGTGACCCTCAACAACCCGGAGAAGCGCAACATGCTCTCCGGCCAGATGCTGGCTGAGCTGGTCGCGGCGATGAAGGAGGCGAAAGCCTCAGAGGAGGTCCGCGCCGTCGTCCTCACCGGGGCCGGTCAGAAGGTGTTCTGTTCAGGTGCAGACCTTGGCGGCTTCGCCGCAGACGTTCCGCTTGTCCAAAAACATTTTGCAAGTGATCTTTTCCTTGAATATTTCCGGCTGATGCCGCGGCTCGGCAAGCCCTCGCTCTGCGCCGCCAACGGGCACGTGCTGGCGGGGGGAATGGGGCTGGCCCTCTCATGCGACCTGGTCATCGCCAAAGAGGGCGCGACCTTCGGCACGCCGGAGATCAACGTCGGCGCCTTCCCCTACATGATCATGTCGATCATCTACCGCAACGTCCCGCGCAAGAAGGTCAACGAGATGATGCTGCTGGGCGAGCGGCTCAGTGCCGAGCAGGCGGTCGAGTACGGGCTCGCCAACAAGGTCGTCCCCGCCGGCGAGTTCGACGTCGCCGTCGCCGAGTGGGCCCGCAAACTGGCCGCGAAGAGCCCGGTGCTGATGCGCCTCGGCCACGATGCGATGTACCGCCAGCAGGACATGGCGATCGACGACGCGCTCGAGTTCCTGCGCTCGCAGCTCTCACTCACCTTCAGCACCGAAGACATCGTCGAGGGCGTCACCGCCTTCTTCGAGAAACGCGACCCGCAGTGGAAGGGCCGCTGATGCGGCAGCGGTCAGGCGTGGCGGTAGCCGACGTGGCGGTAGAGGTGCTCGATCACTTCCTCTTCGAGCCCGTCGACGACTTCGGACAGGCCGGCCGGGACCTTGGAGTCGAAGAAGAGGACCGTGTGGCCGTGGTAGGTGATCGAGTAGGTGTAACAGTCGGCGCAGGTCCCCGGGTCCGCCGTGCTCTTCAGGTGCGTGAAGCGCGCCTTGGCGAGTTCCCGCCGCAGTTCTTCGGCGGTCCCGGCATCCATCTTGAAGTGCTTCGAGGCCTGGCGGTCCCCCTTCGGGGCCGTCGCGTAGGCGCGCAGGCCCGGGCGCACGACCAGGGTCTCGACCGCTGCCTTGAGGCCGCCGCTGCGTTCGAAGGCGATCGCGAAGTGCGACGCCGGCCGCGGGGCGGCGTGGGCGACCGGCACGGCCGGCGGTCCGCCGCAGCCGGAGATCGCGGTGCAGATCAGGGCCGTCGCCAGCAGTGCCATCACTTCAACGGTAACCAAGAGGGGGGAAGTTGAGCGAGACCGACCACAGGCTGCCGGGCACCGCGACGCTGGCGGAGCTGAACGAGCAGCTGCACGAGCGCCGCGCCGAGGCGAAGTTGGGCGGCGGCGAGGAGAAGATCGCCAAGCAGCACGAGCGCGGCAAGTTGACCGCCCGCGAGCGGCTCGAGCTGCTGGTCGACGAGGGCACCTTCGTCGAGCTCGGCATCCATGGCCGCCCCCACTTCGCCCAGCGGGCGATGGACGGGGTCGAGGCTCCCGCCGACGGCGTCATCACCGGCTGGGGCGACGTCGACGGCCGCCCGACCTGCATCGCCGCCTACGATTTCACGGTGATGGCCGGCTCGATGGGGATGACCGGCGAGCTCAAGGTCACCCGCCTGCGCGAGATGGCGCTCTCGAAGCGGATGCCGTTCGTCTGGCTGCTCGACTCGGCCGGCGCCCGCATCCAGGAGGCGACCGGCTCGCTCTTCGCCGGCTCCGGTTTCCTCTTCCGCGAGGAGGTCGAAATGTCGGGCGTGATCCCGATGGTGGCGGCGATGATGGGTCCCTGCGCGGCCGGCACCGCCTACATCCCGGCCCTCGCCGACTTCGTGCCGATGGTCTCCGGCCAGGGAGCGATGGCGCTGGCCGGGCCGCACCTGGTCAAAGCCGTGACCGGCGAGGACATCTCGATGGAGGACCTCGGCGGCGCCAAGGTCCACTGCCGCAAATCGGGGGTGGGGGACCTCGAGGTGAAGGACGACGCCGAGTGCATCGCCGCGATCAAGACCTACCTCTCCTTCTTCCCGGCCAACTGCGAGCAGAAGCCGCCGGTGATCGAGACCGAGGACTTGGACGACCGGATGTCGGAGAAGCTGATGGAGATCGTCCCCGACTCCTCGCGCCAGCCCTACGACATGTACGACGTGATCCGCGAGATCGTCGACGACGGCGAGTGGTTCGACCTGAAGCCGAAGTTCGCGAAGACCCTGATCACCTGCTTCGCCCGCTTCGGCGGCCAGCCGGTCGGGATCGTCGCCAACCAGCCCAAGCAGCTGGCCGGGATCCTCGACAACGACTCCGCCGACAAGGCCGCCCGCTTCATCAACCTCTGCGACGCCTTCAACATCCCCCTGGTCTTCCTCCAAGACGTGCCCGGCTTCATGGTCGGCTCCAAGGTGGAGCACACCGGAATCATCCGCCACGGGGCGAAGATGCTCTACGCGGTCAGCCGCGCCACGGTGCCGAAGGTGACGGTGATCGTGCGCAAGGCCTACGGCGCCGGCTACTACGTGATGTGCGGAAAAGCGTACGAGCCGGACCTGATCGTGGCCTGGCCCGGGGCCGAGATCTCGGTCATGGGGGCCGAGGGCGCGGTCGAAATCATCGGCCGCTCGGCGATCGAGGCCGCCGACGACCCGGAGGCGACCCGCGAGGCGATGCTGAACGCGGTGCGCCAGCAGATCGACCCCTACATCGCCGCCGGCAACGCCGTGATCGACGACATCATCGACCCCCGCGAGACCCGCCCGACGATCGTCAGGGCGCTGCGGATGGCCAAGGACAAGCAGGTCCGCAAGCCGAGGAAACGACATGGAGTGATGCCCGTATGAGCCGTTTCGAGGACCCCGTAGTCATCAGCTGCTCGATCTCCGGCGTGATCGCCAATCGCGAGCAGTGCCCGGCGATCCCGTACACGCCGGAGGAGTACGCGGCGGAGGCGCGGCGCGCCGTCGACGAGGGCGCCTCGCAGATCCACATCCACGCCCGCACCCCGGATGGCAAGCCCTCGGTCGAGATCGAGGACTTCCGGGCGATCACCGAGGCGATCCTGGCCGAGGTGGGCGACGTCATCGTCAACTACTCGACCGGCACGATCGGCGTCCCGATCGAGAAGCGGCTCGAGTACCTGCGGGCGCTGAAGCCCGACGTCGCCGCCCTGAACATGAGCTCGATGAACTACGCCAAGTACTCCAAGCGGCGCAAGGACTTCGTCTTCAAAGCGGTTTTCGAGAACAGCTTCGACACGATCATCGAGTTCCTGACCGAGATGAAGGCGCTGGGGATCAAGCCCGAGCACGAGTGCTTCGACGCCGGCCACGTCGCCAACCTCGACCCGCTGATCGACATGGGCCTGCTGGATCGCACGCCGCTGCAGATCTCCCTGGTGATGGGAGTCACCGGCGGCATCCGGCCGACGCCGCGCAACGTCACCTTCATGTCCGACCAGATCCCCGGCGGCGCCGAGGGCCAGAACCAGTGGCAGACGATCGGCGTCTCCCGCGACCAGTGGAAGCTGCTGGGGGCGGCGTTGGTCCTGGGCGGCAACGTCCGCGCCGGGGTCGAGGACAACCTCTACCTGCCCGACGGCGAGATGTGCCGCTCCAACGGCGACTTGATCGCCAAGGCACGGCAGATGGCCGAGGACGTCGGCCGCCGCGCCGCCACCGTGGCCGAGGCTCGCGAGCTGCTGGGAGTGCCCAAGCGTGAGCGCTCTCCCGCTTAGCGACGTCAAGGTCCTCGACCTGACCCGGCTGCTGCCGGGCGGCTTCTGCTCGCTGCTGCTGGCCGACCTCGGGGCCGAGGTGCTGAAGGTCGAGGACACCGGCATGGGCGACTACATCCGCTGGGCGCCCCCTTACTACGGGACGGACGAGCAGCAGGCGCTCGGGACCCGCTCCTCGCTCTACCTCTCGCTCAACCGCGGCAAGCGCTCGGTCCGGCTCGACCTCAAGAGCGAGGCCGGGAGGGAGGCGCTGCTGCGCCTGGTCGAGCGCCACGACGTCGTCCTCGACGGCTTCCGCCCCGGAGTGCTCGACCGGCTCGGGGTCGGCTACGAGCGCATGCGCGAGGCCAACCCGGCCATCGTCTTCTGCGCGATCACCGGCTACGGCCAGGACGGCCCCTACGCCCAGCGCGCCGGCCACGACATGAACTACCTCGGCCTGGTCGGCCTGCTCGGCCTGACCGGCGCCAAGGGCGGGCCGCCGGTCCAGTCCGGCGGCCAGATCGCCGACCTCGGCGGCGGCGCCCTGATGGCCGCTTTCGGGGTGATGGCGGCGCTGCACGAGCGCGAGCGTTCCGGCGAGGGCCAGATGGTCGACGTCTCGATGGCCGACGGCGCCCTCTCCTGGCTGGCGATGGTCGCCGGCCGTTACTTCTGCGACGGCGAGGTGCCGAGGCGCGGCGAGCAGCAGCTGGCCGGGGGGCTGATCTGTTACCTCCCTTATGAAGTCGCCGACGGCTGGGTCAGCTGCGGGGCGCTGGAGCCGAAGTTCTGGGCTGCCCTCTGCAAGGGCGCCGATCGCCCCGACCTGATCGAGAAGCAGTTCGAGGCGCCGGGGTCGGAGGCCTGGGAGGAGGTCGCCGCGATCTTCCGCTCCCGCAGCCGCGCCGAGTGGCTCGCCTTCAACGACGAGCACGACTGCTGCATCGAGCCGATCCTCGACCTCGACGAGGCGCTCGACTCGGAGCTGGTGCGGGCGCGCGAGATGGTGGTCGAGCTGGAGCAGCCCGGGCTCGGCACCGTGCGCCAGCTCGGCGCTCCGGTCAAGCTCAGCCGCACCCCCGCCGACCCGACCCGCCCGGCGCCCGCCTTCGGCGAGCACACCGAGGAGGTCCTGCGGGAGGCCGGCTACTCGGCCGCGGAGATCGCGGCGATGCTCGAGTCCGGGGCCGCCGCCGGCGTCGCCACCGAGGCCGAGCCGACGGAGTTCCGCGCGTGAGCGCCAAGTCGGCCGAGCTGCTGCGGATGGGCGAGCTGGCCGAGGCCTCCGGGGTCCCGGCGCCGACGATCAAGCACTACCTGCGCGAGGGGCTGCTGCCGGAGCCGGTCAAGACCAGCCGCAACATGGCCTACTACCCGCCCGAGTTCGTCGACCGGATCAAGCTGATCAAGCGCCTGCAGGAGGAGCGCTTCATGCCCCTGAAGGCGATCAGGTCGGTGCTCGACGAGGACCCCGAGCGGGCCAGCGCGATGCTGGAGCTGGAGGACCGCATCCTCGACCGCGCGCTCGCCGGCGAGCGGGCGCGGACCAGTGCCGCCGAGGTGCGCAAGCGCTACGGCGTCCCCAAGGAGGTCCTCGACCGCCTCGCCGAGCTGGAGATCCTCACCCCCAACAGCCGCGGCTACTCGCCTTCCGACATCAAGATCGTCGAGGCGATCGGCCGCTTCCGTGCCGGCGGCTACGACGAGCAGATCGGCTTCACCGTCTACGACACCCTCCGCTACAAGGAGGCGCTCGAGCAGCTGGTCCGCCAGGAGGTCGACATGGTGATGAACCGGCTCGCGGGCGAGGTGTCGGCGGAACGGGTGGTCGAGATGCTCGAGGCTGGCGCCCAGCCGCTCCAGGACCTGATCGCGGCGCTGCACACGAAGCTGCTCGTATCCGAGCTGGAGCGCCACCGCGACGGACATAAGCCGTAGCGGCCAAGCCTCGGCCCCGCTGAAGGGGAGTGGGCCTGCCGGCCGAAAGAGAACTGCTCGTGCCGGCATCGAGGGACATCAAGCTGCAGTGGCGCCTCCTGGTCCTTGTCGCGCTGGTCGCCTCAGCGCTGCTCGTCCAGGCCGACGGGGCCGAGGCGAAGGTCATCTACGCCTGCGTCCAGAAGCACGGCGCCACCACCCATCGCCCTAAGGCGGCGATGCGCCTGGTCCGCAAATCGGCGCACTGCCTGCCCGGCGAGCGGCGGCTGACCTGGACGTCAGGATCGGGTGGCCATCGCAAGTCGGCGGCGGATCGGTCCGGGTCGGGCGGCCGGCGCGGCCCGGCCGGGAAGGCCGGCCCCGCTGGATCCGTCGGACCGCCCGGAGACGCCGGTCCTGCCGGCACGCCCGGAGCCCCAGGCGCGGCCGGACAGAACGGCGCGCCGGGCGCCCAGGGCGAGCCGGGCGCCGACGGGCAACCGGGAGCTCCAGGTCTGCCGGGTTCGCCGGGAGGCCCGGGGGGAACGGGCCCACAAGGATTGCCAGGCGAGCAGGGAGAGCAAGGGCCGCCCGGGCTGACCGGTCCGATCGGACCGGAAGGACTGGCCGGCGCCGACGGATCCCCTGGGCTCGAAGGAGCGCCGGGACCGGAAGGACCTCCGGGGCCTGAAGGTCAGCCGGGACCCGAAGGCGCCCCCGGCGCGGAAGGCCCGCCCGGACTCGAAGGGCCGCGGGGCGAACCGGGACCGGAAGGGCCCCGAGGAGAACCGGGCGAACCCGGCGTTACGGGAGCTCCGGGCGAACCCGGTCCCGCCGGCGAACCGGGCCTGCAGGGCGAACCGGGTCCCCCGGGAGAACCGGGCCCGCCGGGCGAACCCGGCCCCGAAGGCGAACCCGGCCCCGGTGGCTTCGCCGGCGCGATCGTGGTCACGGCCCATTCCGAGGGCGGCGAGCCCGCCGACGCGACCTGCCCGAAGGGCATGCCGCTGGCGATCGGCGGCGGCAACGTCATCGACGACAAGGGCGGCACGGTCTCGATCTCGGCCCCGCTCAGCGGCCACGAACTCTCCAAGGACGGGCAGAAGCCGACCGGCTGGCGCGTGCGCGCGGGCACCGGCGTCTACAGCGCCTACGCGATCTGCACCAGGGGCGGGGTCAAGGAAGACCCAGAAGAAGAACCCGAAGGCGAAGGGCCGAAGGAAGTCGAAGAAAAGGAAGCCGAAGGGAAGAAGTAAGCACGCCGCGCCGTCCGCTCGCTAGGCCGCGGTGAGAGCGGCCCGGTCGGCGTCGATTTTGCGCAGGGTCATGCGGTGGTCGAGCCGCTCGCAGAGGCCGGTCGCCTCTGCCAGCGCCTCCGTGACCCCAGACGTCCCGTTCGCCCCGCGTGCCTGGGCCAAGGTCAACAGCGCCCCCGGCAGCTGCCAGTGCATTTCGCGCTCGCGCGAGGTCGCCACGGCCGCCTCCGCCTGCGCCAGCGCCTCCTCCTCGCGGCCGGCGCCGAGCAGCGCCCGCGCCCGCAGGGTCCCGCGCCAGGCCTCTCCCTCGCCGCCGTCGTTCATCGCCTCGCGGTAGGTGCTGTCGGAGAGCTCGATCGTCGCGATCGCCTCGCCGTATTCGCCGCGGGCGATCTGCACGTAGCCGAGGCTGGTCAGCGCCAGGGTGCGGGAGAAGACGTCGCCGAGCTGGTCGGTCAGCTCGCAGTTGCGGCTGGCCAGCGCCAGCGCCGCCTCCAGCTCGCCGCGCTCGGCCAGCAGCGTCGCCTTGTTGCCGCGGCTCCAGCTTTCGGTCTCCGGGTCGCCGAAGTCCGCCGCCAGCCGCAGCGACTCGTCGGCCATCTCCTCGGCCTCCCCGATCCGGTCGCGCTCTTTGAGCGCGACGCTGCGCGCCATCAGCGCCCAGGCGGGCGGGCAGCCGATCACGATCCCGGCGCCGACCGCGGGGTCGCCGCCGCCCAGCTCGAGGATCTCGGCGGCCGCCCGTTCGACCAGGTCGAGGTCGCCGGCGCACATCTGCGCGTAGCAACCGGCGCCGCGGATCGCCACCCGCAGGTCGAGGTCGCCCGCTTCGTCGGCCAGCTGGATCGATTCCTCGGCGGCGGCGATCCATTCCGAGGCCCGGTGGGCGACGCCCGGCCGGGCCGAGGTGAGCAGCTTCAGCAGCGCCAGCGAGCGCAGGTCGCCGACCCGGGTGGCGATCTCGGTCGCCTCCGTGGCGAGCGCCTCCGCCTCGGTCCGGTCCATCCCCAGGCGCCAGGCGTAGTCGAGCTGCATCATCCGCGAGAGCAGCCCCAGCCCGACCGTCTCCTCGTTTTCGTCGAGTCCAGCCGCCAGGCCGGTCACGTTCCGCCACAGGTTGAGCGCGTCTTGCGGGCGGCTGTGCCCGGCCCAGTGCGCGGCGCGCGCCGACCACCGCGCCGCTTCCAGCGTTTCGTCGCCGGCCTCCATGTGCCCGGCGATCAGCGATGCCAGCTCGTCGAGCCGGTCGGGCTCGAGCTCGATCGTCGCCCGCGCCGCCGCGGCGTGGGTCGCGGCCCGGCTGTCGGCGAGCTGGGTGCCGTAGGCGACCTCGCGGGTCAGCGGATGCCGGAAGGCCAGCACCCGCTCCGGGTACAGCTCCGCTTCGTAGAGGAAGCCGGCCTCGATCAGCTCGCAGAGCACCGGGTCGATGCGATCGCGCTCGAGCCCCGCGGTCATCCCCAGGGCGCGGCCGCTGACCTCCTTGCCGACGACCGAGGCGACCTGCAGCAACTGCTTGGCGGCGGGGTCGAGGCGGTCGATGCGGGCGCTGAGGACCGCCTGGACGGTGACCGGCACCGCGGTGTCCTCGAGCGGCCGCGCCAGCCGGTAGGCGCCGCGCTCGCCCTCGAGCTGCCCCGCCTCCGCCAGCTCGCGAACGATCTCCTCGATGAAGAAGGGGTTGCCCCGGGTGCGCTCGTGGATCGGCTCGTCGAGCCCGTCGAGGGACGGGTCGGTGCCGGCGAGGTCGCGCAGCAGCTCGCCCGTGTCCGCGCGGGCAAGCGGCTCCAGGGAGAGCTCCCGGTAGGCGGGCGAGCCGCGCCAGGGCGGCGAGTACTCGGGTCGGAAGTTCAGCACCGCCAGCGTGTTCGTGCCCTCGATCGAGTCGACGAGGTCGCCCAGCAGCAGGTTGCTGCCCTCGTCGACCCAGTGCAGGTCCTCGATCACCAGCACCAGCGTCTTGCGCCTGCTGGGGGCGCTGACCAGGCGGCAGACGACCCGCCCCAGTGCCCGCTGCCGCGCCTCGGCGCTGAGCTGGGCCAGCGGGCGGTCGGGGTCGGGGACGCCGAGGAAGTCGAACATCAGCGGCAGATCGTCGGCGAAGCCGGGGTCGAGCAGCAGGGCCCGGCCGGCGATCTTCTCGCGCGCCAGCTGCTCGGGCTCGCGCTCGCCGATCCCGAAGAAGGCGCGCAGCATCTGCAGTACCGGCATGAACGGGGTGGTCGTCCCGTGCGCCTGCCCCTGCGCCTCGAACACCTCCAGCCCTTCCGCCCGGCACTGCTGGGCGAACTCGTGGCAGAGCCGGCTCTTGCCGACGCCAGGTTCGGCCGCCAGCCCGACCGCGCCGCCGCCCCCGGCCCGCGCGTCGCTCAGGGCCGCCTCCAGGGCGGCCATCTCCTCGGCCCTGCCGACGAAGCTGGAGAAGCCGCGCTCGCGCGAGAGGTCGAGCCGCGAGCGGGCTTGCCCGATTCCGGCCAGCTCGAAGACGCGGATCGGCCGGCTGGCGCCCTTGATCTCGAACTCGCCGAGGTCGTCGAGGTCGAGGAAGCCGTGGGCGAGCTCGGCGGCGTGCTCGGTCAGGTAGGCCCTGCCGGGCTCGGCCAGCGCCTCCATCCGCTGGGCCAGCCCGACCGTGTGGCCGATCGCCGTGTAGTCGCCGTCGCCCCCGCCGATCGCCCCCGCCACGACCTCGCCGGAGTTGATCCCGATTCGGATCGAGAAGTTGAGCCCCTGCGCCCGCCGCAGCTCGGCCGCGTACCCGGAAACGTCGTCGAGCATCCGCAAAGCGGCGTAACAGGCCCGCTGAGCGTGATCCTCGTGCGCGACCGGCGCCCCGAAGACGGCCATGATCCCATCGCCGGTGAACTTGTCGACCGTCCCTTCGAGCTCGGTCACGGCGTCGGCCAGGATCGCGAAGAAGCGCTGCATGATCTTGCGCCACTCCTCCGGGTCCTGCTGCTCGGCTAGGTCCATCGAGCCGCTGACGTCGGCGAACAGCACCGTCACCTGCTTGCGCTCGGCTTCGTCCCTCGTCGCCGTTGCCGTCACCGTCCCAAGGTTACGCCGCTCCGCATGTAGCCTGAACGCGTGCGCTCGGTCCTGGTCACGGGAGCTTCCACCGGCATCGGCCGGGCCACGGTCGAGCGCCTCGACGCCGCCGGCTGGAGGGTCTTCGCCGGCGTCCGCAGGCAGGAGGACGCCGACGCGCTCGGCCAGGCCGGCTCCGAGCGGGTCGTCCCGCTGATCCTCGACGTCACCGACCCCACCCAGATCGCCGCCGCCGCGCAGCGGATCGAAGAGGAGGCGGAAGGGCGCCTCGAGGGCCTGGTCAACAACGCCGGCATCGCCGTGCCCGGACCGCTGGAGACGCTGCCGCTGGAGGACTTCCGGCGCCAGGTCGAGGTCAACCTCACCGCTCAGGTGGCGGTGACGCAGGCGATGCTGCCGCTGCTGCGCCGCGCCCCCGGCCGCATCGTCTTCATCGCCTCGATCGGCGGCCGCATCGCCTTCCCGCTCAACGGCGCCTACCACGCCTCCAAGTTCGGAGTGGAGGCGGTCGGCGACGTCTTCCGCCAGGAGCTGCGGCCCTGGAAGATCGGCGTCTCGATCGTCGAGCCGGGCTCGATCGACACCCCGATCTGGGAGCGGGGCGCGGCCGCCGCGAACGAGATCGAAGCCCGCGCCCACCCCGAGCAGGATGCGCTCTACGGCCAGGCGATCGCCAGCTTCCGCAAGGTCGTGCAAGACCTCGCCGAGCGCGGGATCCCGCCGCGAAAGGTCGCGGAGACGATCGCCCACGCGCTTGAAGCCGATCGCCCCAGAACCCGCTACCTGGTCGGCCTCGACGCGAAGCTGCAGGCGCGGCTGAAGGTCGTGATCCCCGACCGGGTCTGGGATCGCATCGTCGCGCGCATGATGCATCTGTAGATCGCTCTCCGCCTCCTATACTGGGCGCGTCGATTGACTGGTCAATCAGCCAGTGTGGAATGACGGAGGAAGATTGCGGGCAGCCGCGGTACAGCTCAATTCGAATGGCGAAAAGGCGCGGAACCTCGCCGCCGCCGAGCGCCTCGTGCGCGCCGCCGCCGCCGACGGCGCCGAGCTGGTGGCGCTGCCGGAGAAGTGGAACCTGCTGGCGGCCGGCGAGCATCTGCTGGCCGGGGCGGAGCCGCTCGATGGGCTCAGCTTGACCAGCGCTCGCGGCTGGGCCCGGGAGCTCGGCATCCACCTGCTCGCCGGCAGCATCGCCGAGCGCGGCGACGAGGAGAAGGCCTTCAACACCTCGGTCCTGATCGGGCCCGGGGGAGACGACCTCGCCGTCTACCGCAAGATCCACATGTTCGACGTCGACGCCGGCGGCGTCTCCTACCGCGAGTCCGAGCACGAGCAGCCCGGCTCCGCGGTCGCCACCGGCCCGGTCGGCGACCTGATCGCCGGGCTCAGCGTCTGTTACGACCTGCGCTTCCCGGAGCTGTTCCGCATCCTCGCCCTGCGTGGGGCCCGCCTGCTGCTGGTTCCCTCGGCCTTCACCGCGAGCACCGGCCGCGACCACTGGGAGGTGCTGCTGCGGGCGCGGGCGATCGAGAACCAGGCCTTCGTGCTCGCCCCCAACCAGGTCGGCGAGGCGCCGCCGCACTTCGACTCCTTCGGGAACTCGGCGATCGTCGACCCCTGGGGGAGGGTGCTGGCGGCCGCGCCCCCGGGGGAGTGCTTCGTCGCCGCCGACCTCGACCTCGACGAGCAGGATCGGGTCCGCGGGTCGCTGCCCTCGCTCGCCAACCGGCGCCCGGCTGCCTACGTCTGGCCACAGCTGACCGAGGCGCGCGCCTGATGGCCGCCAAAGCGACCGCGGTCGACAAGCGCCGCCAGATCCTCGACGCGGCGATCCGGGTCTTCGCCCGCCAGGGATTCCACGCCACCCGGGTCTCCGACATCGCCGACGAGGCCGGCGTCGCCTACGGGCTCGTCTACCATTACTTCCGCTCCAAGGACGAGGTCCTCAACGAGCTCTTCGTCGAGCGCTGGTCGCTGCTGCTGAGCGCGATCGAGGAGACCGACCGCGCGGGGGAGACGCCGCGCCAGAAACTCGCCGCCGTCGCCGGCTTCATCGTGGACTCCTATCGCCACGACCCGGAGCTGATGAAGGTGATCATCGTCGAGGTCACCCGCGCCGCCAACTCCTTCGGCCGCACCCACCTGCCGGAGATCCGCCGCGCCTACGAGTCGATCGCCAAGATCGTCGAGGACGGTCAGAAGGCGGGTGCGTTCCGCGACGACGTGGCGCCGATGTTCGCCTCGATGTCCTTCTACGGCGCGATCGAGCAGCTGCTCTCGGGCTGGATCTTCGATCTGATCCCGGCCTCCGACACAGACTTCGACCAGGCCAGGGAACTTGTGGTGACGACGATCTGCGACGGCCTCGAGCCGCGATAGGTAAGGTCGCAAACGGGTATGGAAAACGAGATGGTCAGAAGATTGCTCTGGAGCGGCGTGCTTGCCGCCAGCAGTGCGCTTGCCAGCATCGCCGCCGCCCGCCTCGCCGCGGTGATCTGGCGCCGCGTCTTCGACGAAGACCCCCCCGAGTAGACATGCCCGACCCGAACCAGACCCCACCGCCGATCGACCCGCCGCAGGTGCCTCCGCCGGGCTCTGAGGCCGAGAAGAAATCGGTCGCCGACCTCGTCTTCGACGTCTCCACCGGCACCTCGTCGCTGATCCGCGAGGAGTTCGAGCTAGCCAAGGCCGAGGTCACCGAGAAAGTCACCAAGCTGCTGCGCGGCTCGGTCGTCGGCATCGCCGCCGGCATCTTCGCCTTCCTCGCCCTGATCCTGGTCATGGAGGGGATCGCCTGGCTGCTCAACGAAGAGGTCTTCGACGGGAAGACCTGGCCCGGCTTCTTCATCGAGGCGGCGATCTTCCTGCTGATCGCAGCCGCGGCCGGGCTGATCGCCTACAAAGCGGTGAAGGCCGGCTCGCCGCCGGTTCCCGCCCAGGCGATCGAAGAGGCCAAGCTGACCAAGACGATGTTCGAACGCGAGGCCGACAGCGCCGCCGAGAACATCGAGCACAGCGTCGTCAAAGGAAGCGGCAAAAAATGAGCACCGAGCCGATCCGCCCGCCCGCTCCGGGCGCCCCCGGCCGCACCGCGGCTGAGATCCGTCGCGACATCGACATCCAGCGCCGCCAGCTCGGCGGCTCGGTCGAGGCGCTGCGCGGCCGCGTCACCGAGCTCACCGACTGGCGCCGCCAGGTCGACGAGCACCGCAGCCAGCTGATCGTCGGCGCCGCCGTCGTCGGCTTTGCGATCGGCGTGCGGGCAATGCTCAGACGCCGCCGCTAGTCGACGCGGCTCGTCAGGGAGTGACCAGCTCGGTCGGCACGCTGCCGATGCCAAGCAGGCCAGGGCCGACGTGGGCCCCGAGGACGGCGCCGATCTCGGAGACGAAGACTGGCTCGCAGCCGAATATCTCGCGGGCGTCGTCGATCAGCTGAGCGGCCGTCTCGTCATCCTGGATGTGCTGGACAACCCAGCCGTCGAAGCCCTGCTCGTGGCGCTGGCGGGCGTAGTCGCGCAGTCGCTCCAGCGAGCGGGCCCGGGTTCGCACCCGCTCGACCGGGGTGATCTCCTCCTCCAGGGTGAGGATCGGCTTGATCTTCAGGGCGCTGCCGATCCAGGCGCGGGCGCCGCCGATGCGGCCGCCCCGGCGCAGGTACTCGAGCGTGTCGATCGCGAACCACATCTTCAGCGCCCGGCGCGTCTCCTCGGCACGGGCGAGGACCGCCGTTGCATCGCCGCCCTGCAGCGCCGCCGCAGCGCCGCCGAGCACGGCGAGCCCCATGCCGCCGGCCGCCGAGCGCGAGTCCATGACGTGAATCCGCTCGCCGCCCCGGCCCTCGTCGATCAGCCGCTGGCGCGCTTGGTTGGCGGCCTCGAAGGTGCCGGAGATGCCGGCGGAGATGTGGATCGAGACGATCTCCTTGCCGGTGTCGAGCAGCGGCTCGTAGACGGCGAGGAAGTCGCCGATCGACGGCTGCGAGGTGGTGGCACCGCTCTCGGAGGCACGTAGCCGCTCGTAGAAGCCGGCGTAATCGGCGATGTCCAGCTCGCGCTCCTGCTGCCCGTCGACCGAGACGTAGAGGCTGACTGTCGCGATTTCTCGTTCGGCGACCAGCTCACAAGGGAGGTAGGCAGTGGTGTCGCAGACGACGGCCGTCTGGGTGCTCGAGTTCAACCTGGCGATTCTCGCAGACGGGCGTTCCCGGAGCTGCCGCCCATGCCCCGCTACACTTTGTGAAGTGACCGATACGCCAGACGCAGCCATCACCCTGACCGACAAGGCCGCCGAGAAGATCGGCGAGTTGCTCAGCGGTCAGGCGGAGGGCACCGAGCAGGCGCTTCGCGTCGCCGTCCGCGGCGGCGGTTGCTCCGGCTTCCAGTACGCGCTCGCCTTCGACAAGCCGAAGGACGACGACAACGTCTTCGAGGTCGACGGCGTCGCCGTCGTCGTCGACAAGGTCAGCATGCAGTTCGTCTTCGGCTCGGAGGTCGACTACGTGGAAGGCCTCCAGGGCGCGGGCTTCCAGGTCAACAACCCGAACGTTGTCGCCGCCTGTGGCTGTGGCTCCTCTTTCCAGGTGAAAGAGGAGGACCCGGCCGAGGCCGCCGCCGTCTGACCGGCGCATCTCGGCGTCCTCGTTCGCTCACGTGCAGAGCACGCTTCGCTCGCTGCGTCCTTGACCTGCTTGGTCAGCCGACGGCGGGGTTATTCGATCTGCAGCGGTGGCGACTGCGTCGGGAGACTCTCGGCGGGCGCGGTGGCGACTTCCGGCTGCTCGACGCCGAGGGCCTCGGCCAGTTCGCCGGACTCGAACATCTCCTCGACGATGTCGGCCCCGCCCAACAGCTCGCCGTTGACGTAGAGCTGGGGGAAGGTCTGCCAGTCGGAGAGCTCGGCGGTGACTTCGCGCAGCGGCTGCAGCACCGGCAGCACGTCGATCGCGCCGTACTCGGTGTCGACCTGGTCGAGCACCTGCACGACTCGCATTGAGAAGCCGCAGCGCGGCGCCTCCGGCGTGCCTTTCATGAAGAGCAGCACCGGGTTGGCGGCGATCAGCTCCTGGACTTTGGACTTCAACTCTGGGTCGGCCATGGAGAGCATTCTAGGGAGGCAGGTCATCCGGCTACTCCAACGCGTTTCTAGAGCTTCGTGACGATCAGTCCGGCCAGCGCGATGAAGCCGGTGAACAGCGCGACCGTGAGAGCGATGAAGCCCTGGATCATCGTGTGTTGGAGGTTGTCGATACGACCGCTGAGCCCATCTACCCGAGTGCTCAGCTCACTGACGCGGCCGTTGAGGTCGTCGAGACGCGAATCGACGTGGTCCTTGAAATCGTCGAGGCGGGAATCGGTCCAGGTCGATCGCATTGACTCCATGCTCCTGATGCTAGGGATCCAGGTCGCACACGTGGCGCACAGAAGTGTAACTTTTTGTCTGCGGCTATGGCGTCGAGGTCTTGACCGAGAGGGCGTGGATCGTGCCGTCCTCGAACCGCTCCTTCACCGCCGCCTTGACCAGACGGTGCTGATCGATCCGCGAGAGGCCCTCGAACTGGGCGGCGCTGACGATCGCCTTCAGGTGCTGGCCGCCGCCGTCTTCGTCGAGGACCTCGACCGCGGCACCGGGCAACGCCTGCTCGATCATCGCCTTCAGCTCGGCCAGGTCGACCGCCATCGGAGCTAGCTGCCGACGCTCTCGCCGAGGGTCGAGAGCATCTCCTCGACCCTGACGAACTTGACCCGGGGACGGCCGTGGGGCTCGCCGCGGCCGACCTCGGCCTGGTCGATCGCCTGCCAGTCCTCGAAGCTGACGTAGCGGGTGCCGTGCTCGGCCAGCAGCGCCTCGACCGCGGCGGGATCCGGATTCTCCGGCTCCAGCAGGGTCTGCGACTCGACATCGGCAAGGAGATGGGTGACCGTCTCCATTGCGTCTTTCTTGTTGGTGCCGATCACGCCCGAAGGGCCGCGCTTGATCCAGCCGGCCGTGTAGTGGCCGACCTTGTGGCCGGAGTCGTGAGAGTCGAGCACGCGGCCGCCCTGATTGAGGATCAGGCCGCGCTTCTCGTCGAAGGGAACGCCCTCGATCGGGATCCCGGTGTAGCCGACCGAGCGCAGGATGAGGCCGCACTCGAGCTCTTCGCGCTCGCCGGTGTCCTTGGCCCGCAGGGCGCCGTTCTCCTCGACCAGCTCGTTGCGGCCGATCACGATCGATTCGACCTTGCCGTCGCCCTTGATCTCGACCGGCGAGGCGAGGAAGCGCAGCACGATCCGCTGGTGCTTGCCCGCGGGCGTGCGCTGGGAGAACTCGCGCAGGGTCTCGACGTTGACCCGGGTGGTCTTGTCGACCTCGTCGGACTCGAGGAAGGCGGCGCTGGCCGGGTCGAGCTCGACGTCGGCGGGGTCGACGATCACGTCGGCGTCCTCCATCTCGCCCAGCTCCTTGATCTCCGGGTTGGTGAAGGCGGCCTGGACCGGTCCGCGGCGGCCGAGGACGACGATCTCGCGGATCTTCTTCGCGTCGAGCAGCTCGATCGCGTGGTCGGCGGTGTCGGTCTGGCGCAGCTCGTGATCGGTCAGGGCCAGCATCCGGGCGACGTCCATCGCCACGTTGCCGTTGCCGATCACCACCGCCCGCTCGCTGGAGAGGTCGAAGTCGTGGTCGGCGTAGTCGGGGTGGGCGTTGTACCAGCCGACGAAGGCGGTGGCGGCGGCGCTGCCGGGCAGATCCTCGCCGGGAACGCCGAGCTGGCGGTCGGTCTCGCAGCCGACCGTGAAGACGATCGCGTGGTAGAGCCGTTCCAGGTCCTCGACCCCGATGTCTTGCCCGATCTTGACGTTGCCGAAGAAGCGGAAGCCCTCGCGAGCCGCGGTTTTTTCGTAGACACGGGTGACCGACTTGATCTTCGGATGGTCGGGCGCGACGCCGCCACGAACCAGGCCGAATGGGGTGGGGAGGCGATCGAAGAGATCGACCTGGGCGTGCAGGTCCTCGCCCTTGAGGATGTGCTCAGCGGCGTAGAAGCCGGACGGGCCGGCGCCGACGATGGCGACGCGAAGTGGGTTCTCGGGGCTGCCGACCTTGCTCATGGGACGCGGAAGAATAGGGAATCAGGCTTCGACGGGCACGGTGCTGGGGGTCCCGTCGAGCGCGTCGAGCGCCTTGCGGGCCGACATCGCCACGCAGGTGAAGATCGGCGTCTCGCGCTCGGTGTACTCGCTCGACTCGGTCGGACGCAGCTCGTTGACGAGGTCGAGGAACATCCCCGGATCGTCGCCCTCGAAGCAGACGACGAACTCCTGGTCGTCGATCCCGAACGAGTAGGTCGTGTTGATCGTGATCTCCGGGTAGCGGCGGCCGACCTCGATGTGGCTTTTCATGATCCGGCCGCGCTCCTCCGGCGGCAGGCCGTACCAGCGGCGCTGCTTGACCATCGGGTAGAGGAAGAGGTACTTGCGCTCGGAGGTGCAGATCTCGGGCCGCGCCTGCTCCTCGGAGTAGGGCGAGCGTTTGGTCATCGAGAGGAACGAGTGCGGCGTCTGCGCCCACTTGGCCAGGCCGCTCTGGCCAAGGACGACGTGGAAGGTGTGGAGGTCGTCGAGGTTCGGGCTCTGACTGAGCAGGACCAGGTCGACGTCGCCACGCGTGCCTATGGTTGAGTAGGCGCGCAGCGAGCGGTCGATGCCGAAGTCCTCGCAGGCGGCGAGGAATTCCTGCTTGTCGGCGGCGCGAAGGTCGGGATCTCGACGGCGCCAGGCTGGATCAATCTTGAAAAACGTGAACTTGGCGAACGTGCGATCGGCCATCGGGGTCACCTTAGCGGTCGTCGTTGTGGCGGTCTGTGGGGTGGCGAGTGGGGAGGGGGCTTCACTTAACTTTTTCGTGGATCCCTCGCCGGCTGTCGCCCAGGGGAGCTCAGGCGAAAAAGTACAAGACGTTTCGCCCCCTCCCCACTCGCCACCACGGAGCGGCAGCGGCGGGCGTCGGGTGACCCTCGTCTGGTTGCCCTCTGGGACCGGGGTGCGGGCGTTGGCGAGGGTCGGGATGTCGCCGGGGCTGACGAGTGCTGGGTTGGGGGCGGTGCCGGCGGAGCAGACTTATCTGGACATCACTCAGGGGAACAGGGTCTTCGATTCGCTTTACGACACGGCGCTGCCTGAGGTGAAGGTGGCGATCAACGAGCCTGTCGGGGATCAGGCGGTGGTCGAGCGGGCTGAATCGGCGCCGGCGGAGATCGTGCCTGGACTGCTGGCGGTGACGCTGGCCGAAGGAGGGAAGGCGTTCGGCGTTCGCGACGCATCCCTGGGTCGGCTGCGAGGGCTCGTCGCCGGATTGGGTTCGCGTGATCTCCTGATCGCGATTGAACGGCCGCCGCCGGGGAAGAACCGGGAGCTGGCGATCGGGGTCGCGGGGAAGGGGTTCGACGGGGACCTCACCTCCGACAGCACGCGACTCGATGGGTACGTGCTCTCCACCGATGTCGCCCCGACGATCCTCCGCTGGTTCGGCCTCGAAGTCCCCTCGCAGATGTCGGGGCAGCCGATCCACGGTGAGGGGAGGGTGGATGCGGCGGCGGTCGAAGCGCTCGGCGCGCGGATGGCGGTGATCTCGGAGCGGCGCGGGCCCGTGGTCGGGCTCAGCCTGCTGGCCTGGGTGCTGGCGCTGGGCCTGGCGATCGCGGTGACCCGTGGCGCGGCCGGGCGCGCCGGGGTCCAGCTCGCGGGGACGGCGGTCGTCTACCTGCCGCTCGTGTTGCTGGCAGCGGCGGCGGTCGAACCGGGGGAGATGGTGGAAGCGCTGATGGCGATGCTCGGCGCGCCGGCGCTGGCGGCGCTGACGCTGGCCCTGTTCGGTGGCTACCGGGCGCTGGCCGTGGCCTCTGGGCTGACGGTCGCC
>Ga0207686_10000064_pt1 | contig 95481 bp, 48 predicted proteins | sample KBSM24metaG_FD_184396 | JGI IMG/M metagenome (GOLD analysis project Ga0207686, IMG submission 184396) | Miscanthus rhizosphere microbial communities from Kellogg Biological Station, Michigan, USA - KBS M2-4 metaG (SPAdes) (version 2) | ecosystem: Host-associated > Plants > Roots > Rhizosphere >... | reverse complement strand
GTCGTGTCGTCGATGGCATTCGGCCCTGGCGAAGCCGCATCGCTGATGGTCACCGTAGCTGTTGACGGCACGACCAGCACTGCGCCACCTGTCGGATTCGACAGTTTGACCGTGAACGTCTCCGGTCCTTCGTTGTAAGCATCCAGATTGATCGGAATGTCGATTGTCTTCTGGGTTTCATTCGCCGCGAACTTCAAGGTCCCGAACATCGAGGTGTAGTCGCAACGCTGCGAGGCCAGACCCGTGTTCAAGGCCGCACAGTTGGTCGAGGCTCCCGTGTCATCCGTGGCGTAGTCCACATTCGCCACCTGGGAGACGTCATTGGTGCGAGTGACCGTGACTGTGACCACTCCAGTGCTCTCACTGACGTTATAGTTCACCTGACCGAAGCCGATGAATCCACCCAGCACATCATCATTCTGGATCGTACCGAGACCCTGATTATCGCTGATCGTCGCGTTGACCGGGTTCGACAGATTAACGAAGAACGTCTCATCAGCTTCAAGGCTAATGTCCCCGTTGATGGTTACCGAAACCTGCTTACTGGTATCACCTGGATTGAAGGTCAGCAGAGTCGAAGCTATCGCGACGTAATCAGACGGCGCCGTCGCCGTGTCATTCGCGGTCGCGTAGTTCGTCGTCACTGTCAGATTGCTCGCCGCCGACAAGGTCACCGTAAAGTTCAGCAACTTGGGGCCTGCATCGCCTTCAACGATCGACACATCGTTGATGGAAAGTGACGGTTGCGATTTGACTACCTGGCCGCCTGAAAGCGTGGCGGTGCTGGTTAGGAAGTTCGCATCACCACTGTAATCGGCGGTGATCGTGTGCGTGCCGGCAGTTAATGCCGAGGTCGTAAACTGCGCTACTCCGCTCGCGTTAAGGGCCACCGGTGCACCCAGGTTGTTGCCGTTGTCCTTGAATTGCACCGTGCCGGTCGGTGTCCCTGCTCCCGACATGACTGTGGCTGTGAACGTCACACTCTGGTTCAAGTCGGATGGATTGACCGACGACGTGACGGCCGTCGAGGTGGCCGCCTTCGCTAGGGTGAATGACTGCGGCACGTTCGCAGCCGCGTTGTAGTTTGCATCACCGGCCTGCGCAGCCGTGATCGTGCACGACGCCGCGCCCGTGATATGGACCGTGCCCGGCGACGGACTCGTCACCGTGCAGTTGCCACTGGCGTCCAGGCTCACCGCCAGACCGGAACTCGCCGTCGCATTGACTGCGAAATCAGCATCGCCAAACGTCTTGCTCGCCAGTGCGTTGAATGTGATCGTTTGATTGGCTTTACTGATCGTAAAGCTTTGCGGCACATTGGTGGCCGCGTTGTAGTTCGGATCGCCAGCCTGCGAAGCCGTGATCGTGCACGACCCTGCGCCCGTGATATGGATCGTGCCCGGCGACGGACTCGTCACCGTGCAGTTGCCACTGCCGCCCAGACTCACCGGCAAGCCGGAACTCGCCGTCGCATTGACTGCGAAATCAGGATCGCCAAACGTCTTGCTCGCCAGTGCGTTGAATGTGATCGTTTGATTGGCTTTACTGATCGTAAAGCTTTGCGGCACATTGGTGGCCGCGTTGTAGTTCGCATCGCCGGCTTGCGAAGCCGTGATCGTGCACGAGCCTGCGCCGGTGAGATGGACCGTGCCCGGCGACGGACTCGTCACCGTGCAATTGCCGCTGGCGCCCAGGCTCACCACCAATCCGGAATTCGCCGTCGCATTGACTGCGAAATCAGGATCGCCAAATGTCTTGTCAGCCAGCGCGTTGAATGTGATCGTTTGGTTCGCTTTATTGATCGTAAAACTTTGTGGCACGTTCGTAGCGCCGTTGTAGTTCGCATCGCCGGCCTGCGAAGCCGTGATCGTGCACGACCCTGCACCCGTGATGTGAACCGTGCCCGGCGACGGACTGGTCACCGTGCATTGTCCGTTGGCCGCCAAACTTACCGGCAATGAGGAAGTCGCCGTCGGATTGACTGCGAAATCAGGATCGCCAAATGTCTTGTCAGCCAGCGCGTTGAATGTGATCGTTTGGTTCGCTTTATTGATCGTAAAGCTTTGCGGCACATTCGTAGCCGCGTTGTAGTTCGCGTCGCCGGCCTGCGAAGCCGTGATCGTGCATGAACCCGCAGCCGTGATGTGGACCGTGCCTGGTGACGGACTGGTCACCGTGCATTGTCCGTCGGCCGCCAAACTTACCGGCAATGAGGAAGTCGTCGTCGGACTAACAACGAAGTCAGCATCGCCGAACGTGTGGTCGGCGATAGCGCCAAAGCTAATTGTCTGGTCCGCCTTGATGTTTGTCAGACTGAAGTTGGCCGTGCCGGTAATGCCTGTGCCGGCTGCGGTGACATTGTATGGACCGCCGACCGTGGCATTCGCGGTCGCCGACGCGCTCGCCTGGCCACTCGCGATGGTCAACTGGATCGTGGTCACTCCACCAGTAAACGTGGCGCCGGCGCCAGTTCCCGGAGCGATGAACGTCACCTCACCGCCGTTGACCGGCTCGCCAAATGCGCTGCTGACACCAGCGACCAGGGGGGCACCGAAGGCTGTGTTGAAGGGGGCGCTCTGCGGCGTGCCACTGGTGGCTGAGATCGTAAAGCCATGGGATTCGAAAGCGCCGATGTCGACCGTCGTATTGACGATCCGAGCGTAGCCCGAACCACGCTGATCTGTCGTCAGGGCCGCGTTGGTCGCCAGTGTATTACTGCCGGCGTTAATCGCGGGACTGCCCGGAAGCAGCGCATGAATCTGCGTCGGACCGTCGTTGTTTCCCAGCGATGCCAAGAGGGCATTCACAACGCCAACTTGATTGTTATTGACGCCATTGGTCAATCCGCCCGAACCACCTGTGCCAATCAAATTGAAGGAGCTAGCGGGGTCCATGGTGCCGGAGATGTCCCCGGCGGAAGACCCGCTATTGCCGAAGTTGCCAGCCACAATTGTGTTGCGCAACGTGATCGTGGACCCGGCTACGGAGCTGCCATTTAAGACGCCGCCGCCGCTAGCGCTGGTGGTGTTATTGGTGATGGTGCTGTTTGTAATGACCGCGGTAGCTGTCCCGACACCCGTGGTCGCCACGTTCTCGACACCTCCGGCGCTGCCCGCGGTAGACCAGTTCCCGCTCACGGTACTGTTCAGGATACTGAGAGTGGCTGTGCCGTCGGTCTGAGCGAGGTTGTAGATGCCACCAACCACCGCCTGGGCTGAATTACCGCTGATTGTGCTTTCAATGATTGTCAGTGATGCTTGCTCCGTTGAATCGGGGGAATAGTTGACGATGCCACCGCCACCCGACCCGCCGGTGGCAGTGGAGTTGCCGGACACGGTGACGCCCGTCAGTGTCAGGGTCCCGCTATTGGCAATACCGCCGCCGTTGTCGCTCTTTCCATTGGCGATAGTCAAACCGCTGAGATTGACTACTCTATTGGCTTGAATTGCGAACACCGAAAAGTCGGGCGTTCCCCCCTCATTGCTGCGCATGACTGACAACAGATTCGCACGCGGCCCGTTGATCGTCAGGTTCTTGTCGATCAACAACTCGCCGCTGGCAAGTGTGATCGGACTCACCACCTGATTCATATCGAAGTTAATCGTCGAGTCGTTGCACGCATCGATGATGGCCTGACGCAAGCTGCCGGCGCCGATGTCGGCATTGGTTGTCACGAACTGATCGGTCAAGCAACTCACCACATTGCTAACGCTTGAGGCAGTATTGTTTTCGGTACTTGCATCATCGGGACAATTCACCGTGGTTTTGTTGGTGTACTGGACTCCCAAAGCGCCCGCGGGAACGTGGCCGATAAAGGTGAAGACACTGGTAGTGCCCGCTGCCAGGTTTGTGATGGAGCAGTTGGTAGTGGTGCTGGGCACGCCGCAGTTCCAAACCGGACCTGAATCCTGGTCAAAGTCTACGAAAGTCATGGGGGCCCCCCCGGGGACGCCTCCGGGCAAGGTGTCAGCAAAGTTGACGCTGGTCGCCGCATCAGGCCCCAGATTGGTAACCGTGATCGTGTAGCTCACATTCGTGTTAGGAAAAACCTGCGAGGGGCCGGTCTTTGTGATGGCGACGTCCGCGCTCGGTGGAGGTGTTGGCGGTGGCGCGGTTTCGATCGCGCCGATGTCTACTGTTCCATTAAGAATGCGGAGGCCCGTGCCGCGCTGATCAGTAGTCAGCGGACTGTTGTTTTGATCTACGGCCAACGCGTTACTGCCTGCGTCAATCGCCGGACTGAATTCCATCGGAAGGTACGTCAAAGTCGGTCCGCCATTGTTTGCCAACCCGCCAAACAATGGGTTAAGGGGAGCGTCAGCAGAGCCCGCCTGATTTCCGTCGTCGCCGGGGGTAATCCCTCCTATCCCGTCCATTGCGCCTATCAAATTGAAGGAACTGGACGAGTCAAAGGTGCCGCCGCCATCGTTGTTGTTATTCTGATTGTTCACTGCGCCAGAACCATTGGTATGGTAAAGGAAGGTCGTCAGATTCCCCGCTATGATCGTGTTCCGCAGAGTCGCCGTACTCGCGGCCGTATACACGCCGCCACCCTGACCAGGAGCACCCAAATCGACGTTGGTTTCGTTCCCGTTGGTGTTGAGACCGTTGCGGCCGGCAAGATTCTGGCTGAGGCTGTCATTTGTGAGCAGCAGTGTCCCGCCATTGTAGATACCACCGCCGTTGCCACCATTTCCCCCCAAGCCTGTGCCAGTAGCGTTCCCGCCGTTTCCCGCCTGGTTCCCGCTGATCGTGCTGTTGATTACTGTGAGCGCGCCGGCGTTGTAGAAGCCGCCGCCATCGCCACCATTTGTCCCGTTTGATGCAGCGCCACCGTTGACGCCGTTCGCGCTCGCGTTACCGTTTATCGTACTGGCAATGATTGTGAGAGTTCCCTGGTTGTAAATGCCGCCGCCAAAAGCTGCCCGGCCATTGCTGATCGTCAGGCTCGAAATCAGGGCAGTGATTCCTGGATCAACTTTGAATACGCGACTGCTCAGATTGCCGCTGATAGTCAGGGACGCCGCCGTCGGTCCCTGAATCGTCAGGCTCTTGTCAATTACGAGCTCGCCACTGGTCAAGTTGATCGGACTTACCACCTGACTCATGTCGAACGAGATCGTGGCATCTGTACAAGCGTCCAAAATCGCCGCGCGCAAACTTCCTAATCCGCTGTCAGCATTAGTGGTAACCACAAGCGAGGCCGAGCAGGGGTGTATCAGTGCCAGGTTTTCTGAACGCACGCCGGCTTTGGCCGCAAAGCCCGGGGCCTTAGATGAAATTCCCCGGCTCAGCGTCTGGCGGTTCAGGACTGATCCAGCAATGATCAGAATTGTCAGCAGACTCAAGGCGAATGCTGTGCGGCGGTTGATCCAGCGAGAATTCAGAGATAACGATTTTGACATTGGATTGTTTCGATTTGTTCGCAAAATGCGCAGTCGGGCTGGGACGCTTCGGCGCGCTGACGCGCGTCGGTTGAAAAAAGATTTCACGATTGTTCCTTACTAGAGCTGTTTTTGGTTGTTACTGGTGAAGTTCGAAATTCGACGAGTCGGGTTGGTCAGGCCGGAATTCGAGAATATATGCGACTTGGCAGGAGCGAGATCAACAGGGCCATCTCGCATAGTTCTATCAAGCTTTTCCTTGGAGTTTGGATAATGTCGACTGAGCTACCATGGATCAATCAAAGATCAAAATAACACAAGGTTATGAGAATCGAAACCGTTGTAATCAAGAGTGTGTAATCGACCGTTCGTGGCTCGCACACCTGAGGTGGTTGCTAGCGGAGTGGAGTCGGGACACCGGACTCAAAGCCATTTATGACGCTGCCAGGCCAGTTACTGTTCAAGCCCGCTGGACTGGCAGCTACCGAAATTATGGCGCGAATCTGCAGTGACGCCGGGAATCACGGTCCAAAGCGTCGGCGGTATTCGAGCGACGTCAGGAAGGCCTTAACCATCTCAGCCTGCAGGTAGTCGCCGTTGAACTGATTCAGCTTGGTCACCCAGAAGTTAAAGCCGTCGAAGTTGTTGTCGGGCGCGGCGTTTGGATCCCTTCTCAGGTAGCCCAGGTATTGCATGTGCACGAACGCACGCCTGGTTTCGCGGACCTGGAAATTCCCGTTCTGCGTGAGCAGCAGCAACGCTCGAGCGCGGGCGCCCGGATCCGCTGCCGTGGCGGCCCCGCCAAAATACTCGATTGCGTCGAGCCGCTCCTGCTGCGTCTGCGTCAGGTTCGCATGCTGATACAACTTGTCGACGTACTGTGTCGGTGTATCAGTAGTCGGATAAAGTGCCACGAACTCTGCTCGCATGACAAACTCGTTCATGAACGCAAGTCGGTTCGCATCCAGCACCTGCGGCCAGTTGCCCTGACCCACGGTCACGCCCTTCTGGATTGCCTGCGTATCGCGCATGAATTCGACAAAGCCCGGCATGTTGTTCGTCAACGGACGATCGAGCGCGGCCACATAGAAGTCTCGCACCATGCCGCCCGTCTGTTTGAACTCGATCGACAGGAAGAATGCCGCGATGGTCGTGATCCGCTGCACTTCGATACACGCAGCCAGCGTTTGTCCCGCCGGACGCTGCGCCGGGTCGTTGCATTTGTCGATGTTGTTCTTCCAGAACGCCAGACCAGCCGCATCGGCATCGCGATTCAGGAAATCATGATACAGCTGCCGCACAAAGCTCGCCGTGTCGTCGGTCGCGTTCGGCGTTGGCGAAGGCGAGTCGCTAATCGTCACGGTCGCGGTTGACGCGATCAGAACTGCGCCTCCCGTCGGATTCGACAGATTAAACGTGAATACTTCCGGTCCTTCCGTGTAGGCATCCAGATTGATCGGAATGTCTACAGTCTTTTGCGTTTCATTCGCCGCGAACTTCAAGGTCCCAAACATCGAGGTGTAGTCGCAACGCTGCGAGGCCAGGCCCGTGTTGAGCGCCGCGCAGCTGATCGAGGCGCCGGTATCATCAGTGGCGTAATCCACCTGAGCCGCCTGGGAGACGTCATTGGTGCGAGTGACCGTAACCGTGACTATTCCGGTGCTTTCACTCACGTTATAGTTCGGCTGACTGAAACTGATGAATCCGCCCAGGGCGTCGTCGTTCTGAATTGTGCCCAGGCCCTGGTTATCACTGATCGTCGCGTTCACCGGGTTCGACAGATTGAGGAAGAAGGTTTCATCCGGCTCAAAGCTGACGTCACCGTTGATCGTCACGCTCACGGTCTTACTGGTATCACCCGGATTGAAAGTCAGCAGAGTCGAAGGTATCGCCGTGTAATCAGACGGCGCCGTCGCCGTGCCATTTGCGGTCGCGTAATCGACGCTCACCGTCAGATTGCTGGCCGCCGACAAGGTAACTGTGAATGACAGCACCTTCGTGCCCGCGTTGCCTTCCGTCACTGATACATCGTTGATGGAAAGCGACGGTTGGGCTTTGACTACCTGGCCGCCTGAAAGTGTGCCGGCGCTGGTTAGGAAGTTCGCATCACCACTGTAGTCGGCGGTGATCGTGTGCGTGCCGGTAGTTAATGCCGAGGTCGTAAGCTGCGCCACTCCACTCGCATTAAGGGCGACTGGAGCACCCAGGTTCGTTGCGTTGTCCTTGAATTGAACCGTGCCGGTCGGCGTCCCTGCTCCCGACGTGACTGTGGCAGTGAAAGTCACACTCTGATTAAGGTCAGACGGATTCACTGTTGACGACACCGCCGTGTTGGTGGCCGCCTTCGCGATAGTGAAGGACCGTGGCACGTCGGCAGCCGCATTGTAGTTTGCATCACCTGCCCGGGAAGCCGTGATGGTGCAAGACCCGGCGCCCGTAATGTGCACCGTGCCCGGCGACGGACTGCTGACCGTGCAATTGCCGCTGGGCGCGAAGCTCACCGGCAAGCCGGAAGTCGCGGTGGCGCTGATACCGAAGTCAGGATCACCAAACGTCTTGTTCGCTAAAGCCGCGAAGTTGATCGTCTGGTTCGCCTTAATGTTTGTCAGACTGAAGTTCGCCGTGCCCGTAATGCCATTGCCCGTTGCGGTAACGTTGTATGGACCACCGACCGTCGCATTCGCCGTAGCCGCAGCGCTCGCCTGACCACCCGCATTAATAGCTGAAGCGATAGTTGTGACCCCGCCGGTGAAAGTAGCGCTGGCGCCACTGCCCGGAGCCGTGAACACCACCTGGCCACCGCTGACCGGCTCGCCAGCACCACTGCTAACCGTGGCCACCAAAGGCGCGCCGAACGCTGTATTGAACACCGCGCTTTGTAGGTTGCCGCTGGTGATTGCGATGGTAAAGCCACGCGACTCAAACGCGCCGATGTCGACCGTCGTGTTCACGATCCGCGCAAAGCCCGCACCACGCTGATCAGTTGTCAGAGTCGCATTGTTGGCCAGAGTGTTACTGCCGGCGTTGATCGCGGGACTGCCCGGAAGCAACGCATGAGTCTGCGTCGGACCACCGTTATTGGCCAATGGGCCAAGCAACGGATTGACGAGCGCGCCACCCGTGCCCACATGGTCGCCGTTGACTCCGTTGGTAAAGCCGGTGCTACTGCCCTTGTCACCAATCAGGTTATTGCCCTGCGAGGTGAATGTGCCGTCAACATCCGGACTATTGTTCTGCGCGTTGGCGACGATACTGTTCCCAATACTCACCGCGACAACGGCTTCGATACCCGCGTCCGTATTCCCGGAGATGGTGGAGTTGATAATCGTTGCCGTTCCAGCGGAGTTGGTGAAACCACGTCCGTTGTTGGCCGAGATGGTGCTGTTGAGTATTGTTAGCCCGCCGCCGTTGGCAACACCGGCGCCGATAGGAGCTGTATTACCGGTAAGGGTCGAACCGCTGATCGTCATCGTGCTGCCGCCAACGTTCACCATACCGCCGCCGCTTCCGGTTGAAGAGCTATTCGTAATCGCAGAGGCTGAGAGGGTCAGCGTACCCTGGTTGACAATGCCACCGCCGTCACTAGCCGAGTTTCCGTTACTGACGGTCAGGCCGGAGATGGCCGCCGTCATGCCGGTTTGAATATTGAAAATCCGGCTCGCGTTGTTACCGGAGATAGTCAGCAGATTCGCGCCCGGTCCGTTGATCGTCAGGTTCTTACTGATCGCCAGCTCGCCGCTTGTCAGCGTGATTGTCTGACCATTCAGCGCCGCATCGAAGTTGATCGTTCCGCCCGTGCATACGTTAGTAATCGCCTCGCGTAGTGAACCGGCCCCGCTGTCATTCGTGTTAATTACCGTCGCCGGATTCACACATGGAGTGATCGTGATGTCAAAGGTCTGCGGCGCAGAAGTGTCGTTGCCGCCATTGAGTATGCCGCCATTATCGGAAAGCGTAATCGTGATCGTGGCGTTGCCGTTCGCATTGTTCGCTCCCGTATAAGTCAAAGTGCCGGTGGTCGCGTTGATGGCCGGTGGAGCCGAGAACAAGGCCGCGTTGGTATTGCCCGTGACGTTGAAGGTCAGCGTCTGACCGCTCTCATCAGCCGGACCAGGTGACATGTTCGTGGCCCAGTTCGTAACCGTCTGTGGACCGGAATTCTGGAACGTCGTCAGGTTCGGGCCTTTCGTGAACGTCGGCGGATCGTTCGACGAATTCACCGTCACCGTGAAGGTTGACTCGACAAACAAGCCACCAACATCGGTACCCCGAACCGTTATCTGCGCTGAGCCGAACGCATTCGCCGTGTAAGCCAAAGTCAGATTGTCATTGGCATTGTTGATTGAGACTGAGCTAAACAACGACGGATTCGTGTTCGCCTGCACGGTGTAGGCGAGGTCATTGCCGTCTTCGACATCATTAAAGGACAGGCGCAGATTCAGCACCGTGTTCGCCGCATCCTCGTTAACCGTGACCGGAGGAATGCCGGTCGTGGTTGGCGTATCGTTGTCCGGATTAACTGTAATGCTCGCCGTCTCAGTCGCAGTGCTGAATGCGCTAATGCCACCCGGCGCGGACGTGTCCGCAGTATTCCCGTTAGTGCCGCTCGTCTGATCCCAGGCGCGGAAGGTCAGGCCCGGATCGACCGTGCCGTTGAAGTTCAGGTTCGGAATAAACCGCACACGGGTATTGGCGTTGGCAGCCAGCAAACGCGAGTTCAGGGAATCCGGTGTGCCGAAGGGCAGCCAGTTCGTACCGTTGTCGATCGAATACTGCCAGGTCCCATTCGTGTTATCGACCGCGATCACCGCGATTCCTTCCACCGCGCCCGCATCGACATCGGTGATCCGATCGCCACCGGCGCTGAGGATTACGTCAGAGACAAGTGTGCCCGGATTCGAGGCGTTGGGAACATCTTCGTTAATCGCGGCCAGCGACATGTTGCCGGTGTTGTCCATCACCGGAGCGTCGTTTTGCCCAGTAACCGTGATGGTAAACGCTACCGGCGCACTCTGATTAACGTTAGGCGCCGAGCCGCTGCCGTTGTCGGTCGCCACTACGTTAAAGGTCGCGGTGCCGGAAGTGTCTCCGGTCGGCGTGTAGGTCAGCGTCCCGGCATTACTGATCGACGGTGCGCTGGTAAATGTCAGATTCCCGGTCGTTCCCGTTTGCGTCAGCGTGTAACCAACCAGGATCTGACCGACTTCGTCAGTCGCCGCGGGCGGGCCCGGCTGGAAGTTGGTCGTGAAACTGTTAACAGTTTGTGCTCCCGCGTCTTCATTTACTGACGGCGGACTGCTCGGGATCAGGAACGACGGCGCATCGTTGACGGCATTGACCGTAATCGTGAACTGCTGTGTGCCCGACGTGTTCGAGTTGGGCGCGACATTGCTGCCGCTATCACTCAAAGTGACGTTAAAGGTCGCCGTCCCGTTCGTGTCCGCGTTGGTGGTGTAGGTCAGATTGCCGGTCGTCGCGTCAATCGCCGGGCCACTCGCAAACGTGATATTTCCCGTTGTGCCGGCCGGGCTGAGATTGAAGGTCAGTGGCGTCTGGCCCGATTCACCAGGTCCCTGCGAGATGCTGGAAGCAAAGCCGTTGACCGTCTGCCCACCGGCATCTTCGTCGACCGCCGCCGCATTGGGTGGAATGACAAACGATGGCGGATCGTTGACCGCATTTACGTTGATGTTGACTGTGTCGGTATCAGTTTTGGCGCCGCCCACTCCCACGTTGCCCTGATCGTCGGTCACGATCTGGATCGTCGCTCCACCAAAGTAGTCGAGCGTCGGCGTAAACGTCATCCCGTTCAAAGCCGTGTTGATGTTAGCGATGGTCCCGGTGAAGATCATTTGCGTATCATTCACACCATCGTTGTTCGCTCCCGCCGGCGTAAAGGTCAGACCGGCCGTGCCGCTCAAACTCATCGTGCCGTTGGTCGCGGTCAGCGTCACCTTCACATCCGCTACACCTGCGTCCGGGTCGGAGATCGAGATGAGATTCGCGTTGCCCGCATTGAACGTCAACACGAAGTCCTCGTTCACGTTCTGCGTGGCGGCTGGAACGGAGTTGACCGGCGCCAGGTTCGTAAAGTTCGACGCGCCGATATGATTCAGGGGCTTGCCCGCAAAACTGGCGGGCTCAGTCTCTGCGGCTACACCCAAAGTCCAATTCGGCGCCGCGCCGCCCAGCACTCCACTCGCCACCCAGTCGGCTGCGGTTGAACCGGTCGAGTCCCCATTGCGCCCGACGTACGACGGGATAAAGTTCACGATGACTTCGGGGCCCACAGAGGTGCCGGTGCCCGCAGAGTTACGGAAGCTGAAAGCTCCGTAAGCTCGCGCGTTGGCCGTGCCGTTCATCGCGCTAATCGAATCACGCACATTCCAGCCCGCAAAAACGAAACCGTCGGTCAGGCCGTCATCATTTACGTCAATATCGTCAGTTAGTGTTGGCGCCGCTCCCGCCTGGATCAGCATGAACGTCACGCTGGCGTCTTCAATGTCGGTAGCTCCAGCATCAGCCTGGAAGATGGCTCCCGGCAGGCCGCCGAAGCCGAGCGTCGTGCTGGTCAACACCGTCGCGCCGGCATCGGTCGTGTAAGTGTTCCCGTTCTGTAACAGCACCAGGAAGCCATTCGATCCAAAGCTCAACCCTGAAAGGTTGATGATCGTCTGCACATCGCCCGGATTGTCGGCGGCGTCACCCTCGATCGCCACGAGGTAGGTGCCTACCGGAATCGTGGTGTTGGCCGCACCGCGAATCTCGATGTATTCATTGGGCGCATCCGTTCCCGGAGGATTGAAGAGCACCTCATTGATATACATCGCCGCACCCGCAGTCACGGTGATGTTGATGGTGTCATCGTCGCTCTGGGGGCCGCCCGTGCCGGTCTTGCCCAGATCGTTGCTGACCATCTGCAAGCTGGCCGCGCCGGTATAGCCCGGTGTCGGCGTAAACCTCATGTTGTTGAGCGCGGCATTGAGATTCGGAATCGTCCCTTCAACGGTCATCGCGGCGCTGCCGTCGCTGCCACCGGTGAAAGTTAAACCCGCCGTGCCGCTCAGGTTCATTGTGCCGTTCGTTGCAGTCAACGCCACAGAGATCACGTTGTCAGTCTCGGCTGCGTCCACGTCGGCAACTGAGATAGCTGCGCCGGTAAACGTGTAGACGGTGTCCTGCGGAATGCTGACTGTCGCGGGAACAGTATTCACGGGCGCTACGTTCACGCCGGTCACGGTAATCGTAAAGGTCTGCACCGCGCTCTCGTTTTGGTTGGGCGCTACACCCGATCCCGAATCAACCGCTTTGACGTCGACAGTAGCAGTACCGGAGGTGGCATTCGTCGCCGTGTAAGTCAGCGTCCCGCTGGAACTGACTGCCGGAGGCGATGTAAACGCCAGACTGCCGGTCGTGCCCGTTACCGAGACGTTGAAGCTGACCGTCTGTCCTGCCGTTACTTCGTCAGGCGGTCCTGCGGAGATGGCCGTGGCCCAGTTGGTAACCGTCTGCGCGCCGGCGTTCTTGTTGGCTGTCTGATCGCCGCCCTTCGTGAATGAAGGCGCGTCATTAATCGGGTTTATGTTGAAGCTGACGTGACCATTGGCAGACTTTGGATCAGGAAGCGCATTGGTTGTGCCGTCGTCCTGGGCCGTGTAATCAAAACCCGCCGCGCCGTTGAAGTTCAGCGTCGGAGTGAAATCGATATTCGCGCCGTTGACGACCGCAGTACCACCGGTGAAGTTGCTGACCCCGGTGATCGACAGCGTCTGCCCCGCTTCGTTCAACGGTCCTTTCGCGTCATTAGCGAGCAAGGGCGCGATCGGAATACTGTAAACACCTGAGTCCTCATCGATATTGCTCACGGTGTCATTGACCGGCACTGGCGCATCGTTAACCTCAGTGACCGTCAGGATGAAGTCGTCCTGTTGGATCCGACCATTCGTTGCTGTCACCGTCACGGTGATGGTGGCCGTGCCGTTGGACGGAGTGTTGGCGTTAGTTACCGGCGTGATCGCGAGGTTTCGCGTCGAACCTGCTCCCGTGACGACCAGATTCGCAGTGGGCACCAGCGCCGCGTTGTTGGACGAAGCCGTCACCGAAGCGATCAGCCCCCCGGTACCGTCGCCGATGTTGAAGTTAAAGTTGAATGGCGTGTCTTCCGGTGTCGACTTGTCGGTGATGTCTTCGACCGATGGATGCAGCTCGAACGCGCCGATGTCTACGGTCGCCGTCGTGTTCGGGTCGGCCGAATCGGCGATGCGCGGGAAGGTAGCGCCGCGTTGATCTGTTGTCAGACCCGCATTGGTCGCGGTGGTGTTGTCGCCGGCCTCAACCGCCGGACTGGTCAGCAGGAGCGCCTGTGTCTGGGTTGGTCCGCCGTTGTTATTGAGAGAAACGAGGCCTGGGCTCGCGACTCCGACCTGATTGCCGAAGCTGCCGTTAACGAGGCCACCGCTGCCGCCGGTGCCGATCAAGTTATTCAGCGAAGCGGCGGTATTGTCCACTGTGCCCTGGATATCATCGGCCACTGGCGACGCCGTGCCTCTGAAGTTGCTGGCCACGATTGTATTGCGGAGGGTGACTACAGGTCCGCTACCGACAAACAAGCCGCCACCGTTGTCGCTGGCAGAGGTATCGTCGAAATCCGCCGTGTTACTGGCGATGGTTACGTTGGTTGTGGTCAGGGTAGAGCTGGCGGTAGATCCGAGAATTAAGATTCCGCCGCCCTGGCCATTCGCCTTGTTACCGCTAATGGTGCTGTTCTTGAGCACGATGATACCCGTGCCTGCTCCCAGACCATCGCTGTAGATAGCGCCGCCGTTAGTGGTGGCGGTGTTGCCGCTGAGAGTGCTGCTCGTGATCGTCAGCGACGCGGTGCCGGCATTGCCGTTGTTGTAGATGCCGCCGCCGAGACTCGCAGTGCTGCCGCTGATCGTCATGTTTGTCAGCGTCAGCGTGCCGTGATCGTTAAGAATGGCGCCACCGTTGCCGGCCGAAAAACCATTGGTAAGGGTAAGATCGGAGACGTTCACCGTCTTGCCTGAGTTGACCGTAAAGACCCGATTAGTACCGCCACCGTTGACTATAGTCGTCTTGTTTGTCGGGCCGTTGATGGTCACATCCTTGGACAGAACCAGTCCCGCGCTCAGCGTGATCGTATCGGGCCCGCCACCGGGGATGTTGAAGTTAATGGTGCCGCCGGGACAGACGTCGACAATCGCCTGGCGCAGAGTGCCTGTGCCCGCCCCGAAGGCCGGGTCAACACCACCGTTGTCGCCCACGTTGGTTACGGTCACTGTGGTCGTACAGGCCAGCACGACCTGCGTCAGTGTGTTGCTGGTATTTTGATCAAAGTTGCCGTTGCCGTTGTAGGTTGCGGTAATCGGATGGCTGGTGGCGCCCGTGTAAGTCCCAGCCGGAACCGTACACTGAGCAGTCCACGGCCCTGAACCCGATAAGGCAACATTGGTGCAGGCCACGCTGATAGTGGCGTTGTTATCCTTGAAGGTGACAGTGCCGCTGGATGGGTTAACTCCTCCCAGAGGAGCGGGAACCTGCGCGGGCACGGTAATCGTCGCCGTGTAGGTGACCGCGTCGGTTGGCGTCGACGGATTGAGACTGGAGCCCAGAGCCACATTCACATCGAACAGATCGATCGGCGTATCCGTCGGATCACCGGCCGCGACCGTATCGGGATCGTTGGTCTGGACAGTGGCGAAGTTTCCGCCTGAGATGGCGCCTTGCGTGCTGATATGCGGTGACGGCGTCAACAGAGTCAGGTTCGGCGGATTATTGACGGTAACCGAGAAACCAATCTGCACCGAATCTCCCGGATGCAGTATGCCGACGTTGACGCAAATGGTCCCGGGGCTCGCACTGCAACCAACCGGCATCGGCGCCAACGCGTTACTGGCGGTCGCGGCCCTGTTGGTGCGCACACTTCGGGCATGATTGAGCCGGACGTCCGATCTCTTGCTGCTTGCTGACTTCTGCTTACTGCCTTCTGATTCTTCGGCGTGGGCGCTGGGAACGATCAGGGAATCAAAACTGTTCGCGACTCGACTCAATGAAGCCGCGGCGCGCGCGATCAAAGAAGGTGGAACGGCGGGTGCGGGACCTCGCTCTGCCTCAACCCTGACATTCGCGAGCGGTGCGCGTTGACCAATGGTTCCTTCAACCCTGGCGTTCAAGAGCACCGGCACCGGCTGTTGACCAGCGTTTGCTTCAACCCTGGCGTTCACGAGCACTGGCTGTTGACCAATGCTTGCTTCAACCCTGGCCTTCGCGAGCAATGTCTGTTGACCAACATTTGCATCAACCGCGTAGGAATGAATGGTCAGGCTGCGGTTGAAGTCGTTAAGGATTTCTGCGTGATCGACCTTGACGTTAGCAAACGCCAGCAGCGAGTCAGCGCTCTCGGTGACAAAGGGCGTATCAGCGTTGCTGCTTTCCGGCTTGGCGGTTGAGGCGACAAAGACATCGGTCGGTTTTTCCAGCCTGAACTGTGCTGCCGTGGTGCAGGTTCCGTAGTTACTTCCGCTGATAATATCCACGCCATTTCCGTTAGCGTTGGTACCGGCACCGCCGCCCGCGGTGGCTGCAAAGTTCAAGCCTGGAGGCACCGGCATACCGACAAAAGCCTGCACCTGCGCATTCGTCGGGTTTGCCGGTGAAATGTTCTGAAGATTGAACTCATTGGTACCTGCCACGGTTCCTTGCTTGCGCACTCCAATACCGGCATCTATACCGCTGCCCACCAGAAGATCGGTCGTGCTGGCGAGAGGGCCACTATTGCCTGAGATGTTGAGACACAGGGTGGTATCGCCAGCCCCACTTCCGCTGTCGACGCGGATCGCTTCACGATTGGTAGCGGAAGGCGTTCCTACGTTGTTGTTCTGAATCTTAAGGTTGAGCGTGCCGAGTGAGTTGCGAACGATGCCGCGGATTCCAAAGCCATCGGGGTTGGTCACGGTGTTGCCGTTTACTGTAATAGCGGCACTGCCCGCAGCGGTTGTGAGACCGGCGGGGCCGTCATCAAGTTGGACACCGATGCCGGCTGATCCTGCGTTTATCGTGGGGCCGTTGTTGTCAATCGCGTTGTTGTTTACGAGCGCGCTAAAAGTACCGCTGCCACCAAAGAACACAGAAATGCCCAGCCCTTCCGCGTTCGACATCGGATTGGCGACAGTGCCGTTGTTGTGGATATTGAAATTACTGATGCCTTGCTGCCCGTTGAACGATACGATGATTGAGTTCTTCGCGACGTTGTCAATATCGTTGTTGGCGATCTCGATGGGATTCGCTGCGGTGCCCAGAGTTCCAGTTGCGAGATTCGTAGCACTGCCGCTGCCGCCGGCGACTTGAATCCCGTTGCCTCCATCACTAAAGACACCGGCGGTCGGAAACTCGAAGTTCGAAATCGTATTGTTATTTATGGTTCCGGTTGTCAGGTTTGCAGTCTGCGTGGCATTACCTTGAGAGAACACATGAATCGCATCTGCGACAACATTAGTAGTCGCTAACGTGGAATCCTTCAACGCCGCGGCTAATGAAGGACCTGAAAGCGTGTTGTTGGATATGTTCAGGCTGCTGATCGTCCCATTCCAGGTCTCGATCATGATTGCGTTCCGGCGTATTCCGGAAAAGAGACTATCAGTAATCACGACAGTGCCGCTTATCGTGTTTGCAGCAACACCTGGATCGACAAATGCGATGCCGTTCTGCGTGTATTGATCCGCCCCGGTGGTCCCCGTGTTCGTAACCTGCCCGTTGTCGAAGGTGAAACTCACTACACCGCTGGTACCGTAGATACCGTTTCCGCCACCGTCGTGAATCGACATGTTTACGAAAGATGGATTCTGTGTGGTCGTAAGTAAAATCCCGTGACTCGTGGTGTGCTGAATCACGCCGCCGGAACTGTTGCCGCCCAGCGTGGTATTGCCGTCGCCCGCGACAATCAGCCGGCCGCTGCCGGTGTTGTTCAGCACAATACCATTGGCCGGATCGGCCGCCGCCGTATTATTACCGGATGAGATGTCATGAAAATTGAGGTTGTTCGCGCCGATGGTGCTGCCGGAAACGTTGAGGGCGGTCGCGGACGTGCTGTTGATGGTGTTGCCGCTGCCGGTGACATTAATAGCCGTCGCGCCGTTGATGGCGTTGAAACCTATCCCTGAGGCCGTATCAATATTCAGCCCGCCATTCGAAAAGTTGACCGTCGCGTTGTCAATATTGTCGAGGGTGACTCCCGCGCCCGCGCCTCCACTCGTATCCAGATTCTTGGTGCCGCTGCTGAAGTTGATGGTGGACGTTCCAGCGTTGATGTTTTGCACGTTGATGCCGGTACAAGTTGACGAGCAAGTCAAACTGCCGGTGATGTCAATGGTCGAAGTGCCGGTGCGCCCGGTGATTTCCACGATGCGGCCGCCCGTCGACTTGGTGAGCGCCGCCGCCACGGTGATGTTGGCGGTCCCCTGATCAATATCCACCGCATTCCCCGTCGTGGAGGTGGTTGCGCCCACTGTGCCGCCGTTGACGGCAATGGCGGCCGTATTATTGGTCAGCGCGATACCGTGGCCGTCCGTGGCGTTGATGGCCACGGTGGTAAAGGTGATTGGCGCGCTCGACGTCGCGATATCTATGCCGGCCTTGCCGCTCGTCGCGAGAGTACCTGCGATGGTGGAACTCGCTACAGTCAATGTGCCCCCGCCCGTGTTGAGAAGGCCGTCGATGTTAATTCCCTCAACGCCACCGCCCGTACCGGTCTTGTTTACGGTGTTGAAGGCCATGCTACTGCCGCCGACTGTCACGCCGTTTAGTAGCAGCGCCGTGGCCGTGGCGGAGTCTATGTCGTTGGTTGAGCCAGTGACGTTGATGATTCCGCCACCTGTAGCGTTAAAACCAATGGCGGTAGTGGTGTCAATATTCAATCCACCATTTGTGAAGTTGATCGTCGCGCCGGCATTGGTGGTCAGCGTGACGGCACTGTTGGTAGCGGTGTTGAGCGTCTTGGCGGCGCTGAAGGTGATCGTGCCTGCGTTGCAGTTGTTGACCAGGATGCCGTTGCCCGTGCTGCCGATTGCGCCGCTAAACGTTTGGGTGCCGCAGGCAGCAGCAGCCGCATTGCTAATGCTCACCGGACGCAGAGCGTTGGTGGTGATAGTACCGGCATAGGCAACACCCGGATTGCTGTCGCTAACGTTGAACGAAGCGGTGCCGCCGCCATTGGTAACCGATGCTCCGGATGAAAAACCGAAGCTGCCGCTCGAGCCGTTGAGAATATCAATGCGCGACCCGCCCGTCAGCGTCGTCGTTCCATTAAAATTGTAGTTGCCGTCGGCGTTGTCGAATTGCAGACCAGTGCCGTTGGTCGCGCTCAGCGTGCCGGTATTGAAGGTGATCGTACCGGTATTGTGGGCGCCGGAAATGTTGACCATCGCCGCGGCGTTAGCCTGGGAGATGTTGCCGCTGTAAGTAGCGGAAACGGTGCCGGCATTAACGCTAAAGGACGCGACTGTCGCTCCGGACATGGCCCCACCATTAACGGTTAAGGTCCCGCCGTCATCGATCAGGCTGATGTTGTTTGTTCCCCCGGTTGAGTTGACCGTTGTCAGAGTCATCCCCAGTGTCGTGAGGCCCGCCGGTCCGTCAATACTCAGAGCAGTCGCCGCCCCGGTGTCGACCGTTCCCGAGGTGCTGTTGATTGTGCCGTCGTTGTTGGTCGAAGTAATGCCGGCAAAGGCGTTTGTAAAAATACTTACCGTTCCAAGGTTCACGATACCGGTACTAAAGGTCGGTCCCGCCCCGCCGCTAATGGTCACGGCTGTCGCCGGAAAGCGCGCCCCCGAGGTCCCGATGGTGAGCGTCCCGCCAAAAGTCACGGTGCCATTGTCGTTGACGAGATTGATGCCCGTGCCGCCGGCGGTCTTGGTAAGGGTCGCGCCGCCCGCGAAGTTTACGGTTGTGCTCACTGCCTGGGTCTGAATATCTATAGTATTGCCGGCGTTGCTCGTCAGCGTCGCCAACCCGGTCACCGTGACGTTGCCCCCACCAGCGACATGGTTGATCGCGATGGCGGTGCCGCCGGCCGTAGCTGCCAAGGTGCCAAAAGTGCGAGTGCCCGCAGAATTATTTTGAAAACTTATCGCATCCGTGCCGCCGGTTACTGAAGTGTTGCCGAAGTTAAGGTCAGCGGTCGTGGTGCCGATGAGAATGCCTTGAGTAGTCGACCCTGAGACCGTCGTCGCTCCGAACGAAAATGAGTTGCCGCCGGCGCCGTCTGAGTCGGCGATGCCCGCGAGGTTGATGCCCTGAGCCGTGCTGGAAGTGCTCGTCACGCTGACGAAACCTCCAGTCACCGATAACGTTCCGGTCGTCAGGTTCAGCGCCTGGCCCGCGCCATTCAAGGTCACGTCGGGTGTCGCACTGTTGCCGACGATGAGTGTGCCGAAGTTGTTGCCAACAATTTTCGTCCCGGTCGTGGTGCCGACCGTAAATCCACGCAGAGTGTTGCCCTGCCCCAGCGTAATTGCGCTCGAGGCGCTCGTGATGTTGACGTTCGTGGCCGGCGTAAAGTTCATCGCCGGCAAAGGATCAGTGCCACTGGGCTGAGTTAGACCAGTTATCGAAATCAGACTTGCAGTAGCGTCCTGACCGACGAACTTTTGATTATTGAGAAAGATAACCGGACCGGTGTAGTCAGTTGTACTTTCAAAAATGAAAACACTGTCGCCGGCAGCCGGGCCGCCAACCGAACCGTTCGCTGTGTTGAATGCGGCCAATGTTTGAAATGGATGAGAAAGCCGCCCATCGCAACTCGAGCCGCACGCGCCGCCCGCCGCACCGCTGTTCTTGATGAACCAAATCTTGCCGGCAACAGTGACTTGCACCGTGGCCATGGCCGTCTTGTTCGCCGCATTCTTGGCCGCGTAAGTAAACGTGTCGGTGCCGGTAAACCCAGCCTTTGGATCGTAAGTGAAACTGCCGTCCCCATTGATCGTGACGTTGTTACATGCGGCGCACTGAGTACTGGAAACAGTCTGCGCGGTGGTGGTCATGCCGGCATTGGTGCCGGCAGAGATATCTAGATCGTTCGTCAATAAACCCGGGGCCGGGACGTTGATGTTTACACCACCGATCGTGTTGTAACTGTCGGCCATTACCAAAAGACCCGAGTTGGTGACATAAAGCGAGTGGGTGTCAATGTTCTGGTTGAACTGCACGCCGGTAGCGTCAGCGTCTCCGGTGTTCTGAATCGTGACTGTGTAGTTGATCGTATCTCCGGGCTTGGCGCTGGCCGGATCGACGCTGGGACGGTTATCCGTCAAAGTCGCCACGATCACCGGCGCCGCTGGAGGTGGAGCCGGCGCTGGCTCGGGCACTGCCGCCGGCGCCGGATCGAGCGCCAGCGACGCCTCTGTCGCTTCTTTGCGTTCAGCGGGAACCGAGTTCTTCTCGTTGGCGGTCGGATTGATTCTCGTCCGGGGAGTAGCGATCGCCGCAATAGGAGCTATCAAGATTGCGAACGACAGCAGGCAGGCAACAAACACTCTGGCGTTGCCAGGTATTAACTCAGGGTTTGGTTGATTCACAGTGGTTATTCCTAAAACTGGCAGACCAGAGGATTACATTCTGCTTTTGAAAAAATCGGGCCGGGCGACTAAAACACCAAGATTCGTTTCAATCGGCCATAAGACTAATACAGTACAAAAATTAGATCAATGCAAAAAAACCTTACCTGGCGGGTCGGACTCCCATTCTAAAGCGGGTTTTCATGGTGAAATCCGGGTAATCGCCCCGCCTGGGACGCCCAAATGACGAAACGCCTCAGCCCTTTTTTTTCCACCACCGCGTTGTCTTTGGGATGTCCGCTGAGGCAGCTGGAAAGTTTGATAGACAGGGCCTTTAGATGAGAAGTCGGGCTCTCCTCTCATCCACCGCCGTAATGTGTTGATGAACCTTTTTTTGAGGCAAAGACTGGACGGATCCAGCCGGCGCAAAGCCAGGTGCCTGCGACCGAGGACCTGTGCGACAGGGTTCTCAGCCTCATTTTCTACTTTGGGGTCGGGGTCGCGGCTGCGCGTGCCTTCGCCCGGCGATCTTTTACTTTCTGATCCGCAATAAGGTCCTTTACCCCCACATAGTTTAGACTGCCTCCCGGCCCACCTGCGAAGACGCGGACCTCAAAATCCGTGCACTTCAGCGCCTTCAGTTGATGGCCAATTGAGGCGTCCGGCTCCCACTGGTCAACCGGAGGCAGGTTTTTGCCCTTGACGAATTTCTCCACGAATTGATCAACATGAGGCCATGCGGGGCCGTTGTAACTAACCGTGAACGAAGAGGCGTGGCCGTCAAGTAGCGTTAACGACACCTGGCTCACTCCAACGAAGCGAGCTTTCGCCTCATCGGTAATGGGTTTCAACACTATCGTAGACCGGCCGAATTTATCTGGCGCTCTCGACACGTCGGCGCGCACCTCCGGGTCGTCCTTGCTTCCCGGAAACAGCGCCAGCACCTCGTCGGGCGTCATGCCAATCCGCAGGCCGTCGATTGCCGGCGCTCCGGCCAGCTTGAGAGTGCAAGGCTCTCTCTCCTGTTGGCTTACACTCGCCGGTTGCGCGGTTGGTTGTGTTTGCGCGTTGCCATTCGCCGGGGCCTGGGAACTGGCCGACTTGGAAGCTGAACACGCCAGCGAGATACCGATGGATAACAAGGCGAAGACAAGAAATGATTTCATGGTAGCTATGATGCCACGAGAGGTAATCGCGATACTACCCAACCCTCCTGGCGTTGCCGCAGCGCCTCATGGTTTAGTCTCTGCCAGACTTCGCTCGTTGGTGGCGCCAAGATTGGGGTTGATAAACAAAACCGCCAGGACGATCCTTTGGAGTGATCGTACTGGCGGTCGCTTTGAACTCCGGCTTTCGATTCAGACTCTGCTCACGTTCGCGGCGGAAAGACGCCTTGCAATGCGATGCAGAAATAAAACGTCAGGTACGGCATCAGGTTGTTGTGCGGCTGGTCGCCGCCGGCGGGCGCCAGGGCGTTGGGCGACATGCTCACCAAATTGCTGTTAGCAGGTCCATACATATTTACGCCGTCGCCCATCGCGAAAAGTTGTCCCGCACCTCCGACAAGAACCTGATTCTCCAGTCCCAGCTGAGAAGACACCGATTGCTGATGCGCGTGAGACGGGATCTCGCTTTCCAGCAAAGTAACTGTTTCCGAACCGCCGGTCTCTCCGAGATCATGTAAAGACAGGCCCGGTCCCTGACCTGGATGCATCGGGGCGCGTCCCTGCAAATCCGGCAGCGCAAAGTTGGATTTCCCGTCGCCACCATAAGTCGTGCCAAGCAGTGAGAAGAGAGCAGTGTTCTGCGACAGCGGCAATAATTGGCCATCACACCAAGCCCACCCTTTGGGGGCAAAGTTGAATGGAAAGATTCTGATTTCAGCAACAAATGGATCTGCCATAACTATCTCCTTGAATTGATAAACCCAAACCGGCTAAATCAGCGAACCGGACGCCAGGCATCAGGTTGGACTAGGGAAGATGCCAAAGAGTGAAATAATGAAGTCGACACACAAATATGGTTGAAAGTTCGTGTGCGGCTGGCTTCCTCCTACCGGACCGACGGCCTGCGGAGAAAGCGGTTGGAGTGGAGCATCTGTGCCGTAAGGAAAAACAGCGGCAGCTACAACACGAGCCCCCACATTACCGGTCGGATCGGACGAGCTGGCCGTCGCTGTAGAACCAAGCAGCGGATGGGTGTGGGCGGGAATCTGGGCAACTGTGAGCGTAACCTCCTCGACGCCGCCCGTCTCAGCCAGAATGAAACCGTTTCCCTGGTGGATCGGTATCCGACCGCGCAGGTCCGGCAGGGCGAAAGTACTTTCGCCGTCGCCGCCATAGGTCGTTCCGATCAACTGAAACAGCGTTTCATTCTCAGATATCGGCAGCAGCTGACCTTCACAAAACATCCAACCTGCCGGGGCGAAGTTGCCGGCAAACATTCTGATTTCACCAACGTATGGTTGCGCCATATTCTTGCTCCTTAAGTCGCTGACGGGAAGATGCCTTGCAGCGCGATACAAAAGCTGAGTGTCAGGAACGGCTGCATGTTCAAGTGCGCCTGTGAGCCTCCCACATTGGCGATGCTCCTCGGATCCATCGCTACCAAACTGGCGGCCCCACCATAAACTGACTGCGGCGCTGATTTTCCAAGCACCGTGGTATTAGCCGGGGTGTTCACGCTAACATTGGTAGTACCCTGCAGAACGTGGGTGTGCTGGGGCAGTTCGGAAATCGAAAGCGTATGCGCCTGCTCGCCGCCCTTTTCGCCGAGCGTGTGACCGCTGCCGACGTGAATCGGCGTGCGCCCTCTCAAGTCAGGTAGGGCAAAGTTAACGCGCCCGTCGCCACCAAACGTAGTGCCCAGCAGGCTAAACAAGCCCTGGTTTTGGTTGATGGGCAATAGCTGCCCGTTAGCGAGCGCCCAGCCTTTGGGTGCAAATACGAAACTCATGATTCTGATTTCAGAGAGAAATGGTTCTGCCATATTCTTTACTCCCTACTTAATTAACCAGGACCACCCTTAACAGGCGATCCTAAAGCCGGATTGTCAACCCAAATTGAAAAGCTACGTGCAGTTGGGCTACTGACGGAAGACAGCCGCTGGTTCGGAAAGATCGGTTCAGGCTAATGACGACGGATTGGTGCCAGAGCTTTGAGACACCGTAACCTGAAGGAAGCGGCGCGGATTCTAATCGCAAGTCTCCGCGATTGCAAGCAAAATCTTTTGTTAATCAGAAACTAGTTGAACAACTAAAGAGTCGTTGATAAAAAACCCTGACTCAAAGTTAATCATTCACTCGTGCACTACCACCTTGAATCCGGCTGCTTTCCCGCGGCCGTCGACGATCAAAGCGTTACCTTGATCAGAGTCTTTCCTCGACGGCCCTTCCGGCAATCGGCGTTGGTCTATCCTATAACGCCTCTACCGCCCGCATAACGCGAGCTGACAGCGCAGACTTTACTTCTTCTTCTTTTTCGGCGGCGGGTTATTCAAATCCTGGACGTACGTCAACCGATTAATGGTTGCCACATAGCCCTGCGCCCCGTTGACGTCCGGGCCGGTCGGTACCAGAAGCAACGAAAATGTGCCCAGCGAAGGATGCACAAGTTGGTAAGTCTCCTGCTTCAATGCCTGGCTGCCACCCCGAAACTGCAGCGTAAAGCACTCGCCGCCTGTGGGGGCTGGCATGTTGTCAATCTGCTTCAGCGATACCTCGATGACTCCGGAAGCAGCATAAAGCTGGAAAATCGAGTTCAGTTGGGATTCAAATGCGGCCTTTGAAAACGTGCTTAATGGGTCAGGCGGGTCCTGGAGAGGATTTGCATACCAGTAGTTAGAGCTGCTACCGGAAACATTTCTCAGAGGGACCGCCGCAAAAAGAGCCGCGACCATACTCGCCTTAAGGAACTTTCGACGGGATGTCGACATTAACACCTCCAGAGTTTTCTAACCGGGTCGGAGAGTTGCTTCCGATCACCGGGCGGGCCCGAGGTCCGCTCTACCGATTTAACGACGCGCAGTCTAATATCTTTTTGCATATGTTTCAATGGCATTATTATTATTCTTTCGGACGGACGACGCACAACAAAGTTCAATGAAAACCAACACCACATTCCAACTGCGCCAGGGTGAATGTCTCAGCATTCGGCCCGCCACTCACGACGATGACCAATTCTTACTTTCGGTCTATGACAGCACGCGCCAGGAGGAACTCGACCAGGCTGAATGGCAGACTGGCCAACGCGAAGCGTTTCTCAAGTGGCAATTCGATTTGCAGCGCGGGGAATACGAGGCACGCTTTCCCGACGCGGAGTATTACGTGATTCTCCTCGACGATCGTCCGGCGGGAAGGATTTGGATTGGCACCGACGACAATCAGATGCGTTTACTCGATATCGCGCTCTTGCCAGAATTTCAGAATCGAGGCGCGGGCACGGTCTTATTGCGCTGGTTGATCGAACGGGCCAAAAGCGCGAACAAACCATTGCGGCACATGGTGTTTGTGCTCAACAACGAGGCGCACAAATTCTACGAGCGACTGGGCTTCGTGATCATCGAGGATTTGGGAGCGTATAAACACATGGAATGGAAGTCAGCACCGCCGCCGGCAGCGGGCGGTTGATCGTAGCGAGAAAGGGCTATGAAGCTTTAGATCAACCCCCCGCTACCGCAGGGGCTTCTGACTTGTTTTTGAAGTAATTAAAGACAGCTTCGTAGTGAAAACCGTTTGCATCACTAGAGATCGGGACCAGAAAAATATCAAACTCGCCCATCTGATCATGTTTGAAACGATAGGCTCGTTGCGGCAGGTAGTTGTTTGGCGGGCCCGTGAAGAAAACTGAAAAACGCTCCATCCCGGCTTGCTCGCTTTCCCGGGGAAAATACTCTTTCACCTTGGTCAACTCCAGATCGATCTCCTGCTGGTCATCGATCTGAACCTGGAATTTTGTGTTGAGATGTTGCGAGAACTCTTCCTCAGTTAGGGGAGCAGACATTCTGAGTTGACCTCATGATTTTGGTTGATCGTGGAGCGTCGTGAGTCTTCTTATTTCGAAGCGGCGTGAACCCGAGGGGATACTGACGACCACCTCGTCGCCTTCTTCCTTTCCCATCAGGCTGCGTCCAATGGGTGAGACTGTGGAGATTAGGCCGCCAGCCGGATCGCTTTCTTCCGGCGTAACCAGACGATAAGTCACTTCTTCCTCCCGCTCAGAATCGAAGAGGACCACCGTCGAACCATAGCCCGCCTTGTCATGCGGAATTCGCGAAAGGTCAATCGAAGCGACTTCGCTCATCCGCTGGCGCAATTCCCGGATGCGAGCCTTGACCATCGTCTGACGCTGTAGGGCCGTCTGATACTCGGAGTTTTCGCGCAAGTCGCCAAACTCGAGCGCGCGTTTAATCTCCTTCGGCAGGTGCACGCGCAGCTCGGACTCTAACTTGTCGAGCTCAGCCTGGAGTCTTTGTTTTACTTCAAGAACCATGAATGAATTGAATCAATGGTTCATTGAACCATTGAATAAATGAATTTAGCCTTTACTGTTGAGCGACTCTTCAATCGCCTGACGCATGAGCTGTGGCGTCTGGTAGACGTTGAACCCACTGAAATATTTAACGATGCGACCGTCCCGAGAAATCACAAAACTTTGAGGGATCACTGAACGCCCTTGCACGGCCTCGACCAGCGGCGCCGCTAACGTGCCATCATCCCAAATTATTTTGTAAGGAATGCTCTGCGCCTTCACAAAGTTCTTCACACGCTGCGGATCATTCTGTTCGTTGTAAGTTGTCGCGATGCCCAGCACCACGAGACCACGGGCTTTGTACTCGGTACTGATTTTAACCAATTCAGGCATTTCCAAACGGCACGGCCCACACCACGTCGCCCAGATGTTCAAGACCACTACTTTGTCCGCATAGTCCGAAAGTTTCAACGATTCGCCGTCGATGGTTTGTACCGAAGTTTCCCGCAATCCCACCGGGAGAGGAACTACTGCAAGCGGAGCCGTTCTCGGCGGCGGTTGATTTCCCGGACGATTGGCGGTGGGAGTGGTCGTGTTGGTGCGGACATTTCCATTCGAACTCCAACGGGAAATTGCATAGCCAACCACCAGTACGCCGACAATCAAGGTGATGGCCACGCGGCCGGGAGTCCAAAAGGAACTCTTCTCCGTTGCCTGAGACGACACCTCGGTGGCCTTTTTTGATGATTCCGTTACAGCCATTCTTCCTGCTTTCCTTGCTTAGTTTGCCGGCCCAGCGACGCGAAAGCTAACTACGCGATCCAAGTCTGCGCCAATAATGGCATATTCCCCCGGCATCAGCGAAGTGCGCGGGCGCAGTTCCATGAAAACCTCTTCGCCATTCTTGGCCAAACCGCGGGCCGCCGGCTTCACAATTTCTTCGGCTGAGATCGCAAAACCTTTCAGGCCTTTCTGGGCGATGGCCGTCACTCTTCGCGCGCCCTTGCGCGGTGTCAGCCAGACGAGCAGCGGAGGATGCGCGCCACCATGATCAATCGTAAAAAGGAAAACTCGCGTGTCGGCTGCCAGGACCGTGGCCGAGTGCTCTCCTTTCAACTCAACGTAACTGGTCCTGGTGCTACGGGCGATCTCTCCGGGACGAAGCGGCGTCTCGGCTTTCTCGAAGGGCAGCGACATCAACTGGTTGTGCTGATCGAGCACATAAATCAGACCGTGATCCGCAGGCGGCGCCGGAAAGAACTCCTGAGCAGCTCTGACGTGCAAACAGCAAACCAGCAACAAAGCAAACGCAAGACATCTTAAGAATGACCGGGTCGTCATAACGCAATTCCCCAAAGATACATCGTCTAACGGTACACACGCCTCCGGCGTGCAGCGATCCGAGTCAAAGCACGCCAGCGGCGTGCGTACCAATTCAACCTATGTCACCACATACTTGTCGTCAAGCAGCGCTAACATTAGACTCTGCTGGTGCATCAGGCTGGGAGCGGACGCCAGGGTTTCCGCGTTCATGGCATCCGAGCATGACTGAGAGTGCAAGCCATCCGCAGATCCGGAGCAAACTTATGATCAAGCCTTCAGCTTTTACCCGCATCGTCGTTCTCGCGTTAACGTCTGCCTTAACTCTGAGCACGACCCTGGCCCAACAGGACATCACCGGCGGCGCCGGATCCTTGCTGGCCGGCGCTGAGGTCGAGGCGAAACTGGGAAAAGGCATCTTCACGCCGGCACAAAATCGCACCCACGCAGCCAAACCGTTGGAAAAGAAAACCGTCGCCCGGTCAGCTCACACGTCGCGGCAAACCACGGCCAGTAACCGTCAGAGCAACAATAGCGGACGAGGCTCGAATCGGAACACGAACACGGGCGGAACGACTACTACGCCGGCGCTCGATGCGGATGACTACAACCAAAAAGGTGACGAATTGTTCGACGCCGGGCAATTTGATAAAGCCGCCGCGGCTTATCAGCAGGCTATTAAGTTACGGCCGGATTATCCTGAAGCGCACCTGAATCTCGGTGAAACCTTTTTCAATCTCGGTCGTTACGACGAAGCGATTGCCGCCGACCAAAAAGCGATCGCGCTCAAATCAGATTGGGCGGAAGCGTATCGCGCACTTGGCACTGCCTACCTGAAAACAAACAAGTCGCGCGAAGCGCTGGGAGCTTTGAAGAAAGCCCATGATTTGGGCGCGAAGGATGCGGAAACAACTGGCGCGCTCAGCCTCGCCTACTACGATGAAGGCGTCGCGGCTTACAACGCCGACCAGTTCACCGAAGCCGTTGCTGACTATCAGCAGGCAGTTACCCTCAATCCGAATTACGCCGAAGCCTTTGACAATCTCGGCGATGCTTACCGGCGCCTGAATAAACTTCCCGAAGCTGCCGATGCTTACAAACGCGCCGTCGCAATCAAGCCGGACCTGCTGGAAACCTACAGCAACCTGTCCTGGACTTACGACAAGTTGGGCCGTTATCCGGAAGCCGCCGACGCTTACAAACAAGTGATCCGGCTCAAGCCCGATGACGCCGAAGCCAATAACAACATGGGTTACGCGCTGGGCAAGAGTAAGCGTTGGCCGGAAGCGCTGGCCGCTTTTCAGCGCGCAATCCAGCTCAAACCGGATTACGCCGAGGCCTACAGCAATCTGGGTTGGGCCTACAACAATCTAAAAAACTATACGGCTGCAGTTGAGCCTTTGAAGAAATCAATTCAGTTAAAGCCGGCGCTGCCGGAAGGTCATTTCAATCTCGGCCTTTCGTATTTCAACTTGAAGCAACCCAACGAAGCGCTCGCCGAATTTCAACAGACAATTCAATTAAAGTCAGATTGGCCCGCAGCCCAGAATAATTTAGGAGTGGCGTATGGCACTCTGGGGAAATGGAAAGAGGCGATCATCGCTCACAAGGAAGCCGTCAGGCTAAATCCCAATTACGTTGGCGCTCACTACAACCTGGGTATTGATTATTGGAAGGGCGGCGACAAGAAGGCGGCTAATGAGCAATATGAAAAGCTCCGGACTCTGAATCCAAATAACGCAAAAGCGTTGTACCAGCAGATATATGGCAAGCCGGCGCCGAATTGAGAATTGACTCCCGTTATTTTCGGTCCGCGGTGCTGGGAGCTATTTCGACTGTCCGCGCATCGGAAATTCGATCGCCGGCATCATCCGCAACGAGCCGGCATTTCCTCTTGAGGCGGCGGTCGCACCGAACGAAAAATCAGCCGTGGCGGCGCCCTTCGACGGGACCGTGACCGTCATTGTTTTCTCAGTACCCGTGCTTCCTCCTTCGTGCCAGGCAACAATCGTGTAGGTGCCGGGCGGCAAGCCCTTGATCGCGAAGGCGCCGTTATAGTCCGTAACGGCGAAGAAGGGATGACGCAGAACACCAATATAGGCCTTCATCCATGGATGCTGATTGCACTTGACCGGCACCATCACTTCGGAGGAACTCAGCTTGTGACTTAGATTTTGGGCGCCTTTCGTTTGCGACATGTTCCACTCAGGATTGAGTTTGGGTGTGAAGTGAACGTTGTGAACTGTGGGATCATTGTTGCTGATAACAATGGTCTGGCCGGCCCTGGCACCGCTCACATGAGGGTTGTAACGGCATCCTTGCTGATCGAGAAACATCGGTGTTGGCGGCACCTCCCAGAGATAATCATCAATTTTCCGGCCATCCAAAAACGTTCCGTCCTTAACATAGACAAAAGTGTTTTTGAGTCTGCCATCAACACTGATCATCCAATCCTCAGTTGTCAGATTCGGAGCTTTCGCCGTGCAAATCGGATCGGCCGACGTGTCAATTCTGCTGAGCTCAGGCGGCCGCCCAACATACGACACGGTGCCTGAAATCGACCCTTCATTGCCGGTCGGCTGGTACAAAGAGACACTGCTCACCGGCGGCGCGAGCCGACTGTTATCAAGACTTTCCTTTCTAAACTGGATGATTCCTAAGCCCAGGCCGAGGAGGACCAATACCACACCGCCCACCACCAGCTTCGAGATGATTTGCGTGTTATCTTTTTTTCCGGCTGGGTCGTAATCGTCCACTCGCAAACCGACAGGGCCGGTTAAAGAAATGAGGAAGACCTGCAGCAGGCCCACGCCCTCCGGCTTATCTCTAATTGCGGCGACCACGGTTCGTGCAGCAGCAGAAGCTAACCACGCCGCGATAACCGCAAGCAGAACCGCCAGGAAACAAGTGAACGGCGTATATCTTAGGTAGCCGAGTATTTCAAGTCCCTTGGAAAGGATTATCGACACCCCAAACGCCAGGAGGGTAAGGAGAAAAACGCTGGAACCGATTATCTGGCCGACTCGCAGCAAGTTCCACATTCGCTCGCTCTGAATTACGTAATAACCCATGTTGCGGCCGAAGCTCTTGCGGTCCTCTTCAGTCAGCAGATCCAATTCCTTGCGGCTGAGCAGCAGCCGCCATTTTGATCCGGACGTGCGCCATAACTGCTCTTTCGTCCTCAAGTTCCTCAGAAAGTCGGTGTCAACAGTCTCTGAGGCGCCCGGCGTGATCGAAGTGCCCAGGGCATATTTCGCGAGTATTTGCGCTCGATCGCGCTCGCCAATTTCCGGCATGCGCAGTTTGATGTCGCCGGTTATTTGCTGTGAAGTAAGCTCAACCTGGTTGAGCATGGTGTCGGTCGAGCCGGCCGCACCGGTCGCATCGCCAAACGCCGCCAGCGTTTCTTCGAACGCGTACGCGGGGCGATAACCAATTTCCATGTTGTCCCAATAGTCGCGGGGAGTTGCTTGCATCTCTTTCGGCAAATACCCGGCAAGAACCCTGCGCGCGTAGGCTCTCGCGAGCTCGAGCTTATGCTTCTCAGCGTTTTCAATCCGCGTCGCAATCGGAAAGAACTCGATCTCGGAACCGTCAACGCCGGGACCTCGAAACGAACGGATTGATTGCAGAATGGCGGCGACGCCCTCGATGCTTTGGCGATTGAGGGTAAAGAAGGCGACGACCGTTTCGGGCATATGAATGGTGCAAATACCGGACGTATCTGAAACTCCGGTGCGGCTATCGATAAGCACCCAGTCGTAGTTTTCCCGCAGGTAATCCTTAGCTTGATCCAGCATGCGTGGACCGCCGAGTTCCCAAAATCGTTTCCACGAGAAACTGTTTACGCGTTCACTGTAGGTTGGCCCCTGCCGCCCGGCGCCGATAAAGTCGAGGTAGCCACCCGGCGGGAAAAAATCTTTGTCGCCGATTCGAGAATCAAGCCGCCGCGTTGCGTCTTCCAGCGCTTCGATTACGGCGCCACTTTCGCTAGGGGTATCCCGAGTCGCCGAAGCTTCAAAAGAAGAGGCAAGACGTACGCCGTCAAAACTCGGAGTGACGACCAGCCCCGGCCGATCGCCAACCGGCACCTGTTGAGCCGGCGAGCTCGTGACAGCAGCCGAGTGGCTATCAGCCCTTTGCACGGCGGAAACTGTCAAATCCCAAAACATGTCGATCAACCCGTCCGTCTCGAACAGATCGGGGTCAGCCAGAAATGGTCGAAAGTAACGATGCAAGCCTGGGGCTTCCAGATCCCAGTCCATCGCCATTACTCGCTTGCCGCTGGCTGCGAGAATCCACGCGAAGTTTGCGAGTGCCATGGAGCGGCCGGTTCCGCCCTTATAGGAATAGAAAGTGGCAATGCGTCCGGGGTCGTTCCGCATTTCAGCTGCCTTCTGCGCGTGGCCCCTGAAGTATGGGGAGCTTTTCGCCGTTCGAGGTTGCGTCGATGCTGCGCGTACTTTCAGCGCGCAGGCGGAAGAAAAGATGACTCAGTTCAGTGACTCGTTGTTCCGAGTCCGCAGACAGAGGGAGGATACGTGTCGTCATTTCGCTTTCTGCAATCTTAAGCTGCGTCCCGTTAAGAGCGGGAACAACCATAGAACCCTTCCAGTCTGATGAACGAAGTATCTCGGTCAACGCAGTACGCTCCGGCGTCTCGTTAGCCCACACGCTCGGGTCTACCACCACCAAAGGGCTTACGCGAGCCTTTGACAACCGGACCAAATAGTCGAGCAGCCGCGTGGACTGAGATGGGACTGCCGGATTCACCGCAGCATGGAAAACAGAAAACCTCTCGGCCAAACCGGCCTTGCGAATATCGGCGAATAATGAGGAAAGCGCCGGGTCGGTTGTCGTGGGCTCGCCAGGTGTCGGTTCGGAAATCAGGTAGTCAGCAAAATCAACTGCTGTCGTGCAAGGTTCGAAAGGACGTGGAGTGATATAAAACGCAACGATAGAGGTCAGCGGAGTTGGGCGCTGGGTTAGCAGGGCTGACGGACGCGAGGGTTGCTGCTCCACACCGTTTAAATGTTTGGACCAATCGAATTTGAAAGCGTTGACCGCGTCCGCAAAGCCAATCGTTTGCCTCGACGGCAATTTCTGCATGTCCCGAATAACCTCGACGAACGCGTCCAAAAGCTCTTCGTAATATTTTCCGCCACGAACACACTTCTCCATTCCTTTTCTCCGATACCGCTCGATTGCTCTTCGTCGTTCGGGATTGCCGGGCGTAGCCGCAGGCAGGTCTTCAATCAGCCTAAGTATTTTTGGGATCAGTGAATCTTTAATCCCGTTAGTGGAATAAGCAGAATCCGGATACCAACGGATTGGCATAACGTTGGCCACACCCGTAAGCGATCCATTTGCATCAATACCAAGAGTGGAACTGCGTAATAAGAACACCGCCACCTCTTTTCCGCAGTTTTCTCTATTGAAGTAAAGCGGACTGAGGACCGCGACAAAGGCATTATCCTTACTCAACGCCCGACTGAGGTTTTCGTCCCAGTTGTCGCCTTGCGGCACTCGTTCGTCAATTGTACCCAGCCGGGTTTTCGGATCCAGATTAACACCCGCCCAGGCCGCCAGCTTCTGCTCAAGATCTTCGAAGAAGGACAGAAGGTATTTGCCCGGCGCTTCGCGATCCTGGCGAGCGTGTGAGAAGAAAAATGTGGGAAAGTCTGCCATGGCCTCAAGCTATTTGGAGGAAGTTGTTATTGTTAATACGTAAAGCCAACCCTTGAAGTAAGCGAGAAGATAAATCCCAATCAGCCCCAAATAAATCGGAAAGATCGACCATGAAGTGACCGTCGAAAAGATGGAACTGATTTTGAGCGGGGCACTCGCTTCAAAGAAATCCTGAGATTGATATTTATTAGTCCGGATTTTGGTTGTGATTCGACCGTAGAGTTGCCGATAGGCTCTCTCTTGAGTGAGATACATTGAATCCACAAAACCGAAGATGATCACGACTACGGCCGCAAAATGAATGATCCCGGGTGTGTGTGTCGCTCCCGCCAGGCTGACAAAAGCTCCGACCAACGTCAGGCACCACGTTTTGCAAGAGGCGCTGTTGTTGGCCAGGCGATTTATGATCCCCTGAAGCAGATTTATGTGCGCAATGACTGCCGCGTTGTCGGCGGGCAAAACTGTCGTCGTGGTGTGTTGGGAGCACGACATTGAATTTACGTCCGGAAAAACGTGAAGTTTGGCTTCGCGTCGCGGATTTTAACTTAGTATGTCCGCGCCGACAAGGTTTTTTGTTGGCGCCAGCTGTAAGCGAGGATGAGGGATGATTTTATAGTATGTCCTGAGCCCGCAAAGTAATAATCGTCGCAATCACCAGCCCAAAGAACATCAGCATCAGCACGAATGGATCGAGGATGGCGTTGCCCCAGGGATGAAGGAAATTTATGTAATTGCTCAGGTCCTCGGGCAGCTTGTCGGCTTCATGAATCTTCGGAACCGGCTTTAATTTAGGGGCCTCAGGCTGGTTTGACTGGACTCCGCTTTGCAGGTCCTTTATGTAGTCCTTCATCTTCCGCTCGTATTCCTTCGAGTCGGCTTCGGCATCTTTCTTGTAATTCTCAACATCTTCCCGGGCTTTCGCGATGTGATCGTCGTTCAGCTCTTCGTAGTGCTTGTAGAGTCCCTTCCCTTTGTTCTCGCCGTCCGGATTAGAGCCTTCTTCGTCGAGCGTGTCCAGGGTCGAAAACCGCTTGATGCCATCGTAGGCCCAGGTCGCCGGTACCACCGTGCTGATAACGCGCGCCATGTTTTCCGGCACACCTACCAATCCACAAAAAAGGATCTGCGGAATCAGAATCAACGGCACCATGCTGGTGGCCATCTCGGAAGTCTTCACGATCGCTGAGATGAATAAACCCAGCGCGATTCCCACCATGGCTGTGATCAGCATGATCGTGACTTGCGGGATGGCCCAACCCGGCACGCTCAACAGACCGGTGTAGTGCATGAACTTCAAAGAGCCGTACAGCAGCAGGCACTGCAAAGACACGATGATCGCCAGGACAAACAGTTTTGATCCGACGTAAGGAAACAACCGCAGGTTGACCATCCGCTCGCGCGTGTACACCGCGCGCTCGCGAATGATTTCGCGCGAAGCCACCGAGGTCCCAAACCAGATCGCCACCAGGGCCATCACGAAGTAAGGAAAGTCGCGGGGCAATTTGTCGCCCACCACCAGAAAAGTCAGAAAGGCAATAATCGGCGCCTGGCCAAACAGAATCAGTAAATTGAATTTGTCGCGCGTCAACACCTCGAGATATCGCCGCGTCAAAGTAGCCCACTGCCGTACCGCATCGAAGATGCTCATCCGGCGCTTGGGCGGCGCCGCGGCGCGTCCGTCGCGCGGCAAACCGCTGAGCGGATCGACAACGTTGCGCCGGTATTGCTCAGTCTGCTGGAACTTCTTCTTCCAATCCTCGGCGACTTGCTCTGAGATTTGCTCGCGCTGTTTTTTCCGCTCACCCGCCTGTGCTTTGCTGGCGTTCGGCGGCAGCGCTGGCAGAGCGGCCAGCTGTTGGTCTACCGGACCTTCCAGTTTGTCGTACAGGTCTTTGAAGCTGTCCGCTTTGACGTGGGCCAGCGCTTCCTGCGGCGCGCCATAGAAGACCAGCTTGCCGCGCATCAGCACCACGATTTTGTCGAACAGCTTCACGTTCTCCATCGCGTGCGTGGTCAGAATTACAGTACGGCCGCTTTCCGCAATCTGGCGGAAGAGCTTCATGATCTTTTCTTCCGTCGCCGGATCGAGCCCTGAAGTCGGCTCGTCAAGAAAGATCACTGAAGGCTTGGTAATCAACTCTACGGCGATCGAAACGCGTTTGCGCTGACCACCGGACAACTGTGAGATCGGAACGTCCCGCCTTTCTGAAAGGCCGGTAACGTCCATCACTTCGTTTACGATTTGATCGATTTCACGTCGGGACACATCGCTGGAAAGCCGGAGCCGCGCAACATAATAAAGCGTGCGATAAACGGTAAGCTCGCGATGAATAATGTCGTCCTGCGGAACATAACCGATCGATTGCTTGAGCGAATCAAGATGGCGGTACAAATCGAGGTTGTTGATCAGGACGTGACCGCTCGATGCCGGTCGCATGCCGTTGAGGGAATCCATGAGCGTCGATTTGCCCGCACCCGAAGGACCCAGCAAGCCGACAAACTCGTTTGGTTGGATCGTCAGGCCGACATCATCAAGCAATCTGATTGAGCCGCCGCCTGATCGGTTCTTGACGACCTTCGCAATGTTGATGCAGTCGATGCGTGTCTTTGAACGCGTGTCGTAGACCGCAACTCCCTGGGCTGAATCGGCCTGTAAAACGAACGGTCCGATTTGAATTACATCGGAAAGTTGCACCCCACGACGGCCGCTGATTCGTTCGCCGTTCACGTAGACGCCGTTGGTCGAGCCGGCGTCTTCGACGGTGACGTTGCCATTCGTGCGCACGAAACGGGCGTGATGATTCGAGATCTGTAAGCCGTCGAGGCGCACGTCGTTGTCCGGAGCGCGACCCACGGAAAGCTGCGGCCTGGTCTCGAATGAGAGACGGGCCAACAACTGAGGCTGTGAACCGCCCTGAGGAGCAACCGGCTGCAAAGTTCCCGAGGTCGAAACAATTGTTCCGCCCCGAGCCATCGCGGCAATTTGATTAAAGGCTGGCGGAATTAGATTCTGACTCGGAGTGGGAGCGCCCGGCTGGACTATGCGATGCGGCGGCGCCGGATGCGCCGGATCGATCAAGCGCAACAGGGGACCGCCGGCCCCGAGTTGAATCTCGTCGCGATCAAACAACGGCGCCGATTCGCTGATGCGCTGGTTGTTGACGAGCGTGCCGTTAAAGCTCTTGAGATCGGTGATCGCGAATTGATCACCGCTTTTTCTGATCTCCGCGTGACGGCGCGAAACCACGGCGGCATCGGCATCGATGACGACTTCCCCTTCGGGATCGCGTCCCATCCGCGTCACGTCTTTAGTCAGTTCAATCGGGCGAGTTTGCCCCGTTCGTGAATCAATCAACTCCAGGCGCGCCGGAGTGCTTCGCGGCGCCGCACTCGGAGTTCGAGGCGGAGGAGCCGGAGTTTTTGACGCCGGGCGCGCGGTGACTGGCGCCCGATCGACCACCAGACCCGGGTCGCGAAACGTCTCCATGCGCGCCATGCCTGACGATTTTGGATCAACGTCCGCGACGGGTGTTTGTTCTATGCTGACAACTCGGAGGATTGGTCCGCCACTGCCAAACTGAATCTGGGCGCCCACTCGCACTTCAACCGGCGCGCTGATTTGCTGACCATTGACGAACGTGCCAAAACGCGAATTGGCATCGATCACAGTGACGTGGCCTTCGCCCAGCCGGAACTCGGCGTGCTTGCGCGAGACCATCGGCCATTGCTCCTGGGAAAAGAAGTAATGACAGACCGCCGGGTCGCGACCAATCAGGACCTTGTCATTGGTGAATGAGCGCTCACCATGCAATTCACCGTTTCGATCTTCTGCGAGAACAATTTTCATGAGTTAGGGAGCACAAGTAGATCCATTGCGCTCATGAATGAATAAACTGAAGCGGGATAATTCGCAAGTTGAAAACTTAGTAGTGTCGTACTTTGCGGTTTTTCTTTGCGGCTTTGCGCCTTTGCGTGAGTGTCTCGGATGAAAAGGCTATGTTCACGCAAAGACGCCAAGGCGCAAAGATACGCAAAGTCAAACTAAGACACTACCGAAAACTTGCGTTACTTTCCAAAACGAAATGAATCAAGCATCATCGGCAGTTCACCTTTGACGCCCACGTCGTTGACAGTTTTCAGCTCATCCGCCAGCGAAGTCGCCAGCATTAAGAGCGTCACACCGCTGGTTCCGCCATTGACCGGCGGCAGAAAAATTACGCGGCCCCAAATCTTAATGTCGCCGTGCTCGGTGTTGCGCGAGATGCTTTCGAAACGAAATTCGTAACCGTCGTACGCTCCGACCTTGACGGAACCTTCAGAGACCTTGCGATATTCGCTAAAGCCCTTCGCAAACTGTGAACTCAGATTAGCGGCGAGACCGGGAAAAGCCGCGCGGTCACCTTCTTCGGAACCCGCCGAGGCATACCAACCGACAGCAAAATTCTCCTGAGTAAAGTCGGGCGGCAAGCGCCGCTCGACCTTGGCAAAGTTGCTGGCGCCAGCGACGCCCGCTTTCGGATCCTTCTGCCAGTGTTTCGGGTAATAGAACGAGAAGTCGACGTAATGCTCCGCGAGTTTTCCGTCGAGCCGGTCTTTCGAGTTTGTGAACTGGACCGCGTCGGCCGGCGGCGAGTACGGCGGCACCTCTTTCACATTGTCGGTCTTGGGCGTTGTCTCGTTGGGCGTGTTGGCGGCGGTTGGTGTCGGTTGCCGCACAGGCTCGGTGTTATCGTTTCGGACTTCGCGACTCTTCTCCAATATCGGCCGCACCACAAACCAGTAAGCTGCGCCCAGTCCGCCCAGGCCAAGCACAAACAGAACAGCCAGGATTCCCAGCACCAACGGCAGCTTTGATTTCTTTTTCGCCGAAGCCGCAGCATGGGCCGGCACCGGAGCCGTAGCCGCGGCGACGGCCGCGTTGGTTGGAAGCGGGCGGCTGGCAGCCAACGGTGGCGGAGCAAATGAAGCCATCGTGAGCTGACCCACGTCGTCAGACGAATTCTGCAGCGGCTGAGACGGCGCGTTGATTGGACCAGAGCCTTGCGGCGGCGGCAGCGGCGCACTCGAATACGGCGGCGGCAGCGGCGCGCTCGAAGGCGGTTGCGGCAGCGGCGCGCTCGGCGGCGGCGGTTCAATGGGGCCAGAACGTCCAGTAGACCACGGCGAAGGTTGCGGCGGCATCGAAGCCGGCATTAAGTCGCCGGTAGTCACGGAAATATCGGAGGTAGTCTCCGGCGGCTTTGCCATGATCGTTTTAAAAGGATCAAAGTCGCCGCTCGGCTGTGGCAATGTTTCTCTGGGGATGACTTTGGTGGCTTCTGGATCAAACTGGGTAGTGCCCAATTCGGCCGAGTCCAATCGCACAGTCTCTCCCTGGGCCAGGCCGGCAGAGACGGTTACTAAAGAGGTGCCGTCTTTGGTGCAGAACTTCTGCGAGTCGTTTGCGTAGGTGCGGTTACAGTTAGGACAACGTTTCATTTGGTATCTCGACGAAATTAGGGGGTCACTTTTGCGCGCGCCGCCGCAATCCTGGCTTGCAAATCAGCATTCTGGGGCTCGAGCTTCAAAGCGCGATCATAAGCCCGCAACGCGTCCTTGGGCCGGCCGGCTTTCATGTATCCATCGCCAACTCCGCCAAATCCAAAATTGCCGGCTAGCTCTCGGCGATTAGCATCGTAGGCCAGAGCTTCGGCCTGTTCGTAAGCGGCGTAGGCATCGTCCCACCGTTCCAAAGCCAGGTACACCCGACCGAGCAGGTTGCGAGCCATGAAGAACTTCGGATTGACTTCAATCGCATTCTTCAGGATCGGCTCAGCCTCACTGTACTTGCGCGTCGCCGTTAGGTACCGGCCCAGCAGGAACAGAGCGCCGGGATTCTTCGGGTCCAGTTGCACAGCGCGTCTCAGCACCGGCTCCGAATCGGCCCACTGATACTCGGCCTGCATGGAATCGGCGATCAGCACGAGGGTCGGCGCATCCTGCTGAGCTTTGTCGATTGCGGCCTTGAAAATGGGTTCAGCTTCACCCTCGCGTTTCAGCCGGATCAGTACTCGCGCCAGGTGCACCTGCGCGACGACGTTGTTTGGATCCAACTCGACGGCGCGCCGGAAAGCCGCTTCGGTCTCAGCATTAACGAGGCCTTTGGCAACCATGGCGACGCCTACGCGATCAAAGGCGACCCCGTTGTTTGGTTGCAATTGGGTAGCGCGCCGGGCGTACATTTCGGCGTCAGCGAAACGTTTCGCATTGCCCGCGCCGGTGCGCGGCTGGACCAGAACGAAACTGAGCGCGATCAAAGCGTCCGGATTGGTGGGAGCAAATTCAACGGCCTTTCGATACGCCTCTTCGGCATCGTCCCAACGCTGCTGATCGACAAAAACATTTCCCAGCCCCTGAAAACCACGCGTGTCATGCACCTTTATTTTGAGGGCTTCGCGATAGAACTTTTCCGCAACCGGATACTGCCGTCCGTCGCGCGCGTCGTTGCCGCTGGAAACCAACTCGAGGAATTTCTCTTCTATCTCAGCCGGATCCGGGTTTGCGTCCGGGCGCGTTGAAGGACCAGGGCGCGGCGGACGCGGCGGGCGGTTCGGATTTGCGGCCGGACGCTTCGCTTCGGGGTTCTTGGGTCGAAAAATGCCGGCGCCTCCGATCAGCGCACCTCCCGTGTCCTGCGCATACACCATCGCGCTGCACAGTAAAAGCAGACCGCAGCAGAGCGCGACGCGCACCTTAATCAAGTTTAATGAGGACCTGTATTTCTGAATCATTGATGCCTCCGTATACGTGTCAGAACCCCTGAGTTAGCAGGGCGGATTTCCTATTCACTCAACCCGAGGTTGATTCTGCACGAACGAGGAGAAGTGAATAATCTTGCGCGTTGATTTTGAGGAAACCCGCTTGCGAAAGCAAGTTGCGGACGATGAGAGGACGTCGCTAAGAGCTCACTTTTACCAGCCTGAAGCCGAGCACCGGATTTTTGTAGTTAGGAGCAAACCAATCGCGCATCGTGCCGCTGACCTTGTTTGCGGTACTGCTGTAGCTGCCGCCGCGCACGACGATCCAGTCTTTGTATTGGGCCGGCAGCTGCAACGGATTGCCTTTGTACACGGAGGCTTTTGATGAGGTCCACTCCCAAACGTTTCCAATCAAATCCTGCACACCCCAACGATTTGCTCCCTGTTGATAGGTGCCAACCGGTTGTTCTTTTCCCACCCTGGTTTCAGCGGTCGCCGCGCGCCCGTCCGCCCACTCATTGCCCCACGGGTAGAGATTATCTTTCTCGCCGTTGCGGGCCGCGTATTCCCATTCTTCTTCGGTCGGGAGTCTATAGGTCGCGCCGTCCCGCTTCGAACGCCATGCGGCAAACGCAACGGCATCGTCATAAGACACGTTGTTCACCGGCAGCAGCTCCAGGCCCACGGGAGGTTTGGGGCTGCCCCACTGTTCAGGCGGATTATGATTGGTTTGCTTCACGAACTGACCGTACTCAGCGTTCGTAACTTCATTTTTGTCCATCTGAAAACCGTTCAGGGTGACTTCATGAGCCGGCCCTTCAGTGGCCAATGAATCGTTGCGACCCATTTGAAACTTGCCGGCGGGAATAGCGATCAGGTCGGCCTTGATCGTCACCTCGCCAGGATCGTTTGTCGTACCCGGTCCGATCGTCGTCCCGGTGTTTTTTGATTTGAGTAAGAGGTAGCCACCCACGCCGCCGCCAATTAATAGAACCAGCAGCACCACCAGCACGATTGGCAGCACCGGACTCTTCTTTGGCGCCATGCTGACGTCCATGCGCGGAAAGGGATATGCTGAGGTGCCAGGAAAACTGACATCGCCGCCGGTGGTCATGCCGGCGCGTTGAATCTGAGTAGAGTCCGGATCGAAGGCGCCGGTTGCGCCCGGCTTTGGCGTCATCGTTGAAGCCAGTTGGGTTAGCTTCTCTTCGAGAACCTTTGTCTGGGCCGCAACTATTTCCTCCAGCTGCTTCCGTTCTTTCGCTTTCTCGGCTTCTTCCTCCTGGCGTTTCTTCTCTTCCTCTTCAGCGAACTTCTTTTTCGCTGCCGCCTCTCGGGCTAACTCGCGTTGCGCAAATAACGTTTTGTGATCTTCTTCAGCCAGCGACGCCGCGCTGATGGTGCCCGCGTGCGGGTCAAAGGCGGTATTTCCTCCCGGCGGTACGGTCTGACTGGCCGGCGATGGGGTCACCAGAGTTTTTGAGGGATCGATCGAGGCGCTGCTGTCGCCGGTTCGCTTCAGGTGCGCGCTGGCCATCGACATCGCCTCACGCAACTCTCTGGCAAAATCATCGGCCGATTGCGTTCGATGCGAAGCCTCTTTCTCGAGCGCATGCCGCACGACTGCCTCGATCTCGTGCGGCACCTCGGCGCCCTTGGACTGGAGCGAAGGGACATCCGAGGTCAAATGCTTTTTCATGATTGACGGAATCGAACTGCCCTTGAAAGGCACTTCGCCGCAAAGCATCTGAAAGAGCATGACGCCGAGACTGTAAACATCCGCACGCGCATCCGGGGGGTCGTCCGACCACTGCTCCGGCGCCATGTAAAACGGCGAACCCATCAAGCCTGTCGTCTGCGCCGCGATGAATGAACCAAGTAACTCGCCCGACTTAATCTTGGCCAAACCAAAGTCGAGAATCTTCACCGCCTCCGAGATCGGCATGTCGTCACAAATCATGACGTTCAGCGGCTTCAGATCGCGATGAACGATTCCCTGCCGGTGCGCTGCGGCAATACCACCGCAAATCGGCTGCATCAATTCAAAGGCCCGCACCGGAGACATCGCGCCTTCTTCCGCCATGATGTCCTGCAACGACTTGCCCTGGACGAACTCCATCACCAGAAACGGCATCGTGCCGCGCACGACTCCAAAGTCAGTTACGGCAATAATGTTTTGATGACGAATTGCAGCCGCAGCGAGAGCTTCCTGGCGAAAGCGCGTAACCAGATTCGGATCATTGCCGACCAGATCCGGCAGAATGATTTTGATGGCGTGCGATGTCTTTAGAAAGATGTGGCGGGCTTTGTAGACCACGCCCATCCCGCCCTGGCCGAGACGCTTCTCGAGCTGGTAACGGCCGTCAAGGATTGGCTCACCTGCGATCGACGTAGTCGTTTCTGCCGCGTCATTCGGGCAGAAAGCAACATCGTCGGGGAAACAGGTGCGACAGGTTGGACACTCTTTCATCCGATGGTTCTACAACTAACTACGGCAAACCCCGCGCGGGTTAAGACGTTCGCAAAAAAGATTTTAGCGGTAGATGTGCGAGCAGGCAAGAAGCTATTTCACAAGCCTCAACGTTGCTGCCGACTCAAGCGCTCTCATTCACACCTCGCTTCAGCGAGGTGTTCTCGCGGGCATTGATTCTGGCTAACCGCTTTAACGGTTTCAAATCGAAAGCCGTTGAAACGGCTTCCAGCAAACCAAGCTCTCCGCTATCACCTCGCTAAAGCGAGGAGGTGTGATGGAGAAATCCTCCCTATCAACCGCTTACTATTTCACCACCACATTCACCAAGCGCTGCGGCACCACGATCACTTTCACCACCTGATGCCCATCGATGAAGCTCTGCACTTTGGGATCAGCCAGCGCCAGCGCGCGCAGATCAGCTTCGGAAATGTCCGGCGCGACGATCACCCGCGAACGCAGCTTGCCGTTCACCTGCACCGGAATTTCCAGCTCATCTTTCTTAGCCAGTTCGGGATCGGCGACCGGCCATGGAGCAGCTTTCAACAGACCGCCTTGATGGCCCAATCCTTCCCACATTTCTTCGGCAACATGCGGAGCGTATGGCGTCAGCATCACGACCAGAGCTTCGATCGCTTCACGCGCCGCAAGGACCTCGCCTGGAGACGACGAAGCCGGATCGACATTGAATTCGCTGAGCGCATTCAACAATTCCATCAGCGCGGCGACATTTGTGTTCAGATCCAGCTTCTCGAAATCGCTCGTCACGCGTGCGATCGTTTGATGAGTTTTGCGCCGCAGCGCCCGAACCGCATCGGTACGCAGCCCTCCGGGCTGCTCTTCGCTGGAACCATCGCCCGAGGCAGCACGCGGGACGCGTGCGTACCGGTGGACCATCGTCCAGACCCGGCGCAGAAATCTCACGGCACCTTCAATTCCGCTTTCCGACCAGCGCAGTTCGTTTTCAACCGGCGCGGCGAACAGCACAAACAGACGGGTCGCATCGGCGCCAAAGGCTTCGATCATTTCGTCCGGATCGACACCGTTGCCCAGGCTCTTCGACATGGCTTTCCATTCGTTGGTCCCTTCGACCAGGTTGGTCACCATTCCCTGAGTCAGCAGGCGCTTCACCGGCTCGCTGAAGTTCACCAGGCCCATGTCGCGCATGACCTTGGTCCAGAAGCGCGTATAGATCAGATGCATGACGGCGTGCGAATCGCCACCGATGTACTGATCTACCGGCGTCCACTTCGCCGCGATTTCCGGACGGAACGGCATTTCGTCATTGTGCGGATCGAGGTACCGGAAGAAATACCAGGACGAATCAACAAACGTATCCATCGTGTCGGTCTCACGCTGAGCCGGTCCTCCGCATTTTGGACAATTGGTATTGAGAAATTCCGGGACATTCTTCAAAGGCGATTCACCTGTACCCGTGAAGGTCGCCCGGTCGGGCAGCATTACCGGCAAATCCTTTTCGGAAACCGGCACCATGCCACAGTCATCGCAGTAAACAACCGGAATCGGCGCGCCCCAGAATCGTTGCCGCGAAATGCCCCAGTCGCGAATCCGATAAGTTACCGCCGGACCGCCGAAATTCTTCTCGGCCGCGTACCCGGCCATTTCCCGCATTGCCTCGGTCGAAAGTCTGCCGCTCCACTCGCCGCTGTTAACCAGCACGCCGTATTCGACAAAGGCATTCTTCATTTCCATCGACTGGTCGCCACCCGGCGCAGTCACGGCCGGTTCATTTTGCTGACCATGAACCACCGGGGCGATGACCTGTCGCACCGGCAAAGTGTATTTTTGCGCGAACTCGAAATCCCGCTCGTCATGCGCCGGCACGCTCATCACCGCTCCGGCGCCGTAATCCATCAACACATAGTTCGCGACCCAGATCGGCAGCAACTCGCCGCTGAAAGGATTGATGGCCAGTTGCCCGATGTTGATTCCCAGCTTCTCTTCTTCCTCAGCCGCGTCCGCAGTCTTGATGGCCCTCGCTTCTTTCACGGTCTCGGCAAAGGCGTTCACTTCTTCTTTTAAGGACGAACCTTCCAGCAACGTCCGGAGCAGCGGATGTTCGACAGCCAGGACGATCGCCGTCGCGCCAAAGATCGTGTCGATACGGGTGGTGAATACCCGAACCTTGTCCGACGTGTCTTTTACCTTGAAGTCGATGTAAGCGCCTTCACTACGGCCAACCCAATCGCGTTGCCGCTTGATGACCTTTTCAGGCCAACCGCTTTCGATTTCTTTAATGTCGGCGACCAGGTCTTCCGCGTACTTCGTAGTCCGCAGGAACCATTGTTCGATCTCTTTCTTCGTGACCGCCGTGCCGCACCGCCAGCAGATTCCGCCCGAAGACTGCTCGTTCGATAACACAGTCTCCTCTTTTGGGCACCAATTGACGGCCGAAGTTCGTTTGTACGCCAGATCGCGTTCCAGCATTTTCAAAAAGAACCACTGGTCCCATTTGTAGTAGTCAGGCCGGTGTGCCGCGATTTCGCGCGACCAGTCATAGCTGACACCCAGCCTTTGCATCTGTCCGCGCATGTGCGCGATGTTTTCTTCGGTCCAATCACGCGGTTGGATGCCGCGCTTGATGGCGGCCTGCTCGGCCGGCTGGCCAAAGCTGTCCCAGCCAATCGGATGCAGCACGTTGAATCCGCGCAGGCGCTTGTACCAGGCGAGCGCGTCTCCGATCGCGTAGTTGCGCACGTGGCCCATGTGCAAAAACCCCGAAGGGTAAGGCAGCATTTCGAGCGCATAAAACCTGGGCCGGGGATCATCTTCAGAGGCTTCAAACGCCCGGCTCTCAGCCCAGCGCTTTTGCCATTTTTCTTCAATTTTTTCCGGAAAATATTTCTCGTCCATGGTCTCGGTCCTTACAGTAATCTGCGTCAATTACAAACGCGGATCGCACAAAGCGTTTATTAAAACATGCTCGCGCGTGCGCGCCTAACACTTGAATTGATTTGGGATTCGCCGCCTCGCGAGCCGAGCTTAAGCCCGGAGCCAGAGCGGCACCGTAAGAAGGAGTTTGGCAAATGAGTCCTGAAACATCATGTGCGATTGATTCTAGCGAAAGTCCGTTTGGACGTCCAGCTTTAGGCACGGCAGAGCAGCGTCTAAGTTAGTGTTCTCCCTGTGTCTCTGTGCCTACCTCTGTGTCTCTGTGGTGAAATGGCCTGGGAATAACTCACCACAGAGGCACAGAGAACTCACCGAGACACAGAGAAAAGGAAAATGAGGACACCACCGGACAGCCGTCGATTTTTTTCCATGTATGAGGTCAGTACCGGGAGCGGTAGCGACCGGGTGGTACGCACGCCTCCGGCGTGCTGAGTCAACATTGATCGCTTCTTGTAATAGCACGCCAGAGGCGTGCGTACCGCCCGTCGCTACCGCTCCCGGTACTGACTACAGCGCTCAGATCACTTCGCCGGTCTTAGCAACCACGTAAACACCAGCACCACCAGACACAGCGCGATGATCACTTCCGCCCAGAAGAAGGAAATGAAGTCGCTATACGTACCGATCGGCGGAGTGCCGGGTTGGGCATTACGCACTGTCGCAAAGGCGAACAGCAACGCCGCCGTGAACGAGAACATTGCCAGTTCAACTTTGCGTCCCCGCAATACGACACTCAGAGTCAAAAGCAGCACCGAGATCGTCAATCCCCACATCATCACCATGACGAAAAGCGAAAAGAACTTGGTCGTCGAGGCGCGTGAAATCGTCATATCGATTCCTACTAAATCGTTCTGGCTTTCCTTGGCTTTGGCGGCGGCAATTTTGAATCCGGAAATCGAGCCGGCAAAATCGACCCCGATGGGAATCTCGTCGTCCTCATCCTCCTCTTTGGCGGCGGCTTCCGTCTTTTTTGCGGCATCTTCTTTCTTAGGCTCTTCCTCAGCGGCGGCCTCAGGTTTTGGCGTCGGAGAAGGCGCAGCTTCGGCCGGTTTCGCAGCTCCGGGTTCAGCGCTCTTCTTCTCTGGTTTCCCCGGAACGAAATACATCTCGAGATAAGCTTTGTGTTTGTCGAAAGGGTAATCCGTCACCAGTCCGTCATACATTTGGACAACGACTTCCATCGGATTCATTTTCTTCCCCTTGGGAAAATCAGTCTCCTGCTTGCCGGTGGCCCCGTTCACAAACAGCTTCACATCACGGGCCAAAATACCATCATCCTTTGTGTAGCTACCCTTGGGCAGGAATTCCAGGCGCGCCACGATGTCCCCTTTGTTAGGATCGATGGACACCAGCGTCACGTCGACCTCGATATGATTCGGATCTTTCTCCCCAAGATCAGAAACCGACGCCGAGCGTTTCTCACCTTCACTCTTATAAATGTTGAGTACCAGAACCAATCCGACTGCAAACAAAATGACCACCACAACCGTGATGATGATGTCCTTAGCTTTGAGTTTTTCAGACATTGAACCGTCTCCTTAACGGGGCTAGAGATATTAAAAACAAGGTGAGAGCTAACTTTGGTGGATGCGAAAAGCCGCCAAAGAATATCCGCGAACACTGATCGAGGCAAGCCCACAATGTTTGTGACACCGTGGCTGGAGGCCTAAATTTGGCTCCCAGTAGAAACAATTCAAAAGTTCAACTAAGTTACGGCTCTGCCACGCTGATGTGCGGCAAGTCTTTGACTGGAATCCCGAATGAGAATCCAATGCGAGCTACCTTGAGTTATGGCTCTGCCACGCTGATGTGCGGCAAGTCTTCGACTGGAATCCCGAATGAGAATCCAATGCGAGCTACCTTGAGTTATGGCTCTGCCACGCTGATGTGCGGCAAGTCTTCGACTTGCCGTCAACCGCCTCCCTCTTTTTCGGGTCTCCGACCCCGGTCATAGACCGTTGGATCTTAAAGAGGCCTCACGGCAAGTCGGAGACTTGCCGCGCATCGGAGTGGCAGAGCCAGGACTTCGCAATCAGCCTTGGACGAAAGATCGCAACGCTTCCAGGTTTTTTAGATCAGCCCGCGGATCATCGTAGGGAGTTTCCAGAATGAAGGCGGCGTGGGCCAGTTTGGGATGTTGCGCAAAGCGGCGCAGCGCGTCTTTTCCGATGTGTCCTTCGCCGATATGCCAATGCCGATCGACCCGCGAGTTGTAAGGCGCGCGCGAGTCGTTGAAATGAACCGCGCGAACATTTTTCAGTCCCACGGTGCGGCGAATAACTTCAATCGTTGCTTCCAGTCCTTCCTCTTCGCGAATGTCATAACCGGCAGTAAACGAGTGCGCCGTGTCGACACAAACACCGAGCGAAAGCTTCGGACATTTCTTCATAATTGCGCGCAAGTGCTCGAAACGATGGCCGATGCATTCGCCCTGGCCCGCAGTATTCTCCAGCAAGATCCGCAGCCGTCCCAGCTTCAAACCTTTGCACGCAACCTGAAGGCTGAGCGCGCAAATTTCGATTGCATCCGCCTCGCACGACCCACGCGCACTTCCCGGATGCAGCACGAGATAATCAACGCCCAGCAAGATCGCGCGTTCGACTTCCTCTCGAAACGAAGCGATCGACTTCAAGAGCAGCGCTTCGTCAGCGGCCGCCAAATTGATCAGGTAGTTGGTATGAATCAGAACCGGTGAGAGCTTTGTTAACTTTCTGGTTTTCTTAAAGAGATCAACAGACTCTTCGGCGAGCGGCTTGGCCATCCAGCCGCGGGGATTGCGTGAAAAGATTTGGACGGCGTCGCAACCGGTTTCTTTGGCGATGATCAAAGATTCGTGAAGACCATCTTTGATCGGGGCATGGAATCCGATTCTTGGCCTGGTCAATTTGCTCATTCGCTTATTGTGAAGTCAGTACCGGGAGCGGTAGCGACCGGGTAACGCGCAACGGACTCAGGAATTAATGGTCGACCCGGTCGCTACCGCTCGCGGTACTGACCTCAATACGGCGATTAGTCACTGACTCACTTCTTCCATAACCCGCAGCATATTTCCGCCTAGAATTTTGTCCACGTCTGCTTCCGAATAGCCGCGACGCAAGAGTTCTTTCGTCAGATTCGGCAGGTCCGCAACCGATTTCAAATCGGCCGGCACCACCTGGACACCGTCAAAGTCTGATCCGATACCCACGTGATCTATCCCCACCAGCTTTACGATGCGATCGATGTGATCGACGATTCGCGTTACGGACATCGGCGGCAGACGTTTCAGGTACTCGGCGCTGCGCACGCGATCGCGGGCCAGTTTTTTCTGCGCCACGCCACCCTGCTCTGCTGCGGAAGCGCGTTGCACCAGCGGCGCAATTTCGGCATCGACTTTTTTCTTCTTTTCAGAATAGCCCGGCTCGATATGTTCCGGATAGAAGATTACGTTCACGACACCGCCCGTCTTTGCCAGCGCCACAATCATTTCATCCGTGAGGTTGCGCGGCACGTTGGTAATCCCGCGGCAACCTGAATGGGTGGCGATCACTGGTTTCGTCGAAGTGTTTACGATGTCCCAGAAGGCTTTATCCGAAAGGTGCGAAACATCGACCATCATGCCCAGCCGATTCATCTCGCGGATCACCTGCTTACCAAAGTCGTTCAGGCCGCGCGTCTTGCCGGCCTCATCGCCTGACGAGCCGGCCCAGCTCGTGCTCACGCTCCATGCCGGGGACATGTAACGCACGCCCATCTGGTAATAGCGCCCGACGTTTTCGAGCTTTTCATCAATCGCATAGCCGCCTTCCAGACCCATCAGCGCGGCAATCTTCCCACTCGTGGCGATGCGCCGGACATCGGCCGCAGTGGTCGCCAACTCCCATGTTTCAGGATGCCGTTTCGTCAGGTCATGCACTGCCTGAATTTGAACGTCGGCCCGTTTGACGGCGTTCGCCCCACCGCCGCCGAAAAGGTCTGGCTCGACCCAGATGGAAAAGAACTGCGCGTCGAGTCCGCCTTCTTTTGCGCGCACGGCATCGAGATGCCCGTCACTGAGACGCGTCTGCAGGTCAACATCCTCATCGACCAGACGTTGGGTGGTGTCGGCGTGCATATCAACTACAAATGCGCGCCGGTGAATGGAAAGTGGATCGTTGGCAGCAGGTTGGGTTTCCGAAGTCGTCATTGGTTTCGTTGGTAGATTTTCAGTCTGTCGGGTCCGGTTACAATTGCTGGCGAATAGCAGAACGATCAAGCCAATGAGCCATACCGGAGCCACTCGCGCATTCGCGCGCCGAGTCAAAACTCGCGCTGGTTGGACCTTCTCACTTGAACGCAATCGCAAAATCGAATCCTACGAAGCAGCCGAAACATAAGCAAGCGGCGGCGGTACGTGCGCTTCCGGCTTGCTCCGCATTCAGTAACGCCGGGTAACAAGCGGCACGCCAGAGGCGTGCGTACCCACGATCAAATTCATTCAGAAAATTGCATCGTAAACCTAAAATGCACGGACAGCGATCCATCTTGCAAAGCCCGGCGAGTTTAGAGTATCGTGCTTTCTTAAATCAGCCCGAAAAGATACTCCGCGTTTTTATAAAGCAGTCTCCAAAGGAGAATCATTATGTTCACAAAAGGGAAAGGTAAGGACGTGAGCACTCCAAGCATTTGTGACGTTGTCTGGCATGACGGCGAGTTCATCAAATGGAACGACGCGCGCGTGCATGTGATGTCGCACGTTCTGCACTACGGATCGAGCGTTTTTGAAGGGATCAGGTGCTACAAGACCAGGCGCGGCCCGGCAATCTTCCGTCTGCGCGAACACATGCAGCGTCTTCTGAATTCGGCGAAAGTTTATCGCATGGATCATGGCTGGAAGATTGACGATCTTTGTGACGCTTCAGTCGAACTGGTTCGCCGCAGCGGCCTTGATCAGTGCTACATCCGCCCCATCCTTTTCCGCAGTTTGGATGAAGAGAACCCGGCCTTTGGCGTGAATCCGTTTCCCAATCCGCTGGCGTGTTACATCGGCGCCTGGGACTGGGGTAAATATCTCGGCGACGAAGCGATCGAACACGGCGTGGATGTACAGGTCTCGACCTGGAATCGCCTGACGCCGAACTCGCTGCCGGCGATGGCCAAGAGTGGCGCCAATTACATGAACTCGCAGCTCATCAAGATGGAGGCGCTGCTGAATGGATTCGCCGAAGGCATCGCGCTCGACGATCGCGGCTATGTTTCGGAAGGCTCCGGCGAAAACATCTTCGTCGTGGCTAACGGGATTGTTAATACACCTCCGTTGTCTTCTTCAGTGCTGCCCGGCATTACCCGCGACAGCGTGATTCAAATTTGCGGCGAGCTGGGACTGACGATCAAAGAGCGAAGCATTCAGCGCGCGGCGCTGTACGTCGCCGACGAGCTTTTCTTCAGTGGCACAGCGGCCGAGATCACCCCGATTCGTTCAGTCGATCGCATCAACATCGGCGATGCAAAGCGCGGAGAAATCACCGCCCAGATTCAGAAGATGTTCTTTGAGATTACTTCCGGTGAGCGCCAGCCACCAGGACCATGGCTCACTTATGTGAAAGACCAGGAGGCTAATGCCGGCGCCAACGGATTCAAAGAAAAAGCGGCCGACGAGTTGAGCACGTCCCCGGCCGGGTCAATCGAACCTGTCGGTACACTTCGAGCAGCAGCTCTGAAGTAAAGGTTGAATTCATCTACTTGAAACCGAAGCGGCGCTCCCGGGTGCCGCTTTAGTTTTTGCGGCCCGCACGCCTCCGGCGTGCCACTCACCAACGGCAACTGATTTTCGTTTCCAAAAGCGTTTGCGGGACGACGCGCCCAAACACTGGGAGCGCGGGCGCCCTCGCCCGCACCCTCCGCACCCTCGATCTCCAGAACAGGCTTTGCAAGAGTATTTATATAGTTGAGTGACCTAAGCGCAACCCGAAGGGTTCAATAGAAAGTAGCCGGTGGTCAGTCAGCTATATTAATGCCTTTGCAAGAGTTCGCGCTTCGCGCTCATTTGCGGGCGAGGGCGCCCGCGTCCCAGTGTTGACTTGCCAGACCAAAGCTATCGGGGCGTTCCTGCTGTTGGAATATCAAATGGACAGGATTTACAGGATTAACAAGATATTTTAAGAGCAGTTTTTAAAAAGTGTTTTGTAAATCCTGTTCATCTTGTGAATCCTGTCAAAATAATCCGCAAGGAAACGTGATGCGTCCACAATTCTGAACACGCCGGGTCATTGTTGCGAAGTTCCTTGAGTTTCGAGCGCGTCAGCTTCCGCATTAGAAATCCTCTCGCCCATGACGACCCGCACTTCATGAGGCAAGCCATCGCTGCTCAGGAGAATCGTATCCTCAGGCTGACTCACTCCATCGAGTTCAACGCTGGCCACCCCCCGACAAAGCGCCTGCGGATTTTCAATCTTAATGTGATAAGTCGTCGTGCCCCGCCGGTAGGTGATCTCAAACTCGCGCCAGAAACGCGGCACGCGCGGATCGAGGCGCAGGCGATCGCCGCTTAACTTGAATCCGAGTATGTATTCGAGGGCTGCGCGATACATCCAGCCTGCTGAGCCGGTGTACCACGTCCAGCCGCCGCGGCCAGTGTGCGGCGGCACCGCATAAACATCTCCCACCGCGACATACGGCTCAACCTTGTATTTGTGCATGCCGGCCCGCGTCGAAGCATGATTGATCGGATTCAAGAGGCCAAACAGTTCGCCGGCCCGATCGCCATCTCCGAGCATGGCGAAAGCAATCACCGTCCAAAGAGCAGCGTGAGTATACTGGCCTCCATTTTCGCGCACGCCGGGCACATAGCCCTTTATGTAACCAGGGTCCAGACCACTCCGGTCGAAGGGCGGATTGAAAAGAACGATCAGCCCGTCGCCCCGACGAACCAGGTATTCATCCACCGAAGCCATCGCTCGTCCGGCGCGATATTGATCGGAAGCTCCTGAGATCACGGCCCAGGTTTGCGCAATCGAATCGATGCGGCATTCGTCATTCTCAGCTGAACCCAAAGGCGTGCCATCGTCAAAATATGCGCGTCGATACCAATCGCCATCCCAGGCCTGCTCGAGTGACTTCTTTAGTTTTTCAAGGTACCTGCGGTAACGCTCCATCCGATCCTTTAGGTTCGTCGCCGACCCGGTCGCTATCGCTCCCGGTACTGACCCCGTCGCTGACGATCGCGCTAAGGTCCGATCGCACAGCGGCATGAATCCCTGAATTACGGTGCACAGAAACCAGCCGAGCCAGACGCTCTCGCCTTTTCCTTCGACACCGACGCGATTCATGCCATCGTTCCAATCGCCGGATCCCATCAGCGGCAGTCCGTGTTGCCCGGCCGTGAGACTGCGATCGATCGACCGCGCGCAATGCTCAAACACGCTTGCCTTCTCTTTCGAGATTTCCGGTTGCAAATAGTTTTCAACGTGGTCCGGTTCAAGTAACGGCCCTTCGATAAATGGCACCTCTTCGGCGAGCACTGAATCATCTCCCGTCACCTCGACGTAGAACGCGGTGACGTAAGGCAGCCACAACAGATCGTCTGAGAAGCGCGTGCGCACGCCGCGACCGGTCGGCTCGTGCCACCAGTGCAGCACGTCGCCTTCTTTGAATTGGCGGGCCGCGGCGCGGACTATCTGCGCGCGCGCGACGTCGGGTTGTGAATAGACCAGAGACATCACGTCCTGCAATTGATCGCGGAAGCCGAACGCGCCGCTTGATTGATAAAACGCCGACCGCCCGCGCACACGACAGGCTAATACCTGGCACAACAACCAACGATTTATCAGCAGATCCATCGAAGCGTCGGGTGTCTTTATTTGCACAGTCCCCAGCGTGTCATCCCAGAAACCGAGCACCCGCTCGAACGCCTCGTTCACCCTGGGCAGGTTGCGAAATCTTTCGACGACTGAAATAGCTGTCTCTCTTGATTCTGTTTCCCCGAGAATAAAGACGACCTGGCGCGCCTCGCCCGGAGCCAGCTCGATCGAGGTCTGAATCGCCGCGCAAGGATCCAGTCCCGCGCCGTCGCGTCCGCTCAGCGTCGCGCGAGCCATCGCCGCCGGTTTGGCGAGCGAGCCGTTGCGCCCGATGAATTCTTTGCGATCGCAGGTCATCGTGAAGCGTTTTTCGCTGGTGGCCACGAACGCGACGCGCCCGGCAAATTCATTGTTGTAGGAATTGCGAGCAAAGATTGCTCCGAGGTTTTCTTCCAAATCCGTGACGATGTGCGGCGCCGTGGATTCGCGACTGACACCGAGAACCAATTCGTTGTAGTTGGTGATCGTCAGCTTGCGTTTGCGATTAGTGCGATTGCGCAAGCGCAACAGCGAAATCTTGACGGGCGCGTCGAGCGGCGCAAACAACAGTAGTTCCTGGGACAGGCCATGGCTGGCATGCTCGAAAACTGTGTAGCCCTGGCCGTGACGAACGAGATAACTTTGCGCTTCGCGAATCGGCAAGGGCGTCGGCGTCCAGACGTCGCCGCTGTCTTCATCGCGAAGGTAAATGACTTCGCCCGGAGGATCGCTGACGGCATCGTTGGACCAGGGTGTCAGGCGGTTCTCATGACTATTGATTGACCAGGTGAATCCCCCGCCGGTTTCGGTCACGAGGAAACCAAGATCTTCGGTGTGGGCAATCACGTTGGACCAGGGCGCGGGACTCCACTGCCCTTCACCCAAAACGCTGACGTATTCGCGACCGCCGTGAGCAAAGCCGCCGAGGCCGTTAAAGAATGAAAGCGCCGGAGGCTCGACGCTCGGCTCCGGATCACCCTGCGAAGCGGTCCGCGGCGCAAAGGCCGGTGGCATTTCCGCTTCAATCGGACGGCGCGTTAACTGGTCCTCGAGCGACCCCCGTTCGCTGACGATCACCATGCGCGCCACCGCGTGGAGCAGGATCCGCTCGTCCTCTTTCAACAGATCAGAACGACGCACAAAGACGCCGCCGGGCTTATCCAGTAACATCTGCGCGCCTGACGCGCGCACGGCCGCCTGCAAATCATCCTGCAGGTTTTGCGCATAACTCGACGGATGATCGTTCAGGATCATCAGATCAAATTGCAGGCCCTTCATCCGCAGGTACTGGTGTCCACGCAAAAGCTGACGGGCCATCAGCACATCCTCTTCGCGTTCGAGCCGCAGGATCACGATCGGCAGGTCCCCACTTATGCCCTGCCCCCAAAGCGAAGACTGCGCCAGCTGGTTTAGCGCCAGCACATGCGATTGCGGCCGCAGCGAAGGATCAATATAAAGAATTCGTCCTCCGAGTCTTTGAAACAGGTGCGCTTCGTCCGCGTCGATGTGCAGGTGACTCATTTCGACCTGCGCGCGCGTCCAGGCCATCCGCGATTCACGCTCGAAGATGTTCGCGTCGTAATACTTCTCAGCGAGGGTGATCGCGTGCTCCCGCGATCTGGCAACGCCGGTAGTAAAGACAATCTGGGCAGTTTCATTCGGCTGCAGGCGAACGCGGCAACGCAAACTGAAAACCGGATCGAGCACGGCTCCGACCGTGTTCGAAAGCGGGCGATCCTCGACGATCGCAATCGGGTCTGCGGTCGTGTGACCCCGGCCGACAAAACGCGAACGGTCAGTTTCAAATTGAATCCCACCGATCGTATCGCTGCTGGTAGACAGCACGTGCACGCCCCAAACCGCCTCGTCCTTAGATGAACGCGGACGCCGATGGGCCAGCAGCGCGTGGTGCGCCGAGTGAAATGCAGTTTCAATGAACAGGTTGCTGAACGCGGGGTGGGCGAGATCATCAGCGCGCGGGGCCAGTACAATTTCAGCATAGCTGGTCAGCTCGATTTCGCGGGGGCGGTTCGAATAATTCGCCAGCGAAATGCTGCGCATCTCGGCATTGTCTTCGGCCGACACAATCACTTCCATGTGGGTAATGATCCCGGCGTCGCGCCGCCAAAAATCGGCTTTGTCCTCAGAAAATGCTACTTCATAGCTCTGCGGTTTTGTTCCAATCGGTTGATACCCGGCAGACCAGACGGCCCCGCTGCGCAGGTCGCGGATATAAACAAAGGCACCGTAGTTATCGCGAGTGACGTCTTCGCGCCAGCGCGTGACGGCGCGTCCGCCACAGACTGAATAACCACCGCCGGCGGTCGTAACCATCACGCTGTAATTCCCATTCGATAACAGCTGCGTCCGTGGCGTCGGTAAATCCGCAGAGTCATAAGCTCGCGTCACCAATCCCGTGAGGGTCCGCACGATGCGGCCACTCAAAACTTCTTCCGCGCGTGGATGCGCGGCGGGCACGCCCCGCGGAATGCGTTCCTGCAAAAGCAACTCGGTCGCCTGTACGGCCGGATCGCTGTGAAATCGATTCGCCATGATCTCGCCGTTAAGCAAATTGTCGAGCGCGATCAGGCTCATTCCCTGATGGTGTGCCATGAACGCCCGCACCACCGTGCAGGTTTCGCCCTTCTTCACTCGTTCCGGCGTGAAGTCCAGGGCTTCGTAAAGTCCGTAGCGAGAAAGCGCCCCTTCGCGCTCAAGCCGCCGCAAATTCTCCATCGCCCGCACCGGTGAAATCATCGACGCCAGGATCGTGGAGTAGGGCGAGATCACCAGATCCTCGATCAGTCCGCGCTTGAGGCCGAGACCAGGAACACCAAAGGGGCCGTACTGATAATTGAAGGACAAGTCACGCGCGGCATAAGCCGACTCGGAGATCCCCCATGGCACACCACGTTCGTATCCATACTCGATCTGACGATGGACCACCGACTCGTAGGTTTCGCTGAGCAGGGTGTCGGGATAGTTGCGCATGACAATCAGCGGCATGAGGTACTCGAACATCGTGGCGGTCCACGAAATCAGAGCGCGGCCGCCATCGACCGAGGTCAGCTGCCGGCCCATGCGAAACCAATGTTCCTGGGGCACGTCACCTTTGGCGATGGCGATGAAACTCGCCAGCCTCGCTTCCGTGGCCAGCAGGTCATAGAACGACTTGTCGTGATGTCCTTCGGTTACGTTATAACCGATCGTGAAAACCTTCCGTTCGGGATCGAGCAGGAACCTGAAATCCATGTCATTGACCAGTCGCTGGCACTGGGCTGCGGTGCTCGCAATTCTGTTTGAGATCATCCGTGCCGGTTCGGCGGCTTGTTCGAGAGCGGTGGTGAGGGCCTTCAGTTCCTCCAGGGCCACGTCGCGATGAGCTTCGAGCGCACTCTTTTCAATTTCCGAACGCAGGGCCGCCAGTTGGACCAGCGCCCGATCGGACGTATCTGACAACTCAGCGAGCGATGGCACGCGGTGCAGTTCTCTTTGAATGCTTCGCCAGTTGACAGCCGCGTCTAATTCTCTGCCGGTCAAACTCAGGTTCTTGACCGGCACGATAGCCCAGGGCGTCAACAGATTCAGGTCGCGGAGATAATTCCGCGCTTCTGTCAACAGTGAGGCCGCCCACCAGCGCACATCGGCAAATTGTTCGCCGCCATGTTCGTGCGAAAACGCCGCGACGATGTCGTCGATCGCGTGGGCACGCTGGCTCAACTGCTCCAGCAAAGCTGCCCACTTGGGAAGAGTTTCCGGCGCATCGCGCGAGAGCAATCCGGCGCAGGCTTCCACCTCAGCAGTCAACTCCTTCATAGTTATTGCCGAGGTGCGCTGGCGCGGCGCTGCTAATTGCGACAATTCAAGTTTGAGCGCATTCAACGTGTCGCCCATTCCGAGCAGCGCCCTGCTGTCCAAAAGTTTTTGATCCGGGAGTTCAACCAGGGCTTGCTTGAGCGCAATAAAACCGCCGGCGAGATTTCCACTGTCCACGGTCGAGACGTATTGCGGCCACAAAGGCTGCAGCGTGCGAGTGTCATGCCAGTTGAAGAAATGGCCGCGAAATTTTTGCAGTTTGTCGAGGCTCAAGAACGTGAATTCCACACGCTCGATCAACTCAATCAAACCAATGTAGCCAAAATCGCGCGCCGCCAAACTGGAAAGCAGCAGCAATCCAATGTTGGTGGGCGAGGTGCGATGCGCAACCACCGGCGGGTCTTCCTGAAAGTTATCCGGCGGCAACCAGTTGTCTTCGTCCCCCACGAACGTCTCAAAGAAACGCCAGGTACGTCGCGCCACAATTCGGGCAGTCCTCACGTCCGGCGCGCCGAGCGCTGCGTGACGCTGGACGCGCTGGCGACTGACATAAAAAGCAATCAGCGGAGACAAAGCCCACGTCGCCAGAACCAGCCCGCCAAAAGGCAACGCCCGGGGTTTGAGCAAAATGATCAGCACCACGATTGCCAGACAGATCGCTTCGGCCGGCCACATGAATCTGAGGAACGAGCGGAGATCGTGCTTGTTCGATTTCTCGATCCGGGCCTGGGTCACCCACTCAAGCAGGTAGCGCCGGGAAACGAGTTTGCGATAAAGCGTGCGGACAATCGCATCAACCATTAACCACGACTGATGCGCGATAAAAACAATTTCGATGACCAGCTGGGCGGTGCCCGTACGAAAGTCGCCCCAGACACTCCAGAAATGGCTGGTCCAGGGGACGCCTCGTGGATGAATCAACAAGCCGCTGGTTAAGTGCGCGTAAACCGGAAACGCCAGCGTCAAAAGCACAAAGAGACTGATCCAGATGCCGCTGCCTGGCAGAATGGTCCAGCCGGCCGCCAGCAGCAGAACTATCGCCGGCGCCAGCAGACTGCGGCGCAAATTGTCGAAAATCTTCCAGCGCGAAATCGTTGAAATGTCATTTCTCTTTTTCCTGCCGCTCGCGTCGCGGACCGTATGACCGAGCCACTCGGCAATTTGCCAATCGCCCCTGGTCCAACGATGCTGGCGCTTCGCATAGGTGTCGTACTGTGCCGGATAGTCGTCAAGAAACTCGATGTCAGAAACCAGCGCAGCCCGCACGAAGAGCGATTCAAAAAGATCGTGGCTCAGCAATGTCCCATCGGGAACTCGTCCGTCCAGAGCGCGCTCAAACGCATCAACGTCGTAGAGCCCTTTGCCGGTGTAAATGCCTTCGCCAAAAAGATCCTGATAAGCATCGGAAGCTGCAGTCGTATAGGGATCGATGCCGGTATTGCCGGAAAAGACGCGCGCGAAGAGAGATCGCGAACCGCTCTCCAGCGAAATGCTCACGCGTGGCTGGAGAATTCCGTAACCGCGAACCACCATGTCCGTCTCCGGATCGAACTTGGGCTGGTTCAAAGGGTGAATAGCCGCACCCAGCAACCGCCACGCAGCATCCCTGGGCAATTGCGTGTCGGCATCCAGGGTGATTACGTAACGGATCTTTGCCAGCAGTTCGGCTTCCGCGGTGGCCACCACGAAGCTGGTGTCGCCGGCGCCCCTCAGGAGTTGATTGAACTCGCCCAGTTTGCCGCGCTTCCGTTCCCAGCCAATCCATTTCCCTTCCGTTTCGCACCATTGCCGGCGACGATGGAAAAGATGGAAACGAGCTGACCCGCCATCGTGGTAGCGTTGGTTCAGTCCTTCAATTCCCAGCTTTGCGGCGTCGAGAATTTCTTTATCCGCGGGCATTTCCGGCTTGGCCGCGTCGACGAAATCACTCAACAAACCGAAGTACAAATGCTCGTCGCGATTGGCCAGATAGGTGACTTCGAGTTTATCGATCAGCGTTTCGATCGTAGTGAGGTCACTGAAGATGACGGGCGTCACCACAATCGTTTGTGCTTCGGCCGGAATGCCGCGCGAAAGGTCGATCTTCGGCAGCAGACGCGGCTCAAGCAAATGCGTGATGTCCCAATTGAGCACGCTCAGCGCGAGTTCGCTGGCAGGAATCAAAGCAACCAGGGCGGTGACAACAACTAGCGCGAGGCCGCCGCCGCCAGCCACCACTCCCAGAACCAGCAGGCCGGACAGCAATCCGGCCAATAGGATCAGCCCTCCGAGATACACACCCGTCCCGTGCCGGGCAACGAGGCGCCGGACAAACTCGCCGAAGCTCAATCGACAGGAAACCTCGCCCTCGAGTTGGGGCAGGCCTTCATCAATCAGAAAATATCCAACGTGGGCCCGTGCTGAATCCGGTTCAGCGTCGTTCGCCGCTTCAGCCAGCGACAGCACTCTTTGTGCTATTTCAAGTTCGCTCTTTCGCGTGCGTTTGCTAACCCGCTCGATCACGTGCCGGTACCGATCACGAGTGGCGAAATCCATGCGCGAATAAATGCCGGCAGGGTCCTTGGCCAATTCCGGATCGATCAGGCTGACGGTTTCAAAGAAATCTTTCCAATCCAGCGTCGAGAGCAGACGCATGCTGGTAATGATGTTGCCCACCGTGACCTGCGCCGCCGCCTGCCGGCGATGCTCATCGCGCACCACCTGATCAATCGAGATTTGCTCTTTGACCAGTTGCTTTTCCAACCATTCGAAAACTACCAGCAGGCCGGGATCCTGTTCGCGCAAACGCTGAGTCAGCTGCACAGCAAACGTGTGGCTCATGGTCTTGCGCTTTCCGTAACGCGAAGCAAGCAGCGGCACCACCTCATCGGGCTGGCGGCGAATAAGCTCCAACAGCTTGTCGGCGAGCTTGTCGGCTTCTTCGCGTTCGGCGCGGGCCGAAACGATGCGCGTAGTGAGGCGGCGCAGGTTTTCCACCAGGGCAATGCGCAGACTGATCGGCACCGCCCACAACTCGCCGATTGAAAGCGGCGACACCGCCTGATAGCCGTTGATGAACCGTCGCAGCGTTTCGGTGTCCAGATGGCTATCGGTATGGGCGACCAGAGCAGTCGAAAGAGCATAAATCCGCGGATAGTCCTTGTAGTCGCCGTCCGCGAGTTTCGGCAATTCCTGGTAGTAGCCGCGCGGCAAGTCTTCGCGAATTTCGCGCACTTGCTCTTCGACAATATGAAAGTTATCGACCAGCCATTCGGCGGCGGGCGAGATCACGTGTTCCTGCCGGATCGACTCCGCGAGTTCCTTGTAGGCTGCAATCAGCTTGCGGCTGTTTTCTTCCAGACGAGGCAGCAGCAGATTTATCCGCCGAACTTTTTCTGCGACTTTGTGTTCGGCTGCAAGGGTCGCGGCGTATTGTTCCAGGCGCTCGACACTGAGCAACTCTTCACGGATCGGCGTCTCGCCGCTGGACGCGTGCCAGAGTTTGCTCGTCAATGTATTCAGCCAGCTCAGCATACTTGTTGGCCAACGGGGGATATCGTTTTAGGGGATGAAAATGGGATGCCTTAGGATATCACGACCGCGGCAGCACGACAGTTAAGGAAGGCAGTTCGATGTCTCGCGATTCTGTTTTTAAGCTTGAACTTTTTTGTGGAGTGCCCGTTTGGAGTGCGGCGACTTGTCGCCGCTTTGAAAGCGCTGACGAGTCAGCGCACTCCAAATTTTGCTTCACCAGCCGGATCGCAAGGGAGGGGTGTCAGGTGAACGGAAACGCTGCGCGACAGTCGAACTCAGTTCTATTAATCCGGGAATTATGAAGAAGACAGCCACTGAACTCAGGATGGCCCCCGTCACGAACCGTGATAGATGGTTGTTGTGCCAGACATTGAAATAGCCGAGAGAGAAATCGATTGCCAACGGCATAGCGGCCAGAAACAACCAAAACAGTCGCGGCGTCTCGGTTTGTTTTAAGGATCGCACCAGGGGATAGGCGAGGGCCGCGAGCGCTAAGCCTGAATACAAACCGGTGCAGCGTGAACAGACGCCAAACTTGTGACCGGCCAGGTGAAGTGAGCGCTCGGGAATCTGATGACAGACGAAGCTGAACGCTGAATAGATTGCCGAGGCAAGAGCGGTGTGCCCACTTGCCTTTGCAATCGGCGCTGCCAATATCAACGCGACCAAACCGAAAGCAATACCGACCACTAGCGCCCAGACGACCCAGGCGGTTGGCGAGGTTCGCTCAGGGGATTCAGCAATAACTGCGTTCGTCGTTGAAATCGAAAACCCCAAATTCAAAATCTAAAATCGGATTACGGTGTCCGGCCCACCCTCGATATGAATACTATCGACGAAGCGAATATGTTTCGACTCACTGGTCATCACCAGCGAGTGCGTGCGCTTGCCGGAGCCGAAGAAGCGCACACCACGCATCAGCGTTCCATCAGTAACACCCGTGGCTGCAAAAATGATCTTCTTGCCCGGCGCCAGGTCGTCGGTGTCGTAAACCTTGTTGTGATCCGCGATGCCCATTGACTTGAGCCGCTCGATCACTTTTTCAGCCGGCGGCACCTTATCTCTGTCGACGCCCAGCCGGTCAGGATCGAAAACCAGACGTGCCTGAATCTCACCGTTCAAACATTTGACTGCGGCCGCGGTCAAAACGCCTTCGGGCGCGCCACCGATACCGATACACGCGTGGATGTTGGTACCGGCTACGGCGGCGGAAATTCCGGCAGAAAGATCGCCATCTGAAATCAACCGAATACGCGCACCCGCAGCGCGAACATCATCGATGACCTTCTTGTGCCGCTTGCGATCCAAAACGATCACCGTCAGGTCTTCAATATCGCGGCCCAGCCGCCGGGCGATGTTCCGCAAGTTGTCTTTCACCGGCGCGTCGATGTCGATTACTCCTCGCGAGGAAGGTCCAACCACGATCTTGTCCATGTAGATATCCGGCGCGTGCAACAAGCCTCCGCGTTCGGCTGCTGCCAGGACCGCAATTGCATTGTTAGCGCCCAGCGCGCAAAGGTTCGTGCCTTCGAGTGGATCCACCGCAATATCGACTTCGGGACAGGACGCCGCCAGCTCTTCGCCGACGCCGAAGCCTCCGCCTACTTCTTCGCCGATGAAGAGCATAGGCGCCTCGTCGCGTTCTCCTTCACCAATAACGATGCGGCCGCGCATCGGCACAGAATCCATCACTTCGCGCATCGCTTCGACGGCAACCTGATCCGAATACTTTCGATCGCCCTGGCCCATGGTTCGCGCCGCGGCGATTGCGGCGGCTTCAGTCACGCGCAGGAAATCCAGGGACAACTCGCGTTCAGTTCTCACTTCTGGCGCCATTATTTGTCTCCTTTTGCGCAGAAGAAATCTCTGCGATCAGTGCGATTTGAATGTGTTGAAGAAAACGGCGACATAGTATCAGAGTAGCGTTTCGTTTTTCCAAGTAGCTCATAGAGAAGAGAAAAGATCGTCCCGGCTCAGACCCACCGCGTGCGGTCGGTCTGGGAGTTGCCCCGCGATTCGGTTCTTCTCGGTGGATTCGACCGAATCCATGGGTCCATTTGGGACGGAGGCCAGCCTAAATGATCAGTCGCCATTCATGACTCTGCCTTGCCGTCATGCAGGCCCTCAGGCGGGCGCTGCCTATTCCCAACTCTGGGGGCGCGGAAGCTTGAGGGTTAAACATTCTTGTCCGCGTATCTTTTGATTACTTTTTTTTGAAGACATAGCAACGGTTACCGGCATTCGCACAATTTCTTGCTTTAGGGCTGGCCTGTTTGATCGAAGTTATTTAGAATGACCGCCATGGCGAATATTTTGATTGTCGACGACGACGATGCCGTCCGTGGAATACTGGTGGATCTCCTCTCGGATCGCTATCAGTGCAATACTGCCAGCACTGCCGAGGAAGCGTTTCAGTATCTCGAAATTGAACACTATCATGCGGTATTGACTGATATTGCGATGCCCGGATTGACTGGCATCGAGATCATGAAGCGCATCCAGCTCAAAGATCTGGACACGCCGGTAATTCTCATCTCAGGCAAGAATGACGGGCAGGACACTGAAGCCCTGATCAAATTGGGAGCGTTCGCATATTTGAACAAGCCTTTCAGCCTGGACGAAATCGAATACCTCGTCGATCGAGCGGTTGGTTCCGGAAACGGTTCCACCTGAGGATCGTCAAGGGCCGCGTACTTGTATGAACCCAAAACGCAAAGGCCGAAGCAAACGCTTCGGCCTTTTCTTGTGTCATAAGCCCGCGCTTGAGCAAGGGCCCCCGATGGTTAGCGTGGCCTCCATTACGGTCGGGCTGCTGTCTTTATGAAGCGACAGCGCTGGCTTCGGAGGATTTCCAGGCCGGCAAAGTTTTTCGCGCCGGCTTTTCTTTTTTCAAACCCAGGGCCCAATCGGCCTGCATCAACGTGTGAATGTCCCGCGTCCCTTCATAAATCACCGCGGCTTTGCAGTTACGCAGGTATCGTTCGACCGGATAGTCATTCGCGTAGCCGTTAGCTCCGTGAACTTCGATCGCCATTGACGCAGCTTTCTCGCTGCGCACGGTCGCTTGCCATTTTGCCAGACTGGTCGCGCGACCACTCGGCTGGCCCTGGTTTTTCAACCATCCGGCTTTCAGCCAAAGCAGGCGCGACATTTCATAGTCAGATTCCATCTCGGCAATTTTTTGTTTGACGAGTTGATGATTTGCGATCTTGGTTCCGAAAGTTTCCCGTTCCAGCGCGTAGGCAACTGAGGCGTCGCGCGACGCGCGAATCACGCCGGTGGCGCCGGAGGCGACCGTGTATCGACCTTGTTCCAGGGCGAACATGGCGATCTTGAAGCCTTCGCCTTCTTCACCCAGCAGATTCTCTTTGGGGACGCGCACGTCCTGCAAAGAAAAGTAACCGGTGTTGCCTGCGCGAATGCCAAGCTTTCCGTGAATAGTTCCTGAAGTGAACCCCTTCATGCCGCGCTCAACGATGAAGCAGGACATGCCTGAATGATCGCGCTTCCGCTTTTTCTCTTCATCGGTCCAGCAGAAAAAGAGGAAGTTGTCGGCGAAATCGGCGAGGCTGATCCACATCTTCTCGCCGTTCAAAACGTACTCGTCGCCTTCGCGTCGCGCAGTTGATCGCGAGCCGACAACGTCCGAGCCGGCGCCCGGTTCAGTTAACCCGTAAGTTGAAAGCTTCTCGCCTTTGGCTTGCGGCACCAGATATTTTTGTTTTTGCGCCTCGGTGCCCCAGCTCAAAAGCGTCAGCGAATTCAAGCCGGTGTGAACGGACATGGCGACGCGCAGAAAGGTATCAACCGCTTCCAGTTCTTCGCAGACCAGGCCGAGTGAAATGTAATCGAATCCGGCGCCGCCGTATTCTTCGGGAATGCAGACGCCGAGCAGATTCAGCTCGGCCATCTTTTTGAAAATCTCAGGATGCGACTCCTGTTTCTCGTCCCATTCTTTGATGTAAGGCGCAACCTCTTTCTGCGCGAACTCGCGCACAGTTTGCACCAGGGCGTCGTGGTCATCGGTCAGTTGAAAGTCAATCATAATCCACAGATTACACAGATTCTTTATTGTTAGAAAGTATGAAGCGCCTGTATGTTAACGAGCGTGCTCCAAAGTTTAGTAGCAACCCAATCTCCTTGTCACTGGCCTTCAGGTAATTGATAAGTTGTGCTTCTTCAGTTCCGCTCAGATGTGCGAGCGCTTTTAGCTCAACTGCTATTTCATCGAAACAAATAAAGTCGACGCGATAAGGTGTATTAAGCCGCATATCCTTGTAGAAGACCGATAACTTTACTTCTCGATTAAATGGAATGCCGCGTTTCGAAAACTCGATCACTAACGCTTCCTGATATACCGGCTCAAGAAAACCACAACCAAGTTGCTTGTGGACCTCCATCGCGGCTCCGATGATCGCGTAGGTCCTGGGATCGCTTACTCCGGCCTTGTCTGTCACCAACAGATCTTCGCATAAGTAGCGCAGCCTGTCTTAGCTTTTCTTACACTTGTATCTAATCTGCGGATATGATCTTCTTTGCAACTTTTTTCGCTTCGACCAAATCGCTTACCCGCCCATCCAACTGCATTTCATAAATCGCTTTGGTGATTTCGCCGATGCGTGGCCCCGGTTCGAGTCCCATTTCCAAAAGGTGACGGCCAAGCAACAGCGGCGCCGGCGCTTTCGATTCAACTGCCAATTCACGCGCCCGCTCGATGAACCAATCCTGCGCTGCGGCGTCATACCATTTCTCGCGCGGCACCCACTCGGCATTGCGCCCGAGCGAATCCGCTTTGGCAACCCGATACAGCAGATCGAGTTCGCACTTCCGCGCCAAACGCCGAAAGGCCCCGTCGCCGATCTCATCTCGCTTCTTGTAAAACTCGCCGGGCTTGAGATGGTCGCGCACGAGCGCGACCACCTGAGCGCGCACGTCATAGCCATCCAGCGTGTGAACATTCAGTCGATCGAGAAAACTCTCGGACGGACGAACGCCCGCTTCCTCGTGCTCGCGCGAACGCGTGCGCCCATCGATGAACGCAGTCGTCGCCGGCTTGCCGAAGTCGTGACACAACGCCGCGAGCATTACCGTTACCTGCTTTGGATAAGGCAAATCGTCGATCAATTCGCGGGCGCGATCGACGACCAGACCCGTGTGCACGAAGACATCGCCTTCGGGATGCCACTCGGGATCCTGCGGCACGTCGATGAGTGCTTTGATTTCCGGAAACAATTGATCGAGCACGCCGAGCACATGCAGCCAGCCTAAGCCAATCGAAGGACGGCGGGCTCGCAAGAGCAGCTTCTCAATTTCCCCCCAAATTCGTTCCGGCGGCAGGTCCGACAAATCGATCTGGCGACATAGCTCGGCAGTTTCGGGTGCGATCCCAAATTCAAACCGCGCGGCAAATTGAGCGGCACGCAACACGCGCAGGCTGTCTTCGGCAAACGTTTTGCTCGAGACCGCGCGCAGAACTCCACGGTCAATGTCCCCGCGACCACCGAACGGATCCAGGATTTCTTCGGTCAGCGGATCTTTTAGAATCGCGTTAACCGTAAAGTCGCGCCGCTCGGTCGCTTGTTCGACAGTCATCGAAGGGTCGCCTTCTATAACAAATCCGCGATGGCCGCGTCCGCTTTTGCGCTCACGACGCGGCATCGAAACATCAAGTTGGGCGCCCAGTTTGTAGACGGTGAAGGCTTCACCGACAACGTTTACTTCGCCAAACTCATCCAGCAATTGTCTCAATCGACCCGGCTCAATTCCATAGACTTCCAGATCCCAGTCTTTCGCTTCCCGGCCCATTAGCTCGTCGCGCACACAGCCGCCGACCAGCAACGCGCGACCGCCTTCGGCGCGCAACGCTTCGGCCAGGTCTCTTACTTTATCGGGAAGGCTGGACATTTCTGTCCAATGTCCAATGTCCAATGTCCAATGTCAAAGACAAAGGCAAAGGCAAAGGACACCGGGCAAGTTTTCGACTTTGGACGTTGGACCTTGGACCTTGGACTTTGGACTAATCCTAGTCGTCGATGATGACGTTCGTTCCGCGCGTGGAGGGCAAACAACTGATAATTTGGGCGCGTTCAACTTTTGTCAGCTCAGTTCCGGCCGTGTGCCAAAGCTTGACCCAAAAAGTGCGGGTCTCACCATGGATCGCGAACGTTGAACCGTCGTTCATCACGGGGACCGGTTCGGCGGTGGTTCCGGCTCTCAACTCCGCGAGCAACTCAGGGATGTAAGGCTTTAGCTTTTCGAACTGCACCAGCACCGCGTTATCGGCAACCTCGGCCGGCGGCAACTCAATCGGGTCGGCGGATTCCAGCAGCAGACGTGATTCGGTCTGATGATCGCGTTTCTTAAGAATTGGCATGGTCTGAAAGGCCGTGTCAGAAGCCCGCGCGTAAGCCAGGGCTCCGCACATGATACCCAAATTTGCGGGGACTGAGGTCAGTACCGGGAGCTATAGCGACCGGGTTCAATCTTGACGCCACACGATGACGAGCCGATAAACCGGTCGCTATAGCTCCCGGTACCGACCTCAGTCCCCGCAATCAAATCACAGTGTGGCCGAAACTCAAAACGGCTTGACTGAACAGGGCCGGTCGCTTACATTGTGCCTGCGCGCAACGAGCGACGCGATTAGAGATGACCGGTCAAAGCCACAGCTATCGTTACTATTATTATTACGGTCCGCTCTCCATTCGGAGGGACGGTCGGGCGATGAGCTGTCGCGAGACTATCAGGTAACTCGCAGACAAGTTTCAGAAACCGGCCATCGGTCCTTCCGAGTGAAGGATCGGTGGCCGGTTTAGTTTTGGTCGAGAGCTTCGAGCTTAGTTCTTAGGATTTAGCCAGTTGTCACCCTCCAAGCTCTAAGCTCTGGGCTTTTGACCATTGGAGAAATAATATGGACGAACATCAACCTTCAATCCTGTCGGATCACGTCGATGCCCGAATTGTCACAGGCGATCTGGACGAAGTCATTGCCGATCGAAATGCGATCGTCCAACTCGATCCCGATCATCCGGGATTCCGCGATCCCGAATATCGCCGCCGCCGCAATCAAATCGCGCAAATCGCGATGAACTATCACCCCGGCGATCCCATTCCCGATGCTCCCTATACGAACGAGGAGCATCAGGTTTGGTCTGTTATCTGGAGAGCTTTGCGGCCGGCGCATCAACAGCACGCCTGCGCGGAATATCTGAAGGCGATCGCGCAACTCAATTTTTCCGAAGATCGCATCCCACAGTTGGGCGAAGTAAACGAGAGAGTTCAGGCCATCAGCGGATTTCGCCTTGAGCCGGTGGCGGGCCTGGTCCAGCCACGCGTCTTTCTCGAAAACCTCGCGGATGGAGTCTTCCTCTGCACTCAGTACATTCGTCATCACTCGACGCCGTTGTATACGCCGGAGCCGGACGTGGTTCACGAAATCGTCGGCCATGGCGTAACCCTGGCGTGCCCGCAATTAGCTGAACTCAACCGCCTGTTCGGTGAGGCCATCAAGCGAACCACCTCCGCCGACAAACTGGAGCAATTGTCACGCGTCTACTGGTTCACCATTGAGTTTGGAGTATTGCGCGAGAACGGATCGATAAAAGCCTACGGTACCGGGTTGTTGTCGTCGGCCGGCGAAATGGAAGAAATGCACAAAGCCGATTTGCGACGGCTCAATTTAGAGGACGCCTCGAATGAGAAATACGATCCGACACACTTTCAACCAGTTTTGTTTTGCGCTGATTCGTTCGACGACCTCTATCAAAGGCTGCGCGAGTTTCTGATGAATTGGTGAATTACGTGAACATTCACCAAGCTACGGAGCAGCGATCAGAGTTAAGCCCAAGGCTAGATAGTTACCCTCGTAAAGCCTTCCCCTGGGTTTAGCTCTGCTCGCGGCTCCGCAGCAGTTTTCAAGCGATCTCAACCCCCCTGATCGTCGATCTCGGAGATTCTCTGAAAATTTGAATTCACAAAAACGTTTGCGGATTAGACTGTCCCCAAATCAGCAATAAATTCGCCTGTGAGTGAGCCAACGTCGCGGCACCGTCGTTGCATAGGCACAAAATAACCCCAGGAACCCTTTTATGTTTAGCCGTTCAAAAAGCTGAACCTGATCATTCATTGCCAAGGAGGTTCCGATGCCATTCAAACTGAAACTTATGTTCCAGGCAATTGTCTTTACGTTTGCATTGTTATGCTTCGCCGGTGTTTCCCTGGGCCAATCTACGGCCACGTTACAGGGCACCGTCAAAGATGAAAAGGGATCGGTGGTCCCGGGGGCCAAGGTGACAGCCCGCAACCTGGCCACCGGTATTGAGCGCACCACCCAAAGCGACTCTGACGGCAACTATCAAATCGCTTCGTTGCCGGTCGGCAGTTATTCCATCGGAGTCGAGGCCAGCGGTTTCAAGCGACAACTCGTCAGCAATATGAGCGTCGAGGTCGGCCGCACGATCGAGAAGGATTTCTCGCTCGAAGTTGGGACGCTGGAACAGAACGTCAACGTCACGGCCGATACGCCGGTGATTGAAACCACTACTATGTCAGTTGGCCAGGTCATCAATCAGCGGACCGTCCAGGAGATTCCTTTGAACGGCCGGCATTTTGTTGATCTGGGATTATTGATTCCTGGTTCGGTGACGCCGCCTCAGAACGGGTTTCTCACGGCGCCGCTGCGCGGCCAGGGCTCGTTCGGATTGAACACTGCGGGCGGCCGTGAAGACACCGTGAACTTCATGATCAACGGGGTCAATCTCAACGACATGGTGCAGAACCAGATCACGTTTCAACCATCAATCAACACGGTGCAGGAGTTTAAGGCTGATAATTCAACCTTCAGCGCCGAATATGGCCGCAATTCCGGGGCCATCGTCAATATCGCCACCCGCAGCGGGGGTAACGATTATCATGGCGAACTGTTCGAGTACCTGCGCAACGACGCGCTCGACGCTCGCAACTTCTTCAATTTCTGTCCGCCGGGACTCGAAACCTGTAAGAACCAGGGAAGACCTCCCTTCAAGCGCAATCAATTCGGCGGAAATATTGGCGGTCCGATAAACCTGCCACACTTCGGTGAAGGCGGCTCGCCGTTCAGCTACCACGGCAAGAACAAGAGCTTTTTCTTTTTTAGTTACGAAGGGCTGCGCCAACGTCAGGGTCTGACGCTGCCCACGGTCACGGTGCCCACTGATGCGCAGCGGGCGGCGGTTACTGATCCTTCCATTCGAAAGTTGTTGGCGCTGATTCCGAGATCCTCGACCGGACTTACCAGCGGTTCCGCGACGGCGCCGGTGAACATTGATCAATACACCCTGGACGTCAGTCACAATTTCAACGCTAACGATCGGTTGCACGGCTATTATGCTTTTCAGAAAGATTTTCGCGGCGAGCCAACCTTGCAGGGCAACAACATTCCCGGGTTCGGTGACACGCGCAAATCCAGCCGTCAAATCTTCACCCTGAACGAGACTCATATCTTCAATACCAACGTGGTGAATGAAGCTCGCTTTGGCTTCAATCGCATCAACATTCTTTTCAGTCCGGTTGCGAAACTCAATCCGCTGGATTTCGATATTCAGGACGGGGTGACCTCCCCAATCGGTCTCCCGCAGATAGCCGTTGGCGGTGGGGGAATTAATATGGGCGGCCCCACTGGATTTCCACAGGGCAGGGCGGACACCACCTTTGTGTTTTCAGACACGCTTAACTATCTGCGCGGAAATCACTCGTTGAAGTTTGGCGGCGAGTTACGTCGCTTTTATAACAACAATACCAATCGCGATACCGGCAGCTTTACTTTCGCCAACACAGCCGCCTTTCTCGCCGGGAACGCGAATGGTTTCACCTCCACGCTCGGTGATGTCTCAACCGCCATCGCCCAGGGCGCTCTGGGCCTGTTCGTTCAGGACAACTTCAAGGTGCGACCCAACCTGACCCTGGAGTTGGGCCTGCGCTGGGATTATCTGATGTCGCCCACCGAGCGGTACGACCGGTTTGCTGCCTATGTGCTGGAAAGCAACTCGCTCGTGCGCGTCAATAACGGCATCGCCCCCATCTATCAGACCAACTGGAAGAACTTCCAGCCGCGTGTCGGGTTTGCCTGGGATCCCTTTAAGGACGGCAAAACGTCGATCCGCGCGGGCTATGCGATTCTTGCCGATCAGCCGGTTACGAACCTGGTCACTGGTAATGCCACGAATCCGCCTTTCGCGACTGCGGTGGCCTTACCGATTACGATTCCGACGACCACTCTTTCCAACGCAATCAATGTGGCCATTCCGGGCGCGACTGTTTCGCCAAGTTCGTCAGATCCAGGTTTTGAAAACGCTTACGTTCAATCGTGGAACTTGAAGATAGAACGGGAAATCAAACCTGGTCTGGCCATCACAGCCGGATACTTCGGTTCGAAGGGAACGCATCTGCGTCTGACCCGAAACCTGAATCAGACCTTTCTAAATGCCGCGCTGGTGCCCACGCGACCATTTCCGGCTCTCTCACCGGCGAGCCCGATCGCGCCCGGAGTTCCCCTGCAGAACATTACCTTCCGGGAAAGCACAGGCAATTCGAGCTACAACGCCTTATGGATCACGGCGAATAAGCGTCTGTCTAAAGGTTTACAATTCGACGCTTCGTACACGTTCTCGAAGTCGATTGATTACAACTCGCAGAGTTCCCAGGGCGTGACACTGCAGGACAGCAACAACATCAAAGGCGATCGGGGTCTTTCAGATTTCGATGCGCGCCATCGATTCGTAATCAGCGGCCTTTATGAATTGCCCTGGAAGAAAGATAGTGCACTGGGCGGCTGGCAGTTTTCGGCGATTGTGCAATTGCAGAGCGGCAACCCGGTCACCCTTTTGGCCGGCAACGCCGGGGCGATCGCCGGCGGCGCGCCCGCAGCGAACGCCAATTCCCTGACGGGCCTTGCTACCCTGCGTCCTGATCTCGGGGCGCCGATTACCATCTCGCCTGTCGCGGCCACAACCGGCAACGGCGTTCAGTGGTTTCCCAATCTGGTGTGCGATCCACGGCCCGGCGGATCATGTCCGGCCGGCGCCGTAGCGATTTTTCCGGTGGCCTTTGTCAGCGGCAAGAGCATCTATCACTTCGGTAGTTTCGGGCGCAACACGATTATTGGGCCGTCGTTCACTAACACCGACTTCTCAATCATCAAGCGCACCAAGGTCGGCGAGAACAAGATTATCGAGTTTCGCTGGGAGATCTTTGATCTTTTCAACCATGCTAACTTCGGCCAGCCGGGCCGAACCGCGCAGGTGGGAAGCACAACGTTTGGGGTAATCACCAACACGCGATTTGCCACCGGCGACTCCGGCTCATCGCGGCAAATGCAATTCGCCCTCAAGTTCAAATTCTGAGGGCTGGAGTCAGTACCGGGAGCGGTAGCTCCCGGGTCGGTACGCACGCCTCTGGCGTGCCATTCAAGAAACGATCAACGTCTCGGCACACCAGAGGCGTGCGTACCGACCCGTTTCCAGCCCAGTGCTTGACAGTTTTTTCCGGCGGCGCATATAGTCTCTGCGTGCAAACTTTCAAGCAAGTAACGCCTTTCTTTTATTATTATTACTGGTGCGCCTGTACCTTGGCTTCTCCTCAGCGAGAAGCGGCCGGGCGAAACTTGCGTGCGTGTCAGAAGATCGTTTAGGCAACACCACCAGCAATTTTTAACCGGCCGCGAGTTTAGATGATTCGCGGCCGGTTTTGTTTGATTTATGATTATTGAAGCAGAGATCAACCTACAATCCCCCGGCCGGTCCGATGTCGAAGCGCAGATTGGCAACACTCCGCTCTTGCGCCTGCGTCGAGTTACTCGAGATTTGCCGAATGGCGTTGCGGTCTTTGTGAAAGCCGAGTACCTGAATCCCGGTGGTTCAGTCAAGGATCGCCCCGCGCTCGCGATGATTCTCGATGGTGAACGCAGCGGGCGACTATATCCCGGAAAGATAATTCTCGATGCGACCAGCGGAAACACCGGGATTGCCTATGCCATGCTGGGAGCGGCCCGCGGATATCGCGTGACTCTTTGCCTGCCGGCCAACGCCAGCGCCGAGCGCAAACGCATCCTGCAACTTCACGGCGCCGAGGTCATTGAGACTGATCCGCTGCAAGGCTCCGACGGGGCGCAAGCAATCGCGCGCGAGATGGCCGCGCGTGACGAGGAGAAATATTTCTATCCTGATCAGTATAATAACGACGCAAACTGGCGGGCCCATTACCAGGGTACCGGCCCGGAAATCTGGAAGCAGACTGAAGGTCGCATAACACATTTTGTGGCGGGACTCGGGACCTGTGGCACGTTCACCGGAGTGGGGCGAAAATTGAAAGAGCTGAATTCATCCGTTCGCTTGATCTCGATGGAGCCGGATTCTCCAATTCACGGATTGGAGGGGCTGAAACATTTGCCCACGTCGAAACGGCCGGGCATCTTTGATCCGACTCTGGCGGATCACACTGTCGAGGTGGCGACTGAAGAAGCCCAGGCGATGACGCGAAGACTGGCGCGCGAAGAAGGACTCTTTGTAGGCGTCAGCGCCGGCGCCAATGTCACGGCCGCAATAGCTCTCGCTTCGGAATTGCCAGCGGGGTCGGTCGTGGTGACAATTCTCTGTGACGGTGGCGAAAGATACATGAGCGAACGCTTTTGGACCGAATGACAAACTGTCCGGCAAACTTTTGGAAACTCTGATTAAGTAGTTCCCCTCCCTCTGGGAGGGGTTAGGGGAGGGGCGCAGCTACGACTCGATACCCAAAAAAAGATCCCGCGCGGGCTGAAAGCCTGCGCACACAGGTAATTTCCTTTTCTCTTTGCCGTAGCTGCGCCCCTCCCCCCGGCCCCTCCCAAAGGGAGGGGAGCAAATGCTATTTTCAATTTGACCCTGATCAGAGCTTCCTTTAGTTTGTCGGACAGTTCAGAGCAAACATGACGGACAAATACGATATCGCAACTGACCTGGTGCACCTGGGCGAAAGAGGCGCGGCCTCGCCGGGCCAGCCGACCTCAACGCCAATCTACGCTTCCTCGACTTACACCTACGAATCGATGGCAGAGATCGACAAAGTCTTCGCCGGCGAATTGCCCGGTTACATCTACACGCGTTATGCAAATCCGACCACGGTGGCGTTGGAGAAAGCGATTTGCGGAATTGAAGGTGGCGCGACGGCGTGCGCTTACGCGTCGGGAATGGCAGCGTTGCACGCGGCTCTTTTTGCCTGCGACCTAACCACCGGTTCGACTGTGCTGGCTTCGCAGGATTTGTATGGAGCCACGACGAATCTGCTGCAGAATATTTTCGGCTCGTTCGGGATCAAGACCGTGACAGCTGACTTTAGCGAACTCGATGAGGTGCGCGCGAAGGCAGCGGATCTCAAGCCCAGGGTCCTCATCGCTGAAACGATCTCGAACCCGTTGCTGAAGGTTTGTGACATTGAGGCCTGTGCGGAAATTGCGCACGGGGTTGGCGCTCGCTTCATTGTTGATAACACGTTCGCGTCACCTTATCTTTGCCAGCCGCTAAAGCATGGCGCCGACATGGTGGTGCATAGTGCGACCAAGTTTCTGGGCGGTCACGCTGATGCGATGGGCGGAATTGCGATCTCGTCCGACCAGTCGGATAGTATGGCGTTGATTGGCGTGATGAAACTGGTCGGGGGTGTGTTGAGCCCCTGGGAAGCTCACGAAATACTCCGGGGCGTCAAGACTCTGGCAGTGCGAATGGACCGGCACTGTGAAAATGCCCGGGCGCTGGCCGACCGTCTCCAAGCTGACTCGCGCATCAGTCGCGTTTATTATCCCGGCTTCACCGGGGATACTGATCACGTGATCGCCAGGCGGGTATTGCGCGAGCCGCACTGGGGCGCATTGGTTTCAATTGAATTGAAAGACAACACGCGGGCTACTGCTTTTCAATTCATGGATGCGTTGCAGCTGTGTGTGCGGTCGACCAGCCTTGGTGATGTGTTCACCAGCGTGTTGCATCCAGCCACGGCATCGCATCGCGACCTGTCGCCGGCGCGCCGGCAGGCTCTGGGAATCACCGACGGCCTGATTCGGATCTCGGTCGGAATTGAAAACGTGAATGACATCATTGCCGACATCGAGCAAGCGCTGGGTAAAGCCCATGTCGAGAAAGCGCTGGGGACGGCGTAAGGTCTTAGACATGATTCACAAGATGAAGGACTAACAGGGTTTGCTCCGCTTATCTTGTCAATCCTGTCCATAAAAGATGATTGAACTTGAAGAACGACACCAGACCGAAATGCGCGAGCATGCCCAGCGCGATTATCCATTCGAATGTTGCGGACTAATGCTGGGACGATTCGCAGACGGTCGCAAAGTCGTGGTCCAGACTTATCCAATTTCGAATGCGCGCGAAGAGGAAGCGAAACGCAATCGCTTCCTGATTCGCCCGGAAGAGTTGCTGCGCGGCGAAAAATATGCGCGCGAAAACGGATTTGATGTAATAGGCTTTTATCATTCGCATCCTGATGATCGCGCGGTACCGTCGCAATACGATCTGGAGCACGCCTGGCCGACTTACTCTTACATTGTGGTGTCTGTAGAGAAGGGTCAGGCCGTCGATCTGAGATCGTGGGAAATGGAAAGCGACCGCTCGCGATTCAATGAAGAAGAAATAGCGATCGTGTCAGAAGCCCGACCGTAAGGGAGGGCAGGATTACCAGGCGGGGCCCTGGCTGACGCGCGGGCTTCTGACACGAACTGAGAGGAACCATCATGCCAGTAACAATTGCCATCCCCACGCCGCTGCGACAGTTCGCCGCCGGCCAATCAGAGATCCAGGTCGAGGCGCACACGGCGGGCGAAGCTTTGGACCAGCTGACGTCTACGCACAGCGAACTGCGCAAGCATCTCTTCAACGATCAGAACAAGCTGCGCAATTTCGTGAATGTGTATGTCAACGACGAAGACATCCGGCACGTTAACGGTCCGGAGACCCCGGTTAAGGAAGGCGACACAATTCTGATTGTGCCTTCGATTGCCGGCGGTGCAGCGGTTCTGGATCAAGCGGAAGAGACACCTGCGAGCCGCCAGCCGGACGCCGCTGGTCCTTTGCCGATGCTTTCCAACGAAGAAGTCGCGCGCTACAGCCGGCACCTGATCATGCCGGAGGTAGGCATGACGGGCCAGCGCAAGTTGAAAGCGGCAAGCGTTCTTCTGATCGGCACTGGCGGGTTGGGCGCGCCACTGGGAATGTACCTCGCGGCGGCAGGCATCGGACGGCTTGGTTTAGTTGATTTCGATGTCGTCGATGCTTCGAACCTGCAACGCCAGATCATCCACGGCACCAAGGATGTAGGCCGGCCAAAAATTGCTTCGGCGCGGGATCGCCTTCAGGACATCAACCCGCATGTTGAAATTGAAACGCACGAAACGCGCGTGACCAGCGAGAACGCGCTGCGCCTCTTCGTTAACTATGATGTGATCGTCGACGGCACCGACAATTTTCCCACGCGTTACCTGGTCAACGATGCCTGTGTGCTCACCGGCAAGCCAAATGTTTACGGTTCGATTTTTCGTTTTGAAGGTCAGGCCAGTGTCTTTTGGGCCGAACGCGGCCCGTGCTATCGTTGCCTCTATCCTGAACCACCGCCGCCGGGTTTAGTGCCTTCATGCGCTGAAGGCGGCGTACTTGGTGTGCTGCCGGGGATCATCGGCGCAATTCAGGCGAACGAAGCAATCAAGATCATTCTCGGGGCGCCGGACATAATGGTTAACCGGCTGCTCTTGTTCGACGCGTGGCGGATGCGCTTTCGCGAATTGAAGCTGCGCAAGAATCCTGATTGTCCCTTGTGCGGCGACAATCCAACCATCAAAGAGCTAATCGACTACGAAGAATTCTGCGGCATAACTCAACAACCGGAACCGAAACCAACTATGGAAGAAATCACAGCAATCGAACTCAAACAGCGACTCGACAAGGGCGACGACATTCAAATCATCGACGTGCGCGAGCCGCATGAATACGAGATCGGCCAGATTCCGAACTCGACACTGATTCCGCTGGGCCAGGTGCTGAATCGCATGAACGAGATCGATCCGGATCGCGAGACCGTCGTCCACTGCAAGATGGGCGGCCGTAGCGCGAAAGCGATCGATGCGCTGAAGCGCTCAGGCTTCCCCGGCAAGCTGGTCAATCTGGCGGGCGGGATTACCGCCTGGTCGAATGATGTGGATCCGAGCGTGCCGAAGTATTGACAACTCCCGACGGATGACCGGATGTCGTAGAGGAATTGGGAAATCTAATTAGCACCTGGATTCAGCCGGGTGATCATGAGATCACGCGTGTGAGAAGTGAACTATTCCCGACAATCAAGCCAATCTACGCTAGCTTTTTGAGCACTTTCGCGACCCGTTTCTTCTGCGACTCTTTCTCAAGGTCGCGAGCACGCTTCTCGATTACCTTGCGAAACTTGTCTCGGTTATCCGCATCAATTACCGGAGCACTCATCTCGACGTACATCGCAAATTGATTGTTCGGACAACTCATCAATTGCTCCATCAAAAGTGCGATGGAGTCGCTCTGGTAAGGTTTGAGGGTGGCCAGCTTGGCCAGGATTCCCACCGCGTGATCTCTGGCGATCACTGATCCGCTGGTGTCGGCGGTCTTGAGAATCTTCGACAACATGCCGTGCACGCCCTTTGGTTGTTTCAGGACAATTGTGTCCAGAGCGATCATGGCGCCCCACACGAGACGATTGTGCTTACTCTCGAGCAGCTTGCCAAACTCTTTGTAGTATTTTGCAATCAGGTCGGGATTAGCCGCGCCTATTTCGTAGAGCACCTTAATACAGTCGCTCGGTATCGCTTTGTTCTGGTGCTCCAGGTTGTCCACCAATTCCTGCACCGCGGCAGTATTGCGTTCGCGCACAATACGTTGGGCCAACTCCTGATTGGGTACTTCATCCCGGCGACCCAGCGCCGTCGCTAACTGGTCCAAAACACTCATGGGGTTCTCCTGATTTACTGCAAAAACAGGACAGTACTGGTCGTCCGCGGAGCGGACCGGGTGCAAATAGCCCGGCACTTCAGAGTCCGTGTCAAAACTCTGTAGGGGCGTCTCTCCGTGGGCGCCCCGTCGCTGGAATGCGACCATTCCGCGTGCAAACGCAAGCGGGCGCCCATAGAGAGACGCCCCTACACAGGGTTTTGACACAGCCTCTTCAGTGCAGGGTCATCTTAACCGGATATAACAAGTCCGTGAAACGGACGACTGAAAACCGCGGTTGGCCACGCGTCAGTCGTCCGCTCACGGACTCGTGCCAGCATCCCGCGATTCCCCAGCACTTAAGTGCTGGGCTATTTTCAATCATCGGCTACGCCGACTTGAAGACGCCGCGTCCGACATGACCCGGTGTGACTCAGATCACTCCCAGCACCGGTTGGCGCCGTCTCCCTGCTGCGTCCTCAACAGTCTCAGTGTATTATTAGTCCCGCCCTAATCCCTGCAAGAGGTAAAGACAAACTGTGACTGAAGCAAACGAATCAACTGCGTCGCCATCACACAAGTGGGTTTATCTTTTTGAAGAAGGCAACGGCGAGAACAAATCGCTGTTTGGCGGCAAAGGCGCCGGCCTTTGTGAGATGACCCGCGCCGGCCTGCCGGTCCCGCCCGGCCTGATTGTCACTACCGAAGCCTGCAACGCCTTCTACGTCAACAACAAACAATTTCCCGACGGCATGTGGGAGCAGGTCAAGGAAGCTCTCGCCGAGATCGAAAAGAAGGTCGGCAAGAAATTCGGCGATTCGAAAAACCCTCTGCTGGTCTCTGTGCGATCGGGGGCAGCTTTCTCGATGCCCGGCATGATGGACACGGTTCTGAACCTGGGCCTGAACGAAGAGACAGTCCAGGGCCTGGCCGAGCAAACGGGCAATTTACGTTTCGCACTGGATGCTTACCGCCGCTTCGCTTCGTTGTTTGGAGAGATTGTTATCGGCGTCGCTCACGAAAAGTTCGAGCGCGTAATGGATCGATTCAAGGGTCAAACCAAAGGTGGAAAAGACACCGATCTAAAACCTAAGGACTTGAGCGGAATCATTGCGGCCCAGAAAGAGATCATGCGCGCGGAACATCATGACATCCCGGACGATCCGTACGAACAACTGCGCGTGGCGATCGCGGCGGTCTTCAATTCATGGATGGGCCGCCGGGCCATCGATTACCGGCGCATCAATCGAATTCCCGACGACCTGGGCACCGCCGTGAACGTGCAGGCCATGGTTTTCGGCAACATGGGCGCGAACAGCGGCACCGGCGTCGCCTTCACCCGCAATCCTTCGACCGGGAAAAAAGAGCTCTACGGTGAGTACCTTTTGAATGCGCAGGGTGAAGATGTGGTTGCGGGCACGCGCACTCCGAACCCGATCAGCCAACTGAAAAAAGAGCTGCCGAAAGTTTATGAGGAGTTCAACGCGATCACGCAACTGCTCGAGAAGCATTACCAGGACATGCAGGACTGCGAATTCACCATCGAACGCGGCAAGCTCTGGATGCTCCAGACGCGCACCGGCAAGCGCACCGGCGCTGCGGCCGTCCGCATCGCGGTGGACATGGCCAGCGAAAAGCTGATCGACCGGGCCATCGCCGTGCAGCGCGTAACGCCTGAGCATCTCGATCAATTACTGCATCCGACCGTGGATCCCAAGACCGACGCGCGGGTACTCGCGACTGGCTTGCCCGCCAGCCCGGGCGCCGCCCAGGGACAGGTGGTCTTTTCTCCTGACGAAGCTGAAGAGATGGCGAAAGACGGCGCGATGGTCGTGCTGGTCCGTTCCGAAACCAGTCCTGACGATTTTCACGGCATGGTGGCGGCCCAGGCGATTGTCACCGCACGGGGCGGCATGACCAGTCACGCGGCCGTCGTCGCGCGCGGCATGGGAAAGACCTGCGTCTGCGGCGCTTCGGATCTGGACGTCGATTACGGTCAGCAACAGTTCACGGTCAACGGCGAGGTCATCACCAAGGGCGAATGGATCACGGTCGACGGATCAACCGGACGAGTTTTTCTCGGCAAAGTGCCGACGATTCAGCCGAAACTGGGGCCTGATTTCCACGAGCTCATGACGTGGGCCGACAAGTTTCGTCGTCTGGGAGTGCGGGCCAACGCGGACACGCCGCTGGATGCCAAGACGGCGCGGGGTTTTGGCGCCGAGGGCATCGGACTTTGCCGCACTGAGCACATGTTCTTTGGCGATCAAAGACTGGCGGCAATGCGCGAGATGATTCTCGCCGACGGCGTCGGCGCACGTGAGAAGGCTTTGGAGAAACTTCTGCCACTCCAGCGCGGCGACTTTGTCGGCATCTTTCGCGAAATGGCCGGATTCCCGGTGACGATTCGCCTGCTCGATCCACCTTTGCATGAGTTTTTGCCAAACGTCGATGAGCTGTTAAGCGAGTTGGCCGAATTGAAGATGGCCCTGAAGCAGGCGAAGACGATGGTCGAAATGGATCACCTGCTCGATGAAATCGACGAGAAGAGAAATTTGCTTAATCACGTGAACAAGATCCGCGAAGCAAATCCAATGCTCGGATTTCGCGGCTGCCGTCTCGGCCTCCTTTATCCCGAAGTCACGCGCATGCAGTGCCGCGCGATCTTTGAAGCTGCGATTCAGGTCAAGGGTGAACGCAAACAGGTGACGCTCGAAATCATGGTGCCGCTGGTTTCAGTTAGCGAAGAGCTGAAGCAGCAGGCGGACTTAATTAATGAGGTCGCGCGCGAAGTCATGGGCGAACACGGGATGAAATTCGAATACCTGGTGGGCACCATGATCGAATTACCGCGGGCCTGTCTGACCGCCGACCGGATTGCTCAGCACGCTTCTTTTTTCTCGTTCGGCACAAACGATCTCACACAGACAACTTTTGGACTCAGCCGCGATGATTCGGGGCGCTTTCTGCCCAGCTACGTCGATCGCAAAATCCTGTCTGAGGATCCTTTCCAGGTGCTGGATACCGAAGGCGTCGGCGAACTCGTGCGCATTGGCGCCGAGCGCGGTCGTAGCGTGAAACCCGATCTGAAGGTCGGCATCTGTGGCGAACACGGCGGCGACCCACGCTCCATCTCTTTCTGCAACGAGATCGGATTGAATTATGTGAGTTGCTCGCCCTTCCGCGTGCCCGTGGCGCGTCTGGCGGCCGCGCAGGCGGCGCTAGAGGCTGAAGCAAAAGCAGCGGAGGAAAGAGCCCTCGAAGAACAAGCCCAGGAAGCTGTGAGTGCTCAGGGATAACCAAGAGTGTGGCTACAAAGGTTATGAATCGAGATGAGATTCGAGTGGGATTCGCGCAAGGCAAGGGGGAACCTTCGTAAGCACCGTATTTCATTTGAAGAGGCTACGACCGCTTTTCGTGATCCGCTGTCGGTAACTGCGCCTGACCTTACGCATTCGAGCTCTGAGTATCGGTTCATTACGTTCGGTCTATCATGGACTGGAAAGCTGTTAACCATTTCGCACACTGAGCAAGGCGAATCTATTCGAATCATCACCGCTCGAAGAGCGACAAAGCATGAGAGAAAGATCTATGAAGAAGGCTAAGAATTCGGAACTGGACGATTGGGGTAAAGCGAACTACAAGCGAGCTGATCTTGGTGAACTGGTGCGTGGGAAGTACGCGAAACGCATTCGCGAAGCAACCAACGTCGTCGTGCTCGATCCGCAGGTAGCGAAAGCCTTTCCGAACGATGAAGTGGTCAATAAAGCGCTTCGGGAGTTGATGGCGCAATCGACTTCTAAGACTACGCCTATAGGAAAGCGAAGAGACAAGCCGACTAAAAAGACACGCGCTGCCTAAAGCGATCCTTCGCTCCTGGCGTCCTTTGCGCAATCTGTTTTGAGAACGCCAACTCTTATTAGCTTTGCTAATATTGCTTTTTCGATGAGCGAAGAGACTCCTCAAGAGAAGCCTAGATACAACGTGACACATCGACGTCTCCCATTCGAGAAAAGATCTAGCCATGCCGTGTCATTCAAGCTTGAATCAAGTTTCTTCGATGCTCTTTGGAATCGACTTCAAGAGAAGCGGGAAAAAGAGAATGAGCAATGGGCACAGGTTAAGATCCCCTGGCTTGGGCATAGCAGGCGCGAACTGTATGGTCCAGAAACCTTGCCAGATCGCAAGCAACTTGAGAATTTGGTTAACGCTGCGTTTTGGGCGAGTCTCCGCCGAGAAGAAGGTAGGACGCTGAAGTTTACACTTGCTTATGGATCACCCTCTTTGGAAACTGATTTCAGGTTTTCGCAACCAAGACCGTGTTCTGTGGAAGCCATAAGCAAGCTGGCGCCCGCAGTTGGAAACCAGATTGCGTACGCAGGTGTTAGCCCTTCTGATGCTGGCGAGCTGCAATTGTGGGGAGTAACTTTCGGTTCGCATGGCCTGCAGTTGACCGTTCTTGATCCAGGTCAGCTAATCATTAAATTCGTCATGGAGAATGTTGCAGCTATCTCAGGCAATGAGGCTGTTCTCATCCGCGATCCGTACGTTATCTTCTCGCCTTGCTGGGACAAGTTCGCGCCCCAAGTCAGTTCCGACCAGTATTCACCTTGGTCGGACAGAAGAATAAAGGTTGTCCTGACTGCGCTCCGAACAATGCGGGGCTTTGATCATGGCGGGGTTCTGGTTGTCGTGCCAAATGACAATAGCTGGTCGAAATCGCTAAACGGCGCAATACCCTACGAAGCAGATAAACCCTGTTCTGTATTGGGAGAAATCATAAAGACCCTGAACGACCCTGCAGAAGGGCAGAAAGCGGAATCAGATGTCAGGATTTATGAGAGTTACTTGGATACACTATCCCATGCCCTGGCACGGCTAACTTCCGTCGACGGCGCGACACTCGTAACATTCAATCTTGATATTGTTGGATTTGGAGCCAAGTTCTGCGTGAGATCAGAGACCACTTCATATTCAAGCCTCGATCAATCGACGCTGATTATCAGTGACCCGCTCGATCACGATAATCATACTCAGACAATTAATTTGGACGACTGCGACTGGGGTATGCGTCATCGGTCGGCAGCTCAGTTCATAGTTGAGAACCACGATGATGTTGCTTTTGTAGTATCTCAAGATGGTAACGTAACCGCTTTTGTTTGGGAGGAGTGGGGAGAGAACAAGCAATACTCATCTTTGGTTGCTTACACTCATCTTGATCTAACGATGTTCTAGTCATTGAAAGGATCATGAAATGCGCTTCGCACTTCTTCTTTTACTGGGCTTAATCATAGCCTATCCGTTCACGCATATGATCCCCTCGTCCCAAACTCAAACTCAGCCCAAACCACCGGACAATATCTACCTCCTCAAACCCGCGCACATCTTCGATGGCGAGTCAGCGCAATTGCACGATGGCTGGGTAGTGCTCGTCCGCGGCGAGAAGATTGAAGCCGTCGGACCAGCAAGTGAAGTCAAAGCCCCGGCCGGCGCCCAAGTGATCGATCTCCCGAACACGACGTTAATGCCCGGCTTGATCGAAGCGCACTCGCATATCCTGCTTCATCCCTACAGCGAAACAGTCTGGAACGATCAGGTTGCCCGCGAGGCTTTGAGCCTGCGCGTGGCCCGGGCGACCAATCATCTGCGCAGTGAATTGATGGCCGGCTTTACGACCCTGCGCGATCTGGGAACCGAAGGCGCAGGGTACGCGGATGTCGGATTAAAGCAGGCCGTGAATCAGGGAATCATTCCCGGACCGCGTCTGGTGGTCGCGACGCGCGCGATCGTCGCCACCGGCAGTTACGGCCCCAAAGGTTACGCGCCCGAATGGAACGTGCCGCAGGGCGCGGAGGAAGCAGACGGGACGGACAGCCTGACGCGCATTGTGCGCGACCAAATTGGCAAAGGCGCCGACTGGATCAAAGTTTATGCAGATTATCGCTGGGGCGCCGGCGGCGCCGCCCATCCGACCTTTACTTTGGAAGAGCTGAAGTTGGCAGTTGAAGTTGCAAAGAGCGCCGGCATCCCGGTCGCCGCTCACTCAAGCAGCACCGAAGGATCGCGACGAGCGATCCTGGCCGGCGTGGAAACGATCGAGCACGGCGACGGACTGACACCGGAACTCTTTCGCCTGATGAAAGAACGCGGCGTTGCGCTTTGTCCCACGCTGGCAGTCGCCAGCGGACCGAACATCGAAAAAAAGAAAGTTGTCTTCAAGCAAGCGCTCGAAGCCGGCGTCACCATCGCCAGCGGCAGCGATGTCGGCGTCTTCGCCCACGGTGACAATGCCAAAGAGATCGAACTCATGGTCGCGTGGGGCATGCCAATCGTCGACGCGTTGCGCTCCGCAACTTCCGTGGATGCGCGCGTGCTGCACCTGGAAGATAAAGTTGGTAGAGTGCGGATTGGACTATTCGCCGACCTCATCGCGGTGGAAGGTGATCCGACGCGCGACATTTCGGCCCTGCGTCGTGTGCGGTTCGTGATGAAAAACGGGACAGTTTATAAGCAACCCTGAGGTCTAGGTTGAATCAAACTTCCATGATTAAGATTGGCCGACTAATTGTTCTCCTGACCGCGTTTATCTGTCTCGCATCGCCCGCCCTGGCGCAAACTGTCGCGAGTGATGTTCATGTAAAGCTGGTGCTGGCTGAGAATAAAACAACTTTTCGTATCGGCGACGAGATCAAATTCTTTCTCGAATTCACCGCTGACCGCGACGGCTATAGAGCCGAGATCCTGCCGGATCGGTCCGAACCGACACGTGACGCGCTCCAGGTATCTCCTGACTCGGGGGTTTACCATTGGCTGAAAGAGATTCGGGCTGGAGCGATGGGTCGTGACATGTTTTCTGATCGGCTACTCTCGACGGCCCCAACGCGCGTAGAGCTTGTTCTCAACGATTCAATTCGCATCGACCGTCCTGGTAAGTACTCGGCCAAAGTGACCACGAGTCGTGTGTCATTAGTCAGTTCGCGGCGAGATTTCTTTTCGCCGCCCATTCCGTTGACTACCAATGAAGTGACGTTTGAAGTGAGAGAAATGACCGAGGAGGAAGAGGCACAGGAGGTCAAGCGGCTCACAGATCAAATGGACGCGACACGTGACGCGAATGGTAAGCAGCAAATCATCCAGCAGCTATCTTTTCTCACCGGCGACGTGTCGTCCCGTGAAAAGGTGCGGCGCTTTCTCAATTCCGAAGATGTTTACTACGGTCTCTATATCGCGCGAAACCGAACTCTCGTCGTGCAATTGCTCGAGCAGGCAATGCGCAACCCGAGCACTCCAGTCGAACAATCCCTTTTGAGCGTGCTAACCTCCTTGCGCTTTCTCGCGCAGAACCCCGGACCGTCCCAGTCAGGCTTTCCCAGTTCCTACGGGCCAAACGCTGATCCGCGAGTCGTGGAAATTCAGGACAGTTACGTCAGAGAGTTAGCCGCGGGTTTAGGGAAACGCACCGGCAAGGCGCAGACGGTAACAGCCATGACCGTCTTGACCAATCTACCGAAGGATCCCAAAGCCGCAGCGCCTTTGTTGGTTGAATCGCGGCAAATGGTGCTCGAGCAGTTCGAGCACTTGCCTCTGTATAGTCATGAACGTCTGCTGGAGCAGTATTGGGATGTGCTGCGCGACCCCTCGTTGATTCCCGTGCTCAAGAGGCTTTTGATTTCTACGGCTCGGATGGGCAAGGGCATTAACTGGACAGTGCTGAAGCGTTTGATCGAACTCTCGCCAGCGGAAGCGCGGCCGTACGTCATCGCCGTAATTGGCGGCCCCTTGCCGTTTATCAACACCGAAATTCTCGGAAGTCTGCCTGATAAGACTTTGCCGGAAGTCGATCAGCCTTTGTTGAGCCAGCTTCGCGCCGCGGCGAAAATGGGCGACGTTGGCTCTGAGGTGTTTTTTAAACCAAAAGCGGCGATGGCGGCGCGTTACGCCACCAGTAGCATCTATCCAGACCTGATGGTGGTTTACACCGAGAATGTAAAGCAACTAAGGATCTCGTCTCGCGCAGCTCTGCTGGCGTACCTCGCTAAACAAAACGAGCGGGAAGCCTTGCCGTTGATCGAACAGGCACTCGACGAGTTGCCCGCCAACCAGGAATTTAATTTTCTGCCCGAACTTACACGCCTCTATTATTCCGACGGCATCGCGGCGATTTTGCGAAAGCGAGTTGAAAGCGACCAACCTGAAGTCGCCAGCACGACCGCTTATTTAATGGCTAAATATGGAGATGCCGGCGATCGAAAGATACTGGAAGCGCGTCTGGAACGTTGGCGAAAGGAATGGGGCGCCCGGCAGCTCGAAGCCGACACGAATCAGCAAGGCCGGATCGAAGGCGAACTCCTCTCGGCTTTGAACCGCGCGAAAGACGGGCGGATTGCACCTGAGCGCGTCAAGGAACTACAGCAACGCTGCATAACCAAATTATGCAAACAACAGTTTCCCACGCCGCAGCCGTAACTAACTTCTCCACGTCACATTCCCATCCGTACGCCAAAGATTTGCGGTGTGCGGCTCTATCACATAATAATCGCTGTACGACCTGCATTCCGACGCGACATTACGGCGCTGCGCCGGTTCGCTTCGTAATGAAAAACGGCGCTCTTTTTATAAGCACCCTTAATTGCTCTCAGGGCTCGACAGTCGGGAGCTTCAGCGAACGTGATGTTGCTCATAAGAATTGTTATCGTCATTACCTTACTGACGATTCCGCCGCTTATTTGCGGCCAATCTGCTGATGATCGATACCCCTTTGTCCGCGACGGTAAATTGGGATTCATCGATTACCAGGGACGTGAAGTGATCCCTCCGCGATTCAGCAATGCCGGCGACATGGCATATTTCGACAATGGCCTGGCGCCGGTCTTCGAAGCCAATCGCGGCTCGGGTTACATCGACCCCGCGGGCAAATTCGTAATTGGGCCAACAGAGATTTGGGGTTGGGGCAGGCCGTTCCATGAAGGGGTCGCGGGCGTTCTGATCTGGAACAAGCAGAAGAACCGGGCCGGTTGGATTGATCGCACGGGCAAGATCATTTTCTCGGGAATGGGCGCCGAGGGGACATACTTTTCCAATGGACTAATGTCTATGCAGGGCCCGAATGGAAAGTGGGGCTTCGTCGATAAGAATTTTCAATTCGTGATCCAGCCAAAATTCAACTGGGCCTACGAGTTCGCTGAAGGTCGCGCCGAAGTTACCCTCAATGACAAATCCGGATTCATCGACACCTCGGGGAAAATCGTCGTGCCGCTCGAGTATGATATGGCCTGGGGATTTCAAAACGGACTCGCGCTCGTGCGGCGCGATATCGAATTCGGGACCATGATGACCATGGAGGGCAAGCAACCAAAGTATCGTTATCAATATGGGTTCATCGATCACGACGGCAACGAGGTCATTCCCTTGCAGTTTGAAGAAGCTACCTACTTCTCGGAAGGTTATGCGCTGGCGGTCCCTTCAAACTTCGGACTCTACGGCGTAATCGACAAGCAGGGCCGCTTTGTTCATGACCCCGAATTTGAAGAAGTTTCGGAGTTCCACGAAGGGCTGGCCAAAGCCTGCGTCAAACAAAAGTGCGGATTCATCGACACCGGCGGAACCTGGGTGGTCCAGCCCGCCTTCAGTTCGGCAAAGGACTTCTGGCATGGGCTGGCAGCAGTGGCCTGGACGGACGGGGATTACGGCTACATCGATAAATCGGGCAAGATAATCTGGAGAAGCACCGCCGCCCCGCAACCCTCAACGTCCCCACGTTAAAAACATGCCGGCGGCCGTAAACATGATAGCCGCCGTCGACCAACCACGAATGTTTGCGAGCGGCCCATTAGGTCTGCCAGCTTTGCCTCAAAAGTCGGCGAAGCCGACGAATGATAATAACCCACCGATTCATCGGTGGGATTGGGATGGAGCCATACATGCAGTCCGTGAAACGGACGCTGAGTTTTAACGTTCATAGGTTTGTTCAGTCGTCCGCTCAAGGACTTCAGGGAACCTAACACGTCACCCAGCGCTGAAGCGCTGGGCTATTCTCTTTCAGTCCGCTTCGCGGACGAGGAGAAAATGCTTTGAGCCCATTCCCCAACGTAGCCGAAGCGGCAACGTGGCGCTGGAGGACGCAGCCCCTTCGGGGCCGGTAAATGCGCCGCCGTGCTGTCCCTCAACGCGCCGCTGTATCGGTCTTTTGCTCCTCGCCCTTTTTCTTTAGATCCCCCTTCAGATGCGAGTCGTACCAGCTGATGATCCGTTTGTGATAGTCCCTGACCTCATCGACGGTGGTGGTCGGCATACCGTGCCCGCCATTGGTATAACTCACCCACTCGACCTCTTTATCAAGTCGCCTCAAGGCGTAGTACATCTCCATCAACTGCCGAGGCGGGACGTTGTGGTCCTGCTCTCCACTCATCAGCAACAGCGGTGTCTTGATCCGATCGGCAAACATTATCGCTGAGTGTTGGATGTACTTCTGAGGCTGTTGCCAGAGTGTGGCGCCGAGTCGATCCTGACTTTTCTCCGGCGCGTGAATATTGCGCACGCCGAGTCGCGGGCTGTCGGTGTAGAAGCTCACCATATTCACTTTGCCGGAAATATTGATCGCAGCTTTGAATCGATTTGTCTGAGTGATCAAAAGGTTTGTGGCGTAACCCCCGTAACTGGTTCCCTGCACTCCCAACCGCTCGGGATCGGCAACCCCCATTTCGATCAACTTGTTCGCGGCTGAGGTGACGCCCTTCACCCACGCTTCGCCGGGGAATCCGATTTCGAGATTCACCGACGGCTGCATCACCGCGTAACCGTTCGCCGTGAGAATGTTGATGGTCCCGTTGAACGAATCATCGAAGAACTGTTCGTAGATATTGAACACGGTCGGGTACTTCTTCCCGGCCTCGTAATCCAGCGGGTAGTAGAGCACTCCGTACATCTTGTTGCCGTCAGCATCGAGATACGAGACCAGCTCGGTCTTGCTCAAACGCCTGGTCTTCAGTTGCGGATTGGCGTCGGTCAAACGGCGAATGTTCTTGAATTCGGCATCGGCAGCGTAGAGATCTGCCGATCGATTGCCTTCCGATGAGCTATACACAAAGGTGCGGCCGTCTTTCGACAAACGGAACCCGGAATAAAGACGCGAGTCCTTGAAAACGTCCTCCAGTTTTCGGGAACTCACCGAGTAAGAAACCAGCCCACGTTCCCACCTGGTGCGTGAGGCATAGCTAAAATAAATCTTGTCGGCGTTCGGACTCCAGTCGACAACCTGGTAGCGTGGCGATTCCTTATCGTCGTCAGAGGTCTTGACGATCATCTCCTTTGCCCCCGTGGTAGCGTCCATCAACCAGAGGCCTTCCTTGTTCGAAACAATCAACCAGTTGCCTTTGGGGCTCAAACGAACAACATTAAATTTCTCCTTTTCCTTCTTATCCTTGTCGGCATCTTTGGCAGCGTCGTCTTTTGGTTTGTCCGAACTTTCGGCTTTTTCCTTCTCCGACTCGGATTTCTTACCCGTAAGCTGACGAGGTTCTTTATCGTCGATCGAAGCGATGAAGATATTCCCGTCCTTTGCGTAGGAGTAATGCCGGTAGTCTCGCGACCACTGGAGGCTGATCCCTTTTGTCGATTTGATTATTGTTCGCTTGTCGGCGCCGGCAGCGGTCGTGAGATGGATTTGATTTTCGGTGCCGCCGATCACATCGTAGTTCGTCTTTTTGGTGATGTCTTCAGAATAGGTTAGAAATGATCCATCCTCGGTAAGGTTATAGGACCCGAGCCTGGTCTCCGGCAGAAGTTCGCGAGTCTGGCCGGTCTTCAAGTCATACGCGGCGAGCGAGCGAATCGCCGAGAGTCTGCGGAGATCATCCCACGCCAGAAACGGCTCTTTGCTGGAGTGGACTACGACCGGGGCCGCAGTTTCGTATTTGAACCGCTCAGCGGTCTGTTTTCGCCAGGAATTCGTCCGCAGTGTCAGAAGGAGTTGGCTACTGTCCGGCGACCATTCGAGTTCCGTGTTGTCGGCGACTTCTTTGCTCGCCGGTAAGCTCAAATTCACAAACCTGCCCGAGGCTCTCTCCCAGATTACCGGTTCGAAAGCGTCGCCTTTCACGACCAAAAAGGCCAGCCGTGTGGCATCCGGCGACCATTGCATGCCGCGCACCTGGCGTTTGGATGGAAAGAGCTTCTGCGCCTTTGCGGTTTGCGTATCGATGATCCACACATCAACCGCCGATGGGGCGATATAGGTGGGATCTCCGAATCGGTGATTGTCGATCCCGATTCGATCGCGCAAAGTGCCCGAGGTGGCGGCGAGCCATTTTCCGTCATCGCTGAGATCGGCGATGTTGACGTTTGCGACATCGAGAAGGTCATCGACCGTGAACGGGACGCCCTGTGATTGAGCGCCCAAACGCGGCGCCAGGGCGCTCATGCTCAGGGCCAAGACGATTGCTAGCGAAGCTATCATTTTACGAGATTTTGACAGGCACATAGGATCGATCTCCGGGTCGAGTCAGACTGTTGAATTTATTGTCCACTGAAGGCGGGGCTAATCTACAACCGGCCCAGGTCAAGGTCAAACATTTGGGCGGTACTGATGCAATTTTGGAATAAATGTCCGACAAACTTCATTTTGTCGCCGAAGCTTCGACAAGCTAAAGCCTGTCGGACATCAATCTTCTTGCTGTTCGAGACCAGCGTGATGATCCAGTTGGATTTATTTTTCCGCCGAAGGCGGGGCTAATCACAACCGGCCCAGGTCAAGGTCAAACATTTGAGCCGTACTGATGCAATTTTGGAATAAATGTCCGACAAACTTCAGGAAGCTCTGAACAAGTAGATACCCCTCCCTCTGGGAGGGGTTAGGGGAGGGGCGCAGCTACGAGTTGATATCCAAAAAAAGTTCGGGCGCGGGCTGAAAGCCCGCGCACACAGGTAATTTGCTTTTCTGTTGCCGTAGCTGCGCCCCTCCCCCGGCCCCTCCCAAAGGGAGGGGAGCAAATGCCATCACCGCAGCAAACCGGTCCGTCTCATGAAGTCCTGAAATGGCGGGTCCCCGCGCAGTCCGTTCAAGCGAGGATCCCAGCGCAGCACTACCGGTAACAGCGACCGTTCGCTATAGGCCTTCTCGAGAAACTTGAGAGCTTCTTCCTTTTTGCCCAGCCCGGCATAAATTAGAGCTTTCTGAAAAGGCGTAACATACTTGTGCCTGGTAAGTTCATCGAACTTTCGCAGGGTATTTTCCGCCTCAGCCAACTTTCCTGAAACCGCATAGGCATGGCCGAGTGATCCCACGCCATCGATCCCCTGCGAAAGATTTATGGCTTTTTGAAATTCCTCGATGGCCTCGCCCGTACGTCCCTGCTGTTCATAGACCAGCCCCAGCCATTCATGCAGTCCCGGAGCGTCTGGCCTCGTTTCCAGTTTTCGGTTAATCGCGTCGAGTGCCCGATCATACTGGCCGGTATAGTAGAAGTGTTGGGCAATGCCGCTGCCTCCAATGAAAGGCAGGAAATCTTCGAATTTCTGCGATTCCGCTTCGGCTTCGGCCACGCGGTTCATAGTCAGCAGGTAAGTTCCGTACCAGGCATGCACCAGCTTTGGGTTTAATTCGCGCGCGCGCGCATATTCACGCTCAGCGCGAGGAAAGTCCCAGTCGTAGCGGAAAGCGATTCTTCCCAACATCGAATGCGCATAGGCAACCGTCTCGTCCAGCTCCAGCGCCTTCATTACCGCCGCGCGACTCTTGGGAAGATACTCAGACGGAGCTTTGCCGTCCCGATCCAGTCGCATATAAACATCGCTGAGTCCCGCATAAGCCATCGCGTACTTTGGATCGAGGGCTATGGCCTGCTGAAAATATTCGATGCTTTTGTCGATTCCCTCCGGACTCAATTTGTTAAATTGGAAGTGCGCCTTGAGAAAAGCCTCGTACGCTTGTTGATTCTCCGTGTACCGCCTTTGCGGGCCCTGTGTTTCCTCGTGGTCGAGAGTGACCAGCAGGCTGTTCAGGACTTTGGCGCCCAGTGAATCTTCCAGCTTAAAGATGTCATCAAACTTCTCATCGTAACTTTCCGCCAGCAGGGCGACACCGTCGCGGACGCGGACCAGGTTTATCGACATTCGCTGCCGGGTTCGATCAATCTCTCCGGACAAGACGTAATCCACTTTCATTAAACTTCCGATCGTACGCGGATCCTGATTCTCATAGCGGAGCGCATCGGTGATCGGACTGATGGATAGCTTGGTGCCGTTGTTCAGTCTATTAACCAGAGCATCGGCTAACTCGAAACCCAGATACTCGTCACCAGCAACCGAAGTTTTAAAGGGCAGGACGGCTACAGAGTTCCCGGCAACCGGAGCTGGCGGCGGTACGGTCGCGGATCGTCTTTTCCACATTACGACTCCGCTAATCACACCCAGTCCGATCGCAATTGTGAGGACGGTCGCGATCACCCGATAGAGGCGGGTTCGCCCGGCAGGCGTGGCCTTGAGAGGCAGAGGTTCCGGGGCCAACACGGGCGCCGTCCCGCTGAGACTCTCCGGTCGCGTTTCCGTCTCAACGGTTTCCAACTCTGGGCTGACCAAAGCTTCTGAGCCATTCGTTTCAGCCAACTCGGCGATAAACCGGTAACCACGAGTATGAACCGTTTCGATGTATTTCGGTGCTTTGGGATCGTCTCCGAGGCTCTTACGCAGCTTGCCTATCTCTCGGGTTAAGGCATTCTCGGTTACGTACGTTCCACTCCAGACCGCGTCGAGAATCTCGTCCTTCTCAATTAACCGGCCCCGATTCTCAATTAAGAAAAGCAGCAGCCTGAGTGTCTTCGGCTCGAGAGAAATCACCTGCTCAGCCTTGAAAGCGCGGAAGGTGTTGGGCTCGACACGGATGTCATCGAACAAAAATACCGAGGAATTACGGGCAGTCATAAAAGCGTCACAAAACCAACAGCGTTCACTCAGGACATATTTCGCGCTCGCGCATATGGTCAACCGAGTTAGGAAAGCTTAGGAGCAGTTGCCGGAAAAGACAATCTCTCCCGTTTGTCTCCCAATCCGAGAAATCAAATTTGCCCAGGAGAAAAATATGTTGAAGAAAACTTTATGCTCTATGTGTCTGGTCTTCCTCGTCCTGTTACCCCTTATGGCCCAAGACGTCCCGAAAGCCGAAGTATTCGGCGGTTACTCATGGTCCGGCGGAAACTTTCATGGTTGGAATGCGTCCCTGACGGGAAACATCAACAAACGTTTGGGAATCGTTGCCGACTTTAGCGGCCATTACGGCAGTGAGCTGGGATTGGTTCGAGTCGACCAACATGCACATTCATTTCTGTTTGGACCACGGCTCTCGTTTCGTGGGAAACGACTGACACCGTTTGTCTACGGCCTGTTCGGGGCCACGCGATTTGCCGAAAGCGCTGTCATAAACGGGCAACACGTTTCGGCAGTTAGCAATGGTTTCAGCCTGGCGGTCGGAGGCGGGCTGGATGTAACGGTGAATGACCGCATGTCCATCCGCGCCTTCCAGCTGGACTACTTCCGTCCCATCGTTAACGGCGAACCAAACAACCGGGGCCGGCTCGCGTTCGGTGTCGTTCTTCGCTTAGGTAAAAAGTAACCTCTTTTCTTTTCCCATAAGGAGAAAATTATTATGCGTAAACCTGGATTCGAATTCTCCAACCTACGATCTCTACATCAGTCGGGTCGAGTGCCGGCGTTAAGCCTCTTCTTATTGCTGCTTACTCTCTGCGTCCCATTCGCAGTACAGGCTCAATCAGGATCGGCCGACCAGGCTCGTCTGGCACAATTTCAACAGTCGCTGGATTCTTTGCGCCGCCAATACGGGATTCCCGGCCTCTCAGCCGCAATCGTCAGTAACGGCCGAATCATTTGGGAAGCGGGCTATGGATTTCAGGACGTCGAGAACCAGATTCCCGCCACCCCGGACACGCCTTACCGAACCGCTTCAATCACAAAAACGTTTGCTTCGATGTTGCTGATGAAATGCGTTGAGCGCGGCGCGCTTAATCTTGACACTCCCATCAGAAGCTACACCTCCGGCATCGCCGACTCCCGCGTCACCGTGCGCCACCTCTTTACGCACACGTCGCAGAGCTCGCCGCCCGGAGAAAGTTATTTATACAGCGGCGATCGTTACAACTTCCTGACTCCGGTCGCTGACTCATGTGCCGGAAAATCGTTTCGCGAAGCATTGGCCAAAGACATTCTGGATCGACTCCAAATGTGGGATTCGGTGCCCGGGCAGGATATGGAATTTCCCTCGCCCCAGGCCGCGGCTTTGTTTACGCCTGAGACGCTTGAGCGTTACCTGCGGGTCATACAACGCCTGGCGAAGCCTTATCTGATCGACAATAGCGGTCGGCCAATTCTGTCGTCATATCCACCCCGAGGCATTTCCGCCGCCGCCGGTTTGATCTCAACCGTACGCGACCTGGCTCGTTACGACGCCGCGATTGATCAGCATCTGCTGCTGGCTGCGCAAACGCAACAGCAGGCGTGGACCAACCACGTCAATTCCAAAGGTCAGAAGCTGCCGTACGGGCTCGGCTGGTTCGTGCAGATGTATGGCAACGAGCGGCTCATTTGGCACTACGGCCAGTGGGACACCTTCTCGGGTCTCTTCCTAAAGGTGCCCGGCCGAAATGTCACTCTGATCCTGCTGGCCAACAGCGGCCGATTGAGTTCGCCCTTCAGCGCTCTGGGCGCCGGCAATGTCACCGGATCGCCGTTTGCGAATTTGTTTCTCCAGATGCTCGCCGAGCCGGAGGCCTTTCGCGGTAACCCGCTCGAATCAGACGCTTTTCTGGTGCGGCAACAGTATCTTGATTTTCTCAATCGCGAACCCGATCCGGCCGGGCTGGAGTTCTGGGTGAACCACATCGCGGCTTGCGGCACAGATGAAGGTTGCCGCGAGGTCAGACGCATCGATACTTCGGCAGCCTTCTTTCTTTCGATCGAGCTTCAGGAAACCGGATATCTGGCGGAACGGCTTTACAAAGTCGCTTTCGGCGATGCCCTGGGCACCTCGACGCTTGGTGGTTCCCATCAGATCGCCGTGCCCATGATTAGTCGTAGTGAATTCCTGGCCGACGCTCAAACGATTAGCCGGGATGTGATAGTTGGTGAGGCCGGGTGGGCAGCGACCCTCGAAAACAACAAGCAATCATTCTTGTCGCAATTTGTCGAGCGTGGTCGTTTCCTGAATGCATTTCCGGCGAGCCTCTCGCCCGCGGCTTTCGTCGATACTTTGAATTCCAACAGTGGCGGGGCTCTGTCTCAAGCGGAACGTGACCAACTCGTTAACGATCTGGCTGCCGGAGTCAAAACCCGGGTGCAGGTGTTGCGAGCGATTGCCGAAGATCATGATCTGGCCAAAGCCGAACTGAACCGGGCTTTTGTTTTGATGCAATACTTTGGCTACTTGCGAAGAAACCCGAGTGACGTTCCGGATGCGGACTACACTGGTTATGAGTTCTGGCTCAACAAGCTGAATCAGTTCAATGGCGACTATATCGCCGCAGAAATGGTAAAAGCGTTTCTGAATTCAGCCGAATACCAGGCGCGATTCAATTAAATGTACCGCAGGCTGTCCCGCCTGCTGCTGCTGTAAATCAAAAGGCGCAGACTGGGTGGTGATGCAGCTCGATGTCCGATAAGCTTTAGAGCCTCTTGCAAAAGTCTGGGTGAAGCACGAATCAATAGATTGGTACAAGGCAACAAGCGTTAAAATTAAGGTGCGCTCTGTTCGGCAGTCGGTAAATCTGGAACGGGTGGCTGAACGATTGCTTTCGGCGCACGCTAAATCCAGCCAGGATATTTTCTGGAGGCTCAAC